>Ga0209918_1000008_pt1 | contig 229379 bp, 212 predicted proteins | sample SalPonD_shore_MG_FD_185712 | JGI IMG/M metagenome (GOLD analysis project Ga0209918, IMG submission 185712) | Salt pond soil microbial communities from South San Francisco under conditions of wetland restoration - Salt Pond MetaG... | ecosystem: Environmental > Aquatic > Marine > Intertidal...
ATAACATCAATATGAACGTGGAACTGATCGAACCGATTGCGATGGAGGACGGTCTCCGGTTTGCGATTCGGGAAGGCGGCCACACAGTGGGCGCCGGCGTGGTCACGGATATTATTGAGTAATTAAAAAAGGAGAGGTTGTACTTTGGCTTCACAAAAACTTCGTATAAGTCTTAAGGCTTACGATCATAACCTGTTAGACAAATCAACGGAAAAGATTGTACGGACTGCAAAGTCGACAGGTGCCGTGATTTCTGGGCCAATTCCTCTTCCGACGAGGCGGACGGTGTACACGGTATTGCGGTCACCGCACGTGAATAAAAAATCACGCGAGCAGTTTCAAACAAAGGTGCATAAACGACTGGTTGATATTCATAATTCAACATCTAAAACTGTGGATGCCCTGATGAAGCTGGATTTACCCGCTGGTGTCGATATAGAAATTAAAGTCTAATCTGAAGAGAGTAGAAGGTAGTAGCAGATCGCTATGAACGGACTGATTGGGAAAAAAGTTGGAATGACTCGGGTCTTTACTGACGTCGGAGAGGATATCCCGGTGACAGTTATTGAAGCAGGACCCTGTTATGTAACACAGATTAAAACCGAAGAGACAGACGGATACACTGCTGTGCAATTGGGATATAACCCGAAAAAAGAAAAACGCGCCAATAATTCCGAAAAAGGATTAGGTGCTAAAGCAAACACGGATCCGATGTCCATACTACGGGAATTTGATTTAAATGATGACGAAGTGAGTCTGGGTGATGAAATCAATGTAAGTATCTTTGAATCAGGACAGATAGTGGACGTCACTGGAACGAGCAAGGGTCGTGGTTTCTCTGGTGTGGTACGTCGCCACGGATTTAAAGGCGGTCCCAAAACTCGTGGTCAGAGCGATCGTTGGCGGGCACCCGGTTCCATTGGAGCGAGTGCGGATCCGTCTCGAGTGTTCCCTGGGATGCGAATGCCAGGGCAGTATGGAAATAAAAAGGTGACACAAAAAGGATTAATTGTTGTTGCCACTGATCCAGAAAAAAATCTGCTATTGGTGAAAGGCGCAGTGCCTGGACCCAAGAGCGGTTATGTGATTATTCGGAAAGTGCAGTGAGGAAGGTATGAAGGCAGATCTATATACAGCAGAGGGCGCAAAGGCTAAGAGCCAGGTCGATCTGGACGATTCCATTTTTAATCAGGAGCCAAACGAGCACTTGGTGTATCAAGCAGTCGTTACAGAAATGGCTAATGCCCGGATAGGAAGTCATTCCGCAAAAACACGTGCAGAGAAGCGTGGTGGTGGACGGAAGCCTTGGCGACAGAAGGGCACTGGACGTGCGCGGTCAGGCTCAACGCGATCTCCAATTTGGACAGGTGGTGGTGTTACGTTTGCCCCGAAACCGCACGACTATAAAAAGTCGATGAATAAAAAAGCAAAACGTAGTGCCCGACGCAGTGCGTTCTCTTATCGTGCCAAAGAAGGCCAGGTTTATGTGATCAAGGATTTAGAATTTGCCGAACCAAAAACCAAGCGTTTGGCGACATTGCTAGAGGATATGGAACTCGCAGATAAGAAAGTATTATTCCTGACAGGTGGATTTGAAGGTAATCTGTATCTCTCCGCACGGAATCTCGGCAATATCGCAATGTTGGAGGCTGAATATGCCTCGACATATGACATCCTGGACTGTGAAGCAGTGGTTCTAACAGAAGCAGGACTTGCAAAACTTACTCAGTCACTTGGCAACGAGAAAAATTAAGGGTTATTATTATGGCTAAATCGAATCAAATTATTCTCCGCCCGCTTTTCACGGAAAAGATCACTCTGCTAAGTGATTCTGAGAGAAAGTATGGATTTGAAGTGGCACCAGATGCAAACAAATTGGAAGTCAAGGATGCAGTTGAGAAGAAATTTGACGTAAAAGTGGAAAAAGTTGCCACCATGAATATGGGTGGGAAACACAAGAGTACAACTGTGCGCAGCGGCGGAAAAGTCATCCGGACATTTGGGCGCCGGAAACACTGGAAAAAAGCAATTGTGACGCTCACTGAAGGATATGCGATTGACCTGTATCAAGGTGAAGGGGTAACTGAATAATTCGGAAGGTTAGACAGAATTAGATTATGGCTACAAAACGCAAACAACCGACGACACCTGGCCAAAGATTTCGGAATCAGGCCACATTTGAAGAAGTAACAAAGACTCAGCCTGAACCGAGTCTGGTTGAGCCGTTAAAACGGTCTGGTGGCCGGAACAATAATGGGCGGATTACATCCAGGCGTAGAGGCGGCGGACATAAACGACGCTATCGGATTATTGACTTCAAGCGTGATAAATTTGATGTCCCTGGAAAGGTTACATCAATAGAATATGATCCGAATCGTTCTGCGCGTATTGCTTTGATTCATTATGCTGACGGTGAAAAACGTTACATTCTGGCTCCGCAGGGATTACGGGTGAACGACGAAGTGCTCTCAGCCGAGAATCCTCCGCTAAGACCAGGCAATGCTCTTCCGCTAAAATATATTCCGCAAGGCGCGATGGTGCATAATGTGGAACTGAAACCCGGTAAAGGTGGACAGATTGTTCGCAGTGCAGGTACATCAGCCCAGATTATGGCAAAAGAAGGACGATACGTAACATTAAAATTACCATCTGGTGAAATGCGATTGATTCTGGAAGATTGCCGGGCCACAATGGGTGAAGTTGGTAACAAGGATCATGAGAATGTTACGCTGGGCAAAGCTGGCCGCAGCCGCTGGTTGGGTAAACGCCCGAAGGTGCGTGGTGTGGCAATGAACCCGATTGATCACCCGATGGGTGGTGGCGAAGGCCGGACCTCTGGTGGCGGACATCCGCGAAGCCCATGGGGATGGCAGACCAAGGGAAAGAAGACCAGAAAAGCAAAAGAATCTGATCGTTATATTGTAAAACGTCGACCCAAAAATAAGAGGCGATAAGAAAGTATTATGGCTCGTTCACTGAAAAAAGGACCTTATGTAGTACCATCTCTGGAGAAGAAGGTTGAGGCGTTAAATCAACAGAACAAAAAACAGGTGATCAAAACCTGGTCCAGAGCCTCAATGATTATTCCGGAGTTTGTTGGACATACCTTTGCGGTGCATAACGGAATGAAATTCATCCCGGTGTATGTCACGGAAAATATGGTTGGTCACAAATTAGGCGAATTTTCCCCAACCCGGACGTTTCGTGGGCACGCGAAAGCGGAAAAGACCGCAAAAGTTAAACGATAAAGAGGATAACGGACGATAATTATGGAAGCAGTGGCAAAAGCGAGATATGTTCGACAGTCCGCACGGAAAATCCGCCAAATCGCGGATATCGTTCGTGGGAAACCTGTCAATCAGGCGCTAAATACCTTGCACTTTACTCCGAAAAAAGCCGCAACTACAGTAGAGAAAACACTCTTATCAGCGGTGTCGAATTTTATGAATACGGATGAAGGTGCAAATGTTGATCCTGATACTTTAGTTGTAAGCAAGATTTTTGTCGATGAGGGACCAACAGCGAAACGGTTTCAGCCAAGAGCAATGGGACGGGCGACAACAATCAGGAAACGTTCCAGTCATTTGACTGTGGTGGTTTCAGATAATAAAAACGCAGTGAAAGGTAATTAAAAGGGAGGATTCTTGGGTCAGAAAACACATCCAATAGGATTCCGGTTAGGCGTTATTAAAAATTGGACCTCCAATTGGTTCGATGAGCGCAATTTTGCAGAAAATTTAAGTGAAGATATTACTGTTCGGAAATATATCCGGAAACGGTTACCCAACGCGGGAATTTCACGAATTGAAATTAACCGGACATCAAAGAAAATTACCCTGACGGTTCACACATCACGCCCTGGTATCGTAATTGGTAAGGGTGGCAGTGAAGTGGATCAGCTGCGCGAAGAAATAAAAAGTTTGACCGACACGGATGTTCAGATCAATGTGAACGAAGTAAAACGGCCCGAGCTTGATGCCTATCTCGTGGCGGCGAATATTGCCAGTCAGTTGGAACGAAAAATTTCATTCAGACGTGCAATTAAAAAGACTATCCAGGCCACGATGCGAATGGGCGCCGAGGGTATCCGTGTTCGCGCGGCCGGAAGATTGGGCGGCTCGGAAATGTCGCGGGCTGAAACGTATCGGGAAGGTCGGGTGCCGCTGCATACATTGCGTGCTGATATCGACTACGCCATCGTTGAAGCCAAAACGACTTATGGCACTATTGGAGTTAAAGTCTGGATTTGTAACGGCGAAGTGGTTTGATATAGGGAGTATCTGATTATGTTAATGCCAAAAAAGACAAAACACCGGAAGCAACATAGAGGGCGGCGCAGCGGGAACGCAAACCGTGGGAATGAAGTTTCTTTTGGAACCTACGGATTGAAGGCTCTTGAAGCAGGCTGGATTACCAGCCGGCAGATCGAGAGTTCACGAGTTGCTATTACACGCCACGTCCGGAAACACGGAAAAATGTGGATTAGAATCTTTCCGAATAAACCGGTAACCCAGAAACCGGCTGAAACCCGGATGGGAAAAGGGAAAGGTGCTCCGGAATATTGGGTGGCAGTTGTCAAACCGGGCCGCGTGTTGTTTGAAGTTGAAGGTGTCGACGAAGAGGTAGCCGCGGATGCGTTGCGTCAGGCTAGCCATAAACTGCCCATTAAAACAAAATTTGTAACACGACGTGAAATCGGAGGTTAATGTGAAAAAAGATCAACTCCGAGAATTGCCGGTGGAAGAATTAGAAATTCAACTGGAAGACGATAAAGAAGAACTGGAAAATTTGCGATTTCAGCAAAAATTACAGCAGGTGGAAAATCCATTACGGATTCGTCATCTGCGCCGTGAAATTGCACAGATAAAGACGGTTCTGCGAGAATACGACTTAGGTATCCGGCAACGACAAACAGCGGGGAATAATTCCGAATGAGCAAGCAAGGGATCGAAAAAACAAAAATTGGGACAGTCGTAAGTAATAAGATGGAGAAAAGTATTGTCGTCCGTGTCGAGCGGAAGGTTCAACACCCGTTGTACAAGAAGTACATCAAACGGTCCACCAAATTCATGGCACATGATCCGGAGAATACTTGTAACATTGGGGATACTGTCAAGATAATAGAAACGAGACCGATGAGTCGCCGGAAACGCTGGCGGTTATTGGACGTTCTTGAACGAGTAGAAAAAGTATAACTGGGTAGCGAAAAAGGACACAGAAGTCAATGATTCAGGTACAAAGCCGGTTAAATGTGGCAGACAATACGGGGGCAAAGAAAGTCCAGTGTATTAAGGTACTCGGCGGGACCGGACGCCGCTATGCTCGCGTAGGTGACATTATTGTAGTCTCGGTCAAAGATGCCATACCTGGCGGAGCCGTGAAAAAGGGAGATATTTCCAACGCAGTGATAGTTCGGACAAAAAAGGAATACCGGCGTCGCGATGGCTCGTATATTAGATTTGATGAAAATGCAGCGGTGTTAATTGGGACAGATAAAGAGCCCACAGGCACCCGAATCTTTGGACCGGTGGCAAGAGAACTCCGAGAAAAACGATACATGCGTATTGTATCAATGGCACCAGAAGTTCTGTAGGGAGGAAAGTAAAAGTGCATATTAAAAAGGGCGACGAAGTTTTGATCATCGCTGGGAATGACCGGGGAAAACGTGGCAAAGTTTTAAAGGTATTCCCCAGGAGAGACCGTGTTGTTGTTGAGGGGATTAATTTTATCAAGAAACATACACGTCCCAGTCAGAATAATCCCCAGGGAGGTATTGTGGAAAAAGAAGGTTCTGTCCACGTATCAAACGTCAAATTGATTCACAATGGTGAGCCAACCCGGGTAGGATATAAGTATTTGGATGATGGCACCAAAGTACGGTACGCTAAAAACACTGATGAAGTGATTGAGTCATAAAGGAAGTTGAAGGGCATGGAAGATTATATACCAAATTTGTTGAAGCATTATCGTGAGGAAGTCGTGCCAGCGCTCAAAGACCGTTTTGGCTACGACAATGTGATGGAAATTCCCCGGTTGAAAAAGATCATTCTCAATATGGGCGTGGGTGATGCCAAGAATGAACCACAGCAATTAGACCGTGGTTTGGAAGAGTTGACCACCATCGCCGGACAGAAAGCCGTGGCGACCAAATCCAAAAAAGCAATTTCAAATTTTGGAATCAGGGCCGGGCTGCCAATTGGTGGCCGGGTAACTTTGCGGCGGGTTCGGATGTACGAATTTCTCGAGAAATTTATTGCAATCGCTCTTCCCCGGGTTCGTGATTTTGGGGGAGTACCGGACCGCTCGTTTGATGGTTCAGGGAACTACAGCATTGGCATCAAAGAACAGATAATTTTCCCGGAAATTGATTACGACAATATTGATCGCATTCGCGGAATGGATCTAACGATTGTTACTTCGGCACAAACAGATGAAGAGGCTTATGAACTCTTGCGCCTGCTTGGTATGCCATTTAAACGAGCACTTGAATCAGCACAAGAAGCAGCGTAGAGGGGGTGTAAAGCATTTATGGCAAAAAAAGGTCAAATTATAAAGTCACAGCGGAAACCTAAGTACAGCACCCGGAAGAATAACCGGTGCAATAATTGCGGACGTCCACGCGGATATATGCGCAAATTTGGGTTATGTCGACTCTGTTTCCGTGAGTTGGCTTTAAAGGGACAAATCCCTGGTGTAACTAAGGCGAGTTGGTAGAGGATAATAGACTTATGACGATGACAGATCCAATTTCGGATTATTTAACGCGGATACGGAATGCCGCACAGGCGAAACATCGCTGGGTAGACATTCCTGCGTCAAATTTAAAGAAGCGTGTATCTTTGCTATTGAAAAATGAACATTTTATCAAAGATTTTTATGTCGTAAAAGATGACAAGCAGGATTTTATCCGCATATTCTTAAAATATGATCGCGAAGGCGATAGTGTAATTGAAGGACTCAAACGTGTTAGTAAACCTGGCCGCCGTCGCTATGTGAGCTCAGATGATGTTCCGCGCGTCCGGAATGGTCTTGGGGTTGCGGTACTAACGACTTCCCGTGGAATCATGACGGACAAGCAGGCACGGGTAATGGGCGTTGGTGGTGAGTTAATCTGCTACGTTTGGTAGTAAGGGAGAAGATTCGTGTCACGTATTGGAAAACAACCGATTGCTATTCCTGATAAAGTTCAGGTAAATATCGCGGACAACGTGTTAACTGTGCAAGGTCCGCAGGGTGAGCTGAGTTTTGAATTTCACCCGGAAATCACAGTAAATACTGAAGAGAATACTGTACTGGTTACCCGCCCGTCAGATTCGAAATACCACCGCTCGCTCCACGGGATGACCCGTGCAATTCTCGCCAATATGGTGACGGGAGTGAGTGAAGGTTTCAGCAAATCTTTGGAAATTCAGGGTGTGGGTTACACGGTGGAAAAAAAGAGTGATACCCGGATCATTTTAAATTTGGGGTATTCACATCCGATCGTATTTGAAGCACCTGATGGAATAACCCTGGATGTACCGGACAATACGCACATTACGGTCAAAGGTATCGATAAGCAGTTGGTCGGACAGGTTACAGCGAAAGTGCGTTCCTTCAGACCGCCTGAACCCTACAAGGGGAAGGGAATCCGGTATGTTGGTGAATATGTCAGACGGAAAGCCGGTAAGGCGATTGCAGCCAAGTAATAATTAAATGGAGTTTTATATCGTATGAAACGAATGAAATCACGAGCGCGGAAACGAAAAAAAACGGTATACGGGACCCCAGATCGTCCAAGATTATCGGTATTTCGCAGCAATAAACATATTTACGCTCAGCTGATTGATGACACAACCAGCCGCACCATTACAAGCGCATCAACGCTGGAAGATGGCGTGGAGACTGAGTTAAAAAAAGCGGACAATAAGACGGAACTCAGTGAAATTATTGGTAAGCGGATAGCCGAGAAATCTAAAGACGCTGGCATTGAGACAGTGGTTTTTGATCGTAACGGATATCGTTACCACGGCCGTGTGAAAGCCTTGGCAGAGGCCGCACGTAAAGCCGGGTTAAAGTTTTAACGGAAATTGAGGAGCTAAATTTGAAGCAAATTAATCCATCTGAACTGGATCTGAAGGACGAGAAAGTAGTCAAAATAAATCGCGTATCGAAAGTGGTAAGCGGTGGCCGGCACTTCTCTTTCAATGCCATTGTTGTCGTGGGAGATGGAAACGGGCATGTCGGGGTAGGTTTAGGAAAAGCCAACGGTGTGGTCGAAGCTATCAGTAAAGGACGTGAACGGGCGAAGAAAGATCTGTTTCGTGTGCCGGTAATCAATGGAACTATTCCTCATCCGATCGTTGGGAGATTTGGCGCTGGGCGTGTTATGCTCAAACCCGCTTCCCCTGGTACTGGTATTATCGCTGGTGGACCGGTTCGCGCGGTGCTGGAACAGGCTGGTATTCGCGATATTTTGACGAAGTCAATTGGAACATCGAACCCCCACAATATGATTAAAGCAACTGTGAATGGTTTGCAGAGTTTGCGGGATGCTTATACTGTGGCGGAGCGCAGAGGAATTACTGTACAGGAATTGTTTAATCCGTAAACCGGAATAAGGACCAATGGCGAAGAAGAAACAATTAAAGATTACTCAGAAAAAAAGTGTGATTGGTTGCCCAAAAAATCATAAGGCAACAGTTCGCGCACTGGGCTTACACCGGAACTACCGGACAGTAGTCCAAAACGATACTCCTGCGATTCGTGGGATGATTAATCAGGTTGAATATTTACTCGAGGTGGAAGAGGTTTAATCCATGGATTTAGGATCACTACAATACGCAGATGGTGCCCGGAAAAAACCCGGGAAACGTGTCGGACGTGGAATTGGCTCCGGCAAAGGGAAAACCGCCGGTCGTGGAACCAAAGGATATGGGTCCAGATCTGGCGCTAAACGCCGGGCGTGGTTTGAAGGCGGACAGATGCCTATACAGCGCCGCCTGCCGAAGCGTGGATTTTATAATAAATTTCGTACAGAATACCAGATTGTTAATGTTGGTGATCTCGTTCGAATTGATAGCAAAGAAGTTACTCCAGAGATTTTGGAACAGAGCGGACTCATTAAGCATGCCGATGAACTGGTTAAAGTATTAGGAGATGGAGAAGCACCGGACGGCTTAACTGTAAAAGCTCATGCATTCTCTAAATCCGCTGAAGACAAAATCTCTGCAGCAGGAGGCTCTGTCGAACGCTTATGATTGAGAGTTTTCGAAGCATATTCAAAATCCCCGAACTTCGTAAACGGATTACGTTTACAATCTTCATTCTGGTTATCTATCGCCTGGGCGGACATATTCCAACTCCAGGTATAGATGCACACGCATTGTCGCTGGCTATGGCGAATCTGCAGAATACTCTATTCGGCTTATATGATATGTTTGCTGGTGGGGCCTTTCGAAAGGCTACCATATTTGCACTTGGTATTATGCCGTATATTAGTGCCGCCATTATAATTCAGTTGCTCGGGGCGGTATTCCCGTATTTTCAGCGACTGCAAAAAGAAGGCGAACAGGGACAGAAAAAAATCACCCAGCTTACGCGTTATGGGACTGTTGCTATTTCTTTGCTGCAGGCATTTGGTGTAAGCATCTTTCTGCAGAATATGACTGCCGGTTCCGGTGCGAACGCGCAATCGGTGGTAGTAAATCCCGGTCTTGGTTTTCAGCTGACAACGGTAATTACTTTAGTGAGTGGGACCATTTTTGTTATGTGGCTTGGTGAACAGATTTCTGAGCGAGGTATTGGAAACGGTATTTCACTTATCATTACTATCGGAATTATTGTTCGGCTGCCACAGGTAATCTTTAGCGAGGCTGCTTTGGTACAGCAAGGCGTTCGCGGGATTTTTACAGAAGTTCTGTTGATCGTATTGATGGTTGTGGTTGTGGCATTGTTAGTGTTGCTGACTCAGGGTACAAGAAAATTACCCGTGCAGTACGCTAAACGCGTTGTAGGACGCAAAGTGTACGGCGGACAATCCACTCATATTCCGCTGCGAATTAACACGGCAGGGGTTATGCCGATTATCTTTGCACAAGCAATTATGTTCGTGCCGAGTACAATAGCGACCTTCTTTGGTGAAAATACTTTGATCCAGGGATTTATGCGATACTTCGATATACAGCATCCGGTCTATTGGATCATCTTTGGAATACTGATTGTGTTCTTTACATATTTCTACACTGCTATAGCCTTTAATCCTGTGGAAGTTGCAGATAATATGAAAAAACACGGTGGGTTTATTCCCGGTATTCGCCCAGGGAAGAAAACCGCAGAGTTTATCGATGGAATTCTGACAAAGATTACCTTGCCCGGTTCCATATTTCTGGCGATCGTTGCGGTGTTACCATATTTGATTATGAATATTTTTAATGTCGGGTACGATTTGGCATCTTTCTTTGGAGGAACAAGCCTGCTGATTATTGTGGGTGTTTCTTTGGATACACTCCAGCAGGTAGAATCGCATTTAATTATGCGACACTACGATGGATTTATGAAGGGTGGCCGGATTCGCGGCCGTCGCAGGATGTAAGAGAATTAACTACTAAATGACAAGAAGCAGATCAGAAGTTGAGAAAATCCGGAAGGCTAGCCAGATAGTGGCAGATACACTTCAAATGGTGGGCTCGCATATTAAGTCCGGCGTCACTGCGGTGGAGCTGGATCAACTTGCTGAGGACTATATCACCGCACAAGGTGCCCGTCCGGCGTTTAAAGGGTATTATGGATTTCCGGCAACGCTCTGCATCAGTTTGAATGATGAGGTGGTTCACGGTATCCCCAATGAGAGGAAACTTCAGGACGGGGATCTCGTTAGTGTTGACTGTGGCGCTGAAAAAGATGGCTATTACGGTGATCACGCGATCACATTTACTGTTGGTTCTATTACTGAGGAACAACAGCGATTGGTTGACGTTACCCGGGAGTCACTGGAAAAAGGCATTGCGCAGGCGGTACCTGGCAATCATTTGTACGATATTGGGCACGCCGTTCAGGAATTTGCAGAAGCCGCAGGGTACGGGGTTGTGCGGCAATTGGTTGGTCACGGTATTGGAACGCAACTCCACGAAGAACCACAAGTACCGAATTACGGTGAAGCCGGTACCGGACCGAGGTTGAAGCCTGGTATGGTTATCGCGATTGAACCGATGATCACCGAAGGAAGTTATGATATTTATACTGGTGATGACGGATGGACGGTGTATACCGCAGATGGTAAATTGGCCGCTCATTTTGAACATACTATTGTAATTACGGATGATGGTCCGGAAATACTGTCATTACCAACGAATAATTAGGGGGAAGATTTGTCGAAAGAAAAACCGATACGCGTTGATGGCATCGTGAAAGAGACGCTTCCCAATGCGACTTTTAAAGTCGAACTGGAAAACGGACACGAGGTTCACGCGCACATCTCTGGAAAAATGCGCATGAATTACATTAAAATTTTGCCCGGCGATAAGGTGACACTCGAATTATCACCGTATGATTTATCGCGCGGACGCGTTGTTTATCGTTATAAATAAGAGAGTTACTGTTCCATTGGAAAGCGTGAAATATACAAAGGATTTGAAAGTAAAAAGGATTGAATCGTGAAAGTACGAAGCTCTGTAAAGAAGATTTGTAATAAATGTCGGATCATCCGCCGGAATGGGGTAGTCCGCGTCATTTGTGTCAATCCAAAACATAAGCAACGCCAAGGCTAAACAAGGGAGGTATTGTGGCTCGTATATCCGGCGTAGATATCCCACGGGATAAAAAAATTAAAATTAGTTTGACCTATATTTACGGTATTGGTCGAAGCACCGCGATGGAAATATTGGAAGCAAGCGGGATCGATCCGGAAATCCGCACACAGGATCTGAATGATGATCAGGTGCAGGCGATTCGGAATGTAATCAGTTCGGAGCATAAAGTTGAAGGTGCATTACGTACCGAACGTAATATGAATATTAAACGATTGATGGATATTGGCTGTTATCGTGGTTATCGCCATCGTCGTGGGCTTCCGGTAAACGGACAGCGAACAAAAACAAACGCCCGCACCCGTAAAGGTAAAAAACGGACCGTTGGGCGGAAGAAGAAGACAGTTGGAAAAAAGGGTTAATCTCAACAGGTTTCTGTTGAAACACCTAATCCGATAAGAGGAGGTATCTTTGGCTAAAGGTTCTGGAAAAAAGAAGACGCGTAAGAAGAAAAAGGAACGTGTTGATGCAGAAGGCATCGCACATATCAAAGCCACATTTAATAATACAGTTGTCACTCTGACCGACAAATTTGGGAATGCGATTTCTTGGGCGTCCGCTGGGAAACTTGGATTTAAGGGCTCACGTAAAAACACACCATTTGCCGCTGGACAGGCTGCGGAAGCTGCAGCCAAAGAAGCGGTTGATTTAGGATTACAACGAGTGGAAGTACGTGTAAAAGGCCCGGGCTCAGGGCGTGATGCGGCAATTCGTTCACTCCACGGAGCTGGTTTGGAAATTTCGGCTATTAAAGATGTCACGCCAATTCCACATAACGGATGCCGTCCGCCAAAACGGCGTCGCGTGTAATAACTTAACTGGAGGATATGAAGAAATATTATGGCAAGATATACTGACTCCGTATGTAAATTATGTCGCCGGGAGGGAGAAAAACTGTTTCTCAAAGGAAGCAGATGTTACTCCTCAAAATGCGCGGTAGAACGCAAAGGGTATGCTCCTGGTCAGCATGGACAATCACGCCGCCGCCGCCTCTCTGATTATGGCGTGCAGTTACGTGAAAAACAGAAAGTACGCCGGATTTATGGCGTGTTGGAAAAACAGTTTCGGAATTATTTTAAAAAAGCCGAACGGATGCCTGGGGTTACCGGTACCAACCTGTTGCAATTACTTGAATCCCGGTTGGATAATACTGTACATCGCCTTGGATTGGCTCCTTCAAGAGCCGCCGCACGGCAATTGATCCGGCACAAACATTTCAGAGTCAACGGTACCATTGTCAATGTCCCGTCCTATTCTCTGCGACCAGGCGATGAGATTCAGGTGCGTGAACGGAGTAAAAAGCTGGAATTGATTCACGAATCGATGCAGAAAATAAAGGGCGACCATTCACTTCCATGGCTGCAATTAGATAAAGCCAAAATGACCGGGACTTTTATGAAAGCACCTGAGCGGGATGAAATGGGCATGGAAGTAAATGAGCAATTAGTCGTTGAATTGTATTCGAAGTAATACTAAACGAAAAGCAGGAAATTAACATATGCCAAATTTTCAAATACCAACAAATGTGCAAATCGACAAAGAGTCCGCAACCGATACCTATGCGCGGTTTACTTATGAACCGTTAGAACGCGGGTACGGTGTCACAATGGGGAACGCTTTTCGCCGTGTGCTGTTGTCTTCGATTCCAGGCGCTGCGATCACTTCCATGAAAGTTGACAAGGTCTTGCACGAATTTTCAACAATCGACGGGGTTGTCGAAGATGTGTCGGATATCATTCTGAATCTCAAACAGGTGAAGATTCAACTTGATGAGAACAAAATGGAAAAAGTGAATGTCACGGTGAAGGGTCCGGGAACATTAACGGCAGCAGATATTGCTGACGGATCAGCGGAGTTTGAAGTATTAAACCCCGAACAACACCTGATGACGTTGGATGATGATGCCGATTTCGAAGTGGAATTTCTGGTGGGCCGCGGTCGCGGGTATGTACCGGCAGAGAAGAACAAACTTCCTGAATCTCCCATTGGTATGATTTACATTGACTCGATTTTTTCACCGATTACCAACGCAATGTATCACGTCGAGGAGTTGCAGACGAGCGAGAAAGAAAGTATGGAGCGATTGGTGCTGGAAGTAACCACTGACGGGAGTATCACTCCTGGAAACGCTGTCGGTTACGCTGCCACCATTTTGCGCGATCATATCAAGCCGTTTCTGCAGTTTGAATCCGATTCTATCAAAGAGCCGGAAGAGAAAGTCGATGAGGAAGTTTTACGGGTACGCAAGCAGCTGAAACGTAGCATCGAAGAACTCGAACTGTCGGTTCGTGCTTACAATTGCCTGAAATCTGCTAATATCGAGACGATCGCGGATCTGGTTTCCAAAGAAGAATCCGAAATGCTGAAGTACAAGAATTTCGGAAAAAAATCTTTGCAGGAATTAGTGGAAAAACTGGGTGAACTGGGACTGGAATTCGGCATGAACGTCGACAAGTACACCAAGGACGAACTCGTATAATTCGGAAGTAAGAAGGAATACAATGCGACACGGGAAAAAAGGACGAAAACTAGGGCGCAAGAAGAGTCATCGCGAGGCTATGTTGGCAAATATGGCCGCAAGCCTGTTCAAACATAAACAGATTCGAACCACGGATGCGAAGGCCAAAGAAGCGCGCAAAGTTGCTGAAAAGTTGATTACACTTGGGAAACGTGGTGATCTGCACGCCAGACGCCAGGCACTGAAAATTCTTCCTACCAAAGACGATGTGAATAATCTTTTTCACGAGATTGCACCTCAGTATGATAATCGTAACGGAGGGTATACCCGTATTATCAAATTGGGACGCAGACAAGGTGACGCTGCACCAGTGTCGATACTTGAACTGGTTGAATTTCAGCGGGAATTGAAGAAAAAAGAAAAAGCCGAAGAACCAGAATAGTATTTCTCAGTGAATTAACTGTGAAAGCACGCAATAGAATTTATTGCCAAAGAAAGGCAACCGTTCGAGTTGCCTTTCTTTTTTTTATTCTGTTACCGGTCTTCCTTTCTGCACAAGATTCCACGAAGACCGGCATTTTCAAAGGCCTGTGGGTCGTACGGAATCAAATGTCGGACTCGTCTTCCATTGCAAAAATGGTACAGTTTGCCTCGCAGAACGGGTTTCGGCAGATTATGGTCCAGGTTCGCGGCCGTGGTTATGCGTACTATAATTCCTCATTTGTCGAAAAAGCGCCGTACGTCAAAGATAAATCATTTGATCCGCTGCGATATGCCGTCAAATTAGGACACGAAGCCGGGCTGGATGTGCACGCCTGGCTCAATATCTATGTCCTGTGGTCCGCGCCGTTTAAGCCAAAAGACCCGAAACATTTACTCAATGTACATCCGGAATGGACCGAAACAGATAATCGCGGACATGCTGATATTAAACGTATGTGGTCCAAAGATAAATATTCCGGGTTTTTTGCCGGAATTTTCCTCGCACCAACTCACCCTGATGTCAATCCCTATCTTCTGAATGTTATTCAGGAAATCGCTGACAATTATGATGTTGACGGAATTCACCTGGATTATATCAGGTATCAAGGTTCACATTTTGGTTATAATGTCAAAGGCAGATCTGCCTTTGAAACCCGTTTTGGGATTGATCCCAATGATCTTTCAAATCTCGCGATAAAATACAAAGACGACGGCGAAGCAAAACAACTGAACATCTATTTTGATGCGTGGAATCAATACAGGAGAGACAAAGTCACTTCTCTTGTAAAACATGCCAAAGAAATCTGCAGCGCACGACATATTTTATTGTCAGCAGCTGTGAAACCTAACCTTGAAAATGCCCGTGTCCGATACTTACAGGATTGGGGCCGCTGGATTAAAGAAGGAATAATTGATTTCGTAATTCCTATGAATTACGCAACATCACGTTCCCGTTTTATGGAAAATTTTCAGGAAATCCAAAATAGGGTGCCTAAAAATAAAGTGGTGATGGGAATCGCTGTCTATAACCAATCGCAATACCGGGTATCCGAAAATATTCTGAAGACACTCAGTGCCGAGTATAAAGGATACTGCCTTTTTTCTTACAATACATTTGTCGAAGAGCCGGCCTATATTAAACCATTGCAGCGTTATCTCCGGGTAAAATAAAGCATCAGCGTCTGCCGGATATTATCTGGCAAATTGTATTGCGAGTTTTTTGTGTGACACCTATTTTATCCTAAATAATCTATACACACTATTATGCAAATTAATTTCTACCGTCTCGTCATTTCTATCAAACCATACCGGGAGGAGTAAACCAATGAGTTCGCACAATATCCGTGCACCACGAGGTACTGAATTACATTGTAAAGGTTGGCATCAGGAGGCTGCGATGCGGATGTTAATGAACAACCTGGATCCGGACGTGGCAGAGAAACCCGATGAACTCATCGTGTATGGTGGGAGCGGAAAGGCTGCGCGCAACTGGGAATCCTACGAAGCAATTGTTCGCTCGTTGCAGGAATTAGAAAATGACGAGACGTTGCTAGTCCAATCCGGTAAACCGGTCGGAATGGTGCGCACGCACGAATACGCACCGCGGGTTCTGATTTCTAACTCAATGCTCGTACCCAATTGGGCAAATTGGGAACATTTTCGATGGCTCGAGCAGCGTGGTCTGATGATGTATGGACAGATGACCGCTGGTAGCTGGATTTATATCGGTACACAAGGCATATTACAGGGGACTTACGAGACCTTATCAGCGCTGGCAAAGAGTCAGTTTTCCGGTGATTTGAGAAAACGCATCGTTGTTACTGGCGGACTTGGAGGAATGGGTGGCGCACAACCGTTAGCTGTCACAATGAACAACGGTATTGTTATCGCAGTCGAAGTTGACCGGGACCGCATCGAGCGCCGACTGAAAACACGGTATCTCGACCAAATGACAAAATCTCTGGACGAGGCTATTCAACAGGCAGAGCAAGCGAAGAAAGACAGCAAGCCTTTGAGCATTGGTTTGCTGGGAAATACTGCAGATGTCCTACCAGAGATGGTGAAGCGGGGGTTTATCCCGGATGTGGTGACTGATCAAACTTCAGCACATGACGAATTGAATGGATACGTTCCGGCAGGGATTACATACTCAGAAGCTTTAGGACTGCGCCAGAGTAATCCTGATAAATATATTAAAATGGCTTTTGAATCGATGGCCAAACATGTGGAAGCCATTCTTGAGATGAAAAATAGTGGTGCTGTCGCTTTTGATTACGGAAACAATTTGCGTGGACAGGCAGAGAAAGCCGGTGTAACAAATGCCTTCGATTATCCAGGATTTGTCCCAGCTTATGTCCGGCCCCTTTTCTGCGAGGGGAAAGGGCCGTTTCGCTGGGTGGCGTTGTCAGGGGATCCTGATGACATTCACGTTACTGACGAAATTGTCCGCGAACTTTTCCCGGAAGATAAAGCACTTATGCGCTGGATTGATTTAGCATCCGAACGAGTTGCATTTCAGGGCTTACCAGCGCGTATTTGCTGGCTTGGTTACGGTGAGCGCGCCAAATTTGGCGAAGCCATCAATCAGGCTGTGGCTGATGGTCGAATCAGCGCTCCGATTGTTATTGGTCGTGATCATCTGGATTGTGGATCAGTTGCAAGTCCAAACCGTGAAACTGAATCTATGAAAGATGGCAGTGATGCCGTAGCAGACTGGCCGATCCTGAATGGTTTAATGAACGCGGTGAGTGGCGCCAGCTGGGTGTCAGTTCATCATGGCGGTGGGGTTGGTATGGGACTCGCAATTCACGCTGGAATGGTCATTCTTGCAGACGGATCGAATGAGATGAGCACCAGACTGAACAGGGTACTGACGAATGATCCGGGAATTGGCATAATGCGACATGCTGACGCCGGCTATGAGAAAGCGATCGGAGAAGCAAAGAGCAACGATGTGAACATCCCAATGATGGACTAGATTCGATATTCCAAAGAAATGAAAACACTTGTCTATAATATTGGGGAATTGGCGACCTATAATCCTGAGCTTAAGCAGGTGCAGAAATTAGAAAATGCAGCCCTTGAGATCGATGGCAGAAAGGTAAGTGCGATTCTCTCCGGTGAAGACGCACCGGACAGCCGGAATTACGACGTGACAATTGATGCCACTGGAAAATTGGTTACTCCCGGATTTGTTGATCCTCATACTCATCCTGTGTATGCTCAGAGTCGTGAAACTGAATTTGAGATGCGTATTAAAGGAGCGAGTTATCAGGAAATTGCAGCCAAGGGCGGTGGGATCCGAAATAGCGTTCGACAACTTCGCCAGTTAACTCAAGATGACTTGCAGGCACGGGTGAAATATCGATTGAAACGGTTACTCTCATATGGTACGACAACTGTTGAAGCGAAAAGTGGTTATGGGCTCAATACTGAGTATGAAATGATCTCATTGAAAGTGTTAGAAATGCTCAGGCAAGAACTTCCAATGGAAATCATATCAACATTTCTGGGTGCGCACGAAATTCCGGATGAATATCAGGATAACCGCGCTGGCTACATACAGTTGATCGTCGAGGAAATGCTGCCCACGATTGCTAAAGAGAATCTCGCTGAATTTTGTGATGTTTTTTGCGAAACGGGTGTATTTTCCACCGATGAAACCCGAACCATTCTAGAAGCAGCACGCAAGCACGGGTATAAACTCACCGTTCACAGCGATGAATTTGATGCGATTGGAGGCACTGAACTCGCGGCAGAACTTGGAGCACAATCTGCAAATCACCTAATGGCTGTCACAGCAGAAGGGATTAGTGCGATGAAGGAGAATGATGTTGTTCCGGTCGTCTTGCCCGGCACCTCTTTCTTCCTTGGAGGAAAAAAATATGCGCCAGCCAGGAAGATGTGGGATGAAGGGCTTCCAGTGGCCTTGGCAACGGATTTTAATCCTGGCAGCAGTATGACACCAAGCATGCAGATGATTGTGAATCTGGGTTGTGTTGCCTTAAATTTAACACCGGATGAAGTGTTGCAGGCTTCCACCTACCACAGCGCTCTCGCGCTTGATCGAGCTGATCGTAAAGGCGCTTTGTATCCAGGCTTCGATGCTGACTTCCTTCTCTGGGATGTTCAGCACTGGAACCAGGTACCCTACGAGTTTGGAACGAATAAAGTGGCGCAGGTGTATATTGGAGGAGTGTTGGTGTACCAAAATCTCGGGGAATCGTTTTTTAGTAGCTATAGAGACAGAAACTGAAGGAATGCGCATGACTAAAATTATATACAAAATTGGAATTGTACTCGCAGGATTACTTTTATTGCAGAATTGTGCGGGACCATCCAAATCGACCTCATACCTGAAAAACGGGAAATCACTGTACGAAAATGGAAAATATGAGCAGGCAATTAACGAATTTGAGGCCCAATTGGAATCGCATCCGGAATCAGCGCAGCTGCGCTATTACCTCGGTTTGGCCTATGGACATACAGACCAATATGGCAAAGCATACGAACTGCATCAGCAGGCAGCGAAACTTGATACAAATGCCACAATGGATTCGTTGTACGCAGACCTGTTTGCTCAGTATGCTTCCAGTTTAAGCAAGGATGGCAAGTACGACAATGCTATCGGCTGGGCGGACACCGCAACCAACATTGACAATCAGAATGACCTCGCCTATTATACAAAATATATGTCCCGGGGATTGAATTTGTATCATCACGCAAGCAAGTGGGAGTTATGGGATGCCATAGTTGCCTTCGGAAAAGCATCGCAGTTTCAACCTGATAACCCATTGCCGTACTATTACAGTGCAAAATCCTACCAAATGAAGAATGATAAAGATTTCGATAACGCGATTGATGCCTACCAGAAAGCGCTCGAGAGAAATCCTTCTCCACAGATTTCTGAGGAGATCAAAAGTAATTTAAAGGAGTTGAAGCGCCGGAAAAAATTGTACGAGGATTTTTGGGGAAATTAATTCTCAGGGCAAACGCTGTTACTTATACCATGGATGATGCCTGTATCCACACAGGATTGGTGAGAGCAAGCGAATCGTCTTTCTTGGTCGTCACTTCTGCACGGTAATAGCAGGTTTGATTGATCGAATTATGCTTGTGAGTCACACTGATTTCAGAATGATTATGATATGACTTGGCGATGAGTTGTTGTTCGCGTCGCTCGCCAATAATCCCTCTAACAAGTTTTACGGTGTCAAGATCTCCAAATTCTTCTGTAGATTCGGCATTTATTTTGATAGTATAATTGCCATCAGGAACAACCTCTCCCATTTGCCACTTTCGGTGGCTTTCCTGGACTTCAAGGATAAGGGAGGGGCCATTTGTAATAAAACAATTGCCCTGCTTCAATGCACCGCAAACTGCATCTACATTTTGTGAATAACTTTGATTTAACAATAATCCTGTCCTGCATTTACCAAGAATCTGATCGTGGTGTTCCTTCATTGTCACCATAGGAAGATCAATTTGGCGATACCGGTTAAAATTTCCGTGTGCGTCATTTCCAGCATAAATGAATTTACGGTCACCGTCTAAAAGGTGGCGAATCCACTCAGCTTTACCGCTCAGGAAATCCTGTCCCACCAATCCGTTTAAAATTTGTAAACCGTTTAATTTCGATAGCTGGGTATCTGTGGTTTTCCAGCTATCCCGCCGGATAAGCCAGCGCTGAAGGATTGGAACATTCGTATGCGGGTGTCCTGCGATGGTGAGGGATTGTCCATTCATCAATTGGAGCACCTCTCCGACCGAATGCTCGGATTGACCCCGAATTTTTCGTCCACTGTCACCAGTTCCGGGAATAAATTCCGGGTGGTTTACGACAAGCATGTGCACATTACCAGCATTACTGTTTCGGACAGTAACCTCTTCAGCAGGAAGGAGGAGTGCTTTATGGTTCCCGGGTTCCCGGTTTGTATCTGAAATCTCATCCCGGGAACGATACCATTTAGCCAGCGTCGGATCCAACTTTTTATAATTTTCCGGGTGGGTATCAAGATCGTAGGAATGATCGCTGATGGCCAGAAAATCGAGTCCCGCACTTTTCGCTACTCGGGCACTCACATCTATTGGAGCGCCGTATTCAATCTGATCGGAGGTATAGTTGGAATGGTAATGCAAATCTCCATATTTGAGGTTTTGATGCGTTGGTAAATAATTCGCGGATTTGTACACAGAGAAATCGTCATGAGATAATGTTGGGTAGTTATCGTTCGTAACCACAAAGTGTTTTCCACGCCGCTTGTATGCAAATTGTACTTTGACTTTCAATTCTCCATACACTGCACCGGGAAGTTGGCAATCAATGAGCTTATGCCACCAAAACTGCTCAATGTTTTCATCTATGGCATAGCGGTTTTCGAAAACGAGTATCCCGGCATGCTTCACCGTAATTTTAATCGCATCAAGCCAGATTGGAAATCTGTGTGCGTCTTTAATAAGCAGTAAAATGGGTAATGCCATACCAGGATCGATTCGAAAAGGGGCGTCTGCGAGAATTTCCGGATGCCTGTGATAAAGCCGGCTTGGTCCTCTTGCCAGACGATAATGTATTTCGGCATAGAGAAAGAAGATGCCTGCTAAAATCAAGAACAGGGCACTGTGTTCTCCGATATATGGTGGTACGTGTATACTCATAAGTGAGGAAAAGTAGCAGATGTGCCTGCTGGCTGCAACAGATAATTCCTTAATGCGCCAGTCGATTTTACCCTCCTTGGAATAGTGTGATTTTATAAGTTATTGATAATAAATAAGATATGATTAATTTTATACCGTGCGGAATACGAAAAACAGGTTGACTATTTTAGATGCTCCGGTTAATTTCCGTTCTGTTAAACAGCGAAAACATCTGATACAAGAAAAGGGTTACTGACTGCATGGCAGATACTTCTGATTTTCGAAATGGTATGGTGATCAAATACAAGAATGATTTCTACAAGATTGTCGATTTTTTGCACGTGAAGCCGGGTAAGGGTGGTGCGTTTGTCAGAACGACGCTCAAGAATATTTTCACTGGCCAGCAGATTGAAAATACTTTCCGCGCCGGGGAAAAAATTGAAGAAATCCGAATTGTTGCCCGTACATTACAATATCTCTATAATGATAATGATTTATATTATTTTATGGATAACGAGACGTATGAACAGATCCCGGTGAACAAAGACGTGCTGGGAGATAATCTCCGATTCCTCAAAGAGAACCAACAGGTGAAGCTCCTCTTTCACGATGATAAGGTGATTGATTCTGAAATGCCAATTCACGTGGAGCTTGAGGTCAAAAAGACTGATCCGGGTCTTCGTGGTGATACCGCAACGGGCGGATCGAAACCCGCAACCGTGGAAACTGGATATACCTTACAAGTACCGTTATTCATTAACGAAGGCGATATTTTGAAAATTGATACCCGCAGCGGCGAATACGTCGAACGGGTTAATACATAAGGGCACAAAGGAGCGGGTATGAAAGCCCAAGAAATTCGCGAGTTAGTCAAGATAGTTGAAGACAGTGATATTGATGAGCTAGAAGTCTCGCGCTGGGGACATAAAATCAGGATTACCAAGGCAAAGAATCATACAGCGAATGGTGTGCAGCAAATAGCTGTTCCTGCCCAGGCACCCCAGGCGGCTGCGCCACAACCCCAGCAATCTCAACCCCAGCCTCAGCCAACCACAGAATCTCAGGAATCTGCCGAGTCCCAAGCGACTGAATCCGGTGGCGCGGACAAGAGTAATTGGGAGGAAGTAAAATCTCCCATCGTTGGAACGTTTTATCGTTCTCCAAGCCCGGAAGATCCACCATACGTGAAGAATGGAGATAAAGTGGAACCGGGACAGACGCTTTGTATTATTGAAGCGATGAAGATTATGAACGAAATCGAGGCGGAGATTTCAGGAACAATTAAAGATATTCTGGTCGAAGATTCCCAGGCTGTCGAGTATAATCAAACGCTTTTCTTAATTGAACCCTAATTTAATCCGGATATTATTTTCCTTTTATGTTCAATAAAATTTTAGTTGCTAATCGTGGTGAAATCGCCTTACGGATTATTCGGGCATGCCACGAATTAAATATTGCCACGGTTGCTGTTTACTCCGAAATCGATGAATTATCGCTGCATGTTCGTTTTGCCGATGAAGCGGTGTGTATTGGACCGGCCGCAAGTAATTTAAGTTATTTAAACATCCCCCAGTTGATCAGTGCGGCAGAGATTACCAATGCCGATGCGATCCATCCTGGATACGGATTTCTGGCAGAGAATAGTCACTTCGCCGAAGTCTGCGCGGATCATGGTATTGCATTTCTTGGTCCTACGGCCGAAGTGATGGCCAAGATGGGTGACAAATCCCAAGCGAAACTCTCTATGATAAACGCAGGGGTGCCGGTTGTCCCGGGCAGCGAAGGCAAAGTTGAAGATGTGGAGCACGCCAGAAAAATCGTTGAAGACATCGAACTACCGGTGATCATCAAAGCCTCGGCCGGTGGCGGTGGTCGCGGAATGCGGGTGGTCAAGGATATTGATGATCTGGAAAATTATTTCTCCATGGCTCGCGCAGAATCGCAATCAGCCTTTGACAGCCCGGATCTGTATATTGAAAAATTCATCGTACAACCACGCCATATCGAGGTGCAATTATTGGGCGACAACCACGGGACAGTCGTTGCGCTGGGAGAACGCGAGTGTTCTATCCAGCGGCGCCATCAAAAATTGCTGGAAGAGTCTCCCTCTCCGGTGGTGGACGAGGAACTACGAGAGCGAATTTGCAACGCAGCCGTTCGCGGAGCGGAACAAGTTGGCTACACAAGTGCGGGCACAATAGAGTTTCTGCTGGACGCTGATAAAAATTTCTACTTTATGGAAATGAACACCCGGATACAAGTGGAGCATCCGGTGACGGAAATGGTATGCGGAATCGATTTAATTAAAGAGCAAATAAAAGTAGCAGCCGGCGATCATATTGATCCATGGATGAAAAATTTTAAACTACGCGGCCACGCGATAGAGTGCCGGATTAACGCCGAAGATCCCGCCCGTGGATTTATGCCCTCTCCGGCCAAGATTACTAGCCTGCATATGCCGGGTGGAATGGATATGCGTGTAGATACTCATGTGTATTCAGGCTATACGGTACCACCAACGTATGATTCGATGATTGCCAAGATTATTGCACACGGACGCGACAGGGAAGAAGCGATTAACCGGATGCGGCGCGGTTTGGAGGAGACGGTGATTGAAGGTATTAAAACCACGATTCCGTTCCACCAGCAACTACTGGCCGACCAGAGATTTGTCCGGGGCGAATTTGATACATCATTTCTGGAACGTTTTACATTTGAACCCGAATCAGTTGATACCACCTGAGGTAAGGAGAAAGGATCTGCTATGAGTTTGCCCGAAAATTTGAAGTACACAGAAAATCACGAATGGACGCAGTTCGACGAAGCGAAGGGCGTCGCTACCATTGGAATTACTGATTTCGCACAATCAGAACTTGGTGACATTGTCTTTGTGGAATTACCCGCTGTAGATGAGGAATTTTCCGCCGGTGATACCCTGGGAACGATTGAAGCGGTGAAAACAGTAGCAGATGTATATGCACCACTGTCCGGAACAATTACCGCAGTCAATGAATCACTTGAAGAGTCTCCCGAAGTGATTAACGAGGATCCATACCAAGGGGGCTGGATCGTGAAAATCAAAGTCTCCGACAAGTCGGAACTGGGTAAATTACTTTCTGCGGACAAATACAAAGAATTGATCGACTAGGTTCTCAAATGATGCAGTATATCGGTAACACTCACGAAGAACAGCAGGCGATGCTGAAGGAACTTGGTGTCGACTCGTTTGAAGAATTATTAGACACGATTCCTGAACAACTGAGAATCCGGGGTTTGCTTGACCTGCCGGAAGCCGTTTCTGAAATTGAGATGCGGGCATTAGCAGCAACGCTGGCCAAGAAAAACCGCTCCACTCAGGAAGCCATCTCTTTTCTCGGTGGCGGAGCGTACGACCATTATATTCCCCAAATTGTCGATTTTCTGATTTTCCGCTCAGAATTTTACACCGCCTATACGCCATACCAGCCTGAAGTTAGTCAGGGCACGCTACAGGCGATGTACGAATATCAATCCATGATTTGTGAACTCACAGGAATGGAGGTCGCTAACGCCTCGATGTACGACGGCGGTAGCGCGCTTGCGGAATCTGCTTTGATGGCGTCTCGGGTGACACGAAAAGACACCATTTTACTTTCAGAGACGGTCAATCCGTATTACCGGCAAATTGTCGAGACCTATTGTGCAGGACAGCATATCGCTGTAAAAATTTTGCCTGCAAAGAATGGCATCACGGATATCGAGATTCTTGAATCATCTGTCAACGATGACGTCGCTGGTGTGCTGGTTCAATCGCCAAATTATTATGGATGCATTGAACCGTTAACCGAATATGGAAAAGTCATCAGAGATCAGAGCAAAAAAGCGCTGTTCGTGACCGCCACGAATCCAACATCGCTGGGAATTTTGGAGCCACCATCTGAATCCGACGCCGATATTGTGATCGCTGAAGGACAAGGCTTGGGCAATCACCAGAGTCTGGGCGGCCCGTATCTTGGAGTTTTCGCTCTCAAAGAAAAATACGTGCGGAAGATGCCGGGACGTCTGGTTGGAGCCACGGTAGATGAAGACGGTGATCGTGGATTTGTGCTCGTGATGAAAACCCGCGAACAGGACATCCGTCGTGAACGGGCGACTTCGAATATTTGTACGAATCAAGGCTTAATGGCGCTGGCTGCGACTGTGTATATGAGCGCGCTGGGAAAGCAGGGGATTCGGGACGTCGCAAATCTTTGCACCCAAAAGGCCCATTACCTTGCAGAACGATTGGCTGAAATTGAGGATGTCTCGCTAAAATACGATCAACCATTTTTTAATGAGTTTGTGGTCACGCTGCCGTTACCGGCAAAGGAAGTTATCCAGACATTGCTGGAAGCCAATATTTTTGCGGGCATTGAACTGGGCAAGCATTCTCCGGAAAAAGCAAACGATTTACTGATCGCGGTGACCGAGAAACGCACCAAATCTGAGATGGATGCGTTTGCGTCTGCGCTCAAATCCATGGTTTCTGAAGCATTAGTACTCTAATTCGAGAAAGAGCACAATTGGTCTTCGATAATTTACTCAAAATTGTTCAATCGCGTGGCGCTGGTTACTTTGTTCTCATCGATCCGGACGAGAAGTCCACTGATGAACTCACTGCTTTCACTGAATCAATCTGCGCAGCCGATGCTGATGCTATTCTTGTTGGTGGCAGTCTGTTGATTCACGCAGAATACGATGAAAAACTACAGGTCATCAAGCGCGCTTCAACGATTCCTGTCGTATTATTTCCAGGTTCACTCCGTCAACTTAGCAAACACGCTGATGCTGTACTTTTTCTCTCATTGATTAGTGGCAGAAATCCTAATTATCTCATCAACGATCAGGTGCTTGGGGCGCCAATTATACGGCGAATGGGAATTGAGCCGATTTCCACGGGTTATATGCTGATGGAATCCGGCCGGACAACCACAGCGCAGTTTATGAGCAACACGAGACCAATCCCTGTCGAAAAACCGGATATCGCGATGGCGCACGCACTGGCAGCACAATATCTGGGTATGAAAACTGTGTACCTGGAAGCGGGCAGCGGAGCGACAAGAGCCGTTCCCGTGGAGATTATTTCAGCGGTCTCCGATTTTATCGATATCCCGCTAATTGTCGGCGGCGGGATTCGGGAACCGGCTGAGGCAAGATCACGAGTTGAGGCGGGAGCATCGTTCATTGTTACTGGCAATGTGCTCGAAAAAGAGGCGAATGAGCATCTGATTTCCGAATTTGCCGATGCGGTGCACATGGCGGAATAGGTCTAAAAGATGATCTATGGTATTGACCTTGATCGCTGTAAGACTTTTTAGATGAATATTCAACTTAACGATTTTAAATCCCCTAAGATAAAATCATACAATGACTGACCAATCATGGAAGACCGAAATCATTGCCGCACAGTTAGAGGAGAGCGCCAAAACAAAAAAGGCGATCCTTGCGCAGTGTATGGATGATATTGTTGCTGCCTCATCTTTGCTGGCAAAATCACTGGGTAAAAAGGGCACGTTGTTGTGTTGCGGCAACGGCGGCAGTGCGGCGGACGCGCAACATATCGCGACCGAACTTGTTGTCCGGATGCAGGCAGAACGTCCCGGTATCCGGGCGATGGCACTCACCACGGACACCTCCATTTTAACGGCGGCCTCCAATGATTATTCTTTCGAGCGCGTTTTTGCCCGCCAGGTGGAAGTGATGGGAAATCCGGGTGATGTCTTGCTGGCAATCAGTACCAGCGGGAATTCACCCAATGTGATCAGTGCGGCGAAAATGGCGCATCAACAGGAAATGAAAGTGGTCGTGTTTACGCGCAAATCTGGTGGCGATCTCCAAAATCACGGCGATGTGGTGATTAAAATCCCATCGATGGACACCCAGCGCATTCAGGAAGGGCATATCACCGTCGGACATATTCTCTGCGCTCTCATCGAGCAGGAACTTTTCGAACATCTCCGCGATCAGAATGAATGATGGCACTGTCAGATCAATGGGAACGCTACCTTCAGGAATTCCTTACCTCGCTCAATATCGAGCGGAATCTCTCTGAAAATACCATCCAGTCCTATAAATACGATCTCACTCGTTATCTGGAATATTTGAGCGATCACAAAGTCCGCTCACAAGAGGAAGTCACTTCAGATATCGTACGGAAATTCGTCTCCCTGTTGAGACGATATGATCTGAAACCATCGTCTATTGCACGAAATTTTTCCGCCATCCGGATGTTTCATCGATTTCTCATCACAGAAGATGTGACCGATAAAGATCCCACAGCAGTTTTGGAAACCCCGAAAACTCCTCAAAAACTGCCGGATGTCCTGGACTACAATGAAATCGAATCGATTCTGAATGCAATCGTCCCAGAGGATTCCTATAAACTTCGCGATCGGGCAATGTTTGAGATTTTGTATGCGTGTGGATTACGCGTCTCGGAACTGATTCATCTTCAGCGACGGGATATTTTTGAAGAGCAGCAGATTATTCGCATCATTGGAAAAGGAAACAAGGAACGCGTGGTTCCGGTGGGCGAGACCGCGCTGTACTGGCTACGAAGATATCTGCACGACGGACGACCAAATTTTGCTACTGCCGGACGCTCGAAAGATTATATTTTTCTAAATAATCGGGGCAGGAATCTCTCCCGGATGGGCGTGTGGAAAAAATTGCAGCAATATGTCGAACTCGCCGGCATCGATAAAAAAGTCACACCGCACACGTTCAGACATTCATTCGCCACCCATCTGTTGGAAGGTGGCGCAGATCTGCGCGCGGTGCAAGAGATGTTGGGGCATACCGATATTTCGACGACACAAATCTATACACATCTTGATCAGAGTTACCTGAAAGAGGTACACCGGACATTTCACCCGCGCTGGTCGGATAAATCTTGAATGCAGTCGTGAACAATCCACAAAGAAAATGGTATGAAACAGGAATTTATGATATGAAAAACCGGGGAAATAAATGAATTTTACAATGATGCTCATATTAGCGCCGCCAATTTTGTTTGCGCTGGCGTTTCACGAATACAGCCACGGCTGGGTTGCAAACAAACTGGGAGATCCGACCGCAAAAATGGCTGGTCGGCTGACTCTGAACCCGATCTCACATCTTGATCCTATTGGGACGATTATGCTATTCATCGTGCATTTTGGATGGGCAAAACCAGTCCCTGTCAACCCGATGAATCTTAATGATCCAAAAAAGGATATGCTTTGGGTCTCGCTGGCAGGGCCCGGGTCGAATATGGTACTCGCCTTTGGATTCGGAATTTTGGTTCGGGTGTTCGGGATGCCGGGATTCCATTTCGGAGCGCATTCCGGTGCGATGCAACTACTGCAAATTATGTTAGTCTATGGCGTAATTATTAACCTGGCACTTGCCGTATTTAACCTGATTCCTATCCCACCGCTGGACGGCTCAAAAATCCTGCACGCGGTCTTGCCATACGAGTACGAACAACAATATGCGCGATTCGAGCAGTTCGGACCAATACTGCTGATTGGTTTGATAGTCCTGGGTTACGTAGGTGGCTTTCCGATTCTCTGGTCTTTTATGCATCCATTTATTAGTTTTTTTAGCAAGCTGTTTGCAGGAGTCGACTTAAGCGCAGGATTTTAGTTATGTTGTTTTCAAAGAAACGACCGCGCGGATCAAGGTATTTTGAACAGGATGATGAAGAAGAAGATAAAGAGCGCGAAGAACGCCATGAACGGATAAAATTCCGCAGCCTCCGGACACATCGTAAAACCGGCGCCCGTTCTCTCTTGTGGCTCATTGCGCTTTTTGTGTTAGTGGCTGCAATATTTTTTTACATCTCGCACTGATTAGCAAGCGGGAAGATAAGATTAAAAATTGATTTATCGATGTAGTATTCTGAGAAGATTGTCTCTGATTTGAAAGATGGAGGTTCCGGATGAATACACTGTACATTCTGATTTTCGGCGCTATCGTCTTTGTGCTAGGTTACCGTTATTATTCCAAATTTATTGCCCAGAAGATCCACAAGCTCGATCCTGATTTCGAGACACCGGCACACGAATTCGAAGACGGAGTGGACTACGTTCCCACGCGCAAACAGATCCTCTGGGGACATCATTTTACATCAGTGGCTGGAGCTGCGCCTATTGTTGGCCCGGCGATTGCCGTCATTTGGGGCTGGCTGCCCGCGCTGCTCTGGGTCGTCATCGGAACCGTCTTTGCCGCCGGCGTACACGACAGCGGATCGATCATGTTGTCAGTCCGGAACAAGGCACGGTCCATCGGATCTGTTGCGCAGTCTATCCTTGGGAAAAGAACAAAACTGCTTTATCTGAGTATCATTTTCCTGCTGTTGATAATGGTCAACGCAGTGTTCGCCCTGGTTATTGGCGTGCTGTTTACGGAATATCCGGGTAGTGTGCTTCCGGTCTGGTTTCAGATTATAGTCGCGGTTGCAATCGGGCAACTGATTTATCGCAAAAAGGTCAAAACATTTTGGCCCTCGATTGTTGGTTTGATTTTGCTCTACATTTTCATCTGGCTCGGCCAACTTTTTCCCATAGATATTTCGCCACTGGCAGATCGCCTGGGAATGGCTCCCGTTACGCTCTGGGTGGTGATTCTGTTCGTCTACACCTTTTTTGCGGCACAACTGCCGGTGTGGAGTTTATTGCAGCCCAGAGATTACATTAACGGGCACCAGTTAATTGTCGGACTGTTCATTGTTTTCCTTGGGGTCATCATTTTGCATCCAACTGTATCAGCGCCCGCAGTAAATACCCACGCTTCCGGCGCACCGTTCTGGATTCCGTTCCTGTTTATCACCATAGCGTGTGGAGCCATCTCTGGATTTCACTCGTTAGTTGCTTCTGGCACCACGGCAAAGCAATTGGATAAATTACCCGATGCTCGTCCGGTTGGATACGGCGGAGCAATTGGCGAAGGCTTTTTGGCGCTTTCAGCAATACTGGCCGCGATCATCAGCGTTCATCTGGTAACCAGCGGTGGCCACGATATCTCCGGAATAGCTCTGACTTCAGATGGAGCAGATTGGCAATCACATTACGCCAACTGGAATGCAGCCAACGGACTTGGCGCGAAGGTCAGCGCTTACATAAAAGGTGTGGCGTATTACGCCTCAGGTATAGGAATTCCGCCAGCGGTTGGAGTGGTGTTCGCTTCAGTGCTGGTCGTGAGTTTTGCAGCTACTACAATGGATACCGGCGTGCGTCTGCAAAAATATGTCTTCCAGGAATTTGGCGAGATGTGGCACCAAAAATGGCTCACCAATCGAATCATCGCGACATTTCTGGCAGCCGGAACTTCACTTTTGTTGGCAGTTCGAGAGCCGGGCGGACAAGGAGCGTTGGTTATCTGGCCGTTATTCGGTACAGCCAATCAGTTACTGGCAGGCTTGGCCTTGCTGACGATTACGGTCTGGCTGAAACACCGGAAAATTCCAGTGATATACACTATGATTCCAATGATTTTTGTGCTGGTAATGACTATCTGGGCGATGCTGATTAATCTTCACAATTACTTTGCCGAAGGGAAAATTATTCTGATTGTTTTCGGATTATTGATTCTCGGCGGCGTCTTCTGGATTATCAGTGAAGGTATCCGGGCCTTCAATAATGGTCGACCGGAAGGAGCAGTATCTGATCTATGAACTTACCAAAACAAATAATTGATAAAGTTACAGGATTTTGGAACTATGTCCGGGAGCTGGAAGATTATAAGTGGGAACGAGGGAGTTCGTGTTGTCTTCCGGATCCGAAACATTTAGATGAAAATCCGTTTCATTTTGAGGGGAAAGACAGACATCAGACTCACGCTCACAAACACGAACAGTCCCCTGAAAATTCAAGGAAATAGGTCAAAATCCGATTGACAGGCTTGACTTATAAATGTATCTTTCAAACAAGATAAACAGGTCTGAATTATGACAGTCATCTTTTCAAAAAAATGTGAATACGGACTCCAGGCAGCGCTGTATTTATCCGCGCATACAGATCGCGGCACGATTGCATCCGATGAAATCGCCAAGGAATTGCACATCCCCAAAGAATTTGTCTCCAAGATTTTACAGAGCTTGACCAAGTTTGGTTTGATCGCCTCAAAAAAGGGAAAATCCGGAGGCTTTTTTCTGGCCAAAGATCCAAGCGAAATTAAACTGATTAATATCGTGGAAGCCATCGACGGATTAGACATCTTTGACAAATGCGTATTAGGATTTCCGCAATGCGACCCGGATCATCCGTGTCCCGTACATCATCGCTGGGGAAATCTCCGGACAGAGGCATACGAAATGCTGAGCGAAGAGACCCTGGATCAGTTAACTGAATCCACTTTGGATAAGGTGAAAAGTTTAGGTTAAAAAATTTTGTCTATAAATAGGATTTATTCATCCGATTATGAATACTGAAACACAAAATCAAACGGCAACGCCATCCCTGCCACGGCGAAAAATCCGGAAAAAAAAGAAGGTTATCCGGAACATCGAGAAGCCAATTCAGCGATATCGTAAGTATATTCAGATTGCTTTTACCGCGCTGAGCGTCGCGATCGGTGTTCGGTTCTATTTCTTTATGCAATACCTGGAATCGAACGGACACGCAGCCTGGATTAGTCGTCCGCCTGGTGTGGACGCGTTTTTGCCCATTAGTTCGATGATGAGTGTGTATCACTTTCTCACCACCGGAAATATTCATCATTTTCATCCCGCGGGGCTTTTTATCTTCCTGGCAATTATTTTGGTCTCACTGGTAATCGGACGATCATTTTGCAGCTGGATCTGTCCGGTTGGATTTCTCTCGGAATTACTGGGCGATTTCGGCGAACGTTTCTTTGGAAAAATTAAATTGCCCAGATGGCTGGATTATCCGCTGCGTAGTCTGAAATATCTTCTGCTGGGATTTTTTGTATACTCCATTTTCTTCTTGATGTCGAAAATGGCAATCAACGCGTTTTTAAACAGTCCGTACAACGCCGTCGCCGACATCAAGATGTATCACTTTTTCGCAGATTTATCCCGCGTTGGGGCCATAGTCTTAGCATTCCTGATTTTGGCGTCGATTTTTATCCGTAATTTCTGGTGCCGTTATTTGTGTCCATATGGAGCGCTGCTGGGCATTACATCGTTGTTAAGTCCCAATAAAATCCAGCGCAACCCGGAGAGTTGCATCGATTGCGCAAAATGCACGAAAGCCTGTCCGTCGTTTATCAAGGTCGACAAGGTTAAAACGGTCTGGTCGGACGAATGCTCCACCTGTATGAATTGCGTGGATGTCTGTCCGGTGGCCGATACATTGGATCTGAAATCGACGCTCACCAAGCGGAAAATTCCAAAGAAGAAAATCGCGATTGCGGTGGTCGCAGTTTTTACTTTGATTACCGGAGTTGGAATGGTGACCGGGCACTGGCAGAACGACATTACCAAGCAGGAATATCTGCACCATATGAAATATCTGGACAGTTACGGTCATCCGCGTGGAGCCGATGATATTTCCAAACTGAACAAATCAGCGCAGAAAAAATCATCTGAAAATGAGTAAGGTTTCCAACCTGATTAATTCATGAATTTCAGAAAATTGACAAACCACCCTTGGGCTTACTCTTGTGTTTTCATTCTGATACACCGTTTTTTACGTAGATCCTTCGACAATCTCAGCTCCGGAAGGAGACTCAGGTGAGTGATGACGCCCCGATCCGTCACTCTGATTCGCCGCGGCGAATTCGAAGAGTGCAAAACCCAAACTCCAACTCATTTCTGTTGCTTTTGAAATTGAAATAGCCAAGAAATTCATGAATTATTCAGGCTAAAGATTAGTGCGGCGTTTCAGCGTCATTTGTAGTGATTATATTTTGTAAAGCCCTCTCTGTCTTACGTATATTGTTAAAGATCATTCCGACTTAAAGATTATCAAATTTGAACAATAAGGATTTTATGATGGCGACTTTACCTGTGCGACTTCGACGGTTTCTTCTGCTTGGTTCAGTATTATTCGGAACATTAACCATTTCAAACTGCTCGTATTTTCGCCCAGCAGATTATATCTGGCCTCCGCGTCCTTATGATGTGGGAGAAACAGAATATCACGTTGCGCCCAGAAACCAGTTTATTGCTTTCAAAAAAACTCATCTCCAACAGGTTCAGACGCTGGATTCTATGCTCACCGAGGCAGAGATCATTTATCCTGTAGAACAACTTTTACGTCAAGGCACAGATTGGCAGGATTTGGAATTACCACCGTTTGCTTTGCCGCCGGACTCGATGTATGCGGCTATCATTCCAACGCTAAAAGTTTTGCAAAATCAAATTGTCCCTTTAATTGGCCCTGTGGAAATTGTCTCCGCGTATCGTTCTCCGGAATATAATGTTCCCGCTGGTGGCGCCGCACATAGTCGTCATCTCTATTTCGATGCCGTGGATGTTGTCCCGCTGACTCAAATCCCCGAACGTGTTCTGAAAAAGCGTCTTCGCCAATTCTGGTACGAACACGGCGAAGAATACCATCTCGGAATGGGATTGTACGATTACCGGCGATTTCACATCGACACCTGGCGCTACCGCAACTGGGGCGACTGGCCGGGCGAGAATGGAGAGTAAAATTTTGAAGGTGCATTGACCAGCATAATTCAACCCATCGGGAGCGAGAGCGCCGGTCATCCCCCTGTTCTCCACTCGTCGGTGGAGAACCGTCCCCCTTCGGAAGGGGGACAAGACGTAGCGCCAGCCATAATCAGGCTGCTTTTCTCCGCATCCTATGCGACAAAAGCAGATTCTTACCCGCATACTAGCGGGCGCCGGATTCCGGCGGAAATCCCTCGATCAACTAACGTTTCCCCCTTCGAAGGGGGCCAGGGGGATGAGTTTTAACGTTTTAGGATAAATTGATTCAACTTCGTTTCCCGGGATAAAGTTGTGGTTTTTACTACGGAAAATCAGACCCTTCCAGGGCCTGCTACCCCTGAAAGGGTCTGTTAACTTGTGAGGCGTATTTGCAAGAAGCAATTTGTCCGGGGAGGTAAGAAGCATCCCAAAACAATTACATCATCGTTCCTCTCTTGAAACTCTTCCATCCAATGATCTAATTGTATTTGAGTAAAACACTCAGAATTTCTTCATTCGACGAAAGGAGAGTCCAATGCGTAAAAAGATCAATGGCGTCGCCCTCGAGTTAATTCGCGGTGACATCGCCCATCAGGACGACCTGGATGTCGTGGTCAATGCCGCCAACGCGCAACTTCGAACGGGTGGAGGAGTCGCTGGAGCGATCCATCGTGGCGCCGGCTCTGGGTTGGAGGAAGAAACGCGTCCTTTAGCGCCCATTAAACCTGGTGAAGCGGTAATCACCGGCGGACACAATCTGCCGAATGAGCATATCATTCACTGTCTTGGTCCCGTATACGGACAGGATAAACCCGAAGATGAATTATTGGAGAATTGCTATAAAAATGCATTGAACCTTGCTGAAGAAAACAACATCCGGTCAATCGGATTTCCGGCGATTTCCACCGGCGCGTTTGGTTATCCCATGGATGAGGCAGCAAAGGTGGCTTTCCAAACAATTAAAACGCAATTCCCAAACCTTGAACACGTCAAATTGATTCGGTTTGTATTGTGGGGCGAACGGGCGATTGATATTCACAAGAAAGTGTTGGACGAGTGATAGAATATTTTCTGGCTTTAACAGGATATTTAAATTGAATTGCTTTCTTGAAATAGTCTTTCCTTGATTTCTAAAGGAGTAATGGATATCTGTCCATTGATTTTGTGGAATGGATAGGTAATTCTCTGGAATTGTAGCAGTTCTGCTTATATCTTTTAACAACTGAATCATCAAGTCGATTCACAGATTTCTATGATATATTAGTCTTCAAAGATTGCTTGAGCTAGTGGAGTTGTAATGGTAAAACGAGCTGTGTTATTACTAAGTGTACTACTTCTTGTACCAATATGCAGCATTGCACAAATTCCGGATGTTCCAACACGCAAGACCATTTTTCAACCGCACACAGCCATAAATATCTCTGGGATCACAGTAAATCAGAAATCCGAGGATGAGAATTCCTGGGATAATTCAATCTCTGCCAGTCGAAAACGTGCGCTTGCTTTTGCTGGTGATAGCCTGCCGGACTGGGCAGCGATTTACGAATCCTACGATTTATATCCTGGTCACAATCTACCTTTATCTGTAGATAATTCAGGTAATATTTATGTCGCGCGCCTGAGAAGTACCCGGGAACTGGGTGATCGTTTCTTTTTATTGAAATATAACCCGGATGGCGAAGAACTCTGGAGTCGGGAATATTACAGCTCAGTAAAACATGGTTTAAAAGTAGATAACATCCTTACTGACAAAAATAGAAATGTATACGTTGTTGGGAGTGCCGGTTCTCTCTTTAAAGCGGTGAAATATAATCCGGATGGTGATCTGCTCTGGGAGACGACAACTGTGGATTCCAGTTTTTACATTCTGGAAGCCGTTGCTTCCACCCTTGACAACTCAAATAATCTGTATATTACTGGATCGGCATTTGACGAGCAGTACGAAAATGACATCATCACGAAAAAGTACAATGCTGAGGGCGTGGAGCAGTGGTCGGAATCATATGTTCAAACTCATTCTAAATCGGGAGTCCCGATTGATTTAGGTATGGATGCTATTGGAAATGTTTACATTGGCGGCTGGTGGAGTGGCAGGGCAATAACTCTTAAATACGATTCGGATGGCAACGAAGAGTGGCGTAAAGTTTACGACGGCATCGAGCATAACAGAGTAAACCTGCCAGTTATGGCAGTAACTCCTTTGGGTAATATCTATCTGGCGACATCTAGTTCTAATTTGTTAATCGTCTTAAAATATAATGCTGATGGCGTTCTCAAATGGACAACAGTGCAAGAGGACAGTTCGAGATATGCTGTGATAGTCAAATCAATACAGGTAGATGCTTCTGGAAATTCGTATGTGGCTGGGAATGCTCACTATAGTTCCGCGGGCTCGCGATCCAATGTAGTCAAATTTAACAATGCAGGTTCAATTCAGTGGGTACAAGATTATCAAAGTACACAGAAGCGTCTGGTACAGCAGAATGCGTCCACTATCTTTGAGGTCGCTGCTACAGCTCTTGATGCCCAGGCGAATTTGTATGTTACCGGCATCGGCTCTACCGCAGATACCGGCCTTGACTTTGTCACGGTAAAATACAATGCTGCAGGTGAGCGGCAGTGGTCGAAACGGTATAATACTATGGAGAGCAGTAGCCAGGATTTTCCCAGGTCGATCGTCGTTGATCCAGCTGGTAATATTGTCCTGACCGGAATATTTCAAGGTCTATACACTTATGGCATTGTAACCATTAAATACAGCGCCAGTGAGAACATTACAAATCCAGATATCACTTCGGGTTTCAAGGTAATCCAAAACTATCCAAATCCATTCAATAATCTCACAATATTGAGGTACCAGATTCCTAAGAAGTCTCACGTTCGGTTTGCTGTATATAACATTCGCGGACAACAGGTAGCACAATTAGTGGATGCGGTGCAGCCGGTTGGTCTGTATGCTGTTCCATTCTTTGGCAAAGAACTTCCCAGTGGAATATATATTGCGCAGTTGAGCACAGGGAATGTGGTCAAAGCCCGGAAATTTACATTATTGAAATGAACGATTTTATAAAAATTTCATAAAATTTACTCTCGAGATTTACGAACTAAAAACAATTCAGATTCTTCCAAAGATGTAAGAGCTGTTCAACTTTGACATCACTCCTTTTTTCACCAATAGTTTCATACATTTATCAGGAATCCGAATCAATTCCAGAGAACGGAATAAATTTCAGAGATGGAAATCCTCTACCATTTCCTGAACATATTATTCTTCATCTTCCACTCCGGACTGACGCTGTTCAATCTGTTCGGGTGGATTTGGAAACGAACCCGGAAGTGGAATTTACTTACGCTCAGTCTCACAGGATTCTCATGGTTCATCCTTGGAATCTGGTACGGATTCGGATATTGTCCATCTACTGACTGGCACTGGCAAGTCCGGATGAAACTGGGTTATTATGATATGCCATCATCGTATATTAAATTCCTCATCGATTCGCTGACAGGTCTAAACGTGAACGCCCATCTGGTGGATATTGCAGCGTTGGTTCTGCTTTTGGCAGCATTCATGATTTCGCTCGGACTGAATTTCAGAGATTGGCGTCGCGCAAGCATTCAAAGGAGTAAATAAAATGATCCAACCGTGGAAAACACTTTCCCGAAAACTACTCTTCAAGACAAATATTTTTCAAGCCTGGCAGGTCAACCGAGAAACCGAGGATAAAAAATTACAGGGTGAGTTTTACACTCTGGATACCTTGGATTGGGTAAACATCATTGCTATCACGCAGGAAGAAAACATCGTGCTCATCAACCAGTTTCGTCACGGGACGAATGAAGTCTCGCTGGAAATTCCTGGTGGCATTGTCGACGAAGGCGAATCTCCGGACAAAACGGCATCACGCGAACTCTTAGAGGAAACCGGCTATACCGGCGATAAACCGATTTTAATCGGTACCATGGAGCCAAACCCTGCTATCCAGACCAATCTCTGTTATACCTACCTTATTCGGAATGCCAAACGCAACCAACACCAGGATCTTGAACCATTGGAAGAAATTGAAGTGCAGGAGAAGCCGCTAAGCCAAATCCCCGCACTTCTGACTGGCGGCGCAATAAAACACGCGCTGGTTGTGGCGGCGTTTAAGTATTTGGAGTTATGGGAAAATGGTTAAGCAATCCGCTTGTTTCTGTGAATTAATTAATTATTTTACTAATTCTTAATAACTAACATATTATTAATTGTTTGTATTTAATTCGTGTTAATCCGTGTAATTCGTGGATTCAATAAAGATATCATTAATTATCTCAACAGATTTCCTGAACTCGCATCTCACCCATTTCATCCGTTGGAGATCAACTCAAGAAATGATTACATTATATGACATTTTGATTTTGCATGATTTATTAAAAGTGAAGGAATTAGATGAGATTTTCTGCGGGTAAATATTTAACGAAAATTCGGTGACAGGGAGTGGATCTATGCAATTAGTAGAATGTGTACCAAATTTTAGCGAAGGTCGCGATCAGGCGGTAATTGACGAGATTGTTGAAACGATCAAATCCGTGGACGGCGTGAAACTGCTGGATGTAGATCCCGGTGCGGATATGAATCGTACGGTGGTAACGTTTGTCGGCTCGCCGGATGCTGTCAAAGAAGGCGCATTCCAGGGGATTAAAAAAGCTGCCGAACTCATCGATATGCGCAAACACTCCGGTTCGCATCCCCGGATGGGCGCCACGGATGTCTGTCCGTTTGTGCCGGTCAATAATATTTCCATGGAAGAGTGCGTCGAGATCGCCAAGGAGGTTGGCGAGCGGGTCGGCAAGGAACTGGATATTTCGGTCTTCCTGTACGAAGAAGCCGCTCAGAAACCGGAGCGGAAAAATCTGGCGACCATCCGTAAAGGCGAATATGAAGGTATGGAAGAGAAAATCAAGCAGCCGAAATGGAAACCGGATTTTGGCCCTTCCGAGTTGAACAAGAAAGCCGGCTGCACCGCTGTTGGCGCCCGGGAATTCCTCATCGCTTACAATATCAATCTGAACACCAGAGAAGCCGTGTACGCCACGGATATCGCTTTCGAGCTCCGGAAAAAAGGTCGTTCGGTGCGTGTAGGAAATATCGATCCGTTTTATTTTAAGGGTGAAATTAAACGTCACACCGAAGACACATTTTTCTGTGGCTCCTGCGATTTCGAGGGAAAATCTCTGGACGAAATCGCTGAGCATACGAAAAAAGAACACGATTATGATTTGTATTGGTTATTGCGACAACACGATCACTCTCCCGAAGATCTGGAAGGAAATTCTGTTAAAAAACCGGGAATGTTCGACCACGTGAAATCCATCGGCTGGTTCGTGAAGGAGTATGATTGTGCACAGATTTCGATCAATCTGACGAATTACAAAGTTACTCCGCCGCACAAAGTCTACGAAGCCACCAAGAAACTGGCAGAAGATCGCGGACTGACCGTGACCGGCAGCGAGGTCGTCGGATTAATTCCGTACCAGGCGCTGATTGAGAGCGGAAAGTTCTATCTTGAGCGCCAGGGACGATCGATCGGTATTCCTTCGCAAGATATCCTCGAAACGGCCATCCAATCTCTGGGATTACGGGACAAAACGGAATTTGATTTGCAAGAGAAAGTAATCGGACTTCCGGACAATTCCGACGCTGAACTTATCACAATGCGGACCGACGAATTTGTCCACGAGGTGTCCCGGGAATCAGCAGCGCCCGGCGGTGGATCGGTCTCCGCGCTGGCTGGATCTCTGGGAGCAGCGCTTGCGTCGATGGTATCAAATTTATCCATTGGCAAACGCGGAACCGAATCCGTGGAAAAAGAATTGAAGCCAGTAGCAGACAGGGCGCAGGAGTTGAAGGATGCCTTGTTGGAATCGATTGATGCGGACACCAACGCATTCAACGCATTTATGGAAGCGCGCCGGATGCCTGCCAACACACCGGAGGAAAAAGAAGCCCGGCAACAGGCGATGCAGGACGGCTTGAAAGAGGCGATCAAAGTGCCGTACCAAACAGCGGAGTTGAGTTTTGAAGCGATGAAAGTCGCCAAAACCGCTGCGGAAAAAGGCAATCCCAATTCGGTCACGGATGCCGGTGTCGGTGGATTACTTGGCTGGGCGGCTGTTCAGGGCGCCGTGTATAACGTGAAAATTAATATGGGCGATGTGCAAGATGCGGATTTTATCGCTGAATACGACAAGAAATGTGAATCACTGTTGGAAGCAGGGAAGAACCTCGATGAAGAAATCCGGCAGATTGTGCATCAAACAATGGATTCCAAATAGATCAGGTTGCCGAACGAATGCCGGAGGTGGTGTTTCAACCATTTGACGAAAAATACGAACTGGACGAAGACGAAGATATTCTTCTCTGCGCTCAAAGCAACGGCATTCCGATGGGATCAGCCTGTGGTGGCTGGGGAATGTGTGCCGCGTGCAGGATTACTGTTTTAAGTGGAAGCGAGAACCTAAATCCAATCTCCGAGGAAGAAGAAGATCTCCGGATAACATACGGTTTGGTGGAAAATGAGAGAATCGGTTGTATGGCACACGTAAAATCGGGGACGGTAGAGGTGACAACATCGTACTGGTAAGGAAATTTTAGAAATATTTATGAGCAATATTCATTTACTCTCCGAAAATATTACCAACAAAATTGCAGCCGGGGAAGTGGTGCAGCGTCCCGCCGCTGCAGTGAAGGAACTAGTGGAAAACGCCATCGATGCCGGCGCTTCCACAGTGCAGGTTTTTGTGGAAGATGGCGGCAAGAAACTGATTCAGGTTATCGATGACGGCAGTGGAATGATCGATGAGGATCTGCAGATGGCGTTCAAGCGTCACGCTACATCCAAACTCGCCACGGAAGATGATTTAAATGCAATCAGCACCTTGGGATTTCGCGGCGAAGCGCTCGCCAGCATTGCCGCAGTCGCCAGAGTGAACGCCAAGAGTCGCTCAGTCGACTCCGAAGTTGGATATGCCATTCAGATCCACGGCGGTGAAATCGACGAAATCGAACCCACGGGAATGAACGTCGGAACACAGATTGCGGTGCGGGATCTTTTTTACAATACACCGGCTCGTCGCAAATTCTTGAAAGGTCGACGCAGTGAATTTCGCCAAATCTCGGAGACGATTAAGCGATTTGCTCTGGGATATCCGGATCTCCATATCGAACTATATCACGACGATAAAGAAGTCTATCTGCTGCAACCGTCCTCATTAGAAGAACGCATCGGCGCGATTTTTAGTCCCACCTACGTGAAAAAAATCATCGAAATCGATGAAATTTACCAGGGGTTAGGCATCTTTGGATATATCGGCAATCTGGATTTGGTGCGTCGTTCGCGAGGAGAGCAATTCCTTTTCCTGAATAACCGCTACATTTCTGATTCGCTGATGAACACCGCGGTATACAAAGGTTATCAGAATATGATCGAACGTGGTGAGTATCCATTTTTCGTGCTGAACCTTGAGGTTAATCCGGAAAATGTAGATGTCAATGTTCATCCTGCCAAGATGGAAGTGAAGTTCAGAGATCAGTGGCACGTGTACAATACGATTCGAAGCGCGGTTGAGCGGAGTTTTCAGGATGTATTACATATGGCAGGACATTTTGATCGGGAGGCCGACAGCGATATTGCTTCGCAGCAGTCACCTGCCGAGCAATCGGACTGGACAGACACCATTCGTCCGCAGGAAGCGCCAAAATACGATCCGCAGTCTCCAGAACCCTCGCAATCACGAATCCCGCGATTTCAACCGGGACAATCACGTCGAACGATTGAGCCGCCAACCGAAGAAGAAACCGAAGGAGAGGCGGACCTCCAGACGCGCGTGGATCGCTTTACCCAGAGACAGCAGACGCAACAGGATAGCATTTCCGAGCGGGTTTGGCAGGTACATAAACTCTATATTTTATCGCAGATTAAATCAGGACTTGTTATCATTGATCAGCACGCTGCACACGAGCGCATTCTCTTTGAAGAGGCGATGCAGGCGTTTGAGAGTCAAAGTGTCGCCGGACAACAATTGTTGTTTCCGCAGGTTGTCGAGTTCACGCCGGAAGATTACGACCTGATGATTGATCTGGTGCCGTATCTCGATAAGATTGGGTTTGAACTCAAGGAGTTTGGTAAAAATACCGTCGTAATCAATGCAACTCCCAGCGATTTACGTGGCGGAGACGAAGCCAAACTGTTGCGCGATATTCTCGACGATTACAAGGAACGTCGCGACAAGGACAATCCGGCGCATTATCAGCTGGCTGCCACGTATTCCTGTAAAGCGGCGATCAAAGCGGGCGACCCACTGAGCGAAGACGAAATGCGCACGTTGATTCACCAGTTATTCCAGTGCGAACATCCGTATCATTGTCCTCACGGACGCCCGGTGATTGTCAATCTCACACTGGACGAACTCCACAAACGATTCGAGCGACCGGTGAAACAGCCCAAACGATGACTGCCCTAAATTTTGTCGCTATTTTAGTCGGCCCCACCGCAGTTGGTAAAACAGCAATCAGTCTGCCGCTGGCGAAAAAACTCAACGCCGAAATTATCTCCGCAGATTCCAGACAGATCTATAAACATCTGGATATCGGCACGGCAAAGCCTTCTCTGGAAGAACTCAAATCAGTGCCGCATCATCTCATCGATAAACTTGAAATCGAAGAAGATTACGCCGCAGGACAGTTTGCCGAAGATGCATCGCAGATTATTGATAAAATTTTTTCCAGTGATCGGGTTCCGCTCGTCGTCGGTGGCGCCGGATTGTATATCAAAGCATTGGTTGATGGATTATTCTCAGAATCCTCCAGCGATGATAAAGTCCGTGCATCGCTGTTGGAAAGAGTAGAGTCTGAGGGCATTGAGCCGCTATATAAGGATTTTGAAAAAATAGATCCTGAATATGCCCGCGATATACATATCAACGATACCAAGAGAATCGTACGCGCGTTGGAGATTTACCAAGTCACGGGGAAAAAGCCGTCGCAGCATTTTGAGCATGAGCACGAAGGATTAGATCATCCATACCGGATGATTGCTTTGAACCGTGAGCGAGATACCTTATACAATCGCATTAACCTACGTGTCGACCAGATGATTGAAAGCGGGTTGGTTCAGGAAGTGGAAAATATTCTGGAAATGGGCTACACCGGAGAAGAAAACGCTTTGCGAACTGTTGGCTACCAGGAAATCATTGCGTACCTCAACGGTGAAATATCTTTGGAAGAGGCAGTCCGGCAAATTAAAACACATTCCCGTCATTACGCCAAGCGCCAATTGACGTGGTTTCGCAACCAGCACGATGCGGTCTGGTTTCAGTTTGAGACGTTTGAGAACGATGAGGAAATGGTTGTGGCGATTCTGGATGCGCTCGAAGGATAGAACGCAGTCCGCCGCGGCGGAACACAGATTCAGCAGATGACCACAGATAAGGATTTAAACACCGAAAAGCACCGAAACCCTTTCACCGTAGAGACGCAGAGAACGCAGAGGAAAAAATGGGTGAAAAGGTATAAGGGTTTAGGGCATATGGAAGAAGGCAGAAAGGAGAAAGGAAAAAAAGATGAGTCATCCCGAGCGAAGTCGAGGGATCTCCGATAAATGAGCAACTAATTTTGTTAGTTGTTCGTAGTTTATTGTTTGTTGTGAAAAAGACCAAAGGTTGTTCAAGCAAGAGAAAGCATTTCGAGCGTCGGTAATAGAACAGATGGTAAAAACGTTAAAATGAAAAAATCCCGGAGAGCTTTAATCCGGCAGCCGCCGGAGAATAGCCACCGGTGTCTCATCAGAGACCCCTTCCGGGGAAACCGATGGATTGAAACGGGACTCATTTGTTCAACCCCGTCGGGGTTGAATGTTCCTTGATAGTGGACTCCCCGAATTCGATTGTAAATCAGGCAATTAACTGAGCCGCAGAGCGGCGCAATGTTTGTAGAAGAAAATAAGTCCCAAAAATCGGAGCCTTAGAGAGGCGGCATGATTTCTTGTCGCTCCAAGGCATATATCGTTCCTCCGGAACTCTGTTTGGCTCGTGTTTAAAATGCTACAAACATTCCGCCCCGCTGGGGCTAAGCAAAATCCGAATCTATTCACCTCAGATAAAACAGAGCACCGAAAAGCATCGAAAATGTTGAAAAAGATCTTCATCGCAGAGACACAGAGAAAAACATTTATTACAACCAACCACGAACAACAAACAACACACAAAAAAAAGAGTAAGATTATGATTAAGAGTATGAGTATGATGGATAACTGAAACACCTCAACACCAGAAAACTCCAACACGAATACGTGAACACACGTTCCGGGAGGAGTCCCTTCCGGGAAACACCCGAACACTGTTATTAAAAAACCCATGGCAATCGCTAAATATCTTCCTAAATTATAAAAAATAATTTAACCCTTTAATCCTATCCAGAGAGAAGGAAAGGGACTGTGAGACACAACGGACACAGACTCGGTACACACACGACCATTGACGACATAGATTTCAGGGACAATCCCTGTGAAGTTTTCCGTAGCCTTCCTCATTTTTACGAGGGAGGCTTTTTTTATGCCCTTCAGTCCTGTCAATCAAACAGCCACAACCAACACTTAACGCGAGGTATGTATGAGTAAAGAACCCAAATCAACACTCGTTGACGCAAAAGGCATTAAGCGATCCCTTACCCGTCTGGCGCACGAAATTCTGGAGAATGCCAGAGATCTCAGTACGCTGCGCATCATCGGTATTCGGGATCGCGGCGATTATCTTGCCAGGCGATTAGCGAAGATCATCAAAGATGTAGAAGGCGAAGAAATTCCCATCGGATTTCTGGACATCACCTTTTACCGTGATGATTTCCGAACGAAATTGAGCCAGCCTTCTGTGATGTCCACTGAAATTCCTTTCGATCTTGAGAACGTGGATATCATTCTGGTAGACGATGTTTTGTACACCGGGCGCACAATCCGGTCAGCGATGGACGCGATTATGGATTATGGACGTCCGGCGAGTATTCGGCTTGCAGTCTTGATCGATCGCGGGCACCGGGAACTGCCGATTCGCCCGGACTTCGTTGGTAAAAATATCCCAACTGCCGAAGATGAACAGGTACGCGTTCGATTGCAGGAAAGCGACGGTGAAGACGCGATTTACCTCTACGAAGTGGAGGAGGACTAATGGGCGGACTATCACAAAAACATCTGCTGGGATTGGAATACATCCCAAAATCGGACATCGAACAGATTCTGGACACGGCGTTCAGTTTCCGTGAAGTACTCGAGCGTCCCGTAAAAAAAGTCCCGACGCTGCAGGGGCGAACGGTGGTGAATCTTTTCTTTGAGCCGTCCACCAGGACGCGACTTTCGTTTGAGTTAGCCGAAAAACGACTCAGCGCGGACAGCATCAACTTCTCTGCGAGCATGAGCAGTTTGACCAAGGGTGAAAGTCTGCGGGATACCATCCAGAACATCGAAGCGATGAAAATTGATCTGGTAGTGATGCGGCACGGCACTCCCGGCTCAGCATTTCAACTGTCGCAATATGTGGATGCGGTTGTGGTTAACGCCGGCGACGGAACACACGAACATCCGACGCAAGCCTTGCTGGATTTGATGTCCATCAAAGAGAAATTCGGACACATCGACGGACTCAAAGTGGCAATTGTCGGTGATATTTCGCACAGCAGGGTCGCGCTTTCAAACATCTTTGGGCTGAAACGTATGGGCGCTGAAGTTACGGTTTGCGGACCGCCGACGTTTATCCCGCCGTTCATCGAAGAATTGGGCGTGAACGTCTCGTATCATCTGGATGAAGTCCTGAAGGAGATGGATGTGATTAACGTCCTGCGAATCCAGCAAGAACGGATGAAAACCGCGCTGATTCCATCTCTGCGGGAATATCGAATGCTGTATGGTATCACCCGGGAACGGCTGGCCGGACTCGATCACGAATTGACAATTATGCATCCCGGACCGATGAATCGCGGCGTGGAAATCGACGGCGATGTGGCGGACAGCGAACATTCAATTATCCTGCACCAGGTGTTAAACGGAGTCGCCGTGCGGATGGCGCTGCTGTATCTCCTGCTGGGCGGACAGGAAGCGAAAGGAGGCGCCAATGCTTAACCAAACCAAACTCGAAGGAAAACTGCTCCTCAAAAATGGAACGGTTTACCAGCCAGAGAACGACAAACTCCAACAACAAGATATTCTCGTGCAGGATGGTAATTTTGCCGGAATGGAAAAATCTATCGAAGTCACTGATGATATGCAGGTTATCGATTGCGATGGTTTGGTGGTTTCTCCGGGATTTACTGATATTCATGTCCATTTCCGGGAGCCGGGTTACGAAAATAAAGAAACGATGGCATCCGGGAGCGAAGCGGCGCTGGCTGGCGGTTTCACCACGGTCTGCACAATGCCGAATACCGATCCGCCTGTTGACCGGCAGGAGGCAGTGCAGTTTATTCGCAGGAGACAGGAATCGTTATTAGTGGAAATTCATCCTGTGGCTGCGGCAACAAAGAACAGAGCCGGCATCGAACTGACAGAATACGGTGATATTTCTGCAGCAGGTGCAGTGGGATTTACTGACGATGGTTCTCCAATCGCTAATTCCGGAGTGATGAGGCGGGCGTTGGAGTATTCAAAAATCGTCGATAAACCGATTATCCAGCACGCGGAAGATTTGCAATTGCGCGCTCACGGATTAATGCACGAGGGCAAAGTGTCGATATCGCTGGGATTACCAGGTATACCGGGCATTTCAGAATCCTCTCTGGTGTATCGCGACATTCTGATTGCCGAATATGTGAAGAGTCGCTTGCATCTCCAGCATATTAGTCTGGCGGATTCGGTGGAAATTATTCGCGCCGCCAAAGCGCGTGGAGTGAAGGTGACCGCTGAAGTTACGCCACATCATTTGATGTTGACAGATGAAGCCGTACGATCGTTTGATACCAACACCAAGGTGCACCCACCGCTGCGGACGCGACGCGATGTCGATGTATTGCGAAAAGCACTTGTTGATGGCACCATCGACGTTATTGCCACAGATCACGCACCGCATGCTTTGGAGGATAAAGAACAAACTTTTGATCTGGCGTCACCGGGAATGATCGGACTGGAATCTGCATTAGGCGTATCAATGAAAGCGCTGGTTGCATCAAAGATCACAGATCTGAACACAGTATTGAACCGGTTGGTAGTTGCGCCACGCCGTGTGATGCAATTGCCGATGGAATTTTATGTTCCCAACAGTCCGGCAAATCTGACCGTGTTTGATCCTGAAGAGGAATGGGTATTCCGGAAAGAGCACGTCTATAGTCGCTCACACAACTCTCCATTCTTTGGAACAAAATTACTTGGTCGGGTTAAAGGAGTCATTAATCGTCAACATCTGGTGAATTTTGGGCTTAACGGATAATTATCTGTAAAAATTGCTTGATAAATGGCGACGATACATCTAATTTTTTCTGCTTTACTACAACTGAACCATTTGAGACGGGAGTTAAGGGAGTTAGGCTGTGAAAACATATAGTCCAAAAGCAGGCGAAATTGAACGGAGCTGGTATGTAGTGGATGCTGCAAATCAGGTTCTCGGGCGGTTGGCAAGCGAAATCGCGCAAATTTTACGCGGAAAGCACAAACCAACGTTTGCGCCGCACATGGATGTCGGGGATTTCGTGGTAGTGATCAACGCCGACCAAATTCGGATTACAGGGCGCAAACTGGAAGACAAAACTTATTTTCGCCACTCGGGATATCCGGGCGGGAAAAAGTTTACCACCCTTGCAGAGATGTTAGAGCGTCATCCGGAAGATGTGATCAAGAAAGCAGTGAAGGGGATGATGCCAAAGAATCGTCTTGCGCGCCAGCAAATCAAAAAATTAAAGGTCTATACTGGTCCCGAACACCCGCATGAAGCACAACAACCAGAAACTTTAGAATTTAACTAACCGAGGAAATTTATGCCGAAGATAGTTTATACAGCCACGGGTCGTCGGAAATCCGCTGTTGCCCGGGTTCGAATGAGTTCAGGTAAAGGGCAGTTTACAGTGAATAAACGTCCACTGACTGATTATTTTGGGCGGGAAACCCTGAAAATGATAATTCATCAGCCCATCGAGCTGTGCGAAGTTACCGGCAGATACGATGTGAACGTGAATGTTGATGGCGGCGGGTTATCCGGACAGGCGGGAGCCATCCGTTTGGGAATCGCCCGGGCACTTGAAAAAATTGACGAAGAGAATAGACCCCGCTTGAAAAAAGCAGGTTTCCTCACCAGAGATCCCCGTGAGAAAGAACGGAAAAAACCGGGTCTTGCTGGTGCGCGGAAAGCCTTCCAGTTCTCCAAGCGTTAAAAGACAAGACATCTACACAGGAGGAAATATGATGCAAATAAGGAGTTATGCATGACCGATATTAATCTCGAAGCCTTGATTGGTGCTGGCACGCATTTTGGGCATTTGACAAGTAAGTGGAATCCCAAAATGAAGCCGTATATTTTTATGGAAAAAAATGGAATACACATCATTGATCTACAGAAGACGCTTGAAGGATTAGATAAAGCCGTCGATAGAGTGCGTTCTGTTGTACGTGGTGGTGGTGATATTCTGTTTGTTGGTACCAAGAAACAGGCGAAAGATATCCTCCGTGAAGAAGCAAGTCGTTGTGGAATGTTCTATGTGGTGGAAAGATGGCTTGGAGGCACACTGACAAATTTCTCAACCATCAAGCGTTCCATTCGCCGGTTAAAACAGTTGGAAAAAGATAGTACGAGTGGTTTGTACGAAAACCTCACCAAGAAAGAAGTGCTCACCCTTGAACGTGAGCGTGAAAAACTGGAAACGCTGCATAGCGGAATCAAAGAAATGCGTCGCTATCCGGAACTGATCTTTGTTGTGGATACGGTCATGGAAGATATCGCCGTTGCGGAAGCCCATCGGTTGGATATTCCAATCGTTGGAATTACTGATACTAACGCCGATCCTGAACTCGTGGATTATCCCATTCCGGCCAACGATGATTCTATCCGGACCATTGCGTTAATTACGCGACAGATTTCAAATGCAGTGCTAGAAGCTCGTGGCAAGGATGCCTCGGCTCCCGATAAAAATCTCGCAGCCACTAAAGTACTGGAGGAAGCGGATCTTCTGGAAGAGTCAGACTATGTCAGCGAAGAAGTCACCGAACCGGAAACTGATGAAGACGAGAACGAATACACAAATCTTGAAGACGAAGATTAAAGAATATTGAGAGACGAAATTAACAATTTACTCATTTCTTTGAGACAGTAATCCTAAAAGAGAAGTCGCACGAGGAGAAATAAGCATTTATGGGAATTTCCGCACAGGAAGTGAAGAAACTACGGGATCGTACCGGCGCCGGTATGATGGATTGTAAAAAGGCATTGCAGGAAGCCGATGGAGATATGGATCAGGCAGTGGAATTACTGCGGAAACAGGGGATTGCCAAAGCAGAAAAAAAATCAAGTCGGTCTGCAAATGAAGGACTTGTGACTTCTTATATCCATCCGGGCGGTCGTATTGGTGTTTTATTAGAAATTAACTGCGAAACCGATTTTGTTGCCAAAACAGATGATTTTCAGCAGTTAGCCAATGATGTTGCAATGCAAATTGCAGCGATGAGCCCCATTGCGGTTCAGCGGGAAGAAATTGACAGCACTCTGATTGAAAAAGAGCGCAAACTCTATAAAGAACAGGCTTTGGACGAAGGCAAGCCCGAGCATATCGTTGAAAAAATTGTTGATGGCAGAATTGAAAAATATTTTAGTGAAGTCGTGCTCCTGGAACAGCCCTTCGTGAAAGAAACTGATAAATCAGTGCAGGAACTCATTACCGATGCCGTAGCAACCCTCGGGGAAAATATCTCCGTCAACCGATTTGTCCGCTACGAACTCGGTGAAAATTCTTCTGAAGAAGAATAACATTCGCCTCTAAAACGGAATAATTTTATCATATCTATGGAAGATGCCAAACCTGCATATAAACGAATCCTGCTCAAACTGAGCGGCGAAGCACTTGCAGGTAAACAAGGGTTTGGTATCAACTCAGATATTGTTCAGGAGATCTCTTCTGAAATCGCGGAAGTGAATCGCCTGGGTGTTCAAACTGGAATCGTTATTGGCGGTGGAAACATCTTTCGTGGATTAGCCGCCAGTAAAGCCGGTTTTGACCGCGTCTCCGCCGATTATATGGGAATGCTCGCCACCGTGATTAACGCACTTGCGCTTCAGGATGCAATTGAAAAAGAAGGGCTTGAAACCCGGGTGTTGACCGCCATCAAAATGGAAGAGATCGCAGAACCGTTCATTCGCAGACGGGCGATTCGGCATCTTGAAAAAGGTCGTGTAGCAATATTCGCGGGAGGCACAGGAAATCCCTATTTTACCACAGATACGACAGCTGTCTTGCGAGCCATTGAAGTTGAAGCCGAAGTTATTTTAAAGGGGACAAAAGTCGACGGGGTTTATGATAAAGATCCCATGAAATATGCTCAGGCGAAAAAGTTTGAAAATCTCAGCTATCTGGAAGTTGTTGAACAGGGGCTGCAGGTAATGGATTTCACTGCTGTAACTCTGTCAATGGATAATGACTTACCCATTCATGTGTTCAATATGACTGTACCGCACAATTTGAAACGAGTTGTGATGGGTGAACAAATCGGAACTCAAGTAACGGGGTGATGCCATGCTAAAAGACATTTATAATGACACGAAAAAGCGAATGGAATCGACGGTAGAAAAAACCCGTCACGATCTTGCTGCAATCCGGACAAGCCGGGCATCGACATCATTGCTGGATGGAGTGAAAGTCGATTATTACGGGACAAAAACACCATTAAACCAATTAGCACAGATTTCCGCCCCTGAACCGCGCTTGCTCATGGTGACACCATATGATAAAAGCCAAATTGCGGCGGTGGAAAAAGGTATTATGCAAGCAGATCTGGGACTAAATCCGCAGAATGACGGAAATATTATTCGTATCCCGATTCCGGAATTAACGCAGGAACGCCGCGAGGAATTAATTCGGTATGTCCATAAATTGGCTGAAGAAGGTCGAATTGCTATCCGGAATATCCGGCGCGACGCAAATGAGCAGATCAAAGAACTCGAGAAAGAGCACGAGGTCTCCGAAGACAATGCGCATCGCGAATATGACAATATTCAGGATCTGACCGACGAACACATCAAACGCATTGATGAGCTGCTTGCCTCGAAAGAGGAAGAAATCCGGGAATAATCCCTGAATAAATTTATTGAAGTATTTCAAGCCGTCTCACATGGTTGAGGCGGCTTTTTTATTGTTAAAATTTACATTTGGTGCCAAATTAATAACCGCAAATGAACGCGAATGAACACAAATAATAATTGATAAAAACAAATTTCTATATGCCCTTTACCTTTGAATATTATTAACGAAGCGCCCCAACAAAGTATTGCAGAAAAATACTCTGGTTATGAATGAATTCGTGTGTCCCAAGACTTTGACTGGTTTAAATCCGGTGTTTGGCAGTTTCCCTATTTCTTTAAGGACAACCAATTTTACGGATATCTATAAAGGGGCTGAAAGCCCATACAGATAAAAGACCTGGGTGACTGAAAGGAGACCAGGGGAAAGAAAGTGTTGTTATTCCTCGATAATTCCACCATTCCGCGCATAATGAAATAAATACTGTTGTGCGTAACCTGCGTAATCGCCAAATCGTTCTCTGGCCAATGATGCCAGTTTTGTCGGGGATTTAACGGAATTAACAAAATAGCGTTGTCGAAGAATTTTCAAAATCCAGGTGTCAGTGGGAAATGCGGAGAGGTGATCCAGCGAAAAAAGCAGAATACAGTCAGCGACTTTGTCGCCAATGCCGTAAAAGGAGAGTAGTGAAGCTTTGGCTTCTTCATAGGAACGGAGCCTCAATTGTTCCAGAGATAAACCGTTCGATACTATTGGTGCGATACGGTGTAAATATTTGGCACGGAATCCAATTCCGGCGTCATAAAGGTCATCCAGAGATGCTTTCTGAAATTGACCAGGACTGGGTAATAGAAAATGTTGATCACCATTGACAAACACTGATTTCCCGAATTGTCGACTGAGCGTCGCAATATTTCCCGTAATACGCGGAATATTCGAAGCCATTGAACAGACAAAACTCACCAGGCATTCCCACGGATCCTGACGGATAATCCGTAGTCCACGATACTGTTGATAAGCTTCCTGTAAAAAATTATCATCGCTCCATTTTGAGAAAATCTCATCCAGCGGATCGTCCAGACGGAAGAAGTAATTGAGAAAGTCCGGTGTAACCTGACCAGAAATTACCTCATAGTGCAGAGTTTTATCTGTTTGTGAGATACTGAATATTTTATCCACACTTTTAATGAGATAACCGTGTTGCACTTGTGTCCACTGGAAAAACTGGCCGCACTCTATTGTGTTTTCCAGGCTAAATGGCACTGATAGTTGTAAAAATTCCATTGTTGAAAAATATAAGCAGAGCAGACCAGGAATGTGGGAGGTTTTCTGGCTCAATGATGGAATTTATCGGAGCATCGAATTTTGCAACGTCAGAACCGGAGTTGAAAACTGCATCTGTAATCGTCTCTCTGCTTGACAACTTCTCTGAATTGCTCTATCTTTTTCGTGCTTTGCGGGCGTCGTATAATGGCTATTACCCGAGCTTCCCAAGTTCGTGACGTGGGTTCGATTCCCATCGCCCGCTCTGAAAGCCCCGGATCAAGTCGGGGCTTTTTTTTGCCTTGGAATCTCTACAGGTATTGCTTCATTGGGCAATGCCATTATCTGGTAACTTGGTGCTTCATTTGAAATAACGGCTCGCTTGTCTGGAGCATCACAGTCGGATTAGAGTAAAGACTTCGCAAACTAACTATTTCCTTTCTTTCTTCGATTTACGAAGTTGTTTGCGAGAATCGCGGTGTATATAATCATTCTGGCAGGCTACCGGATCTGAACAGGGACAGGGAACAAATGAAAGTAAATTTTAAGTCTGTAACAATGGTGCTTTTGTTGTTGGCTGGGTCGTTGGCCGGCCAACAGACTCAAAATGTTTTTATCCTGATCATTGATGGGGCAAGGTATACCGAAACTTTTGGCGATTCCGCCCACCAGAATGTCCCCCATATGTGGAATGATTTACGACCTGAAGGAGCATTGTACACTTCCTTCTATAACAATGGACGCACGAAAACAAATTCCGGCCACGCCAGTATTCTCACGGGGACTTGGCAGATTCTGGCGAACGATGGCTCCGAACGTCCTCATCTCCCGACGTTATTTGAGTATTACAGAGATCAATATGATATTTTGCAGGATCAAACCTGGGTGGTCACTGGCAAGAGCAAACTGGATATTCTGGCATACAGCGATGACCCGGATTATGGAAGTACTGTGGGGAGTTCGGTCCAGATTTCTTATCCGCAAAAAAAAGATATTCCCACCAGGGATTCCCTCCTTGCTGTCGTTTCAGAGAACCATCCGCGACTTACAATTGTCAATTTTGCCCAGACAGATGCAGAAGGGCACGCCGGTGACTGGAATGGTTACCAGGCGGCAATATACAGGGCAGATAGCCTGATTTATAATTTCTGGAATTACGTTCAGGATGATTCCGTTTATCAAGACAAAACCACCTTTTTTATTACAAACGATCACGGACGCCATACCTACGATTTCACCAGCCACGGAGACAGCTGTATCGGGTGCCGGCATATCATGTTGCTTGCAATGGGACCGGATACACCAGCAGGCATCATTGATACAACCACCTATGAGCAAATTGATATCGCACCGACAATCGGGCAACTATTGCATGTAGATTTGCCGTATGCAACTGGTCAAGTAATCAGATCTGCGATTGGACTAACCAATAGGGTTGAACGCATAACCCAACCACAGCAATTTAAATTGATGCAAAATTTTCCGAATCCTTTTAACGGTTCTACAAAAATCAATTATTTCCTCCAGCATCCGGGGCAAATCCAGATTCGTATTTTTGACAATAAAGGCCGTACCACAAGATTATTATCGCATGGATTTCAGCAGGCCGGGTTGCACACCATAACCTGGGACGGGAGAAATTATCAAGGATACTCTCTTCCAAGTGGAATATATTTTTACCAGATTTCAAGCCCGGGGATTGCTTCCACAACCCGCCGTATGATTCTGTTAAAATAGTGTGTACAAAACGAACGTTTTCTTTGGCAGCCTTTGTTTTAAAATGTTCACTGGTAATGTTACAATCCAACCACTTATTTCAGAGGATTTATTATGAAATTATTGTCGACAATGATTACTTGCCTGATGGTATTGTTTCCCACTTTCATATCTGCGAAGGAGTACAGTGTTAGTTCACCCGACAGCACTATCCAGGTAACCGTTACTCTTGAGCAAGGAGAGCCGTATTATTCGGTGAATCGTTTTGGGCAGACTCTGATTGATTCGTCAAGGCTCGGTTTTGTGTTGAAAGATACTCCGGATTTGGCGCAGAAATTCACGGTTGCACAAATTGCGACCCAAAGTCATGATAACATCTGGACGCAGCCTTGGGGCGAAAAGAAAGACATTCGGAATCATTACAATGAGCTGCGGCTGGATTTAGTGGAAATCTCGAAATCTCAACATAAGATGACTCTGGCATTTCGCGTGTTCAATGGTGGCGTGGGATTCCGCTATGAAATCCCAAAACAGCGTCACCTGAAACATTTCGAAATTATGGATGAACTCACGGAATTCAACTTCTCTGGGAATAATTCGTGTTGGTGGATTCCCGCATTTGCAGGAAATCGTTACGAATATCTCTATAAAAAATCTCCCATTAGTGAATTGGATACGGTTCATACACCGCTCGCAATACGGACTGATGACGGGATCTATCTGAGCATTCACGAGGCTGCGTTAACGGATTATTCCAGTATGACTTTGGCAAGGACGGGAAAGACCAAATTACAAACCTACCTGGTTCCGTGGTCAAATGGAGTGAAAGTTAAGGCGACAGCGCCAATGGTTTCTCCATGGCGGACTATCCAAATTTCGGATTCGCCGGGAGGATTGATTACCTCCTATCTCATCCTGAATCTGAACGAGCCCAATCAGTTGAAAGATGTCTCCTGGATCAAACCGGGAAAGTACGTGGGTATCTGGTGGGCAATGCATCTTAACCTTGCAACCTGGAGTTCCGGGCCAAGACACGGCGCGACTACCGAAAATGCAAAACGATATATTGACTTTGCTTCGAAGTACGGATTTGACGGCGTCTTGGTGGAAGGCTGGAACGTCGGCTGGGATGGTAATTGGGCACAGAATAGTAATTTGTTCCGGTTTACGCAATCGTACGAGGATTATGATCTCAAAGAAGTGGCAGAGTATGCGCGAGACCACGGCGTGTATCTGATTGCGCATAACGAGACTTCAGGCGGGATTCAGAACTACGAACACCAAATGAAGACGGCTTATCGCTTGTATGAAAAACTTGGTATTAAGGCGATAAAAACCGGTTATGTGAACCAGGGTAAAAATATCACCTGGGTGGATGAGAACGGAAAAGCACATCAGGAATGGCAGCACGGTCAGTTTATGGTGCGGCATTATCGCAAGGCAGTGAAAGAGGCGGCGAAGCACCGTCTGATGCTGGATGTCCACGAGCCAATCCACGATACCGGTATTCGAAGAACTTATCCGAATATGATGACAAGAGAGGGCGCCCGCGGACAGGAATATAACGCCTGGAGCCCGGATGGAGGCAATCCTCCAGATTATACTACGATTATCCCTTTCACCAGACTATTGTCCGGTCCCATGGATTATACACCGGGAATATTTGACCTGCTTTATCCTGAAGCAAAGCCGGACAACCGCGTCAATACCACCTTAATGAAGCAACTGGCGCTATATGTGATTATTTATAGTCCAATGCAGATGGCCGCGGATTTGCCACAAAATTATGAGAAGCATCTTGATGCGTTTCAGTTTATCGTCGATGTCCCGACCGATTGGGAGGATACGAAAGTACTCAACGCAAGTATTGGCAATTATGTTACCATTGTTCGCAAAGATCGTCACAGCGATGATTGGTATCTGGGAAGCATTACCGATGAAGTTGGGCGCAAACTGGAAGTCTCGCTCGATTTTCTTAATCCGGAGCAGGAGTACATTGCACAGATTTATCGCGACGGATCACAAGCCGACTGGAAAACCAATCCCTATGATTATGTAATTGAGCAAAAGAAAGTCGAAAGTACTTCAGTGATAACTCTGCGCTTGGCTCTGGGAGGCGGGCAGGCTATCCGGTTCACTCCGGCAGCCGAAACGAATTGACCGCCGGAGCACCGAAGTGTGCTAATTATTCAAATCCGCCGGAGTCGTCTGGGATGGCAGGACCGCCGCCACCTTGTCCCCGGCGATTGTTATCTTTGTAATTATTGATGTTAAATTTCAGGGTGAACATCACGATCGGCGTCTCAAAGTCGCGATAATTGTAGGATGAAAATCCAGGGCCAGATGATGACGATTCACGTTTGGATGTCCCAAAAATATCTCTGACCTGCAAGGTTGCCGAAATCTTCCGATCCATAAAATCCTTGCGAATTGCCATATTCGAGCGGAAGAAACTCTCGCGTCTTCCCTGGGACGAAACGCTTGGACTGTGATAAATGCCGTCGATCTGGACCTGCCAGGATTTTCCAAGTTTAATCGTATTGCTCAGACGTGAACCCCAGTTGAAGCTGGTCCGGTTAAATGAATCATCCAGGTAGGAACCGGTTACCTGGTAGTGGTAAAAATCTCCCATCAGGTTGATATTCCACTGTTTCAGGATATCGTAGCGCAAGTTCAACTCGCCGCCCAGCGAATAATCGCTGCCAATATTGTCAATCGTTTCGAGGGTCACATTTTCGGCGTACACTGATTGAATATGCTCAATCTTGTTGTGCGTTACCCGGTAGTACGTGTCAAAATTGAAAAAACTCGCCCCAAGCCGGGTTTGATAACCCAATTCGTAGGAATCAATATATTCCGGGATGAGTGACGGGTTTCCAGATCGTACGGTATACGCATCAACCCAGGTGACAAATGGTTCAAGATGCCAGCCGCGGGGACGATCAATTCTGCGGCTGTAACTTGCCATCACTTGCTGGGTGCCGGCGAAGGAATAGGAGAGGTGGAGCGACGGGAAATAATCCCAGCGATCCAGGTGGAAATATTGACCGGAATCCGGATGTGCAATATTGCGATAAGTATATTCACCGCGGATTCCAAGCTGATAACCAAACTGATCTATTTCGCCTGAGTACAGTGAATACACGGATTGCGTGTTTCTCGTATTTTGCGACGTTAAACTGTACTCTGGTTGGTAAACATACTTTGTGGCCGTTGTATCGTAAAAATACTGCTTATTTGATTCAGTCCGATCGTCAGTTTCTGCATTGTAACCGGCCTCAAATTTCCGGTTTTTCCCGTGGGGATAGACATACTCCAGTTTAAGTTCCCATTCAGTGCTGGGGCCGCTTTCCACCGATTTCTGTCCACTGGTGATGGTATTGTCTGCATTCAGTAATTCATTCTTGCTGTTGCCTTTGCCGTCATAATTGCTGTAATCAAGGTTGGCGGTAAGTTCGTGTCCTTTGGTGTTAAACTGGTGCAGGTAATTCGTATTGACTGAATAATAAATACCGTTGCGCGACCGGTTGGATTGATTAGTGTATTGGTTGACACCCTGACTGGAAGCGTCCGTCCACTCCCGGAAATCCGAATCGGAATTATGCTCGAAACTATGAGAGCCATAGCGACTGTTCAGCGTAAGTTGATTTTTCTGATCGAAGTGATACTCGAATGCCCCGCGCAAACCGCCGGAATTCCGCCCAAAGACAGAACTACCATTGGATTCAATATGTGAGGTATTTCCCTGGAATGTTGTGGAGCGTCTTTCGCGCATAGTGCCATCGAAATATCGTTTTCGATAATCACCGTTCAGAGTCACGGTATATTTATCTGTTTTGTAATTGTACAGCGCATCACCGCTATATTTACGGTTCAATCCGGCATTCAAACTTAGCATGCCGCTGCTGCCGGAGAATTTGTCCTTCTTCAGCACCACGTTGATAATCCCTGCTGTTCCTTCAGGATCGTATTTTGCGGACGGATTAGTGATGATTTCAATATTCTTGATAGAACTCACCGGGATTTGCTGGAGAGCGTCGTTGCCGTCCATTACGGTGGGATGTCCGTCGATCAGCACGGTAAAATTACCGCTACCGCGCAGCGAGACATTACCCTCAATATCAACCCGTACAGAAGGGACGGTCTCCAGGACATCCACAGCAGTGCCGGCGATCGTTGTGGACTGCTGACTCACATCGATGACCTTCTTGTCAATTTTATATTCAATTGGTGGTTTGGTGCCTTCAACGACCAAACCCTTTGTGGAAATGGCGCTGCGCTCTAACTTGATCTTGCCCAAATCGACATTCCACTCGCCCGGACGAACAGAAATCTCAGAAATGTGTTTCGATTTATAGCCGATAAACCGAATCTCCATGAAATACGAACCGGGTCGTACCTCTTTGAGATAAAAATTGCCCTCCGGATTCGTAATAGTTCCTGTAACCTGCGTACTGTCACTTTTGGAGAACAAAATGATGTTGGCGTATTCGATCGGATCATTGGTGAGTGCATCGTATATCGAGCCGGTTATTCTTCCCGGCGCCGGAGATCGTTGTCCATAATTTTGCGAAGGTTGTGCAAAAACCGTAGCAACACCGAAAATGAGTATCAACAGGGATGTGGTCAAAAATCGTAACATCGAGCGGTTTTCCTTTTCGTTAAAATTGTGTTTCATTGCCTTAAATATTGTATTTTTCTGATGAGCTTCATACATGATTTTTATTGTAACGTTATAAATCCGAATTCACAAACCAGTCTTCCAACGATAATGAATACCTTGAGTTCATTCGTGGCTCTGGTGGAGTTTGATAACGATTGATTGATATAGGTAAATGTCCATACATGGCTTCACTACAACTGACACACACCGTCCGTAAAAGTTAAATATGCAGGTAAATTTTGATCAGTCTTTTTCCAAAGATGGAAACACAGACTTGTCGCTGGAATTTATGAAACAATGCTTGGAAGAATTGGTTATACCCAATACATTTACAATTACAATTAAAATCAGATGTAGGGGAGATTGCAACTTTGGCAGAAACGTATACAGAGGCGATAACGCGATATACTTTCCGGGAGGAAATCGCCAACAGTGTTACGCATGGATTCGGGACTTTACTCAGCATCGCAGGGTTAGTCGTTTTGATCCTGAATGCTGTGTGGTATGGAGATCCCTGGCGCATCGTGAGCTATTCCATCTTTGGAACAACATTGATTGCCTTGTATCTCGCTTCGACTCTGTATCATGGAATACCGGTGTTTCGTTGGAAAAATGTTCTGCAAGTGATTGATCACTCAGTAATCTATTTGCTGATTGCCGGTACGTATACACCATTTCTCCTTGTAGCGCTGCGAGGCACTTGGGGCTGGTCTCTTTTCGGCATCATCTGGGGATTAGCCATCATTGGAATTACTTTAAATGTAATGTGGCTGGACAAGATGAAAAAAGCCTCGATGGTTCTGTATATCGCTATGGGGTGGTTAGTAGTAATTGCATTTAAGCAGATCCTGAATAACCTCAGTCCACTCAGCCTGATAATGTTGGTGAGTGGAGGGTTATCCTATACCGTCGGTGTAATCTTTTATGGCTGGAAAAGATTACCGTATAATCATGCCATTTGGCATGTGTTTGTGCTTGCCGGAAGTACTTTTCACTTTTTCGCAGTCCTGAATATGTAACATTATTAACTGTTTCTGTTCGTGGGAACGCCACAGCGTTGATTTTGTGTAATAAATGTGGGAAATAGAAGTATGAGAAGAGCATTGAAGCGAAGGTGTTTTATGTATACGATTTCCAGTCTGCTACTTGCAGTTCCGTTATTTGCTCAAACCACAGATGGTAAATCTTCGGACACTCCTCAAACTGTCCGTTCCGTTGATCTTTCTCGATATGTCGGCAAGTGGTATGAGATCGCCAAGATTCCGAACCGGTTTCAGAAACAGTGCATCAGGAATACTACTGCAACATATCGGCTGCGGGATGATGGCAAAATCGATGTCCTGAATATTTGCGAAACCGAAGAGGGCACTCTAGATTCAGCGAAAGGTATTGCCCGGATTGTTGACAATGAATCGAATGCGAAACTTGAGGTGAGCTTTGTCAATTTTCTCGGTCTGCAATTATTCTGGGGTGATTATTGGATTATCGGGTTGGATTCCGATTACCAGTATGCTGTCATTGGTTCACCCTCGCGCAAATACGGCTGGATATTGAGCCGCACTCGAGAACTCTCCGGCCAGCAGATGGAACAGGTTAAATCGATTCTGCAGAAGAACGGGTACAATTTCGATGATTTTGAGATGACCGAGCAAACAGACTAATCGTTATTCGCAGGTCAGTCTGCGTCAAGTCAGTTGTGTATAAATTGTATTACCTGATTCTCTCGGATCTTTGTATATTCAATTAATTAGTATTTTCAGTCCCAACCAAAGTCAGATACCATTGAAGTGAAGGGCGAAAGGATTACAGCAAAATGTTTTCCCATCCGGCAATACGCAGCATTTTCACTGGAATACTTTTTATAATGATCGGATCACTGTTCCTCGCTTGCAATGATGCTGCGGTGACCGAACCCATTGATAACCCAAATCAGGTGCGGCCGATAATACTTCTGCAGCGCACAATGAATAATGCAACCGGGCAGACCATAAATGAGATTCGGGTTACCCTGAAAAATACCAGAGATGAAGCAATCTCAATTGACAGTGGCAGGGTACTGGTAAACGGACAGGAAATGAGTCCGCCAAAGTGGTATCTTTTTGGCACACAACGAGATTACTACTACCTCAATATGCCAGTGACATCAGAGACAGAATATGAGTTCACCGTCATATCAAGCGAGGGAGAGCGAGCCTATGCCTGGGTACGCGCCCCACGGCACAATCTTGACCAAATAATCATTCCAGAGGAACAGAATGGCGCCAAGGATCTTGTAGTTAATTGGCAGGAGACCGATTATGAATATCCGCAATATGTTATCATCAACAGGATGGATGGCCTCGGAAATTATTTGGAAAGTAATGAAAAACTTCTCTATGTCAGATATCCATACAAGGGTAAATTTACCGTAAATTCCCGCTATCTCAGTGTGCAGGATGAAAGTACCGGCGATTATAACGAACATCGCGTCTATGTTGTCTCAGAGAATAAAGGGGCGCTCAGTGAAGGCTTTCTTGAAGGCGGTTCTATAAAATGTCAGCTCAGGATTTATCAGGATTTTCATGTGTATAAAAATTAATTGCCAAATCATTAAAGTTAGAGAATAGATTGGATGAGGAGGGAAGATAAATGGAAAAACAAGAACGCGTGACTGGCATCGGTGGCATCTTTTTCAAGACAAAAGATCCCGAGAAAATGAAAGCGTGGTACCGGGAACATCTTGGACTGGCCACAGATGAATACGGTTCACTTTTTGAGTTCAGAACTGCGGAGAATCCGGAAAAATCCGCTTATCTGCAGTGGAGTCCCTTCCCTGAAAATACTGAATATTTTGAACCGTCGAAGCGCGAATTTATGATCAATTATCGAGTACGAAATCTTGAAAGACTGCTTGAATTGTTAGAGAAAGAAGGTGTCAAAATTGTTGGTAAACTGCAGGAATTCGAATACGGGAAATTTGCCCATATTATGGACCCTGAAGGCAACAAGATTGAATTATGGGAGCCGGTCGATGAGGCAATACAGGAGGGAGATGACGCATAAATTTCTGTAAATTTAACTCAGTGAAGTATCTGTGTTTAGTGAAGTAAAAGCGGGTTGAAATTTATCGACAATCAGGATTATTTTTTATTGTACATCAAAGATGATTTGCTCTGAACAGGAGATAAACCAGAATGAGCGTAAAACATATTAACCAAGTCGAAACCGAGACAGTGAATGCAGGGAAAGATGCGACAAAACAAGTTTTGATCGGATCAGACGAAGGGCCGCATTTTGCACTGCGGCGATTTGAGATCCAGCCCGGTGGAAATATGCCGTTACATACAAACACAGTCGAGCACGAACAATATGTACTTAACGGTGAAGCCGAGATTCAAATCGGAAATGAGACACATCTTGTGAAAAAGAACAATGCTGTCTTTATTCCCGCAGGAATTCCGCATTCCTACAAAGTCCTTGGTGATGAACCATTTATTTTTATTTGCGTCGTCCCAAATCAAAAAGATATAATCGAAGTGGTGGAATAATCTTCCTAAATATTTTAACAGATGGTTGACGCGGGCGATCGATTACAGTATCTTTAATTTAGAACACGAGACAGATGCCTTTCAGTTAGTTTCGAGCCTCATTGGATAAAGTGCCCGAAAGGATTTTATAATAGAAGTGACATTTTAGGCAAGTTATCTGCCTGTTACTTTCTTATAAACTCGATTGAGGTTGAAAATGAGAAATCGAAAACGAATGCATCGGGTAGTACTTCTTCTGTCTCTAATGTTTAGTTGGGTCACATTCTCATACTCTAATCCATTGCCAATGGAATATATCAGTGAACTTGGATTCTCTGATTCCGGGTTTATTATTGAGCTGTATCGGTATGACACTGATACCACATTTACCGGGTGGTTGCTCAGTACAAAAACGGATACTGCAGCCTTTAAAACTGGAATTCCATGGGATGCAAATGAGTATGTAGTTGTCACGACCGATGATTTGGTTCACCCACTGGTTCTGCGTAACCAGGGCGATGTGATCAGTCTGATATCCCCAGAGGGATATGCAGTGTTGGAATTGGCATTTGGCGATGCCGAATACGCCAGATGTGCGGCTCCACGCGGAGTAGGGGAATCAATTTCATCTTATTCTACCTATTTTTATTATCTGGATTCTTCCCCGACTTTTGGATCGGTTAACGATTCTGTGAATGCAATGGGTTCTATTGAAGGGATGGTAACCGATACAACCGGAACTCCTATTATCGGCGCAACAGTACATATCGGACAAATAATGTTTGGCCGGGAAACTGTGACAGATAGTACCGGCTTTTTTCACCTTCAAACATATGCAGCGAGAATGAATATGCGTATATCTGCGGAAAATTTTATTGACCAATCGAGATCGACTGGTCAGATTTGGCCCGACAGTACCATTACAATCAACATCCAATTAGAATCGAGTATATCTGACATAAAAACTGAGCGGATGCAGATTCCCAATTTATTCAGGATTGAGCCCAATTATCCCAATCCATTCAATGCAGAAACGCGATTTACCTATTATTTGCCGGAGAAAACTTATGTGACAGTCGGCATTTTTGATTTACAAGGACGCTTGGTCGAGCGGATATTTCGTGGAGAACAAGCCGCGGCAAGATACGACGTAGCTTGGAATGCCAACAATCTTTCCTCTGGGGTTTATATTTTTCGGGTAACCACCCCAAAGCAAGTGTTACAGAGAAAATGTACCCTCATAAAATAACGCATAAAAAGTAGAGATCTCTTATGGATAAACAATATTCAAATGCAGGGAATACGAACGCCTTTGTGTATCGGGCTAAAATAGATTTACTTTATTTTTTGATTTTCATTATCGTGGAAGTAGCAATCCTGATTGCAATCTTTCTGGTATTAACTAAAGGGTTTTCACCCCTCAATTTAGTGCTTGTCGGATTCTTTGTAATTATAGGGATTGGTATTGTGTGGATGTTTCTTGGGATACGATATATTGTTGATGACAGATGGCTAAAGATTCAAATGGGGCCATTCCGGACCAAGATTTTGCTTTCAGAAATTCAGTCGATATCTCCTGCAAGAAGTATCCTTTCCAGCTGGGCTGTGTCTGTCGATCGGCTTAAACTTCGAACCCGTAAAGGTGTATATGAAATTTCACCAACGCGTCCAGAGGGTTTTACTCAGATAATCCATAAGAGAAATCCAGCAGTTCGGACCGGTAATACCAAGACACAGACTTAACCTGATTTATCTTTAGGTTGAACAGCGATTCAATAATCGCTATTATACAAAATCAGACGCATCATTTCCGTTTGTGTTTGTTCTTAAATTTTAGTGACCTGTTTGTGCTTTGAGTCCGGTTTTGAATAAGTGCAGGAGTCAATAGTGAATCGCCTTTCTACTATCATTGTTATCGTTGTAATCGCACTAGTGTTCACCAGTTGCGTCACTAACCCTGAAAACAATACATTAACCATTTTTGGATACTGGCAATTAGTCGAATCAACAGGTGGATTTACTGGGGAAACGCGTACTCCCGAAAGTCTGGGATATCATGAAACGATTTATTTTACCAAAGATTCACTGATTTTTCGCTACAGGGAAAATCAATTAATTGGGGCTGAGCATTTTCACCTTTTTCCTGGCCGGAGTAAAGGCGTTGCAGATACGTTAGCCCGTGAAGATTATTATGTCCGGCAAATCATTTCATATAGAACTGCTGACACGTTAGTACTCACAGATTATTGCACTGACTGTTTTCGGACAGTGTATGCGCGCACGCAACCAATAAAAATTAATTAGGCTCACTTGGTGAAATCTAATAATCAAATAATTCCCCGAAGCCTCTGTTTAGGGATAGTTCAATGACGGGATTATTTTTCATTGCAATTAATTCGAGGTTACTATGAATTTTCGAAGATTGTCGACGATGGTTCTGGCTTTAATAGTAAGCACACTTTTCTTTTTACCACCCATTACATTCGCCCAATCCACCGAATTAGAGGGATATGGGCTTCATGACAAGAATGAAGTAATCACTTCATTCTCAAATTTTGGTACTATTTCCAGTCCTGGTGGAATAAATGACCTTGTGTGGCCAAAAGAGAGCAACATCGGTTATGCTTGGGAAATGGATTTTTTTATTGCTGCCACAGTGATTGATGTAAATGGAGCAATGAGACACATCGTATCGGAACGCGCTGCAGACGGCGGTGATCAATCCCCGCAAGGTGATCCATGGGGCTGGGAGCCGCTCGCCGGTTTTGTGAATCTCGACAATGCGTATATTGCAATGAGTGATGCGCCATCTAGCTGGCCGGCGGACTGGACAGAATGGAACAGCATTCACAGTAACGGAGAGATTGTCGCAGATCAGGAAAGTTTTTATGTCATAAGTGAGAGCGTGAATCAGGAATTCGAGTATTATCCTGTTCCATCGGATTCATCAGTCCGGGGATTGGGGCTTCAAGTCGAAGTCCGTGGGTTTCAATGGGATAACCGTGAGTATAAAGATTTTCTCCTGGTTAATTATAAAATCACCAATGTCAGCGATAAAACACTGGATTCGATTATCGCTGGCATTTACGGAGATCCGCATATCGGTGGGCGCAATGATTATACCGACGATTATACGGCTTTTGTAGATTCAACCGGGATCGATAGCTATACCGGTAACACCACAGATGTCCGGAACGTACTCTATTCCTGGGATGCCGACACGCTTGGTGATGCCGGGGCAGTTCCAGGAGTTTTTGGCCTGGGATTTATGAACAACTCGTCCGGCATCAAGATGGGGTCAGCGAAGAATCTGTCATACGGTAGTCGGGTGCTGCCAGGACAGGACGATTCGTTCTGGAACATCTTGACTTCAGAGGGTACGTATTCAATGAATCAGGTGACAGATAATATCATTTATGTGGGGACGACTCCATTTTCTCTGGAGCCAGGCCAATTTGCAAATGTTGGGGTTGTTTTTGTCTTCGGAAAAAATAAACCAGCTCTGTTTCGACACATGAATAACGCCCAGATTGCCTATGCACAAATAGAACAGGTCGATACACTCAACATTGCATTAACAACTTATCCCAGTGATGAAGTGAGCGGAACACAATCTTTGGAGTGGAGTTGCGAGTCTGACGCCTTGGTGGATTTATTCTACACGTTGAATCGTGGGGAAGAGTGGCAATTATTGAGCGCCAATCAACCGGCATCTGGTTCATTCGATTGGAATACGTCAGAGGTGCCCGATGGATTTAACGGTCAGGTTGAAGTGGTCGCTCGAAACAGTGAAACAATTGGACGGTCTACTTCTCCGTATTTTATTATCAATAATCCCGGAAATACTGATGTGACTGATCTCATCCTTCAGTCACCCTTGCACGCGGATACACTGGAGGGAAATGTTTCTATTCAATGGCGTGCAGGAGATGCCGATGGTGATCCGGTACAAGTATCTGTTCTCCTCAGTGATGATTCCGAGATGTCCTGGGAAACAATTGCCACTGTTGAGGATGGTGAAGGTTACATATGGGATACATCGAATTATCCCAATGGCATCGGCTATTCACTGAAATTGAGGGCTACAAATAGTGTTTCACAGAGTGAAAGTGATGTTATCGGACCGTTTGTTATACAAAACACTTATCCAATGCTCCCTGATAGCAGTATCATTCACAGCAGTGGACGGGCTGATGGATTAATACAAGTTCAGGTCGTCGATAGTAGTGCAACAACCGGTCATACGTATCGCGTATCCTTTGATGATTCCACCGCGACCCAGATGACTTACGATGTGTTTGACGTAGACGATAATCAATTCGTTTTGGAGAATGTCGCTCAATTAACATCGGAAACTTCCGGCCCCGAATTCGATGGATTGCGACTCCTCTTGCAAAATGTGAATATGGGCGAATATGATACTTCCCAAACTGGTTGGGTTGCTGGAGCCAGTAATCTGATGTACGAGATTGAACTCTATGATAATAACCCGGTTCAACCACCAATTGATTACCAGATTGAGTTTTCCGACAATGCAGATAACGAAGATTACTTCCAAAATTCAGTCAATTGCTCTGTCAAAAATTTAATCGACAGTAGCGATGAAGATTTTATCTTTCACGATTTGGATGATAATCATCTGGTTTCGGGTAATGATCACCTGATCATACTTCATTTCCCTGAAAATTCAAGTACACCGCGTGGTGTGTGGGATGTTCACTTCGAAAATCCAGTTGCTGCCGATACGATATTGCCGGGAACAGGTGATGTGTTTGAGATCATTCCCAGAAACCGGTTTAGTTCAGAAGACGGGTACTATTTCCATAGTCCTGCACCCACAAAGATAGAAAACGAACTGTCTCTACCACACCAATTTGAGCTTTACCAGAATTATCCCAATCCCTTCAACCCAACGACCACGATTAATTATAACCTGCCAGGCAACTCGGACGTAGAATTGACTGTCTTCAATTTGAAAGGGCAGTTAGTTAAGACATTGATACATCAAAACCAGGAACAAGGGTACTATCATGTCCAGTGGAATGGAACCAATAGTGCAAATATCCTGGTTGCAAGTGGCGTGTATTTCTATCGCTTGCAAACCACGTTTGGAGTAAAACTGAACAAAATGATTCTTTTGCGCTGAAAGTTAATCAATGTAAAAATTCAGCGATTCCTTTAAATTTTACTTTGCACTTTGAGTTGTTTAATCAGAATTAACTCACATGGGGGAAATTTCGCTTTATGAGTTTCATTCAGGAGTTCAAGACTTTCGCGGTGAAGGGCAACGTGCTGGATATGGCTGTTGGAATAATTGTCGGAACAGCCTTCAATAAGATTGTAAATTCATTGGTTAACGATATTATTATGCCGCCCATTGGTCTGATGATTGGTGGCGATGAATTTAAAAACCTGGAACTGGTTTTACGGCGAGGCGTTGATGCCACCACAGGAGAAATGGTGCCGATCGTGGCAATTCGTTATGGACAATTTATTAATTCAATCATCCAGTTTTTGATTATAGCGCTGAGTGTATTCGTAGTGATTAAAGTCATGAATCGGATCATTCGCTCGCGGGAAGAATCAACCAGTTAACTCTGAATTTCCTTCTGGATCGAGATTTATATCTTAAAATTTTCGACACATTATGACCCGATAACAACATTGAACTGACCAAGAATTACTTGAGGCCCTTTATCGTGTTCAAGCAGCTCTCAATTTCAGTCAGAATTTACATTAGTTTGGTTCTATTACTTGCAGTCTTGGCTATCCTCAATGTCTACCTGCCTCAAGGTGATTTTTTAGTTGCCGCTACCAATCAAGAAATGCCGGCGTCAAAACCCGTGATGGCGATTGTTTCTGGCCTCACAATGCTTATTCTTTATGGGGGATTAGGATATTTAGGATTACGGCTTAGCCAAAAATTAAATTACCCTGATCTCTGGGATGAAAAAATTGCTCTGAAAGACCGGCTTGTTATCCCGACAATTATCGGTATGATTATCGGTCTGTTCTTCATTGCTGCAGACTCAATTTTTGCTAACTTTCATTCGTTCGGTGCATTGCCACATCCGCCGTTTCCAACGTCAATTTTTGCATCTCTAACAGCAGGAATTGGTGAAGAAATTATATTTCGCCTGTTCTTTATTTCCTTCTGGGTATGGCTTATATCCAAGGTGTTACTGAAAAGCCGGAGTCAAAATCTGATTTTTTGGCTCGTCGCAATATTTTCGGCAGTTGCATTTGCTGCAGGACATATTCCTTCTGTGGCAATGTTATACGGTATGAAATCGATTACTGCAATCCCAACGGCACTCTTTGTAGAAATTTTCCTGCTCAATAGTGTAGTTTCCATAGCTGCAGCGTACTATTTCAAACGCGTTGGATTTCTGGGAGCCGTGAGTCTTCATTTTTGGTGTGATGTTGTGTGGCATGTCATCTGGGGAGCAATTGTATAAAAATGTTGAAATCCCAGTAACCCATGGTAGACCAAAATTTATAAATTTTACTATTAGCACTACACATACGAATGTTTTATTTTTATTGACGGATATTCAAAAATATTTACAGTAAAAAACGATCTGCCTGATGTTTGCGAAAAAACAATATCACCTCATTATTATTCTCATTCCATTGATATTCATACTGAGTTTTGCGTGTCAGTCCTCGCACAACCAAAATGAGGAACAGCTCATCGGAAAATGGCGATTAACCGACTGGGGACGCTTTGCGGTATCAGAAAACGATACGAATGTTATTCGTAAGCGTTTAGTCGAAGACGAAGATTTTCAGATTCTTGTATTTAGGCCAAATCATCAATTAACAGAAATTATGGAGGGACAAACAACCAGCGGGGAGTGGAGTTTGAAGAATGGAATAGTGCATATTGAGTTTCCATATCGGAAAACCCCAGAAACAATAACACGCTGGTTGGATGCAGAGGACCAAAAAATAACCGTAACGTACAAGCAAAATGATTCAATTTTATTCGTAACTCACTTTTCCAAAATAGATTCCGCTTCAAAAATAAAGTGAGACCCGTTGATTATTTTTACACGACGCAAAATGGGGCTTATTCTGTTTACCATAACCTTTTTTCTCCTGTACCCGACTTATGTCCATTCCAATGATGTTAACCCGTTCCAGACCCGAAATTTAAACCCATTTACTCGGGTATTTAGCTGGCCGTCGGGGATGCAAAGCCGGATAGAAATCCCAGGGAATTTCCAACTCGGGATGCGCTACGAGGTTGGCAATAGTTGTTCCTGGGATACTAGCAATGTCTCAGAGCAAATATATCTGGATGGAGAATCCAGTTGGCTTACCATGCACTTAGAATATCGCCCCACAGATCGATATTCCTTTGGAATTGAGGTGCCATATGTCAGCCATAGCAGGGGATATTTAGATAAATTTGTGGATTTATGGCACCATTTAACGGGTTTACCGCAGGGCAGACGCAAATCAGTCTCTGAGCGACAAATCCGCTATAGTTATAAAACGGGGCAAATGCGGCGTGTGGAACAAAATTCGGCGGAGGCTGGGTTCGGGAATATTTTGGTTACTGGTGCGCTGCAATTATTAAAAAGTAACGCGAATGCTCTGGCGATATATAGCGGTTACTCAATTCCTGCATTTACGGGGCAAAATCCACTTCATAAAACTTCCTCTGACCTTTCAATACTTATTAGCGGTTCACAACGTTTGAATCTTCTCAATTTGCAACCCGTTTTATTCGCCTCAATCGGAGTAATTTTCCCCGGGAGGATAGAAAATTTAGCATCGATACAACGACATCATGTGTTAACTGGGCGAATAGGTGGAGCAGTCAATCTATCCGAAAATATTGTTGTAAAATGCCAGTTTGATTTCAATTCGCCGTTTTACGAGAGCGATTTGGATCAGATTGGTGCGTGGGGTGGGCAATTGATTTTAGGAGGCGTTGTTCGTCAAAAGAAAAGCAGGGCAATTAATTTTGGTGTCACTGAAGATAACATTGTAAGTACTGCACCCGATTTTGGATTTCTGATTGGGATCGATCAAGTATTGTCCATTCATTAAGGGGGCTGGAGTAAAATGTTTCCAAATGGTGTTTGGCTTTAGAGCACTTCCGGCGTCTGTTGAAGCAGGTTTACTCTGGGATCAAATGGGAGTGGTTGCTCCTTTTAACTTTCTTCGATTTTAACGCTTACCGCCACTATTCTGTTGCTGTTCGTGCAGGAAAATAATTCACAACAATTATTGTAATTTAGGTATAAAATATTTATAAAAACGCAAAAGCACTGTTGGGATTATCATCTCCATTTGTTATGATACTAGCAAATTAAGAGAGGTTCCTATTTGAGCAGGATTGTGGAATTGGCTAACGTGGAAACACAAAATTAATTTTGAGTGTATCAACACCACAAATATGATATACGTATTGGAACCCAAATTTATAAGGGAAAAACATAGTAGGATATCAGGAGGAAATAATGAGTATACAGAAACAGTATTTAAAATCCCGTCCCGCATGCAAGATCACTTTTCGGCTTCCAAAAGAAGAGGTCGGAGACGCAAATCAGGTTCATCTGGTTGGAGAATTTAATCACTGGGAACATAATGCAAATCAGATGAAGCAACTCAAAGATGGGACATTCAAGACCGTGGTTGAGGTTAACCCAGGGAACGAATACCAGTTCCGATATTTGATTGATAATGATCATTGGGAAAATGATGCCGAAGCAGACAAATACGTCCATTCGCCGTTTCCAGATGCGGAAAATTCGGTTGTTATAGTGTGAGCCCCGTCACACCTTAAAAAAGGACTTGGTTGAAAATATCTTTTTACAATGTGCTAGTTGACGCTGTCAGGGAAGACATTTATATTATTAGTGATTGTCTCCTCTTGATTTAAAACTTCTACGCGGATATACCTGACTATTGATATTTACGGATAAATACGGGATATTTCTTTGAAACGTTAAAACAAGTGGAGTTTCAAGGATTCGGCTTTGGCTCTGAACCACGAATTTTGTTCTGGCTAACCGATTGAAAATGGAGATAAGGCGAAAAAGCACGGAGGGGCACAGATGAAGGACTTTGTAGAATACATTGCGAAACACCTTGTTGATGATCCTGATGCGGTTCATGTTGACAAAATTGAAAGCGACAAGACTACCATTTTTGAGCTTTCAGTGGCACCGGATGACGTGGGGAAGATTATCGGTAAGAGTGGAAAAACAGTGAATGCGATTCGTACGCTGCTGACCGCGGTGTCTGTGAAGGAAGAGGGGAAGCGCGCGATGCTGGAGGTAAATGACTAAGTAAGGTCACTATTCCTTTTTTCATAATGCACTACAAGGGACAATACTGAATAATCCACCTGTCTCAGAGATACTGTATTAACATTTCCTGTGATAGAGAGATAAATATATGTTTAAAAGTTTGAATATCGCCTTGCTACTACTGGTGTTGGCTTCGGTTTGTGTGGGGCAGAATACTGATTTTCGGGAAGCAAAATGGGGAATGTCTAAAAATGATGTGAAATCATTAGAACATCTACCACTTCAAGGCGAAAACCAAACTTCACTGGTATATCAGGATAGTATTGCTGGCATTGATGTGGTTATTGGATACACTTTCTCAACCGATAGCAACCAATTAATTGCAGGTGGATATCTGTCGAAAGCGAAGTACAAAAGCCAAAATAAGTATATCGATGATTTTAACACAATGAAGAAGTACCTCACCGGGAAATATGGCGAACCCAATGTCGATAAAATACGGTGGTTAAATAATTTTTTTAAGAATTCTCCAGAGAAAGTCGGGTTCGCTGTTGCTTTGGGACACGCCTATTATTTGACTGAATGGGATACACAGAATACTGTTATCACAATGACATTGTCAGGCCAGGATTATGAAATTCAACATTTAGTCAGTTTTAAAAGCAAACAATACAGTGAGAAACTTGACCATATTAGAAAACAGGCTGAAGAAATTTATAATCAAAAATATGGAACAGAGCAGTCTAGTCGAAATTGATTTTCCGCAGGTGATCTTAATTCAGTTACAATCTTTAAAATCAGTGAATTGAGATTCTTCGATGTAAATTCCTGTGACCACGATTTCAGACATTCCTTCCGATCAAAAACTTTACCTCACAGGTGTGTTGAGTTACATTTCAAAATCACTGCAGATAATAACAAATTACTATTATCTATTGATAAATAAATATTTAATATCTAAGATTCAATCATACGGATTTACATCCCTACCTTCCTAATCCATAGCAGAGACTGTTCTGGATTAATCCTTTAAAAATCCGATAATTTGTCCTGGCTCTCTTTCCATATTTCAGCCAGGAATCTCCATGCATGGTGAAGTACTTTGATAAAAGAGGGGAAGCGAAGTGAATACCCTTTTTATGATCCAAAAAGTAAAAAAAATACCTGCCAAAGGCGCACTCGCCTATTTTCTGATTGGAGTTGTTTGGATCTTTTTTATGAGTGTCCTGTTGCCGCAGACACGCCCGGAACTGCATTATCCTCATTGGATTGAAATATTATCATATTGGATTTTTGTTATTTTCTCGACCAGTGGAATTTTTCTTGTAATTCAACATTACCTGGACCGTTCTATTCTCACGCAAGAGGAGATGGAGGAGAGTAAGGATCGATTTCGCTTGATGGCAGAAAACGCACAGGATATCATTTTCCGCTATCGTTTGAGCCCATCAAATCAAATGGAATATATCAGTCCGGCCATTGCTCACATTGCGGGATATTCCCCTGAGGTGTTTTATGATAACCCATTCCAGATTTTTAGGTTAATTCATCCCAAAGATGCCTCTCGCCTGAAGAGACTTCTCAAATCCGTCGAACTGTTGTCCGAACCGCACATATTGCGCTGGGTAGCGGAAAATGGCGAGCTACTTTACCTGGAACACCGAACAACCCCGATTCAGGATGATGAAGGAACCGTCGTCGTCGTTGAAGGAATTGCCAGAGATGTAACCGAAGAAAAGAAGTTAGAATCGGTACGAATGCGACTGGCATCAATTGTTGAAAGCGCTGAAGATGCCATTATTGGCAAAGATCTCGAGACGCGAATTACGGACTGGAATTTCGGCGCCGAACGGCTCTATGGATATACGAAAGAAGAGATAATAGGACAGCCGATCACAATGTTATTCCCACCGAACTCAACTGAAGAAATTGATGCAATAATGGCAAAGATTCGGCGTGGTGAGAGAGTCGCTCCATACGAAACTGTCCGGGTAACAAAAAACGGTGAACACATAAATATACTGTTTACAGTGTCACCGATAAAAAATCCAAATGGTGAAATAGTGGGTGCTGCGGCAATTGCACGGGACATAACTCTGCAAAATAAAATGCAAGAATACCAGTATCGCCAGATAAAAATCCAAGCAAAGCAGCAACTGAGCAAAGAGATCTCACAACAGTTAGATACGAACTATGAGATAATCCAGAAAAATGGACGAGAAATAATCCACAGAATCTCTGATCACCAGGCTCGGGCTGCTTTTGCACGAATACTTGAAACTACTGTCAAAGGGAAATCGCTGACGAACCATCTCCTTTCTTATGCAATGCCTAAATCTGGAAAGACAGGGTATTTTTCACTTCCGGAATTGAGTCTGCATCTGCACGAACTCGGCGAACTGCTTCTGCCGGAAAACGTAAACATCACAACTGAATCCGCAAAATCAGACATTCAAGTCCTTGCTGATGTTTGCCAATTACAACGGATTAGTCTTGGAATATGTTTCTACCTCAGCAAATTACTTCCCGAGGGAGGCAAATTAATTTTCGGGTTTAATACACCCTCGGAAGGCGACCTTAAAATCCATGATAAAACAGGTAGTGAGTATATTGAATTTAACATCTCTTCACCGAATATTCTATTAGACGAAGGTGAATTAGATCGCTTGAGTGATCCGGTCATTACTCGACGAGATGATTGTTTAGAAATTAATCTTCCCATTGCAGCAGCTTACTCTCTTTTAGAACAAATGGGAGGATGGTTTGATATATACAGACACCAAGAGCAGGGAACAGTCTTTTCACTTGTACTACCCATCGCAGATATGACCGGGAATAATTATCCTGTTATGAGAATAAGCTTGGGAGCACAAATCGGAGTACTTGTAGTCGATGGTGATGCAGCGGTCAGTGAAAGTGTTGAAGCGCTTCTGAAGTATGAGGGATTTATCGTATTTACTGCAAAAACGGGAGAAGAGGCGCTTAAAATATTCCAGAAGGAATTAGAAACGATTGAACTTATATATGCTGATTTAGGTGTGTCGGGACTCAGCGGACTAGAGTTAGCTCAAGAAATAAAATTGATTAATCCCAATGTACATTTTGTTGGTGCAACCCGGTTTGGTGAAATGCATGAAACAGATACAGCGTACTTATCCGATTTCTTTACAGTATTGCAAAAACCTTTTAAGGAACAACAGTTGTTGGACGCACTGATTCAGGCACAGTGGTCAGGCGAGATGGTGTCCGGCCGACTGATTTGAAGCCGTTGCATTATTTTCATCAAGACTCTTCCGAATCGCTTTAAACAATTCTAAAACATCAAAAGGTTTCTGCAAGATGGTAAAACCGATGAATGTCGGCGGATTTTTTTTCGCTAATTTATCTTTGGTAAAAATGAGCATAGGTGTTGGATACTGGGAAGTAACATCCGAAATAAGTGAACCAAGCCCTTCAAAATCGATATCAGATAGAACGAGATCGATAGTTTCCTTTTTGGAATGATAAATCATTTTAGCATGCGCCGGGTTTAACGCTAATATAACATTGTAACCATTGAGTGTTAAAATATCTGACAAAAGTTCCCGCATCAGGTAATCTTGATCAATGATCAGTAATGTTTCTTCCCGACCCGAGAGATAATCGGTTTGCCGGTTTTTATTTACCATATGTCTCCCCCTAAACTACTACAATCATTCTTTACTTCTCATCCTTATAACTAATGTAGGAGAACTATGCAGAGAAAGGTGTGAGGTTATTCACATCGCATAAAACAGAAGGTTAGATTTGGAAAACTGTTAACAAGAAATCTGGCTGGAAATGATAATCGAATCTAACGATGAATCAACCTGAGTTAATGTGTGGATATATTTGAATAATTGCACAATATCAAAAGGTTTTTCAATGATTTCAAAACCAGAGATAGATTTACTGGTGGATACAGGAGTATAATGGTCAGTATATAGCAGCACCGGCTTGAGGTCACGTCTCACAACAAATGAGATAAGTTGCTCAACCCCGACCAGCTCTAAATCTGTTAGGATTAAATCGATTTGGTCACTGGTGGAATTAAATAAAATTTGGGCTCGTTTACTATTGCGAGCGGTCAGGATATTATATCCGTTCAACGATAAAATTTCCTGCAGAAATTCGCGCATCAAATCATCATCATCAATGATGAGGATAGTTTGTCCTTTGCCTTGAAGATCTCGGATATCAATCTTTTCGGGTATTTTAATATTTTGATTCGTTTGTAAAATATTTACCTCATCTCGTACATATTTCGTCCTACAACCTTTCCCTGTATGATATGTTCCAAAAACCATACCAATGATGGCATTTTCGTTTTTATCCACTAATAACAAAGGATCCAGGCAAATAGTCCCAAAATCGGTCCCGCACAAACAGAGTAATCGTGTTTATGAGAACACAGTTTGCAAAGAGAAGTGATAGTAATAGACACATGTAAATACTTTAGATAATTTTGCCTTATCTGTATAGCATTCGAAGAGAGATCTGAAAGAATTTTATATTGAGTTTTATTGCAATTTTAACTAAATAACTGCTGTAATATAATCCCCGTTATTTTAGGAGCATTTTATGCCCCGGAAGGCAATCTTCAACCAGGAAGATATTATTAATGCCGGATTCGAATTTGCACGCCGTCATGGCATGCAATCGCTGTCCGCCAGAAAATTGGCAGATGAATTAAATGCTTCTACTGCGCCGGTGTATTCATACATGGGTTCGATCGAGGCAGTGCGCCATCAGATTCTGGACCGCGCTGAAGAATTGCTTTTTGAGTATGTTAAAATAGGTTATTCTGACGAGGCAGCTCTCAATTTTCAGGTCGGAATAATCCGATTTGCCCGAGATGAAACGAATCTCTTTACATCTTTATTTATTCAGCAAGAGAATCCACAAAGATTAATTGAAGAGTGTGGATCGAGACTTGCCGAAGAATTAGAGAAAGATACTTCAGTGCAGGATTTTGCCAGAGAAGATCTCCAACAGTGCGCAGAGAACCGGTGGATATTTACTTTTGGTATCGCGTTAATGGTCCAAACCGGTTCGTTTGACGCTTCAGATGAACGAAGTGTTATTGATAAATTAAAAAGTTTTGGTCATGCTCGCGCAATTCAATCATCAGGTGAACAGCTTTCCATGGGATTTTAACCCTTCACCGGGAATTCCACTGCAGAGATATCTTTGGCTTTACCCTAGTTTTTTGTTGTAGTTTCTTTAGAAATATAAGATTTTATATTTATAGAGATCTATCCATCGGTTTTATTCCCTGATTATTTAGATCAATACAAGATGGGAACAGACCCAATGCTGGCGAAACATACATTCCAATGAAATCATGTACATTTGGAGGAGTTATGCAAAAGCGAGGTTTCACACTCATTGAGTTGACAATCGTCATAACGATTTTAGGAATTTTAGCAACGGTTGCAATACCTAAATTTACGAATGTCGCGGACATTGCCCGAGGAAGAGTATATGAGGGGACCAAGGGAAATTTTGCATCTGCGGTGAGCATTGCACATATGAAGTCGCGCATCGATGAAGTCCGGGATGGAGATATCCATCTGGATGAAGACGGGATTTTGGATACCTACGTGAACATCTATGGATATCCTGAAGATATTGCAGGATTACGCCGAAATTCAGATCAGGCTGCCGTTGCGGTCTGGAACAGTATTCTTTCCACGGCGCCTGCAATTGCTACTCCCAATTCGGTTATAGATGAAAACTGGATTGGTCAATCTGACGGAGGGACACCTCCAATTTATTTTTATACTTATACGGCGTTTCGCACGGGGAATGTCAATACATTTAGTTACAATACGCAAACCGGGAAAATTCTCGACGTTGCAGATTTTAATCCATAATCCGAACCGGAAAAATGCTCGCTGAAAAACTCTTACTGTTTTAGCTGTCCGGTAAAATAGTAACTATAAGGATTGACAGGTTTCCCGCGGAGTTGGACTTCATAGTGCAGGTGTGACCCTGTTGATCGGCCGGTATTTCCAACTTTGCCGATTTCATCACCACGTTTTACTCGTTGCCCGCGTTTTACTTCAAGTTTCGACATATGCCCGTATAATGTTTCGTAACCGTACCCATGATTGATGGAGACCATGAGTCCGTACCCGCCATTGCGCTTTGCATAATTTACTACGCCATCAGCCGCAGCATAAATTGGTGTCCCGCGTGAAGTTGAAATATCCAGGCCATAATGAAATCGCCGGCGATGTGTAAATGGATCGCTGCGATATCCGAATCCATCGGAAATATGTCCGGTTGTGACTGGTCTGATAGATGGAGTCGCCCTAATTTTACCTATCCTGACTTTGACTGTTTTATCAAGTTTCTCGTAGCTCAGTTGTTCCAGTTTGGTTAATCGGGTTAAACGATCAATATCTATACGCAGTTGAGAAAGACTTACGTCACTCTCTGGCAGCAGATAGTCCAGTTGTATCGTTTTGTCATACCGAATACCACCTATTCCCAATTTGCGCACATCTCCTGACAGGTTTGGCACCTCATTATATGTTCGTAATGCTTCATCGCTCGATTGTACCAAGGATAACCGCCACTTCATAATATCCACATGTGCCCGGAGTTGCTCAGCGCGGCTCAACATTTGTTTATTTTCAGCGCGTAATTTCTCGATTTTTTGTTGCATCAGCCAGGGAGCAAATACATTGAATGTGAGATATATTCCGGTGGCACAAAACGCCAAGAGGAGAAAAGCGATAATCGAGACTTTCCACTGCGTAATTGTAACGGTGCGAATACCGGACGTTGTCGGAATGAGTAGTTTAGGCATCTGTAACTAGCAACCTCCTGTAAAATTCATGTCATCGTACAAGGTCATTCTCTGGTGGTTATTTCGACCGAACACTATTCAAACATCAAAATACGTGCCACCAGATGAATGGTATACGCGCTGTTTGCATCGGGTGATGAGAAATCACTTTATTGAAAAGCGTAAACTATTGACGACAACGTGAAGATTGATATGACAATCAATTCCTGTTGGCTTCCTGTAATAAACTGCCTTTAGCACTATTTTTATCCATGTGTTTGGACATGAGATAGATTTTAGCTAAATAAACCCATACGATCTATTAGAAAGATTATATGATTAATTACACCTAATTTAAGTTGATGAAATAATTCAAATAAAATCATCTTGTTATTACCTATAATTATTATATGCTCAAATAGAGCAGATTGATCTGGATCAAATGTGACATAAAACATATTCCATCGGGGGTTTGGTATATAAGTTTATGTTGAAGTTGACCAGAGTACCTTGACATAGCGGAACGGAGGGTAATAGTATATTCCAGTTAACATTCTCAGAGTTTCCATCCTTGAACAGTATTCACCTATTTGATACTTCCCTGAAAACAGGTCGCGGCAATAATCTTCCTTGGAGTATTACAATATGAGTACAAAGATTATCCGATCCACAATAGAGTTAGGTTCGCAGTTCTTCGATCGCTTATTGAGTATTTTGCAGGAATATACAGACGAAGAATTCTTCTCCCAGTTCAATGATTTACGAGAACAGAGAGAACAATATCTCACAAATCAATGGGACTCTGAAAATGCGAACACCAAAGTGAGCTTATTTCGAAAAATAGACTACGATCACCTGATAACTGCTTTAAGGGAGGAGTTAGAACCTGATCCCACACGACTGAACGAAGCTCTATTACGAATTGTTGACACGTGCTTACAATTTGGAGAGTACGCGAAAGGGAAACAACTTCTGAACAGTATTGACACAAAAACCCAAAAGGGCGACCAGGAACGAACTGCCAGGATACATATGATGTACGGCTATCTGGAAGGGCAGATGAATCACTGGGATATCAGCCAAAAATATTTTGAACGCGCCCTTACGATTTTTAAAGAGCTCAATGATAAGGATGGTATGGCATTTGTATATAATAATCTTGGAATCTTAGCTGCCGAACGGTGGGACACTGAACAAGGGTATGATTATTTCAGTCAGGCAAAACGACTGAATGATTCTCTTGATACTCGATTACTGGAAAATGTGAATATGAATCTTGCGGTTATTCTTGGAATTCGTGGGGAGTTGCTCCCGGCTCTGGATACGTTCGACACTCTTCTGGAAACGCTGGATCCAAATGATCTTTACACGCGGGCAAATGTACTTATTAATAAAGGTGTTGCAGCAAAAGATAACGCAAATTATTCCGTAGGACAGCACGCTCTGGAAGAAGCACTTACTCTGGCAGATGAGCTACCAAATAAACGGTTGATGGGACTTGCTAATTTAGGATTAGCTGATATCCATGTAAAACAGTCCCGGTTTGAGACGGGGTTGGAGTACACAGTAACTGCTTTTAAAATTTTCTCTCGATTGCATGACCGAATGTGCTTGGCGGACACATACCGCGTTTTTGGAGTTATCTATCGACATAAGGGCTATTATAAACTCGCAGAATCACAGTTTCAGATTAGTATTAGTTTGAATAAAGAATTTGGGAATTTGCAAAATCTTGCTGAAACGTACACCGAATACAGTTTAACTATGAAAGATCAAAAGAAATATGAACTCCAAAGAGAGTATTTAGAAAAAGCGCTTCACTTTTATCAACAAATGCGGGCGCCTAAACGAGTCGAACGTTTAAAGGAAAAATTTAAGTCGCTCAATAGTAATTAGATTTCTTTTAGAATGTAATTTATGTGGATACACATTCAGTATTAAATTTTGCGAAAATCTGAGTCTTGATCGGTTAAATTTGATCTTCTTGGTTGCCGCTCCATCGGTGAAGGAGCGGTAGACCAGCGCTCCTTAATTTTGCCTTCCTCAATGAGAAATTTTTCTTTGATCGTTACCATCGAATCATAACCCTCAGAAGGTTCATCCAAGAGTGCAGTTTTAGTTTTTCCCAGTTTCCTTAAAGTCACCTCAATGTAATCACCGTCAGTTTGAATCGATTCTATGGAAAAATACAGATCTTCAAATACTGAATTCCAATTAATATGAAGATAGGCAAAGGAGAGTTTCAGATCTTCTATATTTTCTACTCCCTGTAAGCCGTGAAACTGAAACTCAGGATGCACAAGTTCTCCTATATAATTGAGTTGGCCGCTGTTATATACCTTCTCAATGAATTGGGTGACGATCGCTTTTTTTGTTTTATCAGTCATAATCAAACTCACTTTTTATTATGCTTGTATTTCCAATGATCACAAATGATGTTCTCCAAAGAAAATCTGCTGAAAGGGAAGATGTGAATCAAAATGCGGCCACAAACGAGAAGTCAACAAAAACGAAAAGAGAGGGAGAAGGAAAATCTGTTATAAGTATTCTAATGGTAGTTTAGCGCTGCACCCACAGATTTGCAAGGGAATTAGATGATCTTCTTAAACCTCCACTTGAGTTGGAGGTGTTACAGTATTTAACTGAAAGGAAGGCTCCATAGTTGGAGAATATAAAGTTATACTTTAAATAAATATCATAAGGCTCAGTTGAACAGAAGATTCTCCCTATTTATAATTACAGATTAGTTTAACCGATAATTGTTTCGCTTCTTAAAAATGAGTAGAAAATACTCATGTTTTTTATTTTTTGGTAAGAAATAACGGCCATTAAATATGTAGAGTATGCCTTTCAAGTAACCCGTTAAAGCGCTATCACGTGCTTTGAGAGCCACCAGAGTTTCACGGTATAAATTTTGCTTTTATTTGTATACGAAACTCAAGAACACTAGTACTTATTTTCTATTAAAAAACGACTTCTCTTTGTGCCCGTGGAAGAGCAAAGGTGTACTCGGGTGACATCAAAATTACTGTGGAAAGAGGTGAATACATGACTGAAAAGATTCAGCCAGAATCAACTTCCCGACGGAAGTTTCTCAAAGGATTTGGCACTGGCTTACTTGGTACTCCACTCCTATTGCAAGGTATTGGGCGCGCTGCCCAAGCTTCCAAAGATGATATTAGCCAATACCTCCAAAAAACCGAGCCAGTTACTTTAACAGTGAACGGACAAGAAGTCCGTTTGCTTATTGAACCACGGACAACCCTGGCAGATCTCCTGCGCAATCGACTCCACCTGACGGGAACAAAAATCGTCTGTAATCACGGAGAATGTGGAGGGTGTACCGTTCTTTTGGATGACGTGTCGGTTTACGCGTGTCAAATGCTTGCCCTGGATGCGGCAGGCAAAAACGTATTAACCGTCGAAGGTTTATTAACTGGTGAAAAAATCCATCCACTGCAGCAAGCATTTATTGATGAAGACGGCTACCAGTGTGGGTTTTGTACTCCAGGACAAATTATGGCAGCCTACGGTCTGTTCAAACAAAATCCTAAACCCTCCACAGAACAAATTCGTGTCGGTATGTCAGGGAACCTCTGTCGGTGCGCCGCTTATCCAAAGATTCAAAATTCAGTTGCCGCTGCAGCAGGGAAGGTTAGTCTCAGTTAGGTAATGATGATTACTAATCACTGATGGTTTATTGAAAACATCTATGGAGAAATAAAATGTCCCGTAAACTGGTCAAATCGAAATTTTTCTTCGAAGAGAAAGAGCAAGAGCAACTTGCTGAGGTTCCGGAAAAACAACCGGATCAGTTGGCGCCCAACAAAGATCTGAAACTGCTTGGGAAAAAAGTATCCCGAATCGATGGATACGACAAAGTGAGCGGGAGTGCTGTATATGCCTTCGATGTACAGTTACCGAATATGGTGCACGCGCGAACGCTCAGGTCGCCTCATCCAAACGCCAGAATCAAACAGATTGATGTTTCCAAGGCAAAGAAACTCAAAGGCGTTGTTGGAATCATAACTTACGAGAACGCCCCAAAAATCAAATGGTATCGCAACAGTTATCTGTTCGATCCACACGTTCGATACGAAGGAGATGAAGTAGCGTGTGTCGCTGCTGAGACAGCAGAAATCGCGGAAGAGGCCCTTGCGCTGATCGATGTGAAATATGAGACATTAGACTTTGTCGTTGATACGCAAAAAGCGCTTGAGAAAGGTGCGCAATCAGTTCATGATTCCGGCAATATCCTTGGCGGCGAGCCGGATGTTTATCAACGTGGTGATATCGGACAGGGATTCTCTGAAGCCGATCATATTGTCGAGGATACTTTTACAACCCCAGTAGTCATTCACAACCCGACTGAAGTGCATTGTAGTGTAGTAAAATGGGATGGCGATAATCTGACGGTATGGGATTCAACCCAGGGAGTTTTTTCAGTCAGAGATTCGGTGGCGCAAAGTTTAAATCTTGGTGAAAATAAAGTTCGGGTGATTAAGAAGTTCATGGGCGGTGGTTTTGGCAGCAAGCTTGAAGCCGGTAAATATACCGTGATGGCAGCGTTGCTCGCCCGGAATATTGGTCGCCCGGTCAGCATCCAACTTGATCGCAGGGAGATGAATTTAGCCGCCGGAAACAGACCTGATTCCAATCAGCATTTAAAAGTAGGCGCTAAAAAAGATGGGACATTGATCGCGATGCACCATCAATCGACCGGTGCAGCGGGAGCCTATCCGAGTGGCGCGGCGTGTAGCTGGCCATTCAGATCAGTCTATCAGTGCCCGAACGTCAAAACTGAAGATACCACGGTGTATATTAACGCTGGCCGCGCACGTCCGTTTCGTGCCCCGGGACACGTCCAGGGTACCTTTGGTATGGATTCCATCATCGACGAGATTGCCGAAAAAGTCGGGATGGATCCGCTGGATTTCCGGCTTAAAAATTATGCAGAGAAAGATCAGGTCTCTGGTCTGCCGTATACATCGAAGCGGTTGCGTGAGGCGTATGAACAAGGCGCAAAAGCGATCGGATGGAACAATCGGCAGAAGAACCCGGGGAGCCAAAAATCAGATGTGAAACGTGGAATCGGGATGGCGACACAGATTTGGTGGGGTGGTGGTGGACCGCCGGCCTATGCCACATTAAAACTGAATCGTGACGGAACTGTCCGCGTGATTTCCGGGACACAGGATATTGGAACCGGAACATACACTTTTATCGCACAGATTGCCGCGGAAGTTTTAGAAATTCCGATCACAAAAGTGGAAGTAACGCTCGGTGACACCACTGTTTGTCCGTACGGCCCATCCAGTGGAGGCAGTACGACTGCGCCGTCAATATCTCCGGCGGTATATGATGCTGCCTGGCAGATGCGCCAAAAACTTATCTCCGGGGCAGCAGCCATCCTTGAAATACCGGAAAGTGATTTAGTCTATTCCAAAGGAATGATTGGCAAGAAGGGAGCAATTAGCAGAGGCCTGGGAATTGCCGAGATTGTCCAAAAGATGCGAGAACGTATTCTCGTAACCACCGGCGCGCGTAATGCTAACCCGGATGGATATGCTATTAATTCATTCGGTGCTCAGTTTGCTGAAGTCGAAGTTGACACGCTAACTGGAAAAATTCGTCCGTTAAAGATTGTTGCGGCCCATGATGTCGGCCGTGTACTAAATCAGCAAACATTGGTAAACCAGTTCCATGGCGGAATTTTACAAGGATTAGGATACGCATTAATGGAAGAACGCGTTATTGATGAGTATACCGGGAAAGTCCTGACGACAAATCTCCACGATTACAAAATTCCCACAATCATGGATACACCTGAAATTGAGGTGATTATCGTTAGTGACGCTGATCCGTTAATTAGTCCCGTAGGGGCAAAAGGGATTGGCGAGCCAGCCATTATTCCAACGGCCGGTGCGATCGCAAATGCGGTGTATAACGCAACTGGAGTAAGAATTAAAAGTTTGCCCATTACACCGGATAAAGTGCTCAATGCTATGTATGGTAAGGCATAAACAGGGATAATAATTCAGGAAATAACTCAGAGGGACACAAATTATGAAAAATTTTGAGTATCTCCAGCCCAAAACCATTCAAGAAGCCAGCGGAATGCTGGCCCAACAAAACGGCGCAGGATTACCTTATGCTGGTGGAACCGATGCCCTCGGTTTGATGAAAAATAATATCATTGCTCCCGAACAAGTGGTGAATCTAAAACGTCTTCCCGGAATGACCACGAAAAAATATACTCCCAAAGAAGGGTTACGGCTTGGCGCATTGGTTACAGTGGCAGATCTGGCAGCAGATCAGACCATCGCAGAAACATATCCTGTACTTTCTGAAGCCGCTAATGAGGTGGCTTCACCACAATTGAGAAACGTAGGTACTGTCGGGGGCAATATTTGTCAGCGACCAAGATGCTGGTATTTCAGAAGTGAAGAATTCGATTGTCTGCGAAAAGGCGGGGACCTTTGCTATGCGGCAGATGGACAAAATAAATATCATTGCATTGTTGGCGGTGGACCCTGCTTTATAGTACATCCCTCTGACTTAGCCGTGGCTCTCCTTGCATTAAATGCGTCAGTAAAAATTTTTGATGGAAATGACACACGTGTAACACCTCTGAGTGAATTTTTTGTACTGCCTGAAACCGATTATACCGTAGAGAACATTTTAAAGCCGGGAGAAATAATCACTGAAATTATAGTTCCGGACCTCCCGGAAGGCACCAAAAGTGGTTACCTGAAAATGAAAGAGAGAGATGTATGGGATTTTGCCGTCGTGAGTGTTGGGGCCGTACTGCCACCATCCGCAGCACAAACTACCGATCAAATGTTAGGTGAAAGCCGGATCGCTTTAGGGGGCATCGCACCGATTCCGTGGCTTGCAGAAGATTTGAACGAACAATTGAATAAGACAAAATTATCCCAGGATAACATTGATAATCTGATTAGTGGGATGTTACCGGATGCTGCGCCTCTGGCGAAAAATGGATATAAAGTACCACTTGCACAGAACCTGACAAGACAGATTCTTCGCCGGCTTGTAGCTTGATCTGATAACCACGATTTGGAAATGGATATTCTTGTTTGCTTTAAGAGAGTTGAGTCTATGGAGTGTACTGAATGGAAGACATTTACAGCCGAACGCTGGAGCTAATACAGAGTGGAAAACAGGGAGTTGTAGTTACAATCACGAAGGTGAAGGGCTCTGTACCGAGACATGTCGGGAGCAAGATGTTGGTAGAGCAGAACGGATCAATAACCGGCACAATTGGTGGCGGTAAACTCGAGGCAGATATTATTCAAGAAGCACTCGAACTTATTGAAAGTAATACTTTACACCAAAAAACATACGATTTGACCAAAGATGAAGGTATGCTGTGCGGCGGAACTGTTGAGGTCCTGTTTGAACCTTTTGGCGAAGCACACCAGCTATTCATCTTTGGAGCCGGACATATTGCAGAACGCTTAGCACCGTTAGCCCGGAAAGCTGGTTTTGCGGTTACCGTGGTCGACGATCGCCCTGAATATGCAAATGACGAGCGGTTTCCAGACGCAAATATGGTGTTGGCAAAACCGCTTCCAGAAGCATTACCTGCATTAAAGTTTACTTCCCAATCTTATATCGTAATCGTAACGCATGCTCATACATTCGACGAGGAGATTTTGGAATTTTGTCTTGGTCAGCCGTGCACTTACCTCGGAATGATTGGGAGTAAGCGCAAATCAAATACAATACTGAACAATCTCAGGAAAAAGGGGAGTCCTGAAGAACAACTTGAAAAGGTTCATACACCGATCGGATTAGACATTGGTGCTGAAACGCCGTTCGAGATAGCCATTAGTATTCTATCCGAAATAATCGGCGTACGACACGGCAGCAATGTAGCCACGCTCGCAATGCAAAAATAAAGGACCCCTGAAATGCTGCCAAAAATCGACGCTGTTATTCTTGCAGCCGGAAAATCAGAACGCTTCGGCCAACCAAAAGTCCTGCATTCTTTTCTTGGTGAACCATTTGTTTCCCGAATAATTGATGGATTTCGCCAGGCAGGTGTACGTAATATTTCACTGGTTTTGGGACACAATGCCGGTGAATATCTTCGTCGAATTCCGCAATCCGGCTTTCCTTACATCGTCATTAACAAAGATTATGAACTGGGACAATTTTCATCACTCCAGGTTGGAATTCGGTCCATCAACAATAATGCTGATGGCGCTTTGATGACGCTCATCGACTGCCCGCATATTTTGGACACCACGTATGATACAGTAGTAAAGGAAGCGATTGAAAATCCTGAGCAGATTATTATCCCATCCTTCAAATCCCGGGGCGGACATCCGGTGTATCTCCCCAAGTGGTTTTTCTCAAAGATCCTTGATGCGCCACCAACTGAAAATCTTCGACGTCTTTTCGACGATCATCATACGGCTATTCATCGATGCGAAGTATCTGATAAGGGAATTACAATGGACATCGATACATTGGATGATCTCGAGCAATTGGAAAAACTATTTGCCGACCGGTTTAAAGGCGGCACAGTACATTAAATTCAATGACTGAACTCCCTGAGTGAAAACCGATATTCCAATTGCACATCAATGATCGAGAACATAAAATAGGCTGGTTCGTATTTCCGCAAAAGCCATTAGAACGGCCGCTCTTTCTAGTGGAGATATTCAAAATATATTTTCATAATGGAGGTAATAATGATTAAATACCGGATCTTTTTATTGGCGATCATCATTTTTTCTCAAATAACCGTACTTAATGCTGGTTGGGTCATTGAACAGTCCACAACAGACGAAGATGGAAGTGTTATGACTGAAACACTGTATTTTCAAGACAATAAACTCAAAGATTTTACCGGTGAGCAGTCGACAATTATGGATCTGGAATCTGATCAGATGATTATGGAAAATCACGCCACGAAAACATATTGGCAGGGATCTTACTCTGATATGATGAGCGAGTCCGAAGACGCGGCGAAAATGCAGATGGAACAAATGATGGAAAATATGGCTCCCGAGGAGCGTAAAGCGTACCAGCAATATATGGATCAAATGGAAGACGAAACTCCGGAGCCGGAAACGCAGCAAAAACCCACCATCAAAATTGTGAAAAAATCTTCTGAAGCAACCATTGCGGGATATAAGACAACGCTCTATGAAATATATTCCGATGGTGAACACGTTGAAGATGCGTGGATTTCTGAGCAAGTACCGGTTCTGAATGAAATTGATATGAAGCGATTTGGTGATTTTTTTGAAGAAGTGATGGGTGATGATGAATTATCGTATGACAATACACCTGAATACCGGGAATTGTTGATGAAAGGATTTCCCCTGAAAACAGTGGAGTATTCGCCGATGGGAAATATGGTAATAGAGGTGACAAGCGTGGAGAAAAAAACATTACCAAAATCTACCTTTATGCCACCAAATGGATATAAAAAAGTCTCGATTGGAAATCTCTGGCAATCAGGGCAATAAATGGTCTAATTCACTCTGGTCATATAGTTAGCTCAACCCGTTTAGGATGGCCCTTTTCCAAATGAATTTTTGGGAAAGGGCTTTTTTTTAAATAAATAATTTTCCACCAAATCGATTCCCTCTTGCGCCAATAAAGTGCAACCTGTAGAATGATAAAGAATACAGGTTTGGTTGATTGTATTCACCTTCGATTTTCAAATGGTGCTGTTGACTTGATTATAGAATATTCAGAATGGAGGAGGAAGTTTGTCAGCCAAAAAAGCCAATTCGCTTATGGTGACGCTTGCAGAAGGGCTTACCGGATATATGACTTTTCAAACACGCACAGGATTATCCCCGGCCTTTCATCGCTATTTGCTCTTTGATCCTATAGTACGAATTGCCAGAGATAAATTGTGGAAAGTCCGATCCAGCGAGGTACTCGGAGATGGAAATGAGAAGACTCCTCATAATTCCATAGATTTTATTTTTGAATCACAAACTCATGAGGGTCTTGTTGTAGGCTTACAACTAAAATGGTATGACGAAAGTGGAACACAACTGCATTTGGGAGAAGATATTGAAAAATTACATCTGTTACGTAAACGACAGGAGGGCAAAGAATCATTCAATTTCATATTAATTGCATTGCATCATACTTTGAATAATCCGGATGCGGATCATCAGTTGCCAAAGATACGAAATGCTGATCTCGACCAGCTGCAATTGTGTTATTCCACTGACTATCCCACGAGATATTCCAGGTATGGTGCGGTAGTATTTGAAGTGAAGTATACGAGTCAGCTTCACTTATAATTTTAGAGATCACTGGAATTACTTACGTGTATTAGAAAGGTCAGGGTGTGCGATGGATACTGTGCACAAGGAGATATTTATCTGTGATCAGTGTACAAATGAGGTGCAGCCTGGTGATGAATTTTGTTTGAATTGTGGCACCATATTCCCCGAGTACATTCATTTCTGTTGGAATCATCCAAAAACTGAAGCTTCTGGGGTGTGCATTATTTGTCAGAAGCCGTATTGCCTGGGTTGTGCGCAAAAACTCCACGGTATGTTTCTTTGCACGGAACATCTCTCTTATGAAATATACGAATGCATGGCAAGAGTGTATGCCATCAATGATCAGAGCATAGCCGATTTTGTCGGGGAGCGATTGACACAGGCGGGATTGCATCCGTGCATCTTTCATAAGAAAAATTCGCCATCATATTTTGGTGTACCCGGCAATCATTTCTTTAATCCGGGTGCCGACAAGTTCATGGAAGAGTTTAAAGTGATGGTTCCCTGTCAAGAAGTCTTGAGTGCAGAGCAGATGTTGCGGAGCCTCCAATTGTTACCAGGAAGAAGACACAACAACGCTTAGGCGTTTAGTAGAATAATAAAAAAACTGATAATAACAGGTGTGATTTAATTAAGACGGAGGTGAACATGACGACACATATTCTGTTGACAAAACTTTCGCCTGGCGCTATGAGTGACCTGAAACATCGGGAGAATATGGGGCGTGAATGGTTTGAGACAGTGAAAGAAAAATGTCCGGAAGTCAATTGGATTGCTCATTATGCTTTAATGGGTCCATACGATTTTATGGATATTTTTGAAGCTCCGAATGTCGAAACCGCAGCCAAAGTTTCTGCAATTACTACCAGTAAAGGCGCTGTAAAAGCAGAAACGTGGAATGCTCTTCCATATAAACAGTTTCTGGAAATCACCAAAGAACTGGCGGAGTAATACTATTTATCTTTGAGAATTATCCGGACAAAAATAGACACTGTGCATCAAAAATATAACAACTGTTATTCTCACTGTACGATTACAGTACCTAGATTTTTCTGACCTAGTTCATAATGTTCCTTTTCTGGTCCGGTAACTCTTGACCGGAACGATTTCACACGGTAATATTAATTAAAACGAACCTGAACTCATTTCTTGCTTTTCTTGCATCCGGATTCTCTTCCAGGACTGATTTACAAATTCTCATTTCATTATTGATTAGTGTTTTTTAACTGAACTTTACGATTTATTGGCTCCTCCCGGTTGAATCATCATTTATTGTGGATAATCTGCAGCGCTGAGATAGGTCTTTGACGATTGCAAAATTTTCCTTGCAGAAGATCGGCGGTTAAATACGCTGCAACGAAATAATCGTAAGGTAACGATTAAATCCCTGGGAGAAAGAAGAAGACCATGGTGCACATCAAATTATCATCCGACGACTGCAGAATTCTTTCTGATATTCTTGAAAATGATCTTTCTGATTTACGGATGGAGATCGCGGATACCGATCGGTTGGATTTTCGCAATTATCTTAAACAGAAAAAATCAGTTCTGATGCAAACACTCGAGCAGCTGCAAGTCAACGAAATCCACAAGACATCAAGCAATGCGAGTGCAATACCAAATCAATAAATGACACAAACCAGAGGAGGAGACTATGCCTATGAACCGTTTGCGCGAGTATTTAGATGAGCACGGGACAGAGTATGTCATTGTAAGCCATTCCAAGGCATATACGGCGCAAAAGATAGCCGCGTCAGCCCATATTTCCGGGCATCAGGTTGCAAAAAGTGTGATCCTCAATGTTGATGGTAAAATGATAATGGTGGTAGTTCCAGCATCACATCGTGTCAACATGAACCGATTAAAGCGGATGCTGGGAGCTGAATCCGTCGATCTCGCCAGGGAACCTAAATTTCAACGGTTATTCCCCGATTGCGAAGTCGGCGCAATGCCACCGTTTGGAAATTTATATAATCTCGATGTGTATGTCGATCGGTCGCTCACAGAGGATGATGTGATTGCCTTTAATGCCTGCTCTCATAATGAACTCGTTAGGATGGCTTATAAGGATTTTGAAAAACTAGTGAATCCACATATTATCGACTGCACGTTTGAACACGTTTGAAATTTTGGTGCTCATAAAAAACAAACACCCCAACGCTGTCAGAATGCAAAAGATAATACCAAGCAAGATGACACGTTGGGGTGTCTTGTATCCCCAACCGCAGTATTATGATCGCTTTTCTACTTCAGGGAGAACACCCATAGAGAAAGAGTGCAGCAGTGATGACACCATATCTTTTTCCTTGCGTTTATCACCGAGTCCCTGTTCATAACCTAAGACCACAAAATACATGTTTTTATCAAAGAATTTCATTATCCGGTCCCAGCATTCATTCACTTGATGCCATTGAAGTGTCGACGTAAAAGGCCCTTCTTCCATAATAAAATTCCAGATATTTCTCCGCGCTAAAACGATAGTGAAAATGATTTCGTGCAGCGGAATATTTTGGTGTTTTCTTCGTGCTCCAATTTCCATAAACAGATGTGCCAAATTTTCCGCGTTTTGTGAATCCTCCAAACAATCGCCCAGATGCTGATACACTTCGTGTATTCTTCCCGCAAGAGCCTTATCATTCAAATGTCGGTAGGATGGCGTTGCGGGATGATTTCGGATCATACTCTCCCACTGTTTTTCAAGGCGATCCGCTTGCCGTTCAATCAATCGAATTAACTGATCAGATAACATTGGTTTCACCTCGCGATGTTTTTAGTGTTGAGAGGATCCGGTTGCTGCCATTTTCCCGACAAATTTCAACGCATAATCAGGACGTTGGAATCCGGATATCATACCATAAATCAGTGTGTGCTACCTTGTCGTTTGAATCTTGGTCAATCAGGTTCAAGCTTGCTCCTGTCGTGATAATCAAGTCGATATCCCTGGACTGCTTTAATTGTGAGATTCGGGCAGAGATTATCTGAGGGTTGTTGGGGAGAAACTCAACTTTTTCAGAAATTATCGCCTGTGCTTCCAGTGCCTGGTGGATGGCTTGGTATGCACGTTGGGCGCGGGTACCGGCATACGTTGAATCCTCGATAACTAATATGGCTGCACGTTGGGGAGTAGGATGTGATGGCTCAGAACCAGGGCGGACCCCCTGTTTTGTAAAGATAGTTGCTCCAGGAATCCGCATTACTCTTTCACCTCCTTTCGAAAGTCACCGTTTATCTTTGCAAACACGTCAACGGTGTTTTTTTGTACAGATGTCGTGAACTCAGAAATTCTTTTTTGGCTAGTGCACTCACAAGAAGAGCAAAAATAGAAGAATAGTGTTTTTAAGCATCACAACCCGGGTGGAACAGGCGAATTCAGAAGAGGCACCCGTTGAGAAATAATTTTGGCAATCTCTACTATATATCTACCGAATTTCAGGTTGATTTGTCAATACTTACTCAATGAAAATGCAAAAAACTTGGGTAATTCGGTGAGAACGAATTGTATGAATACAGTTAACCCGAATTATTCATGAATTTTAATAATTATCTAATATGTAGTTAGCGAACATGAGTATTATCATTATGATTGCACCAATACAGGCGTTTATCCTTCGACAAGCTCAGGATGACGCCTCAATGAGTCACTCTGAGCTTGTCGCTCCGGGAGGAGTCTCTGCTGAGAAAGAGTGGCAGACTCCCGGCAAATCTGTATTGTAGTAATCTTCAAATTGCCATAGTTGAAAAGTTTATGAATAATTCAGATTATGCCAGTATTTGAACGGAATACTGCACGATAATCTAAAATTATTATGGCTATTAAGTTTGGTCAGGCTATTGCAGAGCGGACGGTCTAATAACCCCCACTTGTCCGGCAGTAGCCAGACGTTCTCCCCCTTCGTAAGGGGGAGAAGACAAGAGGGAGTTAATTGTCTGGGGCATGATTCTAACCTCAGCACTCCATATGCTCTTTCTATGCTGGAATTCGCCTTTCTGAAGACCATGATTTCTGAGTTAATTTAATAGTCATAAATAACTTAGTAATTCATATTAGATAGTTGAATAATTTTGGCAGATCGATATAAATTTTCAATTTTTAATATAAGATCATTTTTTATTTGATCATCAAGAGCGGCAAAACCTTTGGAGCCAGATTTCAAGTACTCTATTTCTGTTTGTGCCGATTCCAGAAGATAATCTCTGGTGAGCAAAGTATAATTACTTTGAGGATATTTATGAAGATAATCCCAGAACAGGATAAACGGTAAAGGCCAGACATCCTCGTATGCTTTCCAGTCATCACGGATTTCCGGGGCGACAACGTCGAGGAGCACTGAGTTAATTGTAAGATCCCGTTTTTCGGATTGGTAGTTTGCCATCCGGACATAATGGGAAAACAGATTGATTTCGACAAAGGCGTCATCCGGATTTTTTTCTATCCTTCTTTGGTAAAGGAATGCCTGGCGTTGCCATCTTTCTACATCCATTGTGAGAGAAGTGAAACGGTAGACAATGGGCCAGGTCATCAAAATTTCTTCTGGAACACCTCCTATTAATCCCGGGCTAAATTGGGAGGTTTTTGCCAGGGCAATTGCAGAAGAATCCAATACAGGGTACCCAGAGGATTTCCGGATATAAACGTCAGTGACTTTTCCATCCTCGTTAATGTGAACCAGGAGAAGAACGGTTCCTTCCACTTGCTCAGCATATGCCGCAGGAGGATAAACAGATACGTAACTTTCTTTAATCAGTTTCGGTGGGATAATTTTGGTCTGACAAGCGTGGAAAACTTGACTCAGCAGGATAAGAAATACCGATCCACACGTCAATTTCGTGAGTGGTTCTTTTAAAATCTTGAGCTGCATAACTGTGCTCCTTTTCGGAATCCGGTGGAGCGGTAATACTGTGCTGAGGAAAATATCGTAATGATTTCTCTACTTCAATTTACTGCAGACTTTACTAATGTCAAGTCAGTCTACCAGAATCGAGAAGAAAACAAAACCAAAATCGAATTCGGTTTTCATCAAAGCGGTTTGTGGAGTATATTTAACGTAACAACTGCAATTGCTGCTCTAGCGACCTTCATTGAATACCATTCCAGATATGCAGTTGCTCATTTTCCTGATATTCACACCGACCATCCTTCGCAGATAAAAAGCCTGAATTATGGAAGAAATTCCAGAGATTACAGAGAGCACCAATTCCAAAGCTAACCGGTTTCTTCTGCTGGGCGGCTACGGCAATAGCGGTAGACTAATTGCGCAAATGCTGCTTCAGGAAACCGATGTGCATCTTATTATCGGTGGACGCACACCGGAACGCGCAGAGCAAATTGCTGATGAGTTGAATAGTCAATTTGCCGGGAACCGTGTCGCAGCAAGGTGGGTGGATGCAGCGGAGTATTCCAGCCTGTGTAGTGCATTTCGATCAGTCAATTTTGTGGTTGTGGCTGCCAGTAGTTCTGAACATGTGGAAAACATCAGCAATGCTGCATTGGAGGCAGGCATTGATTATCTCGATACGCAATATTCTACAGCAAAGGTGAAATATCTTCTCGGGAACCATGTTCGAATCCAAAAGGAAGGACGTTGTTTTATCACAGATGGCGGCTTTCATCCTGGATTGCCGGCAGCATTAATTCGCTATGCAGCAAATCAGTTCGATGAATTATTTTCGGCGAATGTTGGAAGCGTAATCAATATGAACTGGGCAAAGTATGACATCGGTAATTCAACGTATAAAGAAATGATCCGGGAATTTAACGATTATCAATACGACGTTTACAAAGATGGACAATGGCGGCGCAGCTGGAAAAATACAAGATCGTTCGAATTTGGTGAAGAAGTGGGTAAACAGCGTTGTTATCCAATGTATCTTGAGGAATTACGTGCTCTGCCCGGGCAATTTCCATCTCTCAAAGAAGTGGGTTTTTATATCGCTGGGTTCAACGGGTTTGTTGATTATGTCGTAATACCGATCATTTGGGCGATGATGAAAATTTCGCCTGAAGTATTTGTCGGACCAATGGCCAAATTTCTTCGGTGGGGTTTAAAATGGCCTGGTTCTGCGCCGGAAGGATGTATTCTCACCCTGGTTGCAAACGGGGTTCGCAATGGAGAAGAAGCACAACTGCAAATTCGAGTGAGCCACCAGGATGGATATGTTCTCACTGCTGCTCCGGTGGTTGCGTGCATATATCAATATTTACAGGAAAATATCCGGAAACCGGGAGTGCACTTTCAGGCGCATCTCGTAAATCCGGAAAGTTTTTTAGATAAATTGAAAAAACTCGGGATACAAATAACTCTGACCTGGAACGCAACTGCTTTGGTCATTTTCCTGATTTATTTAATTGACTTTTAATTGCCTGGATCCGTTGCTCCACCGCCGGATGAGTTGAAAAATATGGCAATAAGTTTTGATCTGTTTGAGAAGCATTCCGGAGCGTATTTAGTGCAGATACAGCGTGTTCGGTATCATAATTCGCGCTTTTCGTTAAACGTATTGCGAAACGATCCGCTTCTAGTTCCTGGCTTTGTGAATATTGGCTTTCGATCAGCTGGGTCACCACTTTTTTCGCAATATTTCCAAAGATGCTGCGAGCTCTCCCAATCCTTGAGATAAATTTTGTGGATGTTTGAGCAAGCAGCCGATCAAAGGCGTGTCGAAGAACAACGTGGCCTATTTCATGTCCAAGGACAAAAGCAATTTCATCCTCATGGGAGTTATAGAGGTGGAGCAGGGAATCGGTGATGTAAATAAATCCGCCAGGCAGAGCAAACGCGTTGATATCATCGCTTCGAATGGCATGGAAATGAAATTTGCGCTCAGGATTTGTTAAACGCTCGGTGAGCCGGTCACCAATCTCTTGCACAACCTGTTGGGTTGACTCATGGGCAAGATGAACATCTGAATTATATCGTCTGGCAAGTTCTCGTCCCATAAGATACTCAGCTTGAATTGCCTCTGGCTCTGAACCAAAAAGCGTGTTATAAATCCAGCGTCCCTTGCTGTAAGTTTGCCCGGCTTTTCGACCTAAATAGCGAAATATTTTTTCCATAATGGGAATATAACCCGGCTCGTCGTTTGTTAGCAAATTTTTATGTTAAATACAGGAAACGAGTAAAAGTATTGACGAAATAATTTTCGGATCCATTGAATCTACGAACAAATATGAGTACAAATTTTTCTTATTTTGGACCCTCTTCCATTTGTTGAATTACTTGATCGGAAATAATGCCCGCAATAAGTACTGATAACAGGATACCAACCACTAATGCAGCAATGTTAACAATGTGTGAGGAGGACTTTGCGGTGTTAAAATTCGTCATGGCAAGGCTGCGTATGTTTGCAATGAGTGAATGGCAGTCTCGCGCCTCTTCAACCATTTGAGTCACAAGAGTCTCTCGATTCACTTGGGAAACATCCTGGTGGTGAGAGAGCTGAATCAACGAATCATAGGAAGCCTTATACGCAGACTCACGCTCTCCGAGGTTGGTTAATTCGGCTTTCATCGATTTGTGATCAGTTTTCGCGATCAGGTGAGCGGTCATCGTATATAAACTGTCATAACTGATATTAAAATATTCAACGTACTCTTCTTTTCCTCTGAGGAGGAAGTTTTTCTCCTGACGGCGACACTCCAGGAGATAATCTTCTAACTGGACGCTTGCATTTGACATTTCAAATGCGTCGCGCATTTTACTTTGATTCACGAGAATCACACCTGAGGCGATAGACATCACAATTACTACAAGGAGAAAGCCGGTTCGGAGTTTCAATTGTACTCCCATCGATAACCTCCTGAGATTAAGCCAGATTATGTTTATTACCAAGATATCCGCCTGCAATACCAGAAATAACAGGAATGTATTTTATTAAATGTAGCACTGTTTGCGGTAAGAAAAAACAAGATGTTAGTGTCTGAAATTTAATATTGCACTGAAGAACCAGAGAACGTAAACATCAGGGCCGGAAAAATTGTATTTCAACCTCACGATGGATTTTGTAACGTAATTTTGTTCCAATTTTTTAAAAGTAAATGGTTCAGCCCTTATGGATTACGATTACATTATCGTTGGGAGTGGCTTTGGTGGTTCTGTCTCCGCACTTCGCCTTACCGAAAAAGGGTATCGTGTGTTGGTATTGGAAAAAGGGAAATGGCTCGGAGCAGATGATTTCCCCAAAACAAACTGGAACCTGAAGCGCTGGCTTTGGATTCCTATGGTAAGATTTTTTGGACTGTTTCGCATCTCCTTTTACCGGCATATCGGAATTTTATCAGGAGTTGGCGTCGGTGGTGGTTCACTGGTATATGCCAACACGCTTCCCTTGCCGAAACCGGATTACTTCAATGCGAATTCCTGGGCACATCTCGCAGATTGGAAAGATGAATTAGAACCATTTTATCCCATCGCATTAGACATGTTGGGCGCACAACCCAATCCGGAACTCCAGGTTGGAGACCGGGCATTGAAATCTCTGGCTGAACAACTTGGTATTGAAGAACGGTTCTCTGCAACGAATGTGGCTGTGTATTTTGGAGAATCAGGAGAAACGGTCGAAGATCCCTATTTTGGTGGCAGAGGACCAGATCGAACCGGCTGCCGGTTTTGCGGCGGATGTATGACGGGCTGCCGTTATAATGCCAAAAATACTCTGGACAAAAATTATCTCTATTTGGCGCAACAGGAAGGCGCAGTAATTCAGGCAGAGTCCGAAGTGTATGACGTTAGGCCATTGAAAAACGCCGATGGTTCCGATGGCTATCGCGTCCATTGGAAATCATCAACCGCATTGATCGGGGGAAGCCAGGGCACATTCACAACAAAAGGGGTCGTGTTTTCCGGAGGTGTACTGGGCACAGTAAAGTTACTCCTTCAGTTGAAAGAAAAATCGTTACCGCGATTGTCAGAGAAAATTGGCGCACGTGTTCGTACGAATTCTGAAAGTCTGATTGGAATTACGGTAACGGACAACGAAACCGATTTTTCTGAGGGCATTGCCATTGGATCAATTTTGAATACTGATCAGCATAGTCATCTGGAACCGGTGCGATACTCATCTGGTTCAGGATTTTGGCGGTTGTTAATGTCTCCAATGGTCCGCGGCAAAACGCTTCCCCAGCGGATCGGAAATGCTGTGAAGGCGTTAATATCGAATCCGGTCAAGTGGCTTAAAACATTCTTTGTATGGAACTGGGCGAAAAAAACTCAAATTTTGCTTTTCATGCAGACATTAGACAGTACGCTCAAATTTTCCCTGGGGAAATTCCGAATGAAAACATCCATGGAAGAGGGAATCGCACCGACAGCCTTTATTCCCGAAGCAGTTCAATTGGCGGAGCAATATGCTACAATCGTTGACGGCAAACCAACAGTGCTGGCGACCGAAACCCTGTTTGGCATCCCAACAACCGCGCACATTTTGGGTGGCGCAGTTATGGGAGCCGATGCCAGTGAAGGTGTCATAGACAAAGAGAATCGTGTGTTCGGTTATGAAAATATGTATGTGTGCGACGGATCGATGATTTCTGCCAATCCGGGTGTCAATCCCTCGCTGACAATTACCGCGCTGGCTGAACGGGCAATGAGTAAGATCCCACCAAAAAAGTAATCACATCGACAGAGGAAGGTACTTTTAAAACTTTTTGCTCCACCTGAATAATTCATGAATTTAAAAATTCCCCGAATATTTCACGTGATAAAATCATTAATCTCAAGTGATATGAACTTTATTCGCTTTTTATCCTTCGACAGGCTCAGGATGACGCCTGAACGAGTCACTCTGAGCCCGTCGTGAGCCGGGTCGAACGACTTGTCGCTCCGGGAGGAGTCTCTGCTGAGAAAGAGTGGCAGATTCCCCGCAAACCTGTCCTGCGATATTTCTCTAATTGCCACAATTAAAAAATTCATGAATTATTCAGGTGGAAAAAATGCTGTGCTAGAATACGATGACTTCTAATGAATAACCGCCGTAAATATCAGAACCACGCCGCTCGAGACGGCACCAATAATAAAAGAAATATAGGCTAATCGCACGAACCGGTATTTTCTGGCAGCAAGGTATTTTCCTAAGGTATAAATCTCTTTCACCTGCAGCTCATAGACCTCAGATGGGTTGTTCAGTACTTCCTCCATATATTCAACGTATTCATCGTATTCCAATCGCAGAAAATCCCCAAAAAAGAGCAGGTTGAAAAAGGGCGAATGAACGTCCGGTTCTTCGGTATGCTTAAAATTAAGCGCAATTTTTGGCATAACAGCATACGCGGCAAATATAATGGTAAGGAGAGAAAATCCCATCAGGACAAAAGTTGACCACTGAAGTAATGGATCGGTCACATATCGAATGGAGAGGGTAATCACCACCGAAGCGAGCGTCATAAGAATATTCGCTTTGAGATCGGCCATCGAGCTCAGTTGCACGTGGTGACTCCGGGTTTGACGCAACATATGATCCATATGCGCACCGGGTGAGTTGATTTTCATTGGAATCTCTCCATTGCCTTCGTCCTGGGATTAAAATTCATCAAGCAGGTTTGAGTAGATATCAGGGACTCATTATAAAAAAGGCGGCAAGATGGTCGTCTCGCCGCCTCAAGAATCACATCATTTCAAAGATTAAAATGAATTCAGAACTGTTGTAGCGTTATCACCGGTGGAAATGAGAGTACTTGTCCACAGTATATTCCCATCGGTATCAAGATATTGATACTTCACCACACCGCCCGGAACTTCCTTGGTGATCCACCAGTCGATTTTTCCATCCCCAGTTGTTGACAAATATTCTACTTTGTCAGTCATAAATGTGCCAGCAGGCGTGGAGATATTTTCCTGGCCGATGGTGGCTCCTTCAATGCTTTCTTCGGACATTTCAGCGGGTTCACTGTACACGGTTGTGGTCGTAAGTGGGATTTCACCAATATTACCTTTTGGATCCTTACCGCGCAGCCGGACCATTTGACTGGAATCCGGGGAGAGCAGGGCTTCATACACCCACGAATCTTCGTCCTCTGTTAATGAAATGCGCCACCATTCTTTGCCGTCATCGGTTGTGGTTAAAAAAGCGCGCTCAATAGTGGATTTACTGTCATCGTCGGGTTCAGTCATTTCGAATTTTGTCCATTGACCTGGTTGGTAATCGTTCTCAGAGATCCAGAGCCCGCCAACAGAGAAAGCGTATGAGAAAATGACCTGGGCCTGCAGCGCCATAAAATTACCCCAACCCGGTGCTGTTGGCGCTGGCAATTTGGAGGTCGGAGCCAATTTCTTGTACACGGCTTGTTCGGCGCGCTCGGAAACGGCTCGACCCAAACCTGATGCGGCACCACTGACCAGGGAATCGGCCACAGTGGCACACCCAACCAGAAAAACCATGGTTACAGCGATGACGCTGGTAACAAAAATTTTCAACTTACTCATAAACTTTCCTCCATTGGTAAAGGTTGTGAGGTGATTTTAGCGGAAGTCAACATCCAACACAGTTCAAGTAAAAAAGTGATAAAACTTTTCCTCTCGTCTGGAAAAATCTCAGTTGTTTGAATCCCTGATAATTGCGCAAGCCAGCGCCGCAAAATCTTGTAAGATACGCTGGTAATATTATAGGCATTTGGATTGATCCGCAATAGCAAATTGGAACAATCTGTGATTCTATTCGATCAAACACACACAATGAACAGTGAGAAAAGGAAATGTGGATTTGCTATGACAAAAAGGTTTCCAAAGATGCTTTTGGCGTGATGCCCGGCATGGAAGATTGCTGCGTAAAATGGATACAGTGCGAACTCGCTTTTTACTTGTAAATACTAATAGAGACAGATACTTTAATTAGCTATGAAAATAACAGATATACAGCCGGAAAGTCTGGCAGAAGATTTGGGATTGCAGGTCGGAGATGATCTGCTGCGGATTAACGGGAATCAAGTCAAAGATATTATCGATTACCGCTTCTATTTTGCTGAGGATGAAATAGAGATGGTGATTTTCAGAGACGGCGAACGCAAAAAGATCCCGCAGTTCAACAAATTCCCGGATGAACAACTTGGGGTCACATTTGAACCGATTAAAATCCGGAAATGTGCCAACGATTGTCTGTTCTGTTTCGTGGATCAGAATCCCGCAGGCGTCCGCGAGACGCTGAATTTCCGCGACGGCGATTACCGGCTTTCCTTTCTGCACGGGCATTATGTGACGTTGACTAACGTCGGCTGGACTGAAATGGAACGCATTGTTACACAAAAATTGAGTCCGCTGTACATTTCAATTCATGTTACTGATCCCGAAGCACGCAAAAAACTCATTCTCTACAAAAAAAACGACCAGATTTTGAAAAAGCTCAAATATCTGGTGGATCACGGCATCACGCTGCATTCGCAGATTGTTCTGACGCCTGGTTACAACGACGGTAAATATCTTGATCGTACCCTGGAAGATTTGTACCAGTTCAGAGAAAAACTTATGTCGGTCGCCATAGTACCGGTTGGACTTACCAAACACCGGGAAGGCCTTGAAAAGTTGGAGAGCGTTTCTCCTGAGTATGCACGGCAATTTATGACCAAAGTGCAGAAATATGATTCCAAATATACCAATGCAGAGGGCGAACGCTTCGTGTATCTTAGCGATGAATGGTTCATTCTGGCCAACGAAGAAATCCCTCCCATGGAATATTATGGAAATTGCCACCAGATTGAAAACGGCGTGGGATTAACCCGGGTTTTTCTGGATGATTTTGCCGAACAATCGAAGACTTTTCCCCGTAGAATTCCCCAACCCCGCAAAGTGAGTTTAGCCACAGGAAAACTGGCCGCACCAATTCTGCGAGAACATGTGTTGCCGGTGCTGAACGCAATTGAAAATCTCGAAGTGCAACTTTTTCCAATTCGCAATGACTTTTGGGGCGAAATGGTGACGGTGGCAGGTTTGCTGACTGCACAGGATATTATCAGGCAACTCGCCGCTGCTGATCTGGGAGACGCACTTTATCTGCCGATGCGTTTTGTCAACGATGACGGAATTACGCTGGACGATAAAACGCCGGCGGATATCCAGCGACATCTTGGCGTGCCAACGTTCGTGACGGATGAGAATTTCCACTCAATCATCACTGGGGAAGAAGAAGATGACGAATACAATAAGCGGAATATCGCCGTGGAAGTGCTCAGTCAAACAGGTTTAGAGGGATAATCCAAACTTAACTCACATTTTTTAAAGTTACTCGAAAGTATTCTATGCCAAACACAACACCAACTGTCGCAATCGTCGGACGCCCGAATGTGGGCAAATCTACACTCTTCAACCGGATTACCGGCGCGCGAAATGCCATCACGTCCGGCATTGAAGGCACAACGCGTGATCGCGTTTACGGAACCGGCGACTGGACCGGACACTATTTTCATCTGATAGACACAGGTGGTTATGTCCCCAACAGCGACGATCTGATTGAGGCAACCGTTCGGCGGCAGGCGGAAGTCGCCATCGAACAGGCCGATCTGATAGTCTTTGTGGTGGACGCCAGCACCGGCATTACGGCGATCGATCAGGATTTAGCGAATCAATTGCACGATCAAGCAGACAGAGTGCTCGTGGTCGTGAATAAAGTCGATTCGGATAATAAATCTTTGGACGTACACGAATTTTGGAATCTTGGACTGGGAGAACCTGTTCCGGTCTCCGCGGCGAACGGTCGATTAATGGGCGATATGCTGGACAAATTAGTCGAGCGCCTTGAAGCCGTGAGGATTCCGGAAGCAGTCGATGAAGATGTGGTACAACTCGCCGTGATTGGGATGCCGAATGTCGGAAAATCATCCTTTGTGAATGCCGTGTTGCAGGAAGAGATGTCCATTGTCACCGACATCCCGGGAACTACCAGAGATACCGTCCACTCGGAGTTTGCATATTTTGGGCAAAAATATCGGTTAATTGACACAGCAGGCCTCCGAAAACGCTCTAAGGTCACTGAAGAGATTGAATATTATAGTTCGCTGCGAACCTATCAGGCGATCGACAATTGCTCCGTGGCGATTGTGCTGATCGATGCAGTAAAAGGATTTACTAAGCAGGATGCTTCCATTGTTCGCGATGTCATCGATAAGCATAAAGGCTTGATAATCGCGGTCAATAAATGGGATCTCCTGGAGAAAACCACCGATACGGCGAAGCATTTTGTCGATGATATAGTGTACAAATATCCGGAATTACAATATTATCCGATTACCTTTATTTCCGCAGAGACCAGATTGCGGTTGTTCAAGCCAATACAGCAGGCCGGTGATGCTTATCAGGAACGGGGCAAAGGGGTTAAAACGCGCGATTTGAACGAGTACTTTCAGCCAATCATTGATCGCACGCCGCCGCCGGAAGTCAAAGGAAAATACCTGAAAATTAAATATGTAACCCAGGTGAAATCCGCGCCGCCGGTGTTTGCCTTTTTTATGAACAATCCACGATTAATGCCAGAAAATTATCGGCGGTTTCTGGAGCGTAAGATTCGTGAAAAGTGGGGATTTTTTGGCGTGCCGCTGACACTGTCGTTTCGGGGAAAATGATAATTGAATTGCAATCTTCGTCATAAATTACTCCAACACTGCAATACTGTAACACTACTCCTGAATTCTTGGCGAAACATTCTACAACAGGATTCATATAATTTTTCAAGGATTCTGGACCTTCTCTTACTATCTTTTAGAGAGTAACATATAATTTTGAGCGTTATTTAAAATTGAAAGATTTTATTGCTATCCATATCGTCAGAAAGCACAGATATGCGTGGTGTTTTAATACGACCTCACCCTCAGTCCCTCTCCTTGGCAAGGAGAGGGAAGACATACATTTTCAGGACATTGGGGCTAGAATAAGCCCCTCTCCTTTTGAAGGAGAGGGGTTTGGGGTGAGGTAATGGTTATTCCATATACTGCTGAAAAAAATAGTCACTGTACAAACCAAGATAGATATTTCTACAACTAACAAACCGAGCATTTCATCAGGCACGTGACAAAACAGTTTAAAATCTCAATTGTTCTCCTTGCAGGAATGCTCTACTTCCTGGCGATGATTGCACCGCTGAAAGCAGAAACTCACATCAAGTGTGGATTTGCTGAGATGATGCAGTCGAATGAATTAGTCAAGGCATTCCGGAGCGATTCCACAACCCGGCCAAAACGCCAGCACGATTATTTAACCAGCGACAAGCGGTTCCTGCTTCACTATGATATCTCGGGCACTCATGCTATTGATACTACCTCAACAATCGTTCCCGGCACACCGGATTGGTTGATTGTTGCAGATAGAACGTTGCGGCATTCCTGGCATCTGCTTATTGATTCGCTGGGATTTATGCCGCCGCCAATGGATTCCGTCTCGTATGCTGCCGATCCGCCTGGCGGCGCTTACGATATTTATTTCACTAACTTTGGTTTTTACGGAATGACCTATCCGGAAGACTTGGTTAACGCCACAAACAGAACTCAGGATTACACCGGTTATACTTCCATAGAAAATGATTTCCAGGGATTTCCTACGGAAGGGATTCCTGCGCTTCAAGTGACGTTGGCGCATGAGTTTTTTCACCTGATTCATCTAGGTTATGCGTACAAGACTGAAGCATCAAGTTTCAATGTTGATGATCTCTGGTGGTATGAACTGTCCAGCACCTGGTTTGAGAACGTTGCCTATCCAAATGTTGATGATTATCTGAATTATGCGCCACTCTATTTCAATTATCCTAAATCACTGGACGAAACCACCGGTTACGATGTTGGACAATTCGGCGAAGTACTTTCGAGCTATCAAAAACCACATCTTATGGAAACGATATGGCGCGATTTTATCGATAATTCTGCTTATGCCTCTATTGATATGGGATTGCGCGCTGAAACTGGGCACAGCTTTGCAGATGCGTATCAAAAATTTGCAGGGTGGAATTTAATCACCGGGATGCGTGCCATTCCGGGTATGGGATTCGAAGATGCAGAAAAACTCCCCGCAATTGCCACAGAAGTTTCACCGGTTACGCTGGACTCAACCGATTTTACGCAGGATATTGGCGCACATAATATCCTGTACTTTCGGGTGCAAACAATACTCCCGGATGAACAACTCTTCGCTATAAGGTTTTCTGCTGGAAATTCCGGAATTCGGAGTGTTCTCAGTCCCGATGCCAATCCTGGAGCCCTGCTTCATTTAAGCAGCAATAACCCTGAAGAGGATCTTTCGACTTTGAAGAAGGGGAGAGTGGGATTGCTCGCTATTGCCAACAGTGGACAGTCAACATCGAACTTCACACTACAATTTCAGAGAAAACTGTTCAGCATTTATCCCAATCCATTAGTCATTGGTAAAAACACTAAATTACATATTTTAACCGCTGCTGATGTCTACAAACCGGAAATCAAATTTTACGATATTCGTGGTCGTGAAGTAATTCATACTCCATTTATAATCGGACAATCCAGCGGCAGCAATTCGGTTATCACCCTTACAGTTCCTATGGAAATTTCCGGAGTATCGAAACTGTCCAGCGGGGTGTATTTCCTGCGACTGGAAGGACAGGATAAAACCCGCATCGGAAAAATCACCATCCTGAAATGATCGATACCTTTCAAACCGTTAAGGATTATGCTGAGAGCCAATTCAAGGAAAAGGGCTCTAAATTCATTGGAAGGATTTATTCGGTACAATCCAGAGATGAAGCTGAAGCGCAACTGGACGCGTTACGAAAAGAATATTATGACGCAACGCACCACTGTTCCGCATTCAGGGTTGGGATCGGTGATCAGGCGATCTTCCATTATGACGATGATGGTGAACCGTCCGGCACCGCGGGAAAGCCGATTTATCAGGCGATTACCGGCGCTGAGTTAACTAATGTGCTGATCGTTGTGACACGCTATTATGGCGGGACCAAACTGGGCACCGGTGGCTTGATCCGCGCCTATGGCGGTTCGGCGAAAATGACCATTGAGGCGGCGACCATTGTAAAACGGGTTCTCAAGGAATCTGTCAAGATTCAGACGACCTACGACGATATTAGCATAATTATGCGTCTGGTTGACCAGTTGAACGGAGATATTGCTGAGCAGGAATACGGCAAGGATATTAAATTAACCATAAGAGTCAGGCGCTCGAACATCAAAAAATTTCGAGATCAATTAATAGAGCAAACCGCGGGTCGAGTGCATTTTTATACCTAACAGGGCTCCCTCAAATCCAACCTGTTTTGTCATCCCGAGCGAAGGTCCGACTCGACAGACTGAAGTCGAGGGATCTCGAATATTCAACCCTTACAGGGTTGAGGAATTTTCCAATTTGTTGACCCTGGGCTTCACCCAGGGCTATTCATCTTGAAGCCCTTTGGGCTTGCAAAAACATCTTCCTGCCCGCCGACAGTAGCTGGTCTGGGTTGGTTATTCTGAGCTACCTTCCGGGTAAAAACCAAGCTACCCGGAAGGTAAGTGTCTTTTTCGAGTTTCCGGAGATCCCTCGACTCCGCCCGGGATGGTTGACCCTGGGCTTCACCCAGGGCTATTAATATTGCAGCCCTTCGGGCTTGGGGAAACCACATCTAATGATCTCTATAAATTAAGTATAAGTGTAGATAGGATGACTGATCATTAAAACTGTATTTATTTATCCAGATCATTATAAACTACAAGGGGCTGAAAGCCCCAGAATATGATAGCCCGAGGTGACCATAGGGAGCCTCGGGATTAAAAAGACCATAACAAAGTCCAGCCCTGAAGGGGCTAAAAACGCTACGGTTAACCATCCTAATGGAAGAATTCCCAATTTTAAAGTTTCAAGCAACACTGACTTTTTTTAAAATACGTTAATGAAAAACCTTTTCCAGCCGCAGTACCTGCTAATCATATTCATTGCCCTGTTGGTTTTGTTTAAAGCCTGTTCAGGAATTTTGCCCCATAAAACACCGGAAGATCCGTCATTGCCAAAGATGCTTCGTAAAGTAGATTCACCATTATACGGTAATTTCCCGCTCATCAAATGGAGCACCTACAAGAAGTTTTACGATCGCACCCAATTTTACATGAAGAAAACCGATTTATCCGGGCCACAACCCATAGCCATTATGGCACACGGGTGTGCCGGGCTGGGAACGTTTTACGAGGATAAACCGTTCTATGTCGAGCCTGACAGTAACGGAGATTATCTTTACAACGGTGGTGTGAGTACCTATCTGAACACCTACGCGAACTACTTCGCTGATATGGGCATTATGCCGTATGTAGTGGACAGCAATGGTCCCAGAGAAGCAGAACTGGTGTCGGAAGGTGATTTGGTGGTTTCGTGCTATGATACATTGAATGAGCGGCACGCAACGTATATTCCGACGCGATTGGAGGATATCCGTCGGACGATCGTCTATCTTGCCTATCGGGCAAAACTTGCCAGAGAAAATCCGGATAATAACGCGCCGTATCCTGATTTGAACCACTTGTACATTATTGGCTGGAGCCAGGGCGCTGAAACCATTCTCCGGTTTACCATGGATGTCGATTACCGGGACGGAGAAGGTGTGCTAAACACAATGGAATCACCGTTCGCACGATTGGAAGAAGTCCAGAGAAAATTACCGAAGTATCAGATAAACCTTATCGGCGTTTATCCTGCGGCGGGCCATCTTCTGGCCAAGTCAAAATATCTTGAGACAGAGCGTCCGATCAACACAGCCATTTTTACAGGTAGCGCCGATGAGTTCTACAAAGATGTTCACGCTTTCCAAACCCGGCTCCAGCGAATTCCCGGCATCCATATGTACCGCGAGTTTGAGGATATTCCGCACTCATTTGACAAAGACCGCAACGACGCGGATATGGAAGCGGCAACCAATGCCACCAGACGCGCAATTCGGTCTTTTATCGAAAGAACTTCCGAGCAGACGACCAATAACTGATCCAATTTGAAGGAGTAGTATACGTACATGACTGAAACTCAGAAATTGCCAAATACCACTATTTTAAAATATCTCAACGATGAATTTTCCATGTCGCCGAAACAGGTGCGTTCCGCGCTGACACTTTTAATCAATGGAGCAACTGTTCCGTTTGTCGCGCGGTATCGTAAAGAAGCAACCGGCGGTCTGGACGAAACAGAATTGCAGAATCTGCTGACGCGTTATGAATATTATGAGGAACTGGAATCCCGCAAAGAGACAGTGCTTGCGACCATTGAGAAACAGGGCAAACTCACTGATCAGTTGAAAGCAAAAATCGTTGCCTGTCGCGAGAAAAACGAGTTAGAAGATATTTACGCGCCGTACAAGCCGCGCCGACGAACCCGGGCGCAGAAAGCCAGGGAAAAGGGACTGGAACCGCTGGCGGATCAGATCTGGGAGCAGCCGGTAAATGGCAAGTCACTGGAAAAATTGGCAGAACCGTTTCTCTCCGAGGATGTGGAAACTATCGAAGAGGCGCTTTCCAGCGCGCACGATATTCTTGCAGAGCGTATTTCCGACGATACGGAAATCCGGCAGTGGCTCAGAAAACAGATGTGGGACAATGGAATATTGACGGTCAAAGTTCGCAAGGAATGGCAGGATGAGCCGTCCAAATTTGAGATGTATTACGATTATGAAGAGCCGGTGAAAAATGTACCGAGTCACCGGTTTCTGGCGATCCGACGCGGCGCCGATGAAGAGGTGCTCAATTATTCCATTTCGATGGCTACCGATCCGATTTATGACAATATCAGTAAACGCGTGATCAAGCGGGAGAGTCCGTACAAAGAGTTTTTGCAGGATGTCGTCAAAGATGCGTATGATCGGCTGCTTTCGCTTTCCATCAGTAGCAGTGTGTTGGCTGATGTCCGCGAGCAGGCAGAGGACGAAGCGATCAAGGTCTTTGCAAAGAACGCGCGGGAATTGTTTATGGCGCCGCCCGCGGGACATAAAAGCATCCTTGCCATCGATCCTGGATTTCGAACCGGCTGCAAAGTCGCGGTGATCGATTCCACTGGAAAATTCCTGACAAACACTACAATCTATCCGCATCCGCCGCAGCAGGATATTTCCAAGTCGGAAATTGCCTTGTCCGAACTGATCGAAGAGTACGACATCGAATTGATTGCAATTGGCAACGGTACTGCCGGACGTGAAACGCATGATTTCGTCCGGGAAATGATTGAAAACAACGATTATGAGGCGACGCCTGTACTGGTTAATGAATCCGGCGCGTCGATTTACTCAGCGTCCGAAGCCGCAATCGAAGAGTTTCCTGATCTGGATTTGACGGTGCGGGGAGCAATTTCCATCGGACGACGCCTCCAAGATCCGTTGGCGGAATTGGTGAAGATTGATCCCAAGAGCATCGGTGTTGGACAATACCAACACGACGTCAACCAGACCAAACTAAAGGCGGAACTTGACGCAGTGGTTTCGCTCTGCGTTAACGCGGTCGGCGTAGATCTAAACACGGCATCAAAACAGCTGTTATCGTATGTATCTGGAGTCAGTAGTTCCGTGGCGCAGGCAATAATAAAACGACGCGAGAAGGACGGTCCCTTCGGTAATCGTGAGGAATTGATGGAGGTCTCCGGCGTCGGACCGATGACGTTTGAGCAGGCGGCAGGATTCCTGAAAATTTCTGACGGGGACAATCCGCTGGATAATAGCAATGTGCATCCCGAGTCGTATTACATCGTGGAAAAAATGTGTCAGGATATTGGGAAGCCCATTGAGGCGGTGGTTGGCAAAGGCATCGACGTTGATCCGAAAAAATATGTCAACGATGAAAAAGGCCTCCCGACGATCAATGACATCCTCAGTGAATTGAAGCGCCCCGGCCGTGATCCGCGCGACGAATTTCAATACGCATCTTTCAAAGAAGGTGTGAACGAAATTGGCGATCTCAACGAAGGGATGATTCTTGAAGGCACCGTGACCAATGTAACGCATTTTGGCGCTTTCGTTGATGTTGGAGTTCATCAGGACGGATTAGTTCATATTTCTGAGATGGCGAACAAATTTGTGAAAGATCCACATAAAATTGTGCACGTCGGAGAAGTGGTTAAAGTGAAGGTGTTGAGCGTCGAGGAAGAACGAAAACGGATCGGTCTTTCGATGAAACAGGTAGCAAAATAAAGTATCCAGACCGGCAGTGCTAGTTCCATCTTTGGAAAAGTAATTTAGCCGAAGATATTGCAATTTTTAAATCTTAGATTGTGTTTATGAAAAGATTTGAGAGTTACAAAATTCAGTATTTCATATCATTGAAAAGTTATTGTTTGCAAATAATGAGTCACCAATATCAAACGTTAGACGGGGGATGTGACGATGAATAAAGACATTGCCAATTTGAGTATTAATACCATCAGAACACTCGCAATGGACGCGGTGCAGAAGGCGAATTCCGGACATCCTGGAATGCCGATGGGATGCGCGCCGATTGCGTATGTGCTCTGGACGAAATTGATGAATTACGATCCGAAGCACCAGGAATGGACGAATCGTGACCGGTTTGTGCTGTCCGCAGGTCACGGATCGATCTTGCTGTACAGCATGTTGCATTTGACCGGGTATGATATTTCGCTGGATGATATCAAGAATTTTCGTCAGTGGGGCAGCGTGACGGCCGGACACCCGGAATACTGGGATGTACCTGGAATCGAAACCACCACTGGTCCGCTGGGACAGGGATTTACCAACGGCGTCGGAATGGCGATCGCCGCGAAGCATCTTGGCGCAGTGTTCAACCGGGAGAATTATCCGATTTTTGATCACAACATTTACGCGATTTGCAGCGACGGCGATTTGATGGAAGGTATTGCCTCGGAAGCCGCGTCATTGGCAGGACATCTTGGCCTGGATAATCTGATCTACTTTTACGATGACAACCATATTTCGATTGGTGGCGATACTGCATTGGCTTTTACCGAAGATGTTGACAAGCGCTTTGAGGCGTACGGCTGGCACGTCCAGCGGGTTGATGACGGGAACGATATCGATGCTCTTGAAGAGGCCGCCAAACGTGCCAAAACAGTTAAAGGCAAGCCGCATTTGATCTCAGTCAGGACACACATTGCGTATGGCAGTCCCAACAAACAGGATCACGCCAGCGCGCACGGTTCTCCGCTGGGCGAGGATGAAGTTAAACTCACCAAGGAAAATCTGGGCTGGGATCCGGAGAGAAAGTTTTACGTCCCGGATGAAGTGAAATCGCACCTGGAGAAGCAATCAGCTGAAAGAAGTGAGGAATATGATCAGTGGATCGAGTTGTATAACAATTATAAAAATGAACATCCTGATTTAGCCAGAGAATGGGAACGCCGCGAGCGTGGCGAAATGCCGGATGGCTGGGATGAAAAGTTTACGGAGTTCACACCGGAAGACGGAAAAATAGCAACCCGGAAGGCATCCGGTAAAGCGATTAATGATATTGCCGAGACTCTACCTGAACTGATCGGAGGTTCCGCTGATCTGGCGCCTTCGACGAAAACGCTCATTGATGCATCCGGAGATTTTGAACGTGACGCGTACAAGAATCGCAATTTCCGCTTTGGCGTACGCGAACACGCCATGGGCGGGATTGTCAACGGGATGTCGCTGTACAAGGGGATTCGTCCTTACGGCGCAACCTTCCTGATTTTCTCGGATTATATGCGTCCAACGATTCGCCTTGGCGCGATGATGAAACGACCAAATATTTATGTATATACACACGATTCCATTGGACTGGGCGAAGACGGTCCGACGCACCAGCCGGTGGAACAGCTGGCATCGCTGAGAGCAATTCCGAATCTCCTGGTTTTGCGCCCCGCCGATGCCAACGAAGTAGTTGAAGCGTGGAAAGTTGCGCTGAAACAAACGGATCGTCCCGCTGCGTTAGTGCTTACGAGACAGGGACTTCCAATTTTCGATCGCAAAACCCACGCTCCAGCAGAGGGCGTTGCCAAAGGCGGCTACGTTCTCAAAGATTCAGATGGTGAGCCGCAGGTTCTCTTGCTTGCCACTGGCAGTGAAGTTTCCCTGGCGCTGGAATCCAAAAAGGCGCTGGATGATGAGGGCATCGCGACACGAGTGGTGAGTTTTCCCTCGTGGGAATTGTTTGAAGAGCAGGACAAAGAATATCAGCAGGAAGTTCTGCCGCCGAACGTTACAAAACGCGTCGCCATTGAAGCAGGGCGACACACCGGCTGGGAGCGCTATGTTGGTCCCAATGGAGAATACGTCACGGTAGAAACTTATGGCTCCTCCGCGCCCGGCGGTGAAGTGATGGATCACTACGGATTCAGTGTGGAAAACGTGGTGAAGAAGGTAAAATCGATTTTGTAAAAATCTTCTCAACAAGTGAAGTGGGAAAAAGCGCCTCGCTTTCGGGGCGCTTTTTTGTTGGACAGGATTGACAGGATAGACAGGATAAAAAAATAGATAATTGTAAAAATCATTTATAAAAGTTAAACTACCAAGTATTTTTAAGTAAATTAATTATTTTGTGTTTTTCTAAATAAATGAATTTTTGCGCCAATGTAATTCTTAAATATCTCTACGTTTCGCCTCTAAACAATATGGCTATTAACTTAGCGTAGGTGCTTGGCACTCACTGGAATACCTTATTCTCCTGTTGTTTCGATTAAAAGAGCAGGTCCGAGCCACCTGCGCAGCATTTGGTCATAGAATTGAATCGTTGTACGCTCCTTGGTATCGAATGGTGGAGAGGAGTTAGATTCAGATCATTGTGACAAAATCCTTTTCTTCTTTCCCCTTTTTTCTTGATAAAAAAGGGGATAAAAAATCAAGCCTCAAAGAGATCCCTGGTGGGAAAAACTTCGAACTCGCACCTATAGATATTGCCAGTCTATTGTTTATCCAACACTCAGGGTGTCACTTCGACGGCGACGGCTTCTCCCACCGTGCTCAAACACGAAGTTTTCACACATACGATCGCCGCGTATGAGACTTTCAAATCCAGAACCAACGCTGCGTATATCCGGGACAATTCGTTTCCTTAGCACACTTAATAGCCATATTGAGCAATGATTTTGTTTTTACCATAAATTTTATCTTTACAATCCAGTTCATCCTGTCAATCCCGTCCAATTGTGTTTTTGGACAAAAGTGTTTGAATCCCGTTATTTCATAGGCAAATTGGCGTTGTGTCATTTTTCCACAACGAAGAGGACAAATTCTTGGAGAATCAGGAACGAGCAATCCGTCGCCAACTGAATGCAAATCAATCTACAAATATACTTTATCCATCAGCACCGGAACTCCTGAAAATTGATAAATCATTTGTAGAATCATTGGAAAATGCAAAAAGTGAATCGCTTTCCAGCGAGGAATTAACTAGGATTATCAAGTTCGCAGTGCGCCAATGCATCACCAGAGTATTAAAAGTTAACCAATATCTTCAGATCTCTGAAGGAGCACAAAGGCGATTAGCGGAGATTTACCGGCACACTTGGGAAGAAATTACCAAATCAGATGACATTGATAAGGCCCTTAGAAAGTCACATTATCCAGCCATTCAAGTGTGGCTTGCAGAACTCTATCCTGAATCACTTTCAAAACCTCTGGCAACTCAACCACAGATTCGATCGTTGTGCTGTGCGGAATATTCACCGGAGATACAGCTTCAGATGCTCAACATTTCATTGAAAGAGATCCGAAATCCGGTACTCGATATTGGGTGTGGATTTTCTGCAGAGTTAACAAAATACCTTAAATCACAAGGTTTTATCGTTATCGGTTTCGATCGCTTTGTTGAGGAAGAGACAGACTTCATTACAGAAGATAATTGGTTAGATTTCCAATATTCAGCCCAGTCATGGGGAACCGTAATTTCGCATATGGCGCTGAGTAATTATTATCGATATGCAGTACAGTATGATGATAACATGCAGGACTCCCTTGAGTCCGTATATGCGACAATTCTAAAATCGCTGCGGATTGGAGGGTGTTTTTATTACACGCCGGGAGTTAAAGAAATAGAACAACAGATAGATCGCTCAGAATTCCACGTTGAAAGGAAGCAGATAATGCTGGATTTGACTACAACGAGAATAATTCGGATACATTGAGGTTTCAATGAAATCAAGAAACGGTTTCCGCACTGGAAATTGGAATTGGACTTGGTCCCTACCATGGAAGGAATTTGGAAATTACGATTCTCTCCGGTGGGGCACGATGGTAAGACAGGCGTAAATTTTCAAAGTGCGTGGTTGTTGGTTAAATAAATTGGTTTGGGAAAATCAAACACCCGTTCCTCATTTTTTGGATTAATCATTGTAAAAGTATATTTTCTTTTTCGCCGGGAATCGGAAGGATGAAACGATATTTATGGATATACTGCTCCAATTAATTTTTATTGCGATTATGATTTACGCTATCGTGTTCATCGTACAGTATTTCTGGAAAGGAAATCCTAAAGATCTTGAGGAAAAAGCGGAGAATGAGATTGTCTCCCATCGCGGGGTTCATCTGAACTACCAACAATGGGCGTATCAGAAGAAAAGTGTGTGCGAAGCCAGACACGCGCTGCCGCCACAACACGAATATATTGAAAATACCATGGATTCGATTGAAGCTGCTTTTGACTTTGGCTCAACGATCGTGGAAATAGACATCCGGAAAACCGCGGACGACAACCTGGTGATTTTTCACGATGCTAAACTGGAGTGCAGGACTGATGGAACCGGTCGAGTTGCCGACCATCCCGTTGAATATCTAAAAAAGCTCGATGTCGGATACGGATACAGCACCGACGGCGGTAAGACGTTTCCGCGCCGGGGAATGGGCGTTGGATTGATGCCGACGCTGGATGAGGTCCTGACCAAATTTCCGGATCAAAAATTTATCATAGATAACAAAGATGCAGATCTGGAATCTATTGAAATTCTGAGCAAGATCCTGAAAAATTATCCAGTCCATCAGCGGGAAAATTTATATTTCTGGGGACCGGGGAGAACACTGAAAGCGCTGCAGAAAATTACTCCCGAAGTGTCGCGATTGTTTGTGCTTCGCTCAAAGGTAACATCGGATTTTCTCAGATTTTATTTCAGTTTCGGCCTGATTAAATTGCCCAGCCAACATCGCGATCTTGTGATCGGGTTAAAAACAAAGCGCTTAAAACTGTTGTGGGGTTGGCCGTATCGCTTCCTCAATAAATTGCACCAATCGGGTGTGGAGTTTTATCTCTTGGTCGATACTGTCGAAAACGCGAAACGATATAAGTCCTTGCCGGTGGACGGATTTGTCACGGATTATATTGAATCCGTTGGGAGAGTGCTTAACAGCTAAGTACCTGCTTGAGGCATGAGAGTGAAACTACGGGGATCCCTCGACTCAGATCCGATATGTCGGATCCTCACTCGGGATGACAGAGTAGCATTATCTTTGGGAAGACGTATTGTTTTGGACATTTCAAGCAGTGAATAATAGAAGGAAAGAAATTCAATGGAAAAATATATAATGCTTTTACGGGGGATCAATGTCGGCGGACGAAATAAACTGCTGATGAAGGAGTTAAGAGATCTGCTCAAAGATTTTGACTTCCAGAATGTCAAAACATATATCCAGAGCGGGAATGTTATTTTTACGTCTACCGATCTGGATACCGTAAAATTCGCCGAAGATTTGAGTAATACTATCAAAGAGCAATTCGGCTTTTCGCCCCGGATACTTGTTATTGACATGGATGCGTTCGAAAAAATAATCACAGAAAATCCATTTCCAGACGCTAAAGCAAATCCAAAATCATTGCACGTCTACTTTTTGGAAGAACAACCGGCCAATCCGGATTTGACATCTCTGGACGGAATGAAAAAGGAGAGTGAGCAGTTTGTCCTGAAGGATTGTGCATTTTATCTGCACGCTCCTGAAGGGATTGGACGATCAAAACTCGCGGCAGGTGTTGAAAAAGCATTAGGCGTAAATGCTACGGCACGGAACTGGCGAACAGTTAATAAACTTCAGGAGATGATTTCAGAATAAGTTTTTCATAAAATTTTGCTCAGAAACCCTTACAATTTTCATTACATTATCTCATTCCTGCGATACAAATCGAATTGGTTTTATGACCCAACCTGAAATTGTCATCAAAATTTGCCAAACGAATTCCGCGTTTCGAGACGTGCAGTTCCTGCATAAAACGATCTGGGGACTGGATGATCTGGAGATTACACCAACGCATATTTATTTAGCGGCCACGCACGCCGGTGGGAAAATCCTCTGTGCGTATGCGGACGAAAAGCCGGTAGGTTATGTTTTCGGATTTGTCGGAGCGGAAGACAAAGGGACGCCTTATTTCTACAGTCACAATCTGGGAGTACTGCCAAAGTGGCGAAATCGAGGGATTGCATTTTCGCTTAAAACGCGATTAAGAGAAGTGTTGCTTGCAGATGGTTTTTCGGATGTCAAGTGGACGTACGAACCACTCGATTCCAAAAATGCCTATGCGTATATCGGGAAACTCGGTGGCGTTTCCAATACTTACTATCGCGAGTATTACGGCGAGATGGAGGACGACATCAATCGCGGTCTTCCCAGCGACCGGCTGGTGGTTGACTGGTTCATCGATAGTAAACACGTATCACGAAAAATTAACCGGGAGTCGCCAAAGTCATCTCTGGGAAATATTGATAATGATACGCTTTTAAACTCTGTTCAAGTTGATGAAAATCTCCCGAAGCCAGTTGACAGAAAACTTAATCTCAAAGAATTATTACTTGCGGGAAAAAATCAGTTTTATCTGGAAATTCCTTCAAATTTTCACACCTTAAAAGAAGTCTCGCCGGCACTTGTTCTCGAATGGCGTTTGCACGTGAGACAGTTGATGGAAGCGTGCTTTGCCCACGATTTATGTATCACCGATGTGATGTACGAAGCGCATCGTTTTTTATACATTCTGCAACCGATGGAAACCGTTGACAAATGAGGGACGCGTTATGTCGAGACGAGATTTACTGCTGGCCGGACTTTTTATTGTTATAATCCTGTTTTTGTTTATCTTGCCGGAATTGATGCCAAGCCGGTTTGACGAACTGGTGTTGTTGTATGCGAGAAAAGATGATGTGCTCACCGATGTTATGCAGGGGCAACCACCACTTTCCTCGATAAAGTATCTGTTTAAACTGGATATATTTCTGGAGTTGTTTTCGAAAGTTGTGGGAGCACTGAGTCTGGTCGGATTGCTCTATCAGTTCAACCGCGAGAAAAATATCAACGAAGCGGAGTTTGTGTTGAACATTAATGACAGTTTCATCACGAACGAGAGTCTGATGAAGATTTACAAAAAGCTCGAGGAGTCCAAAGCAGAAGGTCAAAAAACCGACCCGTTTACCGATGATGAAATTACCCTTATCGCGAATTATTTATCTTTCTTCGAGCCGTTTTACGGTTTACTGAAGCAAAAAGTCGTCAAGTTTAGTGCCATTGATCAGTTGGCATATCGGTTTTTCCTGGCAACCAACAACAAATTCGTCCAGCAGGTTTCGCTCTGCCGGTCCGGATACGAAGGCGCCTGGAAAGATCTCTATAAATTACACCATCTCTGGAAAAAGCATCGCACGGAAAAAAATCACCTTGATATCTGGCAGGAAGAGCATGATCTGTCTAACTGTCCGAAGTACGAGGAAATTATTTCGATTAAGACGTTGTAATCTCTGAAGGAAATATAGTTAATAGTTGAAGTGGGTTCACCGCAGAGCCACTGAGAGCACGGAGCACAAACACCTGGATAACAGAAAAAAGTGTTCTGTTTTGGTATTAGACTCTATAGTTGTTTGCACAGCCATTTTGCTGTAGTTTAAAAATTGAGTATGGAAGAGAAGTCTCTGAAGTTGTTTCTGCCAACCCCAATGGCGCCCCATTTAATTTGTAATTATCGTATGGATTAAATAGGCAATTTGTTTAAATATTGTGGAAAGAAGACAGGACAAGTCATGCGCAGAATTCTGGTTGTAATCGCGTTACTCATTGTTTCGTTAATCATCAACAGCTGCAACATTTTCGAACCTAATCGGTTCTTTCCAATTGAAAAGGGAACGTTTGAAGCCCGGGTTGAGGGAGATTCTACAAAGATTTTCCGAGGTTCAGCAGTTTTGGAGGATTTGCAGGGTATGATTAAAGATGGATACATGCGGTTAGACTTCGAGGAAACCACTGCTCCTCATCAGACACAGCACCACATTATCATCCGCATTTTTTATCGCAAATCATTATCACCCGGCACCTATAAAATAGAAACGAGCCATTCCGTTCCTCTCGGGCAGTCATTAATTATCGCCCAGTATTCTGGTGGAGGCTATACCACCTATCATTCAACGAATGGCAGCCTGAACATTTCGTATGCGAAAAATAGCGAATACAAAGGTCGCTTTAAATTTTCAGCAACAGGCTTAATCCTAAAGACCGTAAATGATCGGCCGGTTCACAATGAAGTTCAGGTTACCGTATCCGGAGTCTTCGATACAAAAAGTAGCAGGGAATTTTAGAAGTCGTTATATATCGCCAATTTTAATAAAGCAGGATTAAAATCGACAGATTTTGCTCCGGCGGGAATATTACAATGGTTGACCTCGAATTTGTTGAGAATGAACTAAATAAGCGCTTGCGATATCCCTATCGCTGGGAAAACATCCAGACCGATAAGTGGGATAAGCGAACCAGGTTTATCTATCATATTCGTACATTTGATGAACTGTTGGATAGACTGAAAAAAGAGACAATTCCAAGGAAAATCAAATGGTATGCGATGAATCGCTGGTATAATTTCTGGTCCGCGCAGGCAGTGGAAACGATGTTTGCTCTCCACGATATGGTCAAAGCAAACCCGGATCAATATGACAAAAAGTGGGATTTTGAGATCGACGAAACCTTGAAGTTTGATCACAAGACTTCGGTATTTCCCAGAGGATACAGAAAGTCATTTCGTTCGGCCAAAGCCAATAGGCAATCATTAATCCGGTGGTTATACAAGCATCAGAGTCAGCAGGGCAGGAAACATCTTGAAAACAGGTTATTTCTGGTGTTATATGAGAGACGGAATCACGAGCACTGGAAGTTAAAGGCGGATTTCCCGTTGTTGAAAAGAGAAATTGATCACTACCTCAGAAATTATGATGAACAGAATTTGCTGAAACTTCACTTGAACAACCGCGTGACTTATTCAGATATTATCTGGATTGTAAAATAACTTCAGGACTATTAAAAACGATTTTATGGCAAGCACATTAAACTATATCGGTTCCAAAAACAGACTCTCCGATTTTATCAGAAATGCAGTGCATTCTGTGGTTGGCGATGATCTTTCGGATAAAATATTCTGCGACATCTTTGCCGGGACAGGTATTATCGGCAGAGTTTTTAAGTCCGAAGTAAAGCAGGTCATTGCCAACGATTTTGAATACTACAGTTATGTTCTCAACAGGAATTACATTGCGAATCACGAATCACTGCCAGAGAAAACGGAATACATCGATCAGCTAAATAATCTTTCGGCGGTCGAGGGATTTATATACAGACATTATTGCAAAGGAAGCGGCAGCGGCAGGCAATATTTTTCCGATACCAATGGAAAGAAAATCGACGCCATCCGTCAGCAGATTGAATTCTGGAAACAGGAAAACGCCATCAATGAGGAGTTATACTTTTTCCTGCTGTCCAGTTTGATCGAAAGCGCGGATAAAGTGGCAAATACAGCTTCAGTGTATGGCGCATTTCTGAAGCATCTGAAACGCACTGCGCAGAAAGATTTGGTGCTGGAGCCGGCAGAGTATGCAGTGAACAGTAACGAACATCTCGTGTTTCAGAAGGACAGCAACCAACTCATCCGTGAGATTGAAGGCGATATTCTGTATCTGGATCCGCCGTATAACACGCGGCAATATGGCGCTAATTATCATATGTTGAACACAATCGCTCGCTATGATGATTTTGAACCGCGTGGCAAAACAGGTTTGCGCGAGTATAAACGCTCGGCATATTGCAGCAAACGGACTGTCGCAGCAGAGTTCGAAGAGTTAATAAAAAACGCCAGATTCAAATACATCTTTCTGAGTTATAATAATGAAGGACTGATGTCCGCGGAAACCATTCGGACAATTTTACGCATATATGGCAAATACGATCTGATGACGAAAAATTACCAGCGCTTCAAGGCGGACAAAGACGAAAACCGAAATCACGCCGCGGACAGCACCAAAGAATTTTTGCACATTTTGGAGAAGTGATTTTTTTTGTACTATATAAATCTGGTATAAAAACCGCGAATGCTCCGGAAGGAGTCTCTACTGAGAAACGCAAATATCCCATAGGGATCCCTCCCGGGAAACGCTAATTATAAATATATAATAAGGATATGTTGTAATATTATGGTAGAATATTTCGAATATTCACTGGATTCTTATTAAATTAATGAAAAAATATCCGCTCGATACTTTTTAGACTGCATTCGCCATATTATAATCAGATATTCTCAGAAGTTTAGTTTTCAGGAGAACTGAAAGGAATTGTTGGGACGCGATTTATCGCGTCCGGAAGCCGTTTTCTGAACTCGAACTTTGATCCGCGAACGTAATAAGTAGAGCCCATACCAACTTGTTTATTGTTTTTTCTATTCGCGCATATTTGCGTTTATTTGCGGTTTTATAAAGGCCTCCCAAGTTAAAATTCCTAAAACATCCCGTTGTCGTGCGCAAACTCAACTGGAATTGGCTGCAGCACATCCCAGTGCTCGATGATTTTTCCGTTGTCGTCAAAGCCAAAGATGTCGATGGTAGCGTAGTCATCGTCGCCGGGCCATTCCTGAAAGGTATGCAAAACAACGTAGTTATCCTCGGCGATCTCTCGCTTAAAATGAATGCGTTTGTCAGGGTAATCTCTCGCAAGATCCGCGAAATATTTGATGAAGTTCTCTTTGCCGTCGCCAACATGTGGATTATGCTGCCGATAATAATCTCCAGTGTATTTTTCGACTGCTTCCCGCGGCTCACCATCGTTAAATGCCATCGCATAGAAGCGTTTGGCGGTCTCCTTGTTCTGCTCCAGATTTCGGTCCATCTGCACACTCCTCCTTGTTATTTCATCATCGCATCCCGCGTGGATTTAAACTCCGTCCCCTCGCGCCAGTTCGGAAAGTCGTGACTGTCGGCGATCTGGTAGCCGATCTGGAAATACATCCTAACGTCATCGATTGCGCCTTCAAGATTCCAGTAATCGGGATCGTAAACATCGGACGGTTTGTGATAATGCTGGTCAGTCCACTTGTGAATTTCGTCCTGCATCCAGTCGACGCCGTTTTCCTTGTGATCAACACCAAACTCCGCAGCCAGCGCCGGCACGCCCTGTTTGGCAAAACTGAAGTGATCCATGCGATAAAAGTGGCCCTTTTCCGGCTCCGGATCAGGACGGACTGAACGGTTTTGTTGCTTTGCGACATCTTCGACTATTTCATCCAGTTCTGAATTTCCGTAACCCACGACAGTGATATCGTTTGTCGGACCCCAGATATTCAGCGCGTCCATATTAATAACGGCGACCGTTTTATCCAGTGGCTTGACCGGATTTGAAGCGTAAAATTCGGAGCCAAGCAAGCCGCGTTCTTCCGCGGTCACGGGCATAAAGATAATGGAACGCTTTGGCGGCTCCGGCAACTCGGTGAACGCGCGGGCAACTTCCAGGACGGCTGCGACGCCGGTGGCGTTATCTCTGGCGCCGTTGTAAATCTTTTTCTCGCCGTTGGATTCTTCGACTCCAAAGTGATCCCAGTGCGCGGTGTAGATGACGAATTCATCCGGATATTCGCTGCCCGGCAGCACGCCAAGAACATTGTGAGACTTCGAATGACTGATCGAATTACGAATGGAATATGAAGCATATAAACCAAGGTGAACTGCGGAAAAATCCGGCTGGGTAGCATTGTCTTTCAGCTCAGAAAAATTTTGCCCAGCGGATTTGAAAAGTTTTTCGGCCGCATCTGTAGTGAGCCAGCCCTGAATAATCGGGAATGATTCCGGTTCATCATCGGATTCCATATAGAATTGTGGTCCACCAAATGAATTGCGCACCACATCCCAGGGATAACCAGCCGGACCGGTTTCGTGAACGATGAGAATTCCGTCGGCGCCTTGCCGCGCGGCTTCCTCGAATTTGTAGGTCCAGCGACCGTAGTAAGTCATTGCCTTGCCGTTGAATACATCGGGATCTTCCGTCGCATAGCCGGGATCGTTGACCAGAACAACCACGGTTTTTCCGGAAACGTCAAGATTTTCGTAATCGTTCCAGTCATACTCCGGCGCGACGATGCCGTATCCTGCAAAAACCAGTTCGGAGTTCTCGAGTGAAACCGAATCCAACAAACGTCGCGTATTGGCGACCATCTCATCCTTGTTCTTGAGCGCAAAATTTTGATCGTCGCCACGAATTGGCATCTCGTCATCGTGTTCCGATTCTACCTTCACGAGAGGAACTTCCTGGAAAAAACTGTCTCCGTTGCCGGGACGCAAACCCAATCTCTGGAATTCTTTCTTGAGATAATTCATAGTTTTCTGTTCACCTTCAGAGGATGGCTCGCGGCCCTGAAATTCATCTGATGCCAGGGTTTTGATGCGAGGAACCAGCGAATCTTCAGTGATCGAACTCGTTACGGGATGCATTATGAAATCCTTTCTCTTGAATTGTCAGCGAATACCAAAAAATACGGAGTATTTTATTAATGTACAGTATGAACTCGGTCAAAATTGTGAATGTTCTATAAAAGTCAGAATTGAATGGTGATGGTATAAAGTTTTTCCTTTAGAAAGTGTTGGACCTGTCGATAATAGCAACGAAAGTGGGAACACATCTAATTATGCTGTTCTGGAACAATAGGTAATATGAGGAGCACTGTTTTGCTTAAGCACCGAAAAATGACACTCCGGATTATCATTCCGGTTATTCTGATTACAATTATTTTTGCCGCTGTCCTCTCAGTGGTAGGCAATTCGCTTTTTGATCGCATGATTACTACGAGTCTTGATCAGATGGTGCAAAGAAAAGTGCACGAGATTCAATTAACCCAAAACCGGGTGGCACAAACGCTCCTCGATAAAGCCTCGCTTTTCAGTCAGGCTAAGCCAGTGCTGGCAGCATATGAGGTGGCGCACCAGGGCGACATAGCAAGCGTTCAAGATCCAGAAGCAGAGGAAGCGCGGAAAATGCTTCGAAAATATTTCTATTCCATTGAGCAAGGATATCGATCCACTCACAATGGGAATGGGTTTCGAATCCATTTTCATTTGCCATCGGGACACAGTTTGCTCCGGCTCTGGAAACATGATCAACACGAAAGCGACGATCTCACCTCGTTCAGGAAGACGGTATTGACGATCAGTAAAGGGGCGCACAATGCGATTACCGGCATCGAAATTGGTCGCGGCGGTTTCGCCCTGCGCGGTATTGCTCCGGTGGAGGATTCCACAGGTAGATATCTCGGATCAGTGGAAGTGCTCTCAAGTTACGATCCATTAGTCAGCTCGAGTGTCTCCGGTACCGATGAAAATCTTGCCGTTTATATGAACAAGGACTTTCTCTCGACAGCGACGAAACTTCAGGATCCTCAAAAAAATCCGGTGCTCGAGAACGAGTACGTTTTTGTCACTTCGACGAACAAAGCGACGACGGACAGCGCGGTGAATGCGACTTTGCTGGATGCAGGCAAACAAAATGTATCTCAGGAAAGACACAGGGATTATCTCATTTCAACTTTCCCAATCAAGGATTTTAGTGGTCGTCAGATTGGTGTAATGGCATTTGTATATAACGCGAAAACGTTTTATCAGCTGGCCCGAACCAATCGCTGGAGTTTTATTCTCCTGGCGGGATTAATGATCCTGCTAATCGCTGGGACTCTTGTCTGGGTCGTCAGGTTAATCGGCAAACGGTTGACCAGTCTTTCCAAGGAAATCGAAACCGGCGCCTTCCAGGTTTCTTCGGCATCAGGTCAACTCTCTAATTCCAGTCAGGAAATTGCCGATGGCGCTGCATCGCAGGCAGCATCTCTGGAAGAAAGTTCAGCCTCACTGGAAGAACTTTCCTCGATGACGGTGCAAAACTCCGACAATATCAAGCGGGCGGATACTCTGGTAACCAACGTGAAGGAGACCACCAAGCGCGCCAGTGGAGAAATGAACGATTTGGTAGCCTCGATGGACCGGATTGCCAAAGCCAGCGACGAAACGCAAAAAATTGTTAAAACCATTGATGATATCGCATTTCAAACCAATTTGCTGGCACTGAATGCTGCTGTAGAGGCGGCACGCGCAGGCGAGGCCGGATCTGGTTTTGCTGTGGTGGCCGAAGAGGTTCGGAATTTAGCGATCCGGGCTGCGGAAGCCGCACAAAGTACGGCAGAACTTATTGAGGGAACGTCCAGGGAAATTCAAGCGGGAAATGAACGCGCTTCAAGTACACACGACTCGTTCAGCAAAATTGCAGAGGCAACCTCTGAAGTGGCGACACTGGTCAATGAAATCGCCGCTGCTTCGGTAGAGCAGGTCGAAGGAATCGGTCAAATCAATACGTCAGTCAATGATATGGATCAGGTTGTTCAGGGGAACGCATCCGTTGCCGAAGAAGCGGCTTCAGCCGCCGAGGAGATGAATGCCCAGGCTGAACAGATGAAAACCATCGTAAAAGAATTGGTTGCGATTGTCGAGGGACAAGCCAGGAATCAATCAGATGTGAATACATTTGATGGTTCAGACCAGGATGAATCCGGGCGTCGAGTTCATAATTCGTTTCAAACTGCCCACACAGAATTCTCACAAAAAGAGGAGCAACAATTTGAATATTCTGATTTCTGATTCTGAGGGATTCACTTGATAGGTTGGTTATTACAGAATGAGGAAAAATGGTGTAACATTCACTTGAGTGAGCTCTCTAAAACTATGTGTAATTTTTAACGCAAATTCGAAAGTGAGCAGGAATGGTATCACCGAAGAAGAAATTTAAAACATTCACTTACGAAAATAACATTACATGGAGCGGGAATCGTGCCGGTAACCTGGAAGCCGAGGGCAAACCGTCATTCCGGGTTGCGAGTCCGCCGGAATTTAAAGGCGAAGACGGCGTCTGGTCGCCGGAAGATCTGTTTGTGGCTTCGGTGAATATTTGTCTGCTCACCACATTTCTCTCGTTTGCCTTCCACAAAGATCTGCCACTGGAATCCTATACCAGTGACAGCGAAGGATTACTGGAGCGGGGAGAGAACGGTTATGAGTTTACCAAAATAATATTACGTCCCAAAATCGTGGTAAGTGATCAGGACGCCGCAGAAAAAACAGAGCAGATTCTGTACGACGCCCACGACAAATGTCTGATCTCCAACTCCATCAAGGGCGAGGTAGTTGTGGAGCCGGAGATCAGTGTGGCATAACACCAGTGTTGGAGTGTTTCCCGTAGAGACTCCTCCCGGAGCAAGTGTTTCCCGGTAGGTCCTTCCGAGTCTGTTGAAGAACTCCTCCCGGAGTGAGGGTTTGGATATCTGAGTGATTGGGTAAAAAACACAACTAAAACCAACTCTCACCTTGATCCCCTCTCTTTCAAAAGAGAGGGGAAATAAATCATTCAGTTTATAATTTTCTGATATAATTTATGCCACGCATTACCCCTTTCTCCTCACAAGTGAAAGGGGACAGGAGGTAGAGTCGGTTTTTTCCCTTTCATCTTTTCAGATCTTTCCTCTTTCCTCTGCTCTTCATTACTGGCTCTTGGCTCTTTTTTCCTTTCATCTTTTGAGCACTTTCATCTTTCCCGCACTTTTAAATGTGTCTTCCGGTTGGAACTCGCCATTGATTAAAGTATATTGACAAGATTTGAAAACTCGTAAATGAAATGTAGAATAATTTGAATTTGATGTGATTGTATTCCCTGTGATTTTCAAAGGAGCAGAAATGAAAAGCATTCGAATAACCGCCCTGATCGGGATTTTAACGTTGGGAGTGTGTATGAGTACGTCAGTGCAAGCGAAGATTTTTCCGTACGAATATCAGACCGGAAGTTTGGAAAACGGATTACACTATATTCTCATTCCAATGGATACGCCGGAATTGGTCTCTTACTATTCTGTGGTACGGACCGGCAGCCGTGACGAGTACGAGCCGGGACACTCAGGTTTTGCGCATCTTTTTGAACATATGATGTTTCGTGGAACAAAAAATTATCCCGGCGATGTGTATGACAAGATGATTACCGAAATCGGTGCGGACGCCAATGCCTACACTACTGACGATTACACCTGCTATCACCTGAATTTTACCGCCCAGGATTTAGACACTGTGATGTTGTTGGAGAGCGATCGTTTCCAGAATCTTGATTATGCCAAGCAGGAATTCCAGACCGAGACCGGCGCGGTGTACGGGGAATATCGCAAGGGACGAACCAATCCATGGTCGGTGCTGTTTGAAGAAATTTACGACCTGGCGTACGACGTCCACACTTACCAGCACACCACTATCGGTTTTGAGGAAGACATCAAGGCAATGCCGACGATGTACGATTATTCGAAATCGTTCTTCAACAGATATTATCGTCCAGAGAATATCGTAATCCTGATCGTCGGTGATATTGACACCAGCAAGACGGTATCAATGCTCAAGAATTATTACGGCGACTGGAAACCCGGTTATGCGAAGCCAATAATCAAGCCGGAGCCGGAACAACAAGAAGCACGTGCCAAAGAGGTGACGTATAATGGACGAACGCTCCCGATTCTGGATGTGGCGTATAAAGGCCCGGCGTTCAGTGGAACAAAAAAAGATTATGCTGCGCTGGAATTATTGGGAGATTTGGCGTTCGGTGAAACCAGTGATCTCTACAAACAACTGGTGATCAAAGAGCAGAAAGTCCAATTCATCCAGCCGGAATTCGGGATGAACCGCGATCCCAACCTGCTTCACATCTTTGCGATGATCAAGGACAAGCAGGATATCCCGTACGTTCGCGATCTTATTTACAAAACACTTGAGCAATACAAGAGCGAACCGGTTGATTCCCAAAAACTACAGGACTTGCAGAGCCGGCAACGTTACGGTTTTCTGATGAACCTGAATAGTCCCGACCGCGTAGCAGGAAATTTGGCGCGTTTTATCGCGCTCACGGGCGGAATCAAAGTTGTAGATCAATATTACGGCACCTTGAGCGAGATTTCTCCGGAGGATATTCAGCAGATGGCAGATAAATATTTTGTGAAAGCGCATCGCAATGTGATTATTCTCGAAGGAGAGCAGGGATCATGAAGAAACGGCACGCGCTCACCATCTTTGGAATAATTTTGATAGCACTTCAATTTATATCGTGTGGAGGTCCAAAAGTGTCAGAAGACAATGCAGTTTTACTACCGGTTGAGAACGATCCGACAATTTCGTTTCGGCTGTGGTTTAAGGTCGGGTCACAAAACGATCCCAGCGGAAAAGAGGGGCTGGCGTATATCACCGCGAATATGATTTCGGACGCTGCAACGACAAATCGTTCCTACGAGCAGATTTTGGAAGAACTCTATCCGCTGGCTGCTCACATCAATTCGCAGGCATATATCGAGCAGACGATAATCGCTGGCCGGGTGCACAAGGATAAACTGGACAAATATTATAATCTGCTAACCGATGTTGTTTTGCACCCCGCATTTAAGGAAGACGACTTGCAGCGGATCAAGAGTGAGGTACTGAACTATCTGGAAAATTCGTTACGTTATTCCAACGATGAAGAGCTTGGAAAATCTGCATTATATAATTTTGTATATGACGGAACCCCATATGGACACATCCCCGAAGGCGCGGTAGAGTCGGTACAGAGCATTACAGTGGATGATGTCCGGGATTTTTATACAAAATTTTATACCAGGGATAACGTGGTTATCGGACTTGGAGGTGGTTTTAATCCGTCACTCGTTTCCCGATTACAGGAAGATCTCGGGCAACTTCCGGCGACAGAAGTGGATAATGCCAATCCCTCCATTGATTATAAACCGATTCACGGCAAGCAGATCAAGATTGTAGAGAAGGATGCCAACGCGACAGCGATCAGCATCGGATTTCCCATAGATTTGACGCGTGAAAATCGTGACTGGTACGCTCTGGCGCTGGCGAATTCCTGGTTTGGCGAGCATCGCAACTCCAGCAGTCATTTGTATGATGTCATCCGGGAGAAACGCGGATTGAATTATGGTGACTATTCTTACATCGAACGGTTTCCCAACGGTGGACATCGTACAATGCCGCCACAAAATGTCGCGTTACGTCAGCAGATGTTCGAAATATGGATTCGTCCCGTACCAAACGAAACACGGATGTTTTCGCTGAGATCGGCGTTACGCGAACTGGATAAACTGGTCGATAATGGATTGAGCAAAGAAGATTTTGAGCTGACTCAGAATTTTTACAGTAAATATGTACTGCATTATGCGCCGACCACTATGGCAAGGTTAGGGTATGCGCTGGACGATAAATTCTACGGCGTTGACGGCAGTCATCTGGAGAAACTGCGGACAATTATTCCCGATTTGACGCGGGAAGAAGTCAACGCGGCGATCAAGAAATATCTCCAGACCGACAATATGAAGATTGCGATTGTGACGAATAATGCAGAAGAGATGAAAATGGCGATGGTGAATGACACGCCAAGCCCAATTTCTTATGGAACACCAAAATCCGATATGGTGTATGCAGAAGACCAACAGATAGAGAAATATCCGCTTAATATCGAAGCGGAAGATGTCACTATCGTACCCGTGGACTCGATGTTTCAACGGTAAAATATTGTTTTTCCGGCGTTGATCCCTAAAAGGGTCGACGCCGTTTTTGTAAAAAATTGGCGCTGACAGCCCTTGCAGGGCTGTTAGCGCTTCACTCCCTACATTTTAATTGCTGTGCTTCTAACCGCTAACAGCGCTCGCCCCTTTACTCCGCCCAACCAGCGACTTTCAGCGGGAACGCATGGCTCTGACAGATCTCGCTCCGGAGGTGTAGGCGGTTTCTGCTTCACAGCAAAATTCCGATTGAAATAACAGCAGCGCCAGCCTATATTTGTCACCGTTGACAATTGGGGCTGTAGCTCAGTTGGGAGAGCACAACGTTCGCAACGTTGGGGTCAGGGGTTCGAATCCCCTCAGCTCCACCACAACCCGCTTCTCACATAGCGGGTTTTTTTTGTTTCCCCTGTTGCAAATAGTGACCACAGAGTCATGTTTTTGTTGCCAATCCTGAATTTTTATGTATTTTTTAGGAGTTATTTGGCTGATTTCTTTATCCAGTTACATAGCTCTTGTATTTTTTTTGACTAACGTCTTGGTGTATCTGGATTATAAATATTACGAAAACTTCACAGTGGAGAATTCTCATGAATAGACGATGGATTTTCAGTTTTTGTTTCGTGTTACTCTTCGGGACGCTGAATATTTTTGCTGCACCTGGTTCAAATGCAGAAATTGCCTCATTGCGCCAGGTAACCAAACAAAGCAACCCTGATATTCCATTCCAGGTTCGACAAGCCCCGGATGGTCGGGTCACTTTGCTGAGCGGGCAATTTACCAGGAACATTCAGGGACAATTTAAAACCGCGAGTTACGCTTTTATTGAAAATCACAAAGATCTCTTCGGAATCTCTGATGTTACCGAAGAATTCCAGGAGAAGTCAATCGACCGTGACATCTTTGGAATGCAACACCTGACACTACAACAAGTGTATCAAGGTATTCCGGTGCTGCATCGAATGGTAAAAGTCCATACGAATGTCACCGGCCGGTTAAGCGGAGTAACTTCCACGTATTACCCTGGGATAAACATTTCGACTGTTCCATCAATTGCTCCACAAAGTGTTGCTTCAGTGCTGAAAGCAAGTGGTGAAAATATTCTTGACCATAAATCTCCGGAACTTGTGATATACATTCTCCGGAATACACCAATACTTGCGTATTCCATGGATGCGGAATTGAGCGCAGATGAAGCCTATCAATATATCGTGGATGCGCAAAATGGGCAGATTTTGCAGAAATATTCGCTGATACAGGAAGGGGAATCTGTGTACGGTTACGGTGTCAACGTGTTGGGTGAAACGACTGATTCTCTGCAAATATATCAAGGGACCGATTTTTACCGTGATAATATCCAGGATGTCATTGATCTATGGAATAACCAGTACGGATATGCTTCGTATGTACCCACAGCAAGTGAGTATAATCTGGTAGATTTAAGTGACACTACTATTGGCGCTATTTATACGCTAACCTCGTTTGACACCACCTATTATCACGTCAATTTTGTCCAGAGTGCCACGGATACTTTTGCGTCCGATAGTGCGCAGTATTCACATCAATCGGGAGTCAGTGCGCATATGTATCACCGGGCGGTGCTGGATTACTATTTTTCGAATTTTGGGCGGCGCAGCTGGGATGATGCCGGTGAACGGGTTATCGGGATAGTGGATTTTGGACATAATTATTTTAATGCGTTCTACAGCGGTTATACTGGCACGATGAATTACGGTGGTGCCGTTGATGCCGGGCAGGTAGTCTTTCGCCCGTTTAGTGGATCGTTAGATATCGTCGCACACGAATATACACACGGTATTACTGATAACACCTCAGATCTTATCTATCAGAATCAATCCGGTGCATTGAACGAGCATTTCTCCGATGCTTTTGGGTATTTCGTCGAAGCAGCAGATCAAAATGGAGGGGACTGGTTCATCGGAGAGGATTTAACTGATTATCCCGGTTATCTTGGAATCAGAGATATGGCTGATCCGCCGGCCGGCGGGCAACCCGACCGGGTGGGTGGACAGTATTACTTTCCACCAACCGATAATCCTAATCAACAAAACGATAATGGCGGCGTGCATACCAATTCCGGGATCCCGAACAAGGTGCTTTATCTGTTGGTTGAAGGCGGTATCCATTACGGAATTTCTGTGGAACCATTTGATCCTGATGAATCTGCTGCCCGTCAGGTGGCTTCTCAACTCTGGTATGCATGGGGCACTGATTATCTGACTGCCCCGGATGGCTTTTCGATTGCATACCGGAAAATGCTCATGGCCTGCAGTGCAATGTATCCCGGAAATCTTCAGTATTATCAATCGATTCAAAAAGCGTGGTCATCGGTGGGAGTCCATCGGGATATGTATGAGCATGTTTCGGTTAATCCGGGCTATCTTTCACCAGGTTCAGGCGCCGTCGATTTCAGAGCGGTACTGAAAAATATTCCAGAGGCATATGAGGATTTTAAAGTCGCGATTAATATTGATTCCGTTGGGATAGATACATTGCTGTTATATAACGATGGGTTGCATAATGACGGGTTGGCAGGAGATACTATCTGGGCTGCCGAGTATCCTGTTGATACACTTGAGGCGACCTATCAGGTGGATTTTCTGGCTACCGATTCAATCTCTGGATTTCCAGATGTGTATAGCGATATTACGCGATTTACCACCATTGGACCGATGCAATTTCATGAGATTACGTTTGCCACGGATACTTTGCCGCAGCCCGGTGACAATTATTATATCCGGTTTTCGGTTAAAAATAACAGTAGCTTAGCAACTGCGCGCCGCGTAACAGCCGGCATATCATCCATTGATACCAACCTGACGGTTCAGAACGCGACAAGTATATCCTACGGAGATATTCCGGCCGGTGAAATTGGAACTTCCAGTGGGGGCGTTTTTCTCCTTTCAATAAATGATAACAGTCCCATCGATATTGATGTACCAGTGTTGGTAACGATTCGTAGTGACGGTTATGTCTTCTGGACGGATACGATGTACGTCCATATTTCAGATCCTACCGTGGATGTTGCACGCGAGCAGATGGGAATTCCGGCCGAATACGCACTGCACGAGAACTTTCCAAATCCGTTCAACCCAACCACAACCATCCGGTATGACTTACCTGAAAAAGCACGAGTCCAGCTCACAGTGTTTAATATGCTTGGCCGGCAAATTAAGACACTGGTGAACGATGAACGCTCAGCCGGATACCATACAGTCACCTGGGATGGCACGAATCAACTGGGAATTCAGGTAGGAACAGGTGTGTATTTGTATCGTTTGGAAACAAAGAATTTTCACGATTCCGGAAAAATGATTTTATTAAAATAAACCAGTACTTTTCAAATTGAGATGGGATGAGTGGCAATGACAATATTTCTCATTCTTTCGTTAATAGCGGCTATATCCGGGATTTCGGCAATTATTGTCGAATCCCGGAACCATGTTTTATTTCATTTTTTCAAACCGTTTACCACCATTATCCTCATTGTCATTGCCTGGGCAGTGCCATCGAGTACGCCATCAGTGTATCAGGCGCTTGTTATTGGTGGCTTGTTCGCCTCGCTGGCCGGCGATGTTTTTCTTCTGTTTCCCGAACGTTATTTTATCGTTGGATTAGGCAGTTTTTTGTTGGCGCACATCCTGTACATTTTCGCTTTTACCACAGGCTTATCCGATGGTTTGCGGTATTGGGTTCTGCTGCCGCTTCTTATCTATGGAATTATAATTTATCTCGTACTCAACCAAGGATTGGAATCATTGCGATTTCCGGTCATCCTTTACATCCTTGTAATTCTTGCGATGGTCTGGATGGCTGCCAATCGCGCGCTAATTATAGGCACGACAGGCGCTACCTTTGTTCTGATTGGCGGGATCTTGTTTTTAATATCCGATTCAATATTAGCCTATAATAAATTCGTACGGTCATTTGCTTTCGCCCAACTGCTTATCCTCGGGACGTATTACGTTGCACAGTGGTTTATCACCAGTTCTGTCTGGTTTTAGAGTGTCTGCCATATATTTGACATTTCTCCTGGAAAATCATGCGATTATCTGCTGTAAACTTCCTATTTTTTTAGCAACAGTAGAGCAAAAACCAGGAGGAGTGTTTATGAGTTTTCCAAAACCATATTATCAGTGGCGGCCGCATCCGTGGCATGGTTTAGAAGTTGGTCCGAATCCGCCGGAGGAGGTCAATGCTTATATAGAAATTACACCGTACGATCCGGTAAAATATGAGATCGATAAAACTACCGGCTATCTTCGCGTAGATCGGCCACAGCGTAATTCTTCGTTGCCGCCAACATTATACGGATTTATTCCAAAGACCTATTGCGGCGACCGGGTTGGTGACATGTGTGAGCAAGCAGAAAAGGGTGATGGTGATCCGCTGGATATTTGTGTGGTGAGTGAGCGTCCGATAGGCAAATCCGAGGTCATCTTGAGTGCAAAAATTGTTGGTGGATTTCAAGTCCTCGACCACGGCGAAGCCGATGATAAAATTATTGCTGTCTTGTCCAACGATAATTTCTGGGGGGATATTTCCGACCTGGATGAACTACCGAAAGCGCTTGTGAACAGACTTTCGCACTATTTCAGAACTTATAAACTTGCACCTGGTGAAGATGACAGCATTAGTGTGGAGATGGTGTACCATCGTGAGCGCGCACTCAAGGTAATCGAAGCCTCAATGGAAGACTATAAAGACGCGCTGGAAGAATAAACCTCATGGACCGACGACAATTTTTGGTCAGCACATTTGCAGCGCTTGGTGTAAGTTTGTTTCCCGGGGGACATCAATTGTTTGCACAGAAGGATAAACCACTTTTTCGTATATCACTCGCGGAATGGTCACTGCACCGAATGTTGCGCTCCGGCAAACTTGACCATCTGGATTTCCCTAAATTTGCGTCTGAACATTTTCAGATTGATGCAGTCGAGTACGTCAATCAATTTTTCAAGAGGACTGATCAATCGTATCTCAAAGATTTAAAATCCCGTGCGATGGATGACGGCGTTCGAAGCGTGCTCATCATGTGTGATGGCGAAGGTAAACTGGGTGATCCTGATAAGACTAAACGGGCGCAAGCGGTGCAAAACCACGTCAAATGGCTTGACGCCGCTGCATATCTTGGCTGCCACTCAATACGCGTCAATGCAGAGAGTGAAGGCAGTTACGAAGAACAGATGCATCTGGTGGCCGATGGATTGCGCCAGCTGTGCGAGCTGGCAGATTCCAGAGAACTCAACGTTATCGTGGAAAACCACGGCGGTATTTCCAGCAACGCTGAATGGCTTGTCGGTACGATCAAAGAAGTCGATCATCCCCGTTGTGGCACGTTGCCGGATTTCGGAAACTTTACCTACGATCCCAATAATTCCTATGATCCGTACCAAGGCGTGCGATTGATGATGCCATACGCCAAAAGCGTCAGCGCCAAATCCAGAGATTTCGATGAACAGGGCAATGAAACCAATATCGACTTTTTCAGGATGCTGCGGATTGTGCTGGATTCCGGGTATCACAGTTTTGTGGGAATCGAATATGAAGGTGATGAACTCAGCGAAGTTGATGGAATATTTGCGACAAAACGATTATTGGAGCGGGCAAGGAAAAAATTTACGACAAGACCAGGGTAAATTACACATCTGTGGTACAAGTGATAATTTATAAGAAAACAAATAGCCCTGGCATTTATGCCGGGGTATGCGGACATCGCAACAGAATGTAGGGGCTTCAGCCCTTTTGACAGTAGGTTTAAAAATAAATATCAACAATAGGCAGGCAGGTAGTTTGTTCAAAGATTATAGAAAATTTTCAGAATCACTAACCTCCGTCATTTTTTGCGTGTTGATTATTATAAGTATTGCCAGCGGCCAGGGAGTTGGCCAGGGACAACGCTTTGATCTTACTGACTCGCTGGGATTGGGCGAAGGACAATTTGCGCAGATATTTGTCCCGGATTATTATGAAGCACCAGCAGATGGTGAATTTACACTAATTTTTCATTTCCACAGTGCGACCTGGGCAGCGGAAGATATCGTATATCGTGCCGGTAAAAATGCAGTCCTCTTTAATATTCATCTGGGTGCCTTTTCCAGCCCATATCAAAACTATTTTGCGAATTCTTCCCGGTTTCAGCAAATCCTCGATGAAATACTTCAGGTACTGCAATCTCATCAGATTATTGATAATCCGCAGATTGAGCGACTCATAATTACTTCATTCAGTGCAGGATACGCTGGCGTCCGAGAGGTGTTAAAATCTGCTCCATATTATGATAAAATCGATGCAATCCTGCTTGCTGATGGTCTTCATGCAACGTCTAATGCATCAATTATGGAACAGCAAATGACAGATTTTCTCCAATATGCCAAAGATGCCAGAGACCGGGAAAAAGTTATGCTTATTACTCATTCCAGTATCCCGACTCCGGGCTATGAAAGCACCACCTCCACTGCAAATTATTTAATCAATGGTATTGGTGCCGACAGAGAAGCCTATTCAGCCACGGATGAAGTTGGTACCCAGTATTCTCGATGCGATACCGGTTATTTTCATCTGAAGGGATACCTTGGAGACACAGCCGAAGACCATCTCAAACATTTATACGGCTTGCATCTGCTGTTGGAGCAGGCGTGGAACATTTTAACACAACCGACTACCGGCGTGATACAATCTGGTATTATTGATGAGTTCACCCTGTTTCAGAACTACCCCAATCCATTTAATCCTGATACAAGGATCCGATATACGACACCTGTTTCCGGTGAGGCTATTCTAAAGATTTACGATGTGTCCGGCAGGCAGGTAGCTGAAGAGAAGCAGCAGATAACCAACCCTGGACAATACGTTTTTCAATTCGATGGACAATGGTTGTCGAGCGGAACTTATATTTATCAGCTGACGACCGGGAGTTTTAATTCATCCAGGCAGATGTTATTAGTCAAGTAAGCGAGTGCCTTGTAAGTTTAGTGCTGCAAAAATATTATATTCGCAGAATTATAATAGGTGGCGTGAAAGGATAATCCCTGGATGGGAAGTATTGGTACTTCACTGAAAGTCTGCTAACATTTCCCTGTCAGCCATATTATATTTCTGAGTCAATTATTTAACTTTTACCATAGAACGATTCCAATGAGATATTTCCTTCAGAAATCCCTTGTAGTATTTGTAATAGTTTCCGGCTTGTTCAGTGCAATATCCTGTTCGTCAGCGGCAAAAAAAAACGCACCGAATACAGATTCCGGAATTATCTATGGACCGGGATTTGCGTTTACCTTAACTGCACCAGCAGGATGGCGATTGGATGAGAAAGCGGCCAAGGAGAACGATTTATTTGCAGCGGTGCTTCCAAAGAATAAATCGTGGAAAGAGGCAGATATTCGGATGTATGCCAGTATTGTCCGGCTGGATTCATCTAAAAACGAGTCGATTCACACCGTGATGAAACGCGACGCAAAGTATTTTCAAAGTCACAGCAAATCGTTACAAATTACGGATTTAGATACCGTTGATTTTGGGGAGCAGAGGATCTTTTTGCGGGCGATCCGAGGTGTGGAAAAAGAACCGTATAAAATTATCGGTTATGCTGAGGAAAACAATTTAATTGTATTGATCGGAATGGGGAGCACTAATAAATCGCTTTACGAGGAAAACCTGAGGAATTTCCGGTCGCTCCTGGCATCATTTCGCTTCTTTGAGAAGCAGTCACGATTCATAACACCCCAAGAATGAGAGTCTTCGGAAAATTTTTGTTTTATTGCACCCATTCTACTTGTAATCAGTCATAATGGATTTTACTTTTACATACTTTTTGGTTGTAGCTAAAAGCCACCCTAGCTCAGCTGGCAGAGCAGCTCATTCGTAATGAGCAGGTCTCCGGTTCGAATCCGGAGGGTGGCTCTCTTTTTTATACTTCTATTCCATAAAATTCGGAGATTTTATGTCAATCACCTCTCAGGAAAATGCACTGTTTCAGCTACTGGATATGGGAAAAGATCTGTCAATTCTGCCAGATATCCTGGAAAGGGCTTTCGGCCAACAAGCGATTCGTCAGTCTGTAGTTTATTGGAAACACAAAGATAGTTTTCGCAAAGAATTTGACCTCGGTGATACGCTCCCGGATCAAGTGGAGAGACTGGATTTCTCCAATAGAAATAAATCTGATAAGATATTCAAAGATATACAGTTACTTCCGGATAATTTGCACCAAACTGTTTCCGATGATTGGAATTTTATTCTGTTGAAATATCAGGGGGATGTAAATGGATTATGGCTCTTTCCTGCAACTGATATGGATCAATCAAAAATACAAAGGGCGGCGCGGTACCTGGGGATTGGTTTTCACCATCGGAAAACGGTCCTCAATTTTGAGCACCAAAATAAACGGTTAGATAGTCTGGTCGCCACTGGTGAAATTTTCGCGTCAAATCGTGATTCTCTGATAGACGGTTTGCAAGTACTCAATCGGATGTTAAAGTCCCGGTTTGGATACGCGTGTATCGCTGTGATTCAGAAGAAAGGTGATCATCTGACCATTGTTGCTGAAGAAGGATTTACCGCACCAGATTTAGTCGGGAAAACTTTTCCCACAAATGAGGGTATTACGGGGCGGGTTTTCAGCGATGGCGAAGATGCGAACATTCCGGATGTTCGGGAAGATCCAGACTACTTTGATGCGGGTGAAGAAGGTATTCGCTCAGAAATGGCTGTCCCACTACGACTAGGTGACCGCACCCTTGGAGTTCTGGATGCGCAATCCCGTGAATTAGACGCTTTTCAGGATGAAGATGTGGAGTTGTTGCACGCCATTGCCCGGGTGACGGCGGGCGCTATCGAAAATGATGAACTGATCACCAGTATTCAGGAGACCAAAGAACATCTTACCAATGTCATTGATTCTTCGGGTGACGCCATATTTGTCATCAACCGGGATGGCGTGATAACCACCTGGAACAGTGGCGCAGAACGTATTTACGGCTATACCAGAGAAGAAGCGTTAGGCAAACACGTCGATGAACTGGTAGATCCATCCGATCATACCAGGACAGCATCAGATGTTATTCAATTGGTTGAAGAAAATGGTGGTATTTATCAGGAGGATGAAGTCAGTCGGCGACGAAAATCCGGAGAGAGTTTTCCTGCCACTCCCACTTACACTCTTCTTAAAGAAGGAGATGAAATCGTGGGATTGAGTATTATCGAGAAAGACCTCACGTATATTAAGCAAGCAACAAAATTGGATGCAGCGCGGACGCTGATCTCAACGATTACACATTATGTAAATAATGCTGTTACGCCGTTGACCGGCCGCGCACAAATGGCCCAAATGGAGGCAAATTCCCAAAACGTGCAATCGCTCATCGATGTGTCACTGGAATCCACTCAGAAAATTCAGGATGTGATGGGTACTATTTCTGAAATGAAAGACTTTATTACCACGCCATATTATAATACAAGTTACATTCTCAACCTGGAAGAACAGCTCAAAGTAAAGTTAAACGAATTAAATCAATCTTCTGATAATGAGTAGATTACACTAATTACTTCAAGTGAAACGCGAAGTCATTCATCTTACCTAATTTTGAAGTAATTTTCGGCATCAGTTCAATTAATTTCTGACATCAGGGAAATTAAGTTCCTGATACAGCGGTGTTTGATCCTCTGGTAACAACTGTTATTTATGCTTTTGTCAGGTACAATTTCGTATTATATTTACTGTTGAGAAAGTGTAATCAACAGGGGTGAATTGCTGCTGTGATTGTCGAACAGAGAAGTGTGATCGGAGAGCAGGAGCAGATTATAGATCTCTTAGAGCATACTGAGCGCAAGATTATAGATGCACGAATATCACAGGAAATCATTGATGATATATCTGTTGCGCTGCTCGAAGCGGTAAACAATGCGATCATCCACGGGAATCAACGCAACCGGGAAAAGAGCGTTGACGTGCGGATCGCAATTGAGGAAAATAAAATTGAAATCTGTGTCTCCGATGAGGGAACAGGATTCGACCCTTCTGCGTTAGCTGATCCGAGTGCGCCGGAGAATTTGTTCCGGCCAAATGGTCGTGGACTCTACTTTATGCATAAACTAATGGATGAGGTAGAAATCCATTCAACAAGCCATGGTAGTGAAGTTATCATGCGTAAATATCGGATAAAACCATGAAATCAATAAAAGTGTTTCTGTATCTGGTTATTCTAACCAGTTTCCTTGCAGGCAGCGCTGTCTTTGCCCAAAAAGCCTCGTATTCCGAGCACGGCTGGATTGATCGTTCGTTCGACATCGCCTTAACAAATCGGGGACTCGGGGCAGGAGCAACCTGGGATTATGCCTTAAACCGACGCTGGCGCACGCCGTTGCAAGCCAATATCCTGTTTTATCGCGAAGCCAATAAAATTCCTTATTACGATTATTATACCGGCCGCTATATTGATCCACCTTCTAAAAAGATTGTATTCGCAAGTTTCCGCTCGGGAATCAAACGGCGTCTCTGGACCGAATCGCTGGCTGAAACCATGCGTCCTTTCTTGCTGGCAACAGCGGGGCCAACCTTCGCTATTGATCCTGCCAACACGGGTGGATTCTTTAAACGATGGAGTAAAACAACCTTTAGCGCAACCGCTCATGCCTTCATTGGAGCCGGAGTTGAATTTCTGTATAGTCGTGTGAGTCAGTTTAGTGTCACTGTTGGGTATGAGGTGATGTATTTCCCGTATGCTGTTGATGGCGCACATAACTACAGCGGCGTGTCCATTTTGTTGAGTTTCGGGGAGCGTTTATAAAGATTCAATGCCGGATCAGACTTTTTTCTATTTTCCCGCTACAACCAATATTGGCGAAGAATTTCTTGTAGATTCTGACGAATATAATCATATTGTAAAGTCTGTACGGAAAACGGTCGGTGATCCGGTGGATATTGTGGATGGGAACGGTCGGATTATCCACGCCAGGATCGCTGAAATCAATAAAAAAACACTTCGTTGCCAGACGCAATCAATTGAACAGAGTTCCAATGAATTACCACTTCAGGTGACTGCCGCGGTTGCGTTAATTAAGCAACAACGATTTGAATGGATGGCAGAAAAACTGACGGAACTCGGCGTGTATAAAATCCAGCCGCTCCTTACGCAGCGGGTGGTGCGAAGTGGTTTCCGAAAGGATCGGATTGAGAAGAAAGTGATTTCCGCAATGAAACAGTCTGAGCGCGCAGTTCTGCCAGAGATAACAGATCCAATGGAATTCTCCAGGTGGATAGCGTTGGCAGAACCAGAGCACACTTTTTTAGCAGCACAATCTGCGGAACAAAAACGGCTCAGCGAGTATCACGCAGCATTTGGCACAGCGATTACCTTTGCTATTGGACCCGAAGGTGGCTGGAGCGAATCGGAGCTACAATTAATGTCCAAGCGGGGCATCAGGACTTATCGACTGGGGAATCGAAGATTACGCACGGAAACGGCTGCCATTGCCTCTTTGGCGGAAATTGCAGCAAAAATCGAGGGGAACGCAACAATTCGGAGGAATCATCATGAGTGATTGCATCTTTTGTAAAATTGCGGCCAGAGAAATGGATAGCGACATCGTCTTGGAAACCGAGACCGTCGTCGCCTTTCGTGATATCAATCCCCAGGCACCCACACACATTTTACTCATACCGAAAAAACATATTCCAAAGATTGCTGATACTACCCGTGACGATCAGGATCTGCTGGGCGACTTAATTATTACTGCCCGCAATCTTGCGGAGGATGAGGGAATTGCTGAATCAGGGTATCGATTAGTGTTCAATAACGGAGCACACGCGGGACAGGATGTCTTTCATATTCACCTGCACTTATTAGGTGGCAGACAAATGCAATGGCCTCCGGGATAAGAGGGAGTTTGTAGTTAAGTAAATGTATATTTCGAATCTGGATATATTTGGATTTAAATCGTTTGCCAAGAAGACCCATTTCAAGTTTGGGGACGGGATTACTGGAATCGTTGGGCCAAACGGTTGTGGCAAGACAAACGTCGTAGATGCAATTCGCTGGGTACTGGGTGAACAAAAAACCACTGTACTCCGCAGCGAAAGTATGAGCGACGTAATTTTCAACGGTTCCAACAGCATGAAACCGCTCGGAATGTGTGAAGTTTCGCTCACCATTCACAATAACCGCGGTATTTTACCTATCGAATTTAATGACGTTGTTGTCACCCGCCGCCTGTATCAGGATGGTCAAAGTGAGTATCTCCTCAACAAGAAAGTGTGCCGGCTCAAGGATATTCAGGATCTGTTTGTCGATACCGGAATGAGCGCAGATGCGTATTCTGTTATTGAGCTCAAGATGGTCGAAAATATTCTTAGTGATACCAAAGACGACCGGACAATGATGTTTGAGGAAGCTGCCGGCGTGAATAAATATAAGCGTGAGCGCAGGGCTGCCCGCCGAAAACTGGATGCCACCAAAGAAGATCTGCTGCGGCTGAACGATATTTTATATGAAGTAGAGAAAAACGTTAGTTCTCTGAAGCGACAAATGCGCAAATACGAGCGCTACCAGCGATATCAATCCGAATTACAATCATTGGAGAAACAACTGGCTGGTCACCGGTTGTGGTTAATAGAACAGGATCTGCTCGAGCTGGAGAATCAACTGGAGCGCGGAAAAGATGTCCAATCCAGTTCTGCAAACCAGCTGGAAATAGATGAAGCGCTGCAGGATCGGCTGAAGGAATCTATTGCTGAACAAGAGAACAAAGTCAATGAACTTGATCAGCAAATCTCCTCGGTGACTGAAGACCTCGAGAGCGCGAAACGCAATATTTTAGTCTGGACGGAACAACGCAACAGTGCCAAACAAACACTGGAGCGCCTGGCTCAGGAAGAAAAATCCCTGACTTCCCGCGATGCGCAGACGCGTGAACAAATCACTGAGATCGAAGAAAAACTGCAAGCCATCCAACCACAGATGGAGCAGGCAAAACGACAGTATGAAGAGCAGAAAGAACTGTATCAGCAAATTGATCAGCGCTACCAGGAAGCACGAAACCGGCTCGACGAGTATCAGGATGAAAAAATCGAAATTATCACTGAACTGGCGAACTTGCGCAACCAACGTGATCGTTTGATTGAACAGCGGGAACAGGCAGAAACGGAAATACAGAATCAGCGGGGTTCATTGGAGTCCCTGGGGGAGACGCTACGAAAGAATCAGCGGGAACTCTCTGAAGCCCAATCTGAGCTGGACGAGTTCGAGTCAGGTTCAGTGGATCGCCAGGAACAAATTAATACATTACGACAGCAGCAGACTGACATACAACACCAACTGGAAAATACCCGCGAAACACTCGTAAAATATGAATCCCAGGAAGATGTTTATCACTCAAAAATCGAATTCTATCAGGAATTGATTGAAAACCGGGAGGGATTTTCTTCCGGAGTACAGTTTCTTACTGCGGAGCATCCACCGGTTGATGGCATACTTGGCACAGTAGCCGATATCATACAGGTTGAAGAAAAATATCAGATAGCGGTAGAGAACGCGTTGGGCGATCAATCGGAGTACTTGCTGGCGGAATCAAGAAAAGCGGCTGAGGAAGCGATTCAGGCTGTTTCCCAGGGAAATCGGGGCCGGGTGAGTATTATTCCACTCGATTCGTTACAAGTAAGCGATTTACAATTACCGAAGTCCAACGGCTACTCACGATTAGTGGATTATATCAATTACGAGAAAAAATATGCCTCGGTCGTTGAACTCTTGCTTGGTGATGTTCTCGTCCGGGAATCTCTGGATGGAAGCGTTGATGGTGAGGACTCTTCGCACTGGCGAATGGTTACAGATTCCGGAGAGGTTTTAGAAAAATCAGGCATCTTACGCGGGGGAAAATCTGAATCAGAATACGCAAGTCGGGTGGGACGACAAGAAGCCATTGATCAGCTCACTAAATCTCTGGAAGAGAATCAGGATAAACAGGAAAGTACCCGCGCTACACTGACAGAGTTACAGCAGGAATTGCAATCAGTACAAGACAAGATCGCTGACATTGAAACTCAGGCGAAAACGTGGGAACAGAACCGACGGGAACTCGAGCAACAAAGCACCAGGCTGGAGTATGAAATTCATCGGGTAAAACAGCAGAGACAGGAAGCCGATCAACGCATCGACGTATTGCAAACCCAACTCAAAGAAAATGAAGCCACTCTGAAAGAGGTGGAGCCGGCTTTGACAGAACTTCAGGAGCGCAGGCAACAGCTTCAGCAGCGCGTTGAGCAGGCGGAAGAAGATCTGGAATCAATTGGTGAGCAACGCACCACGGAAAACAGCAAATTGCAAGACCTTCGTCTCGAAATGGCCTCTGTCTCGAACGAGCAAAATACGCTGAATATTCGTATTAATAACGCGAAAGAAACGTTACAGGATATCGCTGATCGGCTTGAATCCATAGCAGAAGAACGGAAAAAGGCTCAGACAACTATTGAAGAGCGCACGACGGCATTAAGCGAAGAAGAAGAGACTGCCAACCAACTTGAAGAAGAACACCAGCAACTCAAATTACGACGTCAGGAACAACATGACATCTTACGTGGTAAACAACAAGAGTTGCGGGAAGTCGAGGAACGTATTCGGCAGCAACATCGCGAGCGAGAATCCCAATTTGACCGGATCCGGAATATCGAACGTCAGGTTAGTGAGTTGAAAAGTGAGAAACGATCGATCGTAGAACGGTTACACGATCGATACGGCATTGATGTTGAGCCGGAAAAGCTGGACTCAGATTATCTTCCGGAAGAATTGGACGAACAGATTGAATCTCTGAAATCCAGAATCAATCGGATTGGTCCGGTGAATCTGGCGGTAAAAGAGGAGTTTGAAGAAGAGCAGGGACGCCTGGAGTTTTTAACTGAACAACGGGACGATTTGTTACAATCAGAAGAAGATTTGTTAGAAACGATCAACCGCATTGACACACAGGCAAGAAAACAATTTTTGGACGTGTTTAATCAGATCCAGACTAATTTTCATACAACTTTTGACCTGTTTTTTCCAGGGGGACAGGCCGATTTGGATTTAGAAAGTGATTCCGATCCGCTGGAAGCAGATATCGAGATAAAAGCGAGTCCCGCAGGGAAACGATTACAATCGCTGCGCATGTTATCTGCCGGAGAAAAAACGCTGACAGCCATCGCGCTGTTATTTGCAATTTATATGGTGAAACCAAGTCCGTTTTGTATATTAGACGAGGTTGACGCACCACTGGATGATAGCAATTCCCAAGTGTTCACCAGGGTGCTGAACGAATTTTCAACCGATACGCAATTCATCATCGTAACGCACAATAAAATTACCATGGAAGCGGCGGACTATATGTACGGTGTGACAATGGAAGATGAGGGCGTTTCCAAGGTGGTGTCAGTAAATTTTGAGGAGTAATCTATTATGAAATATTTGAAAATTTTTACATTAGGTGCTTTAGCAATGTGGTTCGCGTTGAGCGGATCGATTCAGGCACAGGATCAGCCCGCTGCAGCTATAACAACCATTGATACCGCAGCGCAGAAGCAGCAACTGCAATTTTACGTGGATTATGCTACGTTTCGTTCCGGTGAAGACAAAGTCATCCTCGAAGTGTATTTGATGATTCCCAGAGAACAGATGACCTTCACTATGCCGGATACGCTGGATAAATTTATCACCCGCGGATTTATTCAGGTTGGATTGGCGCAAAATGATTCCATTCGGCTTTTAGATCGCTGGCCGTTCACTGACACAGCAGATTCACTCGGCGAAATTACACCGACCCAGAGTATCCCTGATATGGCGATTTTTGAAGCAGAACCGGGTGATTACGAACTCATCGCACAGGTCATCGATCTTAATTCTGATACGCGCGGCGTTTACCGGAAGCCAATTACATTGCGTCTGTTCGACAAGAACAGTATAACACTTAGTGAAATTGAATTGGCGTCAATTGTTCAGCCGATGAAAGAGAAAACCATTTTTACCAAGTATAATCGGGATGTCGTGCCGAACGCAAGTTTAACATTTGGGACCGGCACGCCGGTCATGTACAGTTATGCCGAAATTTATAATATGCAATATCCCAGCGATAAGGATAGCTTTCAGGTGGACTACAAGGTGCTTGATTTAAATGGATCACCAGTAAAAGACCTGCCAGCAGTTACACATCATAAAGTGGGGAAATCGAGCATTGATCTTGGTGGGTTGAATGTCGTTGGATTGAGCTCAGGCGTCTATTTTTACCGAATTAAAGTGACCGATCTTGCGACCGGAGAATTGGCTACGCGCACGAAAAAGTTTTACGTGTATAAGCCGGGTGAAGAGTTCAAGGCAGCGCCAGCAATTGCTGGTACCAATTACGACGATATGAGTAAAGAGCAGTTGGAGGAATCCTTTAAAATGCTCTCGCCCATCACCACCGACAAGGACCGGAAAACCTTTGAAAACGCTTCGCTTGAAGGCAAACGTAATTTTATGCGGGAATTTTGGAAAGGCCAGGATCCCGATCCATCAACTCCGGTCAACGAGTTTGAACAGAGATATATGCAACGGCTTGCGTACGTCAAAGAAAACTTTGGCAGTTCACAGGTTCCTGGATATAGATCTGACCGGGGACGAGTCTACTTGTTATACGGACCGCCAGATGAAATAGAGCGCAACCCCGTGAATTTGGGTGGAAAACCAAACCAAACATGGTATTATCACAGTATCCAGGGTGGGGTAAAATTTGTCTTTGTGGATAAAACCGGGTTTGGATCCTATGAATTGGTGCATTCTACGGCTCGAAACGAAATTTACGATCCGAACTGGCAACGATATCTCGATGCGACCTCAGGTGGAATGCAGGATTTTCATTAATTTAGAATTCGGTTGAAGGGAGAAACGACTGTGGCAGCAGATCCGGTGCGTGTTGGAGTTGATGTCGGTGGAACGAAAATCGCGTTTGGGCTGGTGAACGATCAGCATGAAATAGTCAGCGATATTCCACGATTTGAAGTGAAACCGTTTAAAGAAGGCGATGCCCTTGTTAAAAAATTGGTGAGCGAGATAAAAAAACTATTGGATGAGGAAAATCTCGCGACTTCCGATTTACGTGGAATTGGCATTGGCACTCCGGGACCGTTAGATCTTTCTACAGGCACTGTGCTCGAAACGCCGAACATGCCAATGCTGCGTAATTACAGCTTAAAAGATGCTGTCTATAATGAATCGGGCATACGCACAGAAGTCAATAATGACGCAAATTCCTTTGTCCTTGGAGAAGCCCTGGCTGGCGAAGCAAAAGAAGGAAAAATTGTTGTTGGTGCAACTCTTGGTACTGGTTACGGATGTGCGATCGTTCTTGACAAAAAAATATTTGAAGGCGCCACTGGAACCGCTGCCGAAATTGCGTATTGTCCGCACGAAGAGTCGTTCCTGGAAGAGTATATATCCGGAAGAGGTCTGGCAAAGATGTATAAATCCTTTGGTGGATCTGATATCAAGGGACCAGAGATTGCCGAACGGGCGGACTTGGGTGAAGAAACCGCACTCAAAGCCTTCCAGGAATTCGGGATGCATCTCGGTAAATCGTTTTCCTGGTTTGTAAATCTTCTGGACCCTGATTTTATAGTCGTTGGTGGTTCTATATCCAAAGATTGGGAATTTTTTGCTGGAAGCATGGAGCAGACCATGGAAAAATATATTAATGAGCGCCCACTGGAGCACGTTCAGGTCGTCCGGTCAAAATTGGGTGAATCTGCTGCAATCATTGGCGCTGCAGGATTAATCTCTGTTTAATTAAGGTAACCTTACTACACCATTGCATTTTCAGCGACGAGCAATAACGCAAACTCTCCGCTCCGTTCTCTTCGATCATCTGTTTCTGCGTTATTGCCTCATTGGCAACCACTATTTGAGTGCAAATGATTTATTAGTCTGTCAAACCTGTCTCCAACAACTACCGACTGCAGAAAACCGGAATTTTAAACCCTACGGTTGGAAGTCTTCCAAAGAAAAATCTCTGGCAGCAGCAGTGAGTTATTGGGATTTTTCTGAAGATTTCCAGAAGATTATTCACGAGATCAAATATCGCCGGAAAACCAAATTAGGTACAGCACTCGGAAGGTACAGTGCGGAGAAAGTTGCACCGCGGTGGTTTAGCGATCTCAATATGGTTATTCCAATTCCCCTGCATCCCGCCAAAAAGCGTGCTCGCGGATTTAACCAGGCCAAATTTATTGGGAAAGGTATTGCTGAAATATTGGGACTTCCATTACGCACCGATTTACTGAAGAGACAGAAATACACTTCCACGCAAACAAAATTGTCCAGGGAAGAGCGGCAGCAAAACATGCACGGTGCATTCGCCACAACAGGAGATCAACTACCCGCTGACGCAAATATACTGCTGGTCGATGATGTTTTTACCACCGGATCGACAATGGACAGCGCTGCAAAAATTCTATTACAAAATGGGGCACACACGGTGTTTGGATTTACATTAGCATCGGCGCCATTAGAGAGACATCAAAGTACTCCATGAATTGTGAATTTTACTTGAAACTCAATGACTGAAACAGTAAGCTTTTACGATGCATTATATTTTGACTTTAGAAATTTTAAGTAACGGGAGTGTGTTATGAAAGTAGGGATTTTAACCGGTGGAGGTGATTGTCCCGGATTAAATGCTGTCATCAGAGCAGTCACCAAAAAACTGACCATCGAGCATAACGCGGAAATTTATGGTATTCGTGATGGGTGGCGTGGATTGGTTGACAATGAAGTGTTTCCTCTTTCCGTGAAAGATGTGGAAGGTATTTTAAAAGAGGGCGGTACTATCCTCAATACCTCACGAACCAATCCATTTAAATCAGACGAGCAGCTCAACTCGTGCCTTGAGACTATCAAGAAGAACGACTTTGATGCCATTGTCGCAATAGGTGGAGACGACACTCTCGGAGCAGCAACCCGGCTTTATGAAGAACACGGTGTGAACACTGTTGGTGTACCAAAAACTATCGATAATGATCTCTCCGGCACAGACTATACATTTGGATTTGATACTGCTGTCAGTATTGCCACAGAAGCTATCGATCGCTGTCGCACCACAGCAGCTTCACATCACCGCACATTGGTGGTTGAGGTCATGGGGCGCCACGCCGGATGGATTGCACTGCACAGCGGAGTAGCCAGCGGCGCAGATATTATCCTGCTTCCGGAATTTCCGTTCTCGATGAAAGAGGTCAACGAACGTCTGAAAAAATCGACCGAGGCTGGTCAGGGAAATCACATTGTCGTTGTGGCTGAAGGCGCGCAGATGGAAGATCAGGCTGATTATTTTACCAAAGATCAATCTGTGGATGAGTTCGGTCACGTGAAATTAGGTGGTATCGCAGATATGCTTGCCGACCAGATTGAAGAAAACATCGGTTTGGAAACGCGTTCGGTGATTCTGGGCCATATACAGCGCGGCGGCACCCCGACTGCCCGCGACCGGATGCTGGCCACTCGCTATGGATTGAAAGCCGCAGAAATGGTTGCAAACAAAAAGTTTGGCCAGATGGCTGCGCTCCAGGGCAACGATATTGTTACAGTACCTCTTTCGACGGCCACTGGGGAATTGAAAGTCGTTTCGAAAGAATTATACGCAATGACTAAATACTTAACAGTATAGGTAAGAGTCTACATGAAATTCAAAACAGTTGATGACATTAATTTTCAGGGAAAGCGTGCGCTTGTACGGGTGGATTTTAATGTTCCGCTGAGTTCAAGCGGAACGATTACTGACGACTATCGCATTCAGTCCGCGTTGCCGACAATCAAAAAAATCGTGGATGATGGTGGTATCGCGATTCTGATGTCTCACCTCGGCCGTCCAAACGGACAGGTGCAATCAGATTTGAGTTTGGTCCCGGTGTTTAAGTATCTCCAGAAAAAACTCGATTGTCCGGTAGAATTTGCGGATGACTGCGTTGGTACGATTGCGGAGAATTTTTCTCAAAACCTTGAGATGGGTTCTGTGCTATTGCTCGAAAACCTGCGCTTTTACAAAGACGAGAAAACCAACGATCCGGAGTTTTCGAAAAAATTAGCAAAGCTTGCTGATGTGTATGTCAACGATGCATTTGGCACAGCACACCGGGCTCACGCTTCCACGGTTGGCGTCACCGAATATTTTGACGAAAAAGTTGCTGGTTATCTTGTGGAAAAAGAGATCAAATTTTTATCAGAGGCGCTGGAAAAACCGGAAAGCCCTTATGTTGCCATTATGGGTGGTGCAAAAATCTCCGGAAAAATCGATCTGATTGATACATTGCTGAATTCCGTGGATACACTGTTGGTCGGTGGCGGGATGGCGTACACATTCCTCAAGGCAAAAGGTCTTGAAATTGGCGGATCGTTGCTTGAAGAAGAGAAACTTGATCTCGCCAAAGATATCCTTGGACGCGTTGAAAAGGAAGAGTTGGATTTTCTCCTTCCCAGCGATTGTATTGCCGCGACCCATCCGGAAGAAGGCATTGCAACCTCGATCCTCGATATTGAACATATCGGCGATCATGAGATGGGATTAGATATCGGACCATCCACACAACGAGCATTCCGCGATAAAATTCTGCAAGGAAAAACCATTCTCTGGAACGGTCCCATGGGAGTGTTTGAAGTGCCGGAATTTGCGGAGGGCACCCGGGTGATTGCTGAAGCACTTGTTGAAGCAACCAAGCAAGGTGCAACGACGATTGTTGGTGGTGGTGATAGCGCGGCAGCATTGAAGGAATTTGGTTTAATGGATAAAGTCTCGCATGTGTCTACCGGTGGTGGGGCATCACTGGAATTACTCAGTGGGAAAACATTGCCGGGCATCGCTGCTCTTGAATCAGAATAACGTAAAGGTGAAATACGAATTATTATGACACGAAAAAAGGTAATTGCCGGTAACTGGAAAATGCACAAAACAGTGCAGGAATCGGCCCAATTTGTAAAAAATCTACGCATTAAAGTATTGGAGACAAAAGGAGTCGACATTATATTATGTGCTCCATTTACGTCGCTTTTTCACATGTCGGAACTGTTAGATGAAATGCCGGTAGGATTAGGTGCGGAAAATATGCACTGGGCAGATCAAGGCGCTTATACCGGTGAAATATCCGCTGAGATGTTGAAATCAGCGGGGTGTGAGTTTGTGATTTTAGGACATTCAGAACGGCGACAGTATTTTGGTGAAACGGATGAAACAGTTGGTAAAAAAGTTTCAGCGGCATTAAATGCAGATTTAAAACCAATTGTATGTATTGGAGAAACGCTTGAACAACGAAACGCGGAACAGGTTGAAGAAGTGCTTACGCGTCAGTTAGAAGGTGCATTCTCCGATTTAAATGTTGAAAAGATGGCACCTGTCACAATCGCATATGAACCGGTATGGGCTATTGGCACCGGAGAGAACGCAACTCCGGAACAGGCTGTTGAAGCCCATCAGCTGATTCGCGGTTGGTTGAATGAACATTTCGGAGATGATCTTGGTTCAACAACCACCGTTTTATATGGTGGCAGTATGAAACCCGCTAATGCAAAAGACCTGCTGAAAAATGATGATATCGATGGTGGTCTCATCGGCGGGGCAAGTTTAGATGTAGACAAGTTCGCAGAACTTGTTTCTATTGCTGAAGAATTGAGTTAGGAGGAAGTTTGTGTATACCTTTTTAGTGATTGTCCATGTGATTGTGGCGATTTTACTTATTGTCGTCGTCCTCATGCAATCGAGTAAAGGTGGTGGTCTTGCTGGTGCATTCGGAGGCGGAGCCTCTGGTGGACAGGCTGTATTCGGGGGCCGTGGTGCTGCCAGTTTTCTACAAAAATTTACGGTAGGGCTCGCGGCTGTTTTTATGATTTTGGCGCTGTTAATCAATATTATTGGTCCCGGCGGTGAAACCCAGCGAAGCGTTGTGCAAGAAGCCGCTCAGCAGCAACAATTAACGCCGGGGACTTCATTGCCAAAACCGGCGGGAAGCGATCAGTTGCAGAGTATTGCACCGCCTCAGGGAACACAGCAGACCCAGCAAACACAGGAAACTCCTCAGGGGAATAATCAAACTCCCCAATCAAATGAAAATGGTACGACTCCCTAATCTGATGGGATAGTACCCTTCGGTTGCCGAAGTGGTGGAACTGGCAGACACGCTGTCTTGAGGGGGCAGTACTCTAACGGGTGTGCGGGTTCGAATCCCGCCTTCGGCACTCCAAAAATTTACAAATCTCTGGAATCTCTCTGCGATCAGAAACTTAGTGGAGAGATTTCAGTTTTATTTGCAGATACCAGCGAAAAGTCTTTTCGCTGTACGGGCTAGAGGACGAATCATAAAGGAGGAAAAACAGATGCAGAACAAAATGCATCGTGGGGCCGCGCTGACAGTTGTATTACTCTTAATTTTAGGATTACCGTTCACATTTTTGTCTGCGCAGGATACGGAAAAGGTGACCATTCCACCGCAGATTAAAAACATGAGCATTGAAAATCTATTTAAGCAGGGCAACACTCTGATTGATGAAGGGAAATACAGTGAAGCAAGGCCGTATTTTCTGGCAGCAATCCAGAAGGATAGTACCCAATCTGGCGCTTATGCACGGTTAAGCGATATCGCCTATAATGAATATGATCTGACTGAAGCACAAAAATATATCAAACTGGCGATCGAAGCGGATCAAACCAATGAAGAATACCGGGTACGTTTCAACGCGATTGCAGACCTGATTCAAACATTTCAGGATGGGGTTGACGCAAGCAAGCGTCGAAATTATGAGGAAGCCGTGAAAAAGTTCAATACGGTATTGGATAAATATCCAGGTTTTGCGCCGGCGTTTTATCGCCTGGGATTTGTCTACAGTAGTCAAAATGAAACCGATAAAGCGGTAGAAAACTTTAAAAAGGCGATTAAACAAGACCCCAATAATAAGAATTACGAGGTTGCGCTCGAGAATCTGGCGAAAAGTCATTTTCAGAATGGCATTGAAGCCTACAAACGTGGAAATCTCAGCACATCTGCCGATGAATTCAAGACGGCGATAAAGATCGATTCAACCTTCAAATCCGCGCAGTATATGCTCGGTGTTGTCGCAAGAAGACGCGGTAACACGAATGAAGCGATTGATCGTTATCAAGCCGCCATTAAAATTGACCCTGAGTATGAAAAAGCGTGGTTTGCATTAGGGATTGCCTATAAATCTGCTGCCAAAGATAAAGATGCACTTAGCGCTTTTACCAAGGCTACTGAAATCAACGATTACTATGATAAAGCCTGGGTAGAGCGTGGATTGCTTGAAAGCAAAATGCAAAATTACGATGCAGCGATTAAATCATTTCAGAAATCAATTCAGGTAAATCCGCAAAATCCGAGAGCGTATGAAGGTTTGGGAGTCGTATATAAACAGAGACAGAATTATCAGAAAGCTGCGCAGCAATTTGAAACCGCGATAGGTTTTGATGATACGGATTACGTACTGCACTATCGTCTCGCGGATACCTATCATGAACTGGGTGAATATCAAAAACAGAAACAGGAAGCCCAGAAAGCCTTGGAATACAAGGCGAACTTTGCACCGGCTCTCATCACGTTAGCAAATGCTGAATGTCATTTAGGTAATATGGATGCATCCAAGGAAAATTACCAGAAGGCCAGCCGTGATGCAGATTGGCGGCCAGTAGCAGAACATAATCTCCAGATTATGAATAAAACGGGTGAGTGCGAATAACACTGAATTTACACTTGGAAAAAAGGGCAGGTTTTCCTGCCCTTTTTTTATATACGAAACCCGATGCTGGAATCTATGTATTGAGAGAAAGCAGTTGAAAAGTAAACCTTGAACGTCTAATTTTTTTACTATGCAAACCAGAATGGCAGTACGGATGAGCAGCAAGTTCTTTAGACTAATTTTTGTATTTCCTCAATGGAACTTCACCGGGCCAGGGAACTCTGTTTTATGGTAACGGTAGGGACTGATATCGTAGAAGTCCGGCGGATTCAACAATTAATTCAAAAGTATCGTGAAAAATTTTTAAACCGGGTATATACATCACAGGAACAAGACTATTGTGCCCAAACTGTGAATCAATTCCAACGATATGCCGGGCGATTTGCCGCAAAAGAAGCGCTGAAAAAAGCTATGCAGCCACGAGTAGATTTAACCTATTATCCATTTAACGCGATAGAAATCGTCCCGGGTGAGCGGAATGTCCCAACCATTCAACTTTTGCGGGAAATTGAAGTACTACAACCATACAACACCATTTCACTTTCAATATCCCATGAATCGCACTATGCAGTGGCGACAGTGGTGATTGAATAAGGAGAACATTTATATGGATTACGCACTCACACGAGAAGACTCACGACGCGCTGACGAATTTACGATCCAGACTCTGGGACTTCCAGGGATGGTCCTCATGGAGAATGCGGGGAGAATTACCGCAGAGGTTGTACGAGAAATTCTGGATGAGCGCGGAGGCATAACAGTATACGTCCTTGCCGGCAAAGGAAATAACGGTGGCGATGGTTTCGTCATTGCACGGTATTTACTCGAGTGGGGCGTGAACGTTCACACCTTTCAATTGGCTACGGATGAAGAATATTCAGGCGATGCCGCGAAAAATCTCACTATTTTATCACAGCTGACCGATTCGGTTTATCATACTAGAGATGTCGATGCTTTGGACGTGCTGACCACTCAATTATTAGCCGCTGACGTGATTGTTGATGCGTTGCTGGGAACGGGAATTCAGGGAGCACCTCGCTCACCATTTGATGAATTTATTAACTGGATTAACAATTACAACGCTCCAACAGTGAGTGTTGATATTCCCTCTGGCGTTGACGCCAATACGGGGCAATTGCCAGGAATGGCGGTAGCCGCAGAAGCCACAGTCACTATGGGCTATCTGAAGACCGGTTTACTCTTTTCGCCGGGACGGGAATTTACAGGGGAAATTACCATTGCCGATATTGGTATCCCGGGTAGTGCGCTGGACCAGGTAGAAAATGTGTACTCAATTCCGGAGCAGGATGATATTCATTACCGGCTGCCACAACGGAGCGCAGATGTGTATAAACATCGTGTGGGAAAAGTATTTACACTCTGCGGTGCTCCCGGTTTTACCGGGGCAGCAACGTTGGTCAGCGAGGGCGCGCTGGTTGCCGGTGCGGGTTTAATTATGGCTGGTGTGCCAAAAAGTTTAAACAACATTCTGGAAACCAAGTTAACCGAAGTCATCACTGTTCCTCTGGAGGAATCTGCAAATCAGACATTCACCGCAGCTTCCTTACCGGCACTCAAAGAGCATTTCGACTGGAGTGATGTGTTGGCCATTGGTCCCGGAATGACTCGGGAATCTGAAGTGCAGGAATTTATTGGTAAAGTACTGACATCTTATGGAAAGGTTGCAGTCGTTGACGCAGACGCTGCCACGTATTTCTCTGGCGATAATCTTCAATATTTAAAAGAATGTCCGGCGGATATTATCCTGACGCCACACTGGGGTGAATTTGGCAAAATCAGCGGTTACAATACAGAGGATTTAAATGAAAATCGACTAGAGATCGCCGAGAATTTTGCCCAGGAGCATAATGTCACTTTAGTGCTCAAAGGCGCTCCAACTATTATTGCAGCTCAGACCGGTGAAGTTTTCATTAATCCGACCGGCAATGCAGGAATGGCAACCGGCGGTTCCGGTGATGTCCTGACAGGAATTATTGCAGGGCTGGTGGCGCAAAAATTGAAACCCACAGATGCTGCTGTCGTTGGATGTTATCTGCACGGACTCGCTGGTGATTTCGCCCGCGAAGAATTAACGGAAATGGGTTTGACAGCAGGCGCACTGCTGGATTTTCTTCCCGATGCTATGGAGTACATTCTGAATTATTATGATTACCTCTAAAAAGACACGTTACGGCATCATCATTTTTTATATGATGCTGATTTTTATCGCTTCGTCAATACATAACGTGAAGATTCCTGAATCAGAAGTCATTGGAATCGACAAACTGTTGCATATGACTGAGTATGCGATCTTCGGAAGCATATTGGCGTTCGCACTCCTTCCGTACCGCAGAAAATTAATCAAAGCGGCACATTATCTGACGGTAATCGGCATCGGCTGGGGGTATGGCATTACCGATGAAATCCATCAATATTTTGTGCCGAATCGCGATATGTCAATTTATGATTTTTTTGCCGATGCAATTGGTGTCCTAATCGGCCTTGGACTATATTTACTCTTTATGCGGTATATTTATCCCAAGTTAAAGAGATCGCAATGATCACCAGATTGTTCGTCCAGAATTATGCCATTATTGAGCAGATTGAAGTCACCTTTGAATCCGGTTTGAATGTTATTACCGGTGAGACAGGCGCTGGAAAATCCATTGCTATTGAGGCATTAGGATTAGCGCTTGGGGAACGCGGCAATACCGATATGGTTCGGCGTGACACCGAAAAAATATTAGTCGAATGTGAAGCACAGGTTTCGGATATCAAGCAACCGGTGATTGAAGCCATTTTAAAAGAAGAATCAATTCCACTGGAATACCCATTAATTTTGCGCAGAGAAGTTCGTGCGAATGGTCGCTCCAGGGCGTTTATCAACGACACGCCGTGTACGGTTCAGGTGTTAAAGAATGTCGGTGACGAACTCGTTGATATGCATGGTCAGCACGAACATCAGTCATTATTGAATGCGGATACGCATATCACTTTTTTGGATCAGTATGCAAATCATGATGATCTGCTGAACGAGGCGGCAGAAAAATATAAAGCCTGGGTTGAGGCGCAAAATGAGTTCCGAAAACTCAAGAAAAAGCAGAGCGATCTTTCTGAGAAAGAAGATCTCTATAAATTCCAGCTCAAGGAAATTCAATCAACCCGACCGGAACCCGGCGAAATAGACGAACTGGAGCAGCAGCGAAAAATTATGGCGAATAGTCAGAAAATTGCTGAACTCGTTCAATCCTTGCAAGAGATGCTCTACGAGAGTGAAACCGCGGTATATGACCAGTTGGTTCAGGCGGAAAGGCGTTTGCGCGAACTGGCACAAATCGATAACTCAGTTAATGAATACGCAGATGAATGCAATTCTGCATCGTTAACGGTTAAGGAAATTGGTAACTTCCTGAACCACTACGCCGGTTCTATCGAACATAATCCCAGAGAATTGGATCACATCGAAGAGCGGATTGTCGCGTTACGCAAGGTGATGAAAAAATACGGTCCCTCGCTGGAGGATGTGATTGCGTATCGGGACAAAATCGAACAGATGCTCGACGAATTTGAAAATTATGATTCCGAGCTGAACCGGCTGGGAAAAGCACGCAATCAAGCCGCAGAGAATCTCTCAATTGCGTGTAAAAATCTGCACGAATCAAGAGTGCAAGCCGCTGCAAAATTTTCTAGGGATACCGAAGCGGTATTACATTCACTGGGAATGGAGAACGCCTCTTTTCGGGTAGATGTTGCTTATAAAAAAGCGGAGAATTCCCGTGTTTTCATTGATGACTTCCCGGTATTAGCAGAAGCAAATGGCGCAGATGCAGTCGAGTTCTTCATCACCACCAATCCGGGAGAGGGCGAAAAGCCGTTGGCACAAACCGCTTCCGGTGGCGAAATCTCTAGGACGATGCTTGCTATTAAATCCGTGCTTGCTGGAGCGGATGGAATTGCTACCGTCATCTTTGATGAGATCGACATCGGAATCTCTGGAAGAATTTCCCGGATTGTGGGACAGCAGTTGAAAAAACTGTCAAAATACCACCAAGTTATCTGTATTACACATTTACCTCAAATTGCCAGCTTGGGTACCACGCATTTTTCCGTTGGGAAGATGGTCAGAGATGAACGGACGGTCACCGAACTTCGAAAACTAAACCACGATGAACGCGTGCAGGAAATTGCGACATTGGTTGGGGGACGCTCGCTCTCTGAAACCAGCCTGCAGAATGCACGCGAGTTACTTGAAAACGCTGAAGCGTAAAAAGGAATTTTATGGATAAGTTTATCATTCACGGAGGGAAAACGCTCTCTGGACATATTCGGGTCAGCGGTGCGAAAAATGCCGTGTTGCCGATCATGACCGCCGCTATTCTGGCGCCGGGAAAATATAAACTGAGCAATGTGCCCAATTTGCGGGACACCCGCACCATGGGCAAACTGCTTCAAATCATCGGTGCTGAATTTTCGATGGACGACGGTGAAATGAACATCGATACGTCTGGTGTGAATAAACCGGAAGCACCGTATGAACTGGTAAAAACGATGCGCGCGTCGTTTTACGTACTTGGTCCGCTGTTGGCACGTTTTGGGACGGCGAAAGTCTCGCTCCCAGGTGGATGCGCGTGGGGTCCGCGTCCAGTGGATTTACACCTTAAGGGAATGGAAGCGTTGGGCGCCCAGATTGATCTGGAAGGTGGTTACATTCAGGGAACCGCAAAGCAGTTACACGGAACTGACTTCACGTTAGATATTTCCAGTGTTGGCGCTACCGGTAATATCTTGATGGCCGCTGTGACCGCCGATGGAGTGACAACTATTGAAAATGCGGCCAGAGAACCCGAAATCGCCGAATTGGCCAGATTTCTCAACGCAATGGGCGCTGACATCCGGAATGTGGGAAGTGATCTTCTGGAAGTGCACGGGGTGAAAGAATTGCATCCCACGGATTACAATATTGTCCCGGATCGCATCGAAGCCGGGACGTATCTTGTGGCTGGAGCGATAGCAGGAGACAAAGTAGAAATCAGTCCGGTGGTGCCAAAACATTTGCGCGCCGTGATTGATAAGGTGAAAGCTTCTGGCGCCAAGGTAATCGTAGAGGATGACAAAGTGATTGTCAGCCGTCCCGAGGAAATTCAGCCCGTAGATATCACAACGGCGATCTATCCGGGATATCCCACAGATATGCAGGCGCAGTGGCTCGCCTATATGGCGACAGCGAACGGCAGCTCGGTAGTGACCGAAGAAATTTATCAAGATCGGTTTACGCATGTGGCGGAATTAAATCGTCTTGGAGCAAAGATATCTCTGGAAAATAATGTGGCGATTGTCAAAGGAGTTTCCAGGTTAAAAGGTGCGCCGGTAATGTCCACAGATATCCGTGCCAGTGCCTCGTTGATTTTGGCAGCACTTATTGCCGAGGGGCGTACTGATGTCCACCGGATTTACCATATTGACCGTGGGTATCAACGGATCGAAAACAAATTACGTGCCCTGGGTGCCGATATTGAACGTGTGAACGAGTAATTGAATGCAAAGTGGAGTGAACTCATGATTGATTTACGCAGTGATACCGTAACGAAACCTTCGCAACCGATGCGCGAGGCTATGGCTTCTGCAGACGTCGGCGATGATGTTTTTGCAGAAGATCCGACTATCAATGCTTTGCAGCAATATTGCGCTGAGCTGTTCGGGAAAGAACAAGCGCTTTACGTTCCCAGCGGAACGATGGCAAATCAGGTTTCACTCAACGCGCATACTCAACCCGGTGATGAGATTATTTGCGAATATGGGTGCCATATTTTCAATTATGAGTGCGGCGCGCCTTCCGTTTTAAGCGGTGTCCAATTACATCCGCTGCACGGTGACCACGGAATTCTAAATCCTGACCAAATCGAAGCAGCCATTCGTCCGGAGAACGTCCATCACGCAACAACAAAGGTTGTGGCGCTTGAAAATACACACAACCGTGCAGGCGGCGTGGTTTATCCCATAGAAGTAGTGGCTGCGATTTCAGAGATGGCGCGGGAGCACGGACTTATTATGCATCTGGACGGCGCCCGGCTCATGAATGCGGTGATGGCTACCGGAATATCGCCGAAAGAATATGCACAATATTTTGATTCTGTCACACTCTGCTTTAGCAAAGGATTGGGAGCGCCGGTCGGTTCTGTCGTTGTCGGTGACAGCGAATTTATTACCCGGGCACACCGATATCGTAAAATGTACGGCGGCGGGATGCGCCAGGCTGGAATTATTGCTGCCGGGGCATTGTACGCTATTCAAAATAATGTTGAGCGATTGGCGGAAGATCACGACAATGCTAAACAATTTGCCCGGGGAATCAGCGAACTGCCGCAAATCCATCTGGATCTGGATTGGGTGCAAACGAACATTGTAATATTCGAAGTAGATGCAGATGCAATGACAGCGCAGGAACTGTGTGATCAGTTAAAAGAACAGGACATCTTAATGTTGCCCGTGTCAAAACAGCGGGTTCGCGCGGTTACAAATCTTATGGTCTCTGCAGAAGATATTCATACCGCGGTACAAGCGTTCGAAGATATTTTATCCTGAGCAACGAAACCCGAAGGAGTTGAATATGGCTTATCAATATTTGCAAACAAGTAATGATGATGGAATTACGACAGTGAAGATTAATCGTCCTGATGCGCTCAACGCTCTGAATAAAGATGTGATTGCCGAGCTCAAATCATTCTTCACAGAAGCCGCGGAAGACGATTCTATCCGTGCTATTATTGTCACTGGCGCTGGTGAGAAAGCGTTTGTCGCAGGAGCAGACATTAAACAATTTCCATCGATGAGTCCACTGGATGCTAAAAGTTTTGCGCACGAAGGACACAAACTTACGCTGTTTATTGAATCGATGTCCAAGCCGGTTATTGCTGCGGTAAACGGCTATGCGCTCGGTGGTGGGACTGAACTTGCGCTGGCGTGTCATCTTAGATATGCGTCGGAAAATGCTGTATTCGGCTTACCGGAAGTTGGCCTGGGAATTTTCCCCGGCTGGGGCGGGACACAACGTTTACCGCGTCTCATCGGGCAAGCCCGCGCCACCGAAATGATTATTTCAGCAAAGAAGATTGATGCGCAGACCGCCAAAGATTATGGCTTAGTGAATGATGTGTATTCCAGCGAAGAATTACTCGAAAAAGTCAGCGAATTTTTACAGACCGTGTTAAAAAATGGTCCTCGTGCAGTCGCACTTGCCATGGAAGCTATTCAGAGTGGTGCGAATATGACGCTGGAGGAAGGCCTTAATCTGGAAGCGAATCTTTTTGGTGTGGTGTTTAGCACCGAGGATATGAAAGAGGGAACTGCCGCATTCATTGAAAAGCGTAAACCCAAATTTGAAGGGAAATAGCCAAACTTTTATATAATCCGTTATTGATGAATTAGTGAATCGAGTTCTCTGGTTATGGTAATCCATTTAGTGCTGCTCATGGTTGGGTTCGCCCTCCTGATTAAAGGGGGGGATTGGTTGGTTGATGGCGCGTCATCATTTGCAATTCGCCTAAACATCTCTGAAATCGTCATTGGTCTGACACTAGTCTCATTTGGCACTTCTGCCCCGGAACTGCTTGTCAATTTGTATGCTTCGCTGACAGGAGCAGCAGGCATTGCACTTGGCAACGTTCTCGGAAGCAATATCGCAAATATTCTGCTGGTATTAGGTGCGGCAAGTGCTTTAAAACCTCTGACACTTAAAAGCCGGACGATTTGGCGTGAGATTCCCTTTGCGCTGGTGGTAACGATCGTACTCGGTGTTCTGGTAAACGATGTTTTTTTTAATCGTGCCAGCGAGAATATGTTGGGACACGGTGATGGAATTATCCTGCTCATCCTGTTCTTCGTCTTTATGTATTATACGTACGGTACTTCCAATGTAGAAGAAGACCTGTTCGAGCGTCGAAGCGAGATTGGACTCCTCAAATCAGCGATTTTGATTGTAATCGGCTGCATTGGATTAGGTCTTGGGGGAAAAGTGACCGTTGACAGCGCTATCGCTATTGCCACACGAATAGGCATCAGCGAGGAAATGATTGGCCTGACGGTTATGGCGCTGGGAACTTCTCTGCCGGAACTGGTCACCTCTGTAACCGCAGCACTGAAAGACAAGTCGGATATCGCGGTGGGAAATATCGTCGGGTCTAATATTTTTAATATTCTGCTGGTTTTGGGAGTCAGTGCATCGATAAAAAATATCCCCTATGATCATCTGTTTAATTTTGACCTCCTGGTAGCGACGGGAGCCACAATATTGCTTTTTGCATTTATGTTTGCGGGCAAGAAACGCCAACTTGATCGTTGGAAAGGAATGATGTTTCTTATCGCCTATATCGGTTATATTGTGTATACGATTCTAACCCGTTAAACTGAACTCTAATAATGACTGCAATACGATTAACTTAAAGAGATTTCTACAAAACAGAATCCTTGAAGAACACATTACGTTCAAATTTGTCATAAATAACACCTATGAAAATTTCATGAATTTTAATCGGAACGAGAGGACATAGTTTAGAGGATCACGGCTTTATTAAACTCACCCCTTAATCCTCTCTCTTATAAGAAAGGGGAAAGAGATTCGGACTTTCTTTTCCAGTCCCTTCTTTCTCTTTGAAAGAGAAAGGGGAACAAGGGGATTGAGTTTGTCGGATCCCAAAATTAAAAAAACATAACAGAACTCGAAAAACCGGGGAAATGACAATGTGGAAAAAGTGGTTTGAAATCATCAAAGGCTGCAATCTGCCAGAAGATATGCAGATGGAAGATGCGGATTTCATCAGTAAATGGTTGGTTATCACCCGTGCCTGTGTCTTTTCGATGACCTTGACTTCCGCTGTAATTGGCGGCTTAATTGCTCTGGCAGCGGTTGGTGGTATTAACTGGTGGTTCTGGCTGGTTACCACAATCGGGATTGTATTAGCGCACGCGTCGAATAATTTGATCAACGATTATTTCGATTATACCGAAGGCGTCGACCTCTCTGAAGATTATCCCAGAGCCCTGTACTCGCCGCATCCGATACATTCCGGGTGGATCTCGAAGACAAAACTGATGAATGCGATTATCCTGGTGAATCTCGTTGATTTGATCATCTCGATTTACCTCGCGGTACAAACCGGCTGGGAAGTTTTTCTCTTTGCACTCGGCGGACTTTTCATCAGCGTGTTTTACGTTGCCAAACCGGTACGACTGAAATATCGAGGACTTGGTGAACTCGGAGTTTTTATTATCTGGGGACCACTGATGATTGGCGGGACATATTTTGTTGTGACCAGCGGAACAATGCCTGCGTGGGTGCTGGCGGCGTCGTTGCCGTACGGTTTAACCGTTACTACCGTGTTAATTGGCAAACATATCGATAAATTACAGCCGGACAGAAATCACGGAGTCAGAACTTTACCTGTTCTCTTAGGGTTTGAGCAAGCCCTGTTTTTGAATAAAATTCTCTTTATTGCATTCCATGTGATTGTGGTGATTCTGGTTTTAACCGGAACACTGGGATTTTGGGTGTTACTTTCACTGCTTGCGCTTCCCCGGTTGGTGCAGGAAACCTGGCCACGCTATTCCGAACCCAAACCAGCGCAAAAACCAGAAGGATATACGGTATGGCCACTCTGGTACGTCTCCTGGGCATTTCGTTATAATCGTCGCGTGGGGGCATTGTTTATCCTTGGACTGTTACTGAACTGGATTATTCCCTTATGATGCTGAACAAACCAATTACTGCCATTCTCCAACAAGCGCACGCGATTTCAATTCACGGCCAACGATATTATGATCTGATATTCCGGATTGAGGATGATAACGACGGACCGATGCGGAAAGCACGCGCTCCGTACGAAGAAACGTATGAATCACCGCAAGAAGGCGATCGAATTAAAATTCATTCTATTCTCGGCGCGGTAACAAAAGTGGAAAAACTCGAAGACGAGTAACTCGTGTAATTAAAGAATACCCAAGATCTCTGTCTCGGGGTTCGAGCTCATTTGTAGGAAAGTAGCATCGATGGCAGTGTGAGAATGTCGCGTCAAGGAATATTTTGCTCTTATTTTCAATAATTTTCTATTTCTCAAAATACACTATAACATATTGATATTATTGTATGTAGAGACACGCCATGGCGTGTCTCTACCTGTACCAACTTTTTAGTTTTTCCTCTTGATTCTCTGTTTTCATACAGATTTTATGCTACGTCTATATAATTGTCAATGTAATACAGATGTCTGTCGGACTCATTGAAATTTTGCATCGTTGAGAATACCCAAGATCTCTGCCTCGGGGCAGTTCATTTAAAAAAATCTACTCGGGGAGAACTTCCTGTGAATCGGGAATTTCTTTAAATCGCAGACCCTCGCGCAGGAAGAAGTAGAGTCCGAGCCCTGTCACTGGGATATAATTAATCAAGTGAATCACAATCGCAAAACCTAACGCGGGTTCAGCAGGCACACTGTAAATTGCCAGCGCCTGCTCAATTACGTAATGATATGTCCCGATGTAACCCGGGGACGAGGGAATCATTACTCCAACTGTTCCGATCAGCAAAATAACAATCGCTGACCAGATGGTCATTCCGTAGAGAGTGGGAAATTCGAACGCGGCTAACATACAATAGGTGGAGGTGGCGTATAATATCCAGAGAATGACAGTTTGCAGGAATATTTTTCCATAATTATGCGTGCTGCGAAGACCTTTCAATCCCTGGATGAATGAAACAACAATTTCTTCTAAACGACTTGAAATTTTCTCCGGAAAAAACGCAAAAAATTTCTCTGTCAAATTTTTGGTAAACTCTTCAAAAAAAGTAAGGCCCAAAAGAAACAGTAGTAGTAGGAGCGCAAATCCCCCGATTAATAACGTAGCGGTCTGGTATTTTTCCGGAATTGGCGCGACAAAAATTGCGACAACCAGGAAAATTAATAAGCCTACAATATCCACCAGACGTTCGACGACGATGGTGGCAAGTCCGGTTGATTTTGAGAGACCGGTTTTACGTCCTAAAGCATAGGCGCGTAAAATTTCACCCAATCGCAAGGGGAGCACATTATTACCCATATAACCGATCATCAATGAACTAAATAACGGCTTGAAAGCCACTTTCTGTACCGGTTCCACCAGATAGCCCCAGCGAAGCGCGCGGGAGATAAAACTGGCGAGGAATAGCCCGGACGCCGGCAGAAGATACCACCACTGCTTATTTTTTTGCAGGGTGATAAAAAATTCATTCCATTGAATATCTTTCACTGCGAGATACGCAAAAAAACCACTGAGCAGGAGACCAATCGATATTTGCAGAAACCGTTTCATGAAAAATTTAATTTAGGTCAATCACTGAAAGAGACCAACTGATTCTTTATATTAATGTGATTTGGTGAATGAAACCACCAATGCGAATGAAGAGTCTTTTTAGGAAACACAACTCAATACAAACATAGCGTAAAAGGAGGACCAATGGATCTCGGATTGCAAGGTAAAGTCGCGTTTGTTGCTGCCTCAAGTCAGGGGCTTGGTTTTGCCACAGCGATGGAATTAGCGAAAGAAGGCGTTAATGTGGCGCTGTGTGCCCGAACAGAATCTGATCTGCACGATGCCGCAGAGAAAATTCGGAGGGAAACGACGGTTGAAGTACTCACTTTTCCGGGCGATGTGACAAACACTCTGGATTTGGACGAAATATTTAACGCAATCGAAGACGAATGGCACCGCCTGGATATCCTGGTGACAAACGCCGGTGGACCACCAGCTGGGACCTTTGACCAGATTCAACCGAATCAGTTCCGGGAAGCCACGGATCTGAATTTGCAAAGCACTGTTGAAATGACGTATCGCGCTATTCCGCTCATGCGGCGACATCACTGGGGAAGAATTATTGCTATTACTTCCTTATCAGTGAAGCAACCCATCGACAACCTGATATTGTCCAACACGGCTCGTGCCGGCGTAGTGAGTTTTTGCAAAACCGTTGCAAACTCGGTAGCAGACGAAGGCATCACGGTAAATGTCGTTTGTCCCGGCCATTTTAAAACGCAGCGGAGCATCGAGTTGCTTCGGACCTGGGCTGAGGATTCTGGCGTCGATGTGGAAGAAATGGAAGCGCAGCGGAGTAAAGAAATTCCTATGAAGCGGTACGGTGATCCCCGGGAACTCGCGGATATGATTACTTTTTTAGCATCTGAACGCGCTGCTTATGTCACGGGGACGGCGATCCAGGTGGACGGGGGACTTATACAGGGAGTGTGATTTTGATTAATTGATCTAGTTGTGAGCCCTCTTACATCAAAATATTGAAGTTAAAGCCATGATAGAATATCTGCGATCTTCGCTAAACCTAAGAGGTATAAAATGAAACTCATCAATAAATGGCTCAAAATCTGTGTTCTCTCAGTGACTATTCCGCTTACATTATTTTCTTACCCAACCGGACCACCAGACGGCAGAACAGGTGCACCTGGTGAGCAAACCTGCAATGCTGTGGGATGCCACAATTCTTTCACGCTGAACAGCGGTAACGGAAGTCTTCAGTTCGGGCAATTCCCAACGGAGTATGAAACCGGACAAACTTACCGCATTGAGATTATAATTCAAGACCCGGGACAAAGTCGATGGGGTTTTGAATGTGTGGCGTTGGATGGAAATGGCACGCAAGCTGGGACTATCACAGTGACAAATGATACATTGATGCAAACGAGTACCACGAATAATAAAACCTATATTAAGCATAAAGAAGCCGGTACATACAACGGGACCAGTAACGGTCCGGTAAGTTGGCAATTCAATTGGGTGGCGCCGACAGTGGATATTGGAACAGCCTATTTTTACGTCGCCGGTAATGCCGCAAATGGGGACAATACGCCTCAGGGCGATTACATTTACACACACTACGATTCTGTCACAGTTGCTCCCACATCCATCCGGGAAGAAAAACCTGTGCCAACCTCTCCATTTCTTGCCTCCGCGTATCCGAATCCGTTTAATCCCAGTACCACGCTTGAATTCACATTACCGGAAGTTGACAAAGTCATATTACGCGTCATAAATGATCGTGGAGAAGTTGTCAACGTCCTACGCAATTCCCGGACTAATCGGGGCACATATCGCATCCGCTGGGAGGGTGTAAATCAAAACGGTCGACAAGTTGCCAGTGGAATTTATTTCTATCAGCTAATCACTTCATCCGGAGTCTTCGTTGGCAAGATGACGCTTATTCGTTAAACGGACACCTGAATTTTTAAAAAATAAGACAACTAAAAGGGGCTATGATTAGCTCCTTTTTTCTCGTAAACTATTCACAGTATAGTTCAATTTTAAATGCAGAGATACAGCAATGACACGAAAAACCTGGGACGAGTACTTTATAGAAATCCTTCAATCGGCGCAGCAGCGGGCAACGTGTGATCGTGGCAAGGCTGCCGCACTTCTGGTGAAAGACAACCACATCCTGAGCACCGGGTATGTCGGCAGTCCGGCAGGAATTGACCATTGCTCTGAAGTGGGACACGAATTTATCGATAGTTACGAAAAGAATGAGAACGGAGAGATTGAACTTCGCAAACATTGTGTTCGGACTGTCCACGCGGAGCAGAACGCCATCAGCCAGGCAGCCAAATTTGGAATTGCTGTTGACGGCGCGACACTTTACTGCACAATGTTTCCGTGTTATACCTGCGCCAAAATGCTGGTGAACGTTGGCATCCAAAAGGTGATCACGCAATATGATTACCAGAGCAGCGAGCGCAGTAAACACATCTTTGATGTGCTGGGTATTCCGTATGTAATTCTTCATCCGGAAGAACGGGCTGAGTACGCCTGATTTCCGATTTCCGGGAAACCAAATGAGATTCCCTTTTCTCCTGAAACTCCCATGAGTAACACAGAATACGAAACGGTGAAATACTGTTATGGCAGATAAAACCCTGAAAAAACATCTCAAGTTACCCGCGGTATTTGCTTTTGGCATCGGTCCGATGCTGAGTTCCGGCATATTCCTTTTGCCGGGGATGGTGTACGCAAAAATTGGCCCGGCAGCAATTCTGGCATATTTTGTGGCGGGCTTGTTGATAATTCCGTCGCTCTTAAGCAAAGCGGAACTCGCCACAGCAATGCCCCGGGCAGGCGGGACGTACTATTTTATTGACCGGAGTTTGGGCCCTATGTTCGGTACCATAGCCGGAGTTGGCACCTGGCTCGCCTTATCGTTCAAGAGTGCTTTTGATCTTATTGGGCTTGGTGCATACTTAGTCCTTTTTCTCGAATTACCAGTGAAACCTGTGGCGCTCGCATTAGCAGTCGGCTTTGGAAGTTTAAGTATTACCGGGGTCAAAAACGTCGGCAGACTGCAGGGAGTTTTGGTGACGGTACTCCTCGGTTTTCTGGCATTTTTTATCGGGAAGGGGATTTTCCACACAGAGACGAGTCACTTTTTACCATTTTTTTCCAAAGGAACCGATTCATTTCTTGGCGCCATCGGATTTGTGTATGTCGGTTTCACAGGGTTAACAAAAGTCGCGAGTATGGCTGAAGAAGTTGATAATCCGGAACGGGTCATTCCGCTGGGAATGCTTCTGTCGTTAGGTGTAACTCTGCTAATTTACATCCTGGGGATTATCGTCATAGTCGGTGCGCTCCCAGGTGATGTGTTATCCGGCACGCTGACTCCAGTTGCGGAGACATCAAAACATTTTCTGGGAGAGGCCGGAGTTATTTTGATGTCGATTGCGGCATTGATTGCGTTCAGCGCCTCGGCGAATGCCGGGCTGACTGCTGCATCGCGATATCCGCTGGCGATGAGCCGCGATCGATTAGCGCCTGGATTTCTCAACCGGATTGGCAGATTTCATACGCCGACAAATTCCATCCTGATCACCACCGGGTTGATGATTTTCTTCATTCTCATTTTGAGTCCTGAGGGCATTGCCAAACTCGCCAGTGCATTTCAACTTATGCTTTTCGGTCTCATCAACCTTGCGGTGATTGTGATGCGGGAAAGCAAGATCGATTCGTATGATCCTGGATTCCGCTCGATTCTGTATCCGTGGCTGCAAATTATTGGCATTTTTACGACACTGATTCTCATCCCTGAACTTGGTATGTTGCCCGTCATCGTCTCCGGGTTGATTGTGTTAGTGAGTATTCTCTGGTACGTTTTTTATGGGACAAAGCATGTGAAACGGAGCGGCGCAATGATCCAGGTGTTTGAGCGCCTGGGTAAAGCAGCCAATCCCCAGTTAGATCAGGAATTGCGTCAAATTTTACGCGAAAAAGGTTTACGCAGAGAGGACTCGCTGGAGCAAAGCATTTTCCGGTCGAGTATTCTTCAGCATCAACGCGGGGAAACGTATGTCGATATTTTGCATCGTGCCTCTCAGGAATTAGCTGCCAAGGTGGATATTCCCGAACAGGAGATATTCGAGGAGCTCAGCAGAACCAATCAAATGGGAGATACGCCGGTTGGAAAACATATTGCGTTACCCCACGCACGATTAGAAAATATACGCTCTCATGAACTAGTTATTGTTCACTCTGCTGATGGTGTGCAGGTAAATCAGACCGAAGAAACAATTTATGCGCTGTTTATCTTGATTGGACCACAGGACGATCCCAGACAGCACTTACGTTTTTTAGCTGAGCTGGCGAATCGCGCAGAAGAACTTGATTTTAGCAGTCAGGAATGGCGAGACCTGGATGAAGAGGTGGAAATCCGGGCTCAGTTTATTCGGTCCGGTGAAGTCGCGGAAGTAACAATCGACAGCCCTGGATTGGTTGGCCGGAAAATTCGTGAAATACAGATGCATCATAATTGCTTGATCGCGTTTATTGATCGTAAAGGAGAAATGGTTGTCCCGCACGGTGACACAGTGCTGGAAAAAGATGATACTTTAACTATTATCGGAACCGAAGACGCCGTGAACGAAACTATCGAAGTATTTGGAAAGAAATGAAGGCTGAGTAAGAAACTGCCTTAAATGTAGAAATTCTGCATATAATTAATCTGAGTCCTGCATCTCATAGGGAAATTTTCTCAAGCAGAGCCGCAGCCTTGAAGTTGTGAGAGATTATCGCGTCAGGGAATATTTTTCTCAGAATTCAAAAAATCTCCATTTTATAAATACATTATAACCTATTGATATTATTGGTTGTGCCAAAGGCATCCCGTTGGGGTAGAGACACGCCATGGCGTGTCTCTACCTGTGCCAACATTTTGATTTTTCCTCTTGAGTGCCTGTTTTCACACACCCGCCATGGCGGGTCCCTACGTGTACTAATTTGTCGGTTTTATCCCTCCTGAATTGTAGTTGTCACACCACCTTAATTCAAATGTCACGCGTTGCATTCCTATGTTTTGCGAGGGCTATATTTCCAGTGTTTGTACCGTAAAATTATCAACCGCACCAAAAATGCTCTGACAATTTTCAGCACTTTTACCATTGGTGTATTAAGGAAGTATTTAAATATAAAAAACTGCCCGCCTTCGTACGAAAGCGGGCAGTGTGATATTTAAAATAAATCTATCAAGCGGCGTTTACATAAACGCATCCCGATTATCAACGATGTCGGCTTTATCCTTGAGTGCAGCCAGCCAGTTATTCAGAAATTCACTCTGTTTTTGTTGCGTCAGCCGTTGCCGGATTTCGTCTTTCTGCTGTGCATACTTTTCCTGGTTGAAGTCTGTTTGTGACTTTAACCGGATAATGAATGAACCACGGGATGTATTGACCGCAGGAGAAAGTTCGCCGGTATTCAATGCTTCAACGGTACCGAGAAACTCGGCATTTTTCCCCACGCCAGGAACCGATCCGCTGAGTGTAAAGGGTTGCGGTGCATTATAATTGATATCGGTGCTATCTTCGCCAATTTGTTCCAGATTAGCGTCCGCACTTAATTTTGAGCGGAGTTCCTGAGCACGCTGGTAGGCCATCTGCTGTTTCTTCTCGGTGGTGAGACGCCTCACGATCCTGGTTTTGACTTCATCCAGAGGTTGTACGGTTGGTGCCTGAATATCGCTCACCTGAAACACATAAAAAGCATCGTCGGCATCGACGACATCATCACTTATCTTACCTACCGGATGACTGAACGCAAAGTCGGTTGCTTCACTCAGCTGACCTAGCCCAGGGATGAATTGGGCATCTTTGGCAAACGGTTGGGTTTGTTGGAGTTGAACGTGATTACTGTCCGCGCTCGCTTCAATGCCATAGTCCTGGGCATCAAATAGAAAGAGCGCTGCCCTGGATTTCTGTCGATCGATGGTGGAACCGCTGGCGGTGATTTTTAACAGGATGTGACTTGCCTTCACCTGTTCTTCACCGTTTTGTTTTCGCTTGTCCTCAATCTTGATGATATGATAGCCAAACCGGGTTTCAACGGGACCAACAATTTCGCCGGGCTTGCCAGCGAAGGCAGCATCGGCAAACGGTTTGACCATTTGACTCCGCCCAAACCAACCCAGTTCACCTCCCTGTGACGCAGACGGACCATCGGAATAATCTTTGGCTAACTGAGCAAAATCGATACCTTTTTTCGCCTGCTCAAGCACATCCATGGCATCGGTTTTTGCGGCGGCTGTATCTTCCGCGGAAGGCGTTTTAGGAAATTTTGCGTACCGCAGTTGTCTTTTCTCCGGCACACGAAATTCATCTAAATGGTCGTTATAATATTTTTCCACTTCAGCCGAAGACGGCGTTGCCGCTTCGTCGCTGATGCTCCGCAGTGGAATTTCCAGGTAATCAACGGTGTACTTAATGTTTTGCTTGCGGTATGCCGCTTTTACTTCGTTCTCGGATACATTCACCGACGCAAGCAGGACGCTTTGTAATTTCTGAGCGGGAAGGGAAGCCCGAACGTAATTTTCAATTTGGACCCACTCGTCGCCCACTGGATTGTTTAACGCCTGCAGATACTTCTGTTTGTCGAACTTGCCGTCAGTTTGGAAGGCTTCAACGTTCTTGAGCACATCCGGTGGATTCGTGCGTAATTCCCGGAGAATATCCTGATCCGTCACGACGATATCACGGTCTTTGACCGCCTGTTGTACCAACGTTTCATTCACTAACTGGTCCCACAACTGGCTTTGGATCTGCTTGCGTTGTTGATCAGAAAGATCCCCGTTATTGTTATTCCGGGTCTGCTCATACTGTTGCTGTAAAAGCTGAAAATATTGCTGTGGCTTAATTTCCCGTCCGTTAATCTTGGCGATATATTTCGGAGCACCGGCTCCACGACCACCACTGAAATTTGCGCCCCATTCGAAGACAATTAAACCGACGAATGCCAGAACCAGGATCCAGAGAATAATATGTGTATTACTCCGGAGATTGGACATCATACCCATTGAATTTTATCCTTCCACTTCCTCTAGTAATAACAAAATCTTAAAGCGTCGAAAAATATATCAAACCCAGCGGGACAGTGCAATACGTAAAACCGATTCTATAGATGAAATTATGCGATAATGTAGAAACGCTGTTGACAATTTTGAATTATGACCTTACTTTTTGGGCGATTTGTGACAAATGGGGCTATAGCTCAGTTGGGAGAGCACTTGAATGGCATTCAAGGGGTCCGGGGTTCGAGTCCCCGTAGCTCCACTTCTTGAAACCCGCAAACCGGAAGGTAATGCGGGTTTTTTGGTTTTATTGAGTTTTTCCTTCAAAGATTACAAGCTACCAAGAAGTTACCGTTTGTGCATTAGCTCGTACTCGTTGGGAGAAATCTTCGGCATTTATTACTACGAGTAAGAAAAAAGCGAGATTCTTCGACTCCGCTACGCTCCGCTCAGAATGACAGTGTTTTTTAACATCACAAAGAGCTGAGTCATTTCGAGTAAGGCGCTTCAGAGCCGCATCTCCCGGAAGGGACTCCTCCCGGAGGAGAAATCTCGTCCATCTTCCGCATCGCTGCGGGAACCTCCCCTCACAATGAAATTGCGCGGCTCTAGTTATGTAGCCTTTGCATTTCGTTCAAAGGTGAGCCCTCACCCCGCCGTCGACCCAGGAACTTGTCCCGATTTATCGGAGGGGATCAACGGCGGGGAGAGTAGCCCGTGCTGCAGTTTGAAGCCGCCATTACCTTATAGGTTAAGAGAATTAGTCCGCTTCAACCCGGCTTCGCCGGAGCTTGAAGCGGAAGCCAACCCTAAAGCCGCCATTACAAGTAAAAATGTCCATCGCCGCATCTCATCCTTGGGAAAACTAGCTGGCAGTGTTATCTTTACCATCAGTATGACCATCGCTCAATACATTGACGAATTAAACAGACGCTATCAAACCGGCATCTCCCGGGAGCATAGTTATCGCGGCGATCTCCAGACGCTGCTGGAGTCTATCCTGGAGAACGTGCTGGTAACCAACGAGCCGGCCCGCGTGGCGTGTGGCGCGCCGGATTATATTCTCACCAAAGATGGCATTCCTATCGGATTTATCGAAGCCAAGGATATCGGCGATTCTGATCTGGCGGGAAAGAAGGCGAACAAAGAGCAGTTCGACCGCTATAAGTCCACCCACGATCCGTTTATCTTCACCGATTACCTGGACTTTCACTTTTACACCAACGGCGAATTCATCACGCAGGTGCGCATCGCGGATATTATCGATGGGAAAATCCAGCCGAAGCCGGAGAAATTCGATCAGTTCAGAGATCTGATTATCGACTTCGCAACGCAGGGCGGACAGACCATCCGGTCGGCGGCGAAACTTTCCAAAATGATGGCGGGAAAGGCGCGGCTGCTCTCCACCATCATCGAGAACGCGCTGAACATCGATGAGCAGGAGGGAGCGAATCAGGTCAGCGATGCAGCGAACACCACGCTCCGTGAGCAGCTCAATGCGTTCAGGAACGTGCTAATGCACGACATCGACGCCAAAAAGTTTGCGGATATTTACGCGCAGACCATCGCGTACGGTATGTTCGCCGCCCGGTTGCACGATCCGACGCTGGAGTCGTTTTCCCGGCAGGAAGCCGCCGAACTGATTCCAAAGACTAACCCGTTCCTGCGGAAACTGTTTCAGTACATCGCCGGGTACGACCTGGACGACCGCATCGCCTGGGTGGTGGATGCACTGGCGGATATTTTCCGCGCCACGGATGTGTCAGAACTGTTGCAGGACTTCGGCAAAGCCACCGGACAAAACGATCCCGTCATTCATTTTTATGAAACCTTTCTCGCGGAATTCGATCCCGAGTTGCGCAAGAAACGCGGCGTCTGGTACACGCCGGAGCCGGTGGTCAATTTCATTGTGCGGGCGGTGGACGACATCCTGAAAGACGAATTCGGCCTCAAGGACGGGCTGGCGGACACGTCCAAAACTACGGTGAAGATCAATACCGATGTGCCAGACAAACGCTCTGCCACGGGATACAAACAGAGCGAGCAGGAAGTGCACAAGGTGCAGATTCTGGATCCCGCTGCCGGTACGGGGACGTTTCTGGCGGAGGTGATCAAGCAGATTTACGGGAAATTCGAGGGACAGGAAGGCATCTGGTCGCAGTACGTGGAAAACCATCTGATTCTCAGGCTGAACGGATTTGAAATCCTGATGGCGAGTTACGCGATGGCACACCTGAAACTGGATATGTTATTGCGCGAGACCGGTGTGACGCGAAATTCCAACAAGCGATTTCGCGTGTACCTGACCAACTCGCTGGAGGAACACCACCCGGATACCGGCACGCTGTTCGCCGGCTGGCTGAGCCACGAAGCCAACGAAGCCAACCACGTCAAACGCGACACGCCGGTAATGGTGGTGATGGGAAATCCGCCGTATAGTGGACACTCGGCGAATAAAGGTGAGTGGATAATGAATTTAATCGATGAGTATAAAAAGGAACCGGGAGGGGAAAAGAAATTACAAGAGCAAAATCCAAAGTGGTTAAACGATGATTACGTCAAGTTTATCCGTTATGGCCAACATTTCGTCGAGAAAAACGGTGAAGGGATCCTATCCTTTATTAATCCCCATGGATTTTTAGACAATCCAACCTTTAGAGGTATGCGGTGGAACCTATTGCGTACATTTGATAAAATTTTCACGATCAATTTACACGGAAATGCAAAAAAGGGTGAGACAGCGCCCGATGGCTCAGAAGATGAAAATGTGTTTGATATTCAACAAGGTGTATCCATTAATATTTTTGTGAAATCAAACAAAAATTCGAAAGAAAAACTTGGTAAAGTGTTTTATTACGACCTTTATGGTAAACGAGAGGTCAAATATGAGTTTTTAGAAAATAGTAGTTTATCATCAATTGAATTTACTGAGTTACCAAAAAATGAACCTATGTATTTCATGGTTAAGAAAGATTTTGAACTCGAAAGCACTTATAAGAAATATATTTCACTTCAAAACTTCTTTAACGTGTGTTTACTTGGCCCAAATTCTCATCGAGACCATTTCGCTATCGCTTTTACAAAACAAGATGCCATTAATAGAATTAATGATTTCGAAAATGGAGATATTTCTGATCAGAAGATTCGGAAAAAATATAAATTGCGTGACAATCGAGACTGGAAGCTACCTGAAGCCAGAGATTCTATGGAAGGGGATGAAAATCCTGTAAAATGTTTATATCGGCCGTTTGACATCCGATACATGCTTTACGGAAAATATGCTTTTGATTATCACCGTCCTGATTTAAATGACCATTTACTGTTGGATGGAAATTTTGGTCTCGTTTATACACGCCAGACGAAAGAGGCTTTTTCAATTTTTGTTTGTCAAAAGCCTTTGGGGCAGCATAAAATTGCCACACCCTATGATGGTAGTTATGCATCTCCACTATATATTTACCCGGAATCAGACCAACAAACCATTGACGGCAACACCGAACGCAAGCCCAACCTCGATCCTGATATCATTCGGGAGATTGCGGAGAAATTGGGACTGAAATTCACGCCGGAAAAAGAAGAAACGGATGGCGTCTTCGCGCCCATCGATCTGCTGGATTATATTTACGCGGTATTGCATTCGCCGTCCTACCGCGAGAAGTACAAGGAATTCCTGAAGATCGATTTTCCGCGCGTGCCGTATCCCGACGATCCGGAGATTTTTTGGCAACTGGTGAACTTGGGCGGCGAACTCCGACGCATCCATCTGTTGGAGCATCCCGTGGTGGATGAATTTATCACAACCTATCCCGTGGACGGCAACAATACCATCACCCACCGCCTCACGAAAACCGATCCCGGTTTTGTGAAAGAGCAAAAAGATGATGCAGTTGGCAAAATCTGGATCAACGACAAACAGTATTTCGGAAATGTCCCGGAAAAAGCGTGGGAGTTCTACATCGGCGGATACCAACCCGCACAGAAGTGGCTGAAAGATCGCCGCGGCCGCACGCTGGATTACGAGGATATTGCGCATTACCAGAAAATCATCGTCGCCCTGATGGAGACGGATCGGTTGATGGGGGAGATTGATCAGATTGAGATTGAGTAAAATAAACTAGCCGCCATCGCCCCTTCAATGGATCAATGGTAGAGTCTGTGCTCGAACACTTTTGCTCGCCTTGTTTATTTGTACTTTTTTAGAAAAAGTACCAAAAATCCAGCAGTGAAGACTGATTTGAAAACGCTAGCGATTCGCTACGGGTGAGAACCAGAACTCCCTTCGGTCAGACAGCTGGTTCTCACTATCCTTTGCTCATCGAGCGTTGGACAAATCACTCTTCAAGGCTGAAGAACAGGATAAACATCGAGCCTCGCAATCTTATTGCGAGGCGGTACCCATGATACCGCCGTCGACCCATGTAGGGTTCAACGGCGGAACCTCATAGTCATTTCGAGCGTAATCCGGCAGTTGCCGGATGAAGTCGAGAAATCGCGGTTTTTACCCAAGCTACCGCCGGAGATTCTACGATGTTCCATCTCCGGTTGGAAACCCGGCTTTTGACGGGCTATTCGAATTAATTTCCGTCTCAGACGACGAGACTCAAAGTAGAATCCCGGGTGGTGTTCAATCCCCGAGACCAACCTTCCGGCTTTAAGGCCAGCGTTTTCCGCTGGGTTAAAGCCGGCATTACCTTAGCGGCTTGGAGAATTAGTCCGCTTCAACCCACCTGCGGCGAACTTGAAGCGGAAGTTAGGATGATGGTGTTAACCCTCCCACCGCCGTCGATCCATCCAGAAATCAACGGCGGAACCTCCCAGTCATTTCGAGCGGAATCCGGCCGCTGCCTGAGGAAGTCGAGAAAACGCGGTTTTTACCTAAGCCACCGCCGGAGATTCTACGATGTTCCATCTCCGGTTGGAAACCCGGCTTTTGACGGGCTATTCGAATTAATTTCCGTCTCAGACGACGAGACTCAAAGTAGAATCCCCCGACGAGTCGGGGGATGGACAGTATTTCGTGTAGCCCGGGATGGCGCGAAGCATCCCGGAAGGGACTCCTGCTGGAGGAATCCCGGGTGATGCTGCCGGAGACATCCCGGGTGGTGTTCAATTCCCGAGACCAACCTTCCAGCTTTAAGGCCAGCGTTTTCCGCTGGGTTAAAGCCGGCATTAGGATGATAGTGTTAACCCTCCCACCGCCGTCGACCCATCCAGAAATCAACGGCGGAACCTCATAGTCATTTCGCGCGAGCGAAGCGAGACGAGAAATCTCCGGCATCTATTGCTCCGAGGAAGAAAAAGCGAGATCCCTCGACTACGCTCGGGATGACAGGGCTTTTTGCTTAAGAATAGCTGAGTCATTTCGAGTAAGGCTCTTCAGAGGAAGGGACTCCTCCCGGAGGAGAAATCCCAGCAGGTAAATCTCAGCACATCGTTACTAATCGCTTTCATCGTTAGTAGTGGTTATGCTGCTCTATACTCCCCGGTGCAACCACACATCGCCGGAGACTCCATCTCCGGTTGGAAACCCGGCTTTTGATGGACTATGCGAATTAATGTTCGGCCCCCGAAAGGTCGGTAGACTCAAAGTAGAATCCCCCGACGAGTCGGGGGATGGAAGGCAGTTCGAGTAGCCCGGGATGGCGCGGAGCAGAATCCCGGGTAGTGTTGTGTCAGGACTTGAAAAAATCCCGAAGGGATTTAATCCGGCAGCCGCCGGAGAATAGCCCCGGATAAAATCCGGGGATTAACGGATGGATAATGCAGCAACCCCAACGGGGTTGAATGCTTTTTAGTCCTGGGGACGGGTGTATGTTCAACCCCTGCCGGGGTTGAGTTTGTGTGGCATACTCTGTCCCCCCAGTTTCATTGGGGGCTATTCGGGTTGAAGCCCTTCGGGCTTCTGATGCTCATCCAAATTTAATGGTATTGTGCCGAGACTATCACCCGCAGTTCAATCTTAGCACACAGTTACTAAGATGAGCGACATTTCTAATAAGCCAGTGACATTTCATTTACTTACATTACATCGATGAGAAAACGCACCTTATTGTTGGCAGTTGGATTTGTCCTTCTCTGGAACTCGGGTTTTATCGGGGCAGAATACGGATTGCCTTACACCGGCGTCTTCACCTTTCTCTTTTGGCGTTATCTTGCCCTCACGTTTCTGATTTATTTCTACCTTCGGATCACAAATCGTTTCCGTTGGGTTGAGAGCAGTGTCATGGCTCCGCATATGATTGTGGGAATTCTTGCGCATGGCGTATGGCTGAGTTGTGTGCTTTTATCATTAGAATATGATGTCCCTGCGGGAATTATCGCGTTGGTGGTGGCGCTCCAGCCGATGGCCACCGGTGCTTTCTCTGGGCGTGTTGTGGGGGAACCAACCCCAGTGAATAGATGGGTCGGGTTGATCATTGGATTTGGCGGGGTCGCCATATCGGTGCTTTCCCGAATAGATTTTAGCAATCCGGCTTCGGTGTTCGGATATTTCATACCGCTCGGTTCGGTTATCGCTATTACTGCGGCCAGTCTGATTCAAAGAAAAATGCAGGTGTCGAAAACCTCTTACAAATTGCCTGTGGATCTTGCGCTGTTTTACCAGTCGCTTGCGACCACCGTGGCCTTGGCTCTGCCTGCAATTTTGATAGAGCATCTCCACACAGAATGGAATCCCGAATTTATCGCCACAATGCTGTGGCTTATTCTTGGCGTATCATTAGGCGCCTATGCACTGATGTGGCTTTTAATTGAACGCATCGATGCCACCCGTGTGGCGAGCCTGTTCTATTTCGGTCCGCCAGTAACGATGTTGATGGCCTGGATTGCCTTCGGAGATACGCTGAGATTGACGGATATCATAGGACTCGCAGTCGTGTTTGTAGGGGTTTTCTTCGCTCAGAAGCCAATGGAAAAGGGGTCCAACTTCAATCAGGAAAGTCGAAGAACTTCACCTTCATAAATAAATAGGGAGGAATCCCGGGTAGTGTTAAGGATCAGGCCGTCGTCGACCTCTGGAGAGGATCAACGGCGGAAGAAGGCTCCATAGAGACATGCCATGGAGGGTGTGTGAGAATGGCATGTCAAGGAATATTTTTCTCAGGATTTAAAGAATTTCCCATTTCATAAAATACGCCATAACATATTGATATTATTGATTGTGCTAAGGGCATCCCGTTGGGGTAGAGACGTTGCATGTTGGAGCAGAGCGGAAATCCCGATTCATCGGGGCAACGTCTCTACCTCGAACACATTTCAGACTGTCATTTCAAGCAGAGCGAAGATTTTCATTGTGTAATAATCCTGAGTCATTTTGATGGAGATCCATTTCTGTGGGGATCCCGTTGGGACGACTCACTTCGTTCGCTCAGGATGACAGGGCTATATTTATTAATTTGCGTTTGTTGTATCATTTCGACCGGAATCCGGCCGCTACCGGGCTATATGAATTTGTGTCTGTCCCCCGACAAGCCAGGTGACTCTATATAGAATCCCACCGTGGTGGGATGGAAATCATTTCGAGTAGCCCGGGATGGCGCAGAGCAAAATCCCGGGTGGTGTTTTCACGCTGGGAAAATCCGGGGTTTGGAAAGGACTACATTGACGCAACCCTAACAGGATGCCCTTGGCGCAATCAATATTATCAACATATTCTAATAATTTGTATTCATCAGAAAATTGCTCAATAAAATTGGGATTCTGTCGATAATAGTGGAACAGAATAGGCAAATGCGCAGGAATTTTGTCATTCTGCAATTTTTCACATCTGATATGTGTTATGAAACATAGTTGCCGGAAAGGGGACATCTATGTTCAGGAAATTGACAGTACCCGCAAAAATTATTGGAATTTTCGCCGTAATCTTTATCATCGGTGGCATGGTCTATTTTTTTGTTTCAACCCAGGAAAATAATAAGAAATCCATCAAAGTCGTGGTAAGCAAGTTTGAAAAGCTAACGCTTGCACTTGAGGATTTTGCCCGGATGCGCAATGAGCATGCTGCTATGTTTTCCGGTGGACATAGTGGAATTGACGAGCAAAAAATCGGTTCCGATTTAGCGATGAAATCGAGTTTTCAATTTCGGGTGCCGGTGTTCAATCCGTTAAATCCAGAAAACCAGGCTGACGGAATTGAATCCAGGATGCTTGAAACCATTCGGGAGAAGAATCTTAAGACGTACTGGACCATCGATGAACAGAGTAATTCGCTGCACTTTATGCGAGCAATCAAATTATCCGAATCGTGCTTAGGGTGCCACACTGCTGCAGGTAATAACGCCAATGTAATCCATGGTGCGTATGAATTTATTGAGCCGATGGATGTAATTGTCACCAGTTATTCGTTATCGACATTTTTGAAAACGAGCTCGATGGTATTAGTAGGCATCATCTTCGTCGGACTGTTCGTCCTGTATCTGATGTTGTCAAAATTTGTTACCACGCCTATTCTCAATCTCATTACCAGTCTTCGGCGTACCGCAGACCAAACCAACGATTCATCCGGGCAGGTGAGAGATACGAGCCAGGAATTGGCCGAAGGATCCTCAGAGCAGGCGGCATCTGTGGAAGAAACGAGTTCCAGTTTGGAAGAGATGTCCGCGATGACCAAGGAAAATGTTCAGGGAGCAATCAAAGCGAACGAACTTTCACAGGAAACAATGAAATCCGCGGCGGCCGGCACCGAAAAAATGAACCAGATGCTTGCGGCAATCCAGAGTGTGAGATCCTCGGCTGAGGAAACATCCAAAATTATTAAAACCATCGATGAAATAGCCTTCCAAACGAATCTGCTGGCATTGAATGCGGCCGTGGAAGCAGCACGAGCAGGAGAGGCCGGACAAGGCTTTGCGGTGGTGGCCGATGAGGTGCGGGCGCTGGCAGCGCGGTCAAAAAACGCTGCGAAGACTACTGAAGGTTTGATTAATGAATCAAAACAGCACGCGCAGGAGAGTGTTCAGATCGTTGAAGAAGTGGCCGCCGCTTTTCAGGATATTACCGGAAAAGCACAGAATACCAATGAATTAATTAGCGCTATCACAACCTCTTCGGAAGAACAGGATCAGGGGATCAGCCAAATCAATACCGCCGTTTCACAGATTGATAGTGTGACCCAGGCAATCGCAGCTAATGCTGAGGAAACGGCGGCAGCATCCCAGGATTTGAGCGAACAGGCAGAAGCGTTAACTCAAATGATCGATACGCTGACGGGGATGTTTGTGCAAAATAGCACTGAAAATAATCTGAACGATGAAACTGAACCACAATGGAAGTCAGGTATAAATTCAGGGCGCTCTGAAAACAAGAAAAAATCAAATCAGGCGCACAATGTTGTAACACCGCAAAATGAAATACCATTAGATGAAACCGGTTCTTAGCAGAGGCTCTTTCCAGGGCGCACCCCAGTTACACACGGCTTCTTGCCGGGAAAGGGTAAAGGCCGGAGAAGGAGTTCTCCACTTGGAGTCTTTCTGACCTCACCCTCGGTCCCTCTCCTTCGCAAGGAGAGGGATGACAGGGGTTACTTTTTGACATCTCTGGTAAGTATCAACGGTAGAAGAATATACGTGGGGACACACGATTGCGTGTCGTTGCAATAACAGCAATCTCCCAGACAAAGATCCCGAAAATTCTTTGATTAAAATATCCCGAGGCAGAGACCTCGGGGAATCTCTCAAATTCCAGGGAACAACCCATGGGTTTTCGCAACCATACTGAATTTAATGGGTCCGATGGCATCCGCATTACATTGATCGTGTCACGCGAGTAGAGACGTTGCATGCAACGTCTCTACAGATGATCTTGATCCCCGAGGCAGAGACCTCGGGGAATTCTTTGATCAAATTATCCGGAATTATCGCTTACAAAGTAACATCGTTTAAACTCATAACGTTTTTTCCTTTTGTTCTGAGGCAGGAGATGTGCATTTTATCATTGGGACTTAGTGTTACCGGAATGAATTCCACATTCAAACTCCAACTGGAAATCAGCACCTAAACTCTCGCCATAAGTCACCGGATATGGTTCTCAAGATACCAAAGATTGCAATCGGGTTGTTACTTCTTCTATCCCCAGTGATGAAAACCGCGTTCGCGCAATCACTGGGCAACTATACCTCTTTGCAACAGACTACAAATAGTCTGACGGTTCATACCACGACCGGCTCGGTTCAACTCATTCCATATGCTGATGACATCGTGCGGGTTGACTTTCTTCCTACCGATACTACAGTATCAGATTCATCCTTTGTTATCATTCAGGATTCAAGTGCAAGCGTCGGTTTTCAGGTTCAGGACGCAGACTCGTCACTGAGCCTGGTAATGAATGCACTTCGCGTTCAAATACAAAAATATCCCGTACGGCTCGCATTTCAAAATTCCGGTGGCGAAGTTGTACTCCGGGAGAGCGAGTCAGGCGGAATGGAGTCGATTGGAAATCAACGCATGGCAAGATTTCAATTATCTCCGGCCGAACGATTGTATGGATCAGGAGAGCGCGGAAATGGACTGAATTTGCGCGGCAGGCGTATCAATTTATACAACACGCAAAATTACGGTTATAGTACACCGCCAGCGCAAATGAATATCAACGTTCCGTATCTTGGGTCAAGTAACGGCTACGCAATTTACTTCGATAATACCTATCCATCTGAGTTTGATATCGGCGAAAGTAACCCCAGTCAGCTGGTGTACAGAACAGATGGGGGAGAACTCACGTTTTACGTTTTTGCCGCCTCAGCGATCACCGATCAGTTACAAAGATATACCTGGTTGACAGGACGCCAAGCGCTTCCACCCAAGTGGGCGCTGGGATACCTGCAATCGAAGTTTGGATATCGAAACGAGCAGGAAGCCCGCGAGATGATTACAACCATGCGGGCAAAGAATTTTCCCGGAGATGCCATCATTATTGATTTTTACTGGTCCGCGCATATGGGCGATCTCACCTGGGATCCGGCCAACTGGTCAGATCCTGCCGGAATGATCGCTGATTTCGCAGAGGAAGGCATCCACACAATAATTCTGACGGATCCGTATTTTGTGGAAAACTCCTCTTATTATGGAGAGCTCACCAACCAACATCCGGAATATCTTGGCAGAGATGGAACGGGCGCGCCGTACACATTGCCGAACTGGTGGTCGTGCGGATGCGACGCAGTATTATTTGATATCACAAATCCCGGAGCACAGAGTTGGCTCTGGGAGAAATATGCCACGCTGTTCGATCTTGGACTTGCTGGTCTCTGGACCGATTTGGGAGAACCGGAACGGCACCCATCAGATATGCATCATTCGCTGGGATCTGCAGAAAAAGTGCATAACATATACAACCTCCTCTGGGCTCAGACAATATTTCAGAACTACTCGAACTATGCACCAAACAGCCGGGCATTTAACCTCACGCGCTCCGGATTCGCCGGAATTCAGCGATACGGGGTGTTCACTTGGTCGGGTGATGTTTCCAAATCATATGATGGTCTCGCAAGTCAGGTGCCGTTCATGCTCAATATGGGGTTATCAGGACTGGCATATCATTCATCGGATATCGGTGGATTTTGCTGCGGCAATACTACTCCGGAATTGTACATCCGGTGGCTGGAACTGGGAGTATTCAGTCCGTTCGTGCGTCCTCACGGTGCAGATTTTCAATCCACCGAACCCTGGACATTCGGAACCATTGCAGAATCGTACGCCCGAAATCTGCTTACATTGCGTAATCAACTTATCCCATACATTTACACCACCGCCAGAGAAAATTACCTCACGGGAATCCCGATTGTTCGTCCACTATTTTTTGTTGATCAGGATGATCCATCTTTGATGAACAATACGGAATCTTACATGTTTGGCGAGTCATTTCTTGTCTCTCCAGTGCTTCGGGAAGGCGTGCGTGAAAAAACGCTCTATCTTCCCCAGGGGAGGTGGATCGAGTTCTGGTCTGATGATATTTATACAGGCGGACAAAGTGTCACCGTGGACGCACCATTGCCTCAAATACCACTCTTCGTGAAATCTGGAAGTATCATTCCGATGCAGCCTCCAATGGAGTTTGTTGATGCTGCACCTGCTGACACCATCCTGGTACATATTTATCCGGATCCACAGAATTCCGGTGCTTACTCTCTCTACGAAGATGATGGGCTAACTACTGGATATCAGGATGGAGAATATGCGACCACCGGCATGAGATATGCATTGCAAGCCGGCGACAATTACCCAGAATTGGAAATCAACTTTGATGCAACAGCGGGGAGTTTTTCCGGAATGCCCCACACCAGAACCTATCGTTCAATCACGCATCTCATTGCCCAGCCTCCGGACACCGTTCTTTGGAACAGGGGAGTGCTGATGCCAACGCAAGACCTTGCTGAACTCACACGCAGTGATGGCGGGTACTATTATAATGGCACTACGCAGGTTCTCTATATCCAGACCAGAGATTCAGTGTCGCATCATCAACAATTCACAGTACGCGGCGCTGAACTAACAACATCTCTGGAAACCGGTACATCATTGGCTCAGCAATTTTCATTAAGTCAGAATTATCCGAATCCATTTAATCCGGTTACCAGGATCGGGTTTGAGTTGAATTCGAAAGGATTAACTACCTTAAAGGTTTATAATCTGCGCGGACAGGTCGTAGCGACGTTGGTGAATAAAGTGTTAGAGCCGGGCCGCTATAGTTATAATTTCAGGGCCGCAGAAGATCTGGCTTCCGGCATTTATATTTATCGACTTCAAACGAATGAAAAAGTTCTTACTCGGAAAATGTTGTTCGTAAAATGAACCAGCTAAAGAAAATCATATGCTCGTATATCTTTACAAGGTTGGATCGAGAACAAACCGTGGTCACTTGGATATTTATTTCTCATCCTGCAAATAGATTTATTTAAACACGTAGTTTGAATCAAAGAATTTCCCCAAGATCTCTGCCTCGGGGCAAGATTATCTGTAGCGACATAACATGGAGGCCGTGTGAAAATGTCATGTCAGGGAATATTTTTCTCTTGATTTCCTGTTTTTACACACCCTCCATGGCGCTTCCTTAAGCAAGCACATATCCATAAGTCAAATTGAGAAAACCTAATAGTTGTCCGATGAAAAATTTCCTCTATTAAATCATATGCCTTTTGATGGAGATCCATCGACTCACTCCGCTCGCTCAGGATGACAAATCCTCTGGATACGCATATACTTCCCATCATAGATCGCGTTATGCGTTGATTACAGTTTAAATGACTAAACCTCTGGAGAGGATCAATAACTCTACCCAGAACACCTCTCGCACTGTCATTTCGAGCGGAATCCGGCGGGTACCGGATGCAGTCTCCCGGAAGGGACTCCTCACGGAGGAGAAATCCCCTAAATTAAAATTCAGCACTTCATTCTCGAGAGAACTCCCTGTTGTGTAATGGCGGGTTTTCGCATTTTTAGTTTCTCGCCACCGATCCGTTCCAGAGGTCAGTGGCGGTTATATCTCTAAAATTTTATCTTCTAGTGACTCCGAGAGATCACTCGAAAATAGTTTGTGTACTTTTTTAGAAAAAGTACCAAAAATCCAGCGGCGAAGACTGATTTGATAACGCCGGCGATTCGCTTCAGGTGAGAACCAGAACTCCCTGCGGTCAGACAGCTGGTTCTCACAACTTCTGCTCATCGGGCGTTGGACAAATCACTCTTCGAGGCTGACGAGCATGAGACGAAGCCTTATGATAATACCTTGCTCCTAAACAAAAAGGTGACAAATCTTCTTGATACGCATATAAATCCCATCATTGATCGCTTTCGATCTCTCGGAGGTGTGTCTCTATCAAAGACAATCCCCTGATTTTTTTGTATTTATATCCTGTTCTCACACACCTTCAATGCAACATCTCTACACGCGTGCAACTCTCAATGTAATGCGGATGCCATCTGATTTCGGTATTGTTGAGAAAATCTGGGTTTGTTCGCTGGAATAGAAGCGATTCCCAGCGGTCTCTAGCTTTTGGCTGTTTATTTAAGAACCCATGCGTGCAGTTATCAGTTCACATTATGTGATCTATCCCATTTGCTTTCTGAATACTTTTTACTAATAGAGCCAATTCGGGATTTCTTGGGTTTGATTAGATACTTGATAAATAACTTGAAGTATTGGCGCTATTAATATTATTATTGCGAAGAAACGAATATATCAGCATATTGAAAGCGAATATTCTTCCTGATTTTTCCAATTTGAGATTCGCCGAGTGATTCGGTTATAACACTTGTGGAATCTGCCTGTGCTCATTGGACTGCCCTCTGAGACTGCTTATCCTCTCTTTATAAAATTGCATTATTTTTCTAAGGTTCATTTTTATTTATACGACTTGTGAGGTATGAACATTTACATCTGTTTAAGAAGGTTTTAAACCTAACATGAACCCAGAGAGAAGTACTATTTCACAGAAGATGACTCAGCCAATCGATACCGACCGGTTAATTAAGTTGGCGACCACTTTGCAGGAAAAAAGTGATATTAAAGAAACACTGCATCTCATAAAAAGCAGTATCCAGGAATATTTTAGTGTCGATCAGTTGTATTTATCCATGGTAAACCCGAAAACCCGGAATGAAATAAAAACCCCGATTTCACAGGGTAAATTTGGTGAAAATTCAACGAATCACAAATTGCAGAGTGATCTCTCGCATTGGATTATTCACCAAAATAAATCGTTCTATACCCAGAATATTAAGGAAGACCCGCGATTTCAAGATAACCGATTTGAAACTTCTGCCATCCAATCCGTAATTGGAATTCCACTAAAATTTGAAGGTTTGGTCATCGGAGCCTTGGTGCTGATTAAAATATCCGAAAACGAGCCATTCATTCGAACTGATTTTCTGACGGCACAAAAATTTGCAACCCTTATTTCACCTTACATCTGTAACCTGCAACAGATCGGACAATTTTTTAATGCGCCATCTCAGGACAAAGTTTTACTCAAAAAATATAGAGAGTTCGGGTTGATTGGCGAGAGTCAGAAATTTATTGAATTGTTACATTTTACCGAGGCGGCCGCCCACTGCGATGTCCGTGTTCTGTTACAGGGAGAAACTGGTACTGGGAAAGAATTAATTGCGCGAGCCATCCATAAAAATAGCGCCAGAGCAAAACACCGGTTTGTGGCAGTTGATTGTGGCGCTATTCCTACTGAACTGCTGGAAAGTGAATTATTTGGTCATACCAATGGCGCTTTCACTGGCGCCGCCACCAATAAGAAAGGCCTTTTTGAGATTGCTGATCAGGGCACTTTATTCATGGATGAGATTTCTAATCTTCCGTTGCCAATGCAGTCGAAATTATTAAGGGTGTTACAGGTGAAGGAAATACGTCCATTGGGAGCAACAGACACGCGTGAAGTCGACGTGCGGATTATTGCCGCCGCAAGTGATTCTCTCCGGTCATTAGTTGATCGCGGAGAATTCCGGGAGGATTTATTCTACCGGCTGCATGTCTACCCGATCTCTGTACCTCAATTGAGTTCGAGAAAAACGGATATCCCATTATTATCTGAATATTTTCTCAAAGAATTTAGCTTACGGCAGGAAAAACAGTTGGATTCAATTCATCCAAAAATAATCGAGCTGATGTTAAATTATGACTGGCCGGGAAATATCAGGGAACTGGAAAATTTAATAGAACGCCTTGTAACACTTGCCCCGCCTCATGAGGAGGTCATCGACTATTCGCTTCTTCCTGAAGGATTTTTCCGGAGAGCCCAGGGCCAATCCAATGGGGAAAAAGATATTCAATCCTTGCCGGATCAACTGGATGAATATGAAAAACAGCTTATCAAAAAGACCTTGTTGGAAAAGGATTGGAATCAGTCGGCGGCTGCAAGAGCTTTACAGATCTCGGAATCAAATATTCGATATAAGATCAAGAAATTTAATTTATCGAGATAATTTATTTCAAACGGCAATCCATCCAGGTACCCAAAACCGGGTTTAGCCTACATTTTCCCCGAATAATTTTGAGTAAATTCCCGTAACTCGCAAAAAATTGCGAACACTCGTCATTTTTTACGATGGGTTTCGATCCCTGTATTCACGGTATGGAGAAGATTTGTCCGCAAATATTTGCGAGTTTATTCAGGTATCTTAAACGTGATGAAATTACTCATATTTATAAAAGGAATAGAAACATATACTTACAACTACAAGAGATCCGTTGGTACACATTTTGTGTAGTAAAAGTATAGCGTTTTGTTTTCCATTTTTTCCACGATAAAAATTCTGTCCAGTTTTTCAAAATGTGAGTTAGGTGGCGAAGCCGCGGTTAATTGTTAGATAAAATAATTCATGAATATCAAAAAAATCAATCAACATTACATGGTTACATTTGAATTGTTACTGCTATAGTGTTGGTTCCGGCGTTTATCCTTCGACAAGCTCAGGATGACGCCTTGGTATGTCACTCTGAGCTTGTCGAAGAGTGGTAGACTCTTTGTATAGTTCGTTGGTTTGTAAAAAAATCACAAATGACTGCTGATAAGAAATTCATGAATTATCCAGTGTAGAAAAAACCGATAAAAAATTCGATGCCAGTTCAAGTAATAATCCGTCACAACAACGATCCCAGCTATTATATCGAGCAGGAATTTTATAACCCTGAAGAGATTAATATCGGGTCCCACAAATCAAATCAAATCGTGCTGGAGGATCAGAATCAAGCCGTATCAAAATATCATGTTCAGATTGTAAGAAGCAGTGGAAAATATTTTTTGATTGACAGCAAAAGTGACCAGGGGACTTACGTCAACGGGAAAAAAGTACAAACTGATATTCCGTTATTTATCGAAAATACCATCGAATTTAATATCGGTGAATTTGATATAAACCTCACGCTTACAGGTACAGAAGCCGAGTTGAGCAAAGAAGATATCGTTATTAATAATCCTTTTGATGATGATGTACATCAATTAAACAGTATACTCAACCGACTGATCCGGAAGTATCAGGTTGAAAATGACCGGAATAAACAGTTTCTCTTGATTCAGGCTTATCGTGAAATTCTTGATGAGTCCGTCGAGAGCGATGTTCTTGAAATTCTATTCAAAACAAAACAAGAAAATGCTGTCCCGGCAGGCGATTTACCTGAGAGTCCGGTTGAAATTTTACTTGATAAGTTACTTCATCTCCTTCAGCGACTCTTTCAAAAACAGGTGCATTTTAAAAGAGAATTTCTCGATGAAACAGTGGAACCATTTGATGATCATTTTCCATATGAATCTTTGGAACAATTAAAACAATATCTCTTTGATCCCGATATTCCAGAAGAGGAAACTCAGGCTCGACTTTCCCAATTCACCAGACGTTTGGAGACGATATTATCGCATCAAGAAGCGCTTTTAGATGGATATCAATTCGGAGTCGAAAAGGGTGGCGCGTCGCTTGTACAAGAAATTATAGACCAGGCAATCGGCAATATTTTTGACAAAAAATTTGTGATATTAGGTTTTCTGAAAGTGCCATATAAATGGTTTCCGAACAAGTTACGCTCAGAGATAGTGGCTCAAGTTGAAAACGAATTTCAAGTGATTAGTAACCAGGGTCCGCACCATTTAGAAAAACGACATTTCCGCTCGTCATTTGTAGAACGCTATCAGGACAGCATCCGGAAAGCCTATCTGTCACCTGAATTAGCCAAAGAAAAATCAGCGTAAAATGATACGTATTATCCAGGTTTCAGGATTAAGATAAAGGATTTTATCTATGACCGTGAGATTAAAAGTATACCAGGATAGTGATGACCCCGTTTTAACAAAAGATTTTGAATCGGGAAATATCTCCATTGGAAGAGATCAATCCGCAGATCTGATGTTAGAAGATCCCAGTAAGTTTGTTTCCAGGCAACACGCTATCATCAAATTTCAGGATGGTTATTATTATCTGGTGGATAAGGACAGCAGAAATGGAACGTATATAAATAATAAACGCATTAAGGCAGATTATCCGTACACGCTTGACGACAACGCGAGTTTCGTCATAGGGGAATATACGATACGTTTTTCCACAGTGCAGGATGAACCCGAACCCGCAACACCGGAGCAGCCCAGGGATCGGACGATGGTTTACAGTAATCCCTTCCAGGATGAAATTGATTCATTATTAGAGGCTATCCAGGAGATTGAACGCAAACATCAATCGAGTAAAGAGTTGGCAACAACGGAATCATTGGAAGAAGCGATCAAGTCAGTCAAGGGGACCATAAAGGGATTTGATACTCTCCCGGTCATTCTCTCAACCTTAACCAATGGAGTCGGAGCGGGACACACTAAACGAGAACATGCTCCAAGAGAAACAGAAACCGGAACGATGGCAGATACTCGTTTCGAAAAAGTGCTCGATGTCACGCTGGAATTTTTCGTCAATATTTTCCGGTTTGTTTCCAAATTCCGGACAGAATTCGTTGGCAGCACTCTGGTGGAAACTGAAGATATAATGTCGGTGAAAAACATTGATGAGTTGAAACAAATACTCTTTGACCAAAATATTTCCACAGAAGAATTGGAAGCTCACGTTGAGCAAATGCGTCGGGAAATGAGAAAGTTGGTTGCCCATCAGGTGGGTCTCCTGGAAGGATATCGCGATAGTATTAATCAGGGAGTTCCAAAACTTACCAAAGAATTGAATCCGGCAATTGTGCTCAACGAGATTTCTAACGAGAATATCACAATCGGACCAGTGAACATTCCGTATAAATATATCCCGTTTGTGGTGAAAAACAGGGCGTTGCAAAAGCTCGAAGAAAATCATTTTACTCTCGCCGAAGAAGACCGGGGAGTCATTGAAAAAAAGTATTTTCGCCCTCCGTTTATCAAAAAGTATTTAGAAACCATCAGCTCAACGTAAACTTTTTCAATATACGAGAATGGTATAAAAACCGCGAATGAACGCAAATAAACGCTAATTGTAAATAGTTAATAAGGAATATTTTTCTCATGATCTCAAAAATTGTTCCTTTCATAATATATACTATAACTTGTTGATATTATTAAGTGTAGAGACGTTGCATGCAACGTCTCTACTCGCGTGCCACGATCACTGTAATGCGGATAACATCTGACACATTGAAATTCGGTATTGTTGAGAAAACCCAGGGTTATTCCCTGGAATTTGAGAGATTCCCCGAGATCTCTGCCTCGGGGTATTTCAATAAAGGAATATCCGTTCGATCCTTTTTAAACTACACTCGTATATTTTGATCACGTCCTACCGGAACTCAATTCCACTAATTTTTCAGATGGTATGCTTATCTGTTTTACAATCTTCAGTTCTGAAGAACATCAGCAGGGACAACTTAATCGTTGGCACAAAAATCACGGGGAGTAAGTCATTTTGAAGAATGCAATCTATCAGTTCGTCCTGGCAAGTATTTTTGTATTTGGGCTGGTAACGTGTGCGCATAACATTGGCGTGGTAGTTCGGTCTACTTCAGATTTAAACAATGGCGGAAATCCGGTTGTTGTGCGTGTCTATCAGCTGAAATCAGCAGGGAGTTTTCAGCGGGCAACCATTGAGACATTTTGGGGCAAGGAGAGAGCGCTCTTAGGCTCTGATTTATTAGGAGATCCCATTGAATTAGTTTTACATCCCAATGAAACCCGCACTTTAAAAGGGATTGAGTTAAACGATGAGGCCGCTTTTATTGGCGCCGCGGCTGATTTTTATCAACCGGATGTGGATCAGTGGAAATCACTTATCGACGTCACCACCCTGAAAAGTGATCGACTGGTTCTCGCTGTGGGAAAAGATGGTTTGTTGATTCAAAGCATTAAATAGTGTATTGCCTGGTCAGAGAAAAGTGATTCTTAACTTTAATATTTGGGCGGATTATGAAAGAACAAAGTAAGGTTTTATGGTACGAAGGGATGACGCTGGATCCCCATCACTTTCAGCAGTGGGATCGATTTCATCAATCAACTTTAAACTATCGGATCCGTTCTCTTGAGCCTTATTATTGGGGCGTTTCCGCACTTTCGATTGAAAAAGAAGCCCTGGCAAACGGTATGATGAAATTGGTGAAGGCGACCGGGGTTACGCCTGACGGATATGTATTTAATCTCCCGGAATCAGCGCCGTTACCGGGAGCACGCGTGATCTCAGATCATTTTCAAACAACCCAGGACAGTTTATCCGTGTATCTCGCGCTTCCTGGCGAAAAACCGCAAAGCAAAAATGCCGAATTGGATCATAAGGGTGACTCTGAGAACAACATCCGGTTTTCCCTGGAAGAAGTTGAGGTCGTCGATGAAAACAGCGGACTCGATCAGCGTCGCATCGGAGTGGCAAAGCCGAATTTTCAGATTCGTTTTAGTGACGAAATGCTGGAAGACTTTTCAGTGCTCAAAATTGCCGAGATCGTACGTTCCAGTGAAAATGAATTCATCCTGAATGATAATTTTATTCCGCCGACGCTGAATATTAATGCGTCCGATAATTTACAAGCCATTCTCCGGAAAATTGTGGAACTGTTCGTAGCACGGGGTAATGCCCTGCGGAAAAACCGGCGGTTTACGGCGGGTGGCCAACTGGATGTCGGTACCAAAGAAATTGCAGCCTATGGTCAGTTAAGTGCGATCAGCACTTTTTTGCCACTGGTTCATCAGTACCACGAAGGAGGTAAAACTCATCCTTTTGAGGTATACAGAACCCTGCTTTCTGCCGCAGGAAATCTGACATGTTTTTCCAATGATACGAGTATCGGACCAACAAGTTTTCCGATCTACGATCATGATAATCTCTCGCAGATCTATCACACCATAGAACAACAGATTCGCCAGCTACTGGGCGAAATCGTCGTGGAGAAGAATTATCAGGAGATCGCACTGAATAAAAAGAGTGAGAATATGTTTCAGGCGCAAATTGATGCCAAACTTATTGAACAATCAGATTTTTATTTGAAATGTTCCGGTGAATATGATGACCAGCGCTTGCAGAGTGAACTAAGCAATATGTTACGGATCGCCTCCCCGGAAATGATCACAGAAGTACTAAGTACCGCGACAAGAGCTCTTCCGGCCAGTTACTCCGCCGATCCACCACCAGGCTTACCTCCCGAAGAGGATGCTCATTACATCGTCCTGGAGAAACGCGGTCCCTTTTGGGATGCGATTAAACGAGAAAAAGCTGTGGCGATCTATTTGCCCTCTGAATTTGATCAGCTGGATATAGAATTGATTGCCGTAGTGGGGAAAAGTTAAACTCGTCGGGGAATAGTGTATGGCTGATGATATATTAAATACCGAAAGTATGCATTTAGCAGATATTTGCGCTGACTGTCTTATGCTGACTCTGCAATTACGCTCCGCCAAAGAATATGGCGATCCAAAAGTCCTGCGTGAAAAAATCCTTCAATTATTGGATAAGATTGAACGTGAAGCGCGGCAGCACGAATATTCTCTGGAAGATATTCAGCGCGTAAAATTTGCGTTAGTGGCTTTTTTAGATGAATCGATCATTGCTTCGGACTGGTCACAAAAGGACAGTTGGCTTTCAAAACCGCTGCAATTGCAACTTTATGATAGGTTTGACGCCGGCGAGGAGTTTTATAATAAACTCGATGCTATGTTAGATGAGATTCAATTGAATACCGAAGTATTAGAAGTCTATTATCTCTGTATGACGCTTGGTTTTAAAGGAAAGTATGGAGTGACAGAACAGGAGAAACAGCGAATTATTGTTGACGATATCTATCACGAACTTAAACTCAGCAATTTCAATAAACCTGATGTTTTATCTCCCAATGGAGATCGTAAAGAAGAAATTCGGGAAATTATTCAATCAGAGATTCCATACTGGACTATCGGAGTGGGGACAGCCGTCACTGGGCTTCTAATCTATTTTATCTTCTCGATTTTTAGCACCAATATTGCCAATTCTGTAATCAATCAGTTTCAAATGGTGATGTAATCCATATGAGAAATTTGCTCAAATATCTCCTGAAATTTTTAAAGAAAATAAAGTCATTTTCGGTCATGCTCTTTGTCCTGGTACTGGCTTTAGTGATCGCAGCAGGATGGTATTTACAGTGGGCTATTTGGAAAATTATAGTGGCCGCTCTTGTGGTGATTTTCGTGGGAGCAGTTGTTGCCATTATTCGTAAACTCCGTTCCCAAAAAAGCTCACAATCCATAGAAAAATCTTTGAAATCCCAAGCGGGCACCAGTGCAAAACAAGAGGAAATTGAGCAATTACGCACGCATCTTACCTCAGCAATTGATGCCCTCAAAAATTCAAAACTCGGCAAAGGCATCTCTGGGAAATCAGCCTTATATGAATTGCCGTGGTATATGTTTATCGGTCCGCCCGGTGCAGGCAAAACAACGGCGATTGAAAATTCCGGGTTGGATTTTCCTTATGGAACAGAGCGCATTCGCGGCGTGGGCGGGACCCGAAACTGTGACTGGTTTTTTTCCAATGAAGCCATTTTCCTGGATACAGCCGGGCGATACACAACGGAGGAAGAGGATCGGGAAGAATGGTTTGCATTTTTAGATATCCTGAAAAAGAACCGGCGGCGGCAACCAATCAATGGTGTCATCATTGGAATTAGTATCACCGATATTATTAATGGATCGAATGAAGAGATTGAACAAGCGGCCAAGACGATCCGGACCAGAATTGATGAATTGACGGAACATCTCAATGTCCGGTATCCTGTGTACACCGTCTTTACGAAATGTGATTTAATTCGGGGATTCGTTGAATTTTTTGAGGATTTAAAAAAGACCGAGCGCGAACAACTTTGGGGATGTACTTTTACCAGAGATCAACGGGAGGATCCGGACGTCTCCCGGGTTTTTCTCTCTGAATTCCAAAAACTGCATGATTCGTTGCTGCGTTACCGTATCGATCGTTTGAGCGGACCAATGAACCGGCAAACACGTCAGCGTGTGTACACGTTTCCGGTTGAATTTCTCCAGTTAAGAGATCAACTGGATGTATTTATTTCGAAATTGTTTCATCCAAATCCGTATAAGGAATCACCGTTATTTCGCGGGTTTTATTTCACCAGTGGAACGCAGGAAGGCGTCCCGATTGATCGGGTAATCCAGAGTATTGCACAGCAGTTTCAGTTGCCTCAGGAAGATGCGAGTCGCTTTGATCCCGAAATGGAGACAAAAAGTTACTTCATCAAAGATCTGTTCACCGATATTATGATTCCCGATCAGGAGATGGTTTCCAGAACGCGAAAGGCATCCAATAAATATGGCGCGCTCAAAATTGGGGTGTTTAGTGCTGCCATTATCCTCTTGGGAATCTTTTTTATTGGTGCGTCGTCCTCGCATTTTAAGTTTAAAAGTGATAGCCGCAGATTACTTGCCGCCGCTCGTAATGTAGAACAAATCCAATGGGATCGGGATTCGTTTTCGGATAATTTTGCACAATTAAATCACTTGCAGCAGGAAATTAATCAGGTAGGACATTCATCAATTTTCACCCGGGGAATCTACCGTGGAAAAGCAATTACGGTCCCGGGAAAAGAATTGTTTTATTCCCGGCTAAAACCATTTATAGAGTCATATTTTTATACAGGATATCTTCGAACCGAATTGGGACGGTTTAGCCAGAGAAACTCTAGCGTTCACAGGGAACGAGCCTATAATTTACTCAGGGTTTATCTGCTCCTGGGTGATGAACGTCAGCGACTTTTAAATTCAAGTGCCGAAAAAGAGTTTCTGCGTACTCAGGCAAGCGTCATTCTTGATAGCCTGTTACAACATCGTTTTAATTTTGCTTACCAGGCAGATCATAACGAAAAACTGGATGAAGTACGCGCGATGATTCATAGTCAGGTTGACTATTTTATCCAGTTATTTGCTAATCCGGTCCAATCAGAAGAATCGCAGCAAATTTTCTCTGCTTTCGAAAACGACCCAACCCTGGTCGCCAAAACCCGGAAGACTCTCGGTACTCCGAATATTTCTGATGTGTATGCTCAAATTAAACGAGAGGCGGCAGTAGAAACCACACCATTAGAACTTTCAGAGATTGTTGGCGAGAAGAACCTCCGATATTTTATTTCGGATGCACAAATATCGGGATTTTTTACCCGGGAAGGTTTTGACCAGTATGTCACAGATAAAATTCAAAGTTCCAGTGAAGCGCCCGGAAAAAAAGATTGGGTGCTAGCGATTTCATCTTCTCAATTGCCTGCTGAAATGCAGGATCCCAAAGTGATGGAACGCGATCTGTATAAAATGTATTACGCCGATTATATCGATGCCTGGCGCCATTTTCTAAAACAGCTCCAGTTAAGTCACTTCGACGATATGTCTTCCGCTGCCGAAGAATTACATACTTTGGCAAATGTTGACGGTTCTCCGTTAAGACTCATACTCCAGAGAGTGTCTGAGCAGACCAAGTTTGAATCAGCGATTGGGCGCGGTGCACGAGGCATTGGTGAACGCATCGGAATTGAGGGAAATGGCCATCCTGTGGATAACGCATTTAGTACGCTGCATAACTTAACGGACGAAGAGAACGGTGGCGTAACAAACTTATTAGAACAATACGAACTTGTGAGTTCTGCTCTCAGTTCTTTGGCAAAAGAACCCGACTCAGAGTGTGCGAAGTATGCTGCAACATTACTCCAGCAACGATCGGGAGACTTGCCAGATGCGATCCGTAATATTCGTCGAACCCTGAATGGTATTGACACCCAGATCCAGGATGCACTGTTTACCAAACCTGTCATTTTATCGTGGCAATTAATCCTTGGGAGAACAAATACGTATCTCAATACCACGTGGCGCGAACAGGTGTATAATGCCTATAACACAGCATTGGCCAGCCATTATCCATTTAAAAAATCCAGTTCCACAGATGCACCAATCGCTGATGTTGTTCATTTCTTCAATACTTCTGACGGAGTGATTTGGAGCTTTGTAAATTCTGATCTCAAACCGTTTGTCCGTGATAATTCTTACAATACAATGGGGTGGGAAGGATATGGAATTTCTCTGTCCTCACAAGTGAAAAATACGTTGGAAAAAGCCGGGAAAATTTCCCGTGGTCTGAATTTGCAAAGTGCTGGCAATCTCACCTTATCGTTCAGTTTATTGCCGAAATTGCCAACTCCAACTGGAGTCGTTGAGCAAATCATGCTTGATGTAGATGGGCAAGCGCTTGCGTATCGCATGGGACGACCGCGCTGGACAGAGTTCAATTGGCCGGGAATGCAGAGTACACCTGGTGCTCATCTTGAAATCCGCACAAAACAGGGAAGTTATGAACCGCTGATGTCAAATAGTATGTGGGGTTGGTTTCATTTACTGGATGAAGCAGTTATCCGGCGACATTCCGCTTCCAATTACACTTTGGAGTGGAAATTTGCCAGCACGAGCGGCCCTCCCATCTCTGTTCAATTCGACTTGCGAACGAGTAGTATCTATCATCCATTTGGTAATAGCGATTTTTTCGATATTGCCGTGCCATCTCGTCTCAATTAATCAGTTTGTCCATTAAAAATGTCATTTGATTTTGCATATTTTGGGAAACTCCCCGCGTTTGGAGACTTTCTGCGGCACAACGCGTCAAAACCGGAAATGCAAAATTTTGACAAATGGTTGCAAGAAGGATTGTATTACGCCAAGAATGCGCTGAAACCGGATTTTGAAAATCATTTTGCTTCGCTGACCATGAGTTTTTTCTATCCGGACAAAGAAACCGGAAATATTTTGGTTGGTGGTTTAAAAGCAAGCAATGACCAAATTGGCAGACATTATCCATTTTACGTGACTCTTTTGATCAGGGATCCGAATCACCAGGATTTCCAGAAATTTTCTTTATCCCCAATAATTGAACGCTTTCTTCAGCGCGTTTTTCTCTTTATAAGTAAAGTCACTCATTACGAAGATGCAGCACTCATTGAACAAGAGTTTGATCAATTTATTCAGTCTCTGATGACTGATTCAAATTCCAAAGATCGCACACAACTTATGACTCCAATGAACTCAAATACTTCGGGGCAGTCTGCAATTTCTCTTAATGGCATCAACGGTGGATATCAAATTAAAATTGATTCCGGAGAACCAAAGACTATTTATTCAAAGATGGAAAACTTCTCATGGGAATCATACATCCCTTGTCTTTTTTGGCATGCAGAATCACAGGTGAAGTTTCTCTACGTCTTCGGTAAAACACCATCCCCGAAAATTTTTATTAACCTGCTCGATGTTGACTCGAAAAATGGTTTGGTAAAAAATTTATCGAAGTAAAAATCTCCCGTTTTCAAGGTGCACAGATTTTTTAACCTGAATAATTCATGAATTTAAAATTTCCCGGGATATTTCACGTGATAAACTCATTTATCTCAAGTGATAGGAACTTTATTCGGTTTTTATCCTTCGACAGGCTCAGGATGACGCCTGAACGAGTCACTCTGAGCTTGTCGCTCCGGGAGGAGTCTCTGCTGAGAATGAGTGGCAAATTCTCAGCAAACCCGTCCTGTGATATTTCTCTAATCGCCACAAGTAAAAAATTCTTGAATTATTCAGGTTAAGTAACACTTTTCTTAATGAAGCGATGAAAAAGTATCAGGTTTAATTATGGCTGAAACTCTGCAAAAATTGTCCGTCGAGGAATTGGTTAAACCCATCTCGAAGGACACTCCCGTTGGTGATGATCCGGAAATGAATCCGGATTATATCAATTTGGACGCTGAATTAGCAAAAATGAGCGGTATCGACTATAACGTTGTGAGTGAGCTGTCCCAGAACGTACTCACTCAAGAGGCAAAGCATCTGAGAGTTGCCTTTTGGTTAACGCTCGCGTGGGTAAATCTGGAGGGGATATCGGGCTTTCGGGACGGGTTAGCAGTCGTCCATCAACTATTTGATGAGTACGGTACTGATCTTTATCCTGACCGCGAAAAAATGCAGATAAAATCGTTGGGAGTGTTGAACACAGAAAAGCGGATCACAAGTTACCTGCAAAAAGCAGATCTCACGGATGAAGCAGCCAGCGCACTGCAGGAATCTCAGGAACTCATTTCAAAGATTAGTGCTCTTGCGGAGAAACATTTCGGAGAGAAAGCGCCGGACTTCGAGAACCTGCTCAATGTGATAAATGAAAAATTGGGCGGTACTGTTTCAGAGGGAGAAGAATCATCGCAAGCCGAAAATGATGCGAATGACACTAAAGAGAAGGAAGCCACTCCAACCGAATCTTCGAATGTTGAGGATGGCCAGGAAGAAACCGGAGAGCAGACGGAAGAAGATGATCAGAACCAGACGGAACCCGAAGAAACACCAATTCCAATTGATGAGGATGTTGCTGAGTTATTAGAGCCGATTTCTGAAGAAAATCCCACTGGGAATGATGTTGAAAAAACCGACGATCAGGAAGTTATGGTTGAGTATATGGCACTCGAATCGGAGATGGGAAAATTCAGCGGTAATAATTATGAGAAATGTGTCTCGATGTGTCGGAAAATGCTCCTGGATCGCACGAAACATCTGCGGATCGCTATCTGGCTTTTAATTGCGTGGTCCAGAACAGAAAAGTTGAAGGGCTTCAAGAAGGGATTTCAGTTACTCTACCAATTACTATCGCAATTTGGAACTGATGTCCATCCACAAAAAGAATCTAACCAAACGAACACGCTTCAGATGTTAACATCTGAAACGCGCATCAAGCTCATTGAAAAAATTGAAGTTGACAAAGAAAATGCGCAGACGTTTCTCGACATCCAGAAAATCTTTGATGATTTGAGCGCAATTGTTCATGAGACATATGGCGAGAATGAACCACGATTGTCATCGTTGGTAACCACGCTTTCTGAGAAAGCGAAAGAGGCTGCGTCATTATTAAAGCCACAAGAGAAAAAGAAAGATTCAAAACCAAAGAGTGCAACTCAGGCACCAACGGGCAGTCAACAATCTGCGAGACAATCATCGAGTCAATCGTCGTCTACCACTTCCACCAGTTCAGGACCGGTCAATGCCAGAGATATTGAATTTGCTCGTGAACGTGACGCGGATCTTGCTTTAAAAAAATCCATTGAATTTTATTTTGAGGAGCCGGCTGGCGAAGAACCAAAACGAAAAGTTCCGACTGAGCCGCATATTTATGGGTTGTCCAGACTCTATCGATGGGGAAATCTCAAATTACCACCGTCGAAAGATGATATTACTCAGATCGATCCCCCGAACGAACCCAAACAAAATTTTATCAAAAAACTTGTCAGTGGAAAGGAGTACTCGAAACTCATTCCAGAGGTAGAGGTCAAATTCCTCAATCGTGCCGATTTTTTATACTGGCTGGATGCTCAAAGATATGTGGTAGAATCGTTAGAAGCCTATAATGATGACACCGTTGATGCCGCAAACGAAATCAAAGTACATCTTGCCCGGTTGATTCAACGACTCCCGGACCTGCCTCAGCTAATGTATAAAGATAAAAAAACTCCATTTGCAAATGCTGAGACTCAAAAATGGATTGAAGAGGAAGTCCAACCGGCGTTTGGTTCTGGTGGACAAACGAAAGAGAAAATTCTTCCACCAATTATGGGGGAAGATTACCAGGAAATTAATGAACAATACGAAAAAGTCTGCGAGGAACTTCCGGATAAGTTTGAACAGAATTTAAAGCGAATGCAGGACTCCATCTCTGGCGATATGCGGCCCAAGGGAAGATTTTTACGATTACTTAACACCGCGAATTATTGTTACACCGCAAAGCAGTATTCCATTGCCCGGGTGTTATTTCAAGAGCTGTTGGAAAAAATTAACCACTACAATATTATCGAATGGGAACGGGCGTTATGTGTTTCTGTGTGGCAATCGATGTTTTTAAATAATGCAAAATTAAAAGAAAATGATCTCTCAGAGAAGATGAAAACAGAGATCGAAGACCAGCAAGAACTGCTTTATGAGCGTATTGCAAAATATGATTCGGTTCTTGCATTGAATTTAATAAACCGAACACAAGGTAAAGGAGAGTGAGTATGGCGCAGCAACCGAAACCAAAGATTAATCAGCGGGTGAAGGTGCAAATCCTCCCAAGTAGTGACGCACAGGAGGAAGTGGAACTTGATTACCGCATGCTCATCCCCGGTAATTTCACACACAGCGAATCCGGGATGCATAAGGATGGTGATGGATCCTTTAAGGAGCGTCGGATCCGTGAAATAAAAAGTAAACGGGATTTTAAAACCGCGCTCGAGGATTTGAATCCAAAACTAAAACTGATGGTGCCCAATAAGCTGACTGATGATGACTCAGAGTTAGAAGTGAATCTGGATATCAAGGATATGAAGGATTTTCATCCCGATGAGATATCCAAACAGGTTGATCCACTTCAGAAACTCATGAGTGCGCGAGAAAAGCTGAAACAGATGAAAATGCAAGTGCTCAAAGATTCAAAACTGCGAAAAGCACTGGAAGAGGTGCTCAGTGAAGGCAGTGGAAGTATTGATGATTTAATGGGCAAACTTGCTCCCTCAGAGGATTCCAAGGAAGAGGAGAAATAAACAATGGCTAAAGAAGAAAAGAAAGAACAAGCGACAGAAGTCGAGGAGAGTACTGTTGAACAACTCATGGGCATGCTGGAATCCGAGGAGCAGAAAGGCGCAGTCCAGGAGTTTATCGGCAGAATTGGAAAGGAGCACGAGGTTCATCGGGTTACCGGGGCTTTGGTAGACTCATACATTGCAGAAATCGATAAGGCGATTAGTGAGCAGATGGATGTCATTTTACATCATCCTGAATTCCAGGAACTGGAAGGTACCTGGCGCGGTCTGCACTTTTTGGTTCAGAACACGGAATTCTCCAAGCCCGTTAAACTGGAAGTCCTCGATGTGAACAAAGAGGAACTGTACGAAGATCTTGAAGATGCTGCCGCTGGTGAAGGGTACGAGAAAGATTCAGCGCTTTGGCATCACGTCTATTGGAATGCTTATGACAAAGTGGGTGGACATCCATATACTGCGATTGTTTCAGATCTTCAGTTTAGTAATTCGCCACAGGATATCAAAATGCTGCGGCATTTATCCGTGCTCGGTGAAATGGCTCAGTTGCCGTTTGTTGGTAACGCCAGCCCTGACTTCTTTGGCGAAAAGGATTTTGGTGAAGTCATGGATAACCGGTTTCTGACTGAAATCCTGGAAGAAGATTCAAAATATGTTGCCTGGCGATCTTTCCGGGAGGATGACCGATCAAAATATATCGGTCTTACACTGCCACGGTTTTTGGGACGCTTGCCTTATGGCGAAAACGCCGAACCGACGAAAAACTTCAACTACAATGAAGGGGTCTACAAAGATGGCGAAGACCATAGTGTGTGGTCCAGCGCATCGTATGCACTTGCTTCGAATATGGTTCGCAGTTTTGAGGACTGGGGATGGAGTGTCAAAATTGTGGGTGTTGATTCTGGCGGACGCGTTGAAAACCTTCCCACACCGACCTATGAGGAGAATGGGCAGACCAAGGTAAAGGTTCCAGTTGAAGCCTCTGTTGGACAGGCAAAGGATGCAGAACTGTGTGAACAGGGATTTATTCCTTTAGCCCATTGGGATAGGACAGATTATGCGTGTTTCTTTGAGGTGCCTTCGGTCCAGAGACCCAAAGAGATCAAAAACGATCCTGAAGCCACTGCGAATTTCGCTGTGGGCGCCCGGTTGCAGTACACAATGTTGATTACCAGAATCGCGCATTTTCTCAAATACAGACAGTTGCGTTTCGTTGGGAAAAACGCCGGCGCTGGTGATATTCAACGGGATTTGTCAAATTGGTTGGATACGCTGGTTTCTGATTTTCCCAACCCGTCAGAGTCAGTTGTGGCTGAACGACCGCTCCGTTCATACCGGCTCGAAGTTCATGAGTTGGATGATCGTCCTGGGGTGTTTCAGATCACCGCAGAATTCAGACCTCATGTCTCTATCGTTGGTATGGATATTAACCTGAAGCTGGTTGCTTTCCACTCTGGCGAAGAATAATCGACAGCGTCTGACAATGTAAGTTCGCTCGAAGTTGTTCATCAATTTGTCTTCGCACTCAACCCGCAAAGATAACTCAAAAACACCATATTCTCTCTGAATTCAGCATCTCTGGGGAGAATATGATTAACTAAACCCTCAATGAACGAGAGGAGAACGTGTCATGGCAGTAAAAGGTGAGATACAGATATGGAATCATGAAGGGACTCAGTTAGAAGGTCCGAGGAGTGATAACGGGAGTAGTCTGGTCTTCGAGTTCAAGCATGATGTCTATTTACCGTATGATAGGGAGGAAAACAGAATTCAGGGTTCCAGACGTATTGGCGCTTTTGAACTCGTCAAGGATATCGATCGTTTGACTCCCCAACTGTATGAAATGGTCTGTTTGGGCCGTACTTGTCAAAAGGTGTTGATCACACTCTACCGTATTGCCCAGGAGAGTGGTGACGAGGAGCCATATTTTACGTATACGCTTGAGGATGCGAAAATCGTGAGTGTGGACAATTACATGCCAACGACAAAACTCGAACAGAACGAAAACCTCGGCCATCAGGAGAAAGTGCGATTCCTTGCGAAAACATTTACCTGGGAATTCATGGATGGTGGGATTATGTACACGGAGCAAGCGTTTTAATCAAGGAAATCAGCCTGACAAGTTCTGGGTTATCTGGCGAGCTGAGCCAGCTGATGGTGGAACTTGTCAGGCTTCACTACCAACTCTGTGAGGTGGAATCGGTTTAGTTATGGATAGTCTGAGTTTATATGACCTTTTGGTGGGAAGTTTTGTGGCGCGTGGTGATGATCCCGGGGAAGTCACTGAATCATACTTCGACCAGATGACCGAAGAGCAAAAATTGCGCAATAGCATTGTGGAAAACCTGAAAAAAGTTCTGCAAACCCGCCGGGGATCTGTCGTGCACCTGCCCGACTTTGGCATTCCTGATATTCGGCAGATTTATTTTGATGAGGGCAGCATTGAATCAGTTCCCGATATGATTAAACAAACGATCCTTAAATACGAACCACGGTTAAAAAATGTTCGGGTGCAAAACAAAGATTTTGACGAGAAAAACCTCCGGATATCACTGGAAATTGCGGCTCAGATTAAAGAAGTCTCGGGGAAGGAAATTCTATTTACCGAATTTTCTTCCACCGGATGGACAAAAGTGTATTTCGAGAGAGAACCTGAATGAGTATTGAAAAATATTTCGAGCGGGAATATAACTATCTTCAGGTGGCCGGAGAGGAGTTCGCCGAAAAACATCAAACCATTGCAGGACGGCTTCGCTTAAGTGAACGTCAGCGCAAGGATCCTTTTGTTGAGCGCCTGCTGGAGGCCTTTGCTTTTCTGTCTGCCCGGGTGCATGAACGTCTGGACGATGAAATTCCGGAATTTACTGGGGGCTTGCTGGAACAACTCTTTCCTCAATTCCTACGTCCTGTTCCCTCATGCTGTATTATGCAGGGGGATATTATGATGGGGGCGCATACATCACCGGTGCGGATTCCCCGCGGGAGCGAGATGCAGACACCGGCAGGACGATATCGTGTAAAGTATATGGTTTCCGCCGGACCGGAAGAGCGAAGTCGTACCGTCGAAAAAGAAGAACCCGCAGAGTTTATATTTCGTACGACTGATGAATTAGTTGTTCGTCCTATGCGATTCAAGGAAGTTCGGGTTGAAGAGCTTCCCGACGGTGGATCTGCTCTGATTCTACGGATTCAACCTGACAGGAATGTCACATATGCAGATCTTGAATTAGATGCTTTGCGATTTTATGTCGGGGGATCGGCCAGGCTCAAGAGTACAGTCTTATTTCATCTGATGAATCATGTGAAAGCCATTGAAGTGCAGGAACTCAACCTGGATAACTCAGATTCCACACCTCTCAAAAATTGGGATATCGACATCCCCGGACTCTCGGAGAACAACGACGATGAGTTAATTCCCTATAGTAAACAACAATTTAATGGGTTTAGGCTCCTCCATGAATATTTCTCGTTTCCGCAAAAATTTCACTTCTTTGATATCCATGGGCTAGACACGTATCAGGCTTCGGATGAAGGACAACCCTTTGAAATACGTATAGTATTTGAGCGGAAACTGTCCCGGGAATACTGGCCAACAGAGAAAGAAATTTTACTCCATTGTGTGCCAATTATTAATCTGTTTAATCGTTCTGCTGAAGAAGTGCCAGTCAATCAGCGAATGCCCGAATATTATATTGTCCCGGATCTGAACCGACGAAAAAGTCGGGAGATTTACAGCGTCAATTCGGTGATTGGCGTCGATGAAAACAGAGTGCAACAATATCATTATATCCCGGTAACGTCCTATGATATACTAGATACTAATGACCCGGAATACGAGTACAAACGATTTTATTCGATCATCAGGCGCGAAAATAATTCTGATATGGCTGACTCCTATATTCGGCTGTTCGGCCCGAGTTTGGAGCAGGAAAATTTCCCCAGAGAAACTTTGAGCATTGAAGCAACACTTTCGAATGGTTTTTTGCCGGCGAAATACCTTGAAGTCGAAAGTATTACAGAACCGATAGACATACCTGCCGGGATTGCAATAAAGAATCTTACCGCGCCGACTGATGTCTTGCCATATCCGGACCGGCAGAATTACCTCTGGGCCTTGATTTCTCACCTGAGTTTGAGTTATCAAACATTAGCTGAAACTGAAAATCTCAAAACCTTGCTGAGTTTGTATAACTGGTCGCCAACTTATAATAATCCTAATAAAAAACGCATTGAAAGTATTACCAAGGTCAATCCACCGCAAACCAAACACATTTATCGAAATCGGGGTTTGATCCGTGGCATTGAGTTTCTTGTGGAATTAGAAGGCCATCAGTTTGAACAGGGCGAAGGCGACATTTATCTCTTTGGAATGGTGTTGAACAGATTTTTTTCCGAGTACGTAACGTTTAATTCGCATGTCATGTTACGCATCCTGAATATTGACAACAACAAGGAGTACGAGTGGGAACCCAATCTGGGACAAGTTTTACCAGTCTGATTAGTGAATTAGAGCAACACGCCCCAGAATATAACGTTTTTCAGGCGTTTTATCTGGCGGAACGGACGTCGAAACAATTTCATCCCAACCGGAATGATGCGCATTTTGAACAAACCGGTTTAAAATTCAGACCGTACGAGAAGTACACTTATCCACCGACAGATATCCGGTCGTTTCAACTCGAAAACCACACCATGAAATTCGTCTTGAATTTCATGGGATTATATGGTGTGAACGCTCCATTACCTAGATGCTATCACGAACAGGTTGCTGAACAACAGGCCGTTCATGGTCCCGGGGAAGTCCCACTGCAGAATTTTCTGGAGATTTTTAATAATCGTTTTTACTGGTTGTACTACCAAGCCTGGAAGAAATATCGTCATTATTTGGCGCTGAATAGTCAGGATCAAAACCGACATTCCGAGCGCATTCTCTCATTTATCGGGCTGGGTTTTGACAAATCAACTGAAAAACCCGCACCGGTTTCCAAGTACCGGCTTATGCGAATTTCCAGTATTTTAAGCTGTCGGGTCAAAAATAAAACGGGGCTTCGGTTGGCGCTGCAGGAATTCTTTCCGAAATATACGTTTCACATAAAAGAATTCATCCCAAAGATGGTAAAACTGAGTGGGTTGCCATCCCTGGGGAGCAATGAAAAAAATCCGGTGCAATTAGGACAAAACAGCGTGCTCGGAAGATCCATTTTAGATTATCAGAGTAAAATTGCTATCGAAGTTGGCCCCATGGATTTTGAAGATTATCTGAAATTTTTGCCGAACGGGTACCGGGCCAATTTAATGAAGGAAGTAATCGATCTGTATATCAATGAAGGTTTAGAGTATGATCTGGAGTTTTTAATTCAGACTGAGCATATGGACAATGTGCCGTGGAAAAACGACCAGCTGCGGCTAGGTCAAAGTTTGTGGCTTGGGAAACCCACCGCAGAAATTGTTCGGCGCCAGTACTCATATGAAAAATTTCTTGCTGCGTAAATTTAATTGAAACTCACCTTCCAGGATTTTTTTCTTCTGACCAAAGCCAGGGCATTTTACATCACATAGCAGATTTTTGAACCATTGAGAAACGCAGAAACGACGTTTTAATCACTGGGATAATTCCCGGTATGTGCTTGTAAATTCAGAATACCCATAAATCGAGGATTTCAACACTTAGATAAAGGGCTGTTATGAAAAGCAAAGATTTAAAATCACTGCTTCTAAAACTGAATAATTACTTGGTTCGCAATCTTGATACCGCAACAGGATTGGGCATCAAGCGCAATCATTACGAGATTACCTTTGAACACGTCTTACTGTCTTTACTGGATGATGGACAGGGTGATGTGCCGCTCATCCTGAGACATTACGGTGTGGATGAAGGGAAAGTTATTGATATCTGCCAGCAGAATCTTGAAGAAATGGATTCGGGGAATTCAGGCAAGCCGCGGTTGTCAAAACTCCTTATCGATTTGTTGCAGGACGCCTGGATCGCGAGTTCGGTCCATCATAAAGAGAGTAAAATTCGATCAGGCGCCTTTTTTGAGGTGTTTATTGCATCTGAGCAGGTGATCAGTTCGGGATTAATGGAAATCCTGGATTCCATCAATCAGGAGGAATTGACCGCAAAATTCTATGAGATTGTTGAAGGTTCTGTTGAGCACAGTGCTTCATCAATGGAAACCATCCCCGCAGATACTGCCAGGGAAATGCCGCAAGACGCGACAGTTTTAGATTTATATACAAGTAATTTAACCGCTGAGGCGAAAGACGGCAAAATCGATCCGATATTAGGCAGAGATAACGAAATACTTCAGATGATCGAAATTCTAAGCCGCCGGAAAAAATCTAATCCTATTGTGTTAGGTGAGCCGGGTGTTGGAAAAACCGCTGTGGTTGAGGGCTTAGCCTTGAAAGTTGCCAACAACGAAGTGCCGGAAGTGTTGAAAGATGTGCAGATACATTCTCTGGATTTGGGATCTTTGCAGGCAGGAACCAAAATGCGTGGTGAGTTCGAGAAGCGGCTAAAAGCGGTCATCAATGAAATTACCCATTCACCGAAACCTATCATTTTATTTATTGACGAGGCCCACACATTGATTGGCGCCGGAAATTCTGCAGGAGGCAGTGACGCGGCGAACCTGTTGAAACCTGCATTGGCCCGGGGGGAATTGCGCACTATCGCAGCCACTACATATCTGGAATACAACAAATATTTTGCCAAAGATGCAGCCCTGGAACGGCGATTTCAGCCAATTAATATCAGTGAACCGGAAGATGATCAAGCCATATTGATGATGCGCGGCATTAAGGAAAAATATGAACAGTACCATGGTATTCATATTACCGATGCTGCAATCGAAGCAGCGGTAAAATTATCCCGCCGGTATGTCGCCGGACGGCAATTGCCTGACAAAGCCGTTGACCTGCTCGATACCGCGGCTACCAGAGTAAAGATGTCGCTGACGAGTCGCCCCAATAAGCTCGAATTACTCTTGAGCGAACTCAAATCTGAAAATCTTGAACGGGATATGTTGGAAAAAGATTCGGCGATGAAATTAGGTGAATACAAAGACGTGTTAGAAGAATTATCTCATCACACAGAAAAATTGGAAAACACAATCGAGAAAGAACAGGAGCGATGGGAAAAAGAAGCCGAACTCGTTAAAGAATTGATGGAACTGCGGAAGAAAAAATTTACGGAAGACCAAACACCTGCTGCCGACGGCAAACTAGACAAACAGATATCAGACCTCACCAAAAAAATCAAGAAAATTCAGGGAGAAGAACCGTTGGTGTTTGCTGAAGTGACGGCTAAAACAGTAGCGGAAGTTATTGAATCGTGGACTGGTATTCCGGTCGGAAATATGACCAAAGATGAAATGTCCGTGTTGTTGAATATCGAAGACGAATTGAGGAAACGAGTCATCGGACAAGACCACGCAATTGAACAAATCGCAGATGTTATCCGTGGCGCAAAAGTCGGTGTACGAAAAGAAGAGGGACCAATCGGTGCTTTCCTGATGGTTGGCACGAGTGGGGTTGGGAAAACAGAATTGGCGCGTGCGGTTGCAGAAGCCCTGTTTGGGGATGAGCGGTTTATGGTCACTTTGAATATGACAGAATACCAAAACGAATATAATACTTCACGATTAATTGGCGCTGATCCCGGTTTGGTTGGCTACGGTGAAGGTGGCGCACTGAGTGAACCGGTTCGACGACGACCGTACAGCGTCGTCCTCCTTGATGAAATTGAGAAAGCCAATTCATCCGTGATTGATCTGTTTATGCAGGTGTTTGATCGGGGCATGCTGCAGGACGCCGAACGACGCCACATCAATTTTTCTAACACACTCATTTTTATGACCTCCAATTTAGCTTCGGATGTCCTCTTTGATCTATATTCCAATGATGTGAAGGATCCTGAGGTGTTACTCGAGGAATTGCGTCCCCACTTAAACCAGCATTTCCGGCCTGAATTCCTGGGGCGGGTAAAACCGATAGTTTTCCTGCCGCTGGCAACTGATGTGATGAAGAAAATTGTCGAATTAAAAATTAGTCGCCTGGCTGCCAGACTCAAAACTAATCAGGATCTGGATCTCAAGTTTAAACCGGAAGTGCTTGAACACATCACAAAATCTTGCACCCGGGCTGAAACGGGAGCCAGAAATATTGACGCGATTATCGACAAAACACTTGCCCCACAGATTTCACGGCAAATGCTCACCTATTTGGCAGAAGAAAAACCACCAACGAGTTTGGAGGTTTCAATGAATGATGATGGCGGTTATAATTATAATTTTTCCTGAGACAGAAGTTGAAAAATTAGGTCTGAAGAGGTAACCATGGTCGAATACAGATACAACGAGCCATACTTTAATCTCAAATTCAGTGAAGTTGATGACGAAGATATCCACGTCCTCTCATTTGATGGGCGTGAGCGGATTTCCGATTATTTTCAATTTACTATTGAGCTTCTCACGGAAAATACCTCGCTTGAGAGTTCCAAAATATTGAACAAAAAAGCTACATTGGTTATGCAGCGGGGAGACGAAGATCCGGTGAGTATTCATGGCATCATCTCTAAATTTTCCCAGGGAGGCAGAACCCCTGATTATGTGTACTATTCCGTTGAATTTGTTCCAAGGCTTTGGCGTTTATCTCTGAGTCAACAGACCAGAGTATTTCAGCAAATGACTGTGAAAGAAATTGTTAAAATGGTGTTAGAGGATAACGGATTTTCAAGCAGCGATTTCCAATTTGATCTTAAAGAATCGTATCCCCAATTAGAGTATGCAGTGCAATATCGGGAATCCGATTTAGACTTTATACACCGCCGCCTGGAGCATTTTGGAATATCGTATTATTTTAAATTTGAGGATGACAAAGAAATCATCGTTTTCACGGATCATAATGATGCGTTTCAAGAAATCAGGAAAGATCCGTTTGCTTACAATCCGAATAAAGATCCTTTAAGTACACAGGAGACGATCACTGAATGGTTGTATGAAGAAAAAGTAGTAACCGGTAAAGTGATGCTTAAGGATTACAATTATCGATACCCGGAAAAGCAGCTTTTGGTGGAAAGCCAACTCGATTCTGATGCGCCGGGAACATATTATGAATTCGGTGATCACTTTAAGGATGAGAATGAAGGGCAGTTTTTGGCCAGAATTCGGAACGAAGAATTGTTAAGTCAAAGTAAACGCTTTCACGGCAAGTGTGATAGTCGCTTATTTCACGCAGGATTCACATTTGCACTCGAACAATTTTATCGAGATGATTGGAATTCGTCTGAGTATCTCATTACAGAAGTCCACCATAAGGGTAACCAACGGGCATTGTTTGGTACATTACCCAATGCTGCTGCCGTTGCTTCAACCTACGAATGTGAGTTTGAAACACTGCCCATCGATATCACCTATCGCCCGGACCGGCGCACGCCAATTCCCCGTATCCCTGGGATTATGACCGCAAAAATTGAAAGCAGTAGCAATGACGAATACGCGTTTTTGGATAAAGAAGGAAATTATCGGGTTCGATCAGCCTTCGATCTGAGTGATAGCGGAGAAGGGGAAGCCTCCAGACCTGTTCGGCTCACACAACCGTATGCCGGAGCAGATTATGGCTTGCACTTTCCCAACCACGCGAATGCTGAACTCATTTGGTCGTGTCTCGATGGGAATGTAGACCGCCCAATGGGGTTGGGCACTGTTCCAAATCCATCAAATGCTTCGCCCGCAACAGATAAAAACCGACCCCAGAATATTATACGAACTGCTGGCGGGTGTGAACTTATTATGGATGATACGGTGGATAAAGCCAAAGTATCTCTGAAAACCCCTGATGGTCATAAGATCATTTTTGACGATGAAGCCGACAAAATTGAAATCCTTACAACCAAAAAACACAAGATTGTCATGGATGATAAAAATAAGCATATCTCTTTCCAGACCGAAGATGGACATTCGTTTAGTTTGGATGACAAGAATACTAAAATGGCTTTCCAGAGCAAGAATGGGCATAATCTGGTGTTGAACGATAAGGATGGCAGTGAAAGTATTACAGTCGGAGATAAGAAAGGAGAAAATAGTTTTACTATTGATATCAGCAATAACAAGTTGGTGATCAATACCAAAAATGGCGATATCGACTTGCATGCCCCGAACGGAACCATCGATATTCAAGCGAGCACATTCAATTTGCAATCCTCTGGGGATACGACTATTAAATCCGATGCAAATATTAAGACAGAAGCTGCGGCAGATTTTAACTTAAAAGCCGGTGGAAATATGAAGCAGGAAGCGTCTGGTGATCTGAGTCAAAAAGGAATGAACGTGACTTCGGAAGCATCAATGGATCATAAATCAAAAGGGATGAATGTCTCGGCAGAAGCATCTATGGAATACAAAAACAAAGGACTGAATGTCACGTCCGAAGCCGGGGTTAATATGCAGATTAAAGGGACGATGATTACATCACAATCTTCTGCCACAAATACCATTAAAGGTGCAGTGGTAATGATCAATTAAAATCGAAATGGCATCTTTGACTACAATTATCTTACAGCTATCTGAGAAGTATAATGGGTAAACCCGCAGCACGACTGGGCGATCCAACCGTCCATGGTGGCAGTATCGTTGTGGGGAATCCAACGGTGCTCATTGGCGGCGCTCCTGCGGCCCGATTGGGGGATATGCATGTGTGTCCCATGCAGACACCGGCAGTTCCGCCAATCCCGCATGTTGGAGGACCCATAACCCTGGGAAGCGCCGGTGTATTGATAGGCGGCGTATCGGCCGCACGATTGGGAGATATGGCAACGTGTGTTGGTCCGCCGGATTCGATAATAATGGGCTGTCCTACGGTTCTAATCGGTGAAGTCGGGTCAGGCGCCGCAAGTGGCGGAGGCGGAGGTGGTGGAAGCGCTCCGGCGGTAAAAGCCGCCCAGGCAAGCGCTGCAACAGCACAATCCGGAAGCCCGGAAGCCACCACAAAAAATGAGCACTGGCTTGAAATCGAGTTTGTCGATACTGCCGGAAATCCGGTCAGTGGAATCCCGTATAAGTTCAAAGATCCTGATGGCAAAGAATCTGAGAGCACTTTGCGCCTGGACGGGACAATCCGCCGCGATGGCATTTCGGAAGGCCAGGCTGAGGTTGTGCTACAGAGTGTGTATAGCGCGAAATGGGACAATAGCGATATAAACGTCGATGACAGGGTGAGAGCTCAGGCAAAGGTTGAAGGCTTTGAAAATGGTACTCCCGCGGACATCCAGATATACGAGCGGGATATTCATGGGGCGGACACCTTAGTGACCGCATTGCAAGCTAAGGTCGATGGAGAAAAGGTGGAAGCTACCTGGCGCTACGAATATCCGCCTGAGGAACCGGATAATGATGAACAAAATCTCGAAGCGGTCCCTCCCAACGGATATGCAGCGCCTGAATACTATTTTGAAGTGATCATCGGAACTTGTAAAGCTCGATCCGAGATGCTTTATGTCGCTGATGCTATTGAGATTGAATTGCTAGATGGTGAAGGAACACCTGTTAAGAACCAGGGTTATGTTCTCCGCACGTCCAGTGGTGAGATTCGGAAAGGAAAACTCAACGGGCAGGGACAAGCCAAAGAGGAGAATATACCTCCGGCCCATTGTGAACTTGTTTTTCCGGAATTGCCGGATTTGGAACCCAGTAAGGAGTCATTTAAACCTTCTGAGGAAGAATCGGATAGTGATTCGGATAGCTCCCAGGAAACTACGAACGGAAATACCCATCAAATTCAACTATGTGGTGAAAATGGGAAACCCCTTGGAGGAGAGCCGTATACCATTCGCGTTGATGGACAGACTATTGAGGGCACTACCGATCGGGATGGATGGACAGAAATATTTGAGATTGATGGCGCAGATACAGTGAAAATCGAAAATGACGATACAATATATACCATTGAACTAAAGGAACCATCTAATAAAATTGAAAAAGCGCAGTCAATGCTGAATGCGTTGGGATACAAATCAGGTGCTGTCAATGGTAAACTTGATGACGCAACGAAAAATGCAATTCGGGCTTTTCAGCGAGCCCATTACCTTGAAATTACCGGAGAACTGAATGAAGTGACAATGCAGCAGTTAGAATTAGCGTCTTCTTGAGGTTGAGGTGCAAGTTTAGGATATAAAAAGTGGGTGAAACAGAAACCAAAGAAATAACATTCATTTCCAGTGGCGGTAAACGGACTTCCCGGATTGTGAAAAAACCATTTAAAGATGTGTTTAATGGAATTGTCTACTTAGAACCCCAAGCCGGAGATATTGGGAGTGATGCGGAACCCTCACAATATACTTGGCAAAACCGACATTTTAGTTTACGTATTGTAGAAGCAATTCAGGGAACCTGGCTTTCAAAAATAACCTCCTGGATCTACGACCAACCTTTAAAGGCTTATGATCCGACGGTCATTTTCATTCTGACAGAAGAACATGCTGCATGGCTTGCTCAACATGCCACGGTTCATCAAACGCCACTCCCAAATTATTATCAACAAGGTGAAGTTCCAGGTGGGTATGATGAGTGGATGTTTGATCCCGATAAAATCTATCCCGGACAAAGATTTTTCTTACTTGAGCCTATTGAATCTATTCATTATACGCCACCAGCTCCAAAACCGAAGAAAGAACCATATCCCAGTTTTTGGGATGAAGTCTGGGTCGGAGTTGGCGAAGGACACTCTGGGGATTTTTTTGTGATTGGTGCGCATGATATGAACGCGGTCTTGTATAACATCGGGGACGGTTACCGTGGGAAAACCATTAAAAATGCCAAAATTCAAATCCATGGATACAAATTCGGTCCCGGACTTGGAGGAAGTGTATCCGCCGTATTAGTAATGGCGTGGGGATATGATCGGGCCAGTGAAATCAATGGCGTTGCAGGTGGTTGGGATTTTGACATCGCACTTATTACAAAACTGAGTTCCTGGCTTAAATCACTCAGCAGCCTTAAAAATCTCGATAAGGTGATCGAAGCTTATGAAGAATTTAAAAAATTGCGATGGGCCGCTGAGCAGGTGGTGAAGAATCGGGGAATGATGGAGCCGGGAGTGTATACTATTCCTATTCCTGCCGCGGGGGCCGGTGCACATCTATGGGGTGGGTATAAATTTGGAGACGTTGAAGTAATAAGTACTGGAACAGATATTTTTTAACCTGTGAAAGAGCAATTTACATATCAGGTAACAGCGGGACTTCTCCGACAAGGTGTTCAACTCCATTCTGCGCGAAAACATCGATTGAGGTTACGCGCCAACACAATGTCAATGTTGGAGTTGGATGATGTTCTGTTTAGTCTCGATAGTGCGGTATTGATGCCGTATGCATTTCCGGGGGATGGAAGCGAGTCATCAGACTCAGAAGAACTTCAAGGGTTGGATGTTCTATATATCACGTACAGATATGCCAAAGATCATCCTGATGAGCGACTTATCATTGCAGGGCATACGGATACTTCCGGAGCCCCTAAGCACAATCTGGAACTTTCGGATGCCAGAGCAAAAAGCGCCTTCTGTCTGCTGAAAGGTAAGCGCACCACCTGGGCGAAACTCTGTGATGAGTGGCATAATACAGAGGATATCCAACGATTGTTGAAATCTTTTCGGCAAATTGATCCAGGCCCTGTCGATGGGAAAATGGGACCTAAAACCCGTCAAGCAATTAAACTGTTTAAGATGGTATACAATCAAGATCGCCCGGCGCTCGGTATACCAAATTCTCCGGAAATTGCGGAGAATGATGCTTCTGATCGACAGTTCTGGGCAGCGATGTTCGATTATTATATGTATTCGTTAGCACAAATGCTTGGATGCGGTCCTGCCTGGACTTTGCGTCAGTTACTGGGCCTTGGATCACAGCCAGCTAGTTCATCACCTGCTGGAGAAAGTGGACCGATTCTTTGGATGCAAAAAATGAATCAGTGGCGTGACCTGGTTGTCTTTGCAGATTCTGAACATCCTTATCTCGGTTGCGGTGAATCTTTTCCGATCGATCAAGCATTACGCGACAATTACCGGTCAGAGAAAAATCGTCGGGTAGAACTGCTATTTTTTCAGCAGGAAGACATTCCTGATATACCAGCCTCTCCGCCGGACAACGGTTTATACAGCTTATCTGACTGTCCGATGTTCGATATATCGGTATACGCATCAAAAACCATTAATGTTGATGCACTATTTAATCACTGGCTGGAATTTCAAACCGTCAATGAAACGGGGAAACCGGTTGGAAATGTTGATATAGTTTTAAAACCAATGCGTGGGGGTGAAATCTCTGCCAAATCCGATGGTGATGGCTTGTGTCGGGTGGAAAATTTACCTCCTGGACAAGTGCGCATTATGCTTAGTGATGGTGAAGCGGCAGCGATGCGTTATGAAGGAAGATACACGTCAGCGATACTCAATACCCATCAGGAACACGATGAAGAAGTAGTGGTTGCGGTAGTCATTGTTAAACTGAATTTGACGGAAGAAGAACGAACCGAACGCGCAGACGAACGGCGCATTTATGGACGGCAATCTGCTCCCGCTGAGGTAGAGTTTCCAGAGCACTCTGATGAACCGTCAGACAGCATCCCTGACCAATGGACGCCACCGCATCCGGTATTCTATGCTATAGACAATTTATCACTCGTTGCCGGACTGGATGATGGAGTCTTCAATAAAAAGGGTTTGTATACTGTTTTAAAGGAGTGGCTCACCGAGTATTTTCCCATGGTGGTTAATCACGAATATATTTTGTTTCTGTTAGACGATCGGGCGTTAACATGTTTTAATCCTTCCGGAGAAATTGCTCATATATTTCCCCTGAAAGATGGAATTGGAGAGCGATTGCAAGGAGCATTTGGTGGCTATATGGCATTTGCCACCCCGGGTGATCCACTTTTTCGGGATATGAGCAATTTTCGGTACGTTGTTAGTGTACAAGGTATGAGAGATGAAGATGGTATAGAACTTAATGAAATTATCCAAGAGGATGTTGTACCTAAAATCAACACCTTTTTTGATAACAACTCTGACAAAGCATCCCTGCTATACCGGGCCCCAACCGGAGGACAAGCTGTCGGTCTCGCTGACTCAGGTGGTGCGGGTTACCTGGAAGACTATGGCGTTGGAGGAACTCATTCCCGTAATATGGCAACCGTTGAATTTGTTGCTCAAGCCTACAAGTCCGTACTTAGCAGTTATATTAAGCAGGTCAACGGAATCGACGTTGAAGAAGAGCCTGATCATCCATGGACCTTGGAATATATCGAAAAAGAACTGGGACTCGAAAGCAAGAGCAAAAGAGAATTAACTGCTGAAGGTCGCAATAAGCAACAAAAGGTGTTAGCAGCGCTTTTATCACTAAAACACTTAGGCCCACCTCCGACAGTCTATTTATTTCCTCGCCCACAGGGTGCCACCGATGAGCAATGGCAAGAATTGCGCGAAAGCAATTATGTCAGCGATTATTCCGCGTGGGTGGCAATCTCTGACAAAATAGATGATATCAATGATCGCCACAGTGAAGGAGCGGTATTCTTCCGGGTGAAATTCAGTCTGAAAGCCAGCGCAGATCCTAAAACTCCGGGAATTTACGGTGAAGTTAAAGTTGAACACACCATCGATTTTGGGACGGATGGATTTTTTCACAAACGTGAACAAACAGCCGCTTATGGGGCAAAAATCGGCCCTGTGGAAAATAAACGACTTCCACGGCTGAAAGCCAAAACGGAAAATTTACCCTCGGCGGGATATGAAGAAGAGGTGAATATTGAGACGGGTGAAAAAAAGTCGACCGTGAAGGCAGGCATTAAGGGGTACGGCATAGAGGTGTCAGATGATGGCGAAGTGAAGATGACCGGTCCAAACGGAGCCACCGCTGCTTATAATGATCTGACAAAGGTTGGTGGTGGCGGCGTCACTCTTCCAACTCCGTGGGGTGATATTTATGTTGGACTCCAGTTTAAAGGTTTGCTGGAAGAAAGTATTGCTGCCTATTTGAGCAGAGCACCTGGATTTTTTCAACGTCGCATCGTTTTGGAGTATTTCGATCCGGAACATCCGTTGTTGTGGAATAGCATGAGCCACTTTGAACATGTCAACCTGGAAGATTTCGGCTGGGACATGCATTCCTGGGATCGACGATCGCTGACACCCTTTAGTGAATTTCCAGAGCCCACCCGGAAGAAGCTTCCCTTGTTAATGGATAGTAATCCTGAGGCGTATATGGCAGCAGTCCGGCTCGGAATGGATCGGGAAGACTGGAAACTCTGGAAGAACATCGCCAAAGAAGAATGATATCGATAGACAACATATCAGTTAAATGGTAATATGAGTAGTCATAAAGGCCAAACAGACGAAGTAACCACCATTAAGTTACCTTCAAAACTTGAGCAGGTTGCATGGTCGAGACAAATGTCAGTCCCCGGTGCAGATGTCTTACTTGAAGTTTTCACTCATTACGTGGGCAATGGCTCCGAAATCCAGATCCGAATCAAAGATGAAAAAGGCAAAAAATTCGATAAGATTAAAAAAAAGATTGCCGGGAATCATCTTCGGCAGTCCATAACTGTTCCGGAGAAAGCCAAAGAAGCATTGTACGCTGAAGTCAAACTTTCGAAACACAAGCTTAAGCAAAAATCTCCGGCCTTGCAGCTGTTGCCATCTGTGGAAATCGAGGATTTGAAGTGGGGTCAGCAAGAAGCAAGACGCGGCGATATACTCAAATTGTCAGCAGTGATCAAGGGAGCACCTGATGGCGCAGAACCTGAAATTCAAATCTGGGAACACGATGAAGATGAAGCCCATGATTTAATCACCAAATTCCCTGCCACGGTAAAAAGCGAAAAAATCGAAGCCGAATGGGAATTTAAATATTTTGAGGATACTGATGATATTCCACGGGATGAAGAGGTTGAACAGGGCTATCACCCGCCTGAATATTTTTTCCGCGTAAATTATCACGGAGCTACTGCCGATTCTGATTTGTTAGAATTTAAGGATTTTGTTGAAATCGAGTTAGAAGACCATGACGGTAAACCTATTGTTGGAGAGCATTTCACCATCAAACTTCCTGATGGAACAGAGAAGGAGGGGGACCTTGATGACAACGGATATGCAAAAGTAGAGGATGTTCCTCCAGGCATGTACAATATTGTGTTTGACGATCATCAGGATGTCGATTTATCAGGAGAGTAAAGAAATGCATTTTCCTTCTAATCATTTCCTTTGTTTGACATCAGGCGAATGAATCATGGGTGACGAAGGTACTTCTGCACCGAGTGGCTGGCTGGCCAGATTCCTCAACGGTTATGAAACTCGCGAGATTATTATCGCTCAGGGTGTTCAAGCTCATGAATCAGATTTTGAATACTACAAATCCCAGGGATATGATGTGGAAACGGTATTGGGTTTTTTATCCAGAACAATTGGGAGCGAGTTTAATACGAATTCTTCACTTAGTGCGGAATACACCAACACAGACCAAAAAGTACATTTTAACATCAGGATTGTTCAGACAAAAACCGAATATAAAGAAGCACTTGAAACTGAAAATCTCCATGTCGTCTACTGCGGGCATTCCCGCTATGGAAGGGGAACCTGTTTCGATGAATACTCAGGACATTTTGATAGTACTGGCGACCAATGGGAACAAGGCACTTCAAATAAAAATGGATTGTTCCGGCTAGGGTATCCTTATGTTGGTATTCCACTTGAGGATGTGGAACATCACGAATATCATTTTGCCCCTGTTTCGACAGAGAACACCCAGCCGCCGATACGGGAACGTCACCCTCATGCCCGCAGGCATCTATCCCGTATCCATTTGCCTGAAGAATTTAGGGACTATGTCGTGTCCGGTTTTGAATCCTCAGATGATCGATATTGGGGATTTCGCCGTCACGGAAAAATTCACCTGGTATTAAATGCTGGATGGGAGAATACCAGAAGCGATCCCTATGATCTTGGAGCCGTGACTCTGAACTGTAAAGTGTTTTGTCATTTTGGATGCAGCTCCAGCTTACATTATTGGCGTATTATCAGAACCACACCATATAAAAGTTGGGAAAGACCTGCTCCCCCAACCGATAAATTTGCTTATTTTACAAGAAACCCGTCCAATAAATGGGGTACTTTTTATTGGTTATACTATGTTCTTAAATATCCACATCGTAATAATTTTGAATCTTGGTGGAATAGTCTCCAATGGGCAAAGCAACGCACTAACCATAAATTGAGAGTCGAAAGAGAACATTTCAGGATATATTGATGAAAATTAAACATACGTGAGCAATATTCTAAAATGGTATAATTGATGAAAATACATTTGGAACATGTATCTACATTCAGATTATTGCTTGTTTTTATAGCGGTAATTTTTGGGATACATAACTGTTCAACAAATTTTGAGAGTGAAAATAAAATGGCCGATAACAGTAATGAGATTATTCAGGAGTTAAAGTCTACTACTCCCGACGATGAAGAAAAATTAAATAGTATTGCTGGTTCAATAGCGGCTCAATCAAGAAAACTGCCACAAGAAGTTGTCACTATGCTGCATTCCGGCAACGAGGATGATTTTAAACGTGCTGCCAGTGTTTTGCTTCAAATCGGCGACCTGACATTTACGCCGCTATTGAAATCTCACAGCGAGGACAACCCGGAAGATTATGTGTGGGACGTGCAAACATTGACTGATATCCAAATGAATAATCGCCACAAACTTTCTAAAATCCTGAATGCGATGTTACTCGATACGAGAGAAGTGCCAATGCCTGAAAATCCCATGGAAGAAGAACAGCCAATTCCCAGGCGGGTTTGTGATGAAGCATATTTAATGTTACGAAATCTCCTGTCATTTGAAGAGACAGACGATGAATTGTTTTTAAATTCGCAAGCCTACATGGAATTATCAGATGAAGAACGTGATGCGGAAATTAAACGAGTGAAGTCATCAAAAAGATGGATTTCCTTAACTGAGCACTTTTTCGATGCAACAGAAGAATAATTTGCATTATATATTCCTTCACTATAATCACCTTAACTCAATAGTTGAATAAAATGCCGCTATTTTCCCAAGATTCTGCTTCAAATGAGTTCCACATTGAAAGTACCACTGATTATCCTGAAAAATCTTACCAAGGAAATGCTTTCCAGTTGGAATTGCAAGAAGGCTGGAAAGATGACACCGTCTACATTCTTTCCGGTCCGGTCACCGATGGCATGCAACATAATCTCACCGTATCCATCGACCATGAACCACAATTAGATACGTTACCCGAATATGCGGAGTGGCAAACCGCTTCTCTGGAAGAACAATTAAAATCGTGCCGGCTTTTGTTAAAAGAGGAGATTCAACTGAACAACGGAATGCCGGCATACAGAGCAATTTTCTCCTGGCATCCCAGCGATGATATCCGCATTTATCAAGAACAGATTTACGTGCTCACAGAGGAAAAAGCGTTCACCCTGACAGCATCGTTTACAAAGAAAACGCGGAAAACATTGGGACCGCAAGTTGAGAGAATGATGCGAAGTTTTGAGCCTGTTCTCAGGTCGACGGAATAATCTTTCCCCGGGATTTTTCAGAATAACATTACTAACCAATCTAAATCAATTGTAATACAGACTTTTTTATGACAACAGAACAAGACTCATACTTAACCTTCACCTATTTTGGCCAATCTGATGTTGGATTGCAACGATCAGAAAACCAGGATGCCTTTGGAAAGTACCCGGAGGAAACGAATCGACTCTGGTTTAAGAAAGGGCAATTATTCATTGTTGCAGACGGAATGGGAGGACACCAGCGCGGTCGCGAAGCCAGTGACCTGGCCGTTCGAACGATTTGCGATTATATTGAAAATTCCACCGATCCAATCCCCTTAAATTTAAAAAGAGCCTTTGAAGCCGCAAATACTGCAATTCATACGCGATCCGAGGAATCTCTGGAGACGGGGATTATGGGAACGACGTGTGTTGCGCTCTTGCTCACCGAACACAATCCATATATTGCACATGTTGGGGACAGCCGGATTTATCGTGTAAATGAAGAAGGGATCGAACAATTAACCGAAGATCATTCAAAAGTGGCGGAGATGTTGCGGGAGGGAATACTCACTGAAAAAGAGGCGGCTGAACATCCCTCCAAATCTGTTCTGTCCCGGGCATTGGGAGTGAAATCAAGCGTTGAAGTTGATATTCGAACGGATATACCATTGCAATCGGGTAACCACTATGTTCTCTGTAGTGATGGCTTGTCTGCAGTGGAGCCCAAAACTATTCAGGAGATAGTACTTTCAAATCCACCGCGTGAAGCGTGTCAGCGATTAATCGATTTGGCTAACGAGGCTGGAGGACACGACAACGTTACCGTTCAGGTCATTAAAGTGTATGTGCGCAAAAGACAAGACCTGAAGTCCTCGAAAACTAAACGTACTTCAGCGGCAACAAAAATCGGCGCATGGAGTATTGGATTAATTTTGGTAGTCATCGCGGGCTTGCTGTTCTACCTGTCTTTTGGAAGGCCAACGCAAAAAAATGCTGTGACATCCTCCAAAGATGTGAAAGAAGCACGAGCGGGGAGCTCGACAAATTTATCAAGCACAGAGCTTCAATTACAGCAGGCACAGAGTTATTTCGATGCTGGTCAATTGGATAGTGCGTTAACTATTTATCAATACATTTTAAGTCAGGACCCGATGCATATGGAGGCATTACGGGGGATTCGCGGCATATCAGACCAATATCGCAGACAGGGGGATCTCTCATTAAAAACAGGGAAAGCAAAACACGCGTTGGATATGTATGAACGCGCTGCGGCATTGCAACCGGCAAATGAAGAATTAAAGCAACTCATTATTTTGGCAAAATCTCAATTGAATAAGCCCTCTGGCAGAACGGGGAAAATGCAAGAGAGAGCCACTTCGCATAATGCCCCACAAAAAATCAAGGAATCGAATAACACAACCGACGCCAGCAAGGGTGCGGGAGCAGGGAAATCTGAAAGCACTACTGGCTCACTTCCCATTGGTCCGCTCGATGCAGAATGGCAATTCCCCAATCTCACTCGTAGTGCAATCACGATCGATCAAACGAAACTGGTTTTTTCAGATGACTCAAAAATTAAAAAAGGCCTTTATCCCAAGGATATGGAAGATGTAGATCTGGAAGTCGCTATTAAAATCCTTGGAAAAAAGACCGGACGTGTTGGCATCATTTTAGGGTATCACCAAAAAGACCAACATGAATCGTTTTATTTGTTTACCACCAAAGATAAAAGCCACTTTTCACTCAGCAGGGTTGAGAGTACCCAGGAAAAAACACTGTTGAAGCTGCAGGATAATACCCCGAATGACACCAAGGATAATCTGCTCCGAATCAAAGTGAAAGTGCTTGGTCCGTGGATTATGATGTATCACAACGGAAAATTATTGAACGGGTGGCTGGGAGAGAACATCATCGACGGGAAAATTGGTGTGTATGCGGCAGCAAACATTCCGGTGGAATTTTCTCAATTTCAAATTTCTTCGGCTTTGGACTATAAAATCCCAGAGCAAGACCAACATCTTGAGGAGCAAGAATAATGGATCCCATGGTCGGGAAAACCATTGATAATTATAAGATTTTAGAAGTCATCGGTCGTGGCGGGATGGGGATTGTTTTCAAAGCAATGGATGAATCCCTGGAAAAAGTCGTTGCGCTGAAAATGATCGATCCCGTTTTAGCTCATGATGAAAATTTCCTGAGACGTTTTAAACGGGAAGCGCGCGCGCTGGCGCGACTTGAGAACGCAAATATTGTCACAGTGTATGCCCTTCGAGAGACCTCCGAAGGATTATTTATGGTGATGGAGTATGTCGAAGGAGTGACAATAGCCGAATGGATTCAGGAACATGGCGCGTTCGATTGGCGCGAAGCGTTGAAATTAAATGAACAAATGGCTGATGCGTTAAAACACGCCCATAGTGTCGGGGTTATTCACCGTGACATTAAACCCAGCAATATTTTGGTGACCCCGGAAGGGAAAGTGAAAATTACTGATTTTGGGTTGGCAAAAGTGGTGCGGCAACACGGTCGTGAGAGTACGGTAACTCAGGCAATGGCCGGAACGCTGTACTATATGTCTCCGGAGCAGGTGAAAGGCTTAAAAAACGTCGATTTTCGCAGTGATATTTACTCGCTCGGCATGACTATGTACGAGATGTTAGTCGGCAAGCGACCATTTGAAGAAACAGATTCTGATTTTTCGATTCAGAAGAAAATCGTGGAAGGAGATATTCCGTCACCATCAAAATTGGCGGATAACCTACCGAAACCGATAGTAAAAATAATTCAAAAATCGATTAATACCGCCCCTGACAAACGCTATCAATCTGCGGAAGAGATGCTCACTGCGATGCGGGAATTAGAGCATATGGATCTCGAAGAAAAAGAGAAGAAAAGGTTCTCCTTTGATATTCCGCTCAAGAAAGTTGGACTCCCTGTCGCAGGTGGAGTAGTGCTGATACTCTTGGTTGTTTTAATAGCCACCGGCATCATAAATATTGGAGGATTTTTTAAATCGGGGGAAAAATCCAACCTGGCTTATCTGTCGATTGAAACGGATCCTCCTGACGCGGCGATATTTTTTAACGGGGATTCTGTGGGTAATTCCCCAATTTCCAATTATGCAGTAAAACGCGGTGAAGTTGCTTTGAGGATATCAAAAAGCCGTTATTCCGCATTGGATACGACACTCAATATTGGTGAGGCGAACAAATCATTCCAATTTGCATTGGTGCCAGTCCCTCAGGTTACATCCCCAAATGTTTCCGTCCAATCTCAGCCCTCAAATGCTTCGGTATGGCTCGATGGACAATATCTTGGTAAAGCGCCCATTTCGAAATATGTCTCGCCAGGAGAGTATCAATTAAAGGTAACCACTGATGGATATTCCGATTATGAGCGCACACTTTCAGTTAATGAAAGATCGAATCTAGATATAACAGCTACATTGTCAAAACCGGAAATAACTTCAGGCCGGCTCGCGATAAATTCCCGACCTTCAGGGGCTCGAATTTATTTAAATAACCGTCGTTCTAATCAGACAACTCCGCATACTTATTCAGAGATGGAAGCAGGACGCTACCGCATTTCACTCAGATTAAATGGATATGCCAGTTATGATACAACAGTGTCAATCCGTTCGGGAGATTTAACCACATTCCGGGCGAATTTACGGCAATCCACCGGAAATCTTAAGATATCTGTCGTTCCCTTTGGCTCTATTTATATTGATGGGCAACTCGTTAAAAAAGATGCGTTCGTGTACAGCAATTCACTTTCGTCCGGAAAACATCGTATAAAAGTTGTTCATAAAACGTATGGAGAGTGGGAAAAGGAAGTATCGGTTCAAGCCGGTTCGAATCGTGAAGTCCAATTCAACTTTAATCAGGAGTTTTCAGTGGCGATTGCCTCGAAACCTCCGTATTCAAAAATTATTGTTGACGGGCAAATTTATAAGGATAGTGATAAGAATGCGGTCCTGACGCCCTGGACCATAAAAATTCGACCGGGGAAACATACTTTTTCTGTCCAGCGAGATGGTTACACAGTCGTCGACGGAAACAAAGAAGTACAAATTGACCAGGATATGGTAAGCCAACCGATATTTTTTACGCTTCAGAAGCAATAAAATTAAGCGTCGGTCTGAATTTTTATGCACCTGGAAGTATACTTCCACTCATGTAACTGTCTCTCTTCACTTATTATACAATTTAATAGGTCAGGTCTGACGAGACCAAACAATGTCATGAGTTTATTCAATGTTGGGTAACCGAAAATTCCCGAGATAACAAAGAATGGACTACCGGAAAATTTCTTTGTAACCCTCACGTTAAGGAGGTTTGAATGTATTTTCTATTCAGGAAAATAAACAAAATGCTATTGGTCAGTTTACTGGCATGCTCAATGATCATATTACCTGTCCAGTATGTTGTACAACCGCTCTATGGTCAGAGTCAGAAAGACTGGGATAAAAAAATCGACGAAGCGGAACAGATATTTTATTCCGGGCAATTCAGTAAAGCGGAAAGTATCCTGAAAGAAGGTTTACAATCGGGGGAATTGACCCAGGAACAAAAATCACGGGCTTATCGGATATTGGGCTTATCCTATCTTTCCAGAGAATTAGAGAGCCAAGCCAAAGATGCGATTGAGAATTTGTTGGAAATTGTTCCAGATTATCAACCAAACCCGGATCAGGACCCGCCTCAGTTTATCCGTATGGTTGAGGACGTAAAACAGCAGGAAGGCGCCACAGGCAAGAAAACGAATGAGGCACAGCAGCAGCAACCTGACGAACTTCAAAAAATAGTTCAGGAAGAACAAAAAAAAGGAATAAACAAAACTTGGTACTACGTGGCTGGAGGCGTTATTGTGGTTGTAGTGGCTGCTATTTTATTGAGTGGTAGTAGCGGTGGAGGTGGAAATGATAACTTCCCTGCGCCACCCGGGCGTCCGTAACTCGAGCAATTTATATGATTTTCAAAAATATTCAGCCGGATTTATCAGTAATTTTGGCCCACTTTACCCTGAACTATAGAGATATTAAGTAAGGAGTTCGATATGAATAGAAATACAAATTCCAATCACATCAATAAGACCAAGATATCACTTTTAACCAAGACGAGTTTTGTGATTTTAGTGATACTCTTGTTACAACCTGTGTTGCGAGCGCAGAGTGTTCATCCCTGGAACCGTTTTTATGGTGGTTCTAGCTACGAGAACGCCTATGATATACAGCAGACAACCGATGGGGGATTTATTGCAGTCGGTATTACTAGCTCATTCGGGAATGGAAGTTACGATATATGGGTACTGAAAACGAATGCGAGTGGCGATAGCCTTTGGTCCAAAACCTATGGTGGATCAGACTACGATTACGCATACGGAATCAAATCAACAAGTGATGGCGGCTATATCATAGTGGGATATACAAGCTCGTTTGGCGCTGGTGGCACCGATGTGTGGTTACTAAAAACGAATGCTGATGGCGATAGCCTTTGGTCTCATACCTACGGTGGCCCAAATTCTGATTACGGGCGAGATGTAATACAAACAGATGACGGCGGTTATCTGATTTCAGCTTACACAAATTCATTTGGAGCGGGAAGTCTTGATGCATGGCTGGTGAAAACCGACGAGGATGGCAACGCGGTTTGGACTGAAACTTATGGTGGAAGTTCATCTGATTACGCGTGGAAAGCGGTTAGCACCGACGATGGAGGGTATGTCTTTTTTGGTGTTACGAGTTCCTTTGGCAGTGGAGGCTATGATGGCTGGCTGGTGAAAACCGACTCAAATGGCGATACGCTCTGGACTCGAACATACGGAGGAAGTTCAGATGAAGTAGCCTTTTCAGGAACGAAGGTTAATAATGGGGGCTATGTCCTTGCTGGATATGCAATCTCCGAAAGTGGGACTGATTATGATTTTTGGATTTTGAAAGCGGATGATATGGGAGATTCACTGTGGGCGTATAAATACGGTGACGCGGTAACCGAGTATGGATACGATGTTCAACAAACTGTTGATGGTGGCTTTGTAATAGGGGGAGTTTCATATTCGGATGTTTCTGGCAACTCCGACTATATGCTGCTAAAGACAGATGAAAACGGAATTTCCCAGTTTACGCAGACTTACGGTGGAGAATTTTATGACCAGACTCAATCAATTCAACAAACTAGTGATGGAGGATTGATACTTGCTGGGGTAGGCTATCCAACAAGTGACAATGGAGAGTTTTGGCTGGTACGAACCGAACCCGATCCCATGCTTGCACTTCAATCGTTCTACGATAACACAAATGGGGATGCCTGGTCGGACAATACAAACTGGTGGGACGGAAGCACAACGGTTGATAACTGGTTCGGGTTGACTATGTCCAATGGACACGTAACCGGTTTAAGTCTACCGAATAATGGAGTATCTGGTACGCTTCCGGCTGACCTTGGAAACTTTTACTATTTGGATTCTCTCAATCTGGTTGGAAATGCCATCAGCGGTGGGATTCCTTCCGAGCTTGGGCAATTGGATAGTCTCAGAACATTAAATTTGAGATTAAATCAGTTGAGCGGTACAATACCCTCAGCGCTGGGACAAATCGATAGCTTGCAAAGTTTAGATTTAAGTGCCAACCAACTTACAGGTTCGATTCCGGCCGGGTTGAGCCAAATCGATAGCCTGAGACGATTGGATTTGAGCGTAAATCAACTGAATGGATCAATTCCGGCTGCCATGGGAAATCTCACCGCACTGGAGCACCTCAATTTGCGTGAGAATCAATTATCCGGAACCATACCGCTTTCCTTTCAGAATCTTACCAGTTTGAGCTTCCTTGATCTTGCATTTAACAACCTTTCCGGTGCGATCCCCAAAGAATTGGGAAACCTGTCTGTTCTCCAATCGCTGATTATTGACTTTAATAATTTTACTGGTACAATTCCTCCGGAACTGGGGAACCTGACGAATCTGGAATCTTTATACCTGGGGGGAAACCATCTGGCTGGTATGGTCCCGACGGAATTGTCAAATCTTGTTTCTCTCAATACATTTAATATTCAACAAAATCTGCTTGAGGACTTACCGAACCTCTCTTCAATTAATACGATTCATGAAATGCGGATTGAAGATAACCGGTTTACGTTTGAAGATATTGAACCAAATGTCAGCATTAGCGGTATCGTCTACGCACCTCAGGATAGTGTTGGAGAAAAAGTTGACACGCTGGTTGATAAAGGTGCCGATATGGATTTGACAGTCTCTGTAGGCGGTACAAATAATCACTATCAGTGGTATAAAGATGATGAACAGATTTCCGGGGCAACCGGGAGCTCCTATACTTTGGAATCTGTCTCTTTTACGGACATTGGAAATTATCTCTGCAAAATTACAAATACCGTTGCCACAGATCTCACATTAACGAGCAGACCTATTGTGGTAAAAGTTGGCGGCGCACCGGAAGTTACAGCGGACTCTGTTAAATCTATCAGAGATACCTCTGCCGTGATATACGGAACTATAAATCCCAACGGAATGGAAACTACTGTCCAGCTGCGATACGGCACATCCACAGATTATGGAAATATCGCAACGGTAACACAGAGTCCGTTCACAGGGACCAACGATCAGGTGATGAGCGCTACGCTAGGCGAACTGGATCCGAACACGGAATACCACGTGCAATTCGAGGCGACCAATAGCGTTGGAACAACCCTGAGTGCGGACACAAAATTCATGACCGTAAATAAACCCGTTGTTACGACTGATTCCGTAACAAGCGTTAGCGAAAATTCCGCCGTTGTCCATGGATCGGTAAATCCGAACGGAGCTGCGACTACAGTAAAATTCCTCTATGGAACTTCGATGAATAACGAAGCCGAGAAATCGATTACTCAGAACCCCCTCAACGGTAGAGAGAAACAGGTGGTTAGCGCAACCATAACCGGTTTAACGTCGGATACAGATTACCACTTTCGAACCTCGGCCACGAATATTGTGGGAACCAGCACAGGTCAATCGCAGGTATTTACAACCTATACATCAGAGTATGTCGTAACGAAAAATTTCGGATTTGCGACAAAAAACAATCCGTCGGATTATGAAGCGACCGATTATCGTATTATTGGGTTGCCTGGCAACAGTAACATGCCTCTGACACAAATATTCGACGGACAACAGGGGACCGACTGGGAAGTCTACTGGGATAACGGAGATCCAAGCACCGATCCCAAAGATTATTTAGTCAAGCATGACGGCTCGAATACATTCCTGACATCTCCTGGTCGCGCTTTTTGGGCCATTAACAAAGGCAACCTGGATATTAGTTCTCTTCAGGTGAGTACTTCCCAGTTGAATGCTGAGCAACAGGTCGAAATTCCACTGGAGCATGGAGGATGGAATCTCATTACCAATCCTTTCCGACAACCTGTGCAATGGAGCGACGTTCAGGGAGCCAACGGTAACCTAAACCAACCGCTCTGGAGGTATGATGGATCCGAGTCTAACACACTGGAACCCTTTGTCGGGTATTACTTTGATAATAGCGGCGGTTTAAGTGTGTTGAAAATACCTTATCCGGGCATTCCGAGCTTGAGTAAGGGCATGCCAAAGAACGATCCGGCGACCTGGCGAATTTCCATCAGGTTAATCACGTCGAACTTTATTGACAGCTCAGCATCTATTGGTGTTATGCCGGATGCTCGGTTAATGCTTGATCGTTTTGATCTTCGCAAACCCCGGGCCATTGGAGAGCGTCCGTCAGTGCGCTTCTTCAGACCAGACTGGTCAACCGGCTATCCGTATTTTGCCACCGATATGCGGCCGGATACCAGTGAAATGGAAAATTGGCAATTTACCGTAGAATTGCCAGATAACAACGGATCGGCGGCACTGAGTTTTAAGGGCCTCGAATCAATTCCTGCTATCTCGGAAATATACCTGGTCAATACTGAGCAGGGAGATTATGTGAGTCTGAGAGACCAGAACTTATATCCGATCTCAGCCGGATTTCACCAGGGGATTTTCCGAATAATCGCGGGTCAACACGATCAGGTGCAGTCTGAACTGTCAAAGATAATTCCCAAGGAATTCCAACTGGTTCAGAATTATCCTAATCCTTTCAACGCAGGAACAACTATTCGATACGGGCTGCCCGAAAAAAGTAAAGTTTCACTCAGGATTTATGATCTTCGTGGCCGAGAGGTGAAACAACTCATTAACGGGGAAACTTTCGATGCGGGTTATCATGTCCAAAACTGGGATGGGACTAACCAGTTTGGTCAACAAGTCTCCAGTGGAGTCTATTTCTATGTGTTGCAGAGTAAAAACGGTGTTCTGAGACACAAAATGATTCTGTTGAAATAACCCCTGCGATTTTTTTAATGAAGGAATTCTCCAAAGTCTCTTCCTTGGGGTAGTTGATTAGAAAAATTATGAACACTTATATTAGGATAATAATCTGATGTAAAAAATAGCCGAACAATTTAAATAGTACAAAAAGCCTGTAATTTCTATAATTACAGGCTTTTTTTTATTTGACTATTAAGTTATCTCAGGTTACGTCAGAGCAAACGGCCCAATAACCCCCACTTGTCCTCCGACTCGTCGGAGGACGTTCTCTCCCTTCGCAAGGGAAAGGATGGAATTGCTACAAAAAAATAGACACCTTTGTCGCTTATGCGGCTTTCGTTTGCTGGGCCTGCAGAAAGGCTTCCGGACTCTGATAGCCTAGGCTGGAATGTTTCCGTTGCCGGTTGTAGT
>Ga0209918_1000009_pt1 | contig 218818 bp, 188 predicted proteins | sample SalPonD_shore_MG_FD_185712 | JGI IMG/M metagenome (GOLD analysis project Ga0209918, IMG submission 185712) | Salt pond soil microbial communities from South San Francisco under conditions of wetland restoration - Salt Pond MetaG... | ecosystem: Environmental > Aquatic > Marine > Intertidal...
GCTCCGGCCCGAGGGTGAACGAGAGGGCGAAGAGGAACTCGTTCCAGCTGTAGAGGAAGGTGAGGATGGCCGTCGTGGCCAGCCCCGGCAGGGCCAGGGGCAGCACGACCTCCCGGAAGGCCCTCATGCGGCTCGCTCCATCCACCAGCGCCGCCTCCTCGATCTCCGCGGGGAGCTGCCGGAAGAAGCCCACCAGGAGCCACACGGTGAGCGGCATGGCGAAGGTCATGTACGGGAGGATCAGCCCCGGATACGTGTCGATGAGGCCCGCGCTCCGCAGCATGAGGTAGAGGGGCGAGACGATCGAGATCTGCGGGAACATCGTCACGGCAAGTATGAACGCCAGGATCGGCGTCTTGCCCGGAAAGCGCAGGCGGGCCAGGGCGTAGGCGCACAGGGCGCCGACGCTGATGCACAGCAGGGTGGTGGAGCCCGCCACGACCAGGGAGTTCCGGATCGGGACCCAGAAGTCGCGCTGCGTGAACAGCGCCCGGTAATGGTCCAGGATCAGGTGCGACGGGACGAGCGCGGGGGCCCGGAAGAGGCTCGCCTCGGGGGTGAGCGAGGAGACGACGGTCCAGTAGAACGGGAAGACGATGGCCAGGACCAGGACGGCGATCGCGAGGCCGGGGAGCCACCGTCCCGCCAGGGACTTCATCCGGCCCCGCCCGGAGTCCTCCGCCGGGCCTCTCCCGCCGCGGCTCATCCACCCTCCCCGGTGAGGTCCAGGCCGAGCCCGCGGATGTAGAGGACGGCCAGCCCGAAGGTGACGAGGAAGATGATCATGGACAGGGCGGAGCCGTAGCCGAAGCGCAGGTCGCGGAGCAGGGCGTCGAACGTGTAGAGGGCGATGGGCTCGGTGGCCGTCCCGGGTCCGCCTCCCGTGAGCACGTACACGAGGTCGAACACGCGGAACGCGTCCAGCGTCCGGAAGACCAGCGTCACCAGGATCGCCGGCTTGAGGAGGGGCAGCGTGACGTACCGGAAGCGCTCCCAGGCGCCGGCCCCGTCGATCCTCGCGGCCTCGTACAGGGCCGGGTCGATGTTCTGGAGGCCGGCCAGGAGGAGGAGGGCCACGAAGGGCGTCATCTTCCACACGTCGGCCAGGATCACGGGCACCCACGCCGCCCTCTCGTGGATGAACCACACGAAGGAAGCGTCCACGAGGCCGAGCTTCGAGAGGAGGACGTTGGCGATCCCGCCCTGCGTGCCGAACATGAACCGCCACAGGAGCGCGGCCACCACGGTGGGGACCGCCCACGGAAGGAGCACGGCGGCCCGGACCAGGCCCCGGCCGCGAAAGGCCCGGTTCATGGCCAGGGCGAGGACGAGCCCCAGGACGAGCTCGAGCCCCACGGTGGCCGCGGTGAAGAAGGCCGTGTGGCCCATGGCGGCCCAGAAGCGCCCGTCCTGCAGCGCCTCGGCGTAGTTCGCGAGCCCCACGAAGGGATGCCCGCGCCAGGGCATGCGGAGGTCGTGGAGGTGGAGGGACTCCCACGCGGTCCACGCCAGGGGGAAGAGAGCGACCAGGAGGATGACCCCGAGGGCGGGCACGACGAGCTCGTAGCCGAGCCTGCGCTCGCGCGCTTCGAGTCCGCGCCGCTCAGCCACGGTTCCGCTCCGCCGGATCGGCCGTGTCCCCGGGCGCCCGTCCGGAGGAGTCCCCGGGCGCCAGCCCCACCCGCGCCAGGAGGCCCCGCATCTGCCGCGCGGCGGTCTCCAGCGCCTGCCGGGGGTCCGCCTGACGCGTGAGGGCCCTGTGGAGCTGGATCTGGAGGAGGCTCGAGAGCTGGCTGTAGACGGGGGTCACCGGCCGCGGGACGGCGTGCTCGATGAGCTCCCGGGCGCGCGCCGGCGGGATGGGGAGGAGGCCCCGCAGCGTGTCGCCCTCGTACAGGTCCCGGCGAGTCGGATACTCGCCCACCACGCGGGCCCGCTCGATCATCTGCCGGGGCGCGGTGAGGAAGCGCAGGAGCTCCAGGGCGGCCTGCGGGTGGCGGGTGTTCGCGTTGATGGCCAGCTCCGAGCCGCCGAGGGCGGAGGTGGCCTCGCCCCCCGGTCCGGCGGGCATCGTCGCGGCGGCGAAGCGGCCGGCGACGCCGGAGCCGGCCGTGTCCTCCATGAGCGGGTAGGCGTAGGGCCAGTTCCGCATGAAGGCGGCCTCCCCGTTCTGGAAGGCGAAGCGGGTCTGCTCCTCCTGCCAGGTGAGGGCGGCCCGCGGCACGATGCCCTCCTTCCAGACCGCGTCCCGCATGTAGGTGAGCGCGCGGATGCCGGCGTCCGAGTCGACCGTGATGTGGCCGCTGTCGTCCATGATCCGGCCGCCGAACCCGCCCAGGTGCTCCAGGAACACGGTGACCAGGCCCTCGTAGCGCGCGCCCTGCCACACGAAGCCGTAGCGGACCGAGTCCTCACGCTGCGCCCGCTCCGCCACGCGCGCCAGCTGCGCGAAGGTGTCCGGCGGCCGGTCCATGAGGTCGGTCCGCCAGTAGAGGAGCCCCATGTCCACGAACCACGGCAGCGCGTAGAGATGGCCCCGCCACCGGTTGGCCCGTACGGTGTTCGGGAAGAAGGGGGCCGCGTCGGCGCCCAGCGAGTCGATCGGCAGGATCCAGCCCGCGGCCGCGAACTCCGGGGTCCAGATGACGTCGAGCTGCAGGATGTCGGGCTCGGGCGCTCGCGCGTTCAGCCACTGGACGTAGAGCTGGTGTCGCTGGTCGGCGGCGTCGGGCGTGACGCGCTGCTCGACCCGGATTCCCGGATGTGCGGCCATGAAGCGGTCGAGCTGCGTCCGGAGGACCCTGGCCTCGGCGCCCACCGCGCTCCCGGGGAAGGTGAGGACGATGCCCCCCTGATCGGGCCCGCCGCCGCAGGCCGCCAGCGCGAGGACGGCGACGAGGAGGACGCCGACGAGCGTCCCGGCGGCGGAAGGCGCCGCGGCTGCCGAAGGCGCCGCGGCGGACGGCGGTCGGCGGCGACCCCCCGGCCTCACTCTCCGTCGCCCCGCGTGCGGACGACCACGGTCCCGGCGATGCGGTCCTGGATGCCCTGCCGGTTGGCGTCCCACAGGATCTGCAGGAAGCCCAGGAGGCCGGTGGCGAGGCCCGCCGCGTAGCCGCCGAAGCGGCTGAAGGAGTTCCACCAGCCGATCTCCTCGCCGGAGAGGCGCACGATGCAGATGCCCAGGAGCCGCTTCCCCGGCGTGCGTCCGTTCCACAGCACCGGCAGCACCGTGAAGTACAGGCCCAGCCACCCCACGCCGAAGCCCAGGTCGTGGGCGAGCGTCTGCAGGAAGCGCAGGATCCCCGGGCTCTTCCTGGCTTCCTCCAGGTCAGACTCCAGCTTCCGGTTCTCCTCCCGCAGCCGGGTGACGGTCCCTCCCACCAGGGCGTCGGTGAGCTTCTCCCGGCGGGCACGCGCGGCGTCGGAGTCCCCGCTCGCCACCGCCGCCGACCATGCCGCGAAGAGCGTATCGGTCGAGGCCCGCCGATCGCGGGTGAGCGAGTCCACGTGATCCATGGTGGCGCTCACCACGGCGACCCTCGTGATCGAATCGGCGCTCTCCCGCATGATGTCTTGGAGCGCCTCGCGGATCTGCTCCGGGGGCACGCCGCTTTCCACGAGCCGGTCCGCGAAATCGCGGGCCGCCGACCGGGCCTCGTCGGGCGAAGATCCCGCGGAGCGCAGGGCCACGACCTCCCCCAGGGCACCGACCACGTCCCCCAGGCCGACGTGGCGCAGCGTGCTCGCGGCGGCGGTGTCCAGTCCGGCCGCCTCCCGTTCGGCTCCCCGGTCTCCCCGCCCCGGACCGCCGAGCATCCCGATCAGCTGCCCCGCCGCCACGATGAGCGCGATGATGGCCAGGCCGCGCAGGGTGAGCTGCGCGAACCGGCTGGTCACCCCGTCCTCGCTCCGCTTCCCGGCCATCCGGTAGAAGATCCAGGCGAACAGGAGGGCGAAGAGGAGCACGCCGACGTTGCGGAGGAGCCCGGCCACGATCCCGATGGCCGCCAGGTCCACGAGCATGGCCGCGCCGCGCCGGACCGGACCGGCCAGCGGCGTCCCCAGCAGGTCGGGGGCGATCCGGAAGGCGTGGGGGGTGACGATGTCGCGCGGGTCGCGGTGCTCGCGCGCGTCGTCACGGACCCCGTGGGCCTTCGGCCGGTGCTCGCCGGAGGGCGGGTCGGAGCTCAGGTCGGCCTCGCATCTCGGGGGATCTCCACGAAGCGGACGGGCGCTGGCGGCGTCCGCTGCTTCCCTCTATTGTCTCGCCGCGAGGACGTTCGGGAAAGGCCACGCCGCGTCCGCTCACCGCACCGGAAGGAGCCGATGGAGACCCGCCGTCCGACGAGCCCCGCCGCCGAGGAGATCCTGGGAGGCTACTTTCCGGTCCTGGACCACGGGTTCGTCGCCCTCGTCGACTACATGGGGGGCGACGAGGACGTCGAGCGCGCCGCGCGGGTGAGCTACGGCTACGGCACCCGCCAGCGGAGCGCCACCCGCGGGCTCATCCGCTACCTCCGCCGCCACCGCCACACCACCCCGAGCGAGATGGTGGAGCTCAAGTTCCACTGCTGCATGCCCATGTTCGTGGCGCGGCAGTGGATCCGGCACCGGACCGCCAACGTCAACGAGTACAGCGGCCGGTACAGCCTCATCCCGCTGCTGTTCTATACGCCCGAGCAGGACGACTTCGCGCTCCAGAGCCGCTCGAACCGCCAGGGGCGCCGTGCCGAGGCGGCCGATCCCGCCTTCCACCGCGAGGCCGTGCGGCGCTGGACGCGCGGCCGGGAGGAGGCGGCCGGCGTGTACGAGTGGCTCGTGGGCGAGGATGTGGCCCGGGAGCTCGCGCGCATCGACCTCCCGCTCTCGACCTATACGCAGTGGTACTGGAAGATCGACCTCCACAACCTCCTCCACTTCCTCACCCTGCGGGTGGACCCGCACGCCCAGTACGAGATCCGCGCGTACGGGGAGGTCATGGCGGGGATGCTGAAGCGCGTGGCGCCTCTCTCCTACGAGGCGTGGATCGACTACCAGGTGGCCGGGACCGTGCTCTCGCGCGCCGAGCTCGAGGCGCTCCGGGCCCTGCTCGAGCCCGTGGGCGAGGAGGAGGGGATCCGCGTGCGGGAGAGCGCGGGGTCCGGGGACGGGTCCGACGGTGGGGGCGGCCGGGGCGGTGCCGGGGGCCCGGCCGGCCTCGACGGCGCGGCCCTCCGCGAGCTCGGCCTCTCGGGCCGCGAGGTGCGGGAGCTGCTCGACAAGCTCCGGCCCGCCGTGCGCCCCGACTTCGAGCTCGACCTCTCGGAGATGAAGCCCGCCGAGTTCTTCGCCGAGCGCATGGAGGCGGCGGTGCCGAGGGCGGACCGGGAGGGGTAGGGAGGACCGGAACCCGCCGCGGAAGCTGCGCCGGCCCCGCATCTTCGTCCGTGGCCCCGGACGTCTCCGGGCCCCGGACGTCAGCTCGGCTCGTCTTCCGCGCCGGGCCGGCCCCCGACCCTCCTCGACACCTCCACCTCCGGCGCGGTGCGCAGGGTCTGGAGGACGACGCAGTAGCGCTCCGTGAGGCGGACGAGCGTGTCGAGCTCCTCTTCCGTGGCGTCGGTGTCCAGGTCGAACCGGAGCCGGATGTCCCGGAAGCCGACGGGGGCGTCGCGGTCGACGCCGAGCGTGCCGCGGAAGTCCAGGTCTCCCTCGGCGTGCACGACGCCCTCGCGGATCTCGGTCCCGAGCGCCGTGGCCACCGCGTTCATCGTGACGCCGGCGCACGCGGCCAGGGCCTCGAGCAGCATGTTGCCCGAGCAGGCGTGGACGCCCGTGCCCCCGGTGGCCGGGTGCAGGCCGGCCTCGACCAGGGCCTTCCCCGTCTCGACCCGGCAGGTCACGTCCTCGCCCATCCGGCCCTCCGCCTCCAGGGTGATGACGGCGGCCTCGGGGTCCTCGCGGTAGCGCTCCTTGAGGGGCGCCTGGAGGGTTCGGAGCTCTTCGGATCTCATGGTCGCACTTCCTTCGCGGGACTTCGGGTCGCTCGGCATTCTCACCATCGCGTGTGCAGCCTCCACCATCGCGTCTGCCGACGCCCGCCGCCAGCCCGGAAAGACGGATTCCGCACCGCGCCGGGCGGGCGGCGGCGGGCCGCCGGCTGTCGCCGCCCCGGCGCAACGCCCATGTTGGTGCCCGTGAGCGAATCCACGAGCGCCTCCGTCTCCGGCCCGCCCGTTCCCATCCGCTTCACCGAGGATGGCCGGGGGCTCGTCATCCTGGACCAGACCGAGCTCCCCGGCCGTGAGGTGGAGCGCGAGCTCCGCGGTCCGGATGCGATCGCCGAGGCCATCCGGAGCCTCCGCGTTCGGGGCGCTCCCCTCATCGGAATCACCGCGGCCATGGGCGTGGCCGCTCTCGCGCGGGCGGCTGCGGAGGCCGGCGTCGCCGCCCCGGAAGCCGGCAGGGCCGCCGACGGGGCGCGTGGGGCCGCCTCCGGGGACGGCGAGTCCGCCGCCGGGTCGGATGTCCGCCGCGCCGTGGCCGACTGGTCCGACGCCCTGGAGGCCACCCGGCCCACGGCGGTGAACCTGGCCTGGGCGCTGGGGCGCATGCGGCGGGCGGCCGGAGTCCCGGTGGAGCCCGCCGACGGCGGTGCCGCGGCCGCCCTCGCCGACCGACTGCGGGAGGAGGCCGAGGCGATCCTCGAGGAGGATCGGCGCACCTGCCGCCGGATCGGCGAGCACGCGCTGGAGCTGCTGGAGCGGACGGGCGGGGGCGGCGAGCGGACCGAAGGTCCGGCCGGCACCGTCTTCACCCACTGCAACGCCGGCGCTCTGGCCACCGGGGGGATCGGGACGGCCCTGGCTCCGGTCTACCTGGCCGCCGAGCGTGGCCGCCCCTTCCGGGTGGTGGCGGACGAGACCCGGCCGCTGCTCCAGGGCAGCCGGCTCACCGCCTGGGAGCTTCGCCGCGCCGGGGTGGAGGTCACGGTCATCGCGGACGGCGCGGCCGGGGCCCGCCTGGCCGGAGGCGGCGTGGACGCGGTCCTGGTCGGCGCGGACCGGATCGCGGCCAACGGGGACGTGGCCAACAAGGTCGGCACCTACTCGCTGGCCATCCTGGCCCGCCACCACGGGGTCCCCTTCTACGTCCTCGCCCCGACCTCCACCGTGGATCTCTCGACTCCCACGGGCGCGGAGATCCCGATCGAGATCCGCGACCCGGACGAGATTCGGCTGGCGTGGGGGCGGCTGACGGCACCCGAAGAGGCCGAGATCTGGAGCCCGGCGTTCGACGTGACCCCCGCCGACCTGGTCACGGCCATCGTCACCGAAGAGGGCGTCTGCCGCGCGCCCTACGCTCGCTGCCTGGCCGATGCCGTGCGAGGCGCGGAGGACGAGCGGACCCCCGCCGGCGGGGCGGGATGAGCCGCGTCGGCGGCGCCGGGAGGCACCCGAGGGCCGGCCCGGATCCGGACCTCGAGCGCAGGCTTCGGGCGAGCCTCGTCCGGGTGGGGCGCCAGCTCCACGAGGCCGGCCTCATCGCGGGACGAGCGGGCAACCTCTCGGTCCGGCTCGGGGAGGCGTCGCTCCTGGTGACTCCCCGCGGGGTCCCCAAGGGGCGCATGGAGCTCCACGACCCGGTCGTGATCGGGCTCCCCGAGCCGACCGCGGCGGAGCGCGAGGAGGCGACCACCGAGCTTCCCGCGCACCTGGCCTGCTACGCGGCCGATCGCGGAGTGGGGGCGGTCGTGCACGCCCACGCGCCCGCGCTCACGGCCACGGGGCTGCGGGGGATGGACGTCGGGAGCGACCTCCCGGAGGTGGAGGAGGCCACCGGAGGGATCGTGAGCGTCCCGTTCGCCCCCAGCGGAAGCGAGGAGCTGGCGGCGGACGTCGGGAAGGCGGTGGCCGCGGGCGGCGCCGTGATCCTCCTGGTCGGGCACGGCGTCCTGGTCACGGGCCCGGACCCCGAGGCCGCCCGGGACCGGCTGGAGCTGGCGGAGCTCGCGGCGGCGGCGTGCCTCCTGGCGCGTGAGACCGGCATGGAGATGGACCTCCGGCCGGTCATCGATCGCTACCTGCGGCTGTCGGGCGGAGCGTAGCCCGGACGCGGCCGCCGCCGCTCCGGCCCCCTCCTAGCTCCCCGAGCCCGGCGGCTTCTGCCCCGTCACCCACTTGATCGTGCGGCCCGCCGGGATCTGGTCGTCCGCCTGCATCTGGTTCATGATGGCCAGGGTCTGGACGTCCACCGGCGAGGCCTTCGTCCGCGCCAGCTGGGCGATCGTCGTGGCGTGGTCGGGCGTGTACACCTGGACGCGCATGGGCTTCACGTTCAGGGCCGACGAGTCCGTGAGCCGGTCGAAGCTCCCGATCGTCGACTCGAAGGTGGAGCGGTAGCGCGACAGCGAGCCGGCCGTCGTGTAGCCCAGGATCCGGTAGACGTGCCCCCCGTAGTCGATGAACGCGGCCTCCCCTTCCAGCTGCCCCTGCTGGGTGCTCACGGTGAACAGGCCCGTGGTGGCCGGGAACCCGTGGATGGTGGTGCTCGAGACCCGGCTGGCCTGCATCCCCTGCGACGAGAAGAACGCCCGGGCGGCCGCCTCCCGGGACCCCGCCGAGTCCGCCAGCGTGAGCTCGAGGATGGCGTCCTGGTCCGGGCTCTGGGCCGCCACGGCCGCGGGCATGTTCTGCGTCTTCCATCCGTCCGGGAACTGGATGCGGAAGGCGAGGTTCGGGTGGAGGAAGAGGCCGCCCCGGAAGAAGCCGTCCCGGGGGTCCGATCCGAACACTATGCCGTCGATGTGGCGCAGGTACGCGTCGCGCGCGACCCGGCCGCTCCGCTCCGAGGGAGGCAGGGTGTCGATCTGCTGGCGGATGTGCTCGACCCGGTCGGCGGGGGCCGGGTGGGTCGCGAGCCACGAGGGCACGCCGCTCCCGCCGGCCGCCTCGCTCTGCCGGTCCAGCATCTGGAAGACGCCGATGGCCTGGTAGGGGTCGTAGCCGTCCTTCACCGCGTACCGGATCCCGAGACCGTCGGCCTGGTTCTCGTCGTCCCGGCTGTACTTGAGGAACAGGACCTGGAGTCCGGCCCCGAACAGCTGGCCGTACTGCTGGATCGGCTTCACGAAGATCGAGCCGAGGCCGAGGCCGATCTGGGCCAGCTCCTGACGGCTCATCTGCTCCACCGAGTGACGCGCCGTGACGTGGCCCGTCTCGTGGCCCATGATGATGGCCAGCTGCGCCTCGTTCTCCAGGTACGGCAGGATGCCGCGCGTGACGAAGATGAAGCCGCCGGGGAGCGCGAAGGCGTTCACCACCGGCTCATCGACCACCTGGTAGCTCCACGGGAGGTCCGGCCGCTCCGAGACTTTCGCAAGGCTCTGTCCGACGCCGGCCACGTAGGCCTCGAGCGCCGAATCCCGGTAGACCCCGATCGTCTGGCGGACCTGCTCGGCGCCCTGCCGGCCGATCTCGATCTCGCGCCCCTGTCCGATGAGCGAGAGCTGGCTCTCGCCCGTGGCGGGGTTGGTGGCGCAGCTCCCCAGCGGCACGGCGGCCGCCGCGAGTCCGAGGATGCACACCGCGGTCCGGGCCGTCCTCTTCATGTCCGTCCTCCTTGTCCTCGCGCCCAGAATGGGGGATCGTGGGAGCCGCTCCCATGTTGTGCAAGATAGACGCGAGGCGCCCGGAACGCGTCACGGCGAGAGCGGCAGGAGGAGGTGTGGAAGGAGCGGCGGCAGGCCGGGGTGGACCCCTGGCCATGGATCCCGAGACCATGCGACGGCTGGGTCACGAGGTGGTGGACCGGGTCGTGGACCGCTGGGCCGGCCTGGCGCAGCGGCCGGCGCTCGTCGCGGCCGGCCGGGAGGAGATGGAGGCTCGGCTGCGGGAGCCCCTTCCGAAGGCGGGCGAGCCGATCGGGCCGCTCCTCGAGCGCTTCTGGACCGACGTCGAGCCGTTCGCGGCCCGGCTCGACCATCCCCGCTTCTTCGCCTTCGTCCCCGGCTCCCCGACCTTCGCCAGCATCCTGGGGGACTGGCTCGCGTCGGGGTGCAATTTCTTCGCGGGCACGTGGCTGGAGGGTGCGGGGCCGTCGGAGCTGGAGCTCGTGGTCCTGGACTGGCTGCGGGAGTGCGTGGGACTCCCGGACGGAGCCGAGGGGCTTCTCACGAGCGGCGGTTCGGCGGCCAACCTCGTGGGGCTCGCGGTGGCCCGCGACGAGCGGCTCGGCGGCGCGCCCGAGGGGGTCGCCTACCTGTCCGACCAGACCCACTCCTCGGTGGACCGGGCGCTGCGGATCCTCGGCTTCCCGCCCTCCTCCGTGCGGCGGCTCCCCTCCGACGGGGACTTCCGCCTGCGCGCCGAGGCCGTGCGCCGGGCCGTGGAACGGGATCGCGCGGCCGGCCGCCGACCGTTCTGCGTGGTGGCCACCGCGGGGACCACGAACACGGGGGCCGTGGATGCGCTTCCCGAGCTGTCCGCCCTGTGCCGGGAGGAGGGCCTGTGGCTGCACGTGGACGGAGCGTACGGGGCGCTTGCCCGGGTCACCGTGCGGGGGCGGGAGTCGCTGGAGGGGCTGGAGCGGGCTGACTCGCTGGTCCTCGATCCCCACAAGTGGCTGTACGTGGGCTACGAGTGCGGTTGCCTGCTCGTGCGCGAGCCCGGCGCCCTCGAGCGCGCCTTCCGGGTCCTCCCCGACTACCTCCAGGACCTCGAGGCGGCGGAGGGCCGCGTGAACTTCGCGGACAGGGGACTCCAGCTCACCCGCCGCGCCCGGGCGGTGGCGCTGTGGCTGTCGATGAAGCACCACGGGCTGGCCGGGCTCATCGCCGCCATCGACCGCACTCAGCACCTGGCCGAGCTGGCCGCCCGCCGGATCGAGACCGAGCCGGAGCTCGAGCTCACGAGCCCGCCCCGCCTGGGCGTGCTGACCTTCCGGTACGCGGGGGAGGGCCGCGGCCCCGCCGCCGGGGCCTCGCCCGCCGTCGACCTCGAGGCCCTCAACCGCGCCGTCGTCGAGACCCTGCAGGAGGAGGGACGCTTCGTGATCTCCTCCACCCGCCTCCGGGGCCGCTACGTGCTCCGGCTGTGTCCGCTCAACTGGCGGACCTCCCCGGACGACCTCGACGCGCTCGTGGACGAGGTCCTCGTTCTCGGGCGCCGGACGGGCGGGAAGGAGGTCGGGACGTGAGACGCCGCGGGGCCGCCCTCGCCCTCCTCTCCGCCGGGGTCCTGGCCGCGGGGGCGGGGGCGCCCGCGGCGGCGTCGGCCCGGCAGGAGCCGCCCCGCCGGCCGCCGGCCCGGGCCGCGCGGGCCGACACGACGCCGAGCGACACGACGCCGAAGGACGGCACGCCGGCCGACACGGCCGCGGGGCAGGCGAAGCGGCCGAAGATCAGGCCTTACCGCGAGGTCGTCCCGGCCACCGCCGAGCGCCAGGAGGGGGTGTTCGCGGCCGACCGGGTGGGCGACACCCTGTACTACGAGATCCCGCGGGACGAGCTCGGCGTCCCGTTCCTCCTGGTCTCGAGGATCGCCCGGGCGCAGACCGGGACCGGCTACGGGGGCCAGAAGCTCGGCACCCGCGTCGTGCGCTGGACCCGCCACGGCGACCGCGTGCTCCTCAGGAGCGTCTCGTACGAGATCGTGGCCGACAGCGCGAGGCCGATCTACCGGGCCGTGAAGGACGCGACGCTCGAGCCGGTCATCGCGGCGTTCGACGTCGAGGCGTTCGGGCCCGACAGCTCGCTCGTGATCGACGTCACCAGCCTGTTCACGACCGACGTCCCCGAGCTCTCGCCCCGGAAGCTCCTGGGCGCCAGCTCGCTCGATGCGCGGCGGAGCTTCCTGGAGAAGGTCCGCGCCTTCCCGCGGAACATCGAGGTGGAGGCCATGCTCACCTACAGCGCGGACACGGTGAGCGCGTACGGGTTCGCGCCCGACTTCGCCAGCCCGCCCCGGGTCGGCACGATCTCCGTGGTGGTCCACCACAGCATGGTCCGGCTCCCCGACCATCCGATGCGCCCCCGCCTGGCCGACGACCGGGTCGGCTACTTCCAGGTGCAGCAGTACGACTTCGGCGAGGACGAGGACCGCGCCCCGCGGCGCCGGCTCATCACCCGCTGGAAGCTCGAGAAGAAAGACCCCACGGCCGCCGTGAGCGAGCCGGTGCACCCCATCGTGCTCTACGTGGACCGGGCCACGCCGGAGAAGTGGCGGAAGTGGATCATCCGGGCCGTCGAGGACTGGCGGCCCGCCTTCGAGGCGGCGGGCTTCCGGAACGCGATCGTGGCGAAGATGGCGCCGACGGAGGCGGAGGACCCGGACTTCAGCCCCGAGGACGCGCGCTATTCGGTGATCCGCTGGCTCCCCTCGAGCATCGAGAACGCGCGGGGCCCCAACGTCCACGACCCGCGCTCGGGCCAGATCCTGGAGGCGGACATCCAGGTCTACCACAACGTCCTCAAGCTGGCGAGGGACTGGTATTTCGTGCAGGCGGGCGCCGCCGACCCCCGGGCCCGACGCCTTCCGCTCCCCGACTCGCTGGAGGGGCGGCTCCTGGAGTACGTGGTCTCCCACGAGGTCGGGCACTCCCTGGGCCTCCCGCACAACATGAAGGCCAGCTCGGCCTACCCGGTCGACTCGCTCCGCAGCCCCAGCTTCACGGCGAGCTACGGGGACGAGGCCTCGATCATGGACTACGGGCGTTTCGACTACGTGGCCCAGCCGGGCGATGGCGCCCACCTCGTACCGATCGTCGGACCCTACGACAGGTTCGCGATCATGTGGGGCTACCGGCCCATCCCCGGAGCGGCCACGCCCGAGGCCGAGCGTGACACGCTGGACGCCTGGGCCCGCCGCCAGGAGGACCGCCCCGAGCTCCGCTTCGGCTCCGGCTTCGGCGCGGACCCGAGCGCCCAGATGGAGGACCTCGGGGACGATCACGTCGAGGCCACGCGCCTGGGCCTGAAGAACCTGCGCCGCGTGTCGGGGATGCTGCTCGACGCGACCGGGCGCCCGGGCCGGAGCTACGATGAGCTCGAGGACATGTACCGGAACCTGGTGCGACAGTGGTCCACCGAGCTTCGCCACGTCGTGGACGTGGTGGGCGGCGTGTACGAGACCCGGAAGCACTTCGGCCAGGAGGGCGTGGTCCACGTGCCGGTCGCGGCCGACCGCCAGCGCCGGGCGGTGGGCTTCGTCCTCGATCACGCGTTCCACGTCCCCGGCTTCCTGGTCGAGCGCGACGTCGTGCGCCGCTTCGAGGCGTCGGGATCGGTGGACCGGATCGAGGGAGAGCAGGCGTCCCTCCTGGAGGACCTCCTCTCCGACGATCGGCTGCGGCGCCTGGGGGAGGCGGAGGCCCTGGCCGACTCGGGCGCCGACGTGTATCCGCCGGGCGCGCTCCTGGACGCGGTGAGGGGCGGGCTGTTCTCGGAGCTGGACGGAGGGGGGGAGGTCCGGATCGGTCCCTACCGCAGGAGCCTGCAGCGGGCCTGGGTGAGGATCCTCTCGTTCAAGCTACGGGCCGACAGCGACATCGAGGCCCTGTCCCGCGGCGAGCTCGAGAGCACGCGGGACCGGATCGACGGCGCGGTCGGCCGGTCCGCCGACCGCGTCACGCGCCTCCACCTGGAGGACCTCCGCCGGCGGATCGAGCGCGCGCTGGAGCCGCCGCCGGGGTCCTGAGGGGAGCGCCGTCGCGCGGGGCGGGGAGCGGGAGGTCCGCCCGCGCCGTCCTACTCGGGCGCCGCGAACGCGGTGTCCGGCACCGCCGTGTCGGCCACCACGCCCTCGAAGTGGATCCTCATCCCCCCGCCCTCGACGCGCCGGTCGGTGGCCAGCTCCAGGCCCTGGGGCCCGAACGCGCGCCAGCCCTTCCACCAGATGAGCGGCCCCTTCTCCTCCTGGCCCTGAAGGTGGTAGCGCCAGGCCGCCATGCGGCCCGACTCCGGATCCAGGAAGGCCCAGTACTCGTCGTTCGTCACTCCGAGGCCGGACTCGAACGTGAGGTGGACGGTGGGATAGGATGTGCTGTCCGAAAGGGTCGTCCGTCCTTCGTACGCCAGGTGGACGCCCGGGTCGTCCCACTTGAGCGGCATGAGGAGCCAGTAGGAGTCGTTGATCGCGATCGCGTACGCCCGGTGCAGGGCGGAGTCGCGTGCGGCCCCGTCGAGCTTCCGGCCGCCCACCCACACGTCGCCCTCCGGTGGCGTCGTGTCCGAGCGCATGCTCTCGAAGTCGAACAGGGCCAGGAACGGCTTCCCGTCCCGCGGGGTGAACGAGAGGCGGTAGCGGCCGGTCCGGCGGTCCCACCGGTGGGCGCGGTCGGCCACCGCCTGGCCGCCCTGATCGACGATCCAGTGGAAGGCCAGGTAGCGGGTGCGCTTCCACGCCGCCCGGCCCCCCTCCGCGCTCATCAGCCTGCAGGCGAAGTAGGCGGCCGAGTCGGCCGGCGTGCCCGCCGCCTCCGAGCAGTCGGTCGTGGCGCCGGGGGTGCCGGCGGACGCGGCGCCGGAGCCCGCCCCGCCGGCGCCGGTCCCGCCGCCCGGGCCGCCCCCGCAGCCCGCGACCAGCAGGACGAGGGCTCCGGTCGCCAGACCGCCGGCCAGTCGAGACATGCGCGTCTCCTCGGTGTGGAAGGTCATGCGTCGATCTCCTCGATGTCGGCGTCCCACTGGACGTCGACGCAGGGGGTGAGCGTCACGGCCACCGGGCAGTGCTCGCGGTGCATCTCGAGCGCCCGCTCCGCGGCCTCCCGCTTCCCGGCGGGAATCCTGATGTGGTAGCGGACGTGGATGCTCGCGATCCGGAGCGTCCCTCCGTCGTCGATGATGCGGCCCTCGACCTCGGAGCTCAGACGGTCGGGGTGGCTCGGTATGCCTCGTGCTTCCAGGGCTCCGCCCAGGGTGCCCGTCAGTCACCCGCCCGTCGCGGCCACCACGTGGTCCAGGGTGGTCGGGATGGGCTCGGCGGTCTCGGCCCCGTAGAACTCCCGGATCTCGCCGTGCACGCCGAAGTCGAGAGGTTCATCGAACGGCTCGATCCACGCCTTCCGGTGGGGCCCCTCGAGCTTCCGGATGCGGACGTGCGAGCGATACAGCGGCTCCTCGGTCGTGCTGCTCATGCGTGCCTCCGATCCATGTCGGTTTCCGGCGACGCCCGCATCCCGCAGCAAGGGACGCGCCGGGACGAGGCTCCGGGGCCCCGTCCGGCGTCAGCCGAGCCCCAGCTCGGCCTGCTCGTCGGCGCCGTCGGCGCCCGCGTCGTCCGTGCCGGCGCCCGCACGGGGGCCGGTCTTCTCCCGGCTCGTCCCGTCGCCGACCGCGGCGCCGTCCCCGGCGTCGGCCGTCGGCCCGGAGCGGAGCGGGTGGACCGCCGCGACGTCGTCGCCCTCGAGCCGTCCCAGGATCCTCAGGCTCGCGTCCGACCGGTCCCGTACCCGGAGCTCCGAGACGGCCGTGGTCACCAGCTCGCCGGAGCGGAGCTCCCACACCACCGAGTCCCCGGGATGGACCTCGAGCAGTCCGACCAGCTCCCCGGCCCTGGCGGTGTCGGGGAGGATCGCGGCGCCCTTGCCCGCCCGGCCCTGGAGCCGGAGGTCCGTGAACGGGACTCGCTTGCCGAAGCCGCGCGCGCCGGCCACGAGGAGCTCCGCGTCCCGGCGGGGGGCGAGGGCGGACACGACCCTGTCGCCCGCCTCGAGGTCGATCCCCCTGACCCCCTGGGCGGTCCGGCCCATCGGGCGAACTTCGTCCTCGGCGAAGCGGATGGCCTGCCCCTCCCGGGTGGCCAGGACGATCTCCCGGCCGCCCCCGGTCACGAACGCCGCCAGGATCCGGTCGTCCTCGGGCAGGCCCGCGGCGATGATCCCGCCGGACCGGACGTTGGCGTACTCCTCGAGCGCCGTGCGCTTGACCTGGCCGCCCGCGGTGACCGTGACCAGGTAGCTGTCGGCCGAGAAGGCCTCGATCGGGAGGAGGGCCACCGGCTCGTCGCCCTCCTCCATCTCCAGGTAGCCCGCGAGGGGGTGCCCCCGGGAGCTCCGCGTGCCCCTCGGGAGCTCCGCGAGCGCGAGCGCGTGGGCGTGCCCCCTGCGCGTGAGGACGAGGAGCGTGTCGCTGCCGTGGCACAGGACCGCCTGGCGGACGAAGTCGGCCTCGCGCTCGGCCAGGGCCTCGGCCCCCGCCAGGCCGCCGCCCGCGCCCCCCCGGACCGGCTGCGCCTTGAGGTAGCCACGGCGGGTGAGGAGGACGAGCGTGGCGCCGCTCCCCCCGCCCTCGGGCAGCGGGAACCTCCCCTCGCCCTCCAGGATCTCCGTGCGGCGAGCGTCCCCGTACTTCGCCTCGAGCTCCTCGAGCTCGGCGCACAGCGCGTCGCGGCGCGCCTCCTCGCTCTCGACCAGGTGGCGCAGCTCCTCGATCGAGGCGCGGAGCCCGGTCAGCTCGTCCTCGAGCTTCTGCCGCTCGAGCCCGGTGAGGCTCGCGAGCCTCATGGCCAGGATCGCCTCGGCCTGCCGCTCGCTGAGCCCCATCTCGTCCTGCAGGGCGCGCGAGGCGGAGGGCGGATCCGCGGCGGCCCGGATGAGCTCCAGGACCCGGTCGATGTCGCCGAGCGCGGTGAGGAGCCCCTCCACCACGTGCGCCCGGTCCTCGGCCTCCCGGAGGTCCCGGGCGGCGCGGCGCCCGATGACCTCCAGCCGGTGGTCCACGAAGCAGCGGAGCGAGTCCGCCAGGTCCAGCTCCTCGGGGCGTCCGTCCACCAGCGCGAGGTTGATGACCCCGAACGTGTAGCGGAGCTGGGTCTTCTTGAAGAGGGCGGGGAGGAGCTTCCTGGGCTCGGCGTCGCGCTTGAGCTCGATCACGAGCCGGATCCCGTCCCGGTCGGACTCGTCCCGGAGGTCGGTGATCGCGTCCATGCGGCCGCGGCGGACCTGGCGGGTGATCTGCTCGATGACCCGGGACTTGTTCACCTGGTAGGGGAGCTCGGTCACCACGATCGAGCTCTTCCCGTAGCTCCCCTCCTCCACGTGCATGCGCGCCCGCATCTCCACCAGGCCCCGGCCGGTGCGGTAGGCCTCGTCGATCCCCTCGCGCCCCCAGATGTAGCCGCCGGTCGGGAAGTCGGGACCCGGCACGAAGGCCACGAGGTCGTCCACCGTGCACTCCGGGTTCCGGACCAGGTGGACCGTGGCCGAGAGGAGCTCCCGGAGGTTGTGCGGCGGGATCTTGGTGGCCATGCCGACCGCGATCCCGTCCGAGCCGTTCAGGAGGAGCTGGGGGAGGCGGGTCGGGAGGACCGTGGGCTCCTCCAGCCGGTTGTCGAAGTTCCCGGTGAAGTCGACGATCTCCCGGTCCACGTCCTCCAGGAGCTCGGTGGAGATCGCGGCAAGCCGAGCCTCCGTGTACCGGTAGGCCGCGGCGCTGTCCCCGTCGATCGACCCGAAGTTCCCCTGGCCGTCCACGAGCGGGTAGCGCATCGAGAACTCCTGGGCCATCCGCACCAGGGTGTCGTAGACCGCGCTGTCCCCGTGCGGGTGGTACTTCCCGAGCACGTCGCCCACGACGGTCGCACTCTTCTTGTAGGGACGTCCGGGCAGGAGCCCCAGCTCCCACATGGCGTAGAGGATCCTGCGGTGGACGGGCTTGAGACCGTCGCGCGCGTCGGGCAGGGCTCGCTGCACGATGACGCTCATCGAGTAGTCGATGAACGAATCGCGCATCTCCTCCTCGAGGAAGCGGGTGACGATCCTCTCGTGCTGTGCCGACGTTCGTACCACGGTTCGTCCCTGGGCTGGCGAGGGGTTCGGTTCCTGTTCGGTCAACGTGCGGTGCGCCCCGTCCCGGGACAAGGGCCGACGCCGCCCGGAGGGGTGGAGACGGAAGGACGATGAGCGAGGAGAAGCTGCCGAGGGCGGCGTTCGCGGGCCTGTTCGTGGCCAACGGCGCGGCCATGCTCGGGCTCGGGATCATCCTCCCGATCCTCTCGCCCTACATGGAGCGGCTGGGCGCGACGGGGTTCGTGGTGGGGCTCGTGTTCGCCGGATACGCCCTGGCTCGCGGGATCCTGGGACCCCTGGTCGGGCGCATCTCCGACCGGATCGGCCGCAAGCGGATCCTGGCCGGGGGCCTGCTCGCGTACGCGGCCCTGACACCGTTCTATCCCGCCGCCTCCTCGGTGGTCGTCGTCGCCGGGCTGTGGTTCCTCCAGGGCGCGGCCTCGGCCATGGTCACGCCCATCGCCCAGTCCTACATCGGCGACATCACGCCGGAGGGGCGCGAGGGCGAGGTCATGAACCTGTTCTACGTGAGCCTCTTCTCCGGCGTGGCGGTCGGGCCGTTCCTCGGGGGGTGGCTGGCGGACCACGTCTCGCGGTCCGCCCCCTTCTACGCCATGGGCGCAGCGGCGCTCCTGGCCCTCGTCTGCGTCCTCGTCGCGCTCCCCGGCGGGACGCCGCCCGGTCCGGAGGCGGAGGGGGGCGAGGGGTCGGAGCCCGGGACCCGCGAGGTGCTCGGGTCCGTGCTCCGGGACCGGCCCGTCCGTGGGATCCTGGCCTACATCACCACGCGAGGGTTCTATCGCTGGGGGTTCAACAGCTTCTTCCCGCTGTTCGCGATCCGGGCGGCCGCCCTGAGTCGGAGCCAGGTCGGGCTCCTCCTGAGCGGCTACATGCTCACGGGGAGCGTCCTCCAGTATCCGCTCGGGCGGCTGGCCGACCGCTGGTCGGGGTGCCGCGCCGGCTTCGTGGCCGTGGGCGGTCTCCTTGCGGCCGCGTCCATGGCCGCGGTGCCCGCCGCCCACCGCCTGTGGACGCTCCTCGTCCTCGTCCTGGCGATGGGCGTGTTCAGCGCCGTCTCGCGCGCCTCGGTCGTGGCCGTGCGCACCGAGCGGGGCCGGCGCTACGGGCAGGGCGCGGTCACCGGGATCTACACGGCCGGCCTGTCCGCGGGCCAGGTGGCCGGGCCCGTGGGCTTCGGCGCGGTCGTCCCGGTCCTCCACATCGCCGGCGCGTTCGAGGTGGGAGCGGCGGCGGGCATCCTGGGGACCGCCGCCGCGTGGTGGCTCCTCCGGGGGTACGGTCGGCCCCCGTCCCGGTGAGCCCGGGCCGGCCACGGACACTCGCTTCTGGCGGAAACGGGCCGAGCCGCTATATTGCGAAGACCAAAAACATCGCGCTCGGTGTTCCGCGGCCCGATCCCGGGCCTCCCCGAACGCGACGCGGGCTCCCGCGGAGCCGCATCGGTCGTTCGTTCAGGAGACCTCCAGAATGAGTCACGCCTACGGCCCCGGCCGGGGACGGTGGGCCACGGCGGGCATGAAGCCCGGCCGGGCCTCGAACCTCGGCCTCGCCATCATCTGCATGCTCGTGTCGGTCGTCGCGCTGGTGGGCGTGCTGACCCTCCGGGCCCGGTACGGCATCGCCGGACCGAGCTCGTCGCCGCCCCTCGTCATCATCACGGCCACCGACTACGGCTTCACCCTCCCGGACACGCTTCCGGCCGGACCTGTCCGGTTGCGTCTCGTCAACCGGGGCGGGGAGCCCCACGACGCCGTCGTCACCCGGCTCAGGCCGGGCGCGGAGGCGCCCGGCTCCGCCGAGCGTCCGGACGACTGGATGCGGGGAGACGTCCTGCCCGGCTGGTCCGACGATCCCGGCGTGCCGGGCACGGTGCTGCCCGGTCACAGCGCCGAGGCCGTCGTGACGCTGAAGGCCGGCCGGTACGTGGTCGCCTGCTACGTGGAGAGCCCGGGCGGCGTCATGCACGTGATGAAGGGCATGGCTCGCGAGTTCGAGGTCGTGGCCCCCCGGCCCGGAGAGGGTCCGGTGCGCGCCGCCACGTAACCCGGTTGGCCAGCGGGGCACCGGCCGCTAGGTTGGCGCCCCGCATGCATGCTCCCGGCCGACCTCCCGTCTCCCGCCGCCCGTCGGCGCCGCCGACCCGCGCTCCGGCGCGGCCCGCGGCGTTCCGCGTCGCCCTGGCGGCGGGGCTGGCGGCGGCGGCGCTCGTCGTGCCTTCCGCGCGGGCCGCGGCCGATCCCGGACCGGGGCCCACCGCCGATCCGGGCCCGCCCCCGCCGATCGTGCGCGTCACGGTGGGCGACTCGGCGATCGCCATGCCGGACCTCCTCCCTCCCGGCCTCGTCCGTCTGCGGCTCGTGGGAGAGGGGAGCGCGGCCCACAGGGTCGTGCTCTCGCGGCTCCGGCCCCGGCAGACGGCCTCGTCCTACCTGCGGGGCGTCCAGCGCTGGCTCCGGGGCGGGTCCTTCGACCTGTGGGGCGAGGATCCCGGGACCCCGGGCATGGTCGCGCCGGGGGACAGCACGGACGCGGTGGTGCGTCTGCATCCCGGCCGTTACGTGATCGCCTCCTGGACGGACGGCCAGGCCGGCCCCGTCCGCATCCGGGCGGGGACGCGGGCCACGTTCGAGGTCCCCGAGCCGCCGGCCGGGATCCCGCAGGCGGCGGCGCCGGAGCCGGACCTCACCGTCCGCATGACCGACTACGCCTATCACCTCTCCGGGCCTCTCACGGCGGGACGGAACGTCGTCCGGATCGTGAATCGCGGCCCTCAGGAGCACGACTTCCAGATCGGCAGGCTCCGGGACGGGCGGACCCTCGCCCAGGCCCGGGCGTGGCTCGAAGGGGCCGCGGTCGGGACGCCGCCGATCGAGTTCGTGGGCGGCCTGGTGGGCATGTCGCCCGGCCACCAGGGCTTCCTCGAGGTGACGCTGACGCCGGGCCGCTACGTCCTCCTGTGCCTGGTCCCGGACGTCTCGGACCGGAAGCCCCACCTGGACCACGGCATGCTGACCTCGGTCCGGGTCGGGCCGCGGGGTGACGGGGCGGCCGGTGAGAGTCGTTGAGCGAGCCCGCCGGCGCGCCTGGCTTCGCCATGCCCTGCACACGCACGAGGGAGGCTCCATGCTGGTCGGCCTGACGGCCCACACGCTCCGCGCCATGGCCCTGCTGGCCGTCCCGGCCGCCGGGACGCCCGCCCCGTCGCCGGCCACGGCGCCCGCGGCCGCGGCCGCGGACACGATCTGGCAGCAGCGGGTGGCCTACTCCACGCAGGCCGTGCTGGACGAGGACGCACAGGTCCTGCGCGCGGCCGAGGTCGTCCGTTACCACAACGCCTCCCCGGACACGCTGCGCCGGCTCTACTTCCACCTGTATCTGAACGCCTTCCGTCCCCACAGCCTGTGGGCCCGGAACGAGCAGCGGCCCGAGTTCCCGTTCGACACGCTGACGGATCCGAACTACGGCTACGAGCGGATCCGGGGTGCGGCGCTCGTCGCGTGGGGCGAGAACGGTGCGGGCGGCGCGCGGGCCGGGGGGGCGCTCGCCCCGTCCTATCCCTTCGCCCCCGACTCCACGGTGGTGCGCTTCGACCTGCCGCGGCCGATCGCCCCCGGCGACTCTCTCCGGCTGCGGATCCGGTGGGACGCCCGCCCGGCCACGCTGTGCCGGCGGCAGTGCCGTCGGGGCCGCCACTGGGACATGGCCCAGTGGTATCCCCGCGTGGCCGTGTACGACACGGCCGGATGGGAGGACCACCCCCTCTACCCGCAGGGCGAGTTCTACGGGGAGTACGGCACCTACGACGTGACCCTGGACCTGGCCTCCGACCAGGTGGTGGGGGCCACGGGGGTGCCGGTCGAGGGCGACCCCGGGTGGACGCCCGACGGGACGAGCCCGGACGCGTCCGTGGACTACCAGCGGGACTGGTACGGCGCGGTCCGGCCGGAGGACGACCCGGCTCTCCTGGACGGCCCCGCCGGGTCCGGGCGCAAGCGGGTCCGCTTCCGGGCCGAGGACGTCCATCACTTCGCCTGGAGCGTCGATCCGCAGTACCGTTACGAACAGGACCACCTGGGGAAGACGGTCATCCGGGTGCTGTACCGCCCCGGGGACCTGGACTGGGACCTGGGGGCGGCCGCCCGGCGCAGCGTGCGGGCCCTGAGCTGGCTGGAGGGGATCTACGGGCCCTATCCCTGGCCCCAGCTCACCAACCTCCACCGGCTGGAGGGCGGGGGGACGGAGTTCCCGATGATGACCATGAACGGCGGCCCGGGGCAGGGGCTCATCACCCACGAGACGAGCCACCAGTACAACATGGGCATCCTCGGCAACAACGAGTGGAAGGAGGGCTGGCTCGACGAGGGCATGGCCAGCTTCCTGACCGACTGGTTCGCGGCCGAGCACGGCGTACCGCACGTGTGGCGGAGGACGATGCAGGCCGCGCGGGCGAGGGAAGCCGCGGGTCGGACGCAGGTGGTCTCGCAGGCCTCCGAGAACTTCTCCGACTACGGCATGTACGGGTCGATGATCTACGGGAAGGGCGCGGTCGTCCTGCGCATGCTGCGCTGGCTCGTGGGCGAGGACGCTTTCCGTGCGGGCATGCATGCCTACTACCGCCACAACCGCTTCCGGCACGTCACCGGCTCGGACCTCGAGGCCGCCATGGAGGATGCGAGCGGGCGGAAGCTGGACTGGTTCTTCCATCAGTGGCTGCACACGACGTGGAAGCTGGACTACGCGGTGGCCGAGGCGAGCACGCGGGCGGCGGGCGACGGACGCTGGCGCACGCGTGTCGTCGTGACCCGGCAGGGAAAGGCCTGGATGCCGGTGGACCTGGCCGTGGGAGACACGACGGTCCGCCTCGATTCCCGTGACGCGCGTCAGACGGTGAGCGTCATCACGACCGGGAAGCCCGCCTCCGTGGAGCTGGACCCGGAGGGGGTGCTCCTGGAGACCGACCGGAGCAACGATCGCCAGAACCTCTAGCGAGACACGAAAGGAGACGCCTCATGCGTGCACGCAGCGGAGGATGGGTGCTGGGACTCGGTGCGCTGGTGGCGCTGGCCGCCCCGGCGGCGGCCCAGCAGGCTCACGCGGCCTCACCCGAGCAGGTGATGCGGACCGTGGACGGAGCGACGACCAGGGCGCAGGCCGACCGGGCCGCGCTGGAAGAGCTCCTGGGCCGGCCGCAGACCGAGGCGGTGGCGGACCGCTACGGCCTCGATCTCCAGCGTGCCCGCGAGGCGGCGGCCACGCTCGACGGACAGGAGCTGGCCCGGCTCGGGAGCCGGGCGCGCCACCTGAACGAGGCGCTGGCGGGCGGGAACGACATGATCGTGATCTCGTCCACGACCCTGATCATCGCGCTCCTCGTCCTGATCATCATCCTCGTGTCTTGAGCCGGGCCGGGGCCGCGGCGCTCGCCGCGGCCCTGCTCCTCCTGGCCCCGGACGGGGCGCGGGCCCTGACGCCTATCGCGTCCGGCGCCCTCCCCGTCCCGCGGGCCCATCCCGCTGCCGACACGGCGGCCGGACGGGCCGTCCTCGACGTCCCGTACGTCTCCCAGACGGAGGAGCTGTGCGGGGGCGCGGCCGTGGCCATGGTCTTCCGCTTCTGGGGACGCGCCTCGCTGGACGCGCAGGCCTTCGCTCCCCTGGTCGACGACAGCGCGCGGGGCATCCGCACCGGCGTCCTCCAGCAGGCCGTCCGGCGGCTGGGCTGGAGGAGCCTGGCCTACCGCGGCAGCCTGGAGGGCCTGCGGGACCAGGTCGGGCGCGGCCGGCCGCTCATCGTGCTCCTCCGGGTGGCGCCCGGCCGCTGGCACTACGTGGTCGTGGTGGCCGTCGGGGAGGACCGGGTCCTCGTTCACGACCCGGCCCGCGCGCCCTTCCGGGCCCTGGCGATCCCGGAGTTCCGGCGGATGTGGGAGCCCTCCGGCCGCTGGACCCTGCTCGTCCTCCCCCCCGTCGGGAAGGGGGAGGCGACCCTTCCCGATCCGGCCGCCGGCCGGGGTCCGGGGCCGCCCGAGCCGGCCGGGGCTCCGACTTCCGATTCCGCCCGGGGCGCGCCGGCGGAAGAGGGCCCGTGCGGCGAGGGGGTGGCCGCCGGGGTGCGGGCGGCGCGCTCGGACAGCCTGGAGGTCGCCGAGCGCCGCCTGCGGGCGGCCGCCGGGGCCTGTCCCGACGCGCCGGCCCCGACCCGGGAGCTGGCCGGGGTCCTCTTCCGGCGGGGGCGCTGGGACGAGGCGGCCGCGGAGGCTCGGCGGGCGCTGGACCTCGGCCCGGGAGACGCCTACACGACCCGGCTCCTGGGCGGGGCGCTCTACATGACGGGCCGGAGGGACGCGGCCCTCCGGACGTGGAACGAGCTCGGGGAGCCGCGGGTGACCGAGCTCGACGTCTACGGGCTCCGCCGCGTCCGCTACCGGGTCGTGGCGCGCCGCGCCGGCCTCCCGGCCGACAGCGTGCTCACGCCGCGCGCCCTGGACCTCGTCCGGCGGCGGCTCGACGCCACGCCGGCGTTCGAGCGGGTCCGGGTGGACTGGCGTCCGCACGGCCGCGGGCGGGCGGACCTGAGCGCCGCCGTCTTCGAGAAGTCGGCGCTGCCGGGTGGCCCGCTCGGTCTCGTCGCGGCCCTGGCGGCGGGCCTCCCGGAGCGTTCGGTCCGGCTCCCGGCCGGCTCCCTGGCGGGAGCGGGCGAGACGTGGACGGCCACGTGGCGCTGGTGGGAGGAGAGGCCGCGGGTGGCCCTGGATCTCCGGGTCCCGGATGCCGCGGGGGTCACCGGGATCTGGGAGGTCGAGGGCGCCTGGAGCCGCGCGGCCTTCCGCGCCCCGGGCGCCGCGAGCGCGGCGGACACGCTCCGGGAGGAGCGCTGGCACGGGGGGCTCGGGCTCTCCGCGTGGGCGAGCCCCCATCTGCGCTGGCGGGCCGAGCTCTCGCTGGATCGCTGGACGGGGCGGGGGACCGCGCCCGGAGCGGCGGCCGGGCTCGAGCTCCTGGCCGCCGGGGATCGCGTCAGGGTCGCGGCGAGGGCCGCGGGGTGGCCGGGTCCCGGCGGGGCCTTCGGGACGGGCCGCCTCGAGCTCGGGTGGCGCAGCTCGGCGCGGCCGCGCGGGCTCGTGGCCTCCGTCCGCGGCGGCCTGGCCGCCGCCTCCGCGCACGCCCCGCTCGACACGTGGCCCGGGGCGGGGACGGGGCACGCGCGCCCGGCGCTCCTGCGGGCGCATCCCCTGCTGGAGGGAGGGGTGGTGAGCGGGCCCGTCTTCGGCCGCCGGGTCGCGTCGGCCGGCGCGGAGGCCACCGCCTGGGCGCCGGGCCCGGGCCCGCTGTCCGCCGGTGCCGCCGTGTTCGTGGACGCCGCCCGGGCGTGGAGCCGGTCCGGCGGCGGCCAGAGCCCCGCCGAGGTCGACGTGGGGGCGGGGCTCCGCCTGGCCCTGCCGATCACGCGGGCGCACCTCCGGCTCGACGTGGCGCACGGCCTGCGCGACGGGGAGAACTCGGTGTCCGTGGGATGGGAGGGCGCGTGGCCCGGGAGCGGGAGGCGATGATCGGACGCGGTCCGCGGCGGGGCCGCCCTCAGCCGACCAGCAGCTCCCGCGTGGCGTCCTGGGGCGGAGTGGGATCGACGGGGAGGGAGAGGGTCAGCGCGCGGACGTTCCGCTTCTCGGGGAGGTGGAGGAGGAGGGCGCCCTCGGGGACCTCGCCCTCCGCGAGCTCCCGCGCCCGGCCCTCCCGGTCCACGGCCACGTCCCGCCCGGGGCACAGCCGTTCGGCCAGCCACCGCCCGTAGGCGATCCACGCCTCCACCGGCCGCTCGCCGCCGGCCGCCCCGCCCAGGTCCCGCTCGTAGCGGCGTACCGCCTCCTCGTAGGCGGCCGGATCGTCCTGGCGAAGGCGGCGCAGGAGATCCCGGTACAGGGCCCTGGGGTCCGCCAGCCCGCGCGCCTCCAGCGCCTCCTCGAGGCTCACCGCGGGCCCCGGCTCCGGTGCGTCTCCACCGTCTCCGCCGTGCCCGGGCGCCGCGTCACTCGCCGGCGGTCATGGAGTCCAGGAACTCCTTGTTGGTCTTGGTGCGATTGAGGCGCTCGATCAGGAACTGGACCGCCTCGGCCGGCGGCATGTCGGAGAGGAAGTTCCGGAGCAGGTACATGCGGTTCAGCTCGGTGTCGGTGAGGAGGAGCTCCTCCTTCCGCGTGCTCGAGCGGTTGAGGTCCAGAGCCGGGTAGATCCGCTTGTCGGCGATCTGCCGGTCCAGGATGACCTCGCTGTTCCCCGTCCCCTTGAACTCCTCGAAGATGACCTCGTCCATGCGGCTCCCGGTCTCGACCAGGGCCGTGGCCACGATCGTGAGGCTCCCGCCCCCCTCGATGTTCCGGGCCGCGCCGAAGAATCTCTTGGGCTTGTGGAGCGCGTTCGCGTCCACGCCGCCCGAGAGGATCTTGCCGCTGTGCGGCACCGTGGTGTTGTAGGCCCGGGCCAGGCGGGTGATCGAGTCGAGGAGGATGACCACGTCGTGGCGGTACTCCACCAGCCGCTTGGCCTTCTCGAGCACCATCTCGGCCACCTGCGTATGGCGGTCGGCCGGCTCGTCGAACGTGGAGGAGATGATCTCCGCGTCGACGTGCTCCTCCATGTCCGTGACCTCCTCGGGCCGCTCGTCGATGAGGAGGACGATGAGCTTGCACTCGGGCTGGTTTTCCAGGACGGAATTCGCGATCTTCTGGAGGAGGATCGTCTTTCCGGCCTTGGGCGGGGAGACGATGAGCGACCGTTGCCCCTTCCCGATCGGGGCGATCAGGTCGAGGATGCGCATGGAGATGTCCCCGTCGATGCGCTCGAGCTTCAGCCGCTCCTCGGGATAGCGCGGGCGCAGGTTGTCGAAGGCGATCCGGTGCTTGGCCTTCTCCGGATCCTCGCCGTTGACGGTCTCCACCTTGAGGAGCGCCAGGTAGCGCTCGCCCTCCTTGGGGGGGCGGACCTGTCCCAGCACCGTGTCTCCCGTCTGCAGGTCGAAGCGCTTGATCTGGGACGGGGAAACGTAGATGTCGTCCGGTCCGTACAGGTAGTTCCAGTCCTGGCTTCGGAGGAAGCCGTATCCTTCCGGCAGGATCTCGAGCACGCCCTCCCCGCGCAGGACGGTGTCCGTGTCGAGAAGGCTCTGCTCGATGCGGAAGATGAGGTCCTGCTTCCGCAGGCCGGAATAGTTGTGGATGCTCAGATCGTCGGCCATCTCGTGGAGCTCGCCGATCGATTTCGACTTCAGCTCTGCAATGTCCACCAGGAATGCTCCCGTGAGGTGTGGCGTCAGTAGCCGGGTCGGGTGTGGACCGCGGGGTCGGTGTGCCGTGATGTCCGTCTCAGTTGCCGTCCGCTCGCGCGGAGCGTGCGAAGGGCCTCGGGGCGACGGAAGAGCGAGGCTGGAACGGCGGGCGCTCGAAGGGCCCGGCTGGCTCTCCTACTCTAATCCGACGCGCCGTCCGCGGTCAAGAGAGGCCCTCCGCGGTCCGAGCCGGCCTCTTTCGTGGCTGCCCCCCGGGCCGGCCGCGGGGGGGCCGATTAGTATGACTTGACCAAGCCATGGTCACTGAGTGTATTTTGTATACCCAGAGGCGAAATCGCAAGTTCCGGGGGCGAGGCGCCGCGGCCGGGAGGGTCCCGGGCCGGCGGCCGATCCCCGGCGAGAGTTCTCCCGGACCGAGGCAGGAGGAAAGCATGGCCCGCCACAATCGTGAGGCCAGGGGTGTCGACCAGCACGGCGAGCTCTGGCACATCAGCTACCAGCCCGATTGGATGAAGCGCGTGAAGATCTCTCGGGAGCTCCCCGATGGCCGGCGCCGTTCGACGGTGACGCTGTTCAAGAACGAGGCGGACCAGGCCGCGGCCGAGCCCGGCAAGGTGGTCCGCACCCGGATCGCCGCGGCGGATGGATCGGCGGCCTTCCAGGTCTCCCTCGAGGACGACGAGGACATCGTGGAGCGCATCGTGGTGGTCACCCGCCGAAAGAGGGGACGGAAGAGCGAGGAGGTCCACTTCGTCTTTCACGGCGACCTGGAATCGTCGGAAGACTGAGCCGGCTCCGCCTCGGTCGGTCCGTCGCCTTCCTCGGTGCGGCGCCGGTCGACCCGGCGAGCGCGGTCAGAAGATCCGAAAGCGGATCCAGCGGAGGGGATCGGCCAGGAGCCTGGTCCTGAGGGCGTCGACGCGGCTCCGCATGAGGGAGATCTCGCGCTCGATCGCGCGGTCGTGGAGAGCGCGGCCCGCCGTGCCTCGTCCGGCCGCGAGGCCCTCCTCGAGGGAGCGGGCGCGCTGGTCCAGGCTGTCGAGGACGGACGCCAGCGCGCGGGCCCGTCCGGCCGCTCCGTCGCCGCCGGCCGCTTCCCGGGCGCGCAGCCCCGCCTGGATGTCCCGGAGGCGACGGACCACCTCGCGGGCCCGCTCGCCGAGGGCCGTGTCGGCCAGGAGCCGGGGCACGGTGCCTCCGCGCGTCGCGAGCGCGAGCTCCCCGGTGCGCCGCGCCTCCCGGGAGAGCCCGCGGAGGACGTCCGGGTGGCGGCGGAGGGAGGCCAGCGTGCCCGGACCCTCCTCCAGCCGGCGGGCGAGCTCCCTGCCGCGCGGCCGCAGCGTCCGCAGGCGGGCGAGCAGGCTGTCGGAGCGGGCCATGACCTCGCGCGGCGTCGCCTGGGGCCGGGCCGTCAGGGTGTCCCCGAAGTCGTAGGGGCCTTCCGGGCTGCGGCCCGGGTCGACCGAGAGTATGGCCGGGCCCAGGAGGGTCGAGGCCCTGATGGTGACGCTGGCGTCGGCCCGGAGCTCCTTCGCGGCCCCCGGCTCGAGCACGGCGTCCACCAGGACCAGGCCGCCGCGCGCTCCCGGCGGGCGGAAGTGGAGGGCCGTGACCCGGCCGGCCGGCACGCCCGCCACCCACACCTCGCTCCCGACCGCGAGGTCGCGCGCCTCCCCTGTCGTCACGACGAGCCGCGGCCCCTCGGTGATCTCGCGCCGCAGCGCATCCAGGAAGAAGATGGCCGCCAGGAGCAGGGCGAGGGAGGCGAGCAGGCTCACGCCGACCCGGAGCGACCTCCAGCTCGGGGCCGGACCCTCGCGGCGGGCCGGGGCGCTCACGCCGCTGCCCCGCTCAGAACGCCCAGTAGAGGCCGACCACGAGGCGCTGCGCGTGGCGCGTCTCACCGGTCCGGTCGGTGGGCTCGAACAGGGTCTGCAGGCTGGCCGTGTAGGCGCGGAACTCGGCCCGGGCGCCGAGGCCCCTCGCGATGTGGGCTTCGACGCCGCCTCCGATCTCGAAGGCGTTCTGCGACCGGGTGGGGAGGTCGGCCCGACGCGGGTCGAAGACGAGCGTGCCCAGGCCCACCGTGGCGAACGGGATCACGCCCAGCCGCTCGAGCGACGGCAGGTCCAGGCGGGGCTCGGCGGCGACCTCGAGGAGGTAGCCGTGCACGTCGGTGGCGCCCGCCGCGTCCTCGACGCGGGTGGGCAGGTAGTTCGCGCCGAGCCGGACGGACAGGTAGCGGAGGAGCTGCCGGCCCACGTCGATGCCGAATGCGGCGTCGTCCCCCGGAACCCGGGACTGCGACTGGTCCCAGAGAAGCGCCCCCGCCGTGAGCCCGAGCCGAAACTGGAGCGGCGCCGGCGCGATCTCCGGCTCGGCCGGGCCCGATGTGTCCGCGGGCATCGCGCCGGCGGTGGTGGGCGCCCCCCCCTGCTGCGCCCGGAGCGGTCCGGACGCGAGTCCGAGCGCCATCGCCAGGACGCCGGCCAGCGCGGCCGGAGCTCGCCGCCTGCCCGGCGGCCGGCGCCTCCCTCGGGCCTCGGTCGGGCAGGTCGGGCTCGGCATCGTCGACGTCTCCTCGCTCGGGTGTTCGGCGCGTCCGCTCATCGCTCTCCCACGGCCGCCATGAGGTTGGCCCTGGCCACCCCGTAGTCGTGGAGCGCCCGGGCGCGGTTGCTGCGAGCCTGCGTCACGGCCAGCTCGGCGTCGTGCAGCTCGACCTGGGTCGAGAGCCCGTTCTTGAAGCGCGTCTCGGCGATCTGGAGGGCGCGCTCCGCCCGGTGGACGTTGGCCTGCGAGGCCTGGATCCGCTCCCGGGCGGCCTGCATGGCCTGGTAGGCCTGCTGGACCTGGAGACGGATGTCCTGCTGGAGCTGGGCCAGGCGGAATCTGGCCTCCTCCTCCTGCGCCCTGGCCTGCTGGACCTGGCCGGCCCGTCTGCGGCCGTCGAACAGCGGCACGCTGAACTGCAGGCCGGCGGTGGTCGACTGGGCGAACTGGGATTCCGGCGGCAGCAGGTCGTTCGAGGACGCCTGGCGCCGCACGCCGGCGGTCAGGCTCAGCGTCGGGAGGGCCGAGAGCTTCTTCGAGCTCAGGTTCTCGTGGTAGAGCTGGACCTGGACCTGCTGGGAGCGCAGGTCGGAGCGGCGCCGTCCTGCCAGCACGAGGTAGTCCTGGAGGCTGGCGGTGTCGGCCGGAGCCGGGAACGTGTCGGTCAGCGCCACGGGCCGGTCCAGGGAGATCCCCACCGTCCGCTTGAGCTGGTTCCGGTTGAGGGCCAGCTGGTTCCGGGCCTGGATGAGGGGCGGCCGGAGGTTGTCGACTTCGACCTGCGCGGTGAGCAGGTCGAACTCGGAGGCCGTGCCCGCGTCGTAGAAATCCTGCACCTGGGACAGGCGACGCTGCGCCTGCTCGAGCGCCTTCTCCTGCACGTCCACCAGCGCGCGTGACAGGAGGACGTCGTAGTAGCTCGTGCGGGCCGAGAGCGCGACGTTGGTGCGGGCCGCCTCGACTTCGGCGGCCGTGGCCTCCCGGCTCAGGCGCGCGGCGGCACGGGCCGGGCCCAGGGAGAAGTCGAAGAGCGTCTGGGTCAGCGTGAGCCCGATCGAGTAGTCGTTGTCGTTCCCGATCGTGATCGGCTGCACCTGCCCGCCCGAGTTGAAGAAGATCACGGGCTTCTGGATGTTGCGCGTGTAGCCGAAGTTGGCGTCGATCTGCGGCAGGGCGTCGGCCCTCACCTCCTTGACCGTGCCAGCGGCCCGGGCCTGCTGGGCCCTGGCGATGAGGACCTGCTCGTTGGTCGTCGTGGCCCGGCGGACCGCTTCGTCGAGGCCCAGGCGCAGGGTGTCCGCCTGCGGCTCCTGAGCCCGGGCTGCCGGGCCCGTCGCGACCAGGGCCGCCAGGGCCCCGAGCGCGATGCCGATCTTCCAGGCCGCGGTCGGGGCTCGGAGGCGCGCGCGGTCGTCCCGTGCCGGGCGATCGTGTCCGTGCTGCATGCTGTCTCCCGTGGTGTCGTCGTCTCGGAGGGTCGCGCGGTCGAGCGGTCCGGCGCCCCGGACATCCCCGCCTCCGCTCCTGCAAGGCGCACGCCCCCTCAGTCGGGCGTGATCTGCACTTCTCCGTTCCCGCTCCTCCCGTGGAGGAAGAAGATGAGGGGGAGGGCCACCGCGAACACGATGGCCATGAGGTAGAAGACGTGGTTGAACGCGAGCATGGCCGCCTGCCGGCTCACGATCCCATCCAGGGCGGCCATCGCTTTCTGGCGGGCCATCTCCGGAGTGGCCCCGAGGCTCTGGAAGCCGTGGGTGGCGCTCTCGATCCAGGAGGCCACGGACTGCCGCGCCTCGGTGATGTGCCGCCCGAGCGCCACGTGGTAGCCGGTGCGGCGATCGTCCAGCTGCGTGGCGGCCAGCGCCACGCCGGCGCTGCCGAACACGCGGCGGACGACGTTGTAGAGCCCCGTGGCGTCGCTCATCTGGTCCTTGCGGAGCTCGGCCACCGCGGCCGTGCTCAGGGCCACGAAGATGAGAGCGAAGCCCACTCCCTGGATGACCTGGGGCCAGAACAGGTCCCAGAAGCCCACGTTGATGTCGAGCTGGCCCAGCTGCCAGAAGGCGATCACGCTGAGCGTCAGGCCGCTCCCGATGAGGAGCTTGGGCCCCGCCCTGTTGTACAGCCGTCCCGCGATCGGGAAGACCACGCCCATCGCGAGGCTCCGCGGCATGAGCGTCAGCCCCGAGTTGAAGGCCGGATACCCCAGGAGGTTCTGGAGGAAGAGGGGGAGGATGAAGACGCTCGCGTACAGTCCCACGCCCAGGATCCCCCCGATCAGCGTCGCGGAGGCGAAGGGCACGTTCTTGAACAGGCGGAGGTTCACGGCGGGCTCGTCGGCCTTCCTCAGCTCCCACCAGATGAAGGCGGCCAGCCCGACCACGGCGAGCCCCGCCAGCCAACGGATGAGGTCCGACTGGAACCACTGCTCTTTCTGCCCCTTCTCCAGCATGACCTGCAGGCAGCTCAGCCCCACGGCCAGGAAGCCCATGCCCGTCCAGTCGATGGAGACCTCGCGACGCCGTGCGTAGGGCGGGTCCTCCACGAAGTAGTTGACGAGCATGAGGTTGAGGAGGCCGACCGGGACGTTGATGAAGAAGATCCACGGCCACCCGTAGTGGTCGGTGATCCAGCCGCCCACCGTGGGTCCGAGCGCCGGCGCCAGCACCACGCCGATGCCGAAGATCCCCATGGCCGTCCCTCGCTCCTCGTGCGGGAAGTTCTCGAGGAGAATGGCCTGCGAGAGCGGGATGAGGGCGCCGCCGCCCACTCCCTGCAGGACCCGGAAGACCACCAGCTCCGTCAGGGAGCTCGAGGTCCCGCACAGGGCCGAGGCGACCGCGAAGAGCATGACGCTCAGCATGTAATAGCGCTTGCGTCCGATCTTGGCGCTCAGGAGAGACACGAGGGGCATCATGTACCCCTCGGTCAGGATGTAGCCGGTCGACACCCACGTGATCTGCTCGACGGAGGCCCCGAGGCTCCCCTGCATGTGCGGGAGCGCCACGTTCACGATGGAGATGTCCAGGACGCTCATGATCGTCCCGGTCATCACCGACATCGTGACGAGCCACTTGTTGTGGTCGGGGGTCCACTCGGAGGCGCCCGATCGCGCTCCGGGACCCGGCGACGAAGATGGGCCTTCGGCCACGCTCAGCCGCCCTGCCGCGGCCCGTCGCCGCGGCCCGTGCCCATCTGCGAGGCCACCGGGGCTCCCGCGTCATCCGGGGAGCTTCCGGTCTCCACGTGGGGCACCGCCGAAAGGCCGGGCCACAGGGGATGAGACGGATCGGCCTCCGAGTCGATCCAGATCCGCACCGGGACCCGACGCACCACCTTCACGAAGTTCCCCGTGGCGTTCTCGGGGGGCAGGAGGCTGAAGACCGCGCCCGTCCCCGGCTGGAAGCTGGCCACGTGCCCTCGGAAGCTGGTTCCGGGATACGCGTCGATGTCGATCTCGACCTTCTGGCCGACCCGGATGTCGTGGAGCTGGGTCTCCTTGAAGTTGGCGTCCACGTACATGCTGTCCCGGCGGACCAGCTTGAGGAGCGGCTGGCCGGGCTGGACGATCTGGCCCGGATCCACGCTCTTCTGGGCCAGCACGCCGGGCGCCGGGGCGGTCAGCGTGGTTCTCCCCAGCTTCACCCGTGCGTCCTCGAGCGCGGAGCGGGCCTGATCGATCTGATCGGACTCGAGCTGGATCTGCGCCTTGAGCCGCCGGATCGTGGCCCCGGCGCGGTCCACGGAGGCCCGGGCGACCTGCAGCCGGGCCTCGGCTACCTTCCATGCCGATTGCTTGTGGTCGAAGAGGCTCTGCGAGACCGAGCCGGCTGCCAGGAGCCGGGCGTAGCGGTCCTTCTCCCGGGTGGCCAGCGAGTCCTGCGCGGTCGCCGCCCCGAGATCGGCCCGCGCGGCGGCCAGCGCCCTGCGCTGTTCCTCGAGGGACGCCTCCGTGGCTCGCTTCTGCGCCTTCGCGCTCGCCAGGGCCGCCGACCGGGAGTCCACCGCGTTCCGGTAGTCGGTGGGGTCGATCGCGAGGAGGGGCTGGCCCTCCCGCACCGTCTCGTGATCGCCGACGAACACCCGGACCACCTTCCCGGCCACCTGGGCACTGATCGGGACGATCGTCCCTCCGACGTACGCGTCGTCGGTGCTCTCGTGGGAGAAGGAGTAGATGAGCCTGGGGCCCATGTAGGCGCCGGCCAGGACGACCAGGGTCACCGGAACGATGCGCAGGGCCCACTTCTTCACCGTGGCCCAGCGGTCGTCGCCGCTGCCCGCCACGTCCGGGCTGTCCGTCGTGTCTTGGCTTCGCTCGTCGCTCACGTTGCGTTCCTCTCCGTGTGGTGCTCGCCGAACCCCGGGGACGCCCCGTCCGTCTCCTTCCAGGTCTTCAGGCCCGTCTCCATGCGCGCCACGACGTGGTCGTAGAACGCCTCCATCCGGGCCAGGCGCTCCGGGGCGCCCTCGAGGTCCTCGTCCCCGTCTCCGCCCTCCCTCGCCTCGAGCGCCAGACGCGCCTCCCGCGTCATGTCCCTGATGCGGCGCCGGCGCTCCAGGGACGTCTCCACGAGGTTCCCGAACGGGTCGTCCGGCATCTGGTGGTAGACCTTCTGGTCGCCCGGGAGCCCGGTGCGCTCCAGCAGGCCGCGCGACTCCAGGTAGCGGGTGCTCATGCTCACGCCGCCACGGCTGATCTCGAGCTCCTCGGCCAGCTCGTCGCCGGAGCAGGGCCCCCCTCGCACGACCATGTAGGCGAAGACGCGGGCGGCCGTGCGGGCCAGGCCCTCGCACTGCGCCTCCATGCCCATGCGCTCGATGAACTCCTCTACGGCCGCGTCCAAGGCCCCTCCTCCCGCGTCGGGAACGACTCCTGCAGGAGAGCCCGTCCGCGGCGCGTTCCGCCGCGGCCCCTCCCGTCGAGTGTGTTTCATGGCGTTCAATACAGATTGAAAATCGTCGGGTTCCCCCGTGCTGCGAAAGCCGTGCCGCCGACACCATCGCTTTCATCGACCTCGTGGCGGGAGTAACGTGAGTCGATGCGTCTCCTCCAACCCATCCAGTGGATCGGTCGCGGCGCCGCGGCGATCGCGGCGGGCGCCGGCCGCACGGCCGCGTTCGCGGGAAGCGTGGCCAGGGCCGCGACCGAGGTGCGGACCTGGCTTCCCGAGTTCGCGAAGCAGGCCCGCAGGATCGGGGTCGACTCGCTGCCCATCGCCCTGTTCATCGCGCTGTTCACCGGGATCGTCCTCGCGCTGCAGAGCTCCTACGCCTTCACGGGCGCGGTGCCGCTCTATTTCGTGGGCACGCTCGTGGGCAAGACCATCATCCTCGAGCTGGGGCCGGTCCTCACGGGCCTCGTCCTCGCGGGGAGGGTGGGCGCGAACATCGCGGCCGAGATCGGGACGATGCGGGTCACCGAGCAGGTGGACGCGCTGGAGATGCTCGCCTACGACCCCCTGGCCTACCTGGCCGTACCGCGCGTGACCGCCGGCCTGGTCACCTTTCCGATCGTCGTGGCCTTCGCGATCGGGATCGGGGTCGTGGCCGGGTGGGCCACGTCCATCGGCCTGCTGGACCTCTCGAGTCACGAGTTCGTCCGAGGGCTCAGGATGTTCTACCGGCCCTTCGACCTCCACTACGCGCTCATCAAGTCGGCCAGCTTCGGGGTCGTCGTGACCGGTGTGGGCTGCCTGTTCGGCTACGGGACCAGCGGCGGGGCCGAGGGAGTGGGGCGGGCGACCACCCGGGCCGTCGTGGTCGCGTGCATGACGATCCTCGTCCTCGACGCCTTCTGGGCGATGGTGCTCCTGTGATCCGGCTGGACGGCCTGCAGAAGGCGTTCGGAGACCTGCGCGTCCTGGAGGGCTTCAGCCTCGAGGTCGAGACCGGTGAGACGGTGGCCGTGATCGGCCGCTCGGGCGTCGGAAAGTCGGTTCTCCTCAAGCACGTGGCCGGCCTGATGCAGCCGGACGGGGGCGAGGTGTGGGTGGGCGAGGACCGGGTGGACGGCGCCTCGCGGACGGAGGTGAACCGGGTGCGGCTGGAGATGGGCTACGTCTTCCAGTTCGCCGCCCTGTTCGACTCCATGACCGTGAGCCAGAACGTCGGCCTCGCGCTCCGGCGCCACGGCGTCCCCGAGGACGAGATCCCCGGACGGACGCGGGCGAGCCTGGAGCGGGTCGGCCTGGGCGGCTGGGAGGACCGCTACCCGGCCGAGCTCTCGGGCGGGATGCGCAAGCGGGCCGGGGTGGCGCGAGCCGTGGCGCCGCGCCCCCGATATCTTCTGTACGACGAGCCGACGAGCGGCCTCGACCCGGTCACGACGTCGATGATCGACGAGCTCGTGGTGGCCCTCAAGGAGGACCTGAAGGCCACCAGCATCGTCGTGACGCACGATCTGCGGAGCGCAGGCCGGGTGGCCGACCGCATCGCGCTCCTCCGGGAGGGGCGGGTGGCGTGGATGGGGACGCCCGCGGAGATCCGGGAGACGGACGATCCGGCGGTCCGGGCCTTCGTGGAGGGAAGGAGGGACCTGTGGCCCGGAGACTGAGGGCGGCCCGTGCGGGCCGGCCCGCGGCCGGGCCCGCGGGAGGCCCGAAGCGGCACGCGAAACAGGGAGCCGACTGGTGAAGCGACGCGACGAGATCGTCACCGGGGCGTTCGTCCTCCTCGGGATCGCCGTCATCGTGGCGGGCGGCCTGTGGCTGTCCCAGAACCGGTGGGGCGGGGACTTCCGGACGATCCGGGCGCGCGTGCGGTCGGTCGGCCAGCTCCGCGCCGGGAACGTGGTGACCGTGCGCGGCGTCGAGGTGGGCCGCGTGCAGGACATCGCCTTCGCCGACTCGGGGGTGGACGTCGTCCTCCGCGTGCGGGCCGACGCTCCGCTGCCGTCCGACCCCGAGGTCCTGCTCCGGCCGAGGTCGCTGTTCGGGGAATGGGGCGCCGCGATCGTGGCCCGCGGCGCCTCGGGGACGCCGACGCCGGACACCTCGCTGGTGACGTCCGACTCGGTGCTTCCCGGGGCGACGGCCACCGACTTCGCACAGCTCAGCGATTATACGGCCCAGATCGCCGAGAACCTCCGGACGATCACCGACCGGGTGCAGGTGGCCTTCAACGCGCAGACGGCCGCCAACCTGGCCCATTCGATCGACAACTTCGAGAAGGCCAGCTCGGACCTCGTGGACCTGCTGGGCCGCCAGCGGGAGAGCTTCGGCGGCTTCGCCGAGGACATCGCGGCGGCCGGACGCATGGCCCGCCAGGCGAGCGCCGACCTCGACTCGACCCTGTCGCGGCTGGAGGAGGCCACCTCGGGCGGACAGCTCCAGGACATCTTCGCCGACGTGCAGTCGACCTCGCACTCCATGTCCGACGTGGCGACGCAGCTCCAGACCACGAGCCGGAACGTGAACGCGACCGTGACGCGGGCCGACAGCCTGCTCACGAGCTTCCAGAGCCTGGTCGGGGGCGTGAACCGCGGCGAGGGCTCGCTGGGACAGATCGCCCGGGACCCCGCGCTGTACGAGAACCTCTCGTCCACGCTCGTGGAGCTGAGGGCGCTGCTGGACGAGCTCAAGCGGAACCCGGGCAAGTACTTCAAGTTCTCGATCTTCTGAGGGCGGCGGCCGACGGCGCCGGCGGGGCGGCGCGCGCGTCCCGCCGCCCCGTACGCGCGGCCGCGACCCGCCCGTCAAGGCCTCTCCGGCCGCTTTCCGATCCGGCCGGCCGCCCCTCCCTCCGCGCCTCCACGCACCGGCATCCTCGCCGGCGAGAAGATGTCAGCCGTGCACACCGCATCCGCGAGGAGGTCCGCATGAGCCGTTCGGTGAATCGCGTCACGCTGGTGGGGAACGCAGGGTCGGAGCCCGACGTGAGGGAGACGGGGAAGGGGACCCGGGTGGCCCACGTGTCCCTGGCCACGAACCGGACGTACGAGGTCGACGGGGAGGAGCAGCGCCGCACGGACTGGCACCGCCTCACCTTCTGGGGCCGAGCCGCCGAGGCGGCCGAGCGCTACGTGCGGAAGGGGACCCGGCTCTACGTGGAGGGTCGGATCGAGTACGGATCGTACGAGCGCGATGGCGTCACGATCCCGACCGTGGATGTCGTGGTCCACGACTTCGTGTTCCTGGACGGACGCGGGCCGTCCGAGGCCGTCCCTGCGGCCGTCGGTGCCGCGGCCGGCGGCGAGTCCGGGGACGAAGCGTCCGGGATCGAGATCGACTGAGCCCGCCCGCGGGCGGGGCCCCCGCAGGCCCCGCCCGCTCCTCGCGTTGCGCCCCTTCCGCACCTGCGGCACATTGAGCCGTCTCGACGGCCCAGCGCGTCATCCGCATTCGAGCTACCCTTCACATTCCGAGCAGGAGCGGCCATGCCGGGGGGCTCCTCGTTTCCGCACCCCGACGCCTTCGGGGCCTCCGGCCGCGGAGAGGCGGCCACGCGGGCCGAGGAGGATCCGCTCCTGGCCGGTCCGGACCGGAGCACGACGATCCTGGTGACGGGTGGCTCCGGCTTCGTGGCCCGACATCTGGTGCCTCGCCTCCTGGCCAGGGGCCACCGGGTGCGCGCCGCCTGCCGGGGCGGAGCGGGGGCGGCCGGGCGCACGCATCACGGCCTGGAGTGGGCGAGCGCGGACCTGACCGACCGGGCCGCCGCGGAAGGGCTGGCGGAGGGCTGCGAGGTCGTGGTGCACCTCGCGGGCGGGCCCCTGGACGATCTCGCGGCCGCTCGGCGGGTGGAGATCGAGGGCACGCGGAACCTGGTCCGGGAGGCGGATCGAGCGGGCGCGCGCCGCGTCGTGTTCGTGAGCGCGCTGGGCGCGGAGACGTGCGCCGGCGCGCTGCTCGACGTGAAGCGGGAGGCGGAGGCCGCGGTGCGCTCGGGCCGGGCGGAGCACGTCATCCTCCGCCCTTCGGTCGTGGTGGGGCCCGACGACCACGTGGTCTCGGCCCTGGCCCGGGCCCTGCGCCGGGGTCCCGTCCTCGTGCCGGCGGGTCGCGGGCGCGAAGGCGTCCTCCAGCCCGCCGCGGTCGAGGACGTGGCGGAGGCCCTGTGCCAGGCCGTCGAGCGCGCCGACCTGGCGGACACGGTCCACCGCGTGGCGGGCCCGGACGCCCTGGCCCCGTCCGAGGTGGTCCGGGCGGTGGCGGCGCGCCTCTCGCTGGTCCGGCGGGTGATCCGGCTTCCGCGCTGGAGCGGCCGACGCCTCGAGGGGCTGGCCGGCCGCACGGGCCTGACCGCGCCGTCGGCGATGCGAGCGCTCGACGTCCGGGCGCTGCCGGAGGAAGTGGAGGACGCCGCCCGCGCGCTCAGGCGGGTCTTCCATCTCGAGCCGCTGCCGTTCGCGGCGGCGCTGGACGATTACCTGTAAGGAGCGAGAAGGCGATCCCGTGAGCACCGGCGCCGACAAGTCTCCCGCCTCCGCCCGCCGCGGCTGGCTCCACCAGCTCGTGGTCGTGGCCGCGTTCGCCGTCCTGGCGGTGAGCGTGCGGAGCGTGCTGTCTCCGTTCGTCCTCTACCTGCTCTTCCTCTACCTGGTGTGGCCCGCCCTCTCCTCGTCCCCGGTGGCGGTGCGGCTGGCCGCGGCGGCGTCGGCGCTCATGGCCCTGTGGGTGACGCAGACGGCCGGCCTCCTCCTGGCCCCGTTCATCCTGGCGCTCCTCCTGGGCTACATCCTCGATCCGGTCGTGGACTGGATCGAGGGGCACGGCCTTCCGCGCTCGCCGGCGATCTGGCTCCTGGCCCTGCCGGTCCTGGGCATCCTGGCCCTCCTGGTGTTCGTGGTGATCCCGGCGGTCGCCGGGCAGGTCTCCCAGCTCATCTCGAACGTGCCCGGCTACCTGCGGACGCTGGAGGGCTGGGCCGACCATGTCCGGAGCTGGGTGATCGGCCTGGGGATCAAGGGGCTGGACGAGTCGACGGTGCCCCGGCTCCGGGACATCGACGCCCAGGGTCTCGTTCGCTACCTGCAGCAGCGGCAGTCGGAGCTGGCCGCGGGCGGCCTCCAGGCGGTGCTGGGGCTGGGCCGTGGCATCGGAGCGGTGCTCTCGGTGGTCGGCTACCTGGTGCTCCTCCCGATCCTGGCCTACTACCTCCTGAGGGACTGGGACCGTCTGCGGCAGCGGCTGGCCGAGCTCATCCCGCCGGCCTCGCGGGCCCAGGTCCTGAGCTTCGCCGGCGAGTACGACAGGCTCCTGGGCCGTTACCTTCGGGGCCAGCTCGTCCTGGCCAGCTGCGTCGGCGTCATCATCGGCGTCGGCTTCTGGATCCTCGGCTTTCCCTACGCGCTCCTGCTCGGCCTCGTGGCGGGCGTCCTCAACTTCGTCCCCTACCTCGGCCTCCTGGTCAGCCTGGCCGTTGCCGTCCTCATCGCGCTGTTCAGCGGCCACTTCCTGGGAGGTCTCCTCAAGGTCGCGGTCGTGTTCGGGGCGGAGCAGGTCATCGAGAGCGTGATCGGCCCGCGCATCGTCGGGAACTCGGTCGGGCTGCACCCGGTGTGGGTCATCCTGGCGCTGGCCCTGTTCAGCTTCTTCTTCGGCTTCGTCGGCCTGTTGCTTGCAGTCCCGGCGGCCGTGTTCCTGAAGCTCGTGCTGTCGGCGGCCCTCCGTCGCTACCGTGCCTCGCGGTGGTTCCGGGGCGGGGACGCCGGCACGCAGATCGACCGGACCGGAGGAGTGGCCGAGGACACCGGAGGCGGCTGACCCGCATGGGAGAAGAGACGACGCAGGCGAAGGGGGGCGAGCGTCCGGAGACCGCGCACGACCCCGGCTTCCTCACCTTCTCGAACCTCCTCTCGCTGAGCCGGGTGCCGCTCGGCTTCCTCTTCCTGGTGGTGAGCGACCGGGGCTGGCTGGCCGTGCTCGTGGCGGGCGGCGCAGCGACCGACCTCCTGGACGGGTTCATCGCGCGCCTGAGCGGCACCGTCTCCAGGCTCGGGATCCTGCTCGATCCTTTCTGCGACAAGGTCTTCGTCCTGATCGGCCTCCTGTCGTTCCTGCCGGGAGGTCACCTGGACTGGGCCGCCTTCCTGATCCTCGTCCTGCGGGACATCTTCACCGGAGGCTCCTACCTGGTGGGCCTCCTGGCGGGCCGCGCTCTCCCCTTCCGCTCGCGCCTCGGGGGAAAGCTGACGACCGGCCTGCAGGTGCTTACCTTCTTCGCGCTCCTGTTCTGGCCGAAGGGAGTTCCGCTGCTCATCGTCCTCGTGGGCGCGGCTTCGGTGTACGCCATCATCGACTACGGGATGTACAGCACGCGCATCAGCCAGGCCCGGCAGGGTCGCTGATCTCGACCACTCGGAAGGGACGGACGCACACGTGAGCTCAGATCTGGTCGACGTCACGATCATCGGGGGAGGGCCCACCGGCCTCTACGGACTGTTCTACGCGGGGATGCGGGGCGTGAGCGCCCGCCTCATCGACGTGCTCCCCGAGCTCGGGGGACAGCTCACGGCGCTGTACCCGGAGAAGGACGTCTACGACGTGGCCGGCTTCCCCAAGGTGCTCGCCAAGGACCTGGCCAAGGCCCTCGTGAAGCAGGCCACCCAGTTCGACGCCGAGATCTGCCTGGACGAGAAGGTCGAGGCCATGCGCCGCGTGGACGACCACTTCGTGCTCGAGACCGACCGGGGCGAGCGCCCGACCCGGACCCTGGTCATCGCCGCGGGAAAGGGAGCGTTCCGGGCTCGCCGGCTGGACGTGCCGGGCTTCGACGAGTTCTGGAAGCGGGGGGTGTGGCCGCACGTTCACGACCCGGAAGCGTTCCGCGACCGGCGCGTGCTCCTGGTGGGCGGCGGAGATTCGGCCTTCGACTGGAGCTGGGCGCTGCGCGACGTCGCGGAGCGGATCGTGCATATCCACCGGTCGGACCGGTACCGCGCGCACGACCATACGGTCGGGCTCGTGGAGGCGGCGGCGCAGAAGGGCGAGATCGATCTCCTCACCTACCACGAGGTCGAGGCCATTCACGGCCAGGAGCGGATCACCGGCGCCACCATCTTCGACAACCGGACCGAGGAGCGGGTGGAGCTCGAGATCGACGACGTCCTGGCCCTGATCGGGTTCGTGCCCAACATCGGGCCCATCGCCGAGTGGGGGCTGGAGCTCGAGGGAAACACGATCCGGGTGAACTCGCGTATGGAGACCAACATCCCGGGGGTCTACGCCGCCGGGGACGTCGCCAACTACGACGGCAAGCTCGAGCTCATCTCGACCGGGTTCGGCGAGGCGGCCATCGCCGTGAACTACGCGGTGCACCACGCCGACCCCGACGCGAAGGTGAGCCCGGGCCATTCGACCAGCTCGGCGGCCTTCCGGGAGAAGTGACCGCCGGCGACGAGGTGGGACCGAGGAGAGGTTCGTGAAGGGCCATAGACGGACGAGGGGGGGGATTCCGGTCGGCCGGGCCTCCCGGGGGGGGATCCTGCGCTCCGGCCCGGCGGCCGCCGTGACGGCGGCCGTGCTGGTCGCGGGGGCGTGCGGGGGCGGAGGCGGCGGTGGCGCGACCGCGCGTCAGCTCCCGGTGGAGACCGCCATCGCCCGGGCGGACACGGTGTCGGTCGAGCTGAGCTCGGTGGGCTCTCTCCAGGCGCAGACGTCCGCCGAGGTGGCCTCCCAGGCCAAAGGCCAGGTGGCGGCGATCGAGGCGCGCGAGGGCTCGAGGGTCGAGCGCGGAGAGGTGCTCATGCGCCTGGACGCCCGCAAGCTCGCGGCGCAGCTCCAGGCCGCCGAGGCGGCGGCCGAGCGCGCCCGCGCGCAGGCGAAGAACCTCGAGCGCCAGCTGGAGCGGAACCGGGAGCTCCGCCAGAAAGGGGCGATCTCCCGGCAGGCGTTCGACGACCTGCAGGCCGCCTACGATGCGGCCCGCGCCCAGCTCCACCAGGCCGAGGCCGACGCGGCGCTGGCGCGCCGTCAGCGGCTGGACGCGATCATCCGGGCGCCGTTCGCGGGCCGCCTCGGGGAGCGGAAGTTCGACGTGGGGGACTACGTGCGCGAGGGCGATCCCCTGTTCACCGTGACCGACGACGACACGCTGGAAGTCCGCTTCGAGGTGCCCGAGAGCTACGCGGACAGGCTCGAGCCCGGCAGCCCCATGCAGGTGCGGACCCCGGCGACTCCGGGCCGCTGGTTCGACGGCGTGGTCTCCTTCGTGAGCCCCACGGTCGACCCGGTGAACCGGACGGTGACCCTGAAGGCGCAGGTGCCGAATCCGGACGGCCGGCTGCGGGCCGGCTCCTCGGCCGACGTACGGCTCGTGCTCGAGCGCCGGCCGGGCGCGGTGGTGCTCCCCGAGGCCGCCCTCGTCCCCCGGCAGGGCCGGACGCTCGTGTTCGTGGTGAGCGGGGGGAAGGCCGTCCGGCGCGAGGTGACCGTCGGGGTGCGCTCTGCCGGGCGGGTGGAGATCCGGAGCGGGGTGGCGGTGGGCGACACCGTGGTCACGGCCGGCCAGCAGCGACTCGAGGACGGGGCAGCGGTCGCGATCCAGGGTCCGGCGGCCGGAGGCTCCCCCATCGCGGCCGCCGACACCGCGGCCGCGGCCGACTCCGGGACCGCGGTGGCGGACACGGCCGGGGGCTGAGCGGTGTTCCTTCCCGACACCTCGATCAAGCGGCCGGTCCTCACGCTGGTCGTCTCGCTCTCCATCCTGCTCGCCGGCTGGCTGGGCTACCGGGCCCTGGCCGTCCGCGAGCTACCCAACGTGGAGTACCCGATCGTCAGCGTGTCGACGGCCCTGCCCGGCGCGAGCCCGACGGTCGTCGAGACCAACGTGACCAAGCCGCTCGAGGAGCAGATCAACACGATCGAGGGGCTGAAGACCCTGACCTCGATCAGCGGCGAGGGCGCGAGCCAGATCACGGCCCAGTTCGAGCTGAGCCGGGACGTGGACCTGGCCCTCCAGGACGTCCGCGCCAAGGTGGGCCTCGTGCGCGGGCAGCTCCCCGAGGACGCCCAGGAGCCGGTCGTCCAGAAGGTCGACCCGAACGCGCAGCCCATCATCTGGCTCAGCATCCAGAACCCCAACCTGGACATCACGCAGGTCAACGACTTCGCGAACGACGTCATCAAGCAGCGGCTCCAGCGGATCTCGGGGGTCGGGAACATCATCCTGGGAGGCGAGCAGCGGTTCGCCGTCCGCATCCGGCTCGACCCCCACGAGCTGGCCGCGCGTCACCTCACGGTGGACGACGTCCAGCGGGCTCTCCTCGCCGAGAACGTGAACCTCCCCTCCGGGAGGGTCGAGGGGAAGAGCCGCGAGTTCACGGTCCGCACGCAGGGCCGCTTCCCGACCGCCGACGCGTTCAACGACCTCATCGTCGCCACGCGCGACGGGACGCCGATCCGCATCGGCGACGTGGGGGTGGCCGAGGCGGGCGTCCAGGACGAGCGCACGCTGGCCCGCTTCAACGGGAAGCCCACCGTCGGCGTGGGCGTCGTCAAGCAGTCCGACGCCAACACGGTGGAGGTGGCCGATCGGGTGCTCCAGGACGTGGACCGGATCCGCCAGCAGGCTCCGCCGGGCTACGACATCGAGGTCGCCGTCAACAACGCGGACTTCATCAAGGATTCGCTCTCGGAGGTCCGCTTCACGCTGCTGGTGGCGTTCGGACTGGTCGTCCTGGTCATCCTGCTCTTCCTGAGGAGCTGGCGGGCCACTTTCATCCCGGCCCTGGCCATCCCCGTCTCGATCGTGGGGACCTTCGCGGTCTTCTACGTCCTGAACTTCTCCATCAACACGCTCACGCTCCTGGCGCTGGTGCTGGCGATCGGAATCGTGGTGGACGATGCGATCGTGGTGGTGGAGAACATCTACCGGCACATGGAGGAGGGGGAGTCCCCCTTCGAGGCGGCGCGGAAGGGCTCCGCCGAGATCGCCTTCGCGGTCATCGCCATCGCGATCACGCTGGTGATCGTGTTCCTGCCCATCGCGCTCATCAGCGGGATCGTCGGACGCCTGTTCCGCGAGTTCGGCCTGGGCGTGGCGATCTCCGTGCTGATCTCCGCCTTCGTGGCGCTCACGCTGAGCCCGATGCTCAGCTCCAGGATCCTGAAGCTGGAGGAGCAGCGCAACTGGGTGTTCGAGCACATGGAGACCCTCCTGGACCGGGTCACCGAGGCCTACCGGGCCGCCCTGGCGTGGGCGCTCGACCACCGGTGGACGATGGTGGGGATCGCGGCCGGGAGCCTCGTGGCCAGCTTCTTCGTCATGGGCGTCATGGGGAAGGAGTTCGTCCCCCAGGAGGACCGCGGACAGTTCATCGTGACCTTCGAGGCCCCGCAGGGGGCCACCCTGGAGTACACGGACCACTACCTCCACCGGATCGAGGACATGACCGCCTCGACCGAGGGCGTGGACCGCTTCTTCGCGGCCATCGGCCTCAGCATCGGGGGTCCGCCCTCGGTGAACTCCGGGCTCCTGTTCGTCCGGCTCAAGAGCGAGCGCGACCGGAGCCAGGAGCAGATCATGAACGAGCTGCGCGGCAAGCTGTCCAGCCTGGCCGGCGTGGACGCCTACGCCATCGCGCTGAGCGGCCTCCAGACCGGCGCGTTCGGGAAGCCCCTCCAGTTCGTGATCCAGTACCCGGACCTCGACACCCTCGGGATGTACGCCGACAGCATGGTGGCCAGGGCCTCCCGCATCCCGGGCCTCCAGGGGGTGGACTCGAACCTGGACCTCAACAAGCCGCAGCTCCAGGTGACCGTGGACCGCTCCAAGGCCTCGGAGCTGGGCGTGAGCGTGGCCGAGATCTCGAACACGCTTCAGATCCTGCTCGGCGGGCGCCACATCGGGGACTTCGAGCGCGGCGACAACCGCTACTGGGTCGTGGCCCAGCTCCAGGACCGGTTCCGGTCCGATCCGGAGGACCTGCGCTCCATCTACGTCCGCTCCCGGAGCGGCGACCTCGTCCAGCTCGGGAACCTGGTGGACGTGCGGGCGGGGGTGGGTCCCAACGTCGTGAGCCACTACAATCGCGAGCGCTCGGCCACGATCGGGGCCAACGTCTCGGGCACCTCCCTGGGGACGGGACTCGAGCGCGTACGGGCGCTGGCGGACAGCCTCCTCCCGGCCGGCTTCTCGACGGACGTGGCCGGCCAGGCGCAGAGCTTCCAGGAGTCGTTCGCCAGCCTGGTCTTCGCCCTCGCGATGGCCGTCGTGGCCATCTACCTGGTGCTGGCGGCGCAGTTCGAGAGCTTCGTCCACCCGTTCACGATCATGCTCGCCCTGCCGCTCGCCCTGATCGGGGCGGTCGTGGCCCTGTTCGGCTTCGGCATGACCCTGAACATCTACAGCATGATCGGGATCATCATGCTCATGGGCCTGGTGACCAAGAACTCGATCCTGCTGGTGGACTACGCCAACCAGATGCGCGAGCGGGGCGAGGAGCGCCGGGACGCGGTCATGCGGGCCGGCACGGTGCGCCTCAGGCCCATCCTCATGACCTCGGTGGCCATCATCTTCGGCGTCCTGCCGATCGCCGTCGCGCTGGGCGCCGGCGCCGAGTCCCGCCGGCCGCTGGGCGTGGCTGTCGTCGCGGGCATGTTCACCTCGACCGCCCTCACCCTGCTCGTGGTGCCGGTGTTCTACGAGATCGTCGACGACGGGCTGCTGTGGACGAAGGCCCGGTACCGCGACGCGAAGCGCCGGATCTTCGGGGGAGGCGGCGAGGGGACCGCGGAGCCCTAGAGCTCGTGGAGCGCCGCTCCGGCCTCCACGAACAGGTCCCGCAGGTGGTCGTCGCAGGTGAGGTAGAGGACCTGCCAGCCCGCCTCCGCCAGGTCGGCGGCGGCCGCCACCAGCCGCTCCCGCCGGGCCCAGTCGGCCGTGAGGAAGGCGTCGTCCAGGAGGAGGAACCCGGGCTCGTCGCTGCCGGCGGCCTCGAGGGCCGAGCGCGCGAGTCCGGCGCGGAGGACCAGGTGGACCTGGTCGCGGGTCCCCCGGCTCACCGCGCCGACGGGCAGGGTCCGGCCCTCGCGGTCCTCGAGCACCAGCTCCCCCTGCTGGTCCCGGGACAGGGCCCGGTACCGGCCCGTGATCCGCTCCAGGAGGCTCCCGGGCGAGAGCGGATCGCTCCGGCCGAGGGCGTCGGCCAGCCGTCGCTCCAGCACCTCGTTCATGGTGGCGAAGACCTCTCCCGCAAGCGTTCCCGCCCGCCAGTCGAGCTCGAGGTCCCCCACCTCGCGCCGCGCTGCCCGGAGCTCGGTGAGGACGTCCTCGGGCGTCTGGAGGCCCGCCTGCACGAACGCGTCCCGGAGCTCCCGGTAGGCGGCGCGCGCCCGGTCCGTTTCCCGCTCGACGTGGGCCCGCGCGGCGGGGTCCCACTCGGGGAGGTCCTCCCCGTCCCCGGGGGGCTCGGCCTCCCAGCTCTCCGGGTCCGGGCCGGCCAGCTCGGCCAGCGAGCGTTCGACCACCTCCAGCCGGCCGGCCACCTCCCGGCGGGCGTCGTCCCGGGCCTCGGCCTCCTCCAGGCTCGCGGCCCCGAGCTCCTCGCCCAGCTTCCCGAGCCTGTCCTCGATGGCCCGGCGCCGTCCGGCCGCCGCCTCCGCCTCGCGCCGCGCCTCGGCGGCCCGCTCCCGGGCCTCCGAGGCGCGCTCGGCCGCGGCCGCGGCCTCGCTCTCCCGGCGGGCGGCCTCGACCTCGAGGGACCGGAGGCGCTCGGGGATCTCGTCGACCGCGTCGACCTCGAGCCCCGCGCGGGCGGCGTCGTCGAGGAGGGCGCGGACGCGGTCGGCCCTGCGCTCGCGGTCGGCCTCGCCCTTCTTCCGGCGTCGGCGCCACACGAACACCACGATGGCCAGGGCCACGAAGCCGACCAGGAACGGAAGCGCGATCGGGGTGAGGAGGCGGGAGGGCAGGAAGAGCGCAACGGCCAGGAGCACCAGGAGGAGGCCCACGAGGGCCTGGTAGATCCGGGTCGAGGTCGTCGACGGCTCGCTCACGGTCGTCTCCAACTCCGCGTCCAGGCGCGCCGCCCGCCGGCCGAGATCGGCCTCGCCCGCCGCGGCCAGCTTCCCGCGCAGCGACGAGCCCTCGCCGGAGGCCGCCTTCTTCTCCTCCGCGCGCCGCTCCGCCTCGGCCTCGGCCTCCGCCCGGGCCTTGCCGGCGCGCTCCTCGCGGCGGACGAGCTCTCCATCGCGCTCCGACTCCAGCTCGCGCCACTCGCGCAGGGCCTCCCGCGGGAGGTCGGGGAGGCCCGACAGGCGGGTCCGGAGCGCCTCGCGCTCCCCGGCCAGCGACGCGATGCGGGCGCGCCGCGCCCGGTCCAGCCCCTCCCGGCGCTCGTCCAGGCGGGCGATGCGGGCCTCGGCGGCGGCCGCTTCGTCCAGGCGGGCCTCCAGCTCCTCCAGGCGCCCGATCCGCTCCAGGAGCTCCCGGTGGCGGGTGCGGGGACCGGGGCTGCCCCGGTCGCTCGGCTCGCCGCCCGGCGTCAGCTTCGCCTCCTCGTGGACCGCCTCCCGCAGCGTGTCGACGCCCCTGGGGAGCCCGGCCAGGAGCTTCTTGAGCTCGGCCCAGAACTCGCCCCGGTCGGGTCCCGGGAGCTCGAGCTCCCCGGAGCGGACGCAGAAGAGGCCGGCCAGGGCGGCGTGGTCCAGGTCGAGGAGGTGCAGGAGGGAGGGGGAGCCCGGGTACTCGAGGACGTCCCCGCCCAGACGCACCTCGATCCGACCGCCGGCGTCGGACGGGTCCCCGAACCGGTCCAGGCCCGGGAGCACCGTCTCCAGCCGCGTCCCGGTCCTCTTCTCCCAGCGGAAGAGCTGTCCGACCAGGAAGTCCAGGAGCGTGGTCTTCCCGGCCTCGTTCGGGCCCCACACCACGGTGAGCCCCGGGGACGCCTCGAGGTCGAGGCCCGCGAGCGGGCCGAAGTCCGGCACCCTGACGCGCAGGATCCGCACGGCCGCTACGCCTTGAGCGCGCGCGCGGCGAGCTCGAGCGCGCGCCGGCCGACCTCGGGGCCGAGCCCCTCGCCGTCGGCGCGCTCCCGCTCCAGCCGCTCGTCCAGGCGACGCCGGAAGTCTCGGAAGAGGTCCGCCCGGGCCGGGTCGAGGCCCACGCTGTCCAGGTCGAACGCGAGCTCGCCGAAGGAGGGCGCGAGCCGCCCGGCCAGCGCTTCGGCACGCTCGCGGAGGGCCATCTCGCTCATTCCGGCCAGGATCCCGTCCAGGCGGACGCGCATGGAGCACCCGGGGTCGGCGGCCTCCTCCAGGTCCCGCTCGAGCGCGTCCAGGGCTTCCTCCTCCTCGAAGGGCGTGAGCCAGCGCTCGAGCCGGGCGCGGTAGGGCACCGGCAGGCGCACGGCCTCCAGGCGGGCGCCGTCCGGCCCCACCTCCACGAGCACGGCGCGCCGCGGGCCCCAGGCGTGCGAGCCGACCGGAGAGGGCGAGCCCGCGTAGGCCGCGGCGGCCTCGCCGAGCTCGCGCACGGCGTGCTGGTGGTAGTGTCCGAGCGCCACGTAGGCGGCCCCGAGCCCGCGGAGCTCGGCGGTCCGGATCGGGAAGTAGGGGCCCGCCTCGTCCGCCCGGCTGTCGTCCAGGATGTGCGGCGCGGCGGAGTCGATGAGGGTCCCGTGCAGGGCGAGCACGGCGGGCGTCCCGCCCTCCAGGCGCTCGGCCACCTCCCGGCGGACCCTCCCGAAGCTGATCTGCTCGGCGGGGAAGGGGACCCCGACCAGCCGCACGTCCCCCAGGTGCACCTCGGCCAGCGGGTCCCCCAGGAGGAGGTGGGTGCGGGGGCCCCAATCCTGGCCCGGCCGGTAGGCGTCGCGGTCGTGGTTCCCGGGGAGGATGTATACCGCCCGGTCGAACGCCTCGAACGCCGAGCGGACGTCCCGACGCAGCGCCGCGTGGTCGGCGCCCCGGTCCAGGAGGTCGCCGGCCACGAGGAGCGCGTCGACGTCCCTGTCCCGGGCGACCGAGAGCACGGCCTCGAGCGCGTTCCGGCGCTCGGGATGTCCGGCGGCCAGGTGGAGGTCCGCCGTATGCAGTATGCGCGTCATCGTCCTCCGTGGGTCCGTCTCGGGGAGATCGTCCGGGCCGCCGGGCGACCCGCGCCGCGCCCGCGGCGGGAATCGGTCCCGACCCGGGCCCCGCGGAGCGGCCGGCGAACGGGTAACATACAGGAAAGGCGGCTCCGGTGCGCGGAGCCGGAGAGGGCCGTTCGAGGAGGGAGGATCTCGTGGGAGAGCCGAGGATCCCGAGGCTGCCGGAGCGGGACAACACCGCCGCCATCCAGCGCATCTTCGACCGCGTGCGCGAGGAGAGGGGGAACGTCCCCAACATGTTCCGCGTGGTGGCGCGCCGACCGGAGCACTTCACCACCCTGGTCCGGCACTTCGGCGCCGTGATGCGCGAGGGCACCGTGCCTCCGGCGCTCAAGGAGATGCTCTCGATCCGGGTCTCGGCGCTCCACGGGTGCGACTACTGACTCGCCTCCCACACGCAGCTGGCAGCTGCGCTGGACGTGGGCGAGGAGAAGCTCCTCGACCTGCAGGAGGAGACGATCGATCCCGCGCTGTACGGGCCCGCGGAGGCCGCCGCCCTGGCGTTCGCCGACGCGATGGTGCGTGACTCGAGGGCGGTGCCGGACGAGACGTTCGCCCGCCTGCGGGATCACTTCGACGAGGGGGAGGTGGTCGAGATCGCGCTCGTGGTGGGGCTGTTCACGTACTTCAACGCCTTCAACAACGCCCTCCGGATGCCTCCGACGGCTCCGAGCCCGTGGGTCAGGAGGTGAGCCGGCCGCCGGCCTCTCGCCCGTCCGGCCCCGTCGCGAGGACCGGCGCCACGTCCTCGGGCGCGGGCTCGCCCCAGCCCAGGAACTCCTCGATCCTGTCCCACTGCGCGGCCGCGTCCTTCTGCCCGAGCTCGATGAGCCGGCCCAGGTAGCTCTCCTCGAACAGGACGTAGCTCACGAAGTCCGAGGTGCGGCCCTCCCGGCTCCCGAGCCCTCCCACCAGGTAGCGGATCGTGCGCGGGAGCTGGCCCGCGTACTCGGAGGCCAGCTCGCCCAGGTCCCGGGACGGGCGCAGGAGGAGGAGCTGCACGCGCCGGAACTGTCCGGCGGGATCGCCTCCGTCGCCGCACCGCTCCAGGAGCGAGTTGATGCGCTCGAGCCGGACGGTGTCCACGTCCAGCGTGTCCAGGAAGATCGAGTTGAACAGGAGGCCGACGACCTGGGCCGGCGGCGGGTAGCCTTCGATCACGGGCCTGCGCGCCTCGTCGGCGCTGCGCTCGTAACGCGCGGAGACCGCGAGGATGCGGTCGGCGCCAAGGTGGACGGCCGGCGCCAGGGGCGCCGACTGCCGGAGGCTCCCGTCCCCGTAGTAGTGCCCGTCCAGCTTCTCGGCGGGGAAGAGGAGGGGGAGGGCCGAGGAGGCCATAGCGTGGGCGACGGTGAGGCGGTCCCGCACCGCGCGCCGGTGCGGCCGCTCCCACATCTGGACCGAGGGGCCCGCCTGCACGAACGTGACCGTCTGGCCCGTCTGGAAGGAGGTCGCCGAGACCGCCGCCGCCCTGAGGTTCCCGTCGCGGATGTTCTCGTCGATGCCGGTGGCGTCCACGCAGTGGCGCAGGAACTGCCGCAGCGGGTCCGTGTTCACGAGGCTTCGGGCCCTGGGCCCCAGGCGCGTCCCGCCCGAGGCTAGCGTGTAGCCCCAGCGGATCGCCGTCGTCAGCAGGGTCCAGGGGTCCGAGCGGAAGACCCGGGGTGTGGTCAGGCTCCTCCACTGGCCCTCCATCCCGGCGGTCGACTCGCCCAGCGCGCCCCGGTGGGCGGCCAGATAGAGGGCGTTGATCGCTCCGGCGGAGACGCCGGTGATGATGGGCATGTGGCGGTCGGGATAGCGCCGTCCGACGTAGCGGAGGACCCCGACCTGGTAGGCGGCGCGGGCACCGCCTCCCGACAGGGCGACGGCGAGCCGCGGATCGGCCTCCTCTCGCTGCCCGATCGGTCGCGTTCCTAGCTGGCCGGGCCCGCGCGTCCGCCGGCCCGCGCGGCGGAGTCCCGAGCGCGGACCGGGAGGAGCGCGGCGTGCCAGGCTTCGCGGGCCGGCAGCTCCCATCTGCCGCGGCGAAGCTCCCCGACCCGCTCCACGGTCAGGTCGAAGACCGTCGTGGAGCCGTCCACGCGGCCGTTCCCGGCCATGTCGCGGAACTCCTTCCGCGAGGCGCACGCCACCCGGTCCGCGTCCTCCGGGTCCCGGAACCACACGGGAGAGGCGTCCCGCAGGCGGACCCCCAGCTCCGACTCCAGCTCGCCCAGGCGTCGGGTGAGGGCGTCGATCGAGCACCCGGACGCGCCCGCCGCGCTCTCGTCGACGGCCACGAGCAGGAACCGGTCGTAGCGCCAGCCGAGGCTTACGGACAGGTCGGCGCCGTGGGCGGTCCACCCGTCGAGGAAGGCCTCCATGGCGTCCAGCAGGCGCGCGGTCTCGGTCGGATCGAGATAGCGGTCGGCGGCGAAGCACCACATCCGCGCCTGGTCCGGGAGCGTGTCGAAGGCTGAAAGGCTCATCGCGGTCGGGGTTCGGGGAATCGGTTAGGCACGATCGACAAAGATAGAGCCGGACGTGCCCGGCTTCCAGCGCAGGAGGATGCAGGGGCGCGTCCGGCGACGCGGAGCGGGCCCGCGGCTACTCGTGCCGCAAAGCCTCGATCGGCTCGAGCCGGGCGGCGCGGCGGGCGGGCCACAGCCCGAAGAACAGACCGATGGTCAGCGAGAAGGCGACGGCCAGGAAGATGGCTCCGGGCGAGACCTCCACGTTCCAGTTGGCCGCAGACGCCAGAACCATGGCGCCGCCGCCCCCGAGGAGGATCCCCACGACGCCGCCCGCCAGGCACAGCACGAGCGCCTCGAGGAGGAACTGCGTGAGGACGGCCTTCTTCGTGGCGCCCAGCGCCTTCCGCAGCCCGATCTCCCGGGTCCGCTCCGTGACCGAGACGAGCATGATGTTCATGATCCCGATCCCGCCGACGATGAGGCTCACCAGCGCGATCCCCGCCAGCAGGTAGGTGAAGGTCTGCGTCGTCTCCTGCCGCGTGCCGAGGAGCTCGGCCCGGTCGGAGATCCAGAAGTCGTTCTCCTGCCCGGGCCGCAGCTTGTGGGCTCGTCGGAGGAGCTCCTCCAGGTTCATCATGGCCACCGACTGGGGCATGGTCTCGGGGACCCGGACGTCGATCTGGTCGATCCGCTCCGTGCCCATGACCCTGAACCGCGCCGTGTTGATCGGAATGAAGAGCTGCTCGTCCTGGTTGAAGAAGCCCCCGCCGCCCTTGGCCTTCAGGATCCCGACGACCTGGAACGGAACGTTGGCGATCGAGATCTGCCGGCCCAGGAGCTGGGAAGCCGTGCTGTTGAGCACGTCCGGCACCGCGCCGCCCAGCACGACCACGCGCCGGCGACCCTCGTTCTCCTTGTCGTCGAAGAACCGACCCAGGTCCATCGTGAAGTTGTTGATGTCCGGGAAGGCCGCCGTCGTGCCCACGATCCGCATGTTGGCGTTCGTGCGCTGGAACTGGACCTGGGAGCTGTTGTCCATGTTGGGGGCCACGTCGAGACCCTCGGGTCCCTGGCGCCCGAGGATCTGTGCGTCGTCCAGCGTGAGGCGGGCGTTCCCCGAGCGGACGCCGTGAAACCAGCCCTGGCCCGGACGGATCGTGAGGACGTTGGCTCCCAGGCTGGCGATCTGCTCCTCCACCGCCCGCTGCGCGCCCTGTCCGAGCGCCACCATCGTGATCACCGCCGCGATCCCGATGATGATGCCCAGCATCGTCAGGAAAGAGCGGAGCTTGTTGCTCCGGATGGCGTCTATCGCCACGCGGACGATCTCCCAGATCAGCATCGCGTCCTCCGCCAGCCCCTCAGTTGTTGCGGTTCACGCCCGGAACGGCGCTGCGCTGCCGGAATCGCTGCAGGAGCTGCTGCTGCTGCACCAGGGAGAGCGGGACCTCGAGGACCTGGTCTCCCTCGTTCAGGCCGGCCAGGATCTGGGTGTAGTCCAGGCTGCTCAGGCCGATGCGGATCGGCTCCAGGGTGATGCGCCCCTGGGCGTTCTGGACGAACACGAAGGCGTCCTTGGGCGTCGACGGGTTCGACTGCGTCTTCTGCTGCTGCTCGCGCATCCGCCGGATGCGCTCCACGAGCTTCCGCCTCTGGTCCGCGGTCAGCGACTGGAAGAGCTTCCGTCGCTCGTCCGGCGACATGCTCCGGATCTTCTCGGGCGACGGGAGGCCGTCGTCGTCCGCGGACTGCTGGCCCGCTGCCGCCTGGCCGCCCGGGGCCGCACGGACGGAGGAGTCGCCGGCCGCCGCCGCGCTCGCCCCGGAGCCCTCCGCGGGCACGGAGGCGTGGAGGACGGAAGGGTCCATCCCGAGCGCGTCCACGAGCTGGCGCGCCTCGTCGGGAGTCTTGATCCCGGCGTTGGGGAGAGCGAGCACGCTGTCGCGGCGTCCGATCACGATCGTGACGTCGGCGTTCATCCCCGGCATGAGGAGATTGTCCTCGTTGTCGATCCGGGTGAGGACCGCGAACTGCGTGACGTTCTGCTGTACGACGGCCTGGGGCTCGACCTTGAGCACCGTCCCGTGGAACGCGCGTTCCGGGTAGGCCTCCACCGTGATCTCCGCCGGGAGGCCGGGCTTCACGCGGCCGATGTCGATCTCGTCGACCAGGGTCCGTACCTGGACCGTGGAGAGGTCGGCCATCTGCAGGAGGGTGGTCCCGCCCGTCACCATGTTGGTGGAGGTGATGATCGTGCCCGGCTCGACGTCCTTGGTGATGATCGTCCCCGACATCGGCGCCCGGACGGTCGCGTCGTTGACCTGCTTGGTGGCCAGCTCGAGGTTCGTCTGCGCCTTGACCAGATCGGCCTTGGCGGTCGCGTCGTTGAGGATCGCCGTCTGCAGCTCGTCCTTCGTGATCGCGCCCGAGTCGGCGAGGGCCTGGGAACGCTCGAGCCGGTCCGCCGCGATCTTGGCCTGCGCCTGCGCCACGTCGAGGTTCGCCCTGGCCTGGTCGTAGGCGTTCTGGACGTTGCGCGGATCGATCCTGGCCAGGAGCTGCCCCTTGCTCACCGTGTCCGCGATGTCCACCGGCATCTGGAGGACCTCGCCCGACGCCTGCGACTTGATGTCGATCGTCAGGATGGGCTCGATGGTGCCCGTGGCCTCCACGCTCGAGACGATGTCCTGCTTCTGCACCGTGGCCGTCTGGAAGTCGGTCGCGGTCTCACTGGCCTTGCTCTGGCCACAGGCCGCGACAAGAGCCACGAGTCCGACGAGAGCCGTACCGCCGAAGAATCTTCTGATCATAGAGTCTCCCGGGGGGTCCCGGTCCGATGTCGGTGTCGTGGCGGGACGGGGAGCGGCGCCCCCCGTCCCTTCGTCGGGTCCGTTCCGAGCCGTCCGTTCGGTCCGGCCGGTCAGTTCGGTCCTTCGCCCACATCAACACCCGAGCCGGCCGTGACGTTGCCGTCGGGAAGCGGAGTCGTTCCGGGGAGGGCGCCTCCGAGGAGGGCCTCGAGCTGTGCGAGGCCGATCTGGTAGTCGAAGCGGCGCTGCACCAGGTCCACCTGCGCCTGGTTCAGGTTGATCTGGGCGGACTGGAGGTCGAGGATGGTGGAGAGCCCCAGCCGGTAGCGCTCCTGGGTCACCCGCAGGTTCTCCTGGCTGAGCTCGACGCTGGTCTGGGCCAGGTCGGCGCCGACGATCGCCGTCTGCACCTGGTTGTACGCGTCGTCCACGTTCTTGCGGAGGGAGAGCTCGGCCGAGCGCTCCTGCGCCTGCGCCGCGTCGGCCTGGGCCCGGGCCTGGAAGAGCTGGCTCTCCCTCTGGAAGCCGTTGAACAGGGGGATCGAGCCGCTCAGGCGGATCGACCAGCTCCGGTTGCCGGGCGGGAAGTCCTGCGCCTGCCACGAGTAGCCGCCCGAGAGCGAGAGCGTGGGCAGGTAGGAGGACTTGGCCGCGTCCACCTGGGCGCTGGCCGCCGAGGAGGAGGCCCGGGCGCTCTGCACGCTCGGGGCCCGGCTCATGGCCAGGGACTGGATCTGGTCGCGGTCGTAGCTCAGGGTGTCGACCTCGAGGGTGGCGCCCGCCGCCGGCGCGACCGGCCCGTCTACCCCGATCGCCTGGGCCAGGGCGAAGGTCGACGAGCGCGCGCTGTTCCTGGCATTCAGGAGCGCGAGCTTGGCGTTGTTGAGATCCACCTGGGAGGAGAGCAGGTCCGAGCGGGTGGCCCGGCCCAGCTGGAGCTGCTGGCGCACGAAGTCGACCTGGTCCTGCTGGCGCTTGACCCGTGCCGCCTCGACCGAGACCAGGTCCCGGTTGGCCACGGCGTTGTAGAAGGCCGTCTTCACGTCCAGGAGCGTCTGGTAGCGCGCCTGGCGGTAGCTGGCCTGCTGGGCCCGGACGTCGAGGTTGGAGCTCCTCATCTGGCTGAAGCGCCTCAGCCCCGTGAACAGGTCGTAGCTGCCCGAGAGCTGGAAGCTGTAGCTCGTGCGCGTGATCGACTGCTGGGTGGGGTCGAGCCGGGCCACGCTGGAGTTGGAGTAGCTGTAGCCGGCGTTCAGGCTCGGGAGGAAGTTCCCGTAGGCCGCCAGCCGCTGGTAGCGCGCCACGTCCAGGTCGGCCCTCGACCGCCGGAGCGACGGGTTGTTGCGCATGGCGATCTCGAGCGCCTCGTCCAGCGAGAGCTGGCGCGCCGCCGGACCGGCCGGCTGGAGGGTCGTGTCCGGGCTCATCCCCTGGGCCCGGGCGCCGCGGGGGCCGAAGCCGCCGACTCCCAGGAGGAGGAGGAGGGCGAAGAGGGCGGCGCACGTCCGCCGGGCCGACGCGAAAGCCATCGTCATGGGGTCTCCTTCTCGACCTATCGGTGCGAGTGTGAGCGGTCTGCGAGCGGTCAGGGCGACGAGTCGCGCGCGGTGGCCGAGCCGCCGGTCTTCGGGTGCACGGGCGGGGTCGAGCTCTCCCGGGCGTCTCGGTCCTCCCGGCCACGGTATTCCTGGTGGAGGAGCGAACGGTACTGCTCGACCTGATCGGGGGTCAGGACGGCCTCGATCTCGGTCTTGGCCGAGTCCACGATGGCGCTGTAGCGAGGGTGGACGTCCTGCCAGATGGCCTTCATGTGCGTCCGGTAGTGGTCCAGGATCGTCTCGATCCGGGTCCGCTGGTCCTGCGTGAGGCCCAGCTCCGATGCGAAGCGCTCGATGACGGGCCCCCGGTCCCGGTCGGACCTCCGCCCGGACGCCTGCGGTCGGTCGAGGACCCGGCGGTCGAGGGCCACCCCGCCGGCCAGGCCGGCCGCGAAGGTGAGCCCGAGCACGATGCCGACGCGGATGCGCGATCCCCCCAGCACGGTCAGGGCCCCTCGCGCCGCAGCGTGGCTTCGAGCACGCCGTCCCGGCTCGGCTCGCTCTGGTCCAGGAGGAGCGCCGGGGGCGCGGCCTGAAGCGACGGCTGGACGAGCGCCTCCATCTCGAACGTCTCGGGCCCGGGCCGGGGCGGGCTCGCGTCGTAGGCCAGCCACGCGAACAGGAGGGCGATCGCCGCGGCGATCGGTGCGGCCAGCCCGGACCAGCCGGCCGCCACGTCCCACCAGGAGGCCGGGCGGCGCGCGGCCAGGAGGGGTGCGGCCGCCACGAGGATGGCGCGCCGCATCCGGGCGCGGGCGACCTCGTCGGGCCTCAGCGTCGCGAGCCAGCCGGGCCAGCCGTCGTCCCGTGGGCGGTCGTCGATGCTCATGATTCCCCGTCCTCCCCTCGCTCCAGGATCCCCCGGAGCGTCTTTCGCCCGTGGTGCACGTGGGCGCGCGACGTCCCGGGCGCGATGTCCAGGATCTCCGCGATCTCGTTGTGGCTGTAGCCTTCCAGGTCGTACAGCGTCACCGCCGTCCTCTGCATCTCGGGGAGTCGCGCCAGCGCCTCCAGGAGCGTCTCCCGGTCCAGCCTGTGCAGCGTCTCGCTCTCCGGATCCGCGGATCCCGCCGCGCCGATCGGTATGGGATCGTGGGCTCGCAGACCCTCGTGCCTCCGGAGGTTGAGCGCCGTGCTCCGGAGGACCCGGTAGAACCAGGGTCCGAACGGGCTCCCGGGCGAGAGGTGATCGATCCGCCCGAGCGCCCGGATGAAGGCGTCCTGCACCGCATCTTCGGCATCGTGGCGGTTCCCCAGGATCCCCAGGGCCACGGCGTGGGCGCGGTCCACGTACCTGTCCACCAGGACCGCGAACGCGGCCTCGTCACCCTCCTGGATCCTCCGGACCAGTCCCGGTTCGTCGGCACGCTCGGTCTCGCGGTCGGAGTGTGCACCGGAGGCGGGACGCTCGCCCGCGGGTCCGCGCTCCGCCGGAGCCGGGTCGCCCACGTCGCTCATCCCCGCCGCGCTACCAAGAACACTCCGTCGCGCTCCCGTGTTGAGTGGAGGCCTCTCCCGGCCCCCACGCCTGCAGGTGCCGGACCACCCCTGCGGCCCCGCGCACCCCTTACTACGGGACCCGGGGCTCCCCAAGTTTCCCGGACGCCGGATCCCGCGTCCAGCGGCGGGACCGGCGGGAGCGGGGCGGCGATAGACGGCGGAGGATCCGTGACCGGATCGGACGGGGAGGCGGCGGGAGTGGAAGCGAGGGCGGGGAGCGAGGGGGCACCCGCGGATGTCCGCGCGGAGATCGGGAGCCTTCCCCCGATGGGCGCGCACGTCTCGATCGCGGGCGGGCTCCACAGGGCCGTGGAGCGTGCGGCCGAGATCGACGCGACCGCGCTCCAGATCTTCACGGGCCAGCCGCAGCGCTGGGCCGAGCCCGAGCTGGACGACGAGGACGTCCGGCTCTTTCGTGAGGCCCTGGCCGGCTCGCCGATCGAGGCGACCGCCGCCCACGACAGCTACCTCATCAACCTGGCCTCGCACCGGGAGGACCTCGTCCGGAAGTCCCGGGCCGCCTTCGGGGCCGAGCTGGGTCGCTGCGTCCGGCTGGGGCTGGACCACCTGGTCACGCATCCCGGGAACGCCACGGGCGGGGACCGGGAGGAGGCGCTGCGGCAGAACGCACGGGCGCTGGGGGAGGCCCTGGCCGAGAATCCGGGAGCGACGACGGTGCTGGTGGAGACCACGGCCGGCTCCGGCACCGCGCTCGGCTGGCGGTTCGAGGAGCTGGCGGCCCTCCTCGACGCCGTGCCTTCCCCGGAGCGCGACCGGGTGGGCGTGTGCCTGGACACGGCCCACGTCTTCGCCGCCGGCTACGACCTGAGCGACGACTACGATGCGGTGATCGAGGCGTTCGACCGGGCCGTGGGCCTCGATCGGCTCGGTCTCATCCACGTCAACGACTCGCGGGCCGAGCTCGGGAGCCGGGTGGACCGGCACGCCCATCTGGGCGAGGGCGCGATCGGGGAGCGGGGCTTCGCACGCCTCATGCGCGACGAGCGTCTCTCTCGCGTGCCGCGCGTGCTCGAGACGCCCAAGGAAGACGACCCGGCGGCGTCGGATCGCCGGAACCTGGACTTCCTGCGCCGGATGGCGGCGGAGCGGCCCTGACGCCGGCGACCCGAGAGTCGCGAGCCTCGGCCGCCGCCACTCTTGTACGGGCGCCGCACCGATCGCATCTTCACGTTGCCGGCGAGAGGCCGGCCCCCGGGAGCCGCCGGGCCGACGGCACCGTCCCGCCCCGGGCCGGTCCACCCGAGCAGCCCGCGGTCCGGCGCGCGACCTCCCTCCGACCAGGCGAGCGACCGTGACAGAGGAAGCCTCCAGCCCCCCCACCGGAGGGGACTACCACCTCCCGAGCGGAGAACGGGCCGTGGCGGCCCGGACCCTCATCGAGGAGAGGCTGCGCGGCCTGCGTCGGTCGGTGGACCGGGACCTGGCGCCGGTGGACGTGGTCCTTCGCCCCACCAAGCCGTCCTCGCGCACCCACCTGTTCGAGGATGCCTGCGACCTGTACTGGACCGAGCTCGGCTGGGAGGAGCAGACGGGCGAGGAGTCCGTGGGCGAGGGCGAGCTCACGGAGATGGTCTTCCCCGGCCTCCTGGCTTTCATCGACGCGCTCCTCCCCCGCAATCCGAACCAGGAGCCCGACCGGGACCGGGAGCACCGCGACGTGGCCCACGACTTCCTCCTGTGGCTGGCGGCGCGCCTGGTCGACCTGCGCTCCGAGCGTCCGGAGACGCAGGCCGGGCGGCTCCAGCACCGCCGCCAGGAGACCCTCACGGACGAGCTCATCGACCTGGTCGCCTGCCGCCTGTACGGACTCTCATCGGACGAGGTGGAGCGCATCCAGGAGCGCTGAGCGCCCCCGGCGGAGCCGCCGCGCGGGTCGGCCCGGCCGCGGCACCGCGCCCTCCTTCGCTGGACGCCTTCTTGCAGACTCCCTACGTTCGGGCCGCGGCCGGCCCCGGCCGGCCGTCCACGCCGGTCGCGCCACGCGGATCCCGGGATCGCACCCGAGCCGCCGGCGGGCAGGATCCACCATCACCATGAAGGACGCGAACGTGAAGTCCATCGTGTGCATAAAGCGCGTCCCCGACACGGAGACGCGCGTGCGGATCGGGTCGGACGGGGCCTCCATAGATCCCTCCGGCGTCAAGTACGTCCTCAACCCCTACGACGAGTTCGCGCTGGAGGAGGCCATCCGTCTCAAGGAGGCGGCGGGCGAGGGCTCGGTGACCGCCCTCAGCCTGGGTCCCCCGGCGGCGACCGAGACCCTGCGCACCGCGCTCGCCATGGGTGCGGACGACGCGGTCCTCCTCGAGGGCGAGCCCTCCCACGATGGGCTCGCGACCGCGCGGGCGCTGGCGGCCGAGATCGAGGGCCGCGACTTCGACCTCCTCCTGTTCGGGAAGCAGGCGGTCGACGACGACAACATGCAGGTCCCGGCCATGGTGGCCGAGATCCTGGGGCTCCCGTGCGCCACGGTCGTGGTGGAGCTGGATGTGGAGGGCGGCCACGTCAGGGCCGTGCGCGAGGTGGAGGGCGGGCACGAGACGGTCGAGTTCGACCTGCCCGGAGTGGTGGCGGCCCAGAAGGGCCTCAACGAGCCTCGCTACGCCAGCCTCAAGGGCATCATGGCGGCCAAGAAGAAGCCGCTCGAGGAGAAGGAGGCGGACCTGTCCGGGAGCGACATCGAGCTCCTGTCGCTCTCCGAGCCTCCCGAGGCCGAGGCCGGCGAGATCGTGGGCGAGGGGGCCGACGCGGTCCCCGAGCTCGTGCGCAGGCTCCGGGAGGAAGCGAAGGTGCTGTGATGGGGGGCGTGCTCGCGGTCACGGAGACGAGAGGCGGCGCCCTGAGGGGCGTGTCGCGCGAGGTGGTGACGGCCGCCCGGTCGCTGGCCGGGCGGCTGGGCGGCGGCGTGGATGCGCTGGTCCTGGGTCCGCCCGGGATCGGGGAAGAGGCCGGACATCTCGCCGCGTTCGGCGCCGACCGGATCTTCGTGGCGCAGGACGAGGCCTTCGGAGCGTACGCGCCGGACGCCGCCCTCCGGGCCATCGAGGAGCTGGAGGGCGCCAACGAGTACCGCGCGATCCTCCTGGCCGCCTCGGCCCGCGGCAAGGACCTGGCGCCTCGGGCGGCGGCCCGCCTGGACCGGCCGCTCGCCAGCGATGTCACCGAGATCTCGGTCGAGGACGACCGGCCCGTGGTCGTCCGGCCCCAGTACGCCGGGAAGGCGCTGGCGAAGCTGGCCTTCTCGGGGGCTCCCGCGCTGATCTCGATCCGGCCCAACGTCTTCCTGCCCGAGGAGCGCGAGGGCGACGGGGCGGTCGAGCCTCTGGACGTCTCGGCCGAGCCGGCGCGGACCCGGGTCCATCCGGTCGAGTCCGGGGGGCAGGGCGAGCTCGACGTCGCCGAGGCCAGGATCGTGGTGTCGGGCGGCCGCGGCATGGGCGACCCGGAGAACTGGCACCTCCTCGAGGACCTCAAGGATGCCCTCGGAGACGGAGTGGCGCTCGGCGCGAGCCGGGCGGTGGTGGACGCCGGATGGCGCCCCCACGAGGAGCAGGTCGGACAGACGGGCAAGGTGGTCACTCCCGAGCTCTATTTCGCCATCGGGATCAGCGGGGCGATCCAGCACCTGGCCGGCATGCGCACGGCCAAGGTCATCGTGGCCGTGAACAGGGACCCGGAGGCGCCCATCTTCGACGTGGCCGACTACGGCATCGTCGGGGACCTGTTCGAGGTGCTCCCGAAGCTCACCGAGGAGATCCGGGCGGCGAAGGCGGTCTGAGGAGCGGAGATGACCGGGATCGGCGTCCGCTACATCGTCGACGACGTGGACGCGGCCATCGCGTTCTACACGGAGCGCCTGGGCTTCACGGTCGTCATGCACCCCGACCCCTCCTTCGCGATCCTGTCGCGGGACGGCTTCCGCCTCATGCTGAGCGACCCCGGCGGCTCGGGGGGCGGGGCGCGGGCCATGTCCGACGGCCGACGGCCGGAGCCGGGCGGGTGGAACCGCATCCAGGTCCAGGTGGAGGACCTGGACGCCCGGGTCGGGGCGCTGCGCGGCGCGGGCGTCACCTTCCGGAGCGACGTGATCACCGGCATCGGCGCCCGCCAGGTCATCGTCGAGGATCCGTCGGGGAACCCCGTGGAGCTGTTCGAGATGAAGGGGAGGTGAGGGGAGCCGGGCGCGAGGCCCGACCGTGGGCCGACGCGGGCGCGGGGGGGCGCCCCCGGGGCTCGGGGCTCGCTCCTACCCCTCCGCCAGCTTCTTCGTCACGCAGCTCGTGAAGCGGCCGAACATGAAGTCGGCCACGTTCTGCACGATGCCGCCGCGGCCGAAGGAGGCCAGGCGGCCGGAGAGGTTGATCGACTGTGCGACGCTCACCCGCGTCCCGCCGTCGTCCAGGGGCTCGAGCCGGCTCTCCATGTGCATCTTCACGCTGCCCGAGCCCTTCTCGTCCTTGCCCTCGCCGGACATCTCGACCTCGAGGGCCTCCTCGTCCAGGCGGTCGAAGCGGATGGTGCCGGTGAAGGTCACCCCGATGGGACCCAGCTTCATCCCCATCTCGCCCCGGTAGGTCCGCTCGTCGACCTCCTCGAGGAGCTTCGCTCCCGGCAGGCAGTCCACCACGCGCTCGGGGTCGACCAGGAAGGCCCACACATCTTCGGGCGGCTGCTCCACGTCGAAGGTCTTCTGGATCGTGATGGCCATGCGGTGCGTCTCCGGGTCCGAGTCTCGGGGGCGACGCGAGAAACCTCGGCCGGCGCCCCCCCCGACGTCAACCGGCCCCGGATCCGGCCCGGTCGCGGCGGCCGGGGCCGGCGGCGCGCGGCACCGCGGGCAGGGAACGCCCCGACGGTCCGACCGGTTGACCGGACGGAGGGCGGGGCCCCACGTTGAAGTGCCCACACACAACGAGAACGGAAGGGAGAGCCGTGCGATGATTCCGGCGGCGTTCGACTACCACGCTCCCGCCTCCCTCGAGGAGGCCCTCGACCTCCTGGCCTCCCACGAGGACGCCAAGCTCCTGGCCGGCGGCCAGAGCCTCATCCCGATGATGCGCTTCCGGCTGGCCGAGCCGGGCGTGATCGTGGACCTGGGCCGCGTGGACGGACTGGCCGGCATCGTCGAGGAGGAGGGCGGGCTGTGGATCGGGGCCATGACCCGCCACGCCGACGTGGAGGCCTCGGACCCGGTACGTGTCCGCTATCCGCTCCTCCACGACGCGGCCTCGGTGATCGCGGACCCAATCGTCCGCAACCGCGGCACGGTGGCGGGCTCCCTGGTCCACGCCGATCCGGCCGGGGACTGGGGCTCGGTGATGCTGGCGTGCCGGGCCGAGCTCGAGGTCCACGGCCCGGACGGCGAGCGGACGGTCGCGATGGACGACCTGTTCGTGACGACCTTCATGACCAGCCTCTCGCCGGGCGAGATCGTCACGGGGATCCGCCTCCCGCCCGCCGGCGAGCGCTCGGGCGGCGCCTACGAGAAGCTGGAGCGGAAGGTGGGAGACTTCGCCACGGTGGCCGTGGCGGCCCGCCTGGAGCTGGCCGGAGACGGAACGTGCGAGAGCGCCGGGATCGCGCTCACGGCGGTCGGCGCGACGAATCTTCGCGCGGCCGAGGCGGAGGAGGCCCTGGTGGGCGCGGAGCCGGACGAGGAGGCGATCGCCGGGGCCGCCAAGGCGGCCGCCGGGGCGTCGAATCCCACGGCCGACAACCGCGGCTCGGTCGAGTACAAGAGGGACATGGTCCGGGTGCTGACCGAGCGCGCCCTGCGGCGCGCGGCGGCCCGGGCGAGGGGGGAGGCCTGAGATGGCGGAGACGGTGCCGGTGAAGGTGACGGTGAACGGGGCCGAGCACGAGGCCCGCGTCGAGCCCAGGACGCTCCTGGTCCACTTCCTCCGGGACGACCTCGACCTGACCGGGACGCACATCGGCTGCGACACGACGAACTGCGGCGCCTGCACGGTCCTCGTGGACGGCGTTCCGATGAAGTCGTGCACGATGTTCGCCGTCCAGGCCGACGGCCACGACCTCACGACCGTCGAGGGGCTGGGCGTGGACGGCGGCGGGCTCGAGCCGATCCAGCAGGGCTTCCACGAGGAGCACGGGCTCCAGTGCGGCTTCTGCACGCCGGGCATGATGCTGGTCGGGAAGGCGCTCCTGGACCGGAACCCCGATCCCACGGAGGCCGACATCCGGAAGGCCATCTCCGGCAACCTGTGCCGGTGCACCGGCTACCAGAACATCGTGAAGTCCATCCGGCACGCCGCGGAGCAGATCCGAACGGGCGCCGCGGCCGGCGCGGAAGCGGGAGGAGGCGCGGCATGAGCCAGGCGACGGCGCAGGACATCGGGGGACTCGGCCACTCCGTCCGCCGGAAGGAGGACGCGCGCTTCGTCCGGGGGAAGGGCCGCTACGTCGACGACATCAAGCTGAAGGGCATGACCTACCTGGCCCTCGTGCGCTCTCCCTACGCGCACGCCCGCATCGGGAGCATCGACATCTCGAAGGCGATGGAGGTGGAGGGCGTCCTCGCGGTGATCACGGGGGCGGACCTCGAGGAGGCGGGCCTGGCGTGGATGCCCACGCTCTCGCACGACCAGCAGATGGTGCTCGCGACCGGGAAGGTCCTCTTCCAGGGCCAGGAGGTGGCCGCCGTGGTCGCCGAGAGCCGCGCCGCCGCGGCGGACGGGGCGGCGGCCGTCCGGGTCGACTACGTGGAGCTGCCGGTGGTCGTCGACCCGCACGCGGCGCTCGGGGACGACGCGCCGGTGCTGCGTGAGGACCGGGACGAGAAGTCGAACCACATCTTCCACTGGGAGGCCGGCGACCGCGAGGCCACCGACGCGATCTTCGACGCGTGCGACGTGGTCGTCTCCCAGGACATGGTCTACCAGCGCTGTCACCCGGCGCCGCTCGAGTGCTGCGCCTGCGTGGCCGACTGGGACCCCGTGAACGAGAAGATGACCATCTACATGACCTCCCAGGCGCCCCACGCCCACCGGACGCTGTTCGCTCTGGTGGCCGGGCTGCCCGAGCACAAGATCCGCATCATCTCGCCGGACGTGGGCGGAGGCTTCGGGAACAAGGTCCCGATCTATCCGGGCTACGTGGTCTCGGCGGTGGCGTCGCTCAAGCTCGGGCGGCCGGTGAAGTGGACCGAGGAGCGCTCGGGCAACCTCCAGAGCACGGGGTTCGCGCGCGACTACCACATGCACGCCGAGCTCGCGGCCACGAAGGACGGGAAGATCCGGGCGCTCCGCGTGAAGACGCTGGGCGACCACGGCGCCTTCAACGCCGCCGCCCAGCCCTCCAAGTTCCCGGCGGGCTTCTACAACATCTGCTCGGGCTCCTACGACCTGGAGAACGCGTTCGTGGAGGTGGACGGCGCGTACACGAACAAGGCGCCGGGAGGGATCGCCTACCGGTGCTCCTTCCGCGTGACCGAGGCCTCCTACCTCATCGAGCGCACGGTGGACGTGCTGGCCGACGAGATGGGATTGGATCCGGCCGAGCTCCGGAAGCGGAACTTCATCGACCCGGGCAAGTTCCCGTACGACACGCCGCTCGGCTGGACGTACGACAGCGGCAACTACGTCGGGGCCATGGACCGGGCCCTCGAGATGGTGGGCTACGACGACCTCCTGAAGGAGCAGGAGGAGAAGCGGGCCCGCGGGGAGATCATGGGGGTCGGGATCTCGAGCTTCACCGAGATCGTGGGCGCCGGACCCGGCAAGCAGTGCGACATCGCGGGGATCGAGATGTTCGACTCGTGCGAGGTCCGGGTCCACCCGACCGGGAAGGTCCTGGCGCGCATCGGGGTCCAGACCCAGGGACAGGGCCACGAGACCACCTTCGCCCAGATCCTGGCCGAGGAGCTGGGGATCCCGGTGGGCGACATCACGGTCGAGCACGGCGACACGGACACCGCGCCCTACGGGCTCGGGACCTACGCCAGCCGCTCGACGCCCGTGGCCGGCGCGGCCACCGCGGTGGCCGCGCGGAAGGTCCGGGCGAAGGCACAGAAGATCGCCGCCCACCTCCTCGAGGTCGACGAGGCGGACCTCGAGTGGAAGGACTACGCGTTCCGCGTGAAGGGCGCCCCGGACCGCTCGAAGACGATGCAGGACATCGCCTTCGCGGCGTACACGAACGTCCCCGAGGGGCTCGAGGCCGGGCTGGAGGCGGTCGACTACTACGACCCGCCCAACATGACCTATCCGTTCGGCACCTACATCTGCGTGGTCGACATCGATCCGGGCACGGGGGACTGGAAGGTGCGGAAGTTCGTGGCGGTGGACGACTGCGGCACGGTCATCAATCCGATGGTCGTGGAGGGCCAGATCCACGGCGGGCTCACCGAGGGCTTCGCCATCTCCAAGATGCAGCTCATCGACTACGACGAGAACGGCAGCATCACCGGCGGCAACTTCATGGAGTACCTCATCCCGACCGCCGTGGAGGCACCGCACTGGGACACCGACCGGACCGTGACCCCCTCCCCGCACCACCCCATCGGGGCCAAGGGCGTCGGAGAGTCGCCCAACGTGGGCTCCCCGGCGGCGTTCGTGAACGCCGTGATCGACGCGCTCTCGCCCTACGGCGTCCGCCACATCGACATGCCGATCACGTCGGACAAGGTGTGGAAGGCGCTGCGGGACGCCGGGGTCGAAGGGTAGGGCCCGCCCCGTCTCCCGGGGCGGGCCCGCGGCCGCGGGACCGTTGAGCGCGTCCGGACGCGAGGTCCTGGCGGAGGCCGGCCGCCTCGCGGCCCGGGGCGAGGGGTTCGTCCTGGCCACGATCGTGGGGCGCCGCGCCCCCAGCTCGGCCCGCCCGGCCCAGAAGGCCCTCGTCCTCCCGGACGGCACCCTGCGCGGCTTCCTGGGCGGGAGCTGCATCGAGCCCGTGGTGCGCCGCGAGGCGCTGGCCGCCCTGGGGGAGGGCCGTCCGCGGCGCGTGCTCCTCGCGCCCGGGGAGCCGGGCGCAGCCGGGCTCTCCGGGGCCGGCCTCGAGCCCGACGTCCATTCCCACCCGATGACCTGCCACAGCGGGGGAACCGTGGAGATCTTCCTCGAGCCCTATCCTCCGGCTCCCGTGCTGGAGCTGTACGGGGACTCGCCCGTGGTCGCCGCCCTCGAGGCGATGGCGCCGACGCTCGGGTGGACGGTGGTGCGCCGCGGAGGGCCGGGAACGGATGGGGGCGCGGCGGCGACGGGGGAGGACGTTGCGGCCGCGGAGGCGGCGCCGGACGCCGAGGAGGGTCCGGCGCCGGGAGCGGTGGGCTCCCCCGGCGTCCGCGCGGCCGTGGTCGCCACCATGGGGGTGTGGGACGAGACTGCGGCCGAGCGCGCGCTCGGGGCGGGTGCGGGATGGGTGGGCCTGGTGGCGAGCCCCCGCCGGACCGGGGAGGTCCGCCGCCGCCTGGCCGACCGCGGCGTCCCGCCCGGGCGCCTGGAGCGACTCTCCGGGCCCGCGGGGCTCGACCTCGGGGCGGAGACCCCCGCCGAGATCGCCGTCAGCATCCTCGCGGAGCTGATCGAGCGGCGGATCGGCTCCACGCCGCCGCCGGATGCGGCCGGCCCGGAGTCCGTCGCCGGCGGGACGGCCGTGGACCCGGTGTGCGGCATGGAGGTCGACACGGTCGGGTCGGCCATCACGCTCGCGTGGGAGGGCACGGTGTACCACTTCTGCTGCGAGGGTTGCCGCGAGCGCTTCCGGGCTGACCCGGCGGCGTTCGGGGCGTAGGGAGCCGAAGCCGGGACGGGAGCGAGCGTGGAAGAGGCCATTCGACACATCGTCGACGCGATGGGAGCGCAGGGGTACGTGGCCGACCGCGACATCGCCACGTCCGTGCACCTGGCCCGTCGGCTCCGCAAGCCTCTCCTCGTGGAGGGGGAGGCCGGGGTCGGGAAGACAGAGATCGCCAAAGTCGTGGCGGCCGCCTTCGGCATGGAGCTCATCCGGCTCCAGTGCTACGAGGGCCTCGACGTGAACACGGCCCTGTACGAGTGGGACTACCCCCGCCAGATCCTCCGCATCCGTCTGGGCGAGGCGGAGGGCGCCTCGGCCCGCGAGCTCGAGGAGACGATCTTCGACCGTCAGTACCTCCTCGAGCGTCCGCTCCTCCAGGCGATCAGCCGCGAGGACCCTCCGGTGCTCCTCATCGACGAGATCGACCGGGCGGACGAGGAGTTCGAGGCGTTCCTCCTCGAGCTGCTGTCCGACTTCCAGGTCACGATCCCCGAGCTCGGCACCCTGCGCGCCCGGAGCCGGCCGTACGTCGTCCTCACCTCGAACGGCACCCGGGAGCTGAGCGACGCGCTCCGCCGCCGCTGCCTGTACCTGTGGGTGGACTATCCCTCGCTGGAGAAGGAGCTGAGGATCCTCCGCGCGCGCGTGCCGGAGCTCCGGTCGGGGCTGGACGAGGAGGTGGCGCGCTTCGTGGAGCGGCTCCGGGAGGAGAAGCTCTACAAGCGTCCGGGGGTGGCCGAGACGCTCGACTGGGCGCGGGCCCTGGAGGACCTCGAAGTGGAGAGCCTCGAGCCCGCCACGGTGCGGGCCACGCTGGGCTGTCTCCTCAAGGACCGGAACGACATGGAGTCGATGGGGCCCGCGGAGGTCGAGCGGCTCCTGACGGCGGTGCTGACCCGGTCGGCGGATGGGGACGGCACGGAGGGCGCCGCGGGCGGGGGGGGCGGCGGCTCCGGAGGCGGGACGGGCGGGAGCGAGGGGACCGGGCCGCCGGAGGGCGCCTGAGCTCCGGGCACGGGGAGCGGGGCGCCGCGGAGCTGGAACGGGGCCGAGCCGACCGTTGGGTCGTGGGCCTGGCGCGCTCGCTCCGGGCCGAGGGGGTCGGCTGCACCCTGCCCGAGTCGCTCGCCGCACGCGACGCTCTCGAGTACCTGGATCTCGGGGATGCGCTGGACGTCTACTTCGGCCTGCGGGCCGCTTTCCTCTCCGATCCCGCGGACATCCCGGCCTTCGACCGCTGCTTCTGGGCGGCATGGGGCACGCCCGGGCGCGCGGAGTCGGCCGGCCGGAGCGAGCGGAGACGGGGGCGGCGGTCGGGCGAGAGCGGCCGCCGCGGGACGGGAAGGCGTACGGGCGCGGGCGATCCGAGCGTCCTCGAGCGCCTCTCGGGCCGGTCGGCCCCTCCGTCCCGGAGGACCGGGGACCTCGTGGCCGAGCGGAGCGCCTACAGCCCCTCGGAGGGCCTCACCCGCCGCTCGTTCGCCTCCCTGGACGAGCGCGAGGTGCGCTCCCTGGAGCGAATCCTGGACCGCATGGCGCTGAAGCTGGCCACGCGCCGCAGCCGCCGCACCCGGCCCGCCCGAACCGGCGGGAGGATCGACCTGCGGCGGAGCCTGCGCGGGGCCGTCCGCCACGAGGGCGAGCTGGTGCGCCTGGCCCGCCGCGTTCGGCGGGAGGAGAAGCCGCGCATCGTGCTCCTGTGCGACGTGAGCGGCTCGATGGAGCGCTACAGCCGCTTCCTCCTCCGCTTCATCCTGGCCCTCTCCCGCGTCGACGACGTCTCGGCCTTCGCGTTCAGCACGCGCCTCCTGGCGCTGGGCGCGGGGCGGCGAGGCCGACGGGGGCGGCCGTCCGAGGCCCTGGAGGCGATAGCCGCGCGCATGGAGGCGTGGCCGGGCGGGACCCGCATCGGCGGGTGCCTGGAGACGTTCGTGGAGGAGCACGGCCGCCGCCTGCTGGGGCGGAAGACCGTGGTCGTGATCCTCTCGGACGGACTCGACCGCGGCGACCCCGCGCCGCTCGAGCGGGCCATGCGGGCGCTGCAGCGGCGCGCGAGGAAGGTGATCTGGCTCAACCCGCTCCTCGGGAGCCCGGACTACGAGCCGGAGGCGAGGGGGATGAAGGCGGCCCTCCCGTACGTGGACGAGTTCGCTCCCGGCCACAGCGTCGAGGCGCTCCGGGACCTGGCCCGGATGATCCGGCTCTAGGCCCGCTCGGCCGGGCTCATTCCAGGAGCGTGCCCCGCACCGGGTAGCCGGCCTCCCGCATGACCGCCCACGCCACGGCGGCTCCGGCGAACGTCACGAGGGCGTCGGTCACGTCCACGAACCGGGACGCCACCAGGAGCTGGCCGGCCTCGAGCACCAGGGAGAGGGCGAGAGCGGGGAGGAGGCCGGCCGCCGGTCCCTCGCGGCGGAGCGGCCACGCGGCCAGCAGGCTCCCGATGGGGATGAACAGCAGGAACGCGATGGCCACGTCGCTCACGCTGTACAGGTCCGAGCGGGCACTCTGGCTGGCCATGGGGAGGAGCCGCCGCCACGAGAGGCCGCCGGAGGGGAGCGCCAGGTCGAAGGGCCGCCAGGTCCACAGTGCGAGCACGACGACGTAGGCGGCCAGCAGCAGGAGCGCCCGCGAGCGCCCGCGCCAGCGGCGGGTCATGGCGGGCACGTGCCGGGCCGCAGCCCAGGCTCCGGCGCCGATCGCGGCGGCGTGGACGAGCACGGCGCCGAGGACCACGGGCTGGGCGAGGAACAGGTGGACGGCCTCGCCGCCCAGGGCCAGGACGAGCCCCCCCGTCGCGGTCCACGCGGCCGCCCGCCCGTACTCCATGCCGCCCTCTACCATCGCCGCCACCGCCAGGAACCCGGCCGGCAGGAAGAGGAGCGTGTCGAACAGGGGGAGATGGAGGAGGGAGCCGGGGTCCAGGTGCCGGAGGCTCCACGCGAGCCGCCCCGCGGGACCGCCGTACATGCCCGGCCTTCCACTCCGCATCAGGGGGAAGGCCGCCTCGAAGGCCGTCGCGAGGCCGTACGCTCCCGCCAGGTGCGAGGCCGGGACGCCCAGGTAGGAGCGCCGGCGGCGCTGGAGCCGCGCCCCGGCCACCAGCCCGAGCGCGATGACCGCCCCCAGCGCGGAGCCCGCGGTGTTGGTGAGGACGTCCAGGAGGCTCGTGGTCCGGGTGGGCACGAGGAGCTGGGTCAGCTCCAGGGTCACGCTCAGGAGGGCGCCGGTCACGGTCGCCAGGAGGACCGGCCGGCCCCACCGGGCCGATCCGGGCCGGGCCGTCATCACCCACAGGAGGCCCCAGCCGGCGAACAGGACGACGTTGCGGACCGCGTCCACGGCGTCCGATGGCGTGAAACCGCGGTGCGTGGCCGCGGCCAGGAGGTGACCGATCCCTTCCGGCGGGACCCGGAGGACGAAGGGCGACAGCGTCGCCAGGAGGAGGATCGCCACGTAGGCCAGCCGCGACCCCGACTCGAGGATCGGCCGACGCAGGCTCCCGGGTCCTCCCGGGCGGCGGAGGTCCCGGGGGGCGGGGCGTCCCCCGCTCCCGCGCTTCAGCTCGACGCCGCCCGGCTCACGGCGCGGGCGGCGATGACCTCCGTCATGGAACGGCGGTAGTCGGCGGAGGCGTGGAGGTCGTCCTGGGGGCTCTCGATCGCGTCGCCCGCCCCGCGGCAGGCCTCCCGTACCGCATCCCCGTCCGTCGGGTCGATGCCGGCCAGCGCCTCCTCGGCCTCCCGCAGGCGCAGGGGGCGGTTCCCGGCGCCGGTGACCGCCAGGCGCGCGGCGCGGCACGTCGAGCCGTCCATCTCGAGGACCGCGGCCACGCCCACGAGGGCGAAGCCCGAGGCCTTCTGCCGCAGGTACGCGTACGCCCCGGCCGAGCCCTCGCGGACAGGGATGCGGGCGCCGGTCAGGATCTCGTCGGGGCGCAGGGCCGTGGTCCACGGCGCCAGGAAGAAGTCCTCGGCCGGGATCTCCCGCTCGCCGTCGGGGCCGCGCGCCACGAGCGTGGCGCCCAGGGCGAGCACGGCCGCGGGGATGTCGGCCGACGGGTCGGCGTGCGCCAGGCTCCCGCCGAACGTGCCCCGGTTCCGGACCTGGACGTCGCCCACGGCCGCGGCGGCCCCGGCCAGGGCGCGGGCCTCGCCCGCGAGGAGCGGCGAGGCGGCGACCTCGGCGTGGGGGGTCATCGCCCCGATCGCGACGCCTCCGTCCTCCTCCCGGAGGTACCGTAGCCCGCCGACCTTCCGCAGGTCGACCAGCCGCCCCGGGCGCGCGAGGCGGAGCTTGAGCAGCGGGATGAGGCTCTGGCCTCCCGCCAGGATGCGGGCGTCGGGATCGGCGCCCAGGGCCTCGATCGCCTCCTCGAGCGAGGAGGGGGCCACGTAGTCGAACGCGCTCGGCAGCATCTCCTCCTCCTCAGCGGCTCTCGGCGAGGACGCGCCACAGCTTCTCGGGCCGGGCGGGCATGTCCAGGTGGCGGACCCCCAGGTGCGACACGGCGTCGATCACGGCGTTCATCACGCAGGGCGTGCCCCCGATCGTCCCGGCTTCGCCCACCCCCTTGGCCCCGAGCGGGTTCACGGGCGTGGGGGTCGTGGTACGGTGGAGCTCGTAGGACGGGAGGTAGGTCGATTTGGGGACGGGGTAGTCCATGAGGCTCCCGGTGACGAGCTGTCCGCTCTCGTCGTACACCGCCTCCTCGTAAAGGGCCTGCGCCACCGCCTGGGCGATCCCCCCGTGGAGCTGGCCGTCCACGATCATCGGGTTGATCACGGTCCCGCAGTCGTCGACGGCGACGTACTTCCGGAGGCTCGGCTCCCCGGTGTCCGGGTCGACGTCCACCACGCACAGGTGGGCGCCGAAGGGGAAGGTGAAGTTCGGGGGCTCGAAGAAGCGGGTGGCGGCCAGCCCCGGCTCGACGCCCTCGGGGAGGTCGTCGGCCATGTACGCCGCCCCGACCACGTCCCCGAACCCTACGCTCCGGCCCGGCGCGCCCCGGATGCGCAGCTCTCCCTCCTCGAACTCGACGTCCTCCGGGTCGGCCTCGAGAAGGTGGCCGGCGATCTTCCTGGACTTCTCGCGCAGGTCCTCGAGGCACAGGGACAGGGCCGCGCCGCCCACGGCCTGCGCGCGCGAGCCGAAGGTGCCGATCCCCTCGGGGACGTAGTCGGTGTCCCCGTGGGCGATCTCCACCGCGTCCATCGAGACCCCCAACGCGTCGGCCACGATCTGGGCGAAGGTGGTCTCCTCGCCCTGCCCGTGGGGGCTCACCCCCGTCTTCACGACCACGTTCCCCGTCCGCCGCACCTCGACCGTGCACGCCTCCCAGCCTCCCGCCGGCATGGCCGCGGAGGGACCGAGACCGCAGATCTCGACGTAGGTGGAGAGGCCGATCCCCATGAGCTCCCCGCGCTCGCGCTTCCCGGCCTGCTCGCGCCGAAGCCCCTCGTAGTCGGCGGCCTCGAGCAGGGCGTCGAGCGCCGCGCCGTAGCCGCCGCTGTCGTACGAGAGGCCCGTGCACGTCTCGGCGGGGAACGCGTCGTCCGGGATGAAGTTCCGGCGGCGGACCTCGGCCGGATCCACGCCCGTCTCGTCCGACACCATGTCGACCACCCGCTCGATGATGTAGGTGGCCTCGGGCCGGCCGGCGCCGCGGTAGGCGTCGGTCGGGGTCTTGTTGGTGAACACGCCCTTCAGGTCGACCCGGAGGTTCCGGAGCCGGTAGACGCCCGGGAGCATGAGCACCGTGAGCGTGGGGATCACGGGCGTGAGGAGCTGGTGGTAGGCCCCGAGGTCCTGGAGGAGGCGGACCTTCATTCCCCTCAGCGTTCCATCCTCCTCGGCGGCCACCTCGACCTCGGCCAGCTGGTCCCGGCCGTGGATCGTGGCCTGGAAGCCCTCGGTGCGGGTCGCGGTCCACTTCACGGGCCGGCCCAGCGCGCGGGCCAGGTGCCCGACCAGGGCCTCCTCGGCGTACACGTTGAGCTTGCTCCCGAAGCCGCCGCCCACCTCGGGCGCCACCACGCGGACGCTGTGCTCCGGCATTCCGAGGATAAGCGAGAGCTGGGCGCGGAGGAGATGGGGGATCTGCGTGGTCGACCACACCTCGAGCTTGCGGTGCCCCCGGTCCCAGCGGGCCGCCACCGCGCGCGGTTCGACCGCGAACGGGATCTGCCGCTGGTTCATCAGCCGCTGGCGGATCACGACGGGGGCGTCGCGGAAGGCCGTCTCCACGTCGCCGGCCTCGAAGGGGAACTCGAAGGCCACGTTCGTGCCCAGGTCCTCGTGCACGAGGGGCCCGCCCTCGGCGGCGGCCTCCACGTCCACCACCGGGTCCAGCTCCTCGTACTCGACCTCGATCCGCTCGAGCGCGTCGCGCGCGGCGAATGCGGTCTCGGCCACGACGGCCGCGACCGCGTCCCCCACGTAGCGCACCTCGTCGACGGCCAGTGGAAGGTGGGGAGGCTCGAGGAGGCCTTCGATCTTGTGGGCCACGGGCAGGCCGCCGACCTCCCCCTCGAGGTCCCGGCCCGTCACCACCGCCACCACGCCGTCGGTCTCCTCCGCGCCGGAGGTGTCGATGGAGAGAACGCGGGCGCGGGCGTGTGGGCTCCGCAGGAGCGCGCAGTGGACCGCGCCCCGGAGCTTCAGGTCGTCCGTGTAGGTGGAGGAGCCGGTGATGAGCCGCGGGTCCTCCTTCCTCCGGACGCGCGCGCCGATCTGCTTGGGCATGGTGGGGGTGGCCATCGTGGTCCTCCTGGTCCTCTACTCGGCGGCGGCGGCCATGGCGACCGCCGCTCGGCGGACGGCCCGGACGATGTTGTGGTAGCCGGTGCAGCGGCAGAGGTTGCCCTCCAGGGCGTGGCGGATCTCCGCCTCGCCCGGGTCGGGGTCGTCCGAGAGGAGCTGGTGGGCGGCCAGGATCATCCCCGGCGTGCAGAAGCCGCACTGCAGGCCGTGCTCCTCCCAGAACGCCTCCTGCAGGGGATGGAGCTGGTCGCCGTCGGCCAGCCCCTCGATCGTCGTGATCTCGCAGCCGTCGGCCTGCACCGCCAGGAGGGTGCAGGCCTTCACCGCCCTTCCGTCCACCAGCACCGTGCACGCTCCGCACAGGCTGGTCTCGCACCCCACGTGGGTGCCCGTGAGGTCCAGGACGTCGCGCAGGTAATGGACGAGGAGGAGGCGGGGGTCGATCTGGTCGGTGCGGTCGCGGCCGTTGACCGTCACGCTGATGGACGTCCTCATGCGGTCCTCCGTCCGGGCGGGACCGGCACGGAGCCGGCTTGGCCCGACTCCGTCCCGATCGTACGATGTACGGGACGAACGATCCCGGCCGGGCCGCCCGAGACGCACGGACGGGCTGCCACGTTCCGGGACCCCGACAATGTAGGGAACGTCTCGCGGGATGCCAACGGAGGACCGATGAGCCTCGAGGAAGTGCTGGAGCCGCTCCGACGCTGGTCGGAGGAGGGCCGGAGGTCGGGGGTCGCCACGCTCGTCCGCGTGCGCCGCTCCGCTCCACGCTCCCCGGGTGCACGGTTCGCCGTGAGCGACGACGGGCGGCTGGCCGGCTCGGTCTCGAGTGGATGCGTGGAGGGGGACCTCCACGAGCACATCGGACAGGTGCTGGAAGGCGGGGACCCGCGCCTCCTCCACTACGGGATCACGGACGAGATGGCGGCCGAAGTGGGCCTGGCGTGCGGCGGGGAGATCGACGTGCTGGTGGCCCCGCACGACGTGGAGAGCCCCGTGTGGGAGCGGGCCCGGGACGTGCTGGCGCGGCGCGGCGCCGCGCTCCTCCTCACGGGACTCTCCGAGGGGATCCGGGGACGCGTCCTGCTCGAGGAGGCCGGGGGAGGGCGCGCCGGGGGCCTGGGCGGCGGGCGGCTGGACGAGGCCGCCCTCGAGGCCGCCCGCCCGCTCCTCGGGACGGGCGGCACCGACGTCCTCGAGCTCGGCGACCCGGAGGCCACGGTGTTCGCCGAGGCGTACCTGCCGCCGCCCCGCCTGGCCATCGTCGGGGCGAGCCCGGTGGCGCAGGCGCTCTGTCACCTGGCCGCGTGGCTCGGGGACGAGGTCACGGTGGTCGACCCGCGCTCGGCCTTCGCCGACCCCTCGAACTTCCCCGGCGCGGCCCGCGTGGTCGAGGCGTGGCCCGAGGAGGGGCTGGCCGAGGCGGGCCTCGATCGGTGGCTGGACGTCGTGGTCCTGGCGCACGACCGCAAGCTGGACGTCCCGGCCCTCGAGGCCGCGCTCCGGGCGGGATGCCGCTACGTGGGCCAGATCGGCGGCGGGCGGACGCAGCGGCTCCGGAGGGAAGCGCTGGAAGAGCGGGGCCTGGACTCCGAGCTGTGCGACCGGATCCGGGGCCCCGTCGGCCTCGACATCGGCGCGCGCGGGCCGCGGGAGATCGCCGTCTCGATCCTGGCCGAGCTCGTGGCGGTGAGGCGGGGAAGGGCGTGAGCCCGCCGCGGGTGGCGGGCCTCGTGCTCGCCGCCGGGACCTCGAGCCGCCTCGGGGCGGGCTCCAAGCTCCTCCTCCCGGTGCGCGGCGAGCCCCTGGTCGCCGGCCCCGTGAAGGCCGCGCTCGCGGCCGGACTCGCCCCCGTGCTGGTCGTGCTCGGGTCCCGGGCCGGGGAGGTGCGGACCGCGATCCTGGAGGCGGTGGGGGGAGGGTCGGGCGGCGCTCCCGCCGACGCCCTCCGCTTCCTGGTCGTGGACGACCCCTCCCGCGGGCAGGGAGCCTCACTGGCGGCGGGCGTGGACCGCCTGGCCGGCGACCCGTCGGTGGCCGCGGCCGCCGTGATGCTGGGCGACGAGCCCGGGCTCTCCGCGGATGCCGTGCGCGTGATGGCCGGTGCCTGGCGGCCGGGCGGCCCCGCGCTCCGGGCCCGCTACCGGGACCGGCCCGGACATCCGGTGGTGTTCGGCCGGGAGTGGTTCGACGCCCTCTCCGGGCTGGAAGGCGACGAGGGCGCGCTCCGGCTCCTCGAGGAGCGGGCCGGGGACGTCCGCGAGGTGGAGATCGGGTCGGACGCGCCCGCGGATGTCGACACGCTCGCGGACTACCGGCGGCTCGTGGAGGATGCGGGATGAGGATCTCGAGGGCGGGACGGGTCGCCATGCTGCCGCTGACCCTGGCCGCCGTCCTGGCCGCCGGCTGTCGGCGCGTCGACCGGGGCGACGGTCCCGCCGACGTGGTGTACGCGGCGTCGCTCACGGCCGCCATGGAAGACGGGATCGGCCCCGCCTTCCGCGAGGCGAACGGACGGGGGTTCCGGGGCGTGGCGCGCGGCTCGACGGCCGGGGCGCACCAGATCCGGGACGGAGTGGTCACGGCGGACGCCTACCTCACAGCCGATCCGGGGACGCTGGAGACCCTGGGGGCGGCGGATCCGGGTTGGGGCGTGGCTTTCGCCACGGGCGAGCTGGCCCTGGGCTACCGGGCCGGGGGGCGGTTCGCGCCGGCCCTGGACAGCGCGGCCCGCGGCCTCCTGCCGTGGTGGAAGGTGCTCCTGCGGCCCGGCTTCCGCTTCGGCCGGACCGACCCGGCGCTCGATCCCAAGGGCTACCGGACGCTGTGGCTCTTCCGGCTGGCGGCGCGCCACTACGGCGTTCCCGGCCTGGCCGACAGCCTGCGCGGCGGCGAGGACGGGGTCTTCCCCGAGGAGCAGCTCGCGGCGCGGGTGGAGACGGGGCAGCTGGACGCCGGCGTCTTCTACCGGTCGGAGGCCATCGCGCAGGGGCTGTCCGTCCTGCGCCTCCCGCCCGAGGTCGACCTGGGCGACCCGGCCTACGACAGCCTGTACCGGACGATGAGCTACCGGGCCCCCGACGGGACGGTCTTCCGGGGCCGGACGATCCTCTACGTGGGGACGGTCCCCGCGAACGCCCCCGATTCGGCGGCCGGCCGGCAGTTCCTGGAGTTCGTGCTCTCGAAGCGAGGGCGGTCGGAGCTCCGTTCGAGGGGCTACGAGCCGGCCGCGGCGACGGTCGGCGACACGGCGCGGATGCCGCCGTCCCTGCGCGCGGCCGTGGGGGACGGAGGCGGCCCGTGACCGCCGGCGCCGTACGGTGAGCGGGCAGGGATCGAAGCGGACGGTCCTGGCCGCGCTGGCGGCCAACCTCCTCATCGCGGTGACCAAGTTCGTGGCGGCGGCGGTGAGCGGGAGCTCGGCCCTCTTCTCCGAGGGCATCCACTCCGTAGTGGACACAGGAAACCAGGCGCTTCTCCTCCTCGGCATGCACCGCGCCCGGCGGCCCGCGGACGAGGGGCACCCCTTCGGTCACGGCCGCGAGGTCTACTTCTGGAGCTTCGTGGTCGCCATCCTCGTGTTCGCGGTCGGGGCCGGAGTGTCCCTGTACGAGGGCGTGATCCACATCGTCGAGCCCGGACCCATCCGCGACCTCGGCGTGAACTACATCGTCCTCGGGCTGGCCATCGTGTTCGAGCTCGCGTCCCTGTGGGTGGCCGGGCGCGAGTTCCGGGAGCGGAGTCGGGGACGCGGCTTCGTGCAGACGGTCCGGGAGAGCAAGGACCCGACGGTCTACACGGTGGTGCTGGAGGACTCGGCGGCGCTCCTGGGCGTGCTCCTGGCCCTGGCCGGCAACGTGGCGTTCGCCCTGACCGGGGAGCCGAGGTGGGACGGGCTCGCCTCGGTGGCCATCGGCGTCCTCCTCGCCGCCGTGGCGGCGTGGCTGGCGCGGGAGACCCAGGGGCTCCTGATCGGCGAGGGGGCGCAGGGGAGCGTCCTCGAGCGGATCCGCGAGGTGGCCGCGGAGGAGGAGACGGTCGTGGCGCTCCGCGACCTCCGGAGCATGCACCTGGGGCCGCAGGAGATCCTGGTCACCCTCGCCGCGGACTTCGAGGACGACCTCCCGGCGAGCGAGGTCGAGCGCGCCACGGGCCGTCTCGAGGCCCGCATCCGCGGGGAGATCCCGGAAGTGCGGTGGGTGTTCGTCGAGGCGGAGGGAGGCCCGCCTCCGGAGCCGGGCTCCCGGGGCTGAGCGTCCCGCCCTCGGCGGTCGCTCGTTGCGGACGACCCGACCAGACGCTACCTGCCTCGATATGTCCTTCCGCAAGATCTCGGCTCTCGTCCTCCTCGTCCTGTGGATCGGGGCGCTCCTTTGGCAGGCCAGGCGGCTCTACCTTCGTCCGGAGGCGGAGCGGCTGGCGGCGGCGGCCCGGACGCTCCCACCGGGAGTGGCCTACTACCGGGTGGAGAGGGCCGGACACCGGATCGGCTGGGCCCAGAGCGAGATCGACACCCTTGCGGACGCCTCCGGCTTCCGGCTCTCCGACCGCATCGTGGTCGAGCTGGGCGCGCTCGGGGCCAGCCTCGGTGACCGCTCCGCCGGCGGGCTCGCGCCCCGGGGGGAGCGGAGGCCCGGCGCCACGGCCGAGGTGCGCTCGGAGGCCGAGGTCGGACCCACGCTGGCGCTGCGCTGGTTCCGGGCCACCTCCACGGGTCTGCTGGGCGGGCTCTCGGCCCGGGGCGACGTGGTCGGGGACTCGCTCCTCGTCCTCGCGGCCCTCGACTCGGCCGGCACGCCGGGCCGCGCCGACACGGTGCGGATCGACGGCCCGATCGTGTTCGAGAACGCCATCCCGCTCCGCTTCGCGGCCGAGCAGCAGGCCGAGCCGGGGGACAGCGTTCTCATCCGCACCTTCGATCCGGTCCGGATGGCCTCGCGGACGGTCGCGCTCCACATCCTGGGCCGGGCCACGCGGACCTATCCGGACAGCGCAGCGCGGGACAGCGCCACGGGTAGGTGGGAGGTGGCCGGCCGCGACACCGTCCGGGCCTGGAAGGTGAGGCGCGACGTGGGCGGGGTGAGCTTCACCTCCTGGATCGACGAGGACGGGCGGTTCCTGGAGGCCGAGGTGGGCGGGATGAAGCTCGTGCGCACGGCCTTCGAGCTGGCCTACTACGGCGGTGGCGCGACGGCGGCGCGGGCTGCGCCGGACACTGCGATGCGGAGGGGAGGGGACGGGCGGTGATCCGCGTGGAAGGGGTGGTCAAGACGTACGGTGACTTCGTGGCCGTGGACGGGCTCGACCTCGAGGTCGGGAGCGGGGAGATCGTCGGGCTCCTGGGCCCGAACGGCGCGGGCAAGACCACGACGCTCCGCGTCATCGTCGGGATCCTGGAGCCCGATGCCGGCCGGGTCCTGGTCGAGGGACACGACGTCCGGCGCCGGCCGCTCGAGGCCAAGCGGCGGCTGGGCTTCGTGCCCGACCGCCCGTACGTGTACGACAAGCTCACCGGCGAGGAGCTCCTCCGCTTCGCGGCGGCGCTCCGGGGGCAGAGGGGACCGGAGGTCGAGGCCCGCATCGACGAGCTCCTGGACCTGTGGGAGCTGGAGCCGTGGCGGGACGAGCTCGTCGAGTCCTACAGCCACGGGATGCGGCAGAAGCTCATCCTCTCCTCGGCGCTCGTCCACCGGCCGGGGGCGCTCGTGATCGACGAGCCCATGGTCGGCCTCGACCCCACGGCGGCGAGGATCCTCAAGCGGCTGCTGCGCGGCTTCGCGGACCGGGGGGGCTGCGCCCTCATCTCGACCCACACGCTGGAGTTCGCCGAGGCGCTGTGCGACCGGCTGGCCGTCATCCGGGAGGGCGCCATCCTGGCGCGGGGGACCATGGAGGAGCTGCGCGCGCAGGCCGAGACCGAGAGCGGGGACCTCGAGGAGGTCTTCCTCCGCCTGGTGGGCGGCGCGCAGGAGCGCCGGATCGCCCGCGCGATCACCGGGGAAGCGGCGGGCTGAGGCGGCCGTGAAGCCGCTCCGCGAGCTGGGCTGGCTCCTCCGGGTCAAGCTCCTCTCCTCCCTGGCGCGGGGCGAGCGGGCCGAGGGGCGCACCGGGAGGCTCCTCCTCCTGCTGGCGGTGGGCGGGGTCACGCTGCCCGGCGTCTACCTCCTCCTCACCCGCTTCCTGCGCTCCCTGCGCGGGACCGAGCAGGTCGGCCCCCTGCTGGCGGCCAAGCTTCTCGGCCTCGGGCTCCTGCTCCTCTTCTCCATCCTTCTCCTCTCGAACCTGATCGGGGCGCTCTCGAGCTTCTTCCTGGCCCGGGACCTCCCGACCATCCTGGCGGCGCCGGTCGACTGGCTGGCCGTGTACGGCGCCCGGCTCACCGAGACGCTCGTGAGCTCGTCGTGGATGGTCGTGCTCGTGCTGGCGCCGGTGCTCGCCGCCTACGGGACGGTGTGGGACGCCGGGGTCCTCTTCTACCTGTGGGCGGTCCTCCTCGTCGTTCCGTTCCTGGTCATCGCGGCCGCCTTCGGGAGTGCGGTCACCCTCATCCTCGTGAGGGTCTTCCCGGCCCGGCGGACCCGCGACCTGCTGGGGGTGATCGCGGCGGGGGGCGTGGCGCTCCTGGTGCTCGGACTCCGCGTGCTGCGGCCCGAGCGGCTCGTGAACCCCGAGGGCTTCAGGAACCTGGTCGACTTCCTGGCCGTGCTCCGGGGCCCCTCGTCGCCCTGGCTCCCGTCGGAATGGGTCTCGGAGTCGGTGATGGGCTTCCTGCGCGGCGAGGGCGACCCGTTCCTCCTCGTCCTTCTGTGGAGCACGGCGGGCGGCCTGGTCGTGGTCGGCGCCGCCCTCCACGCACGCTTCTATCCGACGTGCTTCACCCGGGCCCAGGAGGGGAGCCGGCGGAGGCTGCGGTGGGGGGGCGTGTGGAGCGCCTTCGAGCGGCTGCTCGAGCCGCTGGGCGTGCAGCGGCGGGAGCTGGTGCTCAAGGACGCGCGGGTCTTCTTCCGAGACGCGACGCAGTGGTCCCAGCTCATCATCCTGGGCGTGCTGGTGGTCGTCTACGTGTACAACATGAGAGTGCTTCCGCTCCGGTCGAGCGAGGCGATCGGGCGGTTCCTCTCCTCGCTCGTCGCCTTCCTCAACGTGGCCCTGACCGGCTTCGTGCTGGCGGCGGTGTCCGCCCGCTTCGTATTCCCCTCCCTGAGCCTCGAGGGGAGGACCCTGTGGCTGCTGCGCTCCTCGCCGCTGCCGGCCGCCACGCTCCTGTGGTCCAAGTTCTGGTCGGGCCTCGTCCCGCTCCTGGTCCTGGCGCTGGCGCTCACCCTCCTCACCACGACGGGTCTGGGTGTGGGGCCGCAGGTGACGCTCCTGTCCCTGGCCACGATCGTGGGCCTCACCGCGAGCCTGGTCGCCCAGGCGCTGGCCTGGGGGATCGCCTACCCGCAGTTCGAGAGCGAGAACGCCGCGCAGATCCCGACCTCCCTGGGCGGGCTCCTGTTCATGCTGAGCGCGCTCCTCACGCTGGGGATCGTGGTCGCGTTCCAGCTGTGGGCGCTCAGAGGCTGGGTGCGGAGCGGGCTCCCGTGGCGTGAGGCCCGGCCCCCGGATCCGATCGAGCTCGGCGTGGCGGTGGCGTTCACGGCGGCCGTGTGCGCGGTCACCGGAATCGCGGCCTACCGGCGGGCCCTCCGCCGGCTGGAGGCCCTGGAGGTGTGAGCCGCCGCGCCACCCGGTCCGCGGCCCGCGACGCGAGGTCCGCGGCCGGCCCGGCGACCCCGCGGCTCAGCGCTCCCGGTGGATCGGCCAGCGATCCACGACTTCCTCGCCCACGACCACGTGGTACGCGTCGAAGCAGGCCGCGGCGAGGCAGGAGTGGTTGGGGAGGATCCGGACGCGCGTCCCGTGGGGGAGGCGCCCCTCCACGATGCCGTGCTCCTGGCTCAGCGAGACCAGCCGCGCGTCGTCGCGCAGGGCCCCCGCCCGGTAGTCCTCGTAGATCCGGCCCATCGAGCGGGGCGGGTCGCCCGGGCGCGGATCGGGCCCGGCATCGACCGACAGCGCCAGCGCCCCGGCGTCCACGACGCAGCGGTCCGTCCCCGGCTGCGAGGAGACGACGGTGGCGGCGACCGTGAGGGCGCAGTCGGCCGCGCCGCACGAGCCGAGGACGACCTGTGTACCGTCGAAGAAGGCGTAGTTGCCGGGCCGGGCCTCGTCGACCCCCTCCAGGCTCCGGGCGGCGGACATGGCGGGGGTGGACCCGACGCTCACGCTGGGGACCTCGAGGCCCTCCGCCCGGAGCCGCTCCGCCGCCGACGCCATGACGCTCCGCTCCTCTTCGGCCACCGCGGCGAGGGCCTCGCGGCCCCGGGCGTGGTAGCCCTGGCCCGAGTGGGTGAGGATCCCGTCGAACGCCAGCCGGGACGACTCGGAGACGCGCGTCGCCAGGTCGACCAGGGCCGGTCCGCGCGGACCCACGCCGGAGCGGCCGTAGCCGCAGTCGATCTCGATCCACACGTGGAAGGGGTGGCCCGACGCCTCGAGCGCGTCGACCGCCCCGAGCCCGTCCACCGTCACGCGCAGGCGGGCCCGGTCGTCGATCGCCGCCGCCTCCTCGATCCGACCCGGGATGACCGGGAAGGCCCAGGTCATGTCCCCGAATCCGGCCCGGGCGAAGGCCCGGGCCTCCTCCAGGGTGGACACGGTGATCCCCGCGGCCCCCGCCTCCCGCTGCAGGCGGCCGATCTCCAGGCACTTGTGCGTCTTGACGTGCGGGCGGAGGCGGACGCCGAGCTCCGAGGCGTGGGAGGCCATGCGATCCAGGTTCGCCTGCAGGACCTCCAGGTCCACCAGGAGGGCGGGGGTGGCCAGGTCGTGGATCGTCGTCATGGCGGCGCTCCGGCGCGGTTCGGGGGCGGGCCCGGTCTCTCCGTGCCGGGCGCTCGGAGTCCAAGCTAGAGGCGCCGCGGCCGGGGCGCAGGCCGGACGCGGGCCGCTGGACCGGGGGCCGGCGAAGCCGCATCGTGCGCGGCGGGACCGGAGGGGCCGCCGCAGGACCGATCGGGGGGGCAGGTTGCCAGGAACGGCCGGAAGCCGGGCGGGAGGCGGTCTGCCGCGCATGTTCTACGCGCTGGCGGCGCTCCTCGTGCTCTACTTCCTCCTCCCGCTGCTCCTCTTCCTTCCCGACGTGTCGGCGGCGCGGCTGGCGGGCGAGCTCGCGTCCGGCGGGCTCGGACGGGCCGTGCTCGTGTCGCTCGGGAGCGCGTCGCTGGCCACGGCGCTCACGGGCCTCGCGGGCATCCCGCTCGGCTACCTGCTGGCCCGGGACGCGCTGCGGCTCGGACGGGTCGTGCGCGTCGTGGTCCTCGTTCCTCTCGTCCTGCCGCCCATCGCGGCGGGCGTGCTCCTCCTCAACGTGTTCGGGCCCTCCGGCCTCGTGGGCGGGCTGCTCGCCGCCGGGGGCTGGACGTTCGTGAACGCGTTCGGGGGCGTGGTGCTGGCCCAGTGCTTCGTGGTGGCTCCGTTCGTCGTCCTCTCGTCGGAGGCGGCGTTCCGGGCCCTGGACCCCACGCTCGAGGAGGCGGCCGCCACCCTGGGCCAGTCGGGGGGACGCGTCTTCCGGAGGGTGGCGCTCCCGCTCGCGCGCCACGGGCTGGCGGCGGGCCTGGCCCTGGCCTGGACGCGGGCCGCCGGGGAGTTCGGGGCGACGATGGTGCTCGCGTACCATCCCCATTCCCTCCCCGTCTACCTGTGGGTCCAGCTCACGAGCGCGGGCCTGGGCGCCGCGCTGCCGGTGGCGCTCGTGGCGCTCCTCCTGGCCGCCGGGGTGCTGGCAGCCGCTCAGTGGGCGGCCGGCCGGGAGAGCGCGCCGGCCCCGGACCGGGCGCTCCGCGGCCCGGCCCGGGACCGTCCGCCGGAGGAGCGCCCCCCGTTCCACGCGCGGTGGGCGGCGCGGTCGGCGGCGCGGTCGGAGGGGGCGTGCGGCGCGGAGACGGCGTCTCCGGCGGACGAGGGCGCCCCCGTCCTCGCCCTCGAGGCGGAGCACCGCCTGGGCGCCTTCCATCTCGAGGCCAGCCTCGAGGTCGGTCGCGAGATCGTCACGCTGTTCGGGCCGTCGGGGGCCGGGAAGACGACGCTCCTGCGGCTCGTGGCCGGCCTCGACCGGCCGCTGCGGGGGCGCATCCGCGTGGCCGGGAAGACCGTGTTCGCCTCCCCGGACGGGGACGCGGCGACGGGGGACCCGGCGGGCGTCTGGGTCCCGGCCGAGCGGCGCCCGGTGGGCATGGTCTTCCAGCAGCCCGCCCTCTTCCCCCACCTCACGGTGCGGCAGAACATCCTCTTCGGCCGGGAGCGCGCCGCCGGGGCCCTCGAGGAGGCAGGCGACCTCCTGAGGATGGTGAGGCTCGACGGGCTGGAGGACCGGTTCCCGGGGGAGCTCTCGGGCGGCCAGCAGCAGCGGGTGGCCCTGGCCCGGGCGCTCCTCCGCCGACCGGCTGTCCTGCTCCTGGATGAGCCGTTCTCGGGCCTCGACAGCAACATGAAGGAGCAGCTCCTCCTGGACGTCCACGCGATCCAGCGAGCCCGGGGGCTGGGCGTGCTCTACATCACCCACGACCTCAGGGACGCGTGCTCGCTGGGCGACCGCACGGCCGTCATCGCCGACGGCCGCATCGCGCAGGTCGGTCCGCCGCTCGAGGTCATCCGCCGTCCCGTGAGCCTGGACGTGGCCCGCTTCGTGGGGACCCGGAACCTCCTGCCGGGGCGGGTGACGGGCCGCGAGGACGGGCGGCTCCGGCTCCGGCTTCAGGGCGGCGCGCCGCTCCTGGCGCGTGCGACCGCAGGCTTCGCGGAGGGCGACCCTATCGTGGCCTGCGTGCGGCCGGAGGCGGTCGACCTCGTCGGTCCGCACGGGCCGACCCCGCCGGGTCCCGGACTCCTCCTCCCCGGCAGGATCGTGCTCGAAAGGCTGCGGGGCGCCACCTCGACCCTCACGCTCGAGCTGGAGGGAGGCTCCGGGGAGGTGGCGGGCCGGGTGGCCGGGAGCGACGTCCGCCCCCTCCGCCTCGAGGTCGAGGTCCCCGTCCGCTCCTACGAGGCGCTGGGCGGCGACCGCCGGGATCGGTGGCGGCTCCACGTCCGCCCCTCGGTCGTCCACCTCCTCGCCGCGCCACCCGACCTCCATCCCGACATGTGACGCGGGAGCCTCATCGCTCGTCGACGGGGTGAACGCGGAGGACCGGACGCCGGCTGGAGAGCGTCCGCGGCCGGCGCCCCGGAGAGTTCCACCAACCGGGTGTGGGCCTGTAAGTTACCATACCACAAGCAGATGGAGGTCGTACTCATGTCAGGTGAACTTCACGCGACTGCGAAGAAGTGGGTCGGAGGCGGGTTGGTGGCGCTGGCCGCGGCGGCCGCGCTGGCGCTCGGGGCCTGCGACCAGTCCCCGACGTCGCCGATGGCGGGCTCGCCGACCCTGACGATGCTGCTCAAGGACGCGCCGGGCCCGGAGGTCACGCACGCTTGGGTGAGCGTGAGCCAGATCACCCTGCAGGGGTCCGAGGGGAGCGACGCCTCCTCCGGCGGGATCGATCTGCTGGACCAGCCCACGGGGCTCATCGACCTGACGGAGCTGGCCGACAGCACGCATACCCTGTTCGAGACCAGGGCCGTGACGCCCGGGACCTACTCTCAGCTCCGCTTCGTGATCGACGGCGCGGTGCTCGAGACGTCCGACGGGCAGGTGTACTCGATGAACGGGGCCGTCCCGCCCGACGACGCCGACGTGACGGGCGACCTCAAGTGCCCGAGCTGCTCGCAGTCGGGCCTCAAGGTGAACCTGCCCGGCGGCTCGCTCGAGTTCACCGAAGGGGAGACGATCGTGGTCCTGGACTTCTCGGTCGACGAGAGCTTCGGCCACGCGGCCGGCCAGTCGGGCATGTGGGTCATGCACCCGGTCATCCACACCTCCACCGTGGAGACGGGGCCGGTCGTGACGACGGGCGCCATCGCCGGCGCGGTCTCGGTGGCCGACACCGTCGCCTTCCCCGACTGTAACGGCGCCACGCGCACGATCCAGGACTTCGTGCCGACCGCCATGGCCACGATCGACGGCTCGGATTCGACGGTGGCCGGAGCGACCGCCGAGGACTCGACATACGTGATCGGCGACTTGCCGCCCGCCCGCTGGGGCCTGGGCTTCCAGCAGAAGGTCGGGTTCTCGAACGGCGACACGCTGATCTTCGCCGCCCAGCCGTCCGCGGACTCGGTGGACGTGACCGCCGGGGACACGGCCGCGGCCGATTTCGAGATCCTGAACGCCACCTGTCAGCTGGCCTCGTCCTCCGGCTGATGGACGGCCGCTAGTGCTCCGCCGGGGCTCCGCCACGTTGTCCGCCGCCGGCTCGGCCGCCATGTTGACGGTCGCGCCGGCGGCGGGCTCGGGCCCCCGTCCGGCTCACCGGAACGGCAGGCGAGGAGCCACGCGGCGGGATGCCAGAGACCCGGGAAGCACCGACCGACGCCGAGATCGTACGGGCCGTGCTGGACGGACGTCCCGAGATGTACCGTCACCTCGTGGAGCGGTACGAGGATGTCCTCTACCGGCACGCGGTCCGGATGGCCAGCCGGCCGGACGACGCCGCGGACCTGGTGCAGCGGGCGCTCGTGAAGGGATTCCGGAGGCTGGAGGACTGCCGGCACCCGGAGAAGGTGGGGGGCTGGCTGTTCCGGATCACGGCCAACCTGTGCAAGGACTACCTCAAGGACCGGCGACGGGACGAGGTGGCCCTGGACGACGCCCCCACGCTGGTGAGCGATCGGGGCGACCCGGACGTGGAGCTCGACCGGGGACAGCTCGGCTCCGATCTGGAGCGGGCCCTCGCGAGCCTCACCGAGGACCAGCGCGAGGCGTTCGTGCTGAAGCACGTGGAGGACCTCTCGTACGAGGAGATGTCGGACATGCTCGAGGTGTCGGTGCCCGCGCTCAAGATGCGCGTGCACCGCGCCCGTGAGGAGCTCCGGGAATTGTTGAGCGAATACCAGTGAACGAGAAACTGAAGAAGTACCTGGATGGCGAGATCGGGGCCGACGCGCTCGGACCCGGGGAGCGCTCCGAGGCGGAGGCCTGGGGACGTCTGTTCCGGGCGATGCGGGACGCGTCGGCGGTGCGGACGCCCGAGACGCTCCTGCGGGACGTCATGGCGGCGGTCGAGGAGGAGAGCGCCGCGAGAGGTAGGGCGGGGAGCGCCGCCCCGGCGCACGACCGGGCCCGGGAGGACTCGCGGGGAGAGCGCGCGGGGTGGACGCGGGCCCTGGGCTGGCTCGTCCGGCCGGTGCGGATCCCCGTTCCGCCGATCGCGGCCCTGGCCGCCGCGGCTCTCGTGGCCCTGGTGGTGTGGCCCTCGGAGCGCCCGCCGGCGCCCCCCATCGAGTCGGCCCCGGTCCAGCCGGCCAGCCTCACCACTCCCGAGACGGGCGGACCCCAGGTGTACGTCGAGCTCAGCCTTCGGGCCGGGGACGCCACCTCGGTGGCCGTGGCGGGGGACTTCACGGGCTGGCGTCCGACGATCGAGCTTCGGGATCCCGACGGAGACGGCGTGTGGAGCGCGCTCGTGCCGGTCGGGCCGGGCGTCCACCAGTACATGTTCGTGGTGGATGGGACCCGGTGGGTGACGGACCCGGACGCCAGCCGGTACGTGGACGACGGCTTCGGGCACCGAAACGCCGTCCTGGCGATCTCGCCGCCCGCGGGCACCTGACGCGGGGTGGGGGGCCGTCGAGCGCTCTTCCTCTTGCTCCTGGCGGGCGCGTCGTCGGCGCTGTCGTGGCCCTCGGCCGCCGCCGCCCAGGAGTTCCGGGCAGATGCGGACGTGGGCGCGTCCCGCGCGCAGCCGCCCGCCGGATCGGGCTCCGAGCCGGCCACGTACCTGCTGGGCGGCCTCCGCGCGCTGGCCCGGCCCGGCGGCGGGCCCGTGAGACTGTTCGGGAGCCTGTACGGGGGACTCGGCCTGGGCTCGGGCGGAGGCGACTGGGCGGCGCTCACGCTCGGGGGTGGGTGGCGGACCGCGCTGGGCCCCCGCCTCGGGCTCGACCTCGAGGCCGGCGCGTCGGCCTCGGTCGTCGGACGGCCGACGGCCTACAGGGCCCTGAGCGTGGAGACGCGGCCGGAGCTCCGCTTCGCGCTCGGTCCGGCCGCGCTGCTCCTGCGTGGCCGGGCGGCCGTCGGGGGATCCCGCCGGCCGGGGCGGCGGCTGGACCGGCTGAACCTGTCGGTGCCCGGGACGGGCTCCCACCTTTGGCTGGCCGGGGGCGGACCCGGGGTCCGCGTCGGCTCGGGGAGCCTCGGGTTGACCGCGCGCTTCGAGGCGTACGACGGCGGCCTCGGAAGCTACAGTACGGGGTCGCTGGAGCTGGCCGGGAGCGGCGGGACGGTGGACTGGGGCGCCTCGGTCGGGGTGTGGGACACGCCATCCGGCACAGAGGCGGCCGCGTCGCTCCGGGTGCGCATTCCCGTGGGAGGCGCGTGGTCGGTGTTCGGCTCGGGCGGGCGCTCGGAGCCGGATCCGGTGCTCGGGACGCCTCCGGCCACGTACGCCGTCGGCGTCGCGAGCCGGAGGATCGCGGTCGTGGAGGCCGGGCGCCCGGAGCTGTACCGGGTGGTGCGCCCGGGCTCGAAGCCGACGATCCGGTTCGAGGTGTCGGCGCCCGAAGCGGACAGCGTGGCCCTGGCGGGCGACTTCACGGACTGGAAGCCGGTCGTCATGCACCGCGAGGAAGGTGGATGGGTGGTCGAGATGCGTGTGGCTCCGGGAACGTACCACTTCGCGTTCCTGGTGGACGGCCGCTGGTACGTGCCGCCGGACGCGCCGGGTCGGGTGAGCGACGAGTGGGGACGCGCCAACGCGACGCTCGTCGTACCGTAGTCCGCCGGGACGGCCGGCGTGACCCGACGGCCTGCTCGGTCGTCTGCCGGATGAACACGTCGTGAGCGGAGACCTCCGGCCCGGCCGGAGATCCTCCGATGTGGCGGGGACGAGGATGTGACTATGGATACCAGAGAGAGCATTACAGGCTGGGAGCGCGCCCGGGTCGGGTCGCTCGCCGTGGCGCTGGCCGCGTGCGCGTGCGTGGCCCTGGGGACGCCCGTTCGGGCGCAGCAGGGCAACGCGCCGGCCGCGCGGGCCGACCTGGGAGCCAAGCTCGAGCAGGTCCGCTCCCAGTACGGGCCGGCCGTCTCGAGCCAGATCGAGGACCTCCTGTCCGATGCGCGGTCGGCCGGGGTACCCGAGTCCCTGGTCCTCGACAAGGCGCTCGAGGGAGCGGCCAAGGGCGTGCCGGGCCCGCGAGTGGTGCAGGCGCTGAGGACGTATCAGTCGCGGCTCGCCCGGGTTCGCGGGCTGCTCGGCCGTTCGGCACATGGCTCGCTGCTCGTGGCCGGGGCCGACGCCCTCCAGAAGGGGGTGCCGGACGGCGCCGTCCGGGCCGTGGGCACCGCCAGCGGTGGGGATCCCATGGCCCTCGTCGCGCTCGGGGACCTCCTCGATGCCGGCGTTCCGGTGGACCAGGCCGTGGACGTGGTGCAGAAGGCCCTGAAGAAGGGCCAGCGGGGCGACCAGCTCCTGGACGTGCCGGCCCGGGTCCGGAGCCTCATCCGCCAGGGGACGCCTCCCGGGCAGGCCGCCGGGACCGTGGGGGCCGCCATCGGCAAGGGCGGACCTCCCGGCGGCACGCCTCCCGGCCGGGCCAGGGGCGCCGGCAAGGGGCAGGGCGGCGGGCCACCCGGTCCGCCGCCTGGCAGCGGCAAGGGCCCCGGCTCCGCGGGCTCGGGAGGAGGCTGAGCCGCCGCCTCCATGCCCCCCCGCCGCCGCCGGGGGCGGAGGGGCCGGCGCCGCAAGGCCCGGCTCCGCTCCGCGACCCTCGTCGTCCTCGCCTCTCTCGCGCTCGTCCTCGTGGCGGGATGGCTGTACGTCCGGCACGTCCGCCGCGAGGTGGAGTCCACCTGGAGCCGTCACACGTCCAGCGCGCCATCGCGGGTGTTCGCCCGCCCCCTGGACCTGTATCCGGGCCGCGCCCTGGACCGCGCGACGCTCCTCGCGGCTCTCGGTGATCGGGGCTACCGGAGGGCCGTCGGCAGCGGCGCCCCCGCCCCGGGCGAGATCCACGTCCTCGGGTCCCGGATCCTGGTCGGCCTCCACGATTTCGCCTATCCGCCGCCGGAAGGTCGCTTCGAGGGCTTCCCGCTCTCCATCCGCGAGAACGATGGACGCATCGGGTCGCTGCGTGACCTCTCGGCCGACACCGCGGTCTACGACGTCCGCCTCGAGCCCCTCGAGGTGGCCACCCTCCTGGACCGGCGCATGGTCCTCCGGACGCCGGTCGAGCTGTCCCGGGTCCCGGCCGTCGTCACCCAGGCGGTGCTCTCGGTCGAGGACCGCCGCTTCTTCCATCACGGCGGCGTGGACCTCGTGCGGATCGCGGGCGCGGCGCTCCACGACCTGACGCGGGGACGCCTCGAGCAGGGCGGGAGCACGCTCACCCAGCAGCTCGTCAAGAACTTCTACCTGAGCCCCGCCCGCACCCTGAGGCGCAAGGTCACCGAGGCGATCATGGCCGTCGTGCTCGAGCGCGAGCACGACAAGGCCGACATCCTCGAGGCGTACCTCAACGAGGTCTACCTGGGCCAGCGCGGTCCCGTGAGCATCGTGGGCGTGCAGGAGGCCGCCCGGCACTACTTCTCCCGTGACGTGAACAGGCTGGACCTGGCGCAGGCCGCGCTCCTGGCCGGCCTCATCCAGAGCCCGGCGCGCTACGATCCGTTCCGCCATCCCGAGGCGGCCCGCCGCCGCCGCTCGGTCGTGCTCGGCCTCATGGAGGCGCAGGGCCGGATCGGCAGGGAGGAACGGGCCCGGGCCGAGCGGGAGCCGCTCCCCGGGGCCGCCCGGGAGCGTCCCGTGGACGCCGCTCCCTACTTCGTCGACTACGTGGAGCGGGAGCTGTCGAGGCGCTACCCCGACGAGGCCCTGACCCGGCGCGGCCTCAGGGTGTTCACTACGCTGGATCCGCGGGCCCAGGCGGCCGCCCGCGAGGCGGTCGAGCGGGGGCTGGCCTCGCTCGAGGCCTCACACCCGAAGCTCCGGCAGGACGGCGAGGGAGCGCTGCAGGCGGCCCTGGTCGCGATGGATCCGCGCACGGGCGACGTGCTGGCGCTGGTCGGGGGGCGATCCTACGGGGCCACGCAGTTCAACCGGGCCGTCGATGCCCGGCGCCAGCCGGGATCGCTGTACAAGCCGTTCGTGTATCTGACGGCCCTCGAGGACACGACCGGGGGCTGGACGCTGGGCTCGCGGGTGGCCGACTCGGCGCTCCACGTGGACACGGAGCAGGGCGTGTGGTCGCCCTCCAACTACGACGGCCGCGAGCACGGCCTGGTGACGCTGCACGAGGCGCTGGTCCACAGCTACAACCTGGCCAGCGCCCGGCTCGGGATGGACGTGGGCCTCTCGCGCGTGGTGGCCACTGCGCGGGCTCTCGGCGTCGGCGGACGGCTCCGCCCCGTCCCGTCCCTGTCGCTGGGCGCGTTCGAATCGACGCCCCTCGAGATGGCCTCCGCCTACGCGGCCCTCGCCGGCGGCGGCATCCGCCCGGACCCGCTCTCCGTCCTCGGGGTCGTGGGGGCGGACGGAGCCGCGCTGGAGGCTCGCCCGCTGCGCATGGACCGGGTGGCGCCGGCCGGGCCGGTGTACCTGGTGGACCGGGCGCTGCAGGACGTTCTGGTGAACGGGACCGCGGCCCGGGCCCGGTCGCTCGGGTACGCCGGCCACGCGGCCGGGAAGACGGGCACGAGCAGCGACTATCGCGACGCGTGGTTCGCGGGCTTCACGCCGTCGCTGGTCACCGTCGTGTGGGTGGGCTTCGACGACAACCGCTCGCTGGGCCTGCCGGGCTCGGGCGCGGCCCTCCCCATCTGGGTCCGTTTCGTGGACCGCTACGGCGACGGCTCGGCGGGTCGTCCGGCCGAGGCCACGTTCCCGGCACCCGCCGGCGTGGTCTCGGTCACGGTCGACAGCGCCACGGGCAGGCTCCCGCGGCCCGCCTGCGGGCCGACCCGGGAGGAGGTGTTCCTCGAGGGGACGGCGCCCTCGTCCGGATGCAGGAGCGTGCGATGAGTCGGCTCGTCGGATCGATGGAGGGGATCGTGACGCCGGGGGAGGGGCGTTCCGCGGGGAGCCGGGTCGGGATCCTGCTCGCCGTCGTGCTCGTGACGGGGCTGGTGCTGGCGGGCCCGGTCGGGTGCGCCTCGGGGAGCGGGGGCCCGGTCCAGACGGCCGACGCGGGGGCGGGGACCCCCGAGCGGTCGGCTTCGATCCGTCTGGTCGAGCGGGGCCGGAGCCTCCTGGATGACGGACGCCCCGATGCGGCCGCCGCCGTGCTCGAGCGAGCCGTGCGGGTCGACCCGTCCAACGGCGACGCCTACCTGGAGCTGGCCCGGGCGCGCATCGCCCTCGGCGAGGACGACGTGGCCCGGGGGCTCCTGGAACGGGCGGCCGCGCTCCTCAGGCCGTATCCACGGGAGGAGGCCCGGGTCGACAGCCTGAGGGCCCGGCTGGGCGGCGGCGCGCCGCCGGACGGCTGACGGCGGCGCGCCGCCCGTGAGGGGTGGCGGTGCCGTCTAGCGGACGCCGCCCCCGCTGCCGCTGCCACCGGATCGGCCGCTCATGGACTTCTGGACCTGCGTCTGGAGCTCCTGGAGCCGGTTGATGAGCGAGTCGGCCTTCGGGTCGACGTCGTTCATCTGCGAGATGACATCCGAGCGGAAGGCCTGGAGCTGCGCCTGGATCGCCGAATCCTGCATGGCCTTGCCCTGCGTCTGCTGCAGCTTGCCCTGGACCTGACGGAACTCGGTCACGAGCGACCGCATCTTGGCCGTGTCCTGGTCCGTGCGGGCCTTCTGCATGGCCGCCTGGAGCTGGCCGATCCGGTCGCTGCGCTCCGAGGTCTTGCCATCGATGTCGTTCATCTTCTTCTCGATGGTCTGCTGCAGGTCCATCTGCTCGGCGCGGATGGCCGAATCCTGCATGGCCTTCTGCTGGATCTGCGCGATCTGCTGCTGGATTTGGCGCATCTCCTGACGCGTCTGCTGGACCGACTGGTCCTTGCCGTTGCCGCCGTCGTCCTGCGCCGCGAGGGGCGCGGCGACGAGCAGGCCGAGGCAGGCGACCGCCAGCGCGGTCAGCGTCGGGGCCGACCGCCGTTCGTGAGTGACGAGCATGTTGATCCACGTCCTTGTGTGAGTCACGGGTCGTGCGTCGACCGCGGTCCCGGCGCCGCGGGCCATGCCCGTGGCGCCGGGACCGGGGAGGCGCGAGCTTTCCGGAGCGTCGCCCCTGGTGGCGCCTCGCCCCGTCTCTCACGCTGGCAGGTGCATATGCGCGCCGCGACGGCTTGTTCCACCGGGCCTGGAGCCGCCTCCACCGTTGAGCGCGTCCGGAGGCTCGCCTATCTTCGCCCGATCGCAGGTCGGTGCTCCGTGGATCGACTCACGTACGGGAGAGAGGGTTGAGCCCAGACAGGCCGAACGCCCGCGTGGCGGGCACCGGGAGCTTCCTGCCCCCCGAGCGGGTGGACAACAGGGCCCTGTTCGCCCATGCGGGCATTCGCGAGAATTTCGACGTCGAGCGGGCCCGGGGCTCGCTCAAGGACGTGGAGGATCCGGAGGCGCTCGCTCCCGACGAGGTCTTCGATCTGTGGGCCCGTCAGGTGACGGGGATCGAGGAGCGGCGCGTGATCCCCGAGGGGAACGACGGCCTCGACCCCGAGGCCATGTGCTCCGAGGCGGGCCGGAGCGCGCTGGAGCGGGCGGGAATGGAGGCCGCGGACCTGGACTTCATCGTGGCGGTCTCCCTCACCAGCAGCCACGAGGTCCCCAACGTGGCGTGCACGGTGGCCGAGCGGCTGGGCGTCCCGCACGTGGGGGGCTTCACGGTGAACGCTGCCTGTGCGGGCTTCGTGTACGGCCTGGCGGCCGGATGCGCCCACATCCGGGGCGGACTCGGGGAGAACGTCCTCGTCGTTTGCGGCGACGCGCTCACCCGGATCACCGACTATACCGATCCGAAGACCGCCGTCCTGTTCGCCGACGGGGCGGGCGCGGCGGTCCTCGTCCCCTCCGGAGAGGACGAGGGCCTCCTCGGCCGGCCGTACACGGAGGCCGACTACGCCTACGAGCACCTCAACCTGCGCGGCCAGGGCTGGGAGACCGCCGAGGAGCCGTCGCCCAAGCTCCACATGGGCGGAGGCCCCCACGTCCTGCGCCAGGCCATCCAGGCCATGCGCCGGGTGGCCGATCGGGCGCTCGAGACCACGGACCTGACCTGGGGGGACATCGACTACGTCGTGCCCCACCAGGCCAACCTGCGGATCACGCGCGGACTCGAGCGGGTCCTCCCCCTCGAGGACGGACGGGTCGTGCATACGATCGAGCGCTACGGGAACCTCTCGGCGTCCACGGTGGGCGTGACCCTGGACGAGGTGCTGCGCGGCCGGCACGGCCCGCTTCCGGACCCCACCCGCATCGTGCTGACCGCCGTGGGCGGCGGCTACACGAGCGCGGGGCTGGTCCTCTCCTGCCGGCCGATGGAAGGCTAGGCGCCCGGGTCGCGGCCCGGTGGCCGCCGGGACGGACAGCGAGCAGGCGCCCGCCCCGTCAACGGACCGCCGCCGCCGAGACCGAGAGGATCCTGGGGAGGTGGCCGGCCGTCTCGCGCCAGGCCCGGCCGTCGGCGCTGGTGAACAGGTGCCCGGTCGACGTCCCGAAGTGCACGCCGCACGGGTCGAGCGGGTCCACGGCCAGAGCCTCCCGCAGCACGGAGACGTAGGCGTGCTCGGCCGGGAGCCCCTCTCCCCGCGGCTCCCAGCTCGCGCCCGCGTCCCGGGTCTCGAACACCCTGAGCTTCCCGCCGCACACCGAGCGCATGTGGCTGCTCTCCTCCGGCACGACCCAGGCGCGGTCCGGGTCCCTCGGGTCCACGCCGATCACGTAGCCGAAGTCGCTCGGGAGGCCGTCGGTGATCTCCGTCCAGGAGTCGCCGCGGTCGTCGGAGCGCCAGGTGCCGCAGTGGCTCTGTCGGTAGAGACGGGCGGGGCGGGCGGGATGGAGACTGAGCGAGTGCACGCACTGGCCGGCCTCGGGCGCGGCATCCGGCAGGTAGTCGGCCCGGACGCCGGCGTTGATGGCCGTCCACGCCCTCCCGCCGTCCTCGCTCCGGTAGCAGCCTCCCGCCGAGAGCGCCACGTACAGGCGGTCGGACCGCTCCGGGTCGACCTGGATGGAGTGGAGCGCCAGACCTCCCTTGGCGGGCTGCCACGCCGGGCGCGTGGGGTGCTCGTCCAGCGAGCGGATCCAGCGCCAGCTCTCCCCCGCGTCCTCGCTCAGGAACAGGCCGGCCGGCTCGGTTCCCGCCCACAGCCGATCGGGGGCTCCCGCGCCGCCGGGGGTCACGTGCCACACGGCCTGCACCGTTCGGTCCGCCCCCTCGGGGAAGGCGGGTCGCGCGGGGAGCGCGTCCCACGTCCGGCCTCCGTCCCGGGTCCGGTAGACCTGGCCTCCCCACACCGGGTGGCGGACCGCGGCCCAGCCCCGGTCGGGGTCCAGGGGATCGAGGGCGGCGTGGAAGACCTCGAACCCGGCGATGTGCGGCCCGTCCACCCGCCAGTCGGTCCGCTCCCGGCCCGCCGAGAGGCGGAAGAGGCCGCGCCGCGTTCCGACCAGGAGCCCGACCGCCTCCCCGCGGCTCACGGCTCGCGGCCGCTCACGCGTCCTCCGAGGCGGGCCGCCGCGCCCAGGCGGCGAGCGGGATGGCCTCGGCCTCCGCGCCGCCGGCCAGGCGCTCCGTCCCCTCGGGCACGACGAGGAGAGCGTCCGCCAGGGCCATCGACGTCAGGATCCCCGAGCCCTGAGGCCCCGTGAGGCGGGCCAGCGCCGGCCGGCCCGGGCGCTCCTCCAGCCGGACCCGGTAGAAGCGGGTGAGGTCGACCTTCCCCCCGACCTCCTCGGCCAGCTCGACGCGCACCCTCCGGCGCTCGAGCCGCGCGTGCCCGGCCATCCGTCGCAGGGCCGGACGGACCAGCACCTCGAAGGTGACCAGGGCGGAGACCGGATTCCCCGGGAGGGCGAAGACCGGGCGGCCGCGAGGGAGGAGCCCGAAGGCGAAGGGGCTCCCCGGGCGGATGCGCACCCGCCAGAAGACCTCCTCCATCCCCAGGTCCTCGAGGACCTCGCGGACCAGGTCGCGGTCCCCGACGCTCACTCCCGCCGTGGTGAGGAGGGCGTCGCACTCCGCGCCGCCCTCGAGGCGCCGACGGACGTCCTCCCGCTCGTCGCGGGCGAGCCCGAGCGGGACCGGCGCCGCGCCGGCGCCGGCCACCGCCGCGGCCAGCGCGGGTCCGTTCGAGTTCGCGATCTTCCGGCCCGCGAGGACCTCGTCGAACGCGTCCGGATCGGCCAGCTCGTCCCCCGTGGCCAGGATCCCCACGCGGGGGACCCGGCCGACCTCGACCTCGCGCCGCCCCACGGTGGCCAGGACGCCGACGACCGCGGGCGTCACCTCGCCGCCCCGCATGAGGACCGTCCGTCCCCGCCGCAGGTCCTCGCCCGCCGGCCGGATGTTCCGCCGGGCATCCTCGTCGCTCCGGAAGGCCACGACGCCGTCCGCGCCGCCGTCGGTGTGCTCGACGCGGATCACTCCCGTCGCGCCCTCGGGCACCGGGGCCCCGGTCATCACCCGCACGGCCGTGCCCGGCTGGAGCGGCCCCTCGGGGAAGGCGCCCGCCGGGACGTCGCCGGAGACGCGGAGCCGGATCGGCGTCTCCTCGGAAGCGCCCTCCACGTCCCCGGCCCGCACCGCGAAGCCGTCCATGGCGCTCACGTCCCACGGCGGCTGGTCGACGCCCGAGACCACGTCTGCGGCCAGGGCGCGTCCCCTCGCCTCCGCGAGGGGGACGGCCTCGGACCCGAGGGGCGGCGTGCGCTCGAGCACGCGCGCCAGCGCCTCGGGGAAGTGCAGCCAGTCGGCCTCCCCGTGACCCTTCGGGCTCAAGGCCGACCTCCCCCTTCCCCGCCGCGAGAGGAGGGCCAGCCGGGGACCACGGGCCGCCGGTACAGGGAGAGCTGCTCGACGAGGAGGTCGCGCAGCGCGTCGGCCACGTCCCCCGGGACCGAGTAGCCGTTCAGGAGCAGGGCGAAGACGAGGGTCTCGCCGTCGCCGGCCGTCACGTAGCCGGCCAGCCCCCGGACGGAAGCCAGCGAGCCCGTCTTGGCCCGCACGGCCTCCGCGGCCGGGACGCCCCCGAACCGCCCCCTCAGGGTGCCCGACTCCCCGGGGGCGGGGAGGGCCTCGTCGAAGACGTGGAAGTCGGGACGGCGCCACAGGGTCCGGAGCACGCGCACCAGGGCGGCGGGCGTGATCTCGTCGTAGCGGGACATGCCCGAGCCGTCGGTGAGCTCGTACGCGTCCGGGTCCACCCCCCACTCCGAGAGCGTCTCGCGCTCGACCCGGAGCCCCTCGACGTCCGAGCCGGAGCGGCCCTCCTCGGCGCCCAGCGTGCGGAGGAGCGACTCCGCCATGGCGTTGTCGCTCGGATGGAGCATCTCGCGGAGCACGGCCCCGAGCGAGTCCGAGCGGAGCGTGTCGGCCCAGGCGTCGTTGGGGACGGGCTCGCCGGGCCGGACCCTCCGGAACTGGCCGTCGACCCGGATCCCCGAATCGGCGAGCACCGACGCGACGCGTGCCAGGAGGTAGGTGGTCGGGTGATCGGTGGCCAGGTAGAGGGGCACCGAATCCGCGTCCGCCGGGATCCAGCCCGCGAGGACCGCGGTCTCGGGGACCGGGCCGGGACCGGGCAGGAACCGGAGGCGCGGCTCCGAGCCCGGCGCGCCGGTCCGCACGCGGAGATCGAGAGGGAGGGTGGGCCCGGGGTCCTCGAGCTCGAGGGTGGCGGGACCGCCGGCGCGCGCCCCCGGACGCAGGAAGGCCCGGACCCGGCCGGGGTGGAGCTCGAGGCCGCTCACCCCCGAGGCCCATCCGCCCGCGAGATCGTCCCACATCCAGCCGCGTCCCCAGCGGGGAGGCTCGAAGCGGCGGTCGTCGCCCACCACGTCGCCCCGGATCCGGCGCACGCCCCTCGCCCGGAGCCGGCCGGCCAGGGCCCGGAGGTCCCCCTCGTCCAGAGAGGGGTCCCCGCCCCCGACGAGCCACAGGTCGCCCGCGAGGACGCCGCCCCGGGGACGCCGCGCGGCCAGGGCCCGGGTCTCCCACCGGTAGCCGGCCCCGAGCCGGTCCAGCGCCACGGCCGAGACCACGAGCTTGGTCGTGCTCGCCGTGGTGAACCGCTTCTCGGCCGAGCGGGCATAGAGGCGCTCGCCGGTCTCGGCCACGGCCACGTCCAGGCCGACGTGGGCGCGAGCGAGCGCCGGGTCGTCCAGGAGCGCGTCGAGACGGCGCGCGAGCCCCCGGCGGTCGAGGGGAGCCGGGGCGCGGCCGGAGTCGGGGGTCGTGCGCGCCGCGCTGTCCGTGCGTGGCGGGGCCGTCCGCGTCCCGGCCGTCTGCGCGGCCGCGCTCCCCGCCGCGGGGGGCGCCAGGAGGGCCGCCAGGGCGAGCGACGCGACGAGGCCGGAGCCCACTCCCCGCGACGCGCGCCGCACCGGCCTCAGAAGTACCGCCACACCGTCAGCGTGAGGGACAGGTTGTGGGCCCACTGGGTGTCGTTCGGCGCGGGAAGGCCGAGCTGATCGATCCGGTCCAGCACGTCCTGACGGAAGAAGCCCGGAGGGGCCTTGAGGTGCATCAGGAAGTCCCGCGCCTCGAAGCCGACCCCGATGCGCTCCACCGGCTGCCATTCGAAGCCCAGGCCGGGCTCGAGGACGGGCATCGTGCCGATCCTGTAACGGAAGGGGGCATCGGCGGCATCCGACAGGGCCGGGCTGACCGGCTTGTCGAACCCGCGGAGGAAGCCGCCCATCAGGAGGACGTAGGGCTGAAGGCGGTGCCAGGTGCGCTGCCCGGTGAGCGCGAACTGGAGGCCCGCCGCGATGAACCCCCACCGCGTGGAGACCGTGTCGACCGCGGCCGGCCCGTCCGGGAGCCTGGGGTCGATGACGGCGAGGTCCGACTTCCCGTAGCCGGCCCGGACCTCGACGCTGAGCGGGCTGCTCACGCGGGCGCGGAAGCCCAGCCCCCCGTAGAAGGCCGGGCCCGGCCCGAATCCCATCGTCCCCCGGTTCGTCTCCAGCCGGCCGCCGAAGACGCCGATCCGGAGCGCACGGTTGATCCACCGGTAGGGGCTGGTGATGCGGGGCTGGCCCGCGTCGATCGCGTCCTGCTGGGCGGCGAGCGGGGCCGCCACGAGGAGCGCGAGGATCGCCAGCATCCCCGGCCACACGGTCCTGCGTCCCGTCGTCCTCCGCACGCCCTCCTCCGATCCGCTTCCGGTCCCCGATTGCTGCTCCCCGGAGCCGTTTCTATACTCGTGGAGCCCGCGAGGTCCCGGTCGATCCCGGATCTCGAGCCGACGCGGGGCGATCGGCCCGCCAATGTAGGACGGCCGCTCCGCAGCATCCAGCAGGAGGTGTCTCCCTGCCCAGGCAGTCCGAGCTTCGCCGTGCGGCCGGCGCGTGGTCCGCCGCCGCCCTCCTGGCCCTGCTGCTCGGGGCGGCGCCGCTGCCGGCCCAGACCGCCCGCGTCTCCGCCGAGCAGGAGAATCTCCGGAAGGATCCGGAGGGCAAGGTGCTGGCGGCCGTGAACCGGGGGACCTCCCTGGCGATCGTGGGCCGCCAGGGCCAGTGGCGGCAGGTCGTGCTCTCGGGATGGATCTGGGCGCCCTCCGTCGCGTCGACCGGGCGGGAGGGCTACGACCTCGTGGTCTCGGCGGACGGCGGCGAGAACCTGCGGGAGCGGCCGGGAGCGGATGCGGCGATCGAGGCCCATCTGCTCGAGGGCTTCCTGCTCGAGAAGACTGGCGGGCAGGGGAGCTGGGTGCACGTGAGGCGGACCGCCTGGATGTGGGCTCCCTCCCTGGCGACGACCGACGGCGGGGGAGGGGGGACGGGAGAGGGCTCGTCCGGGGCCGCGCCGGCGGGTCGGCCGTCGGGCCCCGACAGCCTGCCCGGCCTCCTGGTGGTGAAGGGCGCTCCGGCCCGCCTGTTCGTCTCCCCGCAGGGGGACACGCTGGGGGTCGTCCGACCCGGGGCCGACCTGCGGGTGCTCGACCGGCAGGGCGGGTGGAGCCGGGTCCGGCTCGAGGGCTGGGTCCGGAACGCGGACCTGATGGCGGCGGACTCGGCCGCGGCCAGCACCTCGCTCACGCCCGCCGACCTCAAGGCGAACCCGGGACAGTACGTGGGCCGCGAGGTGCGCTGGAACGTGCAGTTCATCTCGCTCGAGAAGGCCGAGTCCGTCCGGACGGACTTCTACGAGGGCGAGCCGTTCATCCTGGCCCGGACCCCGTCCCCCCCGGAGAGCTTCGTCTACCTGGCCGTCCCCTCCGATCTCGTCTCCCGGGTGAAGGCCCTGCGCCCGCTCCAGACCATACAGGTGGTCGGCCGGGTCCGGACGGGCCGCTCGGCCCTGATGGGGGCCCCGGTCCTGGACCTCCTGGAGATCCGCTAGAGCCGCCTTGCCGACCTCCCGGAGGCGGTGTTATGCTTCGGGTCCACTTTCGGTGTTTGTTCGGTATCGATCCCGCTCCGGTCGCCGGCGTCCTCCCGGTCCGGGGCGGAGCTGCCAGAGGAGGTCTTTCGCATGCCGGATCCGGCGGTCCTGCGGGAGCTGGAGCGCAGGCTCGAGGAGCTCGACCCTTCCCGCGCGCGCCCTCCCGCCGCCGGGCCCACGGTCTCCACGGGGGTCGCCCTCCTGGACGAGATCCTCCCCCGGGGCGGGCTCCCCCGGGGAGAGCCCGTGGAGTGGCTGGGGCCCCGCTCCTGCGGCAAGACGGCCCTCCTGCGGACTCTCGTCCGGCGGCGGCGGGCGGAGGGGGAGCCGGTGGCGCTCGTGGACGCGGGACGGACGCTCTTCGCCCCCGACTGGGTCGGTCCGGAGGGAGAGGGGGGAGGAGAGGAGACCCTGTGGGTGGTCCGACCTCCCTCCGGGAAGGAGGCCGCGTGGTGCGCGGACCTCCTCCTGCGGAGCGGGGGGTTCGGGACGGTGGCGCTCCTCCTCGGGGACGAGGCGCCGGGCGGAGGCCGGGGGCGGACGGGACCGGGCCTGCGCCGGAGCGTCGCGGTGAGGCTCCAGCGCCTGGCCGAGGAGGCGGGGGCGGTGTTCGTGGTGGAGGGGGCCTCCCCCCTGGCGGCCCTCCGGCTCCGGTTCCGGTCAGGCCGGGTGGAGCCGGTGGGAGGCGGCGCCCCCTTCGGTCCCTTCCTGCCGGGCGTGCGGCCGGTCTGGGTCCGGGTGGGCGGCGGCCGGAGGGCCGAGGTCCCGGTCCTGTGTCCCGAGCCCGGGGACGGACGGCCCCGGAGCCGGAGGGAGCCCGCCGCGGCCCGGGACCGGAAAGGCCGTCGGTAGGGGGGCTCCTCGCCGTGGGCCGGATCGCCTCCATCCGCATCGCGCGCCCCCCGGACGCCCCGGCCCATCGCCTGGCGGCAGCCCTCCTGGAGGCCTCGCCCCGGGTGATGGTGGCGGCCCCCGACCTCTGCCGGGCCGACGCCCGCGGGTGGGAGCGCCGGGGCGGCGAGGCGGCCTTCGCCCGCGCCGTGCACGCGGCCGCCGGGGTCCGGGTGGGGGTCGGGATCGCGGACGTGCGGGTGGCGGCGGACGCGGCGGCCGCGATGGCCGTCCGGGAGGGGAGGGGGGGAGACGGTCCTCTCCCTCCGACGTCGGCCGATGCGACGCCGGTCGACACCGGCCCTTCCCGCACCCGCATCGTCCCTCCCGGGGAGGCCCGCTCCTTCCTGGCCCCCCTGCCGCTGGAGGTCCTGGGGCTCCCCGGACCGATGGAGGAGACCCTGCGGACGGCCGGCTTCCGGACGGTGGGAGACCTGGCCGCCCGGGAGCGCGTCGAGCTCGAGGCCCGCTTCGGGCTCGAGGGGATCCGCGCGCACCGCCGGGCCCTGGGCGAGGAGGAGGGGCTCTTCCGTCCGCCGCCGCCCGGGGAGCCGCCGGAGGCCTCCATGGAGCTCGGGGACGGGGTGCTGGAGGTCGAGCCCCTGCTCTTCGTCCTCGGTCCCCTCCTGGACCGGCTGTGCGACGAGGTCGGCGGGGCGGGATGGCACATCCGCCGCCTCGTCCTCCGCCTGGGTCTGGAGGGGGGAGGGAAGAGAGAGATCGCCGTCCGTCCGGCCCGCCCCACCCTCCGCCGGGACCTCCTCCACGAGCTGTGCCGGGCGGGCCTGGAGCGGTCGGCGGCATCGGGACCGGTCGGGGAGGGACGCCTGCCCGCTCCCGTGAACACCCTCTCCCTGCGGGCGGACGAGCGCGCCGTGCCGGAGGTCCGCCAGGAGGACCTGTTCACCTCCCGCTCCCGCGACCCGGCCGCCGCCTCGGCGGCGATATCCCGGATCCGGGCCCGCCTGGGCGAGGACGCCGTCGTGGTGCCCGCTCCACGTCCCCACCATCGGCCCGAGCGGAGGAGCCGGTGGCGGACGGTGGAGAGACCGGCGGCCGGAGGGCCCGGGACGGTCGGGGAGGGAGGCTCGCGCGGGGAGGCGCCGGCCCCGGCCGGGGCATCGCGGGATGAGACTCTCCCGGGAATCCTGCGGCTCCTGCCGGCACCGAAGCCGGTGGAGGTGCAGTGCGAAGCGGGCCGTCCGGCGGCCGTCCACGACGGGGAGGCCCTTCACGAGCTGGCGGTGGCGGAGGGGCCCGAACGCCTGTCGGGGGACTGGTGGGACGATCCGTACCGACGGGAGTACTACCGGGTGTGCACGGCGCGGGGGGAGCTCCTGTGGATCTTCCGGGAGCCCCGGCCGGACGGGGTGTGGCGGTGGTGGCTTCACGGCTGGTGGGACTGAGCGGTCCGGGGTCCGGCCCGGATGCACCACGCGGCACGGGCGAGTATGTTCGGGGCCCGGACCTTCTCCGTCCCCCCGGAGCCCCCGGGTCGGTCCCGGCCGCGCCGCGGATCTCTCCGCGCCCGGCGATCGCACGAAAGGCGGAGGGACGGGGACGGAACGGCCAGCTGGGGACGACGCAGGCATGAGCATCTCGCGCGGAACGAAGAAGAACGACGCCGACCGGAAGGCGGGGGAGGATCTGCGCCTCTACGCTCCCGACGAGCTGCCGGCTCCCTCGTCCGTCCGCGACGACGAGCCCTCCATCCCCCGCCTCCCCGTGGTCCTCCCCGCGCCCGAGACCGTGGGGCCGTTCGACCGCGACCGGCTCCGGAAAGTCCTGATCGGTACGGTGGGGGTCGCGGCGCTCTGCCTCCTGGCCTTCCTCCTCCGGAGCGGGGGGAAGGACGCCGGCCCTGCCCGTACCGGCCTGGAGCTCGGGACCCGCGACGCGGCGGCGGCTCCTGCCTCTCCCTCCGGGGACCGCGGCCCCGGCGCCGCCCTCGCGGCGATGCCGTCCGACAGCGCGGCCGGGGCCTTCGATCGGCGCTCCGACGCCCTGGCCGCCGCCCTCGAGCGCTACGGCGTGCGTGCGCGAGACTTCGAGAACGGCCTCATCGGATGCGAGGAGCTGGCCTCCGGCTACCGGCTGGCCGACAGCTCGTTCGTGGCTCTCTCCGAGCTCGTGGGGAAGACGGGCACGGCGCTGGACTCCGACCGCGTGGAGCGCTACCGGGAGCTGGCCGACCGGGCCTCCGGCGTGGACCGGGCGTTCGGGGCCACGAAGTGTCCGAGGCCGAGGTGAGCCGCGCCCGCCTGCTCCCGCCCGCCGTCGTCCTGGCCGGCGCGCTCCTGCTCCTGGCCGCGCCGCCGCGGGCGGCTCGCGCCCAGCAGCCCGCGCCGCTCACCAAGAGCGACGTCGTCCGCCTCCTGGTCGATCCGGCCTACTCCTCCTCCGACGTGGCCGAGCTCGTCCGGAGCCGCTGCCTGTCGTTCGAACCCACCTCGGGCGACCTGGAGGACTTCCGGCGGCTGGGCGCGGGCTCGGACCTCGCGGAGGCGATCCGTTTCTGCCGGGAGCGCGCGCCGGCGGAAGCTCGAGGCGGCCAGGGGGAGGCGGGCGCCCGCGAGCCGCTGCGCCTCGAGCTCTCCCGTGACAGCCTGGTGGCCCGTGCCGGCGAGCTGGTCGTGTTCGCGGCCCGGGTGGACCGCGGCGGGATACCGGTCTCCGGGCTGAGCCTCGTCGTCCGGGGGAGCGGCGACCTGGTCGGGGGCGCCGGGAGCGACGTGGCCGCCGTCACGGACAGTAGCGGGACCGCTCTCTTCCGCCTGCCCGTCGGCCGCGCGCCGGGCCGCTACGGCCTGGAGGTGGTCGGAGGGGAGGAGAGCCCGAGCGGAGAGGGGAGCGTCTCCCTGACCGTGCTCTCGGGCCCCGCCGCGCGGGCGGTCGTCCGCCCATCCGTCCTGGAGATCGGGCCCGGGACGCCGGACACGGCGCGGGTCCGCGTCGCCGTGAGCGACAGCTTCGGCAACGCCGTGCCTTCCTCGTCGGTGTCGCTCGTCCTGCCCGCAGAAGAGAGTGGCGGAGGACGCTGGAGCGCGTACTCGGACTCGTCCGGGACGGCCGTCCTCCGGGTCCCGGTGCAGCCGCTCCGGGAGGGGGGGGACACGCTGCAGGTGGTCGTGGACGGCAGGCGCCTGGCCGGCGTGCCCGTGAGCCTGGCGACCGCGGAGGCGGCTCGCCCGGCCGCGACCGACGAGGCGCTCGCGGCGCTGGCGGACAGCGCCGGCCGGCTCCTCGAGGCGGATGATGCAGGAGAGGCCCTGGCCCTGTACGAGCGCGTCCTGGCCCGGCGTCCCGAGGACCCCGACGCCCTGGCGGGTCGCGCCGAGGCCCTCCTCGCCCTCGGACGCGCCGGGGAGGCGGCCGACGGGTTCCGGGCCGCCCTCGCGGCGGCTCCGGACCGCACGGGCCTGTGGCTCGAGCTCGGCCGCAGCTACGAGGCCGCGGGCCGGCCCTCGGAGGCCGGGAGGGCGTACGGCCGGGCCCTCGCGGCCGGCGGGCTCCGGGCGGAGCGGGCGCGCTCGGCGATCGAGCGCTTGAAGGCCGTGCGGGGGCCCGCGTACGTGGAGGCTTCGGTGTGGGAGGGCCGCACCGTGATCCATCCGGGCGGCTCCCGGCGGGACTGGGATCCCCAGCGCGCGACGCTCCACATCCGGCCGAGCCCGCGGTTCGAGCTGTGGGGGCGCTACGACGACGCGCTGAACGTGGACCACCCGGAGCTGGTACGCAGCCAGATCGACGTGCGGAGCTGGTGGGTGGGGGCCGGGGGGACGTACGGCGTCTCCGACCGCTTCCGGACCCGGGCCGAGTTCGGCCGCCGGGAGCTCCCGCCGGGCGGAACCGTCCAGACGATGTGGTGGCTCGAGCAGACGGTCTTCCTCGGGGAGGGCTCGGCCGACCCGTTCCTGCGCCCCTCCGTGCACGCCAGCGGGCTCCTGGGGCACTTCTCCGACCGGGACGACTGGGTGGCCGAGGCGGGTGCGGGCATCCCGGCCGGCCGCTACGTGCGCCTCGAGCCGCGGGCCTCCTACGGCAAGCTGGTCGCCTCCGCCCCGTCCGACGAGCGGATTCCGGCCAGAGACTTCCGGCTCGGGCTGGGCGCGTGGATCCGCCCGGCGGCCGGGTGGCGGATCGAGCCGAGGCTGACCTACGGTCATCTGGAGGGCCCCGCCGGCGCCTCCGACCCCCTGACCGGGGACCTGTTCGACGCCACGCTCCGGGTGCACGTGCCCATCGTCCGGCAGGTGGGCGTGGACCTGTTCGGCCGCTACCAGGACCCGCCGGGCCGGGAGTCGTTCGGGGAGGTGGGCGGGGGCGTGTGGCTCGCCGTGCCCCGCTGACCTCGCTCTCGAGGAATGCCGGGGCTTTTCTCGCCTGCCGACTTTCGGTATTTGTTCGGTATGGGGACGTCCTTCGTGGAGCTCGCGGCGCGCTCGGCCTTCTCGCTCCTGGACGGGGCCTCCACGCCGGAGGCGCTGGCCGGGCGCGCGGGGGCGCTGGGCATGCCGGCCCTCGCCCTGGCGGACGCCTTCGACGTGGGGGGTGCGGTGCGCTTCTCCCGGGCGTGCGAGGGAGCCGGCGTCCGCCCCGTCCTCGGCGCGGAGGTGTTCGGGCGGCCCGACCGCCGCCTGGTCCTCCTGTGCCGGGACCGGGAGGGGTGGGGGACGCTGTCCTCGCTCATCACCGGGGCCCGCTGCGGACGTCCGCGGGGGGAGCCCCGGCTGGAGGCCCCTCCCGCGGCCGTCCTCTCCGGCCGGACGGCGGGTCTCGTGGGCCTGGTCCGGGCGGCCGGGGGGACGGGGTGGACGGAGGATGAGGTGGAGGCGCTCCGCCGCGCCTTCCCCGAGGGCGACCTCCTCCTGGCCCTCGAGCACCACGGCCTCCCCGAGGACGGCCGGCGCTGCGCCCGGTGGATCCGGTTCGCGGAGGAGGCGGGGCTCCCCTGGGTCCCGACCAACGCCCCCCGCTACGCCGCGCCGGGGGACCGGATCGTCCACGACGTGCTCGACTGCCTCCGGCACGACGTCACCCTGGACGAGGCGGGCGACCGCCTGCTGCCGAACGGGGAGTGGTACCTGAAGTCGGCGCGACAGATGGCGATGCGCTGGCCTCCCCAGGCCCTGCGCCGGACCGCGGAGGTGGCCGCCCGCTGCGCTTTCCGGATCGCCGACCTCGAGCCGCGGCTCCCCCCCTTCCCTGCGCCCGGCGGACGGGACTCCGCGGCCTTCCTCCGGGCGCTGGCCGAGCAGGGGGCCAGGGAGCGCTACGGCGAGACGCTCGGGGAGGACCACCGGCGGCAGCTCGAGCACGAGCTCGCCATCATCGAGCGGCTCGGACTCGTCGACTACTTCCTCATCGTCTGGGACATCGTCCGCTTCGCCCGGCGACGGGGGATCCTGGTGCAGGGCAGGGGATCGGCGGCCAACTCGGCCGTGTGCTACTGCCTGGGGATCACGGCCGTGGACCCCATCGGCATGGACCTCCTGTTCGAGCGTTTCCTCTCCGAGGAGCGGGACGAGGCGCCCGACATCGACCTCGACATCGCCCACCGCGACCGCGAGGAGGTGCTCCAGTACGTCTACGAGCGCTGGGGCCGCGAGCGGGCGGCCATGGTGTGCGAGTCGATCACCTACCGGGGGCGCCTGGCCGTGCGGGACGCCGCCCGGGTGCTGGGCTTCTCGCAGGAGGAGGCCGACCGCCTCTCGGCCGAGGTGGACCGCGGGGAGGCGGCCGACGCCGCCGCGCGGCTGGAGGACGGCGGGGCGGAGCGGGCGGGGCTCGACCCGTCGGCGCGGCGCACCCGGGCGCTGATCCACGCCGTGCGCGGGATGGACCGCCTCCCGCGTCACCGCTCCATCCACGTCGGCGGCTTCGTCCTCTCCGACCGACCGCTGGGGGAGGTCGTCCCGGTCGAGGAGGCCTCCATGGAGGGGAGGACGGTCATCCAGTGGGACAAGGACGACCTCGAGGACGCCGGCCTCATCAAGCTCGACCTCCTCGGCCTGGGGATGCTCACCGTACTGGGCGATGCGCTGGCCGCGGTGCGCCGCACGCGGGGCCGGAGCCTGGACCTGGCGAGCGTGCCGCAGGGGGACCCGGCCGTCTACGACATGCTGTGCGAGGCGGACACGGTGGGCGTCTTCCAGGTGGAGTCCCGGGCCCAGATGAACACGCTCCCCCGGGTGAAGCCGCGCTCGTTCTACGACCTGGTGATCGAGGTGGCCCTCATCCGGCCCGGGCCGATCCAGGGGGACATGGTCCACCCCTACCTCCGGCGCCGGCGGGGCGAGGAGCCGGTGACCTACCTGGACCCGCGCCTCGAGCCCGTGCTGGGGCGCACGCTCGGGGTACCGCTCTTCCAGGAGCAGGGGATGAAGGTGGCCGTGGCGCTGGCGGGCTTCACGCCGGCCCAGGCGGACCGGCTGCGGCGGGCCATGGGCTTCAAGCGCTCCGAGCCGGCCATGCGCGAGGTGGGACGCGAGCTCGAGGAGGGGCTCGTCCGGAACGGCGTCCCGCCGGAGGCCCGCGACAAGATCTTCAGGCAGCTCACCGCCTTCGCCAGCTACGGCTTCCCGGAGAGCCACGCGGCCAGCTTCGCGCTCCTCGTGTACGCCTCGGCCTGGCTCAAGCTGCATGCGCCGCCCGAGTTCTACTGTGCGCTCCTGAACGCCCAGCCCATGGGCTTCTACAGCCCCTCCACCCTGGTGCACGACGCCCGCCGCCACGGGGTGGAGGTCCGTCCCATCGACCTGGCGCGCTCGGCGTGGAGCTCGACCCTGGAGGAGGCCGGGGCGCCCGGCGTCGGCGGCGCGGCGCCGCCCGCCGATGGGCCCGCCCTCCGCCTCGGCCTGCGGCTGGTGCGGGGCCTGGGAGCGGCGGCGCGCGAGCGGCTCGAGGCGGCGCGGACGGAGGGGCCGTTCGGCTCGGTGGAGGAGGTGGTGCGGCGGGGCGGCCTCGGACCATCGGAGCTCCGCGCCCTGGCCCGAGCGGGCGCCTTCCGCACCCTGTGGCCGGGCCGGCGGGCGGCGCTGTGGGAGGTGCTCCGGCGCCTGCGGGGGGAGGCGGGTCCCCTGACGCCGCGCCGCCCGGAGAGCCCTCCGGGGGGCACCCCGGAGCCGCCGCTCGTGGAGGAGGGGGGGCGCCCGGCCTCCGTCCCGCGCCGCCCGGCCTCCGGCCCGCTCGCGCCCATGACGCGGCCGGAGCGGATCGCGGCGGACTACCGGTCCACCGGCCTCTCGCCCGAGGGTCACCCGATGGAGCATCTGCGGCCGGCGCTCGACGCCCGCGGCGTCCTGCCGGCCGCGGCGCTCCGGGAGCGCGAGGAGGGAGAGGAGGTGGCGGTGGCGGGGATCGCGATCTGCCGCCAGCGGCCGCGCACGGCCCGGGGGGTGATGTTCATGACGCTGGAGGACGAGACGGGCTTCGCGAACTTCGTCGCCATGCCGGACGTTCGCGAACGCTTCCGGGTCGAGCTCCGCTCCCCCCTCCTCCTTGCCCGGGGCGTGGTCGAGGCCGAGGAGGGCGTGGTGAACGTGCTCCTGCGCTCGGTCGAGCCCCTGGTCCCCGCGGGCGGAGCCTCCCGGGTCCCGAGCCGGGACTACCGGTAGGAGGGACGCGGCGTGCCGCGCTCCGCCGTCCCGGGCTCATCGACGACCCTCTTCAACTAGAATTGAAGAGGGGAGCGGAGGGGGACCTGCCCCGCCGCCGCGGAACCCCGGGCGACCCGGCGTGTTGCACCACCACGGAGCCTTCCCGGACGGGGAGGCCGGGGCGAACGCCGCCAGCGGGAACACCACCTGGGAAAGGGGAGGCGCCGTGCCCGACAGCCCGCGACGACGCCGAGCGCTCAGAGGCCGGTCCCGGGGCGTCATCCTGGCCGTGGTCGTCCTGGTCCTCCTGGGCGTGGGAGCCTGGCTGTGGCTACGGTCGCGCTCCGGCTCCGGGCCGGCCGCCGCCGACGGGAAGGCCGCGACGGCGCAGGCGAGCTCCGCGGCCGCGCGGGAGGGACCCTCGGATTCGCTCCCCTCGCCGGCGGCCAGCGACTCCCTCGTGCGCGCCTGGATGGAGGGCCTCTCGAGCCATCCCCGCCTGGCGGAGTGGCTCGCCACCGACGACCTGGTCCGCCGCTTCGTCCGCGCCGTCGTCTCGGTGGCGTTGGGCCGGAGCCCGCACTCCGAGCTGGAATTCATGGGGCCCGACGAAGCGTTCCGCGTGCGCCGGGCCGGCGACACCGTGTTCGTGGATCCCGACTCGTACCACCGGTACGATGGGGTCGCGGAGACGTTCACGGCGCTGGACACCGGCGCCGCCGCGAGGCTCTACGGACGCCTCCGGCCCCTCTTCCAGGAGGCCTACCGCGACCTGGGCTACGGGGAGGGCTCCTTCGATGCGGAGATGGCCCGTGCCGTGGAGGAGCTGGAGGCCGTGCCGGTGCCCGACGGGCCCGTCGAGCTCCTGCCGAAGGGCGGCACGCGCTACGCGTTCGCGGATCCGCGACTCGAGCGGCTCGACCCCGCCCAGAAGCAACTCCTTCGCATGGGGCCGGGCAACGTCCGCCGCGTGCAGGGCAAGCTCGAGGATCTGGCGGAGGCCCTGGGCCTGCCGACGCTGCCCTCGGAGTAGCGGTCCCCGGCGCCGCCTTCGCCGGCCGCCGCGCGCTGGCCCGGGGTCCGCCCCCGCGCCTATTCTTCGGATTCGCGCAGCCTCTCCACGCGCTACCCTCCGGCCGCGCCGAGGCCCGGACCGCCGTGGAGGGACGGCACGCACGCACGAGCGGGAGGACCGAGGGTGGCCGAAGGGAAGGCGAGGGAGCCGAAGATCGTGGACAAGCCGTGGGGAAGGGAGGTGTGGTACGCTCACACCGACCGCTACGCCGGCAAGGTGCTCGAGGTCGACGCGGGGCACACCCTCTCCCTGCAGAAGCACCGCGTCAAGCACGAGACGCTCTTTCTCCAGTCGGGCCGGATGACCTTCACGCTGGAAGGCGATGTGTTCGAATGGCGGCCGGGCGAGGCCATCGAAATCCCCCCGGACACCATCCACCGGATGGCGGCCCTCGAGGACTCCGTCATCCTGGAGGTGAGCACGCCCGAGCTGGACGACGTCGTGCGGCTCGAGGACCGCTACGGCCGCATCTGATGGACCTCGAGGACCGCACCTACCCGCGGACCTGGCTCCTGCTGGAGGCGGTGGAGGACGGGCCCAGGCTCGTCGGCCAGGAGGTCGTCGACCTCTCTCCCGGCGCCATCGAGCTCCGGCACGCCGCCAGGGCCCTCCGGGGATACGCCGAGACCCGGGAGCGCTGGGTCGACCTGGACGGAGAGGGCCGCTGGGCCCGGCTCGGCGGCGAGCACCGCCGCGAGCTCTCCTTCGGGCCGGAGATCCGTTACTGCGTGGAGCTCGACGGCCGTCGGCGCATCCACGGCGGTCGTCCTCTCCGCCACCTGGCCGTGCGCATGCCGCGCTCCGGCCTCACGCCCGCCACTTCGGCCGAGATCGGGCTCTACTTCTACGGCCGGCGACCCGCGGTCTTCGGCTTCATCGGACCCCGCCGGGCGCACGGGTTCATCGGCCTCGACTGGGAGCCCGTGGGCCGCGAGGATGTGGGCTGGCTGCTCGAGCGCGAGATGCGGGGGCGGGGAGGCGAGTGAGCCGAAGGCCGGGGGGGGCGTGAGCGGGGGGCGCGGGGCCGCGCGGGGCGCGCTGGTCCGGGCGGGGTGCACGCCGGTACGCTCCGCTCCCGACCACCGGGCGGAGATGGTCTCCCAGTGGCTGTGCGGCGAGGCCCTCGAAACGCTGGAGCGCGAGGACGCATGGGTCCGGGCCCGCGGGCCCGACGGCTACGAGGGATGGTGCCTGGCCGGCGCCCTCCTCCCGGCCGGCCCGGACGAGGTGGAGGCGTGGACCGTCGCGGCCGAGCGCTTCTCGCTCGGCGTCCGGCTCCTGGGTCCGGAGGAGGGAGAGGATCCGACCCCACGATTCCTCCCCTGGGGAGCCCGAGCCACCGGCGCGCACGAGGGCCGCGTCCGTCTCCCGGACGGCCGGGCGCTCCTGCCCGAAGACCCGTCGCGGCTCCCGGACCCGGTCGCGCTCCGGGCCCGGCACCCGCTCCGGGGGTCGGCGGTCGCGGGGACGGCCACGGCCTGGCTCGGCACGCCCTACGTGTGGGGAGGGCGGACGCCCGAGGGAGCGGACTGCTCGGGACTGGTGCAGGCCGTGTACGCGGCGCACGGGGTGCGGCTCCCCCGGGACAGCGGGGACCAGCTGGCCGCCGGACCCGAGGCGCCGGAGGCCGTCCAGGATCCGGCCCAGCGGCGCCCCGGGGATCTCCTCTTCTTCGGGGCGTCACGCTCGGAGGTCACGCACGTGGCCGTGTGCGCGGGCGGGAGCCGCATCCTCCACGTCGCGGCGGCGAGGGGCGCGGCCAGCCTCGACGACCTGGAGGATCTCCCCGAAGGGCTCGAGGGGCTCGCGCAGAAGCTCGTCGGCGCGACGCGCCCGCTCAGCTCTCGATGAGCACCACGGCGGCCGCCACCCCGCCCTCGTGCGTGAAGCTCAGGTGGACCTGCCGCCCCCCGGCGTCCCGGAGCTTCCCGGCCGCCGACCCGGACAGGCGCAGGTGCGGCCGGCCGTTGGCGCCCGTGACCACCTCGACCTCGTGCCACGCGATCCCGCCGGACCAGCCGGTCCCGAGCGCCTTCAGGAACGCCTCCTTCGCGGCGAAGCGCGCGGCGTAGCCCTCGGCGGGTGACGCGCGTCCCTCGCAGGTCTCACGCTCCCCCTCGGTGAACAGCCGCTCGCGGGCCCCGTCGGGGCGCCGCTCGAGGAGGGCGGCCATCCGCTCCACCCGTACGTGGTCGATCCCGATCCCGACGATCATGCCGGCATGGTAGGGCGCCGGGGGAACCGGGGCCAGCGCCGTCGGGCCCGGTTGTGGCGGGGCGAGGCCCCGGATATATTCCGCGCTAGTTGAGAATGAATCTCAACCGTGTGGACACGGCGAGAGACCGGCGGGTCCGCGCGCCGCGGGCCACGACGGATCGCGCGGAGACCGTCGCGCGATGCGCGCCCCCGCCGGAAGACACGGAGCGACGGGATGAGCGAGCCAGCGTCATGAAGCGACTCCAGGCCGGGACCCTCCCGGTCTCCTGCGCGCGCGCGGCCCTCGCTCTCGCTTCCCTGCTGGTCGCCGCGCCGACTCCTTGCGCCGCGCAGCGGGCCGGAGGCGCGGCCACGACATCGGGGACGAGCGCCGCCGAGCGCGCCGGCCGGGTGGCGTCGCTCCTCGAGCTCGCCGCCACCGAGTACGCCCTCGGCGTCCCCGCCGCCGGGGGCCGGGTCACCAGCGAGGCGGAGCTCGACGAGGCCCGGGGTTTCGTCGGGCAGGCCCGCGACATGTTCGCGGACCTCCCCGCGCCGACCGGCGGCCCCGACCCGCGGGCGGCCGCGGAGCGCGCCTCGGCCCGGCTCGACTCTCTGGCCGCGCTCCTGCAGGCGCGGGCCGCCCCCGGGGCCGTGCACGCCCTCGCCGCGCGCACGGGGCGCGACCTCGCGCGCGGGTGGAGCGCCGTGCTCGTCCCCGCGCCCCCGCGCCGCCCCTCGGTGGCCCGCGGGGCGGCGGTCTACCGCGCCAGCTGCGCGGAATGCCACGGGGCGTCCGGCCGCGGGGACGGACCGGCCGGAGCCGGGATCGAGCCGCCGCCGGCCGACTTCGCGCGCCCGGCGCGGGCCGAGGAGGGGACGCCCGCCCGGGACTTCCAGGTCGTCACACTGGGCGTTCCCGGCACGCTCATGAAGGGGTGGGGCGACGAGCTGTCGGTCGAGCGGCGCTGGGACCTCGTGGCCTACCTCCAGACGCTCCGCTTCGGCGCGGCCGAGGTGGCCGAGGGGAAGGACCTCGCGCTCGGCGACAGCGCCGGGGGGAGCCCGGTCGCCTCCGAGCTCCGGGGCTGGTCCTCGCTCCCCTCCGCGGCGAGGCTCTCGGACGTCGACCTCGGGCGGCGGATCCAGCGCCTGTGGTCGGGCGCGCGGGGCGACACGCTGGCCGCGGGTGAGGTCCGGGCGGTGGTGGCCTACGCCCGCACGCTCCTCGGGACGCCGGCGTCGGGGCTTCCGGCGCCGGACCGCGGCAGGGCGCTCGCCGAGAGCATCGAGCGGGCCGATTCGCTGGCGGGCGTCGCCGCTTCGCTCGGGAGGTCGGGCGACGCCGGGGGCGCCCGGGCGGCCGCGGTCGACGCCTACATGGCGTTCGAGGGCGCCGAGACGGAGCTCCGCTCCAGGGCTCCCGACCTCACGGGCCGGATCGAGGCCGCGTTCTCGGGTCTCCGGGACGCGGCGGTCTCGTCCGGGGACGCGGGAGCCGGGGGCGGTCCTTCCGTCGATGACGCCCGCCGCGGGGTGCACGACCTCCTCGACCGGGCGCGCGCGGAGCTCGCGAGCCCCGTGACCGCGTGGTCGCTGGCCACCCAGTCCTTCTTCGTCATCCTCCGCGAGGGCTTCGAGGCGATCCTCATCATCGGGGCGATCCTCACCTTTCTGGCGAAGACCGGGGCGGACGAGCGGAAGAGGGACGTTCATCTCGGCGCGGGAGCGGCCGTCGTGGCCAGCTTCCTGACGGCTTGGGCGCTCCAGGAGCTCCTGCAGGTCACGCCGGCCAGCCAGGACGTGCTGGAGGGCGTGACCATGCTGGTGGCGGTCGTCGTCCTGTTCTCGGTGAGCTACTGGCTCCTGTCGCGCATGGAGCACGAGCGCTGGCAGCAGTACCTGAGGTCCCGGATGCAGAAGGCCCTCGGGGCGGGCGGCGGCCTCGCGCTGGCCAGCGTGGCCTTCCTGGCCGTTTACCGGGAGGGCTTCGAGACCGTGCTGTTCTACAAGGCGCTGTTCGGCTTCTCGAGCGGCGGCGCGGGCCCCGTGGTGGGCGGATTCCTGGCCGGGTGCGTGGCGCTGGGTGCCATCTACCTGGCCTTCAACCGGTTCGGGGTCCGCATCCCGATGCGACCCTTCTTCGGGGTGACGAGCGGAGTCCTCTACTACATGGCGGTCGTGTTCGTGGGGAAGGGGATCCACGAGCTGCAGGAGGCGGGCGTCGTCCCCTCCACCCGCCTGGCCGGCATGCCCCGGATCGAGCTCCTCGGGATCTACCCCGACCTCCAGAGCCTCCTGGCGCAGGTGGCGCTCCTCGCGCTCCTGCTGACGGCCCTGTGGCTCACGTTCGGACGGGGCTCGGGGGAGACGGCCACGGCGGCCGCTACTCGCTGAACATCACGTGCGTCTCGTACATCTCCATGATGTGAGCGCGGCTGAGCACCCCCACCAGACGCCGCGAGCCGTTCCCCTCGACCACCGGGATCGTGTCCAGGTCCCTCACGCCCATCTTCCGCATGGCGTCGAGGAGCGTGTCGTCCGGCGTCACGGTCTCGACGTCCTCCAGCATGAGGTCGGCGGCCACGAGCAAACCGCTCAGCTCCTGCTGCGCCACGGCCCGGGCGATCTCGGGATAGCTGAGGACGCCGGCCAGCTCGAGCTCCGGCGTCACGACCGGGAAGTCGGTCTGGTGGGATCGGCGCAGGCGGTCGAGGAGGGCCCTGACCGGCGCGTCCTCGCTGACCACGTCCGGATCGCGGTCGTAGGCCTCCGAGACGGAGACGCTCTCCAGGACGGAGCGATCCACGCCCTGCTGGATGTTCTCGCCCTCGCGGGCCAGCGCCAGCGTGTAGATGGAGTCGCCGTTCAGCTTCCGGGCGACCACGTAGCTCAGCACGCACACCAGCATGAGCGGCAGGATGAGCCCGTAGTCGTTCGTCATCTCGAAGACGATGATGATGGCCGTGAGCGGAGCGAAGGTGGCCCCGGACAGGACGCCGGCCATGCCCACGAGCGCGTAGGCCTCGGGACGGATGGCCAGGGTCGGGAACAGACTCTGGAGAGTGAGCCCGAAGAAGCTCCCGAAGGAGGCGCCGACGAACAGGGATGGGCTGAACACGCCGCCGGCGCCGCCGCCTCCCATGCTGAGCCCCGCCGTGAACGCCTTGAGGAGGGCCACCAGGAGGGCCAGCCCCCCCGCCAGCTGACCGAAGAGGACGAGCTGGATGCCCTCCCGGCCCGGACCCAGCAGCTGGGGGTGGACCAGGCCCGCGCTCGCCACCAGGGCCCCGCCCACGATCGGAGGCAGGAGCCAGGGGAGCGGGAGCCGTTTGGCGAAGTCGAGCGCGAGGTAGAAGCCCCGCACGAAGAACACGGCCACCAGCCCCGCCGCCAGGGCCAGGAGGAGGTAGAAGCCGAGCTGACGGGCCGAGACGAGGAGGAACTCGGTCGGCACGTCGAAGGACGGGTGGCTCCCCAGGTAGGCGCGCGAGACCACCGCCGCCAGCACGCTGGACACCACGACCGGACTCATCGCGCTGACGGTGAATGTCCCGAGCACGACCTCCAGCGCGAACATGACGCCGGCGATGGGGGCGTTGAACGCCGCCGAGATGCCGGCCGCCGCGCCGCACCCGAGGAGTACCTTGGTCCGGTTGGGGCGGAAGCGGAAGAGCTGCGCGAGCCCCGAGCCTACGGTCCCTCCCGCCAGCGCCACCGGTCCCTCGGCCCCCAGCGAGCCGCCGGCCCCCAGCGTCACGGCGGCGCACAGGACCTTCGTGAAGGTCCGGACCACCGGCAGCTCGCCGCGCCGCCGGGCGACCGAGACCATGAGGACCGGCACCATCTCGCCGCTCCCCCCCCCGGCCAGGTTGAAGCGCATCCAGCGGGCGATCGCGAGCCCGACCGGGAGGACGACGAAGGGCGCCCACGGCGCTCCCGGAGCCGCGCCGAGGAGCCCGACCGCCGCCGCGGCTCCCCGTTGGAGGAGGTCCACCAGCCCGTAGAAGCCGACGATGGCGTAGCCCGCGCCGGCGCCGATCGCCGCGGCGAAGACGATGAGGACCCACGTCTCGTCGACACCCCGCCGCAGGAGGAAGCGCGTGAGCCACCGCCACCAGGGCCGCCTGATGCGGCCGGCCACCGAGTGTCGTCTCGCCTGTCGGCTCATGTCCTAAACAACGGAATCGTGGGCCCCTGTCCTGTCCCGCCGCGTGCCCGAGGACGCCCGTCGAACGGTAGTGGACCGGACCGCGGAGGTCCGCTCCGGCGCGGCATCAGTATCGGCTTCGCGCCCTGACGCGGCAACGGGGACGTTGCTCCCCCGGCGCGAGGCCTCTATCCTCCCAGCGTCATGATTGAACTCGCCCCGCCACCGCGCGCCGGTTGACCGCTTCCCGCGACGCTTCCATGGAGCAGACCGCTTCCACCAAGCAGTGGATCGACCGGGTCGTGGACGCCCTCGGCTCCGAAGCTTCCGGGGGCGCGAGCGCCCCGCTCGAAGCCTTCGCCCGCCTGCTCCTGGCCCGGGCCTCGGCGGATCTCCTCGAGCGGCGGGAGCCGGTCCGGCTCGCCGAGGACGTCCGCTCGCTGTTCGAGTTCGTGGGGGCCAGGGGTTCGGGGGAGATCGGCGTGCGCGTGCGACCCGTGGCCGGGCGCTCCCATCGGCTCACCCTCGAAACGGTGATGCCGGACCGCCCCTTCATCGTCAACACGCTGCGCGAGTACCTGCACGGCGAGGGATGGGCCGTCGTCCACCTCCTGCACCCCGTCCTCGGTCTGACGCGCGACGCGAACGGGGACGTGGTCGCGGTGCGCGGGAGGGACGCCGAGGGCCCGCACACGTCGGTCGTCCGCCTGGAGTTCGAAGGACAGGTGGAGGAGGGCGACGCCGAGCGGATCGAGGACGACCTCCGGTACCGTCTCCGCCAGGTGCGGCTGGCGACGGACGACTTCCAGGCCATGATGGAGCGGACGCGGGAGATCGCCCACGACCTGGAGGGGGAGAAGGAGCGGGTCCCGTGGCGGGCGAGCGAGCTGGACGAGATTCGCGAGCTCCTCGCGTGGCTCCGGGACGGCTACTTCGTCTTCCTGGGCTACCGCGCCTACGACCTGGTGTCCAAGAACGACACCCGGTGGATCCAGGTGGAGAGGGACAGCGGGCTCGGGATCCTCAGGGACGAGGGCACCTCGCGCTTCGCGGAGCCGGTCCGCATCGAGGACCTCCCGCCGGATCTCAGGGCCCGGGTCCTGGGCGGCCCCCTGCTCATCGTCTCCAAGACCAACGCGGAGTCGCCCGTCCACCGCCGGGCCAGGATGGACTACCTCGGGATCAAGAAGCTCGGGCCCGAGGGCGAGGTCACGGGCGAGCGCCGCTTCCTCGGCCTGTTCACGGCCAAGGCCTACGCCGAGGACGCCTCGACCATCCCCATCCTCCGGGGCAAGCTCGAGGAGATCCTGGAGGCCGAGGGCGCCTCCAGGGGATCGCACGACTACAACCTCATCGTCCAGATCTTCAACAGCATGCCCAAGGAGGAGCTCTTCCTGGCCTCCGTCCCCGAGCTCCTGAGCGTGATCGGGGAGGTCATGGCCACGGAGGGCTCGGACGAGGTCCGGCTCCTGTCCAGGCCCGACCCCCTGGCCCGCGGCGTCAACGTCCTGGTCATGCTCCCGCGCGAGCGCTTCTCCGAGGACGTCCGCCGCAAGGTCCAGGAGATTCTGCTCGAGACCTACGGCGGCGAGCTCCTGGACTATCATCTGGCCATGAACGGCGGGGACCAGGCGCGCCTCCATTTCTACCTGGGGACGAGCCTCGACGACATCGCCGGCGTGGACGTCCTGGCGCTCGAGGGGAGGATCCGTCGGGCGGTGCGGAGCTGGGAGGAGCGGCTCTCCGACGCGCTCGAGCGGACCCTGGACGTCGACGCGGCCCAGGTGCTCGCCGACCGCCACCAGGAGGACTTCTCCGACGAGTACAAGGCGGCCATCGACGTCGAGACCGCCGTGGAGGACATCGGCCAGCTCGAATCGCTGGCCGCGACGGGCCTCCAGCAGCTCTCCCTGGAGTCCTCCGGCGGAGGCCGCCCGAACGCCTGGAAGCTCAAGGTGTTCGCGCCGCGGGGGATGTACGTCCTCAGCGATCTCATGCCGATCCTGGAGAACCTGGGCTTCCGGGTCCTCGAGGCCGACCAGTACGACGTGGGCGGGGTGCGCGAGCCCGCGCGCACGATCCACATCTTCGCCGTGGAGTCGCCCGAGGGGTGGAGCCTGGAGGTCGCCGAGGCGGCGCGCCGCATGGCGGAAGTGTTCCGGGCCATCCAGGAGGGCCGTGCCGGGAACGACAGCCTGAACTCGCTCGTCCTCTCCGCCGGGCTCGACTGGCGCGAGGTGGCGCTCCTTCGCGCCTACGCGGGTTACGGCTTCCGGATCGGAGCCGTCTCCAGCCGGGCCGGCGTCCGCCGGGCGCTGACGGGCCACCCGGCGGCCGCGAGGCTCCTGTTCCGGATGTTCGAGGCGCGCCACGACCCCGGACGAGGGGGCGACGACGAGCCCACGGTGGCCCGGCTTCGCGAGGACTTCCGAGATCAGCTGGAAGGGGTCGGCGGGATCGAGGAGGACCGCACGTTCCGGCGCATCCTGAACCTGGTCCAGGCCACCGTCCGCACCAACTTCTTCCAGTCCTCGCCCGGGGCCGCGAGCGGGACGATCGCGCTGAAGTTCGACGGCCGGCGCATCGAGGTGCTGCCCGAGCCCAGGCCCCGCTACGAAATCTACGTGGACAGCGGCAGGGTCGAGGGCGCGCACCTCCGTATGGACGCGGTGGCCAGGGGCGGGATCCGCTGGAGCGATCGGAGCGAGGACTTCCGGGTGGAGGTGCTGGGCCTGGTGAAGACCCAGCAGGTCAAGAACGCCGTGATCGTGCCCGCCGGGGCCAAGGGCGCGTTCGTCGTCAAGAACCCTCCCGAGGACCGGAAGACCCTGCGCGAGATGGGGGTGGCCTGCTACGAGGAGTTCATCGGAGCGCTCCTGGACCTCACCGACAACATCGTCGGGGGGGAGGTCGTCCACCCCGAGGCGACCGTCGTGCGGGACGGCGAGGACCCCTACCTGGTCGTCGCCGCCGACAAGGGCACGGCCGACCTCTCCGACACGGCCAACGCCCTGGCCGCCCGGCACGGCTTCTGGCTGGGCGACGCGTTCGCCTCCGGGGGCTCGCACGGCTACGACCACAAGGATCTCGGGATCACGGCGCGCGGCGCCTGGGAGTGCGTCCGGCGCCACTTCCGCGAGATGGGCCACGACATACAGGAGGAGCCGTTCACCGTCGTCGGCATCGGGGACATGAGCGGTGACGTGTTCGGAAACGGCATGCTGCTCAGCCGCCAGATCCGGCTCGTGGCCGCCTTCGACCACCGCCACGTCTTCCTCGACCCCGATCCCGACCCCGAGACGAGCTTCGCCGAGCGGGAGCGCATGTTCGGGCTTCCGGGCTCGAGCTGGGACGACTACGACCGGTCCGTGCTGAGCGAGGGCGGCGGGATCTTCGAGCGGGGCGCCAAGCGCATCCCGCTCTCCGATCCGGTTCGCGAGCGGTTGGGGATCGAGGAGGAGGAGCTCAACGGCGAGGCCCTCATCCGCGAGATCCTCAGGGCCGACGTGGACCTCCTGTGGAACGGCGGCATCGGGACCTACGTGAAGGCGAGCGACGAGACGCACGGCGAGGTCGGCGACCCGGGCAACGACGACGTCCGTGTCGACGCCACCGAGCTCGGCGCCTCGGTGGTCGGCGAGGGGGGGAACCTGGGGCTCACCCAGCGCGGCAGGGTCGAGTACGCCCTCCGGGGCGGACGGATCAACACCGACGCCCTCGACAACTCGGCCGGCGTCGACATGTCGGACCACGAGGTCAACCTCAAGATCCTCCTGGCGGGCGTGGTCGACGCGGGTGAGCTGGACACCGACGGTCGGAACGCCCTCCTCGAGGAGGTGACGGCCGAGGTGGCCGACGCGGTCCTCCGCCACAACTACACCCAGAGCCTGGCCGTCAGCCTGGACGAGCACCGGGTGCGGCAGGTGCCGGCCGAGTTCGGTGACGCGCTCATCATGCTGGAGCGGGAGGGCCTTCTGGACCGAGGCCTCGAGTTCCTCCCCGCCACCGAGGAGCTGCTGGAGCGGCAGGAGTCGGGCCGGCACCTGACGCGCCCCGAGCTGTGCGTCCTGCTGGCCTACGCCAAGATGCATCTGAAGCGCGCCCTGCAGCGGACCGAGCTGGCGAGCGACGAGGTGCTGGCCGGACTCCTCCGGGGCTACTTCCCCGACCGGGTGGTCGAGGTCGCGGGCGAGGAGGGTCTGGCCCGCCACCGCCTGGCCTCGCGGATCGTCGCCACCAGCCTGACGAACACCTACGTGGACCGCATGGGCGCCTCCAGCCACCTGGAGCTCGCGCGCGAGACCGGAAAGCCGGTCGCCGAGGTGGCGCGGAGGTGGTTCGCCGCCTACCGGATCGGACGGGCCGAGGAGCTGTACGCCGACCTGGAGGCGCTGGACGGAACGGTGCCCGCCGGCGTGCAAATGCGGTGGTTCCTCCGGATGTCCGAGGCGCTCGAGCGCGCCACGCGCTGGTTCCTCACCAACGTGGACGCGGACTGGTCGATCGCCCGCTGCGTGGAGGCATATGCCGGCCCCGTGGATGCGCTCGAGGACGCGCTGCCCGACCTCCTCTCCGGAACAGGCCTCGAGGAATATCGCGCGCTAGGCCGCCTCCACGTCACCGACGGTCTGCCCGAGGAGACCGCCGCCCGGCTGGCCGGGTTCGACCACCTGGATGCGCTTCTCCCCGTGGCCGAGCTGGCCCGCGAGCACGACGTGGACGCCGGGCTCGTGGGCCGCGTGTTCTTCGGGATCGTCGAGGACATCGACTTCGCCTGGCTCCAGTCGAAGCTGGGCTCGGTCGCGGGCGGCGATCTGTGGGTGCAGCGCGCGGCCAAGGCGCTCTCGCTCGAGCTCGAGTCCTCGCGAATGCGGATCGCCGGCTGGCTCCTCGTGCGGCTCGAGGACGGCCGCGGAATCGAGGAGGTGCTCGAGGAGTTCCGCTCGGAACACGCGGCCGAGCTGGGCCGGATCCGGCAGGTGATCGAGGAGGTGCGCGCGCTCCCCGAGCCCGGCCTGGCGGCTCTCACGGTGGCCGTGCACGCCATCGGGGGCCAGGCGCCGGTGCGCGAGGGCGGAGGGTAGGCGGGGCGAACCGAGCGCAGGCGCGCCTCGCGCTTCGGGGATTTGGCGGAATCGTCCACGCGGGCGGGAGACCGGTAGGCCGCCACTCCGTCCTCGTCCCGGCAGCGGGGGGCAGTCGAGAGCGAAGGTCCGGAACAGGTCCTGGTGGCGTTGGAAGATGGCGTCGTGGACCAGCTGGACCCCCTTCTGAAGCGCGGACAGTCAGACGTCGAGGTCCACGCCTCCCGAGCGAAAGACGGGCTCCGTCATCCGCTCCCCGCCCGGTCATCGACTCCCGGCGACACCGGCTCGGAGAGCACCGCCGGCCTTTCGACCCGCGCCCGGACGTGGTAGGGGAACAGCTTCTTCAGCCTCAGGAACTGCTTCTCCCACACGTTCCAGCTCACCAGCGCCATGCCGACCGACACGGCGGTCGCGACCACGAAGAAGACCGCCAGGCGAAGGAGCTGCGACCCGGACGAACAGGATGGCCGCCCCCCGCACGGCGTCCAGCGCGGGAACGTGGCGGCCCGGACCGGGGACGGCGGCGGGGCGGTCCGTCACGGGGCGCCCGGGGTCATGCGCAGCAGCGCCGCGCGAAGCGGGAAGACGAGGCGCGCCGCGGCCCGGTACCATCGCGCCGACTCGCGACCCGCCCGCAGGCTGTCGAGCCAGCCGCCCGACCGGAAGGCCGCCCGACGGGCCCCCTCGAAGCAGCTCCTTCTCCGGGTCACACGGAAGAGGACCGCACACAGGCCCCACGCGACCAGGCTCGTCCCCAGCGCCGCCAGGCACCGGAGGGCGTTCCGCCTGGGGACCGAGCGGACCTCGTGCCATACGGGAAGGGACCGCACCCACACGTCGTTGCGGCCGCGCGCGAAGGCGGTCGAGACGACCCGGCGGGGCGTGACCGCGCCCCGGTCCACGCGGTGGCGAACGACCGCGCCGGGACAGAACCATACGCGGCCGCCCGCCGCGCGGATGCGGTCCTGGAGCTCGGTGTCCTCGAAGAAGGCGCTGTCCTCCCGCTCGACCCGCTCCTCGCCCTGCAGGCCGACGGTCTCGTCCCAGGGGCCGAGCCGCTCGAAGACCCGGCGCGGGACCGCCATGTTGCCGCCCCAGACGTACTCGAAGCGCCCCAGCGGCCTCTGCTCCCGGTGGTCCAGGAGGCCGGCGTCCGCCAGGGCCGGCTCCGTCAGCCACTCGGGCCACTCTCCCAAGTCGTGGGGGACCGGAACGATGGGCCCACCGGCCGCGACCGGCTCCTCGCCGTGCCGCGCGAAGAGACGGTGGTACGAGTCCACCCACCCCGGGTCGATCTGCATGTCATCGTCGGTGAACAGGAGGAGTGGGGCCCGGGCGAGGCGTATGCCCGCGTTCTTGCCCCGGCTGAGGCCGGGCCGCGGCTCTCGGGCGGTCCGGAAGCGGGGGTCCCGGCGGCACCACTCCGCGAGCAGGTCGGGCGTGGCGTCCGTCGAGCCGTTGTCGATCACGACGACCTCGAAGGGGATGTCGCCGCGCTGCACCGCGAGCGTGCCGAGGGTCTCGGGCAGGTAGTGCGCGCGATCGCGGGTCGAGATGATGACGCTGACCGCCGGTTCCGTCGCCATGGTGGTGCCGGGGTCCTGGCCGTACGGGGGGTTCAGCCGCTGCCCACGCGGAGGCTCAGGCCACCTTGTGGTACCAGCCCCCGATCGTGAGGCGCGTCCGATCCCCACCGTCTCCCGGCCGGATCGGCTCGACCACGTGGGCCGAGTGGGTGAGCACGTTGAAGGCGACCAGGCTGTTGTACCTGGCCTCGACCACGGTCTCCCCTCCGTCCAGGTGCGTCACCCGGAGCTGGCCGCCGAACTCGGGCTTCCATCCCGGCGTCAGGTACAGGACGAGCGCGAGCTGTCGATTCCGGTTGTCGTCCGAGTGGGGCCGCAGCATGTCCTCGTGGGTCATGGCGTGGGCCCCGAAGTCGTCGCTCGCGCCCAGGGGCATGCCGGTGATGGTCTCGAAGTAGCTCCTGAACTCCGGCTGCTGGAAGGTCATGCGGAACTGCAGGTAAGTCAGCGCGTTGGGACTGGTCCGATACCGGGGAGGGGTGCCCACCAGCTTACCCAGCCGGAACAGGCGGTCCTCGTCCGGCGCTTCCCGCCAGTCCTCCTCGCTGACCGCCCCCTCGACCGAGTACAGGCCGTGCTCGGAGCGGAACTCGGCTTCCCCGGAGAGGAACAGGCTCAGCCGCTCGGCGACCTCCGAAACGAGGAAGTCCTCGATCACGACCACGTGCGCGGGATGCGAGGTGAAGGCATCCCGATAGGCCTGGAGCGCTTCGTCCTCGAGGTGTCGGGATCGGATCCACGCCGCCAGGCGCTCCCGATCGATCATGGTCCGGTTCCTGGCTGGGGTTCCACCTAAACGAGAACCCCGGCGCCAGAGGACTGGCGCCGGGGTTCTCGAGAATGTGCCGGGGTCGCTTCAGCTTCCCCCGGACAGGGCCGACTGCTCACCGAAGTTGTCGATGTGGCAGTTCTCCTTGCAGCCCTTCACCTGCCCGTGCGGCGTAGCGAACGTGTAGTCCGCGATCGGCCCGTACTCGACGAGCTTAGGCGACTGGTACTGCAACTTCGTGGGGCTCCTCATACGCTTTCTCCTCCCATGGGTGGTGGGTCACCCGTCATGGCGTCCCATTGAGTTCGGGCGTCCCGGTACGTGCACCCGTCAACGATGCAGGTCGCGTACCAAGTCTCCATGTACCTAACGATAGGTGAAAGTGGTACTTTGTCAAGCAATTAGGCGGGGATCCGCGTCTTCTCCCCGAACGCCGCGGCGGTCGTCTCCGTCCCTGATCGCCGCGTCACCGCAACACATTTGCGGCGACGCACCTCCAGCCGGGCTCAGGGGCTCCCCACGGCCCGAACGACCCGATCCACCGTGGCGTCGAGGCTCTCGGGACGGAAAGGCCGGTGGAGGTTCCAGATCGGAAGCTCGGCTGCCAGGCGGCTCAACTGCCTGAACGAGCGCGCCCGCCCTTCGTCGGTCGGGAGCCTGAAGTTGAGAGCCCAGAGGTCGGGCAGGGCCTCCGCCGGCGACGTACGCTCCATCCTCACCTCGTCCGCCGATCGCCGAAGGAACACGATGGCCGCCAGCGGCACGGGGGCGCCGTCGCCCCTGCGGTCCTGGTCGAGCATCAGGTAGATGCGGTCGGGCCGCGTCAGGACGGCCCGGGTGCCCTCGGGAGCCCGTCCCTCGTACACGTCCGGGCGGATGCGCAGGAGAGCCGGTCCGGGGAGCACCGCGGGGGAAGGACTCACCCGGCAGCAGGCCAGGTCCTCGCTCAGGACGCGATGGCCGCGCTCGTGGAAGGCCAGGGCGAGGGTGGACTTGCCGTGGCGTCCGGGACCGGCCAGGAGCACCGCTCTCCCGCCGACCTCGACCGCCGCCGCGTGCAGCGACAGGTCGTCTCGGGCCATGTAGCAGAGCGTGGCCGGGATGCCCCACAGCCGCTGCTCCCGGACGATCTCGTCCTCTCCCTCGCAGTCGGGAATCTCGATGCGCCCGCGCTCCGGATCGACGCGGTACGCACCGGCCTCCGCGACCCAGTACTCGAAGCCGCCCTCGACCCGGTACAGCGCCGCCCCCACATCGCGGTCCGCTCCCGCCAGCGTCCACCGGGCCAGGGCCGGCAGCTCCGGCCGGGTCCGCGGCTCGTGTGCGGTGACGACCTCGAGCGGCTCGACCCCTCCCCCCGAGCGGACGAACCGAAGCGTCGGTTCGCTGCGGACCCGGAAGCCGAACGCCGAGTCGTTCACCACTGATTCAGGAACGCGTGGATCCGGGCCAGGTCCCCCGCCCAGAACCAGTCGAAGCGACCGAAGTCGCGGCGCTCGATCCGCTCCGCGAGACGCTCGTAGTCGACGCCCGGAAGGCGGTGGTGCGGCTCGACGACCAGGCGCGCGAGGGCGGCGTAGTCCACCTGGGTCATGGCGTGGTCGTCGAAGACCGTCTTGCGGCGGCGATCCAGGATGGCGTCGGGAACCCTGCCCCGCAGCAGCTGGCGGAGCAGGGTCTTGAACCGGAGGTCGGGGCACTTCATTTCGGCCGGGAGGCTCAGGAAGAACTCCCACAGGTCGACGTCCGCGAAGGGACGACGAACCGTGACGCCGGTGAGGGCGCCGCAGAGCTCGTCGGCGTCGATCGTGATCGTGGAGCCCCGGGTGCCCGCGAGCTGGAGATCCCACCAGCGCATATGCCCCGGCGGCAGCAGGTCGGTGCGATACGGGACCTCGTTGACCTTGCCGGCGTCGAGCCAGTCCGGGATCCGCTGCGGGGCGTCCAGGCCCCTCCAGTGCAGGTACCGGTTGGCCAGGCCGCCGGGCACGAACGTTCCCAGGAGGTGCTCGGCCATGCGGCGCGGCCGCATGCCCCTGCGGCGCTCGCGGAGCAGGAGGCGGCCCAGCGCCGCCCAGCGACCGCGCGTCAAGAGGTGGGGGACGAGATGCCGCGGGTTCCCTATGGTGAACTCCGCGAAGTCGCCGGTCAGCAGGTTCCGGTACCCGAGGCGGCGCGCCAGCGTGTGGGTGTCGAAGACCTCCGGCACGGAGAGGATCGGCACGGGACTGCCGAACAGGCGACACCAGCGCTCCACGTCGTCCAGAGCCTGAGCCGAGGGCCGATAGGTGTGGAGCTCGATCCCGAACTCCTCCGCGACCAGCTCGATGTACGGCCGCTCATCGACGTTCGGGAGCTCCGGGAACACGGCGGAGAGCGCCCCGATCGGCCGGCCGGTGCGCCGCCGGTGCTCCGGCGCGGCGAACGCCGCGACCGCCGGCGAGTCGACGCCGCCACTGAGGAGGATCGCGTCCGAGCCCGTGATGCAGCGCGCCACCGCCTGCTCCATCAGCTCCAGGAACCGCTCCCGGACCTGGTCCGGCGCGGGGCGGGCCGTCTCGATCAGCTCCTCCGGGTTCCAGTATCTCCGGGTCGTGGCCTGGCCGTCGACATGAACGGTGAGCGTGGTGCCCTGAGCCAGTCGAGCCACGCCCTTCAGAGCGGCCGGAGCGTCGGAGGGCATGTGTCCATAGAACATGTGCTCGAGCAGCGCGAGGTCCGGCTGCTCGGCCAGCTCTGCGCCGACGACGACCTGGCGGGGCTCGCTCGCAGCCACGAGGCGCCGGCGGTCGTCGCGGTAGAACAGGGGGCGGAAGCCGATGTGGTCGCGGAAACACCAGAGGGTCTTCCCATCGGTGACGATCCCCGCGAAGGCGCCGCGCATGCGCCGCGGGGCGTCCGGGCCGAAGGCTCGGACGGCCGCGACGACGACATCGGCGTCCGCTGACGAGGCGGGAACCGAGCCGGCGTCCGCGAGGAGCCGATACAGCTCCGCCGCGTTGTCCACCCTCCCCGCGAGCGCGGCGACGACCGGTCCCTCGGACGAGAGCCGCTCGTCGACGAAATCGGGTCGGGTGGCGATGCCCAGCACGCAGTCCCCGACCCTGCGGAGCGTCGTGCAGGAGCCGCGATGGGGCGCCGCCTCGAGCATGCGGCGGGCGAGCGCCGGATCGGGGGGCGCGGACTTGCCGAGCATGGCGATCATGGTCGGGTCGTCGGGTCCGGAGTCAGCCCCGGGGGCCGGGAAGGGGCGGAAGGGGAGTGTAGCGCGACAGGCCCTCCTGGAGCCCCCCCACCACGATGCGGTCTCCGCTCACGACCCAGGCGTGCGCCTCGAGCCGGCCCCGCTCCGACTTGACGACGCCGATGCGGAACTCGGCGGGGTGGCCGCCCTGCGCGAGGAGCGCCTCGGCGGCGAGCGCCTGGGGAAGGCAGGTGGCCCGGGGCACGACCCGCCCGGTCACCCGTATGGCCCACCCGATGCGCTCCGGGGGCACGTCGTGGAGCGACGCCGAGGGGCCCAGCCTGGCCAGGAGCCGGCGGGCGACCCGGAGCGGCAGCACCCACAGGGCCAGGCGCGCGGCACCGAGCGTCACCGCGGCCCGCGCCAGGAGCCATCGATCCCCGGCGGGCAGGCGAAAGAGCTTCTCAAGCCGCCTCACCCGAATCCTCGACCTCGATCAGGCCCGCGTCGAGGAGGTCGCGCAGGAGCGCCAGCACATCGCGCTCGCACCGCTCCGCATCGACCTCGTACTCCGCCAGGATCGTGTCGCGGATGTCGCCCGCCCGCATCGGTCGCTGCAGCAGGTCCCAGATGCGCGCACCCACCTGGCCCAGGCCGTAGTACATGCCGGTCTCCAGGCTGAGCAGTATGATCTCGCCTCCGACGTCGGACGCGACCTGCTCCTTCGTCGCGACCACGACCGAGTTCGTCCCGACGGCCGGGCTGGACTGGGTATTGGCCATGGACATGCTCCTGAAATCGTGAAAGGCACGTTGCGTGGGGGGCCGTGCGATGGAGCCGCCGGCCTCGGGCCCGCCCCGCTCCGGGCCTCCTGGCCCGAGGACGGAGCGGACGCCGAGCCGCTTCCACGCTCCGGGGCGGGGCGGATCCCGCGTTCCGTCGTGCCGGGACGTGCAAGGAGCGCACCCCGCCCTGCCCGATTCCGCGCCCCGGCCTGCCTGCCCCGCGCGACGGGCTCCCGTCCACGCCCCCCGGCAGGCTGGCTCCACGGGCGGATACGGGCGAGGATGCGATGCCCCGGCCGGTCGACGTCGGGGGGGATCCGGGCCTTCGAGGGGGCTTCGACCCGGCTTTCGGCGGGGTGCCGCCAGCCGAACCTATTGCACGCGCGCCACAACCGGTGCCGGCGGCGCCGTCCCCCCGGCCGCGCGCCGCCCGTCCTGGCCTAGTACGTCGACAGGTACTTCTTCACCTCCCAGTCGGTGACCTGGGCGATGTACTCGGACCACTCCTTCTTCTTGGCCGAGATGAAGTTCCGGAAGATGTGCTCGCCGAGCGCATCCCGGAGCACCTGGCTCCCCTCCAGCTCGCCGATGGCCTCGCCCAGGTTGGCCGGGAGCGTACGCATGTCGTACTTCGCCCGCTCCTCCTCGGAGAGCTCCCACACGTTCGTGTCGACCGGCGGGCCCGGGTCGATCCGGTTCCGCACCCCGTCCATCCCGGCCGCCAGCTGCACGGCCAGCGCCAGGTACGGGTTGCAGGAGGGGTCGGGCATGCGGAACTCGACCCGCGTCCCCTTCCCGCGCCGCTCGGGGACCCGGATCATGGGCGAGCGGTTCCGCCTCGACCAGGCGATGTTCACGGGCGCCTCGTAGCCCGGGACCAGCCGCTTGTAGCTGTTCACGAGCGGGTTGGTGACCGCGGCGATCGCCCGCGCGTGCTTCTTCAGGCCGCCGATGTACCAGCGCATGACCTCCGAGATCTCGTACTCGCCCTCGGGGTCGAAGAACGCGTTGTCCTGGCCCTCGAACAGCGACTGGTGCGTGTGCATGCCCGAGCCGTTCTGCCCGAAGATCGGCTTGGGCATGAACGTGGCGTGGAGGTCGTGGGCCATCGCCGCGTTCCGCACGATGAAGCGGAACGTCGAGAGGTTGTCGGCCGTGTCCAGCACGTCGGCGTACTTGAAGTCGATCTCGTGCTGGCCCGGCGCCACCTCGTGGTGGGCCGCCTCCACTTCGAAGCCCATCGCCTCGAGATCGTTCACGATCATCCGCCGCGCCTTCTCGCCCAGGTCCACCGGCGTGAGGTCGAAGTAGCCGCCGGCGTCGTGGGTGAGCGTCGTCGGGTCTCCCGAATCGTCGCGGTGGAAGAGGAAGAACTCGGCCTCCACCCCCGCCATCATCGCGTAGCCGAGGTCGGCGGCCTCGCCCGCCACACGCTTGAGGGCCAGGCGCGGGTCCCCGTCGAACGGCGATCCGTCGGGATTGCGCGTGTCGCAGATGAGCCGGGCGACCCGGGCGTCGGGGTTCCCCCAGGGGAAGACCCGGAAGGTCGAGAGGTCCGGCGAGAGGAGCATGTCGCTCTCCTCGATCCGCACGAAGCCCTTGATCGAAGAGCCGTCGAACATGATCTCACCGTCGAGGGCCTTCCCGAACTGGCTGGCCGGGACCTCCACGTTCTTGGTGTGGCCCAGAATGTCGGTGAAGGTCAGGCGCAGGAAGCGGACGTTGAGGGCCCTGCACAGCTCCAGGATCCCCGCCGGCTCGGGCGTGGTGCCGAGCTCCTTCCCGTAGTGGTCGAACTGCGTCTCCCGGGCGTGCTGGGCCGGGGCGGCGAACAGCGCGTCTGGCGTCATGTCCCGTCCTCTCGTCTCGGAGGTGCTCACTGGCGGCCGCGACCGGGCGCGGCCCTCTCGGCGACGTTCAATGATGCACGAAACAGTCCATTCCGTCAAGGTATCGGGCATGTGATGCATGTAAAGTCATCGCTGGCGACAGAAAACTGCTATAAGATGATATGAATGTCCGCAAGAATACACGTTCCTGCAAGTTCACGAGGGCGAGCCTCGACGGCCGGCGCGGACCGCGGTCCCCGACCCACCGCAAGGGCGCCACGACACCGGTCCCCGCGTGTAGCGAGTGGCCGCCATCGGCCCTACCTTGGCCGCATGTCGTGGCTTCCCTCCCTCGCCACTCGCTCGAGGTCCCTCCGCAGCCAGCTCCTGGCCGGGCTGGCCGTGCTCCTGTTCACGGCGCTCCTGGCCATCGTGGCGGCCCTCCTGGTGTGGCTGCCGTTCGGGTGGTCGCCGGCCCTCATGGCGAGCGTCCTCCTGGTCATGGTGTTCGGGGAGGTGGCGGTTCTCCTCCTGTTCGGGGACTACCTGCTCCGCGTGCTCTTCCTCGAGCCCCTCGAGCGCATGGTGCAGGACGCCGAGCAGATCGCCGAGGGAGACCACGAGCACCGGATCGAGGTCGAGAGCCCCGATGAGCTGAGGAGGCTGGCGCGGTCCATGAACCGGATGGCGAGCCGTCTCATCGAGCACCAGAGGATGCTGGCGCAGAACGTCCGATCCCTGGATGAGACGAACCGTGCGCTCACGGAGGCGCGGAACGAGCTCGTCCAGGCCGAGAAGCTGGCGTCGGTGGGCCGGCTGGCGGCGGGCCTGGCGCACGAGATCGGCAACCCCCTGAACTCGATCCTCGCGTACGCGGACGTGGCGCGGCGGCGCGGCGCGGCGGAAGAATGGGTCGAGGGCCTCGTTCACGAAGCGAACAGGATCGACGGGATCGTGGCCGGGCTCCTCGACTACGCCCGCCCCAAGAGCGGACCGCCGACGCGGGTCGACGCGCGCGAGATCGTTCGGGAGACCGTGCGGCTTCTCGAGACGCAGGGCCGGTTCAAGGGCCTCCACGTCGAGATCGACCACGGCGACCGGGTCCCGCCGGTCCGCGTGAATCCCGACCAGCTCCAGCAGGTCCTGGTGAACCTGCTCCTGAACGCGTGCGATGCGCTCGAGGTCGGGGAGGGCGACTGGATAGGAGTGAGCACCCATCTCCGGCGGCACCGGGGGGAGCCGGGGGACGGCTTCGTCCCCCGCCGGAAGGACGACCCCGAGGACGTGGACTACTCTCACCTCCGCCGGTTCCGGAGCCATCCGGCGGAGGTGCCGCGTCCGCACTTCGACGAGGGCCAGCCGCTGGTCATCATCGAGGTCCGGGACGGCGGTCCCGGCATCCCCGAGGGCCAGCTCGAGCGCGTGTTCGATCCGTTCTTCACGACCAAGGAGCCCGGACGCGGGACCGGCCTGGGCCTGGCGGTCTCCGCGCGCCTGGTCTACAGGATGGGCGGGATGATCGAGGCGGCGAACCGTGTCGGGGGCGGCACGGTGTTCACCGTGAGCCTTCCGGCGGACGTGGACGCGGACGTGGAGGTAGACGTGGACGAGGTCGAGGACGGAGAGGGCGGATGAGGGTTCTGATCATCGACGACGATCCCGGGGTGCGGCGCTCCATCTCCCTCATCCTGGAGGAGGAAGGCTACGAGGTCCTGACCGCATCGGACGGGGAGGAGGGGCTGGAGACCGCGCTCGAGGCCGGGCCGGACCTCATCCTCTCCGACATCCGGATGCCGAAGCTCCCGGGCCTGGAGTTCCTGGACGCGTACAGGGAAGCGGGCGGCGAGGGCCTGGTCATCATGATCACCGCCTACGGGAGCACGGAGCTGGCCATCGAGGCCATGAAGCGGGGCGCCTACGACTACCTGGGCAAGCCCTTCTCGGCCGACGAGGCGCTCCTGGTCCTGCGCAAGGCCGAGGAGCGCGAGCAGCTGCACCGGGAGGTCTCGAGGCTCCGCGAGCAGGTGAGCCTGGAGCGCCGTTATTCCGGGATCGTCGCCCGCAGCAGCGCCATGGAGGACGCCGTCGCCCTGGCGGAGAAGGTGGCGCGCCATCCCTCGACCGTCCTCGTGACCGGTGAGAGCGGGACGGGGAAGGAGCTCATCGCGCGTCTCGTGCACGACCTCTCGCCCCGCAAGGGCGCCGCCTTCATCCCCGTGAATTGCGGTGCGATCCCCGAGAACCTGCTCGAATCCGAGCTGTTCGGGCACGTGAAGGGGGCGTTCACCGGGGCCAGCTCCGACCGGGTCGGCCTGTTCGAGGAGGCGCACGGCGGGACCCTGTTCCTGGACGAGATCGGGGAACTGCCGCAGAACCTCCAGGTCAAGCTGCTCCGGGCCCTGCAGGAGGGCGAGGTGCGGCGGGTCGGCTCCTCCAGGGCCAGCCGGGTGGACGTCCGGGTCGTGGCGGCCACCGCCCGGGACCTCGAGCGGCTGGTCAAGGAGGAGGAGTTCCGGAGCGAGCTCTACTACCGGATCAACGTGGTCCGCATCCACCTCTCGCCCCTCCGCCACCGGAGCGAGGACATCCCTCCGCTCTCCAGGCACTTCCTCGCGAAGTTCAACCGGGTCCTCGACATGAGGAAGAAGGGATTCGACGCCGACGCGATGAAGAGGCTCCTGGACTACTCCTGGCCGGGGAACGTGCGCGAGCTCGAGAACTTCGTCGAGCGGGCGATGGTCCTCTCCGAGGACGACGAGATCGGGGGGGAGCTGGTGGCCGGCCTCCTCCCCTCGGCCGACGGGCTCGACGGAGCCCTCGAGGTCCTCTCGCCCGACGAGCTCTCCGTGAAGAAGCACACCGCCCGCCTGGAGCGCCGGCTCATCGCCCGGGCCCTCCAGATCACCGAGGGCAACCGCACCAGGGCCTCGGAGCTCCTCGACCTCAGCTATCGCGCTCTCCTCTACAAGATCAAGGATTACGAGCTGGACGTCTGAGGACGCATCTCCCGCTTCGTCCTCCATCGACGGCCCTCGCCCGGGTCGGCGCACTCGGTCCCGGCTTCGGCCCCGCCCGGGGCTCCCGCGTCGCCCTCGCGCCCGTGTGCCGGGCGCGTGCTTCGCTCTCTCACCCATCGTGTAGGTGTGCCGCCACAACAGATGCGTGCGGCTGCGGAGGGGGGCGGACCATATGCCGTTGCGCCACCATGCTTTACAGAATAGCTGACGCCCAGCACGAAGCCTGCATGAAGAGACGAGCACGCCCAGCGTACGGGCCGGTGGAGCTGGATCCCCAGACTGCAGGAGCGGTGGCAGACCATGAAGCATTACAGCCTGACGATACTGGCTCCGGCCATGCTGCTCGCATCCTCGGTCGCGCTGGTGGGCCAGTCCACGGTGCCGGTGGTCGGTGGAGGCTCGGCGGGCGAGGCGGCGGCGTTCGCCACCCGCCAGCAGCTCCGGGCGCGCCTGGATTCCCTGTCCGCCGTCGTGCGCCGGAACGACGATCAGTCGCGGGTCGCCGCCGCCGTCGAGGAGAAGGAGCGCATTGAGCGCCGCCTCGAGAACGGAGACTTCCAGCCCGGCGACGTGATCCAGATGACGGTCCGGGGGGACACGAGCCTCACCGGCGATTTTCCCGTGAGGAGCGGGCCGCAGCTCGAACTCCCGACGGTCGGAAACATCGATCTCGAGCACGTCCTGTTCTCCGAGGCCGACAGCGTCATCAGGACCTCGCTGGCCGTGTACCTGCGGCACCCGGAGATACGGATCAGGGTGCTGCGTCGGGTGGCGGTCACCGGGGGCGTCGGGAAGCCCGGCTACTACGACTTCGCCCCGTCGACGACGCTGTCCGAGGTCGTCATGGCGGCCGGTGGGCCGACCCAGGATGCCAAGCTCATGGACCTCGAGTTCCGGCGGGACGGGAAGAACCTGCTGGCCCAGGAGCCGGCGGACCGTCGCGCCGACCTGACTCTCTCCGACCTGGGAGCCAGGCGCGGTGATCAGCTCTACGTGCCGAAGAAGGGAAGCGGCGCGAGCCTCATAACCGTGCTGGGCGTGGTGGGGAGCCTCACCGGCCTGGCCGTGGCCGTGACCCGGTTCTGAGGGTCGCGGTGGACGGAAGGATGCTTCTGCGGAGCACGCGGGGCGGCTGGCTCCGCGACGACGCCGGAACGCGGCACGCCTCTCGCCGTGCGAGGGCCAGCTGTCCACAGCGAACCGATGCGACAGGGCCGGCTTTCGGGCTCGAGTCGTCGGCCGTCATCGACCTGGAAGGGATGGAGTCCCGCATGTCCGAGCGAAGATCGATGCGCGAAGTCGCTTTGCGGCTGTGCAACGTGGTAGTCGCGGCTACGGCGCTTCTCCTGCTGTCCCCCGTGATCCTCCTGATCGCGGTGGCGATCCGCCTCGAGAGCCGCGGGCCGATCATCTACCGGCAACTCCGCGTCGGGCTCGACCGGCGGGCCTCTACGACGCGGGCCACGACGGGGCGCCGGGCCACGGACCTCGGCGGGCGGCCGTTCATGCTCTACAAGTTCCGGACGATGTACACGGATGCCGAGGCCGGGACCGGGCCGGTATGGAGCAGCCGGGAGGATGACCGGGTCACGAGCGTGGGGCGCTTCCTCCGGCGACATCGTCTGGACGAGATTCCGCAGTTCTGGAACGTCCTGCGTGGGGACATGTCGGTCGTGGGGCCACGGCCCGAGCGGCCCGCGTTCGTCTCGTACCTTCGTGAAGAGATCCAGGAGTATCCGCTCCGCCAGCGAGTCCGCCCGGGGATCACGGGCTGGGCCCAGGTGAACCAGGACGCGGACCAGACGCTGGACGATGTCCGGCGAAAGCTCCGCTACGACCTGGACTACGTTCGGCGCCGCTCGGTCTGGTTCGACCTGCGGATCATGGCCCGGACGGTGCCGGTGATGGCGCGCCGGGAGCGCCTGGAGGACGAGGAAGAAGGGCAGGCTCGGGAGACCGCGGGGGAGCTCCGCGGTACGCGGAGGGTGAGCGCCTGAACCGGTTCGAGTCGACAGCGGCCGCGGGCGTGGACGAGACGGACGTGGGGAAAGGGACGGATCTCTCATGAACATCCTCCTCGGGACCGCCAAGGACTGGTTCGCCGCGGCACTGAAGGCCGTGCTCGAGCCGGAAGGGTTCGAGGTCCACTGGGCCAGGGACCGTGACCGTCTCCTCCAGATGGCCGCGACGGGGCGGCCGGAGGCGGTGCTGCTGGACGAGGCGCTCGTCGGCGAGGAGACGCCGCAGCTCTGCCGCGAGCTGGTGGCGGGGACCCTGGATGATTCGGTCCCGCTCCTGCTCTATGCTTCGGGCGTCATCGGCGAGTCCATGTACGCCGAGGCCTACGAGGCGGGCGTCTGGTCGATCTTCGAGGAGCCGATCCGGGCCAGGCTGCTGGTGGCGGCTCTCCGGCGGTTCCTGGCCATCGGGAGCCGCGCCCGGCGACAGGCCATGCAACGCTTTCCGAAGGATGCTGAGCCCCTGGACCGCTCGGCGCTCGAGAGGCTCCTGCCGGTCCTCCGCGCGGCCGCCTCGAGGGAGGCCGCGCCGCTCAGCTGCATCGTGATCGGGCCGACGAGACTCGGGACGGGCGAGCTCCTCCAGCGGCAGCGGAACATGACGGCGGAGCTGTGCGGCCGATATCTCCGGAGCTCGGACCTGTTCGGGTGGATGGATGGGAGCGACATCGCGATCCTCGCGTTCGGGGCCGGATCCCTTGGGGCCGAGGCCCTGGTGCGGCGGCTCAACGAGGCCGCCGCCGGACGTGCCGACCTGGACCGGGAGACCGCGGTGCTGAGCGCGGGGATCTTCGAGCTCCCGCCCTCGCGCGACGGTAACGAGATGCGGTGGTCGAGCGGCGATCAGGGAGACGGCCTGCAGGCCGCTTTCCGCGCCCTGGGCAAGGTCCGGGCGTCGGGAGGCGGAGTCCAGCGTTGGGAGATCGGCTGAGACGCGTCGGATCGCCCCGAGCCGGGTCGGGGCGGACGCGCAGCTGAAGGTCGCGCGGCGGCGCCCGCCGCCGTGAGCGGGGGCTAGGGCCGGCCCATCGTCTCTTCTCGACACCTCCTACTGTTGCATCTACGCATTACCCCCTAATTTTATCGCTACGCGAGCCTCGAACGGGACGGCTCGAGCGCTTCCAACCCCGCGGGGGGAAAGCGAGTGCGGTTCCCCTGCCCGCCCGAGAAGGCGCCCTGCTCGACCCGATGGATTCCACGCACGACGCTGATGGGAGCGGTATCGCGGGCATGACGACTGACAGTGCGATCGAAGTGACGGTCCGGCCGGTGGCCGGGCCGCCGGGAGGTGAGGTGTGACCGAGGAGCGTCAGGCGACGAAGATCGGGGAGGACATGGGCGCTTCCGAGCCTCTCATCTCCGACGAGGACCGCTCCACGGTCCGCATCCTGGCCGTGGACGACGATCCGACCTCGCTGGCCAGCTGCGAGTCCGTTCTCGACGCGGAGGGCTACCAGGTCACCGTCGAGCGCAAGGGCGAGGAGGCGATTCGCCGGATCAAGACCGGCAAGGTCCACGTCGCCCTCATCGACCAGAACATGCCCGGCGTGGACGGGATGGAGGTCCTCCAGGCGGTCCAGGAACACTCGCCCTCGACCCTGGCCATCATCATGACCGGGTACGCCACGGCCGAGGCGAGCGTGCGCGCTCTCCAGGCCGGCGCGTGGGACTACCTCCCCAAGCCGTTCACCGCGACCCAGCTCCTCATCCTCGTGGACCGCGCGGCGCACACCCTCCTCCGGATGCGCTCGCTCGCGGGCGCGTCGAGGGACGGGAGCAAGGATGGGGTCCTCATCGACAACGGAGTCCAGATCCTCGGCGTCTCCGAAGTCATGCGTCACGCCGTGGCCCGCGCGCTCAAGGTGGCGGGGACCGACGCCTCGGTCTTCATCACGGGGGAGAGCGGGACGGGGAAGGAGGTGTTCGCGCGCTGCATCCACAACGAGAGCCGCCGCTCCCAGAAGCCGTTCGTGGCCGTGAACTGTGCGGCACTGCCCGGCGAGCTCCTCGAGTCGGAGATGTTCGGGCACCGACGCGGGGCGTTCACGGGAGCCGTCCGGGACAAGCCGGGCCTGCTCGAGGCCGCCGACCGCGGCACCTTCTTCCTGGACGAGCTGGCGGAGATGCCGATCGCGCTCCAACCCAAGCTCCTCCGGGTGCTGCAGGACGGCGTGCTCCGCAGGGTGGGGAGCGAGAGGGACGATGCCGTGGTCGACGTCCGCTTCATCTCGGCGACCAACCGCGACCCGGAGGAGGCCCTCGATACGGGTCTCATCCGGCACGACCTCTACTATCGGCTCCGGGTCGTTCCGATCGAGCTTCCACCGCTGCGCGAGCGGCCCGAGGACATCCCGATCCTGGCCGCCCACTTCGTCGAGCGCTTCTGGCGGCGCCACCGGCTGCCGGGGAAGCGGCCGCCCGAGCTCGCCCCGGAGACGCTCGAGCGGCTCGTCTCGGCCAGGTGGACGGGCAACGTACGCGAGCTCCAGAACGTCCTGGAGCAGGTGGTGGTGCTGGCGGACTCCAACGAGCCGATTCCGCCGGAGGCCCTGCCACCGCTCGAGGGAGCCGGGTCGACCGGCGCGCTGCGCGGGTCGGAGGGCGGCCTGTTCGGCGACATCGACCTCCAGGGCGAGTATCACGCGGCCAAGCAGGCGCTCATCGACCGGTTCGAGCGCCGGTACCTGGCCAGCGTGGTCGCCCGCGCGGGCGGCAACATGTCCAAGGCGGCCCGGCACGCCGGGATCGACCGGACGACGCTCTACAGGCTCATGGACAAGCACGAGCTCTCCAAGGAAAGCCTGACCGGAGACACCGGGGAAGGGGATGAGCTCGACTCGTGAACGAGCCGGGTCGGTGAGCGAGGAGGCGCGCCGCCGCCGCAGCGACCGTGTCCGGCCCCGTCCGCCTTCGCCGGTCGACGGGGTGGATGAGGCGCTCGACGAGGCGGCGTGCGACATGTCGCCGCGCGCGTCGGAGGTGATGCGGGTCCTGGCTGCGAGCGTCCTGGGCGATCCGACGGACGCCGCCGGAGTCGAGCCGACCCAGCTGGAGGACCTCCTCGAAGAGTACGGCCTGCGCACCCTGTGGGCGGCCATCGACGGGATCCACTTCGCGCTCGATCTGCGGGCCGACCTCGGACCCGAGGAGCTGGAGGTGCGCCGCAGCCGCCTCGCGCGTGTCATGTTCGAGGTGGCGCGCATGGCGCGCGACGGGGAGATCCGGGCGCAGCGGGCGCTGCTGCGGGACATCTCGCACGACATACGCTCGCCGCTGAACTCGATCCTCTTCCTGTCGGAGGGGCTCTACTCGCACAATCACTCCAACCTCACGGGGCCGCAGCGCCGGCAGCTCGGGATCGTATACGCGGCGGCGGCCTCCCTCCTCAACCTGGTGAACGACCTCCTGGACTTCTCCCGGACGGTCGAAGGGGACGTGGGCGGGGTGGCCGACATGCCCTTCGGCCTGGCCGCCGTGCTGGCCGACGTGAAGCGGCTCGTGGGACCGCTGGCCGACCACCACGACACCGACTTCGATTTCTCGTGCCGGATCAAGGGGCCGCGGAAGGGCGATCCCCAGATCCTCTGCCGACTCCTCATCAACCTGATCTCCAACGCGATCGAGGCGGCCGGGGAGATGGGGCGGGTCGAGTGCGTCCTCGATGAGAACGGGAACGGCGACCTGCGGATCACGGTTGTGGACGACGGCCCCGGCGCCGACATCGAGAACGTCCGCCAGCTGCTGGCTCCCCAGCAGGAGGGTGACATCACCCGCATGCTCCGCGGCCGGACGCACGGGCTCGGGCTGGTCATCTGCGGCCGCCTGGTGCGCGCCGCCGGCGGGCGGGTGGACGTCGAGGCCCCGGAGGAGGGAGGCACCCGCTTCCGGGTCGAGCTCCCGTTCCACACTCTGGAGTCGGCCTGAGGAGGTGAGGGGCGGGCCGTCTGTGGCCCGGGGCCCCCGACTGCGTCCGGCGGCGTTCCCGGGTCAGCCCTCCCGCGAGCGCTCCAGGTGCTCGCCCCCGTCCACCCGCAGCACCTCGCCCGTCACGAAGTCCGCCCCGTCCAGGTAGAGCACGGCCCCCGCGACGTCCTCCGGACGCCCGATCCGGCCCATCGCCGTGCTCTCCGCCGCGCGGCGGCGCCCCTCCTCGTCCGTCCCCTCGGGGAGGAGGACCGGCCCCGGTGCCACGGCGTTCACGCGGATGCGGGGCGCCCAGGCCCGGGCGAGGCTCCGGGTGAGGCTCACCACCGCGGCCTTGGTGGCGGCGTAGGGCGCGTAGGATGGCCAGCCCTCGAACGCCGCCAGGTCCGCGATGTTCACGATCGAGCTGCCGGCCTCCATGCGGGCGGCGGCCTCCCGGGAGCAGAGGAACACCCCGCGGGCGTTGAGGGCGAAGACGCGGTCCCAATCGGCCACGGTGACGTCCTCGGGCCGCGCTCGCGGAAAGATCGCGGCGCTGTTCACGAGCAGGTCCAGACCGCCCAGGGCCTCGGCGGCGCGCCCGATGAGCGAGGCGGCGTCTCCGGGGGCGGAGAGATCGGCCGGGAGCGAGACGGGCTCGGTCCTCCCCGCGGCGGCCTCCGTCGCCGTGCGCTCGGCGGCCGCCCGGTCCGAGTGGTAGTGCACGGCCACCCGGTAGCCGGCCTCGCCCAGGGCCAGGGCGATCGCGCGGCCGACGCGGACGCCGCCCCCGGTGACGAGGGCGCGGCGGCTCGCCCGGCTCACCCCCGCCCCCCCCGCCTCACCACGCGAAGCGCTCCTCCCTCCACGGATCCCCCCGCATGTGATATCCGTTCCTCTCCCAGAAGCCGGGCTGCTCTTCCTCGCTGAACTCGAAGCCGACCAGCCACTTGGCGGACTTCCAGAAGTAGAGGTGCGGCACCACGAGCCGCAGCGGGCCGCCGTGCTCGCGGGCCAGGGGCCGGCCGGCGTGGGCGTGGGCCAGGAGGACGCCGTCCCGCAGGAGGTCGTCGGCACGGAGGTTCGCCGTCCAGCCGTCGGTGGCGTGGACCAGGACGTGGGCGGCTCGCTCGAGAGGGGAGGCCAGGGAGATCAGCTCCGCCGCCGGGACGCCGGTGAAGCGGACATCGAACCGGCTCCACCCTGTCACGCAGTGGATGTCGCACAGGACCTCGCGCCGGGGGAGGTCCATGAGCTCCCCCCACGCGAGATCGAGCGGGCGCTCCACGGCTCCCCGGACGAACATGCTCCACTCGGCGGCGTCGGCCTCCGCGGGCCGACCGTAGTGGAGCACCGGCCACTTCTCGGTCCGGTGCTGGCCGGGCGGGAGGCGGTCCCGGTCTGTGGGGCGGACGTCGATCGGGGGCGCGCCGGAGCTCAATCCGGCTCCTGGATGCATGTCTTTCGCAGATGCGTGTCGGGCGCGAAGGACTTGATGGCCACGGACTTGGCAGGCACTCCGACGTTCACGTGGTAGGGGCGGACGTCCCTCGTGGCCACCGCCCGCGCCCCGACCATACCCTGCTCGCCCACGTGGACGCCGGCCAGGACGACCGCGCCGTACGTGACCCTCACGTGGTCCTCGAGGACCGTCCGGGCGTTGGTTACTTCCACGATGTCATCGATCGAGTGGGTGTGGCTGAAGACGGACGAGTAGTCGGAGATCGACACGTGGTTCCCGAGGCGTATGCCGCCCCGGTCGTCGAGGAGCACGTTGCGGTGGACGACCACGTCGTCCCCCACCTCGAGGTTGTAGCCGAAGGAGACCTCCACGAAATGGAAGCACTTGAAGTTCGCTCCCACGCTCGCGAACACGTGGGGCGCCAGGAGCCGGCGGAAGCGGACGCCCAGGTGGACGTTTCCGCCCAGGGGCGAGCGGTCGAACATCTGCCACAGCCAGATGAGCGGCTTCCGGGGGTAGTAGAGCTCCTCTTCGATCTCGTCGTAGTACTCGGGCTCCAGCGTGACGTTGCGTGGGTCGAGACTGGCCAACGCGGCGCGCGTGGCCAGCGGCAGCTCCTCCTCTTCCACGTCCACCGGGAGGGCGGGGAAGTAGATCTCCCGCAGGATCTCCCTACACAGCGCGTTCCGATCCGTCTCGGGGTCCCGGAGGCGCTCGTCCAGCGCCTCGAGCCACCGGTCGTACAGCTCGGTGGCGCCGGGCGACGGGGTCAGGTCCTTGAGGGGTCTCTGTGCCATCGGCTCTCTCCCTGGGTCGATTCGGCCGGCGGATCGTCTCGGCCGGAGCCCGGCCGATCCGTGCCTCTAACGCCCATCCCGGCACAAGCTGTTCCGCGCTTCCGCGCCGTCGATCGGGGGGTCGGGCAGGCCCCGGCCGCCGCCCCGAGCGCCGCGGGGGGCGTTCGGCCGCCGCCGCTCCCTTGACGCCGCTGCGGAGGTCGGCTACCGTTGGAGCTGCATGTGTTGAGACTGAGTCTCACTCTCATGATAGTGCCCCGTGCCTCCGGGCCGGACACGTTGCCGGGAAAGGACCCCGCCTTGATCCGACGATGCTTCATCCGCCCCCGGCGCGGCCGCGGCCCCGCCCTCGTCGCGCTCGCCGCGGTGTGGGCCGCCGGCCCCGCTCGCGCCCGGGCGCAGGAGACGCCGCCTCCCGACTCCGCCTCGCCCCTCTCTTACCCGTCGGACGACCTCCGCGTCGACCTCGGGGGCTACGGATCGGTGCGCTGGGAGGCCAGCGACGCCGGGGAGGTCCCTTCCTCCTTCACTCTCCGCCGCTTCGTGGTCACCACGGACGCCAGGCTGGGGAGCCGCTTCCGGGTCTACTCGGAGGTCGAGTACGAGCGGCTGCAGGAGATCGAGATCGAGCGGAGCGCCAGCCCGGGCCAGGACGGCGTCACGTTCGGGCAGGAGATCGAGGGACAGAACGGCGGGGCCATCGAGCTCGAGCAGGCATGGGGCGAGTACCGCGTGGCCGACGGGCTCGGGCTCCGCTTCGGCGTCGTCCTCCCGCCGGTCGGCCGCTTCAACCTCCGGCACGACGACAACCTGTGGAACTTCCCGGAGCGCCCACTCGTCGACAGGGCGGTGAACGTGCTCCCGGCCGCCGCGGCCTGGCGGGAGATGGGGCTCGGGGCCGTGGGGCGGACGCGGGTGGGCCGGACCGGAGAGCTCTCGTACGAGGCCTACCTGGTGAACGGAGTCCAGCTGGACTTCTCTCTGGACCAGAAGATCGAGGCCGAGCCGGGCGGTGGCGCGAACCTGGTCACGGAGGCCGAGGTGGCCCCTCGCGGCGGGGCGTTCGACGGCTCGAACCCGGCCGACGCCGTCACGGCCCGGGTGGCCCTGAGTCCCGCCCTGGGCTCGGAGATCGCCGTGTCCGGGTACGTCGGGCGGTACACCCCCGGCTTCGTGGCCCGCAGCCAGACGCTCCGCACGGTGGGGGTCGACGGCCGGCAGAAGCTGGGACCGGCCTACGTGGAAGGCGAGTTCCTCTATTCGCGCTACGGCGGGCTGGAGCGGGCGATCGAGGACTTCGCCGCCGCCGTCGTGAACCACTCGGTCGAGACCGGGGGAGCGCCGGGCGATCTCACGAGCGAGGCGGAGGTCGAGCTCTCGGGCCTCTCCCGGAGCCGGTACGGCTTCTGGCTGGATCTGGGCCTCCCCGTCGCGCTCCCGCGAGGCGCCCTCGGGCTGGACGACGCCGTGGTCACGCCCATCGCCCGCTACGAGCGGGTGTGGCTTCACGACAACCTGGAGGAGATGGACTTCGCGGGTGGCGTGGTCACCGGGAGCGAGTTCTCCGACCGCCAGCAGGGACGGCTGTGGCTGGGCGTGGCGTTCCGCCCCGTCCCCCAGGCGGTCGTGCAGCTGGCCTACCGGCGCGACGATGCCATCGACGGGCCGTTGTCGGCCCCGGCCGTGAGCGAGGACGCGGTGAACTCCGTGCTCCTGGGGATGGCGTTCGGGTTCTGATGGGACGGTCGCGCGTCCTCCCGTGCGCGGCGCTGGCGCTGGCGCTGCCGCTGGCCGGGGCCGCTACGGGTGTGGCGGCGCCGGCGGCGCGGGCGGGCCCGCCTCCCCTCCGGCGGCCTCCCGCCGCGGGACCCGGGGAGCAGGTTCTCCTGACCCGCGCGGAGGCGCTGCGGGAGATCTTCGGCGATCCGGGCAGGGTCGTGGAGGATCGTTGGCGGCTCGCGCCGGACGAGGTCGCGGCCCTGGAGGCCCGCGCGGGCGACCGCGTCCCGGACCCGACGCCGGCCACCCTCCGCGTGTACGCCCCGGACGGCAGCCTGCTCGGCTACGCCATGGTCCTGGACGAGCGGGGCAAGTACCGGCCCATCACCTTCATGGTGGGCGTGGGGCCCGACCTGGCCGTGCGCGGCGTCGAGGTCCTGGTCTACCGCGAGGACCGCGGCGGCGAGGTCCGCTATCCCCGCTTCCTGGACCAGTACCGGGGCAAGACGACCTCCGACCCCATCCGAACGCACCGCGACATCGTGAACGTCACCGGTGCCACGATCTCCGTGCACGCCCTGAACGACGGGGTGCGCCGCGCGCTGGCCATCTTCGGGCTCGTCTATGGCGGGAAGGGTCGCCAGCCGGTGAGCTCGGCGCCCCTCGATCTCGCGTCGGACGCGGGGGTGCACGGGTGAGCCGGCCGTCCGGCGACTCGCTCCTCACCCTGCACCGAGTCCCCCCCGGCTACCGCGTCCTCTACACGGGCGTCCTCCTGTTCTTCGTGGCGGGCTACGGGGCCGGTCTCGCGCAGCAGGCCCTCCGCTCCGGCCTCTCCCCCGCGGGGATCGCCCACTGGTACCTGGGGAACGCCGACGCGCCGAGAGCCGGCCGGCTGCTGTTCGCCATGCCGCCGGCGAGGCTCCTCGACGAGGTGTGGCGGCGCTCCCTGGCCGACGCCGTGCCGGTCCTGGTCCTCCTGGCGCTCCTGTTCCGCGCGGGGATCCCCGCGCGGGCTCGATGGGGCCTGGGAGCGTGGCTGACGGGGACGGCGCTCGTGGACATGGCGGCCCCGGCGCTGGTGGGCGGCCTGGGGGCCGCGGCGGCCGTGCCGGCCTTCGCCGCCCAGGTGGGCCTGGCCGCCGGCGCGGCGCTCTCGTCCGCCGTCTGCCTTCGCGACCTGTGGCTCCGGCAGCGGGCCGGACCCCGCGTCCGCGCCCGTGCCCGCCCCGGGCAGGACGGGCCCTCCGGCCGCCCCGTCCGACCGGCGGAGGGCCCGTGACGCAGTTCCACGTCTACGGCGGGTTCAGCCTGCACCGGGCCGGCCTCCCGATCCGCTCCCTCCTCACGGCCTTTCTGGTGATGGCCGGGATCTCGGTGGGCGTCGGGGCCGTCAACTACCAGCTCCGCACGGGCCTCTCGGCGCGAGGCTCGCAGGCGTGGTATCGGGGCGGGCTCCGGGCGGGCGGGTCGGAGGCCCGGCCGGAGTCGGAGCTCACCGCGAAGTCCCCGCTCGAGCTCATGGACGCGACCCATCCGCACCTTTTCAATCAGGCCTTCCTGTTCTTCGTGCTGGGGCACATCCTGGCCCTGTGCGCGGTGAGGCCCGGTCTCAAGATCGCCATCTACCTGGGGGGCTTCGGGGGCGTCCTGGCCGACACGGCCAGCCCGTGGCTCATCCGATTCGTGGATCCGCGCTTCGCGTGGTTCCAGCTGGCCGGTCAGGCGGCCATGGCCCTGGCGTTCGCGGCGCTCCTGTTCTTCCCGCTTCGCGAGATGTGGGGGAGGGAGGCCCGCGAGGCTCGGCGGCGGAAGGCGAAGACGGGCGGTCCCTGACGTGCGTGCGCCGCTCGTGCTGGTGGCGGCGCTGGCGTCGTGGGCGGCCGGCGCCGTGCCCGCGGCCCGCGCGCCGGCGCGGCCCGTCCGCGACTCCGTGCGCCTGGAGCGGGCCTGGCCGGTCATGGGAACGCTGTTCCGGGCCGTGGCCCGGGCTCCCGATTCGACCACGGCCGTCTCCGCGCTCCTGGCCGCCCGCGACGAGGTGCGGCGGCTGGACTCTCTTCTCAGCGACTACCGGGACGACTCCGAGGTCTCCCGCCTGGCCCGCCGGGCGGGGACCGGACGCTGGACGACGCTCTCCCGGGAGACCGCGACTCTGCTGCGGGCGTCGCTGCGCTGGGCGGAGGCCACCGGCGGGGCCTTCGATCCCACGGTGGGCCCGATGGTGCGCGCGTGGGGCTTCCGGGGCCCCTCGCCCCGCGTCCCGTCGCCGGTCCGCCGCGACTCCGCCCTCGGGCTGGTGGGATGGTGGAGGGTGGAGACGCGGGCCGGAGGCCGGGAGGCCCGCCTCCCGCGCCGGGGCATGGCGCTGGACTTCGGAGCCATCGGGAAGGGCTTCGCCCTTGACCGGGCGGTCGCGGCGATGCGCGAGCGCGGCGCGGAGGCCGGCATGCTGGATCTGGGCGGGAACGTGCTGGTGTTCGGCCACGGTCCGGGCCCCCGGGGCGGGTGGCCCATCGGGATCCGGAACCCGCGCTGTCCGGAGCGAGTGCTCGGGATGGTCGTCCTGGACTCGGGCTCGGTGGCCACGTCGGGCGACTACGAGCGGTTCTTCGAGGAGGGCGGCGTCCGCTACGGGCACATCCTCGATCCGCGCACCGGCCGGCCCTCCCGGGGCGTCCTGCAGGTCACCGTGGCCGCGCCCGATGGCCTCGCGGCGGACGCGCTGTCGACCGCGCTGTTCGTGATGGGCCCGGGGGCCGGCCGCCGGCTGCTCCGACGCGAACCGGCGGCGCGCGGCGCCGGGGCGCTGTGGGTAACGGGGAGAGGCGCCGCAAGCGGGCCGTCGGGGCCGACGGGCCGCCCGGCGGGCGTCGTCCTCGCCGGGAAGGGTGCCCGGCGCTTCGACCTCGGGCGCGAAACCCCGGACCCCACGAGCTCGTCCTCCCCGGGGGAGCCGCGCGAGGGAGACGGCCGGCTGCGGGACCCGGGCGACGAGTGCGGGGTGCAAGGAACAGGGACACGGACAGCCGACGGAGGGGTCATGAACGAGGTGCTCAGGAAGCAGATCTGGCGGAAGCTCGAGGGGCTGCCCGACGAGAAGGGCTACCAGATTCTCGATTACATCCAGTTCCTGGAGTCCGAGTACGCGGAGGGCTCCGCCGAAGCGAGCGGATTCCAGCGCTTCGGCGAGCTCCTTCAGGACCGCATGCGCAAGCGCCGGGTGCCGGCGGCCGCGCTGCGCGAGACGATGCGAGTGCTGGGAGGCGCCGACCGCGTCCTGGGTGCCTTCAAGGAGGCGGCGGGCGAGTTCCTGGCGGAGCTCGAGGCGGGCCGGCCCGAGCCCGCCCCGAAGGCGCGGACCGACGAAGAGCCGCCCCGGCCCCGCGAGGTCGTCATCGAGTGATGGCCCCGCGCCTGCCCTCGCCCGGCCGGATCAAGGACGCCCTCCGGGGGATCCCGGGCTTCCTCCGTCTCCTGTGGCGGCTGGTCCGTGACCCCCGCGTGTCCCGGCTCGACCGGGCGCTGTTCGTGTTCACTCTCGGGTACCTGCTCCTCCCCCTCGACCTCATCCCGGACTGGATCCCGGTGGCGGGGGAGCTCGACGACCTCGTGCTCGTCCTCTTCGCCCTGGACCGCCTGCTGTACCGGACCGACGAGGACGTCCTGCTCGACCACTGGGACGGCGATCCGGCGTCCCTGCTGGCCCTCCGCGACCTCCTGGACAGGGGCGCCGAGACGCTGCCCCGCTGGGCCCGCGGCCTGCTGCGGGCCGGTTGAGCCTCGCGCCGAGCCCGCGCCCGCCGCCGGGCGCCGCGTCGCGGAGGCTGCGTCACCGGTCCGGAGGTGTCGTGCGCGCGCCGCACGGCGTCGCGTTCCCGCACGTTGACGATCCTCCTTGCGGCGCCTAGTCTTTTGCATGGTTACCGACGTTTTGCACGAGGTGCCGACCCTGTGGCCCGGGCGCATTCCGCGCCCGAGACAGGCCCCGCGGCCGGACCGCGCGCCGGCGCCCATCCGACCCCTCCGTCCCCCGAGATGAACGTGATCCGTAAGTCATGAATCGACCACCATTTACAGAAGCGTTCACGTTCGACGACGTCCTCCTCGTCCCGCGGCATTCCACGGTGCATCCGTCGGAGGTGGATCTGGCCACGTGGTTCACGCGTGGTATCCGGCTTGCCGTACCACTGGTGTCGGCCGCGATGGATACGGTCACCGAGCACCGGATGGCCATCGCGCTTGCCCGGCACGGTGGGATCGGGATCATCCACAAGAACATGTCCATCGAGGAGCAGGCCTCCCAGGTGGACAGGGTCAAGCGCTCCGAGAGCGGGATGATCCTCAACCCGATCACGCTGGGGCCGGGAGCGCGGCTGCGGGAGGCGGCGGCGCTGATGTCGGAGTTCTCGATCAGCGGCGTCCCGATCGTCGAGGACGACGGCACGCTGGTCGGGATCCTGACGAACCGGGACCTGGTGTTCGAGAGTGACCTGGATCGGCCCGTGGCGGAGGTCATGACACGGGAGGAACTGGTCACGGCCCCCGAGGGGACGTCACTCGAAGAGGCCGAGAAGATTCTGCACCGGCACAAGATCGAGAAGCTGCCGGTGGTGGATGGGGAAGGCCGTCTGAGCGGCCTGATCACGGTCAAGGACATCTTCAAGCGACGGGCCCACCCCGACGCGTCCAAGGACGATCACGGGCGCCTCCGGGTAGGGGCCGCGGTGGGAGCGTCCCGCAGGGATCTGGATCGGACCCGCGAGCTCGTCGATGCGGGCTGCGACGCGATCGTGGTGGACACGGCGCACGGCCACTCGCAGGGCGTCCTGGACGCCGTCGAGCGCATACGGGAGGCCCTCCCGGACGTGCAGCTGGTGGCCGGCAACGTGGCCACCAGAGAGGGCGCCGAGGACCTGGTTCGCCGTGGGGTGGACGCGGTCAAGGTCGGCGTCGGGCCCGGCTCGATCTGCACGACGCGGGTCGTGACGGGCGTGGGCGTGCCGCAGGTGACGGCCGTCATGAACGGCGTGGATGGCGTAGACGGAGACGTGCCTGTCATCTCGGACGGCGGCGTCCGCCACTCGGGAGACATGGTCAAGGCCCTCGCGGCCGGAGCCTCGTCGGTCATGATGGGCTCCATGTTCGCGGGGACGGACGAGAGCCCGGGAGAGTCGTTCCTCCTGGAGGGCCGGCGCTTTAAGGTGGTCCGGGGCATGGGATCGCTCTCGGCCATGGAAGAGGGCTCGGCGGACCGGTACTTCCAGGAGGCGCAGGAGGTTCGGAAGCTGGTGCCCGAGGGCATCGAGGGTCGGGTTCCCTACAAGGGGCCCGTCGAGGACACGATCTTCCAGCTCGTGGGAGGTCTGAGGAGCGGCATGGGATACTGCGGAGTGTCGGATATAGAAGAGTTGCGGGGCGAAGCGCGCTTCCTCAGAATCACGAGCGGCGGTCTGCGCGAGTCGCACCCTCACGACGTGGTCATTACGCGGGAAGCTCCCAACTACCGGGTGTGAGCACGGCCGCGATGCGCCCCTTGCGGGCGCGCTTTCAGCGAACGGGTAGCACAGGAGTCGTACGGATGGCGCGAAATGTGGTCGGAACGTGGATCTCCCTGGGTGCGGCGGGCGCGGTGATGGCGGCCGCCGGGTGCGCGGGGAATCCCTCCCCCAACTCGCTGGGCGCGCGCACCGCGGCGGAAGTGGCCCTCCCCGATTCTGCCCTCATCGCGGCCGCGCCGGCCCCGGAGAAGGTGGCCGCGGCCGACCTCGAGCAGCGACAGACGGTACGGTCCATGGGCGAGGAGACACAGCGCGAGTTCCTGCAGCTGTTCGGGCCCGATCCGCTGGGCCTGGCCCACGCTCCGGCCAACGCGGTGCGTTACGAGATCCCCCTCCAGACCAACGACGCCGTCGAGAACTGGATCGACTACTTCCGCTCCGAGGTCCCGGACCGCTTCGCGACCTACCTGCAGCGGATGGGCCGCTACGAGCCGATGATCCGCGCCAGGCTCCGCGAGGCGGGTCTCCCGCAGGATCTCCTCTACCTGCCGGTCATCGAGAGCGGGATGAATCCCCACGCCTACAGCCGTGCCCGCGCGGTAGGGCTCTGGCAGTTCATCGCGGGGACGGCCAGGCGCTACGGCCTCGAGGTGAACTACTGGGTGGACGAGCGGCGCGACCCGGTGAAGGCGACCGACGCGGCGATCCGGTACCTCTCGGACCTCTACGACGAGTTCGGCTCCTGGTACCTCGCGGTGGCCGCGTACAATGCGGGCGAGGGGCGGGTGCGCTGGGGGATCGCCCGCACGGGCTCCCGCAGCTACTGGGACCTCGTCGACGCTCGCGTGCTCCGCCGGGAGACGCGGAACTACGTCCCCAAGCTCATCGCCGCGGCCCTCATCGGACACGATCCGGCCCGCTACGGCTTCGGGGACGTTCAGCCCGACGCCCGGCTCGCCTACGACTCGGTCACGGTGCCCGACGCCACCAGCTTCGACGTGATCGCGAAGGCCGCCGGCGTCTCGGAGTCCGCCGTCGAGGCGATGAACCCCGAGTACCCGCGGCACGTGACGCCGCCGGGCCAGGAGGCCCTCGTCCACGTGCCCGGCGGCCACGCCGAGCACTTCGCGAGCGCGTACTCCCGGATCCCCGCCTCCAGGCGGGTGACGTGGCTCGTGCACACCGTGACGCGCGGCCAGACGCTCTCGGGGATCGCAGCCCGCTACGGAACCTCCGTGCGGGCGATCATGGCGGCCAACGGAGGCGTGAGCCCGCGCCGCCTGCAGATCGGCCAGCGGCTGGTGGTGCCGCGCAGGGGCGCCAGCTCGACGACGCTGGCGTCGGCCAGCCGGGCGCGACCCTCCGGACCGGCCACGGTGGTGGTCCGTCGCGGCGACACGCTGTGGGCCATCGCCCGCCGCTACAAGGTGAGCACCCGGGAGCTCATGGCTTGGAACGGCCTCAGCTCCTCGAGCATCCACCCGGGTGACAGGATCCGGGTGCGGTGATGGACGGACGGGCCGACCTCCGGGTCGATCTCCACGCCCACACCCGCTGGTCGGCGGACGCGGCCACGACGCCGGCCGACCTGGTCGAGCGTGCGGCCGAGGCGGGCCTGGACCGGGTAGCGGTGACCGACCATGGCGAGATCGAGGGGGCGTTCGAGGCCCGCGCCCTGGATCCGGATCGGATCATCGTGGGCGAAGAGATCCGATGCCGGTGCGGGACCGAGCTCATCGGACTCTTCCTCGAGGAGCGGATCCCCATGGGGCTTCCCGCCGAGGAGGTGGCCGCCCGCATCGCCGACCAGGGCGGGGTCGTGTATGCGCCCCACCCGTTCGCCTACCCGCGCCGCCCCCTGGAGCGGGCACGCCGGGCGCTCGAGCTGGCCGAGGCGGTCGAGGTCGTCAACGCCAGGGCGGCGTTCTTCCCGGTTTGGAACCGCCTGGCCGGGCGCAGGGCCGGCGAGCTGGGCATGCCGACGTGCGCGGGCTCGGATGCGCACTTTCCCCATGAGCTCGGCCACGCCTACTCGGTCATCCCGGCCTTCCGGAGCGTGGCCGAGTTCCGCGAGGCGCTGGGCGGCAGCCGACCCGTGCTTCGTCGCACGACGGGGCCGTGGATGCACGTGGCCTCGATGGCTCTCAAGGCGGGACGAACGGTGGGGAAGCCTTTCCGCGCGCGCGCCGGCCACGGCGGGCGGCGCGCCGCCCGCCGACCGGGCTCGCTGGAGGTGGTCGAAGAGACCTGAGCCCGAGCGGTCCGCTACTACGGCCCGCCAGGCCCGGAGACGCCGACGCCGGCCGCCCGGCCGGGTGTCGGCGGACCCGCCAGCGGATAAACCGTCGCTCGACCTTCCCTCTCCCCGACAGCGTTCCGAGGATCCACCACGATGGCCGCGTGCCGGACCACCCGGTCGTAGTCGATCGCGGCGTGGTCGGTGGTCACGATGACCAGGTTCGCGCGCTCCAGCTCCTCGTCGGTCAGGTCGACCGACTCGAACCGTTTCCCGTCGAGCGCGATGGAGTCCACGTACGGATCGTGGTAGCGGACCTCCGCCCCCTTCTGCAGGAGAAGCTGCAGGATGTCCAGCGCGGGGCTCTCCCGGGTATCGTCCACGTTGGGCTTGTACGCCATGCCCAGGAGGAGGAGGCGGCTCCCCTTCACGGACTTCTCGACGGCGTTGAGCGCCTCGGTGACCCTGGCCACCACGTAACGCGGCATCTCGGCGTTCACCTCGGCGGCCAGCTCGATGAAGCGGGTGCGGTACTGCAGCGTCTTCATCTTCCAGGCCAGGTAGTGCGGATCGATCGGGATGCAGTGTCCGCCCAGCCCGGGCCCGGGATGGAAGCGCATGAAGCCATAGGGCTTGGTCGAGGCGGCGTCGATCACCTCCCAGATGTCGATCCCGAGCCGGTCGGCGATGATGGCCATCTCGTTGGCCAGGCCGATGTTGACGGCCCGAAACGTGTTCTCCAGGATCTTGGCCAGCTCGGCCGCCTCGGGCGAGGACACCTCCACGACGTCGTCGAGCACCTCGGCGTACAGCGCCACCGCCAGCTCGTGGCAGTCCGGGGTCAGCCCACCGACGATCTTGGGCGTGTTCTCCAGGTGCCACGTCGGGTTTCCGGGGTCGACGCGCTCGGGGCTGAAGGCCAGGAAGAAGTCCTCGCCGGCCTCGAGCCCGCTCTCCTCCAGGGTGGGCTGTACGAGCTCGCGTGTCGTCCCCGGGTAGGTCGTCGACTCGAGGATGACCAGCTGGCCCGCCCTCAGGTGCTCCCGCACCTTCCGGGTCGAATCGATGATGAAGGAGACGTCGGGGTCACCCGTCTTCGACAGCGGCGTGGGCACGCAGATGATGAGGGCGTCCGCCTCCCCCATGCGTCCGAAGTCCGTGGTCGGCTCGAATCGGCCCTCGCCTACGGCCCCGGCCACCCGGTCGGCATCGATGTCCAGGATGTGCGAGTCTCCGGCGCGGAGCGTGTCCACGACCCGCTCGGAGATGTCGAAGCCGAGGACCGGGAAGCCGGCCTCGGCGAAGCCGATCGCCACCGGGAGACCCACGTAGCCCAGGCCCACCACGCCCACCGGGGACTCGTGGCGGCGGATGCGTGCGAGAAGATCGGTGCGTGCGCTCATGTTCGGTGAGCTCGTGTGAGGTCCTGTAGCTCGGGCTCCCGGGTCCTTCCCGGAAACGCGTGGGCGGCGCCCGGGAAGCGCCGCCCACGCCCGCCGTCCGGCGGGCCACACAGTCTCGCCGGGGAGCCCGGCCCACGCAAGGACCGGTGCTCCCCGTCCGGCCTCACTCCTGTCCGCTCAGGACCCTCCGGGCGTATCCGTTGGAGGGGTTCACGCCGGACGCGAGAAGGACCCCCACCCTTCCCGGGCCACGGTTATAGGCCGTGAGCGCCAGCTGCATGTCCCCGTCGTACTGGTGGAGCAGGATGCCCAGGTACCGGAAGCCGAGGTGGAGGTTCGTGTCCGGATCGAACAGGGCGTCCTGGTCGACGCTCGGGTCCAGCCAGCGCGCCGTGCTGGGCTTGATCTGTGTGTAGCCCACCGCTCCCGCCTCGCTGACCGCCCAGCGACGGAAGGTGGACTCCGTCTGGATCAGGTTGAACGCGAGCTCGGGCTCGAGCCCCTCGGAAATCGCGATGTCGTACACGCGCGACGCCAGGTCCGCCGGCACGCCGTAGCGGGAGGAGAAGCCCTGGATGGCCCTCAGGCGGTCGGCCTGCAGGCGGCGGAGGGCCGCCTCGCCGCTGGCCGTGGTGGCCCGCCCGCGGACCGCCGCGAGCTCGGCACGGGTCCGCGCCAGGGGCGTTCCGGGCAGGGCGACGAACGAAGTCAGCACGGCGCCGCCCGCCAGCGCCACGGCCGCCACGATCGCGGCGCCGCGGGGCGTGGAGAGGCGATCCACGAGCTCGCGGAGTCGCCATCGTAAGTCGGGGCCCGGAGGCCGGCTGGTCTCTTGCCTGAACGCGCTCAGCGACATGTATGTCACTCCTGTCGAAGCCTCGATGCAGTCGCGGACCACTCGGGTCCGCCGGACGCCGGCGCCCGCGCGGGGCCGGCGCTCCCCTCCCCGAGGCGCAACCCACGTGCCACGGGGCGCCTTATGTTCGGGATGTGTTCGGGTCACCCCTCCCCGTCCCGCGCCCACCTGCCACTTCGCCCGCCACTCTTCTCGAGCAGGCGGACGTCCTCGATCCGCATCCCCCGATCGCGGGACTTGGCCATGTCGTAAACAGCCAACAATCCCGCCGTCACACCACACATGGCCTCCATCTCCACGCCGGTTCGCGACCAGGTGGAGGCGGCGACCCGGACCCGCAGCCCCGGGAGCCCGCCCCGTTCCCTGGACGCCTCGACCTCGTCGATGGTCACCTCCACGGCGTCCAGCGGGAGCGGGTGACAGAGAGGGATGAGGTCCGGAGTGCGCTTGGCGCCGCCGATCGCGGCCAGGCGGGCGACGGTGAGGGCGTCGCCCTTGCGGAGCTCCTGAGCCCGGATGGCGTGGAGCGTCTCCGGATCCATGCGGATCGTGCCCTCGGCCACGGCGCGACGACGGGTGACGGGCTTGTCGCCGACATCGACCATGCGTGCGCGCCCGGAGTCGTCCAGGTGCGTCAGGCGGCGGCCGTCGGACTCGGGGTCGCCCATGGGACCTCCTCCGTCTGCTGACCGGTCAGTGGCGCGACGTCGGCGCACGGCTCGGGGGCCGATGTCAGCGGGAGGTTACTCCCCGGCGCCGGGCACGTTCCCCGCCAGGTCCGTTAGGAGCCCGGCGGTGATCGCCTGGGGGTTCACGTTGCCCGCGGCCTCGTCCCGGGCCTCTTCGAGCCGCGCCAGCGCCTCGAGGAGCACATGGGGGCCGGGCAGGCGGTCGATGGCCAGCCGCCGGCCGAGGCCGGGCTCGAAGGCCAGGTCCGGGACGCCGAGGCTCTCGGCCAGGAGGTCCCGGACCAGCTCGGTGGCCAGCGCCAGCGTGTCGTCGAACTCGCCCCGCGCGCCCGAGGGCGAGAGCCGGGTGGCCAGGGCCCACCGCTCGGACAGGCTTCCCCCGAGGGCGACCCGCACGAGGTCCTCGGCGCGCTCGCCGACCTCCGCGGCGTCCTCCGACAGGGCGCGGAGCGCGCGTCCGGGAGCCCCCTGGGCCCGGCGCGCCAGCGTCTCGGCCCGCTCGGCGTCCACCCCGGCGTGCTCCACCAGGAGCCGCCCGATCGCCCCGGCGCTCACCGGCGGCACGCGGAGAGCCAGGGTCCTCGATCTGATCGTGGGGAGGAGCGCGCCCCGCCGGCTGGAGGTCAGGAGGATATGGGTGTCCTCCGGCGGCTCCTCGAGCAGCTTCAGGAAGGCGTTGGCGGCCTCCGGGCTGCTCGCCTGCGGCACCATGGCCTCCGCATCCCCGACCACGAATACGGACCGATGGCCCATCGCCGGCCGGCGCGACGCCCGGGCCCTCATCTCCTGGACGGCGGCCAGGTAGATCCCGGTCGCGCCGTCGAAGTCACGGGGCTCCAGGGACTCCGTCCGGCGGACCTCGAGCTCCTCCATCCTGGCGTCCTCGAGCTTCTCGCGAAGGCGCTCCGGGGAGGAGGCGCCCGTTGGACGGGGCAGCGGGAAGAACCAGTGGAGGTCCGGGTGCTCGAGTCGGCGGGCCAGCCGGCAGCTCCTGCAGGCGCCACAGGCGCTCCCCTCCTCGCACAGGAGGAGCTGGCCGAGCCACAGGGCCAGGCGCTGCTTGCCGACGCCCCGCGGCCCGTGGAGGAGGAGGGAGGACGGCAGCCGGTCGCGACCCACCGCGCCCCTCAGCCGTTCCTGCAGCTCTTCGTGGCCCACGATGGGGTGGAGCCCCGGAGCCGGTCGAACGCGCTCCTCAGCCACCGGAGCGGCTCCTCAGCCAGCGGACCGGGTCCACGGCCCTCGGCGGTCCACCCGGCGTGGGGCGGTGGATCTGGAACTCGATGTGGGGCCCGGCTCGGCTCGAGGCCCCCCCGACCCGACCGATGACCTGGCCGGCCTGCACCTGCTGGCCCACCCGCACGGCCAGGTCCTCCAGGTAGAGGTAGGCGGAGTAGAAGCCGCCCCCGTGGCTCACGATGACGGAGGGGCCGTACAGGCCCTGGGGCCCCGCCCACTCGACGCGGCCCGCCGCCACGACCCGCACCGGAGTCCCTTCGACGGCGCCGATCCCGATGCCGTCCCGCTGGATCGTGGTCCCCCCGTCCCGCTCGGGTCCGAACTGGTAGACGATCTTCCCCCGGACCGGCCAGTCGAGCTTGCCCAGGTCGGACGTGGTGAGGCTGGACGTGCTCGAGCGTCCCGCCCGCCGCTCGGCCTCGCGCCGCGTGCGTTCCAGCTGCGCGATCAGGTCCTGGAGCCTCGACTCGTCCTGGGCCAGCCGAGCCTCCTGCTCCTGCGCCTTCGAGCGCTGCGAGCGGTAGTTGGCCAGCCGCGTCCGGTACTGCCGGTGGAGGGTCTCGAGATCCGCCAGCTCGTTCTTCTTGTCGTCCCTCAGCCTCTGCAGCCGGTCGAGCTGGTCGGCCAGCTCGGTGTGCTGGTCCTCGAGCTTGCCTTCGAGCGTGCTCACCTGCCGCACCAGCATCCGGTCGTACACGGTGACCAGGTGGAGGTACTTGTACCGGTCGATGAGTTCCGAGAAGGACCGTGCGGAAAGGAGCACCTGCAGCGGCCGGAGCGGGCCGCGCTCGTACACCTCGCGGAGCCTCTCCCGTAGTTCGGTCCTGCGGACCGTGAGCCGGTCGCGGGTCTGCAGCATCCGGGCGGTGGTGTTGGCCACCTGCTCGCGGGTGGTCTGGGTCTGGACGTCCAGCTCGGCGACCACGCTGCTCGAGGACTCGATCTGCTTCTCCAGGTTCCCGATCTCCTGGGAGGCGCTGCTCACCTGGTGGGTGAGGCGCTGCATCTCCTGGCGGAGGCGCTGACGCTGCTGGCGGATCTCCTTCAGCCGCTGCTGGCTCTCCTGGATCTTCTCTTCGAGGACCTGCCCCGTCGTGTCCTGCTGCTGGGCCCGGAGGCCCGTGGCGGGGACGAGGAGCGCGGCGAGCGCCAGGGCGGCCATGGCCCGGCCCTTCATCGGCCTCCTACAGGTCGTAGAGACCGCGGAGCTCCCGGCGGACGGCGCGCCGGGCCGCGAGCATCCCGAGGACGGCCGCCGCCGCCACGCCGCCCACGATCCACAGGTCCGGCATCCACGCCAGGTCGAGGAAGGTGCCGTCCACCAGGCGATACGTCCCCCAGGTCAGGCCGAAGGCGAGGCCGCCGCCGCACAGCCCGGTCACGAGCCCCTCGATCATGAACGGGCGCCGGATGTAGCCTTCCGTCGCACCGACCGTCTGCATGATCGCGATCTCCTCGGAGCGGGCGAGGATGGCCATCCGGACCGCGGTCCCGACCAGCATGATGGCCACGAGCGCGAAGGCTCCGCCGAGGACGAGCGCCGCCAGGCCCGCGATTCGGCGGAGCGAGAAGATGCGCTCCACCCATTCCCGGCCGAAGCGCACGTCGTCCACGAAATCGTAGGCCCGCAGCCGGTCGGCCACCCGCTTCACCGCCTCCGGGTTCCGGGACCCGGGACGGAGGGAGACCTCCAGGGAGGCCGGGAGCGGGTTCACCTCGAGGTCCGAGAAGACGTCGGAGAACTCGGTGAGCTCCTGCGACGCGTCGTGGAGGGCCTCCACCTTGCTCACGTAGCGGACGCCCGAGACCTCCGGATAGCTCTCGATCTCCTTTCGCGCCACGTCCGCGCGGGCCGGATCGGTGCCCTCCTGCAGGTAGGCCACCACCTGGACCTGCCGCTCCACGCTCGCGAGCGCCAGGTCGATGTTGTGCGCCGTGAGGCCGAAGAGGCCGAGGATGAAGAGACCGAAGCCGATCGACGTGACCGAGAGGAAGCCCAGGAGCGGCGCCCGGCGGAGGCCCGTCAGCGCCTCGCGGAGCGCCCTCACGCCCCCGCCTCACGGGCCTCGGCGGCGGAGTCGTACACGAGCGAGCCGTGCTCCAGCTCGAGCACCCTCACGTCGCGGTGGCGGTGCAGGAGGCCCGCGTCGTGGGTGGCGAACAGAACGGCCATCCCCAGGTCGTTGATCCGCCGCATGAGCTCGAACACGCCGTCGGCCGCGCGCCGGTCCAGGTTCCCGGTGGGCTCGTCCGCCAGCAGCACCAGGGGGTCGGTGGCCAGCGCGCGGGCGATCGCCACCCGCTGACGCTCGCCGCCCGAGAGCTCCGACGGGTGGGATCGGGCCTTGGCGGCCAGACCCACGTGACTCAGGAGCTCCTGGACCTTCTTGCGCGCCTTCCGCCCCGGGACGCCGGTGGCCTCGAGCGCGAAGGAGACGTTCTCCGCGGCCGTCATCCGCTCGAGGAGCCGGAAGTCCTGGAAGACGTAGCCTACCCGGCGCCGGAGCTGCGGGACGTCCCTGCGCCGGATCGAGTCCGAGCTGAACTTGGAGACGCGCACCGTCCCCTCCGAGGGGAGGGTGTGCATGTGGATGAGGCGGAGAATCGTGGTCTTCCCGGCGCCCGAGGGCCCCGTGAGGAACGCGAACTCGCCCTTCCGAAGGTAGAAGCTCACTTCCTCCAGCGCCGCGCCCGTGCGCGGGTAGCGCTTGGTGACCCGGTCGAACCGGATCATGGGGCCACGGGCCGGACGGACCGGCAGAAGCGGACGCACATCCCGGCCGCCTCGATCATGGAGCTCGGGTCCGCGACGCCCCTGCCCGCGATGTCGAAGGCGGTGCCGTGATCGGGAGAGGTGCGGGGGAAGGGGAGGCCCGCGGTGACGTTGATACCTCGTTCGAGCGCGATCGTCTTCAGCACCGCCAGCCCCACGTCGTGGTAGGGGACGACCACCGCGTCGACCGTCCCGTCCAGGCAGCGCCGGAAGACCGTGTCGGCGGGATGGATGCCGTCCACCTCCAGGTCGAGGTCCGAGGCCAGGAGCTCGAGGGCCGGCGCCAGGATACGGTCCTCCTCGTCGCCCAGGAGGCCTCCTTCCGAGGCGTGGGGGTTCACCCCGGCGAAGGCCACCCGCGGACGCCCGATCCCCCACCATTCCCGGAGGGCCCGGGCCGCGATCCGAGTGCGTCGGGTCACGAGGTCGACCTCGAGGCGGCCCGTCACCTCCCGGAGCGGCACGTGACCGGTGAGGAACGCCATGCGCAGCGGTCCGCCCAGCGGAGTCTCCTCCGCCCCCATGATCATCGTGACCTCGGGGACCCCGGACAGCTCGCGCAGGAGCTCGGTGTGGCCGGGCCAGGCATAGCCGGCGGCCGAAAGGGCGGCCTTGGAGAGCGGGGCGGTCACCAGGCCGTCGACTTCCCCGTCCAGGGCCATGCGCGCCGCCCGCTCGACCGCCGCTCCGGCCAGAAGACCGGCCCGCCGCTCCGCTCCGTCGACCGCGTCGTCCCACCGGCCCACGGTCACGAGCGTCGCGCCGGCGTCCTCCACCTCGTCCGCCTCGAGGACCCCCTCGGGGCCGACCAGCACCCAGTCGGCCGCGCCGCGGAGCTCGTCGGTCCGGAGGAGGGCCGCCGCGATCTCGGGGCCGATGCCGCGCGGGTCGCCCGCGGTCACGGCGATGCGGGGGCGGTCCGATCCGCCCCGGCGCGCCGGTTTCCTGGAGCCCCACGATCCGCTCACGAGCGCCGCTCCCGGCTCAGGGGATCAGAGGAAGAGCTTCACGTGCATCCGCTGCCGCAGCTGCACCATGTACTCCTGGAACTGCTTCTGCCGGAGGAGCTGCTCGCGGATCCGGTCCCTGACGTCCTCGAAGCGGTAGGGCCCGGCGGCCTTGAACTCGTTGACCCGGAGCACGACGAACTGGGCGAGGTCGAAGGCCCCCTCGACCCGGAAGGGGCCGACCACCTGGCCGTCGCTCGGCTGCTGGCCTAGGGCGGCGGCGTATTCCTGTCCGAACCGGCTCCCCACGTTCGAGATCTCGACGTCCTTGAAGCTCGTCTCCTGGTCGGGGATGCCGTACTCGCGGCCGAGCCGCTCGGGGTCGGCGCCGGCCCGGAGGCTGTCGGCCACGCTGTCGGCCCTCTGGCGCGCCGCGTCCACGTCGGAGCTGTCGATCCGGGGTCGGATGAGGATCTGGCGGACCTCCCGCTCCCCGCCCCGGACGTTCTCCACCTTGACGATGTGGTAGCCGAAGCGCGTCTGGATGGGCCCCACGGTGCGGCCCGGCGGGGCCGCCCACAGCGCGTTGGCCAGCCCGGGGACCACGTCCGAGCGGCGGATCCAGCCCATGTCGCCGCCCTGGGCCCGGGTCCCCGGATCGTCGGAATAGCGCCGGGCGGCCACGGCGAAAGCGGTCCCCGACCGGATATCGTCGAGCGCCTTTCTGGCCACCTTCAGGGCGCTGTCGGCCGCCGCGGAGTCGGGGTGCGGCACGACCGTGATCCGCTGGAAGGTGACCGTGGCCGGCCGCCGCGCGGTCGACGCGCTCGAGTCGAAGTACGCCTTCACCGCCGAGTCGCTGATGGAGGCGGGCGGCAGCTCGCCCTGGTCGATGAGCTCCTGGCGGAACTGGCTGAGGAGGAGCTGCTGGCGGGCCTGCGACCGCAGCATCTGCCGATACTGGTACATGTTCTGGCCGGTCTGCTCGACGGCCTGCCGGAACGCCTCGTCCGACTGGAAGTTCGAGCGGATCCGGTCGAACTGCTGCTCCACCACCTGGTCCACCTGGTCGTCCGAGACGGTGACCCCCTCCTGCCGTGCCCTCTGCACGAGCAGGAGTCGGTCGATCATGTCCGAGACCGCCTGCTCGACGATGGAGTCGCGGGCCGCCGAGTCGTCCGGGACCTCGAGGCCCTGCTGGCGCAGCCGGTAGAGGTCCTCCTGGACCTCGGAGAGGAGGATGGCCGAGTCTCCGGCCACGGCGACCACCCGGTCCACGACCTCGACCGAGTCCGGCCCGGTCGTGACGCCGAGGCCGGCTCCGGGCGAGCCCGGCGCCGTAAGCATCCGTCCCGAGGGCGGCGCGGTGTCGGCGGGAGGAGTGACCGGCGGCGTGGTGTCGGCGGAAGGGATGGGCGCCCGCGTCGTGTCGGCCGTCGGAACCGTGTCCGCCTGCGCCGCGAGGCGGGCGGGGGAGGCCAGCGCGAGCAGGGTCGCCGCCCCGGCCGCGGCCGCCGCGGCCACGCCGTGCAGGCCGCGTGCGGGGGGCCGGAGCCGGCGTCGCGGCCGGCGCTCTGGGATGGACGACCTCATATCGGGGCTGGCTCCTCGTCTCGGGGATGCCTCGCGCGTCCGGGGTCCCGCTCCCCGTTCCCGACGCGTCGGGTCGAGGGGACGTACCCGGGCGTGCGCGGCCCGATCCTCCGTCTCACGGCCGGGCCGCCGCCGGCTCGGCTCCGGCCCCCTCGGTCCGGGCCAGGACGGCCAGGGCGTCCACGAGGGTGGGCAGGATCGGCTCGACGCCCGCGTTCTCGAGCACCAAGGATAGCGGCTGCGTGCGGCGCACTTCAACGGAGAGCTGCCGGTCCAGGAAGGCGTCCCTGAGGAGGGCCATGCGCGGCACGGCCCCGGACCGGAAGTTGATGCGCGCCGTACCGTCCGCCACCCGGATCCACTCCGCCTCCAGGACCTGGCCCAGGACGCGGAGCTCCACGCTGGCCAGGAGGCGGCGGGCCGGCTCGGGCACCGGCCCGAAGCGGTCACGGAGCTCGTCCTCGAGCTCCTCGACCGCCGGCCGCGAGCCGATGCGCGAGATGCGCCGGTAGAGGTTCATCTTCTGCTCGGAGTCCAGGATGTAGTCGTCCGGGAGGTAGACCTCGCCGGCCACCGAGACCTGCGGCGGCTCGGCGGCGCTCGCCCCGTCCTCGCCCTTCAGCCGGCCAACGGTCTTCTCGAGGAGCCTCCGGTACGTCTCGAAGCCGACCGCCCGCGCGAAGCCCGACTGCTCCGCCCCGAGCAGGTTCCCGGCGCCGCGGAGCTCGAGGTCCTTGAGGGCGATGATGTGCCCCGCTCCGAGCTCGGTGTGGTGCTCCAGGATGCGGAGCCGGCTCTCGGCCTCCGGGGTCACGTCGTCGGGGACGAGGAGGTAGCAGTAGGCCCGGTGGTGCGAGCGGCCCACCCGGCCGCGGAGCTGGTAGAGCTGGGCCAGGCCGAAGCGGTCGGCGCGATGGACGATCATCGTGTTCGCCGTAGGGATGTCGATTCCGTTCTCGATGATGGACGTACACACCAGGACGTCCACGTCCCCGTCCATGAGGGCGCCCATCGTCTCCTCGAGCTCGTCGGAGCGCATGCGCCCGTGGGCCACGCCCACCCGCGCCTCCGGGACGAGCCGTCTCACCCGTCGCTCCAGCGGGCCGATCGACTCGATCCGGTCGTGGACGAAGAACACCTGGCCGCCCCGGTCCAGCTCCCTCCGCATCGCGTCCTGCAGGACGATGTCGCTCCAGTGGAGGACGTGCGTGATGATCGGCATCCGGTCGCGGGGCGCCGTCTCGATGATGGACATGTCCCGCAGGCCGCCCAGCGCGAGCTGCATCGTCCGAGGGATCGGCGTGGCCGTCATGGTGAGCACGTCCACCGAGCGCTTCATGTCCTTGAGGCGCTCCTTCTGGCGGACGCCGAACCGCTGCTCCTCGTCCACGATCAGGAGGCCCAGGTCGTGAAAGGCCACGTCCTCGGAGAGGAGGCGGTGCGTGCCGATCACGATGTCGAGCGCGCCGGAGGCGAGGTCCGCGAGGACCCGGTCCTGCTCGCTCTTCGTCTGGAAGCGGGAGAGGGCGGCGATCCGTACGGGGAACCCGGCCATGCGCTCGGCGAAGGTGTGGTGGTGCTGCTCGACGAGCACCGTGGTGGGCGCGAGGACGGCCACCTGCTTGCTGTCCTGGACCGCCTTGAAGGCCGCGCGCATGGCGACCTCGGTCTTCCCGTAGCCCACGTCGCCGCAGACGAGTCGGTCCATGGGGCGCGGCTCCTCCATGTCGCGGCGCACGTCCTCCCAGGCCGCCAGCTGGTCGGGCGTCTCCTCGAACAGGAAGGCCGACTCCATCTCGCGCTGCCAGCGCGTCTCGGGGCCGAAGGCGTGCCCGTCGGCGATCTGCCGGTGCGCGTACAGCTCCAGGAGCTCGGCCGCCTGCTCCTGGATGGAGTCGACCGTGCGCTCCTTGAGCTTCTTCCAGCGCCTGCCGCCCAGCTTGTGGACCGTGGGGGGCTCGGAGGGCTGGCCGTCCTCGCCGGGGGCGCTCCAGCGCTCGATGAGGTCGAGCCGGTAGTGGGGGACCCGCAGGAATTCCCCGTCGGCGTACTCGATCTTGAGGGTCTCGATGGCCTCCCCGCCCACCTCCACCCGCTCGAGGCCCCGGTAGCGGCCGATCCCGTGGTCCAGGTGCACGACGTAGTCACCGGCCTGGAGCGAGGCCACCGACTCGAGCGTGGCCGCGCCCCGGAAGCGTCCGGTGCGCCGAAGCCGCCACGACCGCCGGAAGATCTCGTGGTCGGTGAGGACGAGGAGCGGCTCGGGGCCCGGGACGCGCAGCCCGCCGCTCACCGAGCCGAGCGCCAGCCCGGCCCGGCCGGCGAGGCCCGGGCCGGCGCGCTCGGCCAGGATCTCCCCGAGCCGCTCGAGCTGGCCCTCGTTGTCGCACAGGACGGCCGTGCGGTCCCCCCGCGCGTGGGCCGACCGCAGGACCTCGACCAGGCGACCCATGTCCCTCTCCACGGCGGGCGGGGGCTCCAGACCGAGGTCGATGTCGGGACGCCGGCCGTCCCCGCCGGCCTCCTCGTCGCGGCACGCCTCCAACCTCCCGAACGCGTCCAGCCGCGCGTCGGCCTCGCCGGGGGGCAGGACGAGGGCCTCGGGCGGGAGTCCCGACCCGCGCGGCCGCGCGTCGGACGTGTCCGTCCACAGCCCCGAGCGCCGCTCCGGGGCCCGGCCGGGGTCGAGCTCGAACAGGAGCGCGCCGTCGGGCAGGAGCTCTAGGAGGCAGCGCCGCCGCTCGCGGTCGTGGCCGTCCCCGCTCCCTCCGCTTCCGCCCGCGCCGGCGGCCCGCAGGTCGACGGGGAGGAGCTCCACCCGTTCGAGCTCGGACTCCGAGCGCTGGGTGAGCGGGTCGAAGCGCCTCAGGGACGCGACCTCCTCGTCCCACAGCTCCAGGCGGACCGGCCCGTCGGTGCCGAGGGGATAGAAGTCCACGATGCCGCCGCGGACGGCGAACTCGCCGAGCTCGGCCACCGTGTGCACGCGCTCGAAGCCCATGGACGCCAGTCGCTCCTCCAGCCCCTCGCGGTCCCACGGGTCTCCGGCGGCGAGGGACAGCTCGAGGGGTCCCGATCCCGGGAGCGGCGTCCGCTCGACCAGGGCCCGCGACGTGGTGACCAGGAGGCGGGTGCGGCCTGCCAGGAGGGAGGCCAGCGCCTCGACGCGCTGCCCGGTGATCTCGACGTGGGGGTCCACGTCCTCGTAGGGCAGGGCCTCGCGCTGGGGGAAGTAATCGACCCGGGAGCTCGGCGAGAGGGCTTCGAGATCGGCGACCACCGCCTCGGCGTCCGACGGGACGTCGGCCACGACGACGACGACGCCCCCGGAGCGTTCGGCGATGGACGCCGCCACCGCCGCGGCGGCGGCTCCGGGGAGGGGACCCACGGAGCGTCGCTCGCCGGCGCCCGGGAGGCGGTCGGGAGGGAGCCGCTCGCCGAGGAGCGGTCGAAAGCTGTCGAGTATCAAGGACTCCGTGGGTCCGCCATCGAATTCGACCTCGTGGGGGCTCCGCCGCCGCCCTCCGGCGGCGAGCCGCCCGGGCCGCCGGCCGGCTCGGCGAGCCGGCCCGGCGTGCGCGGGCAAACAGGAGTACCGCCGCCGTGGGACTGGGTTCCGGAGGACTCGCCGGCCCGGGCACACGGCCGGGGGGCCCGGGTATGGACCCGACCGGCCGGTGGAGCGCGCGGACCGCGCGGTGCGGCGGCCCGGAGCGCGACGGTGAGCTGGGAGCGAGCGATGAGGAAGACGGGGGCATGACGGGAACGAGCGCGGCGACACGAGGAGGCCGGCCCGGACGTCGCCCGGGCGCGAGACGGGCGTTGGCCCCGCTCCTGGCGCTGGCGCTCGCCTCGCCGGCCGCCGCGCAGCAGGGGTCCGCTCCCCGGTCGCGCGCGTCGGCTGCGGCCACCATCACCGCCTCGGACCTGCGTCGGGGGATCGGCGTGCTGGCGTCGGACTCGATGCGGGGCCGGGACACGCCCAGCCCCGAGCTCACGGAGGCGGCCCGCTGGGTGGCCGGCCGGTTCCGCGCCTTCGGGCTCCGGCCCGGGCTCGGCAACTCCTTCCTGCAGTACTATCCGGTCACGGTGATCGAGGCCGGCCGTCCGGAGAGCCAGCGCCTGGTCCTCATCGGCCCGACGGGCCGGGACACCCTGCGGAGCGGCCAGGAGTTCGTCGGGGCGCCGACCGGCTCCCACCTGGGCGGCGAGGGTCCGCTCCGCCGGTTCGATCCGGATTCGGGCGGCCAGGTGCCCGCGGGGTCGATCATGCTCGTGGAGGCCCGTCCTGCGACGATGCAGAGCGTGTTCGCCTCGGTCCGCCGGGCGCTGCGGGAGGGGGCGGCCGAGGGTGCGCTCATCGTGGTGGACGCGCCCGAGTCCTATTTCCGCGGTCTCAGGACGTTCTTCGGGACGAGACGGGTCTCGATCGGGGAGCCGGACCTCACGGGCGAGCCGGTGGCGCTCGTCGCCGCCGGCGCCCTGCCGGACGGGCTCCGCGAGCCGCTCGCGTCCGGCCAGGGTCTGCCGTACGGCTGGTCGGCCGATCTCGAGACCGACGGGACCGTGGGGGCCGACAGCGCCATGAACGTCATCGGCTGGCTGCCGGGCTCCGACCCGGACCTCCGGGGCCAGTACGTCCTGTTCACCGCGCACATGGACCGCCCGGGGGTGGGCCGCGCCGTGGACGGGGACTCCAGCCACGACGGTGCGGACGACGACGCGTCGGGCACGGCGACCCTCGTGGAGCTGGCCGAGGCGTTCGCCGCGGCGCCGAGCCCACCCCGTCGCTCGCTGGTGTTCATGGCCGTGAGCGGCCAGGCGAAGGGGCTCCTGGGGTCGACCTGGTACACCGCCCACCCGGTCTTCCCGCTCGAGCGCACCGTGGCCGACATCGACATCGACATGATCGGAAGGAACCGGCCCGACACGGTGGTCGCGATCGGGAAGGCCGCGTCGTCCCTCGGCTCCGCCGTGGACGGGGTCGCCCGCCGTCACCCGGAGCTCCGCCTCTCGGTCATCGACGACCCGTGGCCCGAACAGGACTTCTATTCGCGGTCCGACCATTACAAGTTCGCGCGCGCCGGCGTCCCGATCCTGTTCTTCTTCGGCGGCGTCCACGAAGACGACCACGGGCCCTCGGACGAGGCGGGGGGCATCGAGTACGACACGACCGCCCGCATCGGTCGGCTCATCTACTACCTGGGCCGGCGCGTCGCGGACGCCGACGGGATCCCCGAGTGGGACCCGGACGCGTACGATCGGGTGGTCAGGGGGAGCGGTTCGCGCTAACTTTCACGATTCGACGCCGTTCCCCTCCCGCGCGGTCTCCGACCGGACGGGAGGGGCGAACCGCGGGCGCCGGATTACGTTCACGTCGTAACGGGAGCACGATGGCAAGCGGCAGCAAGAGCAAGAAAGACAGGAAGAAGAGCCGGAAGTCCGACGCCTCCGGGGGGAGCGCTGCCTCGAAGGCCAACGGCGCTGCGGTCTCCACCGCACCCGTCCTCGTGGTCGACGACGAGAAGTCGATCGTCGAGGCCCTCGAGGCCGTGCTGTCCGCCGACGGCTACACCGTGGAGACGGCGCCGGACGGGGAGACCGCCTGGGAGAAGCTCAACGACGGGGCATACGGCCTGGTGATCGTCGACCTGAAGCTTCCCGACGTGGACGGCCTCGAGATCGTGGGCCGGATCCGCGAGGAAGGGCTCGGCTCCGAGGTCATCATCATCACCGGGGAGGCCTCCGTGGACTCGGCGGTCGAGGCCATGCGGATCGGCGCCTACGACTACCTCACCAAGCCCCTCGAGACGGACCGGCTCAAGGCCCTCGTCCCCAAGGCGCTCGAGAAGTACGACGTGCGCGAGCAGAAGGCCGCGCTCGAGCGGAAGGTGGCCGACCTCACGCGCTACGCCGAGATCGTCGGCCAGTCGGAGGGAATGAAGGAGATCTACAAGACGATCGAGGCCGTGGCGCCGACCGACGCCAGCGTGCTCGTCTACGGCGAGTCCGGGACCGGGAAGGAGCTCGTAGCCCACGCGCTCCACCACAAGTCGGGCCGCTCGGACGGCCCCTTCATCGCTGTGAACTGTGCGGCCTTTCCCAAGGACATCCTCGAGAACGAGCTCTTCGGCCACGAGAAGGGGGCGTTCACGGGGAGCCTGAAGGAGAAAGCCGGGTGCTTCGAGCTGGCCGACGGCGGCACCCTGTTCCTGGACGAGGTGGCCGAGATGGGTCCGGACACCCAGGTGAAGCTGCTGCGGGCCATCGAGACGCAGCGCTTCCGCCGCCTGGGGGGCAAGGAGGAGATCGAGGTCGACATCCGGGTCCTGGCGGCCACCAACCGGGACGTGCACGAGGCCCTGCGCGAAGGGGACTTCCGCGAGGACCTCTACTACCGGCTCTCGGTCGTCGAGATCGCGATCCCCCCGCTCCGCGAGCGGGGAAGCGATATCGAGCTCCTCGCGCAGGAGTTCCTCGATGAGTTCGGCGAGGAGCACGGCAAGGAGGTCGACGGGTTCTCGGAGGACGCGCTCCGGTTCCTGCGCGCGTACGATTGGCCGGGCAACGTCCGCGAGCTCAAGAACGCGGTCGAGAGGGCCGTGATCATGACGGGGGAGGGCGAGATCACGCTGGCCGCGCTCCGGCCCCGCGGCGCGGACCACAGGGGGCCCAGCGAGGTGAAGATCCCGATCGGTTCGAGCCTCGAGACGGCCGAGTCGCGCCTCATCCTCCAGACTTTCGCCTCCACGGGCGGGAGCCGGGAGAAGACCGCCGCCATCCTGGGGATGGACGAGGACGAGCTGGGCGACCGCCTGGTGGATCTCCTGGGCCCGAAGCAGGTGGAGGAGGCCGAGCAGGTGGGCTGAAGGCCGGGGCACATGCCTTGCGGACCATGGAACAGAGCACCGACCGAACCCCGAGACGTCATTCCAGGCAGGTGTAGCCATGTCCCAGGAGAACGAGACCCCCATCGTCGTCGTGAAGAAGAGCTCCGGCTTCGGCGCGTTCCTGTTCGGCGCCCTGTGCGGGGCGGCGGCCGGGATCCTGTTCGCGCCGCGCTCGGGCGAGGAGACGCAGCGCGAGCTCCGGGAGGGGGCCCTGCGACTCCGGTCCGACGCCGAGGGAAAGCTGAACGAGCTGCGGGACGAGCTGGTCGATGTCTACGAGAGCGCCCGGGAGGACATCGCGGAGCGCGTGGACCTGGCCCGCGAGGAGGTCCGGCATCGCCGCCACCAGGCCGGGGAGGCCGTCCGGGCCGGGAAGACGGCCGCGCGCGGCGCCCGCAGCGACCTCGAGAGGCGCCTGGCCGAGTCCAAGCGCGCCTACCGGGAGAGCCTGACGAGGGACGAGGAACGCCGCGAGGAGAGGGCGGAGCGTCCCGCCGGGGAGGCCGGGGAAGGCGCCGCCGAGGCCGAGGAGGCCGAGGCCGGGAGCGAGGCCTGACGGCCACCCCGAACGTGACCCCCTGACCCGTCGACCCGGTGCGCTGGACGCGGGGCCTGCGGGAGTTCGTCGGCTACGTCTACGAGAAGGCCGGCGAGGACAACATCTTCTTCCTCGCCTCGGGGATGACGTTCAGCGTCGTCCTCGCGGCGCTTCCCTTCCTCCTGCTCCTCCTGTCGGTGGCCGGCCTGGTCCTGGCGCCGCACTTCGCGGAGCCCCAGGGCAGGGTCCTGAACCGGCTCTGGCAGATTCTCCCCGTCAGCAGCGGGGCCGTGCAGGGCTACATCGAGGAGCGCCTGCAGGAGATCACGGCCAGCGCGGGCTCGATCGGGCTGGTGAGCGCGGTGGCGTTCGTGTGGTTCTCCACCAGGCTGTTCGGGTCCCTGCGCACGGTGCTCTCCGAGGTCTTCGACCTGCGCGAGACGGCCGGCGTGATCCGCGGCAAGTGGCTGGACGTGCAGATGGTCCTCGTGAGCACGGCCCTCCTCACCGCCAACTTCGCCCTGAGCTCGGTCCTGGGCGGCCTGGGGCAGGACCTCCTGCGGCGGGTCGGCCTCGAGACCGACCCGGTGGGGAGGTTTTTGGGGCTGGCGACGGCCTTCCTGTTTCTGTACGCCATGTTCCTCCTCATCTACAAGTTCGTGACGCTGGGAAGGATCCGATGGAGGACGGCGGGGCTGGCGGCGCTCTTCGCCTCCGTCTCGTTCGAACTCCTCAAGGTCGGGTTCGGCTGGTACGTGGGACGCTTCGGGGACTATTCCTCCATCTTCTTCGCCTTCTCGCTGCTCGTCGTCCTGGTGCTGGCCATCTACTACGGATCGATCCTGTTCGTCCTCGGCGGGGAGGTGGCCCAGGTGTACGAGCTGCGCCGAACGCATCGGCAGCAGCGAGAGATGTTCGAGCGCGCCTGATTCGTGGCGAGGCGCCCGTCCTCCCCTTACATTTCCACGCACATGTCCCGTCCATCCGCCGATCGAGCTCCGGAGGCCGAGTGACCGCATCCGAGGACGGCCGGCGTGTGGTCCTGCGCAACCGGAAGGCCCGTCACGAGTACGAGATCCTCGACACGTTCGAGGCGGGGCTCGTGCTCCGGGGGGCCGAGGTGAAGTCGCTGCGCGACGGCAAGGCGAGCTTCACGGACGCGTTCGCGCGGATCGAGGACGGGGAGGCATGGCTGTACAACCTGCACATCACCCCCTGGGAGTCCGCGACCGTGGACGCTCCCGACCCCAAGCGCACGCGCAAGCTGCTGCTGCACGGCCACGAGATCGACAAGCTCGCGGCCGCCACGCAGCAGAAGGGGCTGACCCTCGTGCCGCTCGATCTGTACTTCCGCCGCGGCCACGCCAAGATGACGCTGGCGCTGGCGCGCGGTAAGAAGCTGCACGACAAGCGCGAGACGCTGAGGAGGGAGGCCATGCGCAGGGAGGCGGAGCGGGCGATGGAGAAGTACCGTGGCTGAGCCCGCGGCCCCGATGGAACGGTCGCGGACCGGCCGCCGGCGGTGCGGGACGGCCGTGGCTCGGACGGGGGGCGCTACGGGGCGTGCGGCGCTCGCGGTCCCGGCGGCCGTGGCCCTCGCGCTCCTGGCGCTGATGGCGCTCGCGGCGGGATCGCTGCGGGCCCAGCCCCGCCCCGGGGGCTCCGGTCCCGGGTGGGCGTCCCTGGCCGAGCGCGGCCACGGCTATCCCGCGGTGGTCGCCCACCGGATTCCGGGCGGCGTCCTCACCGACGTGACGGTCGATGGAGGGCGGCTCACGGCGCGGGCGGGAGATCGGCTCCTCGAGCTCCGGGCCGGGAGCCCGTTCTATCGGTTGGGCGGAGAGGTCTCGCAGCTGGCCAATCCTCCCTACCGCGACGACGGCGGCTTCTGGATCCCGACCGAGCTCCTGGCGCGCCTGGCCGGGGGCTCGGGAGACGGCGCGGCGCCGGCCGGGCGCGTGGCGACGAGCGGGGCCGCGTCCGACCCCTCGTCGGTGGACGGCGCCTCCCGCACCGCGCACGGCGGACCTTTCAGGGTCGTCATCGACCCGGGTCACGGCGGCAAGGACCCCGGCGCACACGGGCCCCGGGGCACCCTCGAGAAGAACGTGGCGCTCGCGGTCGCCAGGCGGCTGAAGCGGAAGCTCGACGCGGTGCCGTGGATCGAGGCGAGCCTCACCCGGAACCGCGACGTCTTCCTCCCGCTGGCCAGGCGCTCGAAGATCGCGGTGCAGCGCGACGCGGACCTGTTCATCTCGATCCACTGCAACTCCGAGCGGGGCAGCTCGGCACGGGGCTTCGAGACGTACTTCCTGTCGCGGGCCCGGACGCAGCAGGCGCGCGAGGTCGCGATCCGGGAAAACAGCGCCATCCAGTACGAGGATCCCGAGGACCGCCCGGACCTCTCGGACGTGCAGTACATCCTGGCGGCGAACAACCAGAACATGAACGTGCGGCAGTCGGCGTTCTTCGCGGGGGAGACCCAGAACTACATGCGCAGCCGGCTCTCCACGCCCGACCGGGGGGTCAAGCAGGCCGGATTCTACGTGCTGGTGGGCGCCAGCGGGAGCATGCCGGCCGTGCTCGCGGAGATCGGGTTCATCTCGAACCCGGTCGAGGAGAGGTTCCTCGCGAGCTCGTCGGGTCAGGACGAGCTCTCCTCGGCCCTCTCGGGCGCGGTGACCGAGTACTTCGAGGACTACAGCAAGCGCCTGGCCGCGGCCGGCACCGGCGCCCCGTCGTCGGGCGGTCGTTGAGCCCCGCCCCGCCACGGCGCGCCGACCCGATGGGGCCCGCCTCCGCCGACGCGATCGCGGGCCGGAGCCCGTGGCCGCCGGTCCGCCACCGGGCGTCCGTGATCTCCAACCGGCAGGTGGCCGAGGCCACCTGGTGGCTCGAGCTCGACAGCCCCGAGATCGCCGCCGCGAGCCGCCCCGGGCAGTTCCTCATGATCGGCTACGGCGTCGACAACCTGGCGCCCCCCTTCCTGCCCCGCCCGTTCAGCGTCGGATGGAGGTCGGCCGACGGCCGCGTGGGGCTCCTGGTGCGCGCGTTCGGGAGCGGCACCCGCCGCATGTCGGAGCTCGGGGCCGGAGACGAGGCGCTCCTCCTGGGTCCCCTGGGCCGTCCGTTCCGCCTGGAAGAGGGCCGGCCGATCCAGTGCGTGGCCGGCGGGGTGGGACTCGCCCCCTTCCTGTTCCTGGCCGGGGAGGCCCGGGCCGGGGGACATGAGGTCCGCCTCCTGTACGGCGAGCGCACGGGGGCCCGCGTGTTCGATCCGGACCTCGTCGAGCGCCTGACCGGAGGCCCCGCGGAGGTGTGGACCGAGGACGGGTCCGTGGGCCGGCGGGGCCTGGTCCTGGACGGGATCGACCTGTCGGACCGTCCGCTCCTCCTGGGGTGCGGACCCGGCGCCATGCTCCGGGCCCTGGCGGATGTGGCCGCCCGCCGTGGCGCCTCCCTGCAGGTCTCGGTCGAGGAGCACATGGGCTGCGGCGTGGGCACGTGCCAGGGCTGCGTCGTGCCCCGCGCGGGCGGCGGCTGGGCCAAGGCGTGCGTCGAAGGGCCGGTGTTCGACGCCGACGAGCTGGAGTGGGGCGTTCGGTGAGCGGGCCGGCGGTCGAGCGGGCCGGCGGCGCGGGAAGGCCGTGGTGAGTGGGCGCGGCGACGGGAAGGCCGCGGGCGGCGCCGACCGCCTCCGGCAGCCGCTGTTCGGGACCGAGTTCCAGAGCCCGGTCCTCCTCGCCTCGGGCACGTGCGGCTACGGGCGCGAGTACGAGGGCCTCATCCCGCTCGACGAGATCGGGGGGCTGGTCACGAAGGCGGTGAGCGTCGAGCCGCGGGAGGGAAACCCGCCCCACCGGATCGCCGAGACGCCGGGCGGGATGATCAACGCGATCGGCCTGAACAACGTCGGCCTCGACCGCTTCATCGACGAGAAGCTCCCGTGGCTCCGCGACAACCTGACGCGGGCCCGCGTGTTCGTGAACGTGGTGGGCCGGACGGTGGACGACTTCGCCGAGGTCGTCGCCCGCCTGGACGGCGAGGACGGCTTCCTGGGCTTCGAGATCAACGTCTCCTGCCCCAACGTGAAGGGCGGGACGATGTTCGGGACCGACGAGGCGTCCCTGGCCGAGCTGGTCGGGCGCCTGCGCCGGGAGACCGACCGGCCGATCGTGGTGAAGCTCACCCCCAACGTGCCCGACATCGGCCGCTTCGCGCGCCTGTGCGAGGAGGAGGGGGCGGACGGCCTGAGCGCGATCAACACCTTCCCGGGCATGCTGATCGACATCGAGCGGCGGCGGCCCGTGATCGGCAACGTCACGGGGGGCGTGAGCGGACCCGCCATCCTCCCGATGGGGGTCTATTCCACCTGGAAGGCGGCGCGGGCCACCTCGATCCCGATCATCGGGATCGGGGGGATCCGCTCGGCGGAGGACGCGCTGCAGTACATCCTGGCCGGCGCCAGCCTGGTGCAGGTGGGGACCGCCCTGTTCGTCGATCCATCCTCGGCCGAGGGGATCCATGGCGGGCTGGCGGGCTGGCTGGAGCGCCGCGGGATCCCGGCCCTCTCGGATCTGGTCGGAGCGCTCGAGGTGCCCGGGCAGCGGCCCCCGGTCGGGGCGGGGACGCGTGGCTGAGACGGCCGGGACGGGTACGGCGGGCGGCGCCGCCGCGGGCCGCTCTCCCCGGGTGGTCGTCGCCCTGGACTTCCCGGGCGCCGCGGCGGCGCTCTCGATGGCCGGGCGTCTGCCCGCCGGCACGTGGGTGAAGGTCGGGCTCGAGCTGTTCACCGCGGCCGGCCCGGGGGTGGTCGAGCATCTCTCCGGGAAGGGCCACCCTGTCTTCCTGGACCTCAAGGTTCACGACATCCCGAACACCGCGGCCGGGGCGGTGCGCTCGGCGGCGGGGCTCGGGGTCCGCCTCCTCACCGTGCACGCCTCCGGCGGGCGGGCCATGCTCGAGGCGGCCGCGGAAGCCGCTCCGGGTGGCCTCCGCCTCCTGGCCGTGACCGTGCTCACCTCGCTCGACGACGTCGCGCTGGCCGAGGTCATGGGGGAGGGCGCCGGCGCCGAGGAGGCCGTGGGGCGGCTCGCCGCGCTGGCCCGCGGCTCCGGGATCGACGGGGCCGTGGCCTCCGTCCGGGAGTGCCGGGCCTTGAAGGCCGTGTGCGGGGAGGAGTTCCTCGTAGCCACGCCCGGGATCCGGCTCGCCGGCGGCGACGTCCACGACCAGAAGCGCGTGGCCACGCCGGCCGACGCCCGGGAGGCGGGCTCGGACTTCCTGGTGGTCGGCCGCGCGATCACGGCCGCCGCCGACCCCGCGGCGGCGCTGGCGCGGGTCAGGCGGGAAGCGGGCGGCGGGGGCTAGGGGCGCGGGACGGTTCGCGATACGGGACGGCTCGCGATGCCGCGCGGTTCCGCGGAGCCGCCGCACCGACGGTGCCCCTCAGCGGCCGGCCCGCCACCGCGCCGCGGCGACCCCGTACAGGACCAGGTTCCCCGCCACCACGGCCACGCCCAGCCACACGTGGACGCGCTCCCAGCCCGCCGGATACAGGATCCCGCCCAGGTAGTGATCCAGGAACCCCCCCGCGTAGCCGGCCTCTCCCGCCGCGCGCCGGAGATGCTGCTCGACCGGGGTCAGCGGGCAGACCCATCCCACCAGCTCGATGGCCGCGCCGTACAGGGCGCAGGGGACGTGGAGCCACGCGACGCCCGGCCGGCGCAGCACGAGGAAGCCACCGACGGCCACGAAAGCGGCGAAGGCGAAGTGCACGACCAGGACCGCGTCGGCCAGGATGCGGAGTGCCATCCCCGCCAATCTTGCCCCGTCCCCGGCACGCGGTCAGCATGGGATCCATGAAGGCGATACGGATCACCGGGCCGGGAGGCCCGGATGTGCTGAGGCTGGAGGAGGTGCCCGCCCCCGAGCCGGGGCCCGAGGACGTGATCGTCGACGTGCGGGCGGCGGCCCTCAACCGCGCCGACCTCCTCCAGAGGCAGGGGCACTATCCCGCGCCTCCGGGAGCGCCGGGGGACATCCCCGGCCTCGAGGCCGCCGGCGTGGTCTCGGTCGTGGGCGAGCGCGTGCGGGGCCTCGAGCCCGGGGACCGGGTCATGGCACTCCTCGGGGGCGGGGGCTACGCCGAGCGCGTCCGCGTGCCCGCCGGCATGGCGCTCCCGGTTCCAGGGGGCCTGTCCTTCGTCCAGGCCGCGGCGATTCCCGAGGTGTTCTTCACCGCCTACGACGCGCTCTTCCGCCAGGCCGACTTCTCCATGGGCGAGAGCGTGCTCGTCCACGCCGCCGGGGGCGGCGTCGGGACCGCTGCGCTGCAGCTGGCGCGTGTGGGTGGCGCGAGCGCGGTGTTCGGAACGGCGTCGGCCCAGAAGCTGGCGGGGATCGAGCGGGAGGGGCTCCCGCTCGACGTGCCGATCGACTACCGGATCGAGGCGTTCGACGACGTGGTCGCCGAGCGCACGGACGGCCGGGGCGTGGACGTGATCCTGGACATGGTGGGCGGCGACTACCTGGGGCCGGACCTGCGAAGTCTTGCCGAGCTGGGCCGGCTGGTCCTGGTGGGGCTCCTCCGGGGCCGGACCGCCGAGGCGGACCTGGGACGGCTCCTCCGGGGGCGGCTACGTGTGCTCGGGACCGTGCTACGGGCGCGATCGGCGGCCGAGAAGCTGGCGCTCACCGCCGAGGTGCGTGATCGGCTCCTCCCCCTGTTCGAGCGGGGAAGGCTGCGGCCCGTGGTGGATCGGACGTTCCCGGTCGCGGACGCCGCCGGCGCCCACGCGTACATGGAGGCCAACGAGAACCTCGGAAAGATCGTGCTGGAGGTGGGCGGCTGATCAGCCCTCCGCGTGCACGGCCGCTTCGTCGGCCTCTCCGGCGCCACCGGCCTCTCCGACCTCCTCGGCCTCGAACTCGGGCTCGAGCGCCGCGGCCTCCTGGCCCAGGCCGACGATGCCCTCCTCCCACCACGCGTAGCGGCCGTCCAGGATGCCGCGGGCGAGCCCGTACTTCTGCACGTCGTCGTTCGAGTCCATCGCCTCGAACAGCTCCCCGACGCGCCGGCGGGAGTTCCGGCAGAACATGTCGGCCAGCTCGCGAGCCTCGAGCGCGTGCGGCCGACCCGTCCGGGTCATCATCTGGGCGCGGCACACGGACGCCGCCTGTGCGTAGAGCTCGACCCCGATGTCCACGGCGCGGAACAGGATGCCCTGCTTGTACTGCAGCTTGGCCCCGTACTGGACCATCTTGTGGAAGAGCTTGCGGGCCAGCTTCCGCGAGGCCTTCTCGCAGAACTCCAGGTGCTCGGCCAGCTCGTCGAACTCGCCGTAGCCTCCGGAAGGCCCCTTCCCGACCCAGCGGCTCGGGTACCACCTGGCGTAGAAGGACACGACGCCGGGCAGCTTGCCCAGCTTCTCGCCCATGCTGAGGTCGCCCTCCACCAGCTCGCCGGCGACCTCAAGGTGCTTGTCCACCGCCTCGCGGGCGATGAACAGCCGGAGGATCTCGCTCGAGCCCTCGAAGATCCGGTTGATCCGGAAGTCGCGCATCATGCGCTCGACGGGGATGCCGGGCTCTCCCCGCGACCGGAGGGAGTCGGCGGTCTCGTAGCCGCGCCCGCCCCGGATCTGCATGGTGTCGTCGATGAGCTGCCAACCGCGCTCGGTGTTGAACAGCTTGGCCGAGGCGGCCTCGAGCCGGATGTCGTAGCTCTCCAGGTCGGTCATCATGCCGGTGATCTCGGCCACCGCCTGCATGGCGAAGCCCCCGGCGGCGATGTCGGCCAGCATGTGGGCCACGGCCTCGTGCTTCCCGACGGGCTGACCCCACTGGACCCGCTCGGAGCACCACTTCCGGCAGATCTCGAGGCACGACTGGATCGTGCCCACGGCGGCGGCCGGGATGGTGAGGCGGCCCGTGTTGAGGGTCACGAGCGCCAGCTTGAGCCCCCGGCCCTCCTTCCACAGGAGGTTCTCCTTCGGGACGCGGACGTCCTTGAAGCGGATGACCCCGTTCTCGAGCGCCTTGAGGCCCATGAAGTCCAGGCGCCGGCTCACCTCGACGCCCGGCGAGTCGCACTCGACGATGAACGCGGAGATCTTGTGCGTGTCCGTGTGGCGGGCCATGACGACGATGATGTCGGCCACCGTGCCGTTGGTGGTCCACAGCTTCTCGCCGTTCAGGATGTAGGCCTCGCCGTCCTCGGTCCGCTCGGCGCTGGTCTGGAGCCCCGCCGGATCCGAGCCCACCTGGGGCTCGGTGAGCGCGAAGGCCGAGATGGCGCCCTTCGCGATGCGGGGGAAGTACTTCTTCTTCTGCTCGTCGGTCCCGAACAGCTTGAGCGGCTGCGGCACGCCGATCGACTGGTGTGCCGAGAGGAGGGCCACGAGGTTCCCGTCCGCGCTCCCCACGACCGCCATGATGGCGCCGTACTCGCTCTGGTTGAAGCCCATCCCGCCATACTCCTGCGGGATCTTGAGACCGAACGCGCCCATCTCCCGGAGCCGGTCGACGATGGGCTCGGGGATCTTGCCCTCGCGGTCGATGCGGTCCGAGTCGACCTCCTCTCGCAGGAACGTGCGCATCCGGTCGATGTACTCGCGGGCCCGGTCGGAGATGAACTCGTCCGGGTCCGGGTACGGGTGGAGGAGATCGATGCGGAAGTCGCCCATGTAGAGGTCGCGCATGAAGGTCGCGCCCTCCCACCGGGACTCGCGGGCGCTCTCCGCGACCCGTCGGGCCTCCTTCTCGCTGACCGGTCCGCCGCCCTGCGTGTCGTCAGTGGCCATGGTTAGCTCTCGAGCTGGTTCCGATATGGAGGGTAGGCTTCGGGGCCGGGGTCCGCCTGCAGCGGCGATGCACCCCTCGGGCCGCCTCCGCCTCCTGTTTCGATCGAGCACGGCGCCCGCCCGCCGGAGCGAGCCCCGGCGGCGAACGTATCATGAAATATACCGCCTCGACTGGGGGCGGCGCACCCTCGAGCCCCCCGGCGGGGGGACGGCGTCAGCGGCGGCCGACGGAGTCGGGGCGCCCGTCAGGCCCGCTCGCCGCGAGCTGCCGGGACACCCAGTCGTGGGCCACCTTCCGGTAGCCTTCCCCATCCACGTCCACCCTGCGATTGAGGCTCCGCATCTCCGCCGTCGAGATGCGCCCCCCGAGGCGGCGGAGAGCCTCCATGAGCGCCGGGTGGCGCTTCAGGGCCGCCTGGCGGACCACGGGCGCGGCCCGGTAGGGCGGGAAGAAGCTCCGGTCATCGTCCAGCCGCACGAGGTCGAGCTCGTCGATCTGGCCGTCGGTGGCGTTGCCCGCCGTCACGTCGATCTGGCCGTCGGCCAGCGCGCGGTAGACGAGCCCGAGCTCCATGGCCTTCGGGGTGTGCGTGAAGTGGAGGCCGTAGGTCCGGCGCAGGCCCGGCAGCCCATCCTCGCGCTGGACGAACTCGTAGCCGAAGCCGGGGACGAGCCGGTCGTCGTAGCGGACCAGGTCGGAGATGGCGTGGAGGCCGAGCGAGTCCGCGGTGGATCGGCGCACCAGGATGACGAAGCTGTTGTCGAACCCGAGCGGCTCGGTCCAGGTGAGGCCCCAGCGCCGCTCGTACGCGGTCCGGACGGCCCGGAACACCGAGTCGGGATCGTGCCCGGGAGGCCGGTCCAGGATGGCCGTGAGCGCCGTCCCCGTGTACTCGACGTACACGTCCAGGTCGCCCGAGACGAGGGCCCGGTGGCACACGAAGGTGCCGCCCAGGTGGAGCTTGCGGCGGACGGGGATGTCGGTGGTCCGCTCGATCCAGGTGGCCACGATCTCACCCAGGATGTCCTGCTCGGTGAAGTTCTTCCCGCCCACGACGACGGGCGACGGCCCCCCGCCGCAGCCCGCCGCGAGGGCGGCGCCGGCCAGAACGGCGGCCGCCAGGACGGCTCCGAGCGCGCGTCGGTTCACGTCTCCTCCTCCCGCCAGCGCGAGAACCCTCGCTCGAGCCGACCCAGGCCCCAGTCGACCGCCAGGGCCAGCAGCGCGGCCGGGACGGCTCCCGCCAGGATGACGCGGTCGTCGACCATCGACAGGCCCCTGAAGATGAACACGCCCAGGCCGCCCGCCCCGACGGCCGCGGCGATCGTTGCGATCCCGATCCCGATGACGGCCGCCAGCCTTATGCCGCCCAGGATGACGCCCAGCGCCAGCGGGAGCTCGACCCGCCGCAGGAGCTCGGCGTCGGTCATGCCCATGGCCCTTCCCGCATCGCGGACCGAGGGGTCGATGCCCCGGATCCCCTCGTAGGTGTTCCGGATGATGGGGAGGAGCGAGTAGCCGAACAGGGCGACGATGGCCGTGCGCGTGCCGATCCCGCCCAGGACCGGTATGGGGATGAGGAACCCGAACAGGGCGAGGCTCGGGATGGTCTGGATGATGTTGGCCAGCCCGATGACCGGCCCGCGGTAGCTCCGGTGCCGGGTCAGGTAGATGCCCACCGGCACGCCGACCAGGATGCCGAGGCCGACGGAGCTCCCGACCAGGACCAGGTGCTCCCCCAGCCGCTGCAGGACCTCCGCGCGATTCGCCGCCAGGTAGTCGAGGAAGCTCATCCCATGAACGCCCGCACCAGCGGGTGGCCGCTCTCCCGGAACGCGTCCGGCGAGCCGGTGAACGCCAGGCGCCCGTCCTCGAGGAGGCCGATCCGGTCGCCCAGCTCCAGCGCCTCCCGCACGTCGTGCGTCACGAACAGGAGCGACTTCTGGAGCCTCCGGCTCAGCGCCCTGAACTCGTCCTGGAGCTCGCGCCGGGTGATCGGGTCGAGGGCGCCGAACGGCTCGTCGCACAGGAGGAGCGGGGGGTCGGCCGCCAGGGCCCGCGCCACGCCGACCCGCTGCCGCTGGCCGCCGGAGAGGGAGCCCGGGTAGCGGCCGGCGAACTCGTCGGGCGGGAGCCCGACCATCTCCAGGAGCTCCCGGACCCGGTCCTCGATCCGCCTCTCGTCCCAGCCCAGGAGCCGCGGGACGAGCCCCGCGTTGCGGGCCACCGTGTAGTGCGGGAAGAGCCCGATCCCCTGGAGCACGTAGCCGATGCCGCGGCGGAGCTCGATCGGGTCCCGGTCCGACACGGCCCGCCCCTCGACGCGGATCTCGCCCCGGTCCGGCTCCAGGAGCCGGTTCACGAGCCGCAGGACGCTCGTCTTGCCGGCCCCGCTCCGCCCGACGAGCATGAAGGTCTCGGACGGGGCGACCGCGAAGGAGAGACCGTCCAGGACCTCCCGACCGCCCAGGCGGAGGCCGACGTCGCGGAAGGAGACCACGGGATCCTCTCCGCCCGTCTCCGTCCCGCGCGCCCCGTCCTCGGGATCCGGGCGCCCCGGAGCTGCGTTCGCCATGTGGATCGTCGCCCGTTCAGGGTGGGGTCGTGCCTGTGGCCGCCGAACGCCGGTATCATGGCCGGACCCGCCGCGGCAGAGCAACAGGATCGGGAGGAGCATGGAGAGTCCGCAGGAGCCGGAGATCCGCCGGGAGATCGATCCCGGCCGCCAGCGCGATACGCTCGCGGCCGACGTCCGCGAGGGGCTCGGGACGCGGCCCCGGACGCTCCCTCCCAAGTACTTCTACGACGCGCGCGGCTCCGAGCTGTTCGAGCGGATCACGCGCCTGCCCGAGTATTACCAGACGCGCACCGAGCGCTCGATCCTGGAGCGGGTCGCTCCCTCCCTCGTCGAGGAGGTCGGCCCGGGGGCCCTGGTCGAGTTCGGGTCCGGGAGCGCCGGGAAGACGGAGGTCCTCCTGCGGGCGGGACGGGAGGCGGGCCGCCTGCGCGGCTACGCGCCCATCGACGTCAGCCACGAGGCCGTGGAGGGCGCCGCCCGGCGGATCGGGCGCCGATACCCCGGCCTGCGCGTGATCGGGGTCGTGGGCGACTTCCAGGAGGACCTTCCCCTGCCGTTCGCGGAGGAGGTCCGGCTCGTCCTCTTCCTCGGGAGCACGATCGGGAACTTCGAGGCGCCCGCCGCCGCGGCCTTCCTGCGGGGCGTGCGCCGCCGGCTGGGGCCCTCCGACGCCTTCCTGGTCGGCTTCGACCTGGTCAAGGACCGGGAGCGGCTCGTGGCGGCCTACGACGACGATGCGGGGGTGACCGCGGAGTTCGACCGGAACGTCCTGCGCGTCATCGACCGGGAGCTGGACGCCGACTTCGATCCGGACGCGTTCGAGCACCGCGCCGTGTGGAACGAGGAGGAGGCGCGCATCGAGATGCACCTGGTGGCCGTCCGGCCGCAGACGGTCCGCGTGGGGGCGCTGGGCCTGGAGCTCGGGTTCGAGGAGGGGGAGTCGATCCGGACCGAGCTCAGCCACAAGTACACGCGGCGCTCGGCCTCGGAGCTCCTCGAGGAAGGGGGCTTCGAGGTGGCGCGCTGGGAGACCGACCCGGAGGGCCGGTTCGCGGTGGCTCTGGGCCGGCCCGCCTGAGCGGGGTCTCCCGCGCTCCCGGCCGGCCCGTCGGGCGGTCCGGGCTCCCGCCCCGCCCCTCGCTAACCCCGGCCCTCTCCCTCCCTGCGGCGCCGAAGCGCCCGCGCCGTCACGGTCGCGAGCGTGACCGCCGTGAGCGGCATGACGTACACGAGCATGGCCCGCTCGAAGCCGGCCAGAGAGGGCCTTCGGGCCGCCGCGAGGAAAAGGTAGAGCACGTACGCGGCGTAGTAGGCGAGGAAGAGCGCGCCCTCCCAGCGGGCGATCCGGTGTCCCGTGAAGAAGATGGGCAGGCAGGCGAACGCCGCCGCGAGGGTCACCGGGAAGTCGAAGCGCAGGGCGTGCTCCGGGACGGGGAGGCCGCCCGGGGACACGGCGGCGGCAGCGCCCAGCACGACGAGCAGGTTGAAGATGTTGCTCCCGACCACGTTGCCCGTGGCCAGGTCTCGCTGCCCGCGGATGCCGGCCACCGCGCTCGTGGCCGCCTCCGGGAGGGACGTCCCGGCGGCGACGATCGTGAGCCCGATCAGCGTCTCGCCGACCCCGAGCCACCGCGCCATGGCCACGGCGCCCTCGACCAGCCACCCCGCGCCGACGACGAGGAGCGCCAGCCCCGCGACGACGAGCGCGACCTGGATCGGCCAGGGTCGGCCGCCGTCCTCTCCCGCGTCGGCGCTCGTCGCCCCCTCCCTCGCCCGTCGGGCCGCGAAGACCTGCAGGCCGGTGTATCCCACCGCGAGGACGAGGAGGACCGCTCCGTCCCACCTCCCCAGGCGGCCGTCGAGGGCGAGCAGGTAGGCGAGGGCCGTGACGGCCACCAGGATGGGCACGTCGAGGCGGACGAGCCGCCGGGAGACGTCCAGGGGGACCAGGAGCGAGGCGAGCCCGAGGACGAGGAGGACGTTGAACAGGTTGCTCCCGAGGACGTTGCCGACCGCCAGCCCGGCGCTCCCGGTGAGGCCCGCACGCACGCTCACGGCCAGCTCGGGAGCGCTCGTGCCGTAGGCGACCACGGTGAGCCCGACCAGCAGGGGGGCAATGCCGAGCCGGGCGGCCAGTCGCGACGCTCCGCGGACCAGGAGCTCGGCGCCTACGAGGAGGACGGCCAGCCCTCCGAGGAGGGAGAGCCAGGCGAGAGGGCTCAACGCCCCCCGCCGAGCGCGACCAGCGAGACCCGGACGATCCGGCCCCCGGGGCCGACCATCCACCCCGTGCGAGGCGAGGCGAAGTCCACGCTCCAGTAGGACGCCGTGTCGAGCGAGGTCCAGCTCCGGCCCCCGTCGACCGTATAGTCCGCCCCGCCCGGGCCCACCACGACGGCGGTCGGGGTGCTCGCGCCGGGGACCCAGGCCGCGCCGTAGAGGGGGCCGGAGAGCGTCGGGACGCCGCCGGCGCGCCAGCTCCGGCCGCCGTCGTCGGTGAGGGCCACCCGGACGCGGCCGTCGCTCGCTCCCAGCTCACCGCCCACCGCGAGGCCGTGCACGCCGTCGCGGAAGGCTACGGCCATCACCCCCGCCCGTGCGCCTCCCCGGATGGGGACGGGAGCCCCGCTCCAGCTGCCTCCCCCGTCTCCGGTCCGCAGGATCCGGGCGCTGTCGGCGGCGCCCGTTCCGATCCACGCCCGTCCGCCGCCGCCCGTGACCAGGCAGCCGCCGCTGGCCGCGAACCCCCCCTCGCCCTCCCGCGCCGCCGGGAGCAGGGTGTCGATCCGGGACCAGCTCCTCCCGCCGTCCTCCGTGCGCAGGACCCGGAAGCGGCCCGCCACCGCGTCGCTGAACGCCAGGCCCCGGCGAGCGTCCCAGAAGTCGATGCAGTCGAAGAAGGCGGAGCTGTCGGCGTTGGTGAACCGCCGGGTCCAGCTCGCGCCGCCGTCCGTCGTCGAGTAGATGCGCGACAGGTCTCCCGGTCCGGCCGTGAGGACGAAGGCCGTGTCGGGTCCGGACGCCCACACGTCCCGGAGCTCGAGCCCCCCGGCGCCGGGCACGTTCCCCACCGTCCAGTGCTCGCCGCCGTCGACCGTGCGGAGCCAGGTGTCGCCGTGGCCCGCGACCCAGGCCACCGTGTCGTCCACGGCCGCCACGGCCTGGAGGAGGGAGGTGGTCCTTGCTCTCCGGGCGGCGATCATCGGGTGGATGCGTCCGGGCTCCGCCCGCTCGCGCCCTCCGCACGCCGCCGTCGGAAGGGCCGCGGCAGCGAGGAGGAGGCAGGTCGACGGTCTTCGGAGAAGCCGCCGGCCGGCCGCGCCGCGGAACCGGCCACGACCCCGGCCGCGCGGGCGATCGCCGGGCCGATGCGTCAGGAGGACCCTCCGACGGCGTCGGGCATCGGCCGGACGAAGCTCACCTCGTCGGGGTCGAGCACGGGGAACCCGCCGTCCTCGACGTTCACGGAGACGCGGACAGCCGGACGACCCTCGTCCCCGGTCCACTCGTAGCGGATGATCAGGAGGTGACAGTGGACGGCCCCCGAGCCCGCCTCCTCCTGGTGGATCTGCGCCTCATCCGCCCGGTCGCGCAGGGCCTCGGGAGACAGTGCGCGCAGCGCGAACAGTCGGGACCGCGCCAGCTCGAGGGCTTCGGATCGATCCACGGGGGCCGGCCTCAGCCCCGGTCGGACGCTTCCGCGCCGTCCGCTCCGCCGGACTCGCCGGGGCCGCCACTCCCTCCGGAGCCGCCGGCCACGAGCCCGAGCTCCACGAGGAGCCTCCGGGCCCGCCGGAAGTCCTCGGGGCGGACCATGACGCGGGCGGGGTCGGGGGAGAACGTGAGGCCCGCGTAGGCGCCCCCCGCATCGTCCACGGCGACCGCGGCGGGGATGCCGTCGTCCTCGAGGTATCCCCGCGCGAGCTCGGCTTCGTAGCGCTGCCCGAACGTGGCCACGACCGCTGCGCATCCCTTCATGACCGCCCCCCCTCGTCCATACTCTTCGAAAGAAAAGTGCTCCGCGGAGCGGGTCGGGGCAACGCCGGCGCCCTTGCCATTCCGGCCGGCCGTCCCGAAGGTGAAGGGACCGCGGCCGGCCCGAAAAGCGGCCCGCATCGGGGGAGCATACCGCCATCGCATTCCTTGACCGAGCCTGACCGTGACACGAGTGGCCACGAGGGTCCGAACGGCCCGTCGGCGGGGTCTCCCCCGGCGGACCGGGAGCGATCCTCCCGGGCGCCGGCTCTTCCGGAGGCCGTGCGACGCACTCTCGTCGATCTCTCGATCGCCCTCCACCGCCATGCCATGTACCCCTCGGGGCATCCCGCGCTTCGGCCGGCGGTCGACGAGGTGTTCGACGGTCTCGGGCGTCTGCTGCGCGAGGGAGGGGAGGTCCGGCTCGAGGGGCTGAAGGACCGGGTCCGGGTGGGCCGGGTCGAGAGCGACCCCTCGAGCCCGCACCTCGCGGCGCTCGCCTCCCGCCTCCACGCCCATCAGCTGGCGGCGATCGGCTTCCGGCCGGGGCTCGAGTCGGCGGAGCTGGCGGATTTCCTGGAGACGCTCGCGGAAGAGCCGAATCGTGGGGCCGTGCCGCTGGGGCTACGGGAGGAGGCCGACCGGAGCTGGCCGCACGTCGGGGTGGCGCCGCGGCGCTACGAGCCGCTCCGGCTCGACGAGGAAGAGGCGGTCGGGGAGCGGCCCGCGTTCGGGCCGGGCGCCTCGGGCGCCGACCGGGTCGTCCGGGAGAAGGAGCTCCCTCTCGGAGGGCGGATCGGAGACGCGGACATCACGGTCGAGGACCCCGAAGAGGTGGCCCGCCGCCTCGAGGCGCGCCTCGGGGACGAGAATGTCGACCGCGTCGTGGCGCTCCAGATCGCGCGCCTAGCGGAGCGGCTGACCAGCGCGCGGAGCACGACGGCCGATCTGGTCCGGCGTCGGATGTCGCGGCTCGTCCTCTGCCTGAAGCCCGAGACGCTCTCCTACCTTCTCCGGTTCGGGGCCGAAGCGGGACGTGAGGAGGACTTCCTGGTCTCCGCCGCCAGGACCCTGGACGTGGAGGCCGCCCTCCGGCTCGTCCGGGCCGCGGCCGAAGGGCGGGAGGGCTCCATCGAGGACTGGCTCCTCCGCTTCGTGAACAAGCTGGCCATGTACGCCGGCCCGCGCCGGGGCCGCGGGCGCGAGAGCGGGGAGCCGGGGGACGCCGACCCCGTGGACGAGATCGTGGACAGGATCGTCTCGGGCTGGCAGCTCGAGGACCCGCGGCCGGCTCTCTACCAGCGGACGCTGGAGCACATGACCGCCATGCCTCCGGCAGAGGGCCGCCGGCCCCGGCGCCGCCTCCGGGTCGAGCCCGAGCGCGTGCTCCAGATGGGCCTCGAGATGGACGAGCCCGCCGAGCCGGTCAAGGAGGCGGTGGCCCGGCTCGTGGAGGAACGGCGTGCCCGCGATCTGGTGGGGATGGCGGAGGAGGTCGACGATCTCAACCGGGCGGCCGAGGCCCTGTGGGAGAGGCTCGCGGTCCCCGAGACGATCGAGGGGTTGCTGCACGAGCCGGATCCGGACTTCGACCTCGTGCGACGCATCGTGCGGCGCGGGGGCGTGGAGGTGGCGGGTCCCCTGCTCGACGCGCTCTCGGACCCGAACGCGGAATCGCGGCTCTACTGGCACAACGTGTTCGGCCTGCTCGTGGAGATCGGCGCTCCGGTCGCGGGCCTCCTCCCCGAGCGGCTCGAGGACGAGCGGTGGTTCGTGCGGCGGAACCTGCTGGCTCTCCTGCACGAGCTTCCGGGGCGGCCCGAGGGCTTCTCGGCCCTCCCGATGCTCGAGGACCCGGACGCCCGGGTGCGGGCCGAGGCCCTCAAGGTGGCCCTGGAGGAGCCCGGGGGACGACTTCCCGCCCTGGCGGCGGGTCTTCGGGACGAGAACGAGCGCGTGGCGAGCCTCGCCCTGTCGGCGGCGGCGGCCGGGGGCATGCAGCCCGAGCTCGAGCCGCTGGTGGCCGCTCGCGCGATCGATGGCACGCTCCCCCCGACGGTCCGGGTCCGGGCCGTGCAGCTCCTGGCCGCCGGAGGGTCCGAGACCGCGCGTCGCACGCTGCTCGGCATCGCGTGGGTGCGGCGGTGGATCTTCTGGAGGAGGGTCGCGGACCCCGGCGGTCCCGTGCTGGCCGCACTCGAGGCGCTGGCCGGGGGCTGGCCGGAGGATCCCGAGGTGGCCCCGGTCCTGGAAGCCGCGTCCGGGTCGGACGACCCGAGGATCCGGGCGGCCGCATCGACCTTCGACGCCGGAGAGGAGGGGGGACCGTGAGTCGAGCGGCCACCGATCTCCTGATCGCGCTGGGGCAGGCCCTCTCGTCGCTCCGCCTGTACGCGGCGGATCATCCCGCGCGAAGGCGGGCCGTCGAGCGCGTGCACGACGCGCTCATCGCCGCCGTGGCCGAGCAGGGCGGGGAGGGACGGTTCACCTTCCTCGAGGACGAAGTGATCGTCGGCAGCCGCCGGCTTCGGGGCTTCGGCTCGTGGAGCTGGGGCGAGCAGCTCGCCGCCGTCGGACTCGAGCGCCTCGAGGTCCGGGCGGGAGTGACCCCCGGGGAGGTGGCGGAGCTCCTGACGCGCGCCGTCTCCCGCCTGGAGGCGGGGCCGGAGGCCGGCGCGCAGATGGGCCCGATCCGCCTCCAGGACGTTCGGTTCGGGCGGGTGGCGACGGCCGAGGAGGGCGAGGGCTGGAACGGGGACCTCGACGGCACCCTCGAGCAGATCGGACGGCTGTTCGAGGGCGCGCGGGCCGAGGGCGCCGTCGAAGCGGCCGTCGCGGCGGCCGTGGTCGAGGCCGTGGGGGCCGCGGTGCGGGAGACCCGGAACCTCCTGCGGCTCCTCGTCCCCCTCAAGGAGGTGGACCAGTACAGCACGGTACACTCGATGAACGTCTCGGTGCTCTCGATCGGCCTGGCGGAGCAGGTGGGCTACGGCCGTGACGACGTGAGCGCGGTGGGGAAGGCGGCGCTCCTCCACGACGTGGGGAAGACCCTGGTCCCGGAGGAGATCCTCCAGAAGCCCGGCACGCTGACGCCCGACGAGTGGACTCTCGTCAAGGAGCATCCGGTCGACGGGGCCCGGATCCTGTTCAGGTCCCGCGACGGACTCGGCATCGCGGCCGTGGTGGCCTACGAGCACCACATGACCCGGGACGGCGGAGGCTACCCCGAGCGCCGCTTCCCGCGCGACCTCCACCCGGCCAGCGAGCTCGTCCAGGTGTGCGACGTGTACGACGCCCTCCGCACGCGGCGTCCGTTCCGGGGTCCGTGGCCGGAGGAGCGGGTCCTGACCCACCTGCGCGAGGGCTCCGGCTCGGCGTTCAGCCCCGAGATGGTGGGCATCTTCCTGGCCATGATGGACGCCCTGCAGGGTGGGGAGTAGGATACCGGCCGGACCCGGCGAACGGGGGTCACCCCACGCTGGGAAGCGGGAATTTTCCCTACACTAATATCGGGCTTTGCCCGACAGCCACGGCACCTCCCGAACGGTTATCCTCCCCGTGTCGTGGGCCTCCGCCCGCCGCGGCGCGGCGTCCCACCCGATCCTCCTGATCCTGTCACGGCCGCGGCCATCCCTCCGGAGGCGATCTCATGAGCCGAATCTCGTCCAGAATCGTGGCGCTGCTCGGGGCCCTGGCCCTCGTGGCCGTGGCGGCTCCCGCGCAGGCGCAGCAGGGGACCGTGGACTTCACGGCGTACGGTGGCTTCTATGTGCCCACCACCGACCTCATCGACACGTTCGCGGGCCAGCCGGTGACGCCGACCATCAAGCAGAAGTCCGCCTTCATCTTCGGGGGCCGCGTGACCGGATGGGTCACGGATGCCGTCGGGATCGAGGGCGCGTTCGGCTGGGCGCTCAGCGACGTCAAGGAGAACACCAGCGGCGGCGTCACCGAAAACGCCAACGTGTGGCTCGCGGACCTGTCCCTGCTCTACGCCTTCCCGATGCAGAGCGACGCGGCCTCGTTCTTCGTCAAGGCGGGCCCGACCCTCGTCGGTCACACAGGGAAGGACTTCTGGGACGGCATCAGCGGCCGCACCGACATCGGCGGCACGGCCGGCGTCGGTGTGCGCTTCAAGGTGGCCCCGATGGTGCTGATCCGCGTCGACGCGGAGGACCACGTCTTCTCCGCCAAGTTCACCGAGGACGCGACGGGGAGCGAGACCGACTCCAAGCTGCAGAACGACCTGGTCTTCTCGGCGGGACTCTCGATCGCGGCCGGCGGGTCGCGGTAGGCTGCTGCGCGCGCCGGACCCGGCGCTCCTCGGAGTGGCCGGGTCCGGTCGCGCGCCGAACCGCGCCCGTTCAGCCTCCCCCGCAGAAGGCCCGCGCCACCCGTTCCAGGATCCCCGCCAGGCGGACCACGGACTCGAGCTCGACCCACTCCTCGGCGGCGTGGGCGCCGGCGCCCCTCGGGCCGAGGACCACGGTGTCGACGCCTGCGTCGGCCAGGAAGGCCGCGTCCATCCAGTAGGTCTCGCCGACCACGGGCGGAGGCTCCCCGAGGACCTGCCCGGCCTCCCGTCGCGTGATCTCCGCCAGCCTCGATGCCGGATCACCCTCGAACGGCGAGCGCCACAGGAGGAGCTCGAGCGAGGTCCCGACGTCGGGGTCCTCCCCGGCCAGCCCGTCCAGGATCCCCCGGATCTCCGCGAGCACCGCGTCGCGCGTCTCGCCCGGGACGGTGCGCCGCTCGATGACGAGGCGGCAGCGGTCCGCGTAGGTGCTGGGGCCCGAGCCGCCCCGCAGGGTGGCCGCGTGCAGGGAGGGGGGACCGACGAGCGCGTGGCCGGACCGCGAGCGGAGCTCGCGCTCGAGCCCGTCGAGACGGGCCAGGACGCGGCCCATGCGGAGGTTGGCGTCGACCCCCTCCTCGAACCGGCTCCCGTGCGCGGCCCGGCCCGAGGCCTCGACCGCGATCCAGGCGAAGCCCTTGTGCGCGAGGCAGAGGCGGAGGTCGGTGGGCTCGGTCACCACGGCTGCGTCGGGGCGGAGGTGCTGCAGGAGGTCGCGCATCCCGAGGCTCTCGGTCTCCTCGTCGGCCACGAACGCCAGGTGGAGGTCCCCGTCCAGGGGCTCTCCCGCCTCGACCAGGGCCCGGGCGGCACCCATGCAGGCGGCCAGACCGCCCTTCATGTCGTACGCCCCGCGCCCGTACAGGCGCCCGTCCCGGACGGCGCCGCCGAACGGATCCTCCATGCCCTCCACGCCCACGGTGTCCAGGTGGGCGTACAGCAGGAGGGAGGGTCCGCCGCCGCGGCCCGGCAGGGTCCCGACCACGCTCGTGCGGCTCGGCTCGGGCTCGTACGTGGTCACCTCGAGGCCGAGCGCCCCGAGCTCGCCGGCGAGCTCGCCGGCCAGTCGCGCCTCTCCCGCGATATCCTGTGCGCCGCCGGCCAGCGCAGGGTTCACCGAGGGGATGGCGACGATCCGCCCGAGGAGGTCCCGCGTCCAGGCGGAGTCGACGGGGGTCAACTCATGCGTAGGTGGCGAGCGCCCGCTTGCCGTCCTCGCTGAGGAGCACCCAGAACGTGTAGACGGCGAGCAGGGTGCCGAGCGGGACGTGCACGACCTCGAACACGGCCACGACCAGGAGCAGGGTCCTGGCCCAGGACCGGCCTCGCAGCAGGCCGAAGCCCCCCACGATGCCCGGCAGGGAGACCAGCACGAGGAAGCCCGCGCCGATGGTCGCCACCGCCGACGTGAGCATCCACGCGCCCAGGTCCCCCGACAGGAATCCTCCGCCGGCGATCGTCAGGAACACGACTGCCGCCCCCAGGAGTCCGAGCGCTCCGAGGGCGATCTGGAGCACCGCCACGGCCGTGATGTGGTCCTTCATGGCTCCTCCAATCTGTCGGATACCACAAGTTCGCTCGCCGGCTTCGGCTCGTCAAAACCTACGTCGGGGGCCGGGGCGCGGTTTCGGACTTCCGCCGGGAGCCGTCGCGGGCATCCTCGCCGCCGCGCTGTCGATCCCGAAGCCCGCGTCGGCGGCGCGGAACGTCCCGCGGGTGCGCACGCTTCGGACGCCGCCGGCGTCGCCTGCCTGCCACGTCACGTCGAAGCGGCCGCAGACGCCGCCCGGGCCCACGGCGTCCAGCCCGATCGATCCGGCCGCGGGGACGAGCGTGCGGCCCGCGAGAGTCGTCGGGTCGAACAGGTAGAGCTCGCCGGCCGCCGCGCGGACGGCGCCGGGGCCGCCGGGGTCGGAAGCCGCCAGCGCGGCGGCGCTGTCGGAGCCGACGACGGGGAGGTCTCCCGGCTCCGGGAGCGTGCCGAGGCCCATCAGCGTGAACGTCACCTGCCACCGGCCCAGGTCGGGGTCGTACAGGCGGATCTCCAGCGCCGGACGGCCGCCGGGGCCGACCGAGCTCCGGAAGAAGGCCCCACCCGAAAGAGAGGCGTCGAGGTCCCCCGACACGCTGCCGCGGCTCCCCCCGGACGCGTCTCCCGAGTCGACGCACGGTGGCGCGGCCCGCGCGTCCGCCTCGCGGGCCGCCGCCGGCTTGGACCCCGTGGCGGGACGGACGACGACCACGAGCAGCGCGCCGCACAGGGCGGCGAGCGCGGCCGTGATCGCCGACGGCGGGCGGCGCGCGGGAAGCTTCGGTGACGGACGGTGCATGCCGGGTCGGACGCGCTGGGGGGACCTGGGCCGGGCGGCGAGGTCGCTCGCCGCCCGCGGTTGCTCGACCGCAACGTGGCGGGCCGCGGCGCGGCGGGCAACGTGGTGGAGCGGGTCGGGGGCGCCCGGGCCCGCGGGCGGGACCTCCCCGCTGCCGCAGCGAGTACCACGGACGTGATGGCGAACGCGACCGGACGGAACGCGCCCTCCCCGACCCGGGCCGAGGAGCTGGCGGCCTGGCTCACGCACGGCGTGGGCCTGGTGGCCAGCGTGATCGGCGGCGGCGTGCTCGTGTGGCTCGCGTGGAGGCTCCCGGGCGGCGCCCGCCTGCCCGGCCTCGGCGCGGTCGCGGTGTACGCGGTCACGCTCTCGCTCCTGTACGGCGCCTCCACCGCCTACCACGCCGCGCGCCGTCCGGAGTGGAAGCGCGTCCTCCGCCTCGTCGACCACTGCGCCATCTTCCTCCTCATCGCCGGGACGTACACGCCGGTGGCCCTGCTCGGGCTCGGCCTCGATCGAGGGGCGCCCCTCCTGGGGCTCGTGTGGGGGATGGCGGTCCTGGGGATCGTCTTCAAGCTCCGCTACATCGGCCGCTTCCCGATCCTGGCTCCCGTCCTCTACCTGGCCATGGGCTGGACCGGCGTCCTGGCCCTGCGGCCCCTCGTCGCCACGGTGGGGACGGGCGTGGTGGTCTGGCTGATCGCGGGCGGCGTGGTCTACACCCTCGGCGTCGCCTTCTACGCCTGGAGGAAGCTCCCCTTCAACCACACCCTGTGGCACCTCTTCGTCCTGGGGGGGAGCGTGTGCCACTTCGTGGCCATCGCGCTGGTGCTCGGGGCGAGGAGCGCGGCGGCCTGAGGCGGCTCCGGGGCCGGGCCGGCGCGCAGGAGCGCTCGGGACACCCGGGGCCAGCTCTCCGGCGGAGCCGCGGCCACCGGGCCCCGCGGGTGTTGTCGCGGGTCCCGTCGTCCGCTCAGTTGGTCCGTCCGGGACCGGAGCCCGGGTGCGCCGCAGGATCCCACGGGAGGAGACCGCCGCCATGAGCCGTGCAGCCGATGCGAGCCCCGCCATCGACACGAGCCGCCCACCCTCCGCCCGGCGCCCGCCGACCTCCGGGCGCGTCCCGCGCGGCGCGGCCGGGTCCGGGATCGTGGCCGCGATGCTCGCGGCGGCGTGCCTCCTCGCGGGGCCCAGCGCGGCGCGGGCCCAGTCCCGGCCCGCGCCCGTGACGGACCCGTCCGCCACGCTCGAGGCGGGGCGCCCGCTCCCCGGGCCGGTGTACGAGACGCCCGAGTTCAGCCGGGCCGTGGCGCGCGGGACCCGCACCCGGACCGGCCGGCCGGGCCCCCGCTACTGGATCCAGCACGCGCGCTACCGGATCGACGCGCGCCTCGATCCCGACTCGGGACGGGTCACCGGGCGCGAGACCGTGTGGTATCTGAACCGCTCGCCCGACACGCTCTCGCGGGTGGCCGTCTACCTCCGGCAGAACGTGTTCGCGCCCGGCAGCCCGCGCCTGAACCCGGCCCCGGTCACCGGCGGCCTGGAGCTGGACCGCGTGGCCGCGGGGGGCGCGGGTGCGGCGCCGGCCGAGCTGGACCCCGTGCCGCCCTCCCACGCCGCGATGCCGATCACCGAGGCACCTCCCGGGCTCCCGGACCCGGGGCGCTACGCCGTGCGCGGAACGGTGATGTGGCTCGGCCTCCGGCGTCCGCTGCTTCCGGACGACAGCGTCCGCCTGGAGCTGGCGTGGTCGTACCGGCCGGCGCCGGCGCCCGCGGACGGCCGGGAGGGCCACGACGGGGGCGTGTGGTACATGGGCTACTGGTATCCCCAGATGGCCGTGTACGACGACGTGGAGGGGTGGGTCACCGACCCGTACCTGGACTGGGCCGAGTTCTACATGGACCCGGCCGACTACGACGTCCGCCTCACCGTCCCCTCCACCTTCGTGGTCGACGCCACCGGGACGCTGCAGAACCCGGAGAAGGTCCTCTCCGCGGCCGTCCGCGACAGCCTGGCGGCGGCCCGCCGCACGGGCCGCGTCGTGCGCGTCGTGACCCCGGCCGACCGCGAGCCGGGAGGGAGCTTCTCGCCCGGGGGAGGGGAGCGCACCTGGCACTTCACGGTCCGGGGCATCCGCGACTTCTCGTGGGGAGCGAGCGACACGTGGGTGTGGGACGCGACGCGGGCCCTGGTGGGCGGGAGCGTGGCGGCGGCACGGGCCGGGAGCGAGGGGTGGTCCGTGGCCCCGGGGGTCGACGCCGGCTCCGCGCCCGACACCGTGACGATCAGCAGCTTCTACCGGCTCACCGACGCCGCCTCGGCGTGGCGGGTGGGCGGCGCGCGCTTCACCCGGGACGCGATCGAGCGGCTCTCGGACTGGCTGTGGCCGTACCCGTGGCCGCACATGTCCTCGATGGAGGGCGTCCTGGACTCGGGCGGGATGGAGTACCCGATGATGACGCTCATGCAGCCGTGGGCGGACACGCTCTCCCTGGCCGGCGACCTCATGCACGAGACCGGGCACATGTGGTTCCCGATGCAGGTCGGCTCGAACGAGAAGCGCTTCCCGTGGATGGACGAGGGGCTGACGCAGTTCGACGTCGCCCAGGGGATGCGCGCCATCTACGGGGAGCCGCGCGAGGGCGGTCGCCCCAACGACTCCGAGCCCGGCCAGCGGAGGCTGTACGTGGACACGGCCCGCGCCGGCCACGAGGGCACCCTCATGGGCCACGGGGACCGGTACCCGGCCAGCCTCTACTTCGTCATGTACTACGACAAGACCGCGCAGGTGCTGGCCGCGCTCCGCTCGCTCCTGGGCGAGGAGACCTTCCACCGGGGCCTGCGGACGTACGGCCGCCGCTGGGTGGGACGTCATCCCTACCCCTACGACTTCTTCAACACGTTCGACGAGGTGTCCGGACGTGATCTGTCCTGGTTCTGGCGTACCTGGTTCTACGAGCCGTGGTCGCTGGACCAGGCGCTGGGGCCCGTGCGGACCGAGGGCGACTCGGTGGCGATCACGGTCCGCGACGTGGGCCTGGCGCCCATGCCGGTGCGGCTGGCGGTGAGCCGGGCCGACGGGAGCGTGCAGCGGCTCGAGGTCCCGGTCGACGTGTGGCTGGGCGGCTCCCGCGAGCACGTGGTCCGCGTCCCGGCGCGGCCCGATGTGGTGAAGGTCGAGATCGACCCCGAGGAGAGGTTCCCCGACATCGACCGCTCGAACCAGGTGTGGGCGCGGCCTCAGCCCGCCACCAGCCACCCCAGGTAGACCGCCCCGAACCCGCCCAGCACCACGAGGCCGACCCAGGAGAGGACGAGCATGCCCCGCCGGGGCCGGTGCTCGGCCGGGAAGTGGGGCGAGGTCACGGCCCTCAGGTTAAGGTAGCCGAGCAGGGGCGCGGTGAGGAAGGAGACGATGGTGGCGAAGTCCACCATGCCGGTGAGCGAGCCCGTCAGGGCCGAGAGCACAGCGACCACGAGCGCGCCGATCGCGGCCATGGCCGCCCAGTAGATCCGGCCTCCGCCCCCGGCCTCCACGTCCGGGACCCGCTCCCGGAGGAGCACCTGGGCCGAGCGCGCGATCGCCCGCGGGAAGCCGTCCACCACGGCCAGCGAGGTCGAGAGCATGGTGGTGAGCACGGCCGCCAGGATGAAGGGCCGCGACCACGCCCCCAGCGTCCGCCCGTACAGGTCGACGAGCTGCAGCGAGAACCCGAACCCGCTCGAGCTGAACTCCCGCCCGCTCCCGTGCATCACCGCCGCGCCCAGGGTGAGGAAGCAGAAGGCGAGGATGGCCGTCCCCACGTAGCCCACCAGAAAGTCGGCGCGGGCCGCCGCCACGGACGTCCGCGCCCGGTCCGAGGCGTCCTTGGCCAGGGTCCACAGGGACGACCACACCGAGACGTCGATGGCGGAGGGCATCCAGCCCGCGAGCGCGAGGACGAAGGCGAAGCCGACCGCGCCGCCCGGCCCGATCCGGGGGACGAGCGCCGCCGTGGCGAAGTCGGCGCGCGGGAGGGCCACGGCCGCGGCCACGAGCGTCGAGACCGCCAGGGCCACCAGGATGACCTTCATCGTCCGGTCCAGGAGGCGGTAGCGTCCCACCCACAGGAGGAGGCCGCACAGGAGGTAGACGAAGCCGCCGGCCACCGCGGGCGAGGCGTCGACGCCGAGCACCGAGAGGAGGAGGAACCCCGTGAACAGGACGATGGCCGCGTCCACGATGAACGCGGTGGCCAGCGTGAGGAGGAGATAGAGCCACACGGCCCACGTCCCGATCCGCCGGTAGCCGTCCACCAGGCTCTCGCCCGTGGCCGCGGCGTAGCGGGGGCCGTACTCGAAGAACGGGTACTTGAGGATCAGGGCGACGACCACGACCCCGACCAGACCGTAGCCGGCCTCGGCGCCGGCGCGGGTGGACTGCACGAGGTGGGAGACTCCGATGGCGGCGCCGGCCCAGATGAGGCCCGGCCCGAGGGCGCGGCGGAGCTCGGGCCAGGTCACCCGGGCGGGACGGGTCGGGGCCGGCCGGTTCAGGGCTCGAGCACCAGCACCGCGAAGGAGCCCGGCACCGGCCGCGGGCGCGGGCGCGGATGGTCGGCCGTGGGCGCGGGCGCCGGCCCGAACTTCATGGTGGCCGTGTACAGCCGGTGGGTGCGCTCGTCCAGGCCCATGGTGCGGGCGCCGCGGGCGGTCGGGACGCTCTCGACCACGGAGTAGTGGTCGGGATCGTCCTCGCGGACGACCGTGATCGTGCCGGCGCCCGCGGAGGCGAAGGCCAGGCCCCTCCCCGGGTCGAAGCGCGTGGCGTCGACGCCGGGCCCGACCGGGAGGGCGGCCACGACGTGCCCGTCACCCGCGTCCACGACCGCCATGAGCCGGTTCCCGCACCCGACGAACAGGCGCCCGTGGGCCCGGTCGATGGCCAGGCCCGTCGGCTCCTCGCACGGCGCCAGTGGCCAGCGCGCCACCACGCGGAGCCCGTCAGGGTCGATCTCGACGAGTTGGCTGCGGTCCTCGACGTTCACGAACACGTGTCCGGCCCCGTCGGAGACCGCGAACTCGAGCGTCCCGCCCACCGGGATCGTCCCCACCACCGAATCCCCGGCCGGGTCGATGGCCGAGACGTTCCCCCGGGAGTGGTTGAAGGTGAGCACGCGCCGGGAGTGGGGATCGTACAGGATGGCGTCGGGGTTGCGGCCGGTGGCCTGGATCGTGTGGATCGGCCGCAGGGTCCGGAGGTCGAACACGGTCACGGTGGAGTCGCGCCCGTTGCTCGTGTAGCCGCGGCCGAGGCCGGGGACGAGCGCCACGCCGTGCACGCCCGGCGTCCCCGGGATCTCGCCCGAGACCGAATCGCCGGCCAGGTCGATCACCTGGACGCGGGTCCCGTGCGACACGAACAGCCGGTTCCCGGCCGTGTCCACGGTGAGGTAGTCCCAGAACCCGTCGGGCCCGCCGACGGGGATCCGCTTCGTGACGTGGTAGTGGGGCCCGGACCCCTGGGCGCGGAGCGGCGCGAGGCCGGCGGCCGCGAGGGCGAGGAGTAGGCCGAGGGCGGCGAGTCGCGCGTCGGGGAGGCGGCGGACGCAGTGGGCGCGGCGCGTGGGAGCGGTGGCGGCTTCGACCTCGGTGTGCATGGGGCTCCTCCGGCTGGGGTGCAGGCGGCCTCCGGGGGCCGCGGGGAAGCATGCCACGTGCAGGCCCCCCGCCGCCACCCTGGTGGGTCCGCCGGACCTCCGTTGCCGCCCCCGCGCCGCGCGGCCATGTTGGTCGCCGATCCGGCCGCCCCCGAGGCTTCGAGACAGAGGCTCCCATGCGCAAGCGCACCCGCCCGCTCCCTCTCCTCGCCACGCTCCCCGTCGTCGCCCTCACGGCCCTGGCCGCGCTCGGCCGGCCGGCCGCGGTCCGGGCCCAGCAGGCCGAGCCGTACGCGCCGGACTCGGTGACGGCGGCGGACTACGGCCGCGCCGAGTCGTTCCTGCGTCCGGGCATCGACTCCCTGGTCCTCCGCGCCGACGTGCGGCCCGAGTGGCTGCCGGACGGCCGCTTCTGGTACCGGACCCGGACGGAGCGCGGGCTCGAGTTCACGCTCGTCGACCCGGCCCGCAAGAAGAAGGGCCCGGCCTTCGACCAGGAGAAGCTCGCCGCGGCGCTTACGGCGGCCGCCGACACGACCTACGACGCGTGGCACCTCCCCTTCCGCTCGTTCGAGTACGCGGCGGGCGGCGACTCGATCACGTTCACCGCGGACGCGCACCACTACCGCTGCGACACGGCGGGGACCTCCTGCACGGACGAGGGGAGGGCGCCGCGGGGCGGCGTGCGGGACGTGGTCCTGTCGCCGGACGGGAAGACGGGTGCGTTCCTCAGGGACTGGAACCTGTGGGTCCGGGACCTGGAGACGGGGAAGGAGACGCAGCTCACCACCGACGGCGTGGAGGACTACGGATACGCCACCAACAACGCGGGCTGGATCCGCTCGGACCGGCCCGTGATCCTGTGGTCCCCCGACTCGAGGCGGATCGCCACCTTCCGGCAGGACCAGCGGAACGTGGGCGAGATGTACCTGGTCCACACGAAGGTCGGCCACCCGGAGCTGGACGCGTGGAAGTACCCGCTCCCGGGGGACAGCGTCGTGACCATGATCGAGCGCGTCGTGGTCGACCTGGACGGGCCGGACGGCCCGAAGGTCGTGAAGCTCGACATGCCGCCCGACCAGCACCGCTCGGGCGTGTGCGACCACGTGGCGTGCCGCGGCGGCGGACCGGGCGGGGACTTCGCCGACGTGGAGTGGAGCCCGGACGGCTCGCGGCTGTTCTTCGTCTCGACCTCGCGCGACCACCGGCGCGAGACGCTGCGCGAGGCGAATCCCGAGACCGGCGAGGTGCGCGACATCCTCTCCGAGAGTGCCGACGACTTCCTCGAGACCGGCTACGACACGTCCGACTGGCACGTGATCCCGTCGAAGAACCGGGTCGTGTGGTACTCGCAGAGGGACGACCACGGGCACCTCTACCTGTACGACCTCCGGACCGGGAAGCTGGAGCACCGGATCACCGGCGGGCCGTGGAACGTCCTCCAGGTCCGGAAGATCGACCGCGCCACCGGGACCATCTGGTTCACCGGCGCCGGGCGGGAGCCGGGGGACCCCTACTTCCGGCGCGCCTACAGCGTGCGCACCGACGGGAGCCATCTCCGGCTCCTCACCCCCGACAGCGCCGACCACCAGGTCTCCTTCTCCCCGAACGGGCGCTGGTTCGTGGACCGGGCCTCGACGCCGCAGTCCCCGCCGGTCACGGTCCTCCGGGACGCGCGCGGCCGGAAGGTGATGGACCTCGAGAAGGCCGACATCTCTCGGCTCGTGGACGCGGGCTGGAAGCCGCCGACCTCGATCACGGTGAAGGCGAGGGACGGGAAGACGGACCTGTACGGACTCCTGTTCACGCCGACGGACCTGGACTCCACGAAGGCCTACCCGATCGTGAACCACATCTACCCGGGGCCGCAGACCGGGAGCGTGGGGTCGCGGAGCTTCGAGGCTTCGCGGGGCGACGCACAGGCGCTGGCCGAGCTCGGCTTCGTGGTCGTCGAGATTGACGCCATGGGGACGCCGATGCGCTCGCACTCCTTCCAGGCGGCGTGGTACGGCGACATGGGGGACAACGGACTCCCCGACCAGGTGGCCGGCATGAAGGCGCTGGCGGCGCGCCACCCGTGGATCGACCTGTCGCGCGCCGGGATCTACGGGCACTCGGGCGGTGGCTTCGCCACGGCGGACGCCATGTTCCGTTATCCCGAGTTCTTCCGGGTCGGCATCGCCGAGGCCGGGAACCATGACAACCGGGAGTACGAGGACGACTGGGGCGAGAAGTGGCAGGGGCTCCTGCACCGGCGTCCCGACGGGAGCACGAGCTACGACGACCAGGCCAACCAGCTGGTGGCCGGGAACCTGGAGGGGAAGCTCCTCCTGGCGTACGGCACCACCGACGACAACGTGCCGCCCTACAACACGCTCCTCGTCGTGGACTCCCTCATCGCGGCGAACAAGGACTTCGACCTCCTGGCGCTCCCCGACCGCCGCCACGGGTTCGGGGGCGAGCCCTACATGATCCGCCGCCGGTGGGACTACTTCGTGAGGAACCTCCTCGGCGCGGCGGCCCCGCACGAGTACAGGATCGGGGAGGAGCGCGAGGAGCCGTAGCCCGGGACGGGGCGCGGCGGCCCCGCGGGCCGCGGTGGGACCTCGGCGCTCCGCGCCCCGCCGGCCGAGCCGGTGCGGCGCGGACCGAACGTCCGGGGCCGTCTATTCCTTCAGGTCTAGCCCGTACAGGCGAATGGCGTTGTCCCGGAGGACCATGCGGGCCAGCTCGCGGGCCCGGTCGCGGCCGATCTCGCCCTCGCGCATCAGTCGGGTGAGCGCGATCCCGAGGGCGCGGCGAGCCGTCGTGGAGGCGACCCACGCGCCCTCCTCCCACCCCTGATCGGGTCCGCCCTGGAAGGCGTCCGAGCCGAACAGGACCTTGTCGGGGAAGCGCATGAGCCAGTGCTCGAGGACCTCCGCCAGCTCCGAGGGGGCCAGCATCTGGTCCATCATCGAGAAGTCGGCGTAGACGTTCGGCTTGCTGATCATGGCCTCCGTCTCGCCCCATTCGGGCCAGCCGCCGTGCAGCATGACGAAGTTCGTCGACCGCAGCGTGGAATCGTCGAACACGGGCTCGAGCCGCTCGGGGCGGGCGCCGGCGGCGTCGTAGTAACCGCCGAACGTCTCGAGCACGTGGATGTGGACGGCCAGGCCGAGGCGTCCCGCCTCGTGCGCGATCACCCGGAACAGGTAGTCCTCGAGGGTCCTGTACTCCTCGTGGCTCGGCGTGCCGCCGCCCACGTACCTGGCGTAGATGCGGTGGGCGCGCGCCGGCTCGGGCTCGGCGAAGTCCAGGCTCCGCAGGTACGCCGCCTCGAACTTGATGGCCAGGGCGCCCTTCTCCCGCTGCACCTTCAGCGTTCGGACGACCACGTCCAGGATGTAGCGGTCCAGCGAGCGCGGCAGGGCGGAGAGGCCCAGGTCCCCGAGGTAGCGCCGGAGGAGGGAGTCCTCCTTCGGGTACAGGGAGCGGAGGTCCGGCGTCCGAGCCGCCTCGGCTCTCGTGTCCAGCGGGAGGAGGAGCGCGTCGTCGAAGGGCACCCAGCGGAAGCGGGCGTCGTCCAGCCCGGGTCCCATGGCGATGCGGTTGGCGATCATGACCTGGATGCCGGCCCGGTCCAGGGCCCAGTCGGGGAAGTCCTGCCCTCGCGCCGCGAGCACGCTGTCGCGCGCCGCCTCGAGCGCCTGTCGTCCCGCATCGCCGGGCCGTCCCGCCGCGGGTCCGTACAGGGCCGAGGCCGCCCGGGACCAGATCGGGGCGTCGGTGGTGAGCCGCCACGGGATGGGGAAGGGCGGGATCCCGTCCAGGGGGAGCGCGTCGAAGTCGGTGTCGGGAGACGCGCCCGGCGGGACCGGGAGCATCGGGTGCGCGTGGTCGTCCACGGCCCGGATGTCCTGGATGTAGCGGGCCAGGCTGGAGTCCACGCTCGCCTGGGCGCGGGCGGAGGAGGGGACGAGGAGCATCGCGGCCACGACCGCGGCGGAGGAGGCGAGGAGGAGGGCGGGGATGTGGGCGAGCAGCGCCACCAGGGCGGGCGCCGTCGGCTCCCTCGGAGACCCTCTTGAACTGGAGTTCAAGAGGGTTCTGAAGACCCCCGTCCCTCCGTCCCCCGTGCCGCCCCCCCGGACGCCGCGTCGGCGTCGGTTTCCGCCACGCCGGCCGCCCCCCCCGCCTGTCGCTCGCATCACGCTTCCTCTCCCGGCGTCCTGTCCTTCCAGCTCCACCACTTCAGCAGCTCCGGGTCGTGCTCCTCGTTCGAGGCGAAGTAAACGGCGCACCGGAACGCGTAGAGCACGCAACGGTCGACCCGGCAGCCGCGACGCCGGCAGTGACGCCGGTAGAGCTCGTCGGGATCGGCCTCCTGGAGGTCGTCGAGTCCCCGCACGCCCAGCTCCAGGAGGTCCCGCCCCAGGCTGGGCCCGATGCCCGGCGCGGTCTGGAGCTCCTCGAGGGCCCGGTTCCAGGCCTCGACGCCGGCGGCGTCGCCCACGCCGGTCACCGCCCGCCTCCCCCCTGGCCGGCGCGGCGCGAGCGGATGGGTCGGCGGGGGAAGGGTGGCATGCCCGAACCTTTCAGTGCAGGTCGGCGGGCGGGTACCGCCCGATTCGAATAACAGGGTGCCCGTATGCGATGCCGACAGGGGTCACGGGCCTCGGAGTGGCGGTCCGGGGGCCGGGTCGGGCCTCCCCACCCCGAACCCCGGCGGACGGCGACGGGATCAGCCTTCGGAAGTCTGCTTTCGCGCCTTCCGGGCGATACGCCGTCCAATCACGATGCCCGCCAGTCCGACCCCGATCGTGAGGAGGTTGAGCACCTGGATGCCGGCTCCGCGCGACAGGCTCATGACGAATCCGACGAGGCCTATCAAGAAGACGATCAGTCCGAAGATGACGGCGATGTTGGAGAGCGTTCCTGAGCGCGCCATGAATCTTCCTCCTGTGCGGGTGATCGACGGTCGGGCTCCCGAACAACGGCCCCCACAATGTTCAGGCCGGGGCCCGCGGGCGCCATAGGCCGCGTGTCCGTCCCCCTCAGCCGATGCGTCAGCGGCCGCCCATCGTGTCGAGCCGGGCGGCGCGGGCGCGGGCGGAGTCCGAGAGCTCCAGCGCCTTCCGGACGCCCGCCGCGCCGGGGAGCCTGGAGGCCCCGATCACGCTGTCTCGCTGCCGGGTGGAGAGCGTGTCGTTCGTGGCCGGCCCGCCCTTCCCGGAGTCCCCCGGACAGCCCACGAGCCACAGCCCCAGCAGGGCCGCGGCGATGCACGGCACGGCGCTTCCCGTACGCATCGCCGCCCGCCGGTCTCCCGGACACCGCGGCTGGTCCCGCTCTCCCGCCGTTCCCCCGGTCACCACGGTCTCCTCCTCCGTACGGCCGCCGTTCCATGGGCGGTCCCGCGCTCCTCAAGGTACGGGGCCCGACCCCGGAGGCCAGCCCCGGGCGTTACCTGAGTCGGTCGTTCTCGTCTAACCCCCGAAGGACGGTTGGAGACCCGCCGGGGCAGAGAGGCCCGATCGGCGGTCGACGCCCGAACCGGAGTGACCTGACGAATCGCACGAAGGAGGACAGAATGAGACTCGATCGTAGCGCACGAACCGGTGCCCGCTCGCTGCTCGGAGTCGCCACCGCCACGGTGCTGGCGCTCGGTGCGGCGGCGTGCTCCGGCAACGGATCCGGCCCGGCCATGGGTCAGGCTTCGGCCTCGATGCAGGACAATCCCCAGTCCAGCTCGCCCGATGTGACGGCGAGCGGGCAGCATGCGCTGGCCGCGGTGTCGGGATCGGGAAGCTTCAGCGGGACGCTGACCGGTGAGGCAAAGGCCGAGATCCAGACGTCCTCGGGCACGTGGGTCGACCTGGGGAGCCTGAGCCAGGCGAGCCTCGGGCTCCAGGACGCGTCCGGCCAGGTCGTGGTGAACCAGGCCACGACGGTCGATGCGGGCACCTATGTCGCCGTGCGGCTCGTGCTCTCGAACGTGCACGCGCATCTGGACGCGGGCAGCACGTTCGGCTCGTCGTCCCTGAGCTCCAGCACCGATGTCACGGTGGGGGGCTCCGACGGCACCGTGACCATCACCAAGCAGATCCAGGTGAACGTGGATCAGGGCGCCACGACCCGCGTGGTCTTCGACCTGAACACCGAAGCCTGGTTCGACAGCACGAACGTGCAGAACCAGATGGTGGCCGACTCGCGGGTACAGTCGGCGGTGCAGGCCGCGTCGCAGTCCACCCTTTCGGCGGGCTGAGGCGGCGAGGCACGGTCGGCCCGGGCGCCGGCCGCGGCCTCCCGGACGACGGGGCGGGCCTCCGGGCCCGCCCGTCGTGCATCCGGCGGGGGCCCGGCGCTCCCGCCGGATGCGCTCCGGGATCGTCGCCGCGCCCCGGGCGCCGAGGGCGCGGTCGCCGCGAGGGCCGGCGCCAGGATCTCCGTGGCCAGCCCCTCGCACGCCTCGGAGGGCTGGAGGAGTCCGCCCCATCTCCGGTGCTCCAGCACGGTCCGCGTGCCATCGCCGGACCGCTCGCAGCTCGCAGCGCCTCCAGGCAGGCCGCGAAAGCCTCACCGGGGTCGAGCGGCACCTCCATCTCCACGTGGAGCGTCGTCTCGCTTCCCATCGAATCATTCCCTCATCGTCGGCGCAGCCTCCGTCGCGCCTGACGCTCCGACTCGCCCGGGAGGCGGACCTCGATTCCGACGCCCCCCATGAGCGCGAAGCCGTGGATCCGGATGAGGGGGGCCCCGGGATCCACGTCGGCGTTGGAAGATCGGTCGTCGAATCCACCCATGATGCCGAAGCCGTGCGCCTCCACGCGGACGCCCGGAGGCACCAGGATGTGGATTCCGCCCATGAGGGCGAATGCGTCGATGTCGACAACGGGCGCACCGAAGCGCGCCTCGCGGAAGTCCAGCTCGACGCCCCCCATCACGGCTATCGCGTGAAGCCTTCGGGGCGGGACCCACACGCCCTTGCGGCCGGACCCTCCCATGATGGCCAGGGCATACCCGCTGTCGTCGGCGACGGTGCCGGGCTCGACCCTGGGGCCGAGCGCCGCCGCCTCCTCGTCCGGGAGAGCGGGGAGGTCTCGCACCAGCGCCCGGAGCGCACCCCGGTCGGCCGCCCCGATGGCGGCATCCAGCCGCTGCTCCAGCTCCTCGACCGAGATGTGGTCGCGCGAGAAGTGGCGCGTGAGCTCGCGGATCGTCCGCTCGCGCTCGCGCTCGAGCGGCATCCCGGACGGTGCGGGCGGATCGGACACGGGGGCTCCGGGGCTTCGGGAGATCACAGTCCGCGGGGGTCGTCCGGCTCGCGGGCGTCCCGCGTGTGGGCTGAAGATGGTCGGCAGGCGGCGGACCCGGCAAGAGAACGCCCACCCCTTGGCGGGCGGCCTTTCCTCGGCCTATCATAGCCGGCGGACCAACAAAGGAGCCTGCACCATGGCGAGACACCTGCATTCGGCGGACCGACCGGCGGTCCGCGACGCCTTCGCACCGACCTCCCCCCTGGCCGTACTCGTGATCGCCGCCCTCGGAGCGGCGTTTGCGCTTCCGTGCATCGCGGAAGCGCAGTCCGCTCGGAGCGCCTCCATCACGAGCGCCATGCACTGGCGCAGCATCGGCCCCTGGATCGGCGGCCGCTGCGTGGCCGTGACGGGCGTGCCCGGGGAGGACAACCTGTTCTACATGGGCGCCGTGGACGGCGGCGTGTGGAAGAGCACCGATTACGGCGTCCAGTGGGAGAACATCACCGAGGACTCCCTGCCGGGGACGAGCCAGAGCGTCGGCGCGGTCGCGGTGGCCCCGTCCGACCACGACGTCCTCTACGTCGGGACGGGCGAGTACGACATTCGGGGAGACATGATCACCGGCGACGGCGTCTTCCGCTCCGCCGACGGCGGCAAGAGCTGGCGCGAGGCCGGCCTGGCGGAGACGCACACGATCAGCGGTCTCATCGTGGATCCGAACAACCCGGACGTGGTCTACGCCTCGTCGATGGGGCACGTCTTCGAGCCGGACCCGAACCGGGGCGTGTTCAAGTCCACCGACGGCGGCCGCACATGGCGGAAGGTACTGTTCGTGAGTGACAGCACCGGCGCCATCGATCTCGTGATGGATCCGACCGATCCGCAGCACCTGTTCGCCGCCATGTGGCAGGCCTACCGAAAGCCATGGCGGCTCTCGAGCGGAGGCGAGGGGAGCGGCCTGTACGAGAGCACCGACGGGGGTGCCCACTGGACCGATATCACCCACCGGCCGGGCCTTCCGAAGGAAATCATGGGCCGGATGGGCATCGGGGTCTCGGCCTCGAACCCGAACATCGTCTATGCCACCATCCAGGCCAGGGACGGCGGCGTCTTCAAGTCCACGGACGGCGGCAGCACCTGGGCGCGCGTCAACGACGATTGGAAGCTCCGCCAGCGGGCCTTCTACTACGAGACCATCTACGTGGACCCCAGGGACCCCGACACGGTCTACATGCCCGAGGTGGACGCGCTCTACGTCTCGCACGACGGCGGGAAGAACTTCACCCGGCTGCGCACCCCGCACGGCGACAACCACGTCCTGTGGATCAACCCCGAGCACCCGGATATTCTCCTGGAGGGGAACGACGGCGGGGCCACGGTCTCCACGGACGCGGGCAAGACGTGGAGCACCGAGCACAACCAGCCCACCGGCCAGTTCTACAAGATCGACATCGACCACCGCTTCCCCTTCCACATCTACGGGGCGCAGCAGGACGAGGGAGCCTTCGAGGGGCCGAGCGCGCACCCGGGCGGCTCGATCCCCCTGGCGGCGTGGAAGCGCGCGGCCTACGGGGAGAGCACCCCCTCGGTTCCCGAGCCGGGCCATCCCGACGTCACCTACGGGAGCGGCTACTTCAGCATCTTCCTGCGCTACGACCAGTCCACGGGACAGTATCGGAGCGTGAGCCCCTGGCCCTACTACCACGAGGGCGCTTCCTCCGGCGAGCTCGAGTACCGGTTCGCCTGGACGCATCCGGTCCTGTTCTCGCCCGCCGACTCCACCGAGCTGCTGACCGGATCGCAGTACGTGCACGTGAGCCACGACCACGGGATGACCTGGAAGACGATCAGTCCCGACCTCACGCGGGACGACTCGGCCATGGAGGCCCCCACGGGCGGGCCGATCGACCTGGACCAGTCGGGCGCGGAGATCTTCCCGTACGTCTCCGCCCTGTCGGTCTCGCCGATGGACGGTGAGCTGATCTGGGCGGGCTCCTCGGACGGGCTGGTGCACGTCACGAGGGACGGGGGACGGAACTGGACGACCGTGACCCCGCCCGACCTGCCGAAATACACGCGCATCGCGGACATCGAGCCCTCGCATGTGGACGAGGGGACGGCTTACCTGGCGGCGCGCCGCTACATGTGGGACGACTTCACGCCCTACGTGTTCAGGACCACCGACTACGGCGCGCACTGGACCGAGATCACCGACGGCCTGCCGAAGGACGAGTACGTGTTCGCGGTCCGGCAGGATCCCGACGACGCGGACCTCCTGTTCGCGGGCACGAAGAGCACCGTGTACGTGAGCCTGGACGGCGGCGCGCACTGGCAGCCCCTGTCGCTCGACCTGCCGGCCGTACAGGTGCGTGACATCGCCATCGATACTCGTCAGGGCGACGTCGCGATCGCCACTCACGGGCGGTCGTTCTGGGTCCTGGACGGGCTCCACGTCCTGGAGCAGCTGACCGGCGGACAGCCGGCCATGGCCGGCCCCGCATCGCTGTATGCGCCGCAGACGGCCTGGCTGAGCCATGCCTACGGCTCACGGAGCGGCGGCGAGGGCGGCCCCCTCCGGGCGGGGGAGAACCCGCCCTTCGGGGCCACGGTCTACTTCCAGGTGCCCGACTCCTACGACGGCTCCACGCCCGTCAGCCTCACGTTCACGGACGCCAGCGGCGAGGTCGTCCGCAGCTTCGACCTCCATCCGAAGAAGAAGGAGGAGAAGAAGAGCGAGGTGGAGAAGGAGAAGGAACGGACGCGGCCCTCGGCCGTGCAGCGGCGCGAAGCGCTCCAGGAGCTCACGGGCATCGAGCCCGGAGCCAACCACTTCCAGTGGGACCTCCGCTACCCGGACGCCACCGAGGTCGAGGGCTTCCTGGCCCCGGTCGCGGCGGGCGGGCTCGAGGACGAGGTCGAGGGGCCGGTGGTGACGCCCGGCACCTACCACGTGGTCCTGACCTACGGCGGCCGGAAGGCGGAGCAGAGCTTCCAGGTGAAGCTGGATCCGCGGCTGGACGCCACGCAGGCGGACCTCGAGGCCGAGCTGAAGCTGCAGATGGCGATCCACCGCACGCTGGACTCGCTGGACCGGACCCTCAACCAGGCCATCGACCTGCGGGACAGTCTCGAGAAGGCGATCGCCGGAGGCTCGGCGGGGTCGGGGGCGAGGAAGATGGCGTCCGCCCTCGGCGACGAGATCGCGGAGCTGGTCCAGATGGACATCCACTCCAGCGAGGGCGACCTCCTGCACGAGGCCGGACTCCGCAGCCACCTGGCGTACCTGGCGGCCGACATCGGGCTGGCCTACGCCCGGCCCACCGCGGCGCAGCGCCAGGTGTTCGAGGAGCTCCAGAGCAAGGCCCGCAGGGGCGAGACGGAGCTGAAGGGGCTCATCCGGCAGGCGAAAGGCATGATGTGACGCCCGGGGCGGCCGCGCTACGCTAGAGCCGCCACAGATAGCTCACCTTCACGAAGAAGCCGTCGTTCACGCGGCTGAGGCCCGGCGCGGAGAAGCTGAAGGCCTCGGGCTGGGTGAGGAGGACCCCGTAGCCCAGGAAGAAGACCGTGCCGGGCGAGGGCTTGAAGGAGAGCAGGACGTCGTTCCGGAAGTCGTTCGAGACGCGGCCGCCGGGGTCGGAGGGGCCCGCCCCCGAGGCGGGGTCCAGCTGCGCCAGCGGGTCCCCGGTGCGCGGGTCGCGGAGCGCCGCGCGGCGCTGAGCCACGTACTGGCCGATGTAGCGCACGAAGAGCGGGCGGCTGATCTGGAAGTCCACCTCGAGGCGGGGGATGTTCGCCAGGGCGAACTCGCTCCCGTCGTCCGCCCGCGTGATGAGGTCGTGGACCCACGAGGTCGAGACCCGGAGAGAGCGGGTCGGCTTCCAGGCCAGCGACAGGCTGGTGTTCAGCTCCCGGCCCTGGCTCGCCTCCTCGAAGATGGGCGAGCCGCCGTAGGAGGCTTTCCCGGAGACCTGGAGCGCCCGGTTGGGGCTGGAGAAGCCGGCCGAGGCCTGCCAGAAGTGGTAGGTCTCGTCCGGGACGCGGAACGCCACCGTGTCGCTCCCGTGCACGACCCCGTAGCCGGCGAACGCGGCCGTGTCGAAGCGCACGGGGTCGTCGCTCACCTTCGCGTTCACGCTCCAGCCGCCGCGCAGCGTCGCGCTCCAGTTGTTCCCGTAGCTCCCCTCGATCGGGCTTCGCGCGTTCCAGAAGTCGTCGTAGCGCCAGATCGGGGTGGCCATGACGAACGTGGAGAGCTCCTCGACCAGCGCGCCGGGCGCGCCGTACCAGGTGAAGCGGTTGAACAGTCGGCCCGAGACGATCCCCGTCCGGTTCACGAAGCCGCTCCGCGCCCGGAAATCCGGGCTCACGCCCTCGAGCTCGAAGTGGTTCCCGTAATTGCGGCCCGTGCGGTCGCCGAGCACGAGGTCCCACAGGACCCCGGTGCGCGCACCGCCGGCCTCGCCCGTCCAGGAGCGCACGAGCTGGAGCTGGGAGAACCACTTCCGGAGCCACACGACCCGCGCGTCGGCCCCCGCCACCCGGTTGTAGTCGCTCCCCTCGATGCGGTCGGTGTACACGAGGCCGAGGGTGGAGCTGGCGCCCAGGTCGCGCCGCACCCGAAGGAGGTTGAACACGGGATTGTCGCCCGTGACGGGGTCCTTCTCGTCGACCGCGCCCAGGTAGGCCACGTTGGTGTCGCCGACCTTCCCGATGAGCTTGGCGCCGGCCACCGGCTGGACGATCCGCCGCGTATAGATGAGCTGGTTGGGCGTGTCGTACCGTTCCAGGCCGTCCAGGAAGAAGGGCCGCTTCTCCGGAAAGAACAGGGCGAAGCGCTGGTTCACCGTGACCTGCGCCACGTCGGCCTCGACCTGCGAGAAGTCGGGGTGGGCGGTCGCGGCCAGCCCCAGGTTGTTCGTGATCCCCCAGTGGAGCGTTCCCCCGACCGCGGGCGTCGTCTCGTAGCCGTAGCCGGTGGCATCGGGCGCCCCCTCGATCCGGGTCGTGGCCTCCGGGTTCACGTCCATGACGAGCCCGCGCTGCAGGTCGTGCAGGCCGACCAGCGTCCCCGCCTGGATGAGGAAGCTCGCGCTGGCCCGCACCACCGGCGTCCACGTATCCTCGTAGCCCGAGTGCTGGACCTTCCGGACGACCTGGAGTCCCCAGGTCTGCTTCCCGGCGCTCTGGTAGCGGAGGCTCTTGAAGGGGATCCTGACCTCGACCTGGAAGCCACGGTCGGTAACGCGGCCCCTGGAGTCCCACACGTAATCGGGGTTCAGGTCCACCGAGCCATCGAACCGTCCGCCCGCGTTCCCTCCGCCCGCCGCCCCGTTCTGGCCCTCGCTCCGGACGCCGTCCTCCTGGATCCCCAGCGGGTTCACCGCGAACTCCAGCGCCCGCCGGTGATCGTCGTAGGTGTCGAGGAGGATCTGGATGTTGTCGTCCGCGTCGATGGCGTCGCGGTCGGCGAGCGTGGCCCGCACGGCCTGGCGCCCGTGCGGCTCGAAGGCGCGGATCCCGAAGTGGATGGCGCGCGGGCTGTACCAGACGAGGATCTCGGTCGAGTCGACCGCCGGGAGCCCGTCCACCGGGCGGTACTGCGAGAACCCCGTAAGGACGGCGGCCCTGCGCCACGCCGGCTCGTCGAGGTTCCCGTCCACGGTGACGGTCGTGTCGATGCGGGGGATCGTCACCGTGATCTCCCGCGCGCGGCCGTCGTACACGCGGGCGGTGTCCCGCGGGACGGGGGCGCTCCGGGGGACCGACAGGGCGAGAAGCAGCGCTGCTATCACGTCACGGCATCCGGGGCTGAGCGTGGGTGGGCGAGCGGGGAAGGGTGGCCCCCGGGGGACGGGGCGTCAAGGGCCGCGGTACGGGCCCGCGCGGCTGCACGGCGAGCCTTTCCGGGAAGCGCCGAATCGGCGGCCGGTGCGATGAGGCGGCGGTTCTCGGGGTCGGCGGCCGATCTATGCGGCGGCGCGCGCCTCCTCGAGCAGCGCCTCCCTGCGCGCGAGCTCCGCGCGGAACTCCTTCGCCCGCCTCCCCTGGGCCAGGAACTCGCGGAGCGCGCCGACATTCCCCCGCAGCAGGCACCCCGCCAGCGCGCGCAGCACGGGCCCCGGAGGGAGGAGGTCGTATGGCGTGGCCTCGTGCTCGGGGAGCAGGGTCATGCGCCGGACGAGGTCCGGGTCGGCCGCGATCCGCCGGAAGACGGCCTGCGTGAGGGGCCCCGGCGGCTCGGGGATCCCCTCGTCTCGACCCCAGAAATACGGGCCGAGCGCCTCCACGTCCCGAGCGCGCCACCAGCGCTCGAGGGCCCGGTCCGTGCCCTCCAGGATGGCCGCCGCCAGGCCCCGGGCCTGGAGGAGCGCTTCGGTGATCCCGTCCCCGATGATGTAGTCCTTGTGGTGCCCCGCGTCCCCGACGAGCGCCCACCCGGGACCGGCCGCCCGCCGGAAGAAGTAGCGCTCCCGGATCGTGCCCCGGACCCTGGTGACGGGCTCGCGGCCGCGGACCAGGGGGCCCGTCACGGGATCCCGCCCCAGGTTCTCACGCAGGGCGCCGAGCGGGTCCTCCCTCCAGGCTTCGACCCGGTCCGCGGCGGGGTTGCTCCCGGTCAGGATCCGGTCGTCGTCGGTCTGGAAGAGCCACCGGAAGTCGTCCCCCCGCGCCGCCAGGTAGAGGTCGAACGGGTAGCGGTCCGACCACCACTCGGACGGGGCGTCCCAGTAGGTCCAGTAGATCGCGCGCGGCGCGTCGTAGGCCAGGTACTCTTCGGCGCCCACCTGTCCGGCCACGGTCGAGTGGCGGCCGTCCGCGCCGACGACCAGGTCGGCGCGGACGTCCGTGGTCGCGCCGCCGGCCTCGAGCCGAACGCCCACGGCGCGGCGCCCGTCGAACAGGACCTCCGCGGCCCGCGTCCGGTCCCGGAGCTCGGCCCCCGTCTCCCGCGCCGCGTCCTGGAGGAGGCCGTCCAGGCGCTCGCGGCGCGGACACACCTCGATCCGCCCCTCGTCGAAGCACACGTCCACGGCCGCGTCGCCCCTCACCAGGCGGGCGCGGCGCGCGGGCCGGACCGCCGAGAGCACGGCCTCCCCGACGCCGAGCTCCTCGAGGACGTCGAAGCCCGGCGGGTGGATCGTGTGGGTCGAGAGGACCTGGTCGGAGGGGAGGGGAGCGCGGTCCACGAGGAGGACCCGGGCGCCCGCCCGGGCCAGGAAGGTGGCCAGAGGCGCGCCGGCGCATCGGGCGCCGACGATGACGACGTCGAAGTCGCTCGCGCTCACACCACCGCCCCGAAGAGGCGGCCGATGGCGGCGGTGACCGCCATGGCGAAGGCGCCCCAGAAGGTGACGCGCAGGAGGCCGCGGACGATGGGGGCGCCACCCGCCCCGGCCGCGAGTCCGCCGAGCAGGGCCAGGCTGGCCAGCGACACGGCGGACACACCCGCCACGATGCCGGAGGGCGGCATCAGGGCGGCGGTCACCAGCGGGAGCGCCGCCCCGACCGCGAACGTGCCGGCCGACGCGGCGGCGGCCTGGATGGGGCGGGCCATGTGCTCCTCGGAGATGCCGAGCTCGTCGCGGGCGTGCGCGCCCAGGGCGTCCTTCGCCATGAGCTGGTCCGCGACCCGGCCGGCGAGCTCGGGGTCGAGCCCGCGCTTCACGTAGATGGCGCGCAGCTCCTCGCGCTCGGGACCGGGCATGGTGTCGAGCTCGCGCCGCTCGCGGACCAGGTCGGCCCGCTCGGTGTCCGCCTGGGAGCTCACGGAGACGTACTCCCCGGCCGCCATCGACATGGCTCCCGCAACCAGGCCCGCCACGCCCGCGACCAGAACGCCGCTGCGGCTCGCGTCGGCGGCGGCCACGCCCACGAGGAGGCTCGCCGTCGACACGATGCCGTCGTTGGCGCCGAGCACGGCGGCGCGCAGCCAGCCGATGCGCGCGCTCCGGTGGCGCTCTCCGTGCCGGGCGATCACGGCTCCGCGTGCGTTCGCACCTCGACCCTGGCGCGCGTCCGCTCCCACGCGAAGGCGATGGAGCCCTCTCCGGCCTCGCCGTCGGCCACCGTGATCGTGAAGCGCTCGACGGGCCGATCCGGGTGGGTCATCGTGAGCGGGACCCGGACCAGGTCCCGGTCGGGGTGGTACTCCGTGCCCCACTGGCCGTGCTGCCGGTTGATGACCAGGGTCCAGCCGTCCCGGGCCGGGATCGTCCACAGCGAGTAGGTGCCGGCCGGCACCGGCTGGCCCCCGATCACCAGCTCGTGGTCCGTGATGAGCCGGGTGGCCGCGTTCGCGCCCGTGCGCCACACCCGGCCCCAGGGCACGATGCCCCCGAACACCTCGCGGCCGCGCATCGAGGGCCGTCCGTAGTCCACCGTGACCGTGGCGTCCCCGATCCGGGCGCTGGCGGTGTCCCGCGGGGAGAGCGAGCCGGGCTGGGGCCGGGCCGCCCAGGCTTTCTCCCGGGCGGCCAGGTCCACCTCGGGCACCCGCGCGACCAGGTACTTGGTCGTGCTCCCGGTCATGTCGAAGTCTTGCACGTCGCCGGCGGGGCCGAGCTCGGCGCGTCCGCTTCCCCACTCGGGGGCGGCGAACCCCACGCTCGAGGGGCCCGACGGGCCCACGTCCAGGTGGAGGTTCCGGATGCGGCCGTCCGTCCCGAACACGGCACGGTAGGAGCGGACGCGGGCGGTCGGGTAGGCCGTGAGGCTGGTGCCCGACAGCGTGTCCCCGGACCACGTGTAGCTCTCGAAGGCCACCGTGTCGCGCCCGAGCGTGGCCACGAACGAGCCGTTGGGCGGCGCCTGGGCGGAGGCCTGCGACGCGAAGCCGATCGGCAGGGCCGCGCCGAGCGATGGCAGGCGTGTCGGCGGGCTCGAGGACATGGCTCCTCCCCGGAAGACGTGTAACGGACCCTAACGTGACCGAAAAACGACGGCAAGCGAGCCACATGTCCCGGGTGCGCCCTCGGCCCGACGTGCACCGTGAGCGGGTCGCGGACCCCCCCGCACGCGGTGCTGCCGGTGAGGACCGCCGCCGGCCGCGTGGTCGTCCGGGAAGAGGATCAGGAGGGCCGGAGCCGGACCGCCTCCGCGGGCCTGCCCTCGGCCCCGCGCAGCACCGCGAGCCAGTAGAGGACCATGGCGAGGGGAAGCCACAACGGCGCGTAGAGGGCCTCGCGGTCGGTGCGCTCGGTGCGTGACCCGGTCAGCGCGTTGCGGTGGACCGTTCCGTAGGAAGCCAACCGTAGCTCCCAGGCCACGGACGCCGAACGATGCGGGACGCCCGCGTCGGGCGCAGCCCGCCCGAGGCCGGCGTCCGGGGCATCGACCGACGTGTGCGAGACTCTCGAGACCGCCGGGCCTCCGGCCGCGAAGGCCACGACGAAGAGTGCGGTCCACACCCACTTCATGGCGCGTGACGAGAGCCGGAGCCCGCCGTAGGCGAACGCCGGGACGCGCGCCCGCACCCACAGGTCCCGGAGGAGCACGACGAGGACGCCGAATCCGAGGACCGACAGGCCGATGCCGAACATCGCGATGTGACTCACGAGCCCCCCTCAGCCGGGTGAAGGAACGACCTGGCGAATCAAAAAAATACGAACCGGAGGCGGCCGGCGCACGGGCTCCTCGGTTCCGGTGCGCGCGGTGCCTCCGGCGCGGCCGCTACTGGTGTCCCTGGATCCCCCGCGGACGGTAGGGGGCCTCGAGCCGATCGATCTCCTCGTCGTCCAGCTCGAGATCGACCGCGTCGACCGCCTCCTCCAGGTGATCCATCCTCGTCGCCCCGATGATCGGCGCGGTCACGCCGTCCTGCGCCAGGAGCCACGCCAGGGCCACCTGGGCTCGGGAGGCGCCGCGCCCCCCGGCCACCTCGCCCACGGCGCGCTGAATGGCCTCGCGCTCGGGGAAGTCGTACATGCGGCGCGAGAAGTCGTCGGTCTCGCCCCTGGTGGTGGCCTCGCGCTCGGCCGGCGGCCGGGCCAGCCACCCTCGCGCCAGCGGGCTCCAGGGCACGACCCCGATTCCCTCCTCGCGGCACAGCGGCATCATCTCCCGCTCCTCCTCGCGGTACAGGAGGTTGTAGTGGTTCTGCATGGAGACGAACCGGGTCCAGCCGTTCATGTCGGCCGCGTGCTGGGCCCGCGCGAACTGGTAGGCGTACATGCTCGAGGCCCCGATGTAGCGCACGTAGCCGGCGCGCACGCAGTCGTGGAGCGCCTCCATCGTCTCCTCGATCGGCGTGTCGTCGTCCCACCGGTGGATCTGGTAGAGGTCGATGTAGTCGACGTCCAGGCGCCGCAGGGAGTCGCGCACGGAGTCCAGGATGTGCTTTCGCCCCAGGCCGCCCCGGTTGGGACGGTCGGAATGGGGGAAGAAGACCTTGGTCGCGATCACGACCTCATCGCGGCGGGCCATGTCGCCCAGGAGCTTCCCTGTGACCTCTTCGCTCACCCCGCGCGAGTACATGTCGGCGGTGTCGAAGTAGTTGATCCCGAGGTCGAGCGCCCGCTCCACGAACGGCCGTGCGTCCTCCTCGCCCAGGACCCAGTCGCGCCACTCGGGGTCCCCGTAGCTCATCATGCCCAGGCAGAGCCTGGAGACCTCGAGCCCCGTCTCGCCCAGCGTCACGTACTCCATGTGGCTCCTCGCTTCCCCCGGATTCCATCTCGCGGACTCGGGCGATGGGGGAGCAAGGTCGGTGCCCGCGGGCGTCCGGCCCGGCGGGGCGTCGGCTCACAGCACGGGGCCGCCCCAGGGCGCCGGGCGCGGCCCGAACGGGCCATCGAGTGGCCCCTCGCGGGGCGATCCCTTCCTCGAGGTCGGTCCCCGGCGCGTGGGCGGTTTCGGCTGTCCTGGAGCCGGCCAGCACATGGTTCCTCTCTTTCCGGCGGTCGCTCTCGCTTTCGTCATCCGTCTCATCCTCTCGAGGGTCCGTACGAGTGGCTGCGGACGGAGGTTTCGGAGAGGCGCTGCGAACGGCGCGGGACGACCGCTCAGACCTCCTCCAGCGCCTGCCCCAGGTCGGCCATGAGGTCGTCCGGCGACTCGATGCCCACCGACAGCCGCACGAGACCCGGCGTGATCCCCATCCGCTCGCACTCGGCCGGCTCGATGTCGGAGTGGGTCATCGTGGCGGGATGCTCGGCCAGGCTCTCGGTCCCGCCCAGGCTCACCGCCAGCTTCACCATCTCGAGCGCGTTCAGGAAGCGGAACGCCTCCTCCTCGCCTCCCTCGATCTCGAACGAGAAGGTGCTGCCGGGAGCCTCGCACTGGCGGGCGAAGACCTCGCGCTGGGGATCGTCCTCGAGGAGGAAGCCCGGGTAGTGGACCCTCCGCACCTTCGGGTGGTCGCGGAGGAACTCGGCCACGTAGCGGGCGTTCTTCATCTGGCTCGTCATGCGGAGCTTCAGGGTCTCGAGGCTCCGCATCAGGAGCCATCCCGTGTGCGGGTCGGACATGGTCCCGAGGATCGTGCGCATCCCACGCACGGGGGAGACGTGCTCCTCGGCGCCCAGGCAGGCCCCGGCGATCACGTCGGAGTGGCCGCCCACGTACTTGGTGAGCGAGTACAGGACGAGGTCCGCCCCGTGCTCGAGCGGCTTCTGCCACAGGGGGCCGAGGAAGGTGTTGTCGACGGCGACGAGGGGCCGCCCGCCCTCCTGGCCCTCCAGGGTCCGGGCCGCCTCTCCGCAGGCCGCGATGTCGACCATGGCGTTGGTGGGGTTGGCCGGGGTCTCCACGTACACCATCCCGACCCTGGAGCGCCCGGCGACCTCGCGGATCGTCCGTGCGGAGGCATCGGTCTCGGCGGCCGGGAAGCCCACGTGCTCGATCCCGAACTGGGGGAGGATCCGGTTCAGGAGGAAGTCCGTCCCGCCGTATACGGGCTCGCTGTGGACGACCACGTCCCCGGGCCGGAGGTAGGTCATGAGCGTCGTGGAGATGGCGGCCATGCCGCTCGAGAAGACGAGCCCGGACTCGGCACCGTCCCACAGGGTGAGGCGGTCCTCGAGGATCTCGAGGTCCGGGTTGTTGATCCTCGAATAGATGAGGCCGGGCTCTTCGGCCGGACCACGCTCCCGGAGGCCGTAAGCCAGCTCGAAGAACGCCTTGCCGGCCTCCGCGCTCTCGAACACGAAGGTGGAGGTGAGGAACAGGGGGCACTTCACCGACCCCTCGGAGAGCGAGGGGTCGTATCCGTAGCTCATCATGAGCGACTCGGGGTCGAGCTCCCGGTCGCCGATCGTCCGCTGGCGTCGGAGCTTCTCGGGATCGGTCATGGCGGCGTTCGTCCTCGGGCTGGATGGTGGGGGCTGGGGCGCCCTCGCGACCGGGCGCCGCGGCGAAGCTGGCCGGAGGACGGGGGTGGGGCAAGCGGGGAGAGGGTCGGCTCCCGGCGCCGGGCCTGCCCGACGGGCGCCGGAGAGGGTCCGTCAGGTCCCCTGTAGCTCGGCCGGCTCGAGCCGGAGGAGCCGCCAGGCCGCCACGAGGGCGGCCGCGGCGCCGAGGAGGGCGACCGCGAAGGCGATGACCGCCAGGAGTCCGAAGGGGAGCGGCTGGAGGCCGCCGGCCAGGAGGGGGAGACCGTGATCGATGCCGGCGCCGAGCATGAAGCCGCCGGCGCCGCCGGCCAGGATGAGCGTGCGCGCGTCGTCGAAGACGAGGCGGAGGATCTCGCGCCGGCGGGCGCCCACGGCCCGGCGCAGGCCGAACTCCGCCCGCCGGGCCCGGACGCGGGCGTGCAGCGTGCGGACGACCGAGCCGAACGCGAGGAGGAGGCCGACGAGGGCGAGCGCGGCGATCATGCGTCCGAGCCACCGGGCCGGCTCGAGGCTCTCCCGCAGGAGGCCCGCCAGCGTGCCGAGCGTCCGAACCCGGCTCCCCGGCGCGGCCGCGGCGATCGCGGTGGCCGTGTCGCGCTCCGGCCGCGAGCGGTCCTCCGCGCCCGGGACGCCACCGAGCGTCCCCCTCGAGAGCCGCACCGCCACGTCCCCGACCGCCGGCGGGTGCGTCGCCGCGGACAGGTAGACTCGCGGCACCGGTTCTCCTCCGGCGCCGAGCCCGATCGGGGCGGGGAGATCGGTGACGGCGGCGACCTTCTGGCCGGGGCCGCCGAAGGCGGTGCTTCCCGCCAGCCACACCGTTCGGCCGAGGGGGGATCCGTGCAGGAGCTTCAAGTCGAAAGCCCCGTCCACGGCGACGCCCTCGGGTGGCAGGTCTCCCCCGCGTATGGGATGACCGAGGAGCCGGAAAAAGCCGGGTCCCACCGCCATGTGACGGGCCCGGCCGAAGTAGACCGGCGGCCTCGGGATCGAGCAGCCCGGACACTCCGCCGCCACCCCGTCCACCGTCCCGAGCCCGAGGAAGGCCCCGGGGGAGGCCACGGCCGCGTCCTCGACCCCCGGGAGGCCCCGGAGCCGCTCCCGGACAGCGCTCCACGCGGCGGCGCGGTCGGCGTCGGGGCCGAGCGTCACCCGGAGGACCAGGGTGTCGTGGGCGTACGGGTAGGCGCCTGCGGCCTCCTCCGCCCGCGGGGCGGAGCGCGCCAGGAGGAGCGCGCCCACGCCCACCACGATGGCCACGGCCACCTGCGCCGCCGAGAGGAGCCAGCCCTCGAGGCCGCCGGGCCCCGCGAGGACGGTCGTGTCCCCGATGCCGCCGGTGGCGGGGTCGGCCAGCTCGGCCAGGCGGCGGGCGGGCCGGCGAAACAGGTCGGCGCGGGGGACGAACAGGCGGGCGGCTCCGGCCACGAGCGCGCCGACGAGAACGACGCCCGCCACGGCGGGGACTCCGGGCGCCGCCGCCCCGGCGCCCGCCCCTCCTTCGAGCGCGAGCCCAGGCGGCGCCGCGCCGCGGAGGAGCGCGCCCCCCGCCCATCCGAGGAGGAGGCCGAGCGCGACCCCCGCCCCCGCCACCACGAGACCTTCCCGGCCCAGATCGCTCCGCACGCGCCGGCGGGTAGCGCCCACTGCGCCGCGCAGGGCCCACTCGGGGTCGTGCTCGGTGACCCGGGAGAGGAGCTCCAGCGCCAGGTGGAGGAGCCCGGCCGCGAGCACGAGGACCGCGAGTCCGGCGGCGGTCCACAACCCCGCGGCGAGGGCGTGGTCGGCCACCCAGCGGGCGCTCCTGGCGGTGGGGCCCCAGCCGACCATCCACGCGCCGTCCGGGGGACCGGCCGGGTGCACGGCCCACGACCAGCTCGAGGGACGCCATCTCGAGATCCTCAGGAACCCCAGGACCGAGACCGCCGCCCCGGCGGTGAGGCCGAGGGCGGCGATCCGGGTCGATCGCCCGGCGGCGGAGGTGCCCACGGCCTGACTCTCCCGTCCGGAGGTACGGTGGCGAATCCCTCCCAACCTACCGGCGGTCCGCCCCGCTCGGGAAGGGAGAGGACAGCCGTGTGGCCAGCGGACCGGAGCGGCCGTAACGTGGATGCCCGCACCCGAAGGGCCCCGGAGCCGTCCCGGCGGGAGGCCCTCCCATCCACTCGGGCCAGGAGGAAGGCGTGCTGCAGGTGCAGGACCTCGTCAAGGTCTACCCCGGGCCCGTCGCGGCCCTGCGCGGCGTCTCCCTCCGGATCGACGAGGGGATGTTCGGGCTGCTGGGCCCGAACGGCGCCGGGAAGACGACGCTCATGAAGATCCTGGCCGGCGTCCTCGAGGCGACCTCGGGCGAGGTGGCGCTGGACGGGACGGACATCCTGGCCCATCCCGATTTCGTGTGGGAGCGGCTGGGCTACCTCCCGCAGGAGTTCGGCTTCTACCCCCACCTGACCGGCCGGGACATGCTCGCCCACATCCTCCGCCTCAAGGGGATCGAGGCCCCCGGGGGGATGAAGGCCCTGTGCGGGAGGCTCCTCGAGGAGGTGAACCTGGCCGACGAGGCCGGCCGCAAGGTGAAGGACTACTCGGGGGGCATGCGCCAGCGGCTCGGGATCGCGCAGGCGCTGGCCGGCGATCCGCGGCTCATCATCGTCGACGAGCCGACGGCCGGGCTGGATCCCGAGGAGCGGAACCGCTTCTACCGGCTCCTGGCCAGCCTGGCCGAGGACCGCATCGTGGTCCTCTCGACCCACATCGTCGAGGACGTCTCGGTTCTCTGCCGGCGGTTCGCGATCATCCACCGGGGACGGCTGGTCGAGGAGACGACGCCCGAGGAGGCGCGGACCGGCGTGGCCGGCACGGTGTTCGATGGCCGGGTGGCCCCGGAGCGCATCGCCCGTCTCGAGGTCGAGATGGGCGGCCACGTCATCCGCTCGGTCATCTCCGAGGGCCGCCACCACGTGCGCCTCCACGTGCCGGACGGCCGGCCGCCGGAGGGCTTCGAGCCGGCCGAGCCCACCCTCGAGGACGCCTACCTGGTCACGATCCGCCGCGCCTCGGGGCGGATGCCGGCGGGGACCGCGTGAGCGGGGAGCGCTTCCGGCGGGTCTTCGGGCTCGATCTCCGGCACCACCTCCGGCGGCCGCTGTTCTGGATCTGGCTGGCGGTCCTGGTCCTCCTGGCGTGGGGGATGTCGACCGGGAGCGTCCGGATCCAGACCGGCGACACGCAGGTGGGCGGGACGAGGGCGTGGATCACGTCCCAGTTCGCGCTCGCCCAGGTGCTCTCCGTCACGATCTTCACGTTCTACGTGTTCTTCGTGGCCGCCATGGCCGGCAACGCGGTGCTCCAGGACGAGGAGTGGGGGGTCGGGGCGCTCCTGCACGCCACCCCGCTCCGGCCGGGGGAGTACGTGTGGGCCAAGGCGGCGGCCGTGGCGGCAGTGCTCGTCGTCGTCCTCCTGGCCCACCTCGGCTTCACGGCGTTCTTCAACCACGCGGTCCCGAGCGTGGCCCACGCCGACATCCGCGGCCCCTTCCGGCCGGCCAACTACCTGGTGCCCGCGGCC